>JAABUK010000075.1_pt1 | contig 229482 bp, 222 predicted proteins | sample 5559141 | NCBI WGS metagenome assembly JAABUK01 (sample SAMN10711869, study PRJNA513367) | rock metagenome | isolation source: Antarctica rocks | place: Antarctica: Victoria Land, Pudding Butte nord | collected 2016-01-03 | reverse complement strand
GGCGCGGCACGCTATCAGCGAGCCAACCCGAAGGTGGCAAGGAGCACTGCGAGCCAGCCCGGCCGGCACCCTAGGACGCTAGAGGCTGCAGACCCCGCGACCTATGCACATTCAACAAGTCAGGAGCAACGACATGTGGCAGCTGACGGTGGATCTGGGAGCGTCCCGAACGGTGGCTTCGCTCGCCCAGGACGGTGCGCCCGCGCAGCTTGTGCAGATCGACGGCGCGAGCGCGGTGCCCTCTGCGGTGTACCTGGAGCAGGACGGGCGTCTGCTGGTCGGGCTGGAGGCGCAGCGACGGGCGGAGCACGATCCCGCCCGCTACGAGCCGTCACCGACGTTGCGCATTCCGGAGACCAATCTGTTGCTCGGCGAGCACCTGGTTCCCGTCGTCGACGCGATGGCTGCCGTGCTGGGGCATATCGCCGGTGAGATACAGCAACGCCTGGGTGCCCCTCCCGAGCAGGTGCTGCTGACCACGCCCGCGTACTGGGGGCCCGTGCAGGCCCAGGCGTTGCTGCAGGCGGCGACGACAGTGTGGGGGCACGGGGTGCAGCTCCTGGCCGGCACCCAGTCCGCGGGGGATTACTGTGCAGCGCACTCGGCGATGTCGCCCGGACGCCCGTTTGCCGTATACGACCTCGGCGCCGGCGGGGTGGGCTGCGCGGTGCTGGTCGCCGGTCCGCAGGGCGTCACCACACTGGCGTCTAAGGGTGCATCGGGTGTGGGGGGCCATGCCGCCGATGCGGCGCTGATGGACCAGGTGGCGCAGCAGGTCTCGGGTCGCGCCCCGCAGGCCTGGCAGGCGCTGCAGCAGCCGGATGACCTGTCGGCTCGACGTGTCACGTTCACCATGGAACGCAACGTGGCGCGGGCCAGGGAACGGCTGTCCAGCAGCATGATCGCGGCGCTGGCGCTGCCCGATCCCTTTCGGCTCGGTGCAGCTGACGCGCAACGACTTGCGAGAACTGCTGCGCCCGCAACTGGAGCACACCGTGGCGGTGCTGGCCAGCACGGTCGCCGACGCGCAGGTGGCTCCCGGGCAGCTCGCCGGGGTGTTCCTGCTCGGGGGAGCGTCCCGGACGCCCTCGGTCGCGGAGCTGGTCGGCGCGCGCTTCCCCGTGTTGGGGATCATTGACGACGCGGCCACGGTGCTCGGCGCTGCTCACCCGTCGGCGCCCACAGCTACTGAGCTTGCGCAGTCACCCATGGCGCCTGCTGCCGCGGTGTTGCCCGCGGCCACCTGGCAGCCGTATTCCGCCCCGGCGGGTGGTCCCTCGTTCGCCGGCGCCGATTCCTTCGCCCAGCCCGCAGGCAAAGGGGGCAAGCAATCGAAGGCACCGCTGGTGATCGGCGCGGCCGTTGCGGTCCTGGTGCTGGCGCTGGTCGCCGGCATCGCGGTCGTTGTGCTGAAGTCCAGGTCCTCGCCCACCGACGTGACGGCTGAGCCCACGACTGCAGTGCCGACGGTGGCGCCGTCCCGATCACGCCGGGCGCAGGCATCGAGCGCCCCGGTACCGACCACGCCACCAGCGCCTACCTCGGTGCCGCCTCCGCCGCCGGTAGTGGCCGGGTGGCAGACGGTCGCCGTGCCAAACCGCGGCGCCGCCTACGATGTGCCGCCGGGCTGGAAGGTGTCCTCCCAGACCACGATCGGAGGTTACGAGACCAAGTCGGGTCCGCCCCTGGTTGGTAGGGGTCTGGCGAACTTCGGGGATGGCTTCTGCGACAAGTATCAGTCCAAGGCGCTGTCGGTGATGACGAACTCCGACCGGTCCGACCCCGCAGTGGGCGCGCGGGAGCTGGCCACCAAGTGGGCCACCGCGGCGTTCTCCAGCGACCGGACGGGGGCGGTTCCGCCGCTGCAGATCGGGCCACCCCAGCCGCTGCCTGCGATGGCGGGCAAGAGCGGCATGCTCGTGGAAGTGACTGCGCCGCTGGAAAAGCCGCAGGGCTGCTCTACGCCGTCGGCGTCCATGTATTCCTTTGCCTTGCCCAGCTCCGGCGGCGGCACGGTTGGGCTCATGATCTACGTCGGGCATGGCGTCCCGGATGAGGTCAGCGCCGCCGTCGTGCGACAAATCGCGAGCAGCGTACGGCCGCTCTGATGCGACTCAGGCGGTCGCGAGCCGACGATCCCAGCGCTGCTCGACCTTCCCAAAGCGCCAGACCAGCAGGGCAACCGCCCAGGTGACGATGAACAGCGCCACCACCACGTAGCCCATCAGGTTCAGGTTGAGTCCGCCGATGGTGGCCAACGGGCCCGAGGTGATCTCCAGCTTGTCCACCAGGATGGAGATGAGCTCCTGACCGCCGATGAGCAGCGCCACCGCCACGGACAGTCCGGTGATGACCAGGTTGTAGTACACCTTGCGGACCGGTTTGGAGAAGGCCCAGCCGTAGGCGAAGTTCATGAACGAGCCGTCGATGGAGTCCAGCAGCGACATCCCCGCCGCGAACAGGATGGGCAGCACGAGCACGGCGTACCAGGGCAGCCCGGATGCGGCGGCGCCGCCGGCGATGACCAGCAGGCCCACCTCGGTGACCGTGTCGAAGCCCAGCCCGAACAGCAACCCCACCGGGTACATGTGCCCGGGCTTGCGCACCAGCTTCATCACCGGGCGCAGCAATCGGTTCATCAGACCGCGGTTGTCCAGGTGCGCCTCCAGGGTGGCCTCGTCGTACTCTCCGGCGCGCATCTTCCGGAACACCCCCACGATGCCGACGAGCACCACGAGGTTCAGCAGCCCGATGAGCAGCAAGAACGTGCCGGAGATCGCGGTGCCGAACAGTCCGGTCGTTTTTTGCAGCGCCGACTGGTCGTCGGTGAGTGCGCCGGCGAGTGCGCGAACGCCGAAGGACAGCAGCGCCACCATGATGAACACCACGCTGGAGTGGCCGAGCGAGAACCAGAAGCCGACCGACATCGGTCGTTTGCCGTCGTTCATCAGCTTGCGGGTGGTGTTGTCGATGGCTGCGATGTGGTCGGCGTCAAAGGCGTGCCGCAGGCCGAGGGTGTACGCAGTGACGCCGAGGCCGATGCCGAAGATTTCTCCACCCACCTGGTAGTTCTCCGGCGCGATCACGGCGATCAGCAACCCCCAGCCGAGCACGTGCAGGCCGACGACGACGGCGAGCATGCCTGCCGCGCTCCGTCGCTCTTGTGGGCTCAGCCCGGCTAGCGCGCGACGAATCCGTCCGGGTGTTGCCGGGCCGAGACTCACTGCCGTCTGAGTTGCCACATCGATCTCCTCGCTGTCCTGCGCGCCGTGCGGCAAGACGCTACGCGCGCCAGACGGGCAGGTGCAACAGATGTGCAACAACGATCATTCGTCGTAACAGCTGGGAAACGGCTTGTCGGCGATCGTCGCCTACGGGCCCAGCGGCCGTCGTCGTCCCGAACTGACCGCGATAGCTCGGCTAAACCGGTCGTCGATGCCCGGCGTGACCGGCCTCGTCCGGGTTATCGAGGTCGTCGTCCATATCAAAGTTGGTCGACCGGAACAGCACCGCGAACACCAGCCATCCCGCCGCCGCCAGCAGCGGAAAGGTGATCAGCCGAAAGATGATGACGGCGGGCAACGCCGCCCCAGCGGCCAGACCGGAGGCCACCAGAGTCGCCGTCAGGGTGCCGTCGACGACGCCGAGTCCGCCGGGCAGCAACGGCACCGTGGCGACCACCTTGCCTGCGGTGAAGGCAATGAGCAGGCCGCCGATGCTGGGGTGCGCGCCCGCGGCCAGGCAGGCAAACCCCAGGCAGGCGACATCGGCGATCCAGTTGAACGAGGCCCACCAGCTGGCCAGCGCAAGGTCTCGCTTGCGCAGCTGCACCGCCTCCAGTTGCTCGAGAATCTCCCTGATCCGCTCCATCCCGGTCTCGGCCGGGTGCCCACGTGCGGCATTGACCCAGCGGAGCACGTGCCCGGCACCGGTGAGCAACACTCCGGGACGGGTGACGACGAAACGCACTCCGACGAGCAGGGCCGCGGTGGCACCGATTGCGATGGCCAGACCGGCGAAGTTGGTCCGGGAGCCAACGAGGATGCCCCCCACGACGCCCATCAGGGCCAGCCCGCCGGTGGCCAGCACGCCGCTCATGGCCAGCTGCCACGAGGCGACGACTCTGCTCGCGCCCCATCTGCGGGTCTGGCGGAAGGTGAAGGTGGTGGAGAACAGCGGACCGCCGGGCAGGCTGACGCTCATCGCGTTGGCGGCGTAGACCACGGCGGTGGAGTCGATTTGGCGCACGGGGACGGCAGCCGCTGTGAGCAGGGTGCGTTGCAGGCGGCCGAAGGCGCTCATCGACACGACCTGCGCGGCGATGGCGGCGCCGACCCACCACCAGCTGACGTCGCCAAGGCGCTGCATGGCGCTGCGCAGGGACGGCGCGAGGAGCACCACCTCCACGACGAGCACGGCGACCAGGATGGTGCCTGCGACCCACCGGAACACCTGCACGTGGCGACGGTGGGTCTCCTTGCGGGAGAGCTCACCACTGCCGGACACCCATGGAGGGTAGCGATCTTCGTGCAGCTGGGGGCGTACGCGGTGGTGTGGGCAGCCTCATGTCCGGCTAGCCATGTGTGCCGCGCTGGCGCCTTCGGCCTTCGACGGCTCCCGGTTGCGGGACTGCACGAGGGTCGGCGAGTCGCTGTACGGCAACCTCCCCGGGCACAACCGCTACCCTGCGGTCTGACAACGCGACAGGTAGGAGTGCAGTGGATGAGCTGATCGGTGTGATCGGCGGCAGCGGGTTCTACGAGTTCTTCGACGACCCGCGCACCGTCACACCCGACACCCCCTACGGCGCGCCCAGCGGCCCGATCACCATCGGCGAGGTGGCCGGACGCGAGGTGGCGTTTCTGCCGAGGCACGGGGTGCACCACGAGTATCCGCCGCACAAGGTCAACCACCGGGCGAACCTGTGGGCGCTGCGCAGCGTGGGCGTCCGCCAGGTGTTCGCGCCGTGCGCGGTCGGCAGCCTGCGGCCGACGCTCGGCCCGGGCACGGTGGTGATCCCCGATCAGCTGGTCGATCGCACCTCGGGACGTCCGCAGACCTTTTTTGACACCGGCGGGGTACACGTGGAGTTCGCGGACCCCTACTGTCCCGCGCTGCGCCAGGCCGCGCTGCAGCCTGGCACCGAGGACGGCGGCGTCATGGTGGTGGTGGAAGGCCCGCGATTCTCCACCCGTGCGGAGAGTCAGTGGTTCGCCGCGCAGGGTTGGAGCCTGGTGAACATGACCGGGCACCCCGAGGCGGTGCTGGCCCGCGAGTTGGAGGTCTGTTACGCAGCAATAGCATTGGTGACCGACTTGGACGCGGGCATCGACGCGGGTTCGGGGGTGCGCGCGGTCGACGTGTTCGCCGAGTTCGCCCGCAACATCGGGCCGTTGAAGGACCTGGTGCGCGTAGCTATCGCAGCAGCGCCGACCGAGCGGGACTGCGCCTGCGCGCAGGTGCACGACGGTGTCCAACTGCCGATCACCCTGCCCTGACCGGGCGTTACGCCCCGGTTTCGGTCCTATTCCCGCCACCGTGCCAACAGTGGCGTTTCCCACTGAGCCGTGCATCCGCGCCGGCGCGGCACCTAGCGTGGGGGGTAGTAGTCGAGACCAACGGCAAACGAGCCACTTTCCTACCGAAAGGAACCGATCCCCGTGTCCAACCACGACACCAGCAAGCTCATCACCCAGCTGCGCACCCTGTTGCAGCTCACTCAGACCGAGGCGCAGATCGCCCAGGCCCGCCAGGCGCAGGCCCGCACCGACGCCGCGCGCCGCGAACTCGCCCAAAACGAGCGTAACGCGCGCGACCGCAGCAAGCGGATCGCCACCACGCTGCGGGACCTCGGCGGTGTGCCCGACGTCGTCTCTCCCCTGATCGGCCGCCTTACCGCGTTGGTGAAGACGGTCATCGAGCAGGCCGAGCCCCTGGACGGGGCGCTGCTGGAGGACCTGGCCCTGGAGCACCAGCTCTTCGACCGGGCGCGCTACCTCAAGGTGCTTGCGACCACCGCAGACAACACCAAGGTGCGCCGCCTCGCGGAACGGCTGGAGACGGCCCACGAGGCCACCATCGACTGGCTCAGCACGGTACTGGCCGAGGAGGCGCTCGGCGGTCCCACGGCGTTGCGCGCCACCCCGTTCCAGGCCGTTGCCGGCACCGCCAGCCGCATCGTGAACGCGCCTGCGCGCTGGTCCGCAGACGGGGTCAACCGCGCGGTGGCCACCGTGAAGCAGAGCCGCGGCCGGGCCGAGGACGCCGCCGACGAGGTGGCCGAGAAGGCCGCCCAGCTCATGGACGCGACCAAGCAGACCATCGCCGCAGGCGGCAAGGCCGGACTGGCGCAGGCCGAGCAGGCCGCCCGTCGTGATGGCGCCGAGGACACCGCCAAGGGTGTGCACGAGGTCCGGGTGGCCACCGGCTCGGTCGACGCCTCGGAGCTGCCGATCAAGAACTACGACAAGCTGAGCATCGGTGACGCGGTGACCGCGGTGAAGAAGCTGGACCAGCCGGCGGACCTCCGGACGATCATCAGCTACGAAGAGGCCACCAAGAACCGCACCGGTGTGGTCTCGGCGACGCAGACCAGGCTGGCCGGTATCGCGAAGGAAGTTGCCGGCATCAGCTGAGCACAGCCAGTTCGCACCCGCATCGGCCGGGCCTCCGCAAGGAGGCCCGGCCGAAGCGCTGTTCAGCGGGGGCACCCGGAGCGGAACCTGTCGACCTAGCACGGTCCTTACAACGAGTAGGCGCCGCCGGAGCCTGCAGTCAGCGCCCGGCGTGGTCGTACATGGCGCGCAGGTCGCTGTACTGACGTTGCGCGTCCCGATCGCCGGGCAGCACGCCGGCCAGCGGCGCCGCGGGGCGGAACTGTTCGAGCCGGAAGCGCGCGACACCGCGGCGGTGCACGAGCCGTAGGAGCGCGGCGAGGGCGAGGATGACGATGAGGGCGACGATGAGTGGAGTCATGGCAGTAACTATCCGCTCGTCTAATTGCAGACAACAGTGGCGGTACTGACGTGCACCGACCATATTCGGCCAGTATGCTGGAGGGATGCTTCGTACGGTGGCCGCGCTGTTGATCGATGACCTCGCCATGTTCGAGTTCGGTGTGGTGTGCGAGGTCTTCGGCATCGACCGCACCGAGGAGGGCGTGCCGCCGTTCGAGTTCCGGGTCTGCGGGGCCGAGGCAGGCGTGGCGTTGTCGAGCAGTGTTGGCGCGCAGGTGATCCCGCCGTACGGCTTGGACGGTCTCGATGATGCGGACCTGGTCGCTGTGCCCGCGGCGCGCACCCGTGCGGAGTACCCACCGGAGGTCATCCACGCGCTGCGGCGTGCGGCCGAGCGCGGCGCGATTCTGCTCAGTGTCTGCTCGGGAGCGTTCATCCTGGGCGCGGCGGGCCTGCTCGACGGACGCAAGTGCACCACCCACTGGCGGCACGTGGACGAGCTGCAGCAGCGCTTCCCGGCGGCCGTCATCGACCCGGATGTGCTGTTCGTGGACGACGGCGCGCTGATCACCAGTGCGGGTACGGCGGCGGGCATCGATGCGTGCTTGCATCTGGTCCGTCGGGAGCTGGGTAGTGCGGCAGCCAACACGATCGCGCGGCGAATGGTGGTGCCCCCGCAGCGCGACGGCGGCCAACGTCAGTACATCGAGCGACCGATACCGCAGTGCAGCAGCGACGGGCTCGGTGATGTCCTCGCCTACCTGGTGGCCAACCTCGACGCGGCGCACACCGTCGCCGAGCTGGCCGCACGCGCCCACATGTCGACGCGGAGCTTCGCCAGACGTTTCGCCGCGGAGACCGGCACGACACCGGTGCAATGGCTCGCCTCCCAGCGCGTCCTGCATGCCCAGCGTCTGCTCGAGGACACCGCCCTGGACGTCGAGCAGGTCGCCCGCCGCTGCGGATTTGCCACCGCTGCCCTGTTGCGCCACCACTTTCGCCGCGCCCTCGGCGTCAGTCCCAGCGACTACCGGCGGACCTTCTGCTCATCGCCGGCCTGACCAGGAGACCGAGATCGCCCAGATGAGGGTGATCGAGACGCCCGTCGGCCCGATTTGGCGATCTCGTCGGCGGCGGGGCTGGGCCGGGTAGCTCCGACTAACCTCTGCTGCATGCGGATACTGCTCACCGGTGCAGCTGGATTCATCGGCGGCCACATCTGGACAGCCCTGAACGACGCCGGCCATGACGTGGTGCCGGTGGACGCGATGTTGCCGCTGGCGCACGGGCAGGGGGCAGCGACCCCAGCGGGTGTGCGTCGCCTGGACGTTCGGGACGCCGATGCGCTTGCCGAAGCACTGCAGGACGTCGACGTGGTGTGCCACCAAGCGGCCATGGTCGGCGCCGGAGTCGACGCTGCCGATGCACCGAAGTTTGCCACGCACAACGACTTCGGTACGGCGGTACTGCTGGCGGCGATGGCCGAGGCGCGGTGCACACGGCTCGTGCTCGCCTCCTCGATGGTGGTCTACGGGTCCGGCCGCTACGTGTGCCCGCAGCATGGCGACGTCGAACCGGAGCCCCGACGGCGCGAAGATCTCGACGCACGAATCTTCGACAGCGCCTGCCCGCACTGTGCCCGGCGGGTGGACTGGGCTTTGGTGGACGAGGACGCACCCTTGCGCCCGCGCAGCACCTATGCGGCCAGCAAGCTGGCGCAGGAGAACTACGCGCTGGCCTGGACCCTGGCCACCGGCGGCTCGGTGACCGCCTTGCGCTACCACAACGTGTACGGCGAGCACATGCCGCGGGACACCCCGTACTCCGGCGTGGCCGCGATCTTCCGTTCCTCGCTGGAGGCCGGCCAGGCCCCGCGGGTGTTCGAGGACGGTGGCCAGGCCCGCGACTTCGTGCACGTCCGCGATGTCGCGCAGGCCAACCGCCTGGCGGTGGAAGCCGGGCTGCCGGGGTTCCAGGCGTTCAACGTCTGCTCCGGCACCCCGGTGACCATCGGCGAGGTGGCCGCGACCTTGGCCCGGGCACACGGCGGTCCGGAGCCGGTGACCACCGGGCAATACCGCTCCGGTGACGTCCGCCATGTGGTGGCCGATCCGGCGCGGGCGGCGGAGGTGCTGGGTTTTCGGGCCGCAGTGGCACCCGAGCAGGGCATCGGCGAGTTTGCCCACGCCCCGTTACGGAGTAGCTGAACCAAGCGTGCTGCCCGATCACGCGCAGCGGACCGCGCTGTGACGGCCGGCTGACGCTCAGGCCGGGGTGCTGACGACGGTGCTCGGCGCCTGCGGGACGGTATCGAGGCCGGCGAAGGCCTGCTCCAGGATCGCCAGCCCCTCCGCCAACAGATGCTCCGGCATCACCAGCGGCGGCAGGAACCGCAGCACATTGCCGTACGTCCCGCAGGTGAGCACCACCAGTCCCTCCGCGAGACACGCCTTTGCCACGGCGGCGGTCACCTCCGGGTCGGGCGTCGACGTCCCTGGTCGGACCAGCTCGATCGCCACCATCGCGCCCCGCCCGCGCACATCGCCGATGTTGGGGAAGCGGCTCTGCATGTCCCGCAACCGGGGGAGCATGACGTCGCCGATCCGACCGGCGGCGGCGACGAGGTCTAGCTCCTCGATGGTCGTGATGGCGCCGAGCGCGGCGGCGCACACCACGGGGTTACCGCCGTAGGTGCCCCCGAGTCCGCCGACGTGCGCGCTGTCCATGATCTCGGCCCGCCCCGTTACTGCGGAGAGCGGTAACCCGCCGGCGATGGCCTTTGCCGTCGCGATGAGGTCCGGGACGATGCCTTCGTGCTCGCAGGCGAACCAGGCCCCGGTGCGGCCGAAGCCGGTCTGCACCTCGTCCGCGACGAAGACGATGCCGTTGGACCGGCAGTACTCGACGATCCGCGGCAGGAATCCTGCACCGGGAACGATGAACCCGCCCTCACCTTGGATGGGCTCAATAAGCACCGCCGCGATGTTGGCGCCCCCGATCTGTTTGTCCATCGCGCTGATAACGGCATCCGCGGCTTCCTGGCCGCAGTTTTCCGGGCCCGTCGGCCACCGATACGGGTAGCACATCGGCATCCGGTACACCTCGGACGCGAACGGCCCGAATGACTGCTTGTAGGGCATGTTCTTGGCGGTCAGCGCCATCGTCAGGTTCGTCCGGCCGTGGTAGGCGTGGTCGAAGGCGACAATTGCCTGGCGGCCGGTGTAGGCGCGCGCGATCTTCACGGCGTTCTCCACCGCCTCGGCCCCGGAGTTGAACAGCGCCGATCGCTTCTCGTGCGTACCCGGAGTGAGCCGCGCCAGTTGCTCGCAGACCGCGACGTAGCCCTCATACGGCGCGATCATGAAGCAGCTGTGGGTGAACTCGCCGACTTGCTGGCGGACGTTGTCCACCACCGCAGGGGCCGCATTGCCGACACTGACCACCGCGATGCCGGCGCCGAAGTCGATCAGCGAGTTGTCGTCGACGTCAACGAGCACCCCACCGCCTGCGCGGGCGATGTAGACGGGCAGCGTGGAACTCACGCCGCGGGCCACGGTGGCGGAGCGACGCCCGTCGAGCTCTCGGGACCGCGGGCCGGGCAGGCTGGTGATCAGCCGTCGCTCCTGCGGCAGGTGTGGACCGCCCGCGCCATCGTGCGGTTGCGTGCTGGGCTCGGTCATGTTCGCCCCTCTCGCGATAGACGACACGGAAGCGGCGTGACGGCGCCGCTGGACCAGATCTGACAGTAGTCGCCAAATCCTCCCGCGGCGCCGCACTGGCCACATCGGACAGTGCGGGTGTACACATCAAGATGTCCTGGGAGAATGGGTGGAGCCGATGTCGCGCGTATTGCCGCTGGCGCTGGCCCAATCCCTCCCGGTTTCCCTTGCCGCGGACCCCGCGGTGTTCGCCGAGCAGGTCTCGGCGCTGGTGGACGATTTCCCGAACACACGTCTGGCGGTCTTCCCAGAGCTGCACCTGTTCGGCGTTGAGGGTCGGCTGGCGGAACGCAACGAGGAACTGCTCGCCGCTGCCGAGCCCTTGGAGGGGCCGAGGGTTGCCCGCTTGGGGGAATTGGCCGGTGACCTCGGGGTGTGGCTGATCCCGGGCACCGTTTGCGAACTCGGCGAGGACAGGGACGTCTACAACACCGCAGTTGTGCTGTCGCCGCAGGGAAAGCTGGTCGCGTCCTACCGCAAGTGCTTTCCGTGGCGGCCTTACTAGCCCTACCAACCGGGCAACCGGTTCGTGGTGTTCGACCTCGCCGACGTCGGCCGGGTGGGGCTGTCCATCTGCTACGACGCGTGGATCCCCGAGGTGGCCCGCCACCTGGCGTGGATGGGTGCCGAGGTGATCATCAACCCGACGCAGACCACCACCTGCGACCGTCCGCAGGAAGTGGTGCTGACCCGCGCCAACGCCATCGCCAACCAAGTGTTCGTGGTCAGCGTCAACGCCGCCGCACCGCTTGGTACTGGCCAGAGCCTCGTCGTCGACCCGGAAGGACGGGTCCGGGTGCAGGCGGCGCAGGCACCCGAGACGCTCACCGATGTCCTCGACCTGGACGACGTCACCCGGGTGCGGACGTTCGGGACGGCCGGGCTGAACCGGATGTGGGAGCAGTTCCGCGACGGCGACGCCGCGCTGGAGCTCCCCCTCTACGACGGCCGCATGAACCCCACGACGTGGCGCCCGGCCGCGTCCCGTAGCTACCAGGAGTAGGACGAAAGATGGTCACCGACGCCCCGGGTCTCACCCGCTCACTGACGCTGCGGCCCGTAGTCCTGTTTGGACTCGCCTACCTCGCACCCATGATCGTGCTCGGCACCTTCGGGGTGCTGGCCGAGACCACCCATGGCTCCGCCCCCACGGATACCTGCTGGCCCTGGTCGCGTTGCTGTTCACCGCGCTGAGCTACGGCAAGATGTCGGCCCGGTTCCCGGTCGCGGGATCGGCGTACAGCTACACGCGGTGCGCCATCGACGGCCGGCTCGGGTTCCTCGTCGGGTGGGCCGTACTGCTGGACTACTTCTTCCTGCCCATGGTCATCTGGCTCATCGGGGCCGACTTCTTGTCCGCGAAGTTCCCCGGCGTCCCGTCCTGGATCTGGATTGTCAGCTTCATCGTCATCACCTCGGTGCTGAACATCGTCGGGATCAAGGCGGCCGCCAACGCCAACCTGCTCCTGATGGTATTCCAGGTCCTCGTACTGGCCGCCTTCGTCGCACTGTCCCTGCGGCACGTGTTCCACGACTTCGGCGCGGGTGGCTTGGTGAGCGGCACCCCGCTCGTCAACGGGCAGACCACCATCTCTGCGGTGTCGGCGGGCGCGGCGCTGGCCGCGTACTCGTTCCTTGGTTTCGATGCGATCACCACGCTGACCGAGGAGACGGTGGAACCCCGCAAGAACATTCCGCGGGCCATTCTGCTGGTGCTGCTGATCGGAGGTGGGATCTTCCTCGTCGTCACCTATGCCACCCAGCTGGTGCACCCGGGTGGCAGCTTCGACGACGTCGACTCCGCGGCGTTCTCCATCGCCAGGACCATCGGTGGCGACCTGTTCTCATCCCTGTTTCTGGCCGGCCTGATCGTGACCCAGTTCGCCTCGGGACTGGCTGCTCAGGCCAGCGTGGCGCGGCTGGTCTACGCGATGGGCCGCGACTCGGTGTTCCCCAAGCGGGTCTTCGGCTACATCCACCCCCGGTTCCACACCCCGGTGATCAACATCGTGCTGTCCGGCGCGGTCGGGTTGATTGCGTTGAAGTTGACCGTCGCCACCTCGACGTCGTTTATCAACTTCGGTGCGTTCAGCGCCTTCACGATGGTCAACGTGTGTGTCATTGCGATGTTCATCCGGGCCCGCGGGAGCGGAGAACGGCAAAATGTCCTGACTCACGTCCTCTTCCCGGCCATCGGCGCCGTCATTGACGTCTACCTGCTCTTTCACCTGGACGGCAAGGCCAAGCTGCTCGGTCTCATCTGGCTGGCCGTCGGGGTCGTCTACCTCGCCTATCTGACGCGGTTGTTCCGACGGCCGCCCCCGGAGATCGAAGTGGTCAAGGACTAGCCACGGCCCCGCATCGTCCGCGTGAAACGTGCGCCATCGGAGTGCCGTAGACCAGACTGTGCAGGTGCGGACCTCAGCGCGGAGCTTCCGGTTCGGCGGCGAGGAGATCGTGCAGCTCACGAACCGCCGACGGGAGCGCTTCGGCGAATGCGGACAGCTGCTCGGAGATCGCGCGCGGGGCGCTGAGGAAGAGGTCGAAACGGTCGGGGAGCAACGCGTAACCAATACCGATGCAGGTTGCGCCGGTCGACCCGAAGCCCCAGTACCGCACGTGCGGGGAAGGCACGGCACTGGTGCTGAGGTAGTCCTGGCGCATGATCAGCCAGCCCGGCGACTCGTACAGGGCGAGCGGCTCGGTCGCGCACAACTCCGTCCCGCGGCGCTGCTGCAGCAGCTGCAGCTCCCATAGGTGCTGCTCGGGCGTCTGTCCCGCCTGACACTGTTTCGCCCGCTGGACGTGTATGTCGGCGGCGGCCCGCAACGCCGTCCTGCGGATTTGCTCGTCCGCTGTTGGGTCATCCATCACCGCCACGAAGCGCACCACCTCGGGGGTGACGACGCGCATGGCCTCGGTGCGTCCGTGCCGGAAGCCGCGGGTGGCGATCGACTCGTAGGTCGCGCCGAGGCGTCCCCGGGCACGTTGGTGGGCGAGCTGGAACGCCATCTGCGCGAACGCATCGGGGGACATCGCCAGCTGTTTTGCGTGCGCGCTGGTGAAGTTCTCGATCGACAAGGTGGTGGTCGCGGCGTCCGCCGCGTAGGCGGCGAAGGAGGTGGCCGCGGCATCGATTTCGGTATGCAGCGCAGCGTCGAGCACGAACTCGATACGCCCATACGCAGGCGCTCCGGAGACGGCTCCGGAGTGCGACGGCGAGTCCAGGATCGCGTCGATGAGACTGACGATGGTGGTGCCGTCCAGCTTGCAGTGCTCGCCGTTGAGCCCCGCCGTGCCGTCGGGAAAGACGATGAGGGAGAACGACTTGTCGTACCACCGGTTGCCCCCTTGGCCGCGCAGCAGCTGATCGCAGGCCTGCAACGGGTTCTCCACGGCAGTGTCTTCCAGGCACAGGCAGAACAGCGCGGTCTCCACCGCATCGAGCATCGCGGCGTTGCCCGGATGGCCGCTGAGTAGCGCCTGCCGGCTCGCGGCCCACTCCGCGCGGGCCATCGTGGTGAGGTGTCCGACCGACGTGCCTGGTGGTGCCGGAGTTGCGCCGGCCGTCATGACCGCGCGCAGCCCCGCGACGAGCTCGTCGGTGGTGTACGGGCTCCCGTCGGGGGCGATGACGTCCAGCCGGAACATGTTGCCGTGGAGGAGGACCACGACATGCCGTGCCTGGGATGGCCCGGGCCAGTCCGCGCTGTAGGGGGTGCGGGCGGTGTCCTGTGTCAGACCCGGAATCCGGGTGGCGGAGAACAGGTACTTGTTCTGCTCCATGGACACCGGCAGACCTCGCTGGGCTACTGGCGGCAGGTGCTGCTCGTCGATCAGCAACTTGTAGGCGACGGCGGCCGCGACGAGCTCGGCTGCCCGGTCGACCTGCCCCAGTGGTGAGTCCTCGAACAGGAAGAAGAAGTTCGCGTTGAGTGCGATACGGTCGCGGCGGCCGAGGTAGCGGTACGGCCAGAAGGTGTCCAGCCAGCTGTGCACGCCCTCCTCCGCGTCGTAACGCTCGAGCGCGAATTGCAGGGTGTGGGCGGGGCTGTCGCGGTTCAGGAACGACGCCACGGTGGCCTCGGTCGTCGCCAGTTCTTCAGCGGTGAGCAGCGGCGCGCACCAGTCGAGGAACCGGGCGCAGCTGTCCTCCAGCTCGGGCAGCGGTACCCGCGGCAACCGGTCGTCATTCGCGAAGGTCAGTTCGTTGTCGGCCATGACCTAGTCCATCAGCTGGTCGACCCGCACGCCGGCACCAGCGGCGGCCAGGTGCTCCGGCGTGACGCGGCCGAAGAGCTGCTGGGTGCGTGCGGGTGTTCCGATGACGCCGGGACGCTCGCTGTAGGCAAAGATCGCTGAGTGCCGCGGCGTCGGACCCTGCACGGGGCTCACCCGGTGCAGGGAGTAGCGGCCCTGGAACAGCTGCAGGTTGCCCGGGTGCAGCGGGAGGCGTTGCACCAGGTGCGCACCGCGCCCGTCGAGCACCGCACGGACGTCGTCGAGGTTCTCCGCCCGTGCCGACCTGATGTTAGGGCAGTACTCGAACACCCCGCCGCTCTGCGACGCCTGGGTGAGCATGCTGACCGTGAACTCGTTGGTGTCGAAATGCCACGGGTGCGAGTGGCCCGGGGTCACGACGTTGAGGCACAAGCCGGACAGCGGATCGGCCAGCGCGTGCAACCGGGGCAGGTCGAAACAGCTGGCGATGAACTGCTGAAAGAGCGGGTTGGTGTAGAGACGGTGGATGATGCAGGCATCCGGGATCGCGTCCCGAGCGACGAAGGCGTTACCGCGCTCGACCGTGGCGTGCGCCGGATGGTCCTCGGGCAGTGACGGATCCGGCGCGGTGTTGTAGACGTTGACCGTCTCGACGTCGTAGTAGGCGCGATCGGCGAGATCGGCGCACTCGTGCTGCAGCTCGGATTGCCGGTTTGCCGACACGAAGTCGGGCAGCACGCTGCAACCAACGGTCTGCAGCTCCTGGCGGACGCGGGAAACCACCTCGTGCCAGCCGCGACTGGTCGGATCCGACACGGAGTAGTGCGCCGTATCCACCAGCTGTTCGATCACGTGAGCCTGCGCTGCGCTCATCGGCATCTCCTCTGGGTGCGGAACTGACCACAATCGTGCGCGCCCGAGGAGAGGACCGCTTGACGTAACTACCGCTGTGCGTGAGTTGGGCCCACCGGCGAACCATTTTCGCGCACAGGCCGGCGGCACGTCACAGTGCCGAGCGTGCACGGCTTGCCGGACGCGCCGCGGGTGGTCACCTGAGCGACGCTGACCGACCGTCCGCGGTGCACGACCTCAGCGGTGAACGCCACCTCGGCGCTCATCACGGCGGGGCGCAGGTAGTTCATCCGTACCGAAGTCGTCACCGGGTCCGTCATCACCGCGGCGACGGCATGGCGCCCGGCGAGCTCGGTACCGGCGATGAGTACGCCACCGTGCGCCATGCCCAGCGGGTTGGTCAGCTCATCCGACGGCGCCAGCGCTAGGCCGGAGTCCGTCCACCGCGCCCCGAGGACGTCGAACAGGGTGTGGATGTCAGCTGGCGAGTCCAGCGGCCAGTCGTCGTCGTTCTCCGGAATGCGCACACCCTCGGGCAGCGGGATGTAGCGGCACCAGGTGCTCGCCACCGCGACGAGCCGATCGGTGTCATCGAGCACCCGGCACTCGGCGAAGCCGCCGTCCGCATCCTGGTGCAGCAGCTGCGACTCCGCGCGCAGCTCACGGGTGTCCCACGGTGGTGGCACCAGCACATCCAGGGACAGCTCCGTGGTGACCGAAGCCCGACCCGCGGGACGGCTCATGAAGATACGGTGGCCGACGGCGTCGTCGACGAGCACACCGATGGCGCCCGCGGCGGTGTTCCCCGCCGAATCATCCATCCACGTGCCCATCCGCATCCGCGTGGTGCCGTGCTCACCCTCATGCCGGGGAGGGCCGACACGGAAGAGCGACTCGGGGGTCTGCGTCCGGACGACGGCAGCGCTGTTGGCGGACATGTTGCCTAGCCTAACGGTGCTGCTCGCCGTGCCCGCTAACGCTTTAAGCTACTTGGGTTGCATGCGGACGCCGCCGTCCACGCGGACGACCTCGGCGTTCATGTACGAGTTGGTGAGTAGCTCCAGCACCATGGACGCCAGCTCGTCGGAGCTGCCTAGGCGCTTGGGAAAGAGCACGTCGCGCTTGAGCTTGTCCTTAAACGCCTCCGAGCCCTCGCCTTCACCGTAGATGGGCGTGTCGATGAGCCCCGGCGCCACGCAGTTCACCCGCACGCCAATCGCGGCGAGGTCGCGGGCCACCGGAAGGGTCATGCCGACGATGCCGCCCTTGGAGGAGGAGTACGCCGCCTGGCCGATCTGACCGTCGAAGGCCGCGGCGGAGGCGAGGGTCACGATGGCCCCGCGGGAACCGGAGTCGTCCACCGGCTCGGTGCGGCCCATCGCGGTCGCCGCGAGGCGCACGCAGTTGAAGGTGCCGATCAGGTTGATCTTGAGCACCTTGGTGTACAGCTCGAGGTCGTGCGCGGAGGCGAACAGGCCGTCCTTGCCCACCGTGCGGGTGGCCCACCCGACACCGGCCGCGGCGACGAGGGTCCGCAGCGGCCCCAACGCCTCGGCGGCCTGCACCGCCGCGATGACCTGGTCCGGCTCGGCGACGTCGGCGCGCACGTAGGTGCCACCGATGGACTCCGCCACAGCCTTGCCTTTGTCGTCCTGCAGGTCGAGGATGACCACCTTGGCGCCACGCGCGGCGAGCTGCCGGGCGCTGGCTTCCCCGAGCCCGGAGGCGCCGCCTGTGACGATGGACGATGTTGCAGTCAAGTCAAGCACTGTCGGTACTCCTGAGGGTTGAAGGTAGGACCATCACACCAGTTGCGAGCTGTGGCCTGCCCAGTACGGGTCGCGCAGGCGGCGCTTGTAGAGCTTGCCGCTGGGGTCACGGGGGAAGTCGTCGAGGAAGTCGATGGAACGTGGTGTCTTGAACTTCGGTAGCCTATCGCGGCAGAACTCGAGCAGCTCCGCTTCCAGCGCGGGCCCGGCGGTCGCCCCGTCCGCAGGTTGGACCGTGGCCTTGATCTCCTCGCCCCGGTCGTCGTCGGGGATCCCGAAGACGGCGCAGTCGCCGACGGCGGGGTGCTGCAGCAGCACCGACTCGATTTCCGCGGGGTAGATGTTCACCCCGCCCACGATGATCATGTCCAGCACGCGGTCGCGGAGGAACAGGTTGCCCTGCTCGTCGAGCTTGCCGGCGTCGCCGACGGTGAAGAAGCCGTCCTCGCTCCAGCTGCGGCGAGCGGCGACATCGACATCGAGGGTGACCTCTACGCCGCGCTGTCGCTGCCGGATCTACTCAGCAGCGAGGACCGTCCAGACCTCACGCTGGACTGGCACCAGCGCGCTGCCGCGGTACGGACAGCGTTGCGGCTGAGAGCAATCGGGCCGAACCCAGCCGCACCTCCGGAGGAGTCGCGGCTGCGGGGACGGCTGCATGCGCTCCGCCGTGACGCGGACGCCATCGCCCACCACTACGACGTGGGCAACGACTTCTACCGTCTGGTGCTGGGCGAGACCATGACCTACTCCTGCGCGTACTGGTCGGAGCCGCACTGCACGCTCGATGAGGCCCAAGAGGCCAAGTACGCGTTGATCGCGCGCAAGCTCGGGCTGCACGAGGGCATGCGGCTGCTCGACGTCGGCTGCGGCTGGGGCGGGATGGTGCTGCACGCCGCGCGCGAGCACGGGGTGCACGCCGTGGGCGTCACCATCTCCACCGCCCAGGCAGTGCGTGCCCGGCAGCGGGTCGCCGAGGCGGGGTTGTCACATTTGGTGGAGATCCGCCTGCAGGACTACCGCGAAGTCAGCGACGGGCCGTACGACGCGATCTCCAGCATCGGCATGGCTGAGCACGTGGGCCAGGCTCAACTGCAGGTGTATGCCGCGCAGATGTTTGACCTGCTCAAGCCGGGTGGACGGCTGCTCAACCACGCCATTTCCCGTCGACCGGGCCCGGTGATGGACCCCAAGCGCAGCTTCCTCGTCCGCTACGTGTTCCCCGACGGTGAGCTGCACCCACTGGCGACCACGGTGGACACCCTCGAGATGGCCGGGCTGGAGGTGCGCGACGTGGAGTCGCTGCGCGAGCACTACGCGCGCACCTGTCGGTCCTGGGTGCAGCGCCTCGATGAGAACTGGGACGAGGCGGTGGCCCTGTCCACCCCGGGGCGGGCGCGGGTGTGGCGGCTGTACCTGGCGGCCTCGGCGCTGGCTTTCGAGCAGCTGCGGACGGGGCTGAACCAGGTGCTGGCGGTGCGACCGGACTCGGAGCTGGGCAGTGGTTTGCCGGCCACCCGCGCAGAGTGGCTGGGTTAGTGCCTGCCGAGGCCGGCGGACAGCAGGCCGCGGAACGATCGCCGCGTCACCCGACCGGACGCAAGCCCCACTTCTACCAGGTCGTCGAACACCTGCTGGTTGCGTGCTGCCGCATGAATTCCCAGGGTGACCAGCGCCGGGGCGGACGACAACCGGGCGACCGCGGCAGTGTGGCGTTGATGGCTGCCGAGGCGGGCACGGACCGTCGCGCGGTACTGCGCCCCTGCTGCCGCCGTCCCGGTGGTCGCCGCGGTGCGCCCGGCGAGCATTCCGGTGACCACGGCGTCGTAGATGCCTTCTCCGGTCATTGGATTCACCAAGCTTGCGGCGTCGCCGGCCAACAGGATGCGACCGTCGGGGTGTGGCCAGCGCCACGAGGAGAGTGGTAGATGATGGCCCTTCCAATCGGAGCCGTCGTCGGTCGAACCGGGCAGCAGCTCCTCGAGTCGCTGCATCAGCGCAGCGCGCGAGGGTGCAGGACGTCGCCGGGTGAGCAGCTCGCCGTAACCGACGTTGGAGTAGCCGTCGCCCCGGTCGAACGACCATGCGTAGGACGGCTGGCGCCCGGGCCCGTACGAGATAACCTGCAGCCCAGCTCGCTTCGCGGGGGTTGGGACGTAACCGCGCAACGCCAACGCCCGCCGCCGCGCAGGTGGCAGGCCGGCGGCGGTGCGCACCATGGAATGCGTCCCGTCGGCGCCGATGACCACTGCCGCGGTCAGCGCGTCGTCGATGAGCACCCGATCCGCTCCTGGCTCGACCGAGCGCACCCGTCGCCGCTGCAGGATCGCTCCCGCGCTGACGGCGGCCTCGACCAGGCGGGCGTCGAACACCTGGCGCGGTATCACCCACGTCGGCCGCCTCAGCTCTCGCTCCACCTGGGCTTGGCCGAGGCTCAAGGTCAAGCGGCGCACGGGGTTCCAGTCGTCGAACAGGCCGGTGACGCCAAGGTCGGTGAGCACGTCGAACACGTGCGGGGTGATGCCGTCGCCGCAGGTCTTGTCGCGAGGGAACTCGGCCCGGTCGAGTAACACCACCCGGAGCCCCGGCCGTGCCCGCAGCGCCGCCAAGGCAGCCACCGACCCGGCCGGGCCGGCACCCACAATGGCCACGTCGTATTGCGCTGTCATCGGGATGACGCTACCGGCGTTCACGCCCGGTAGAAGTCCGAGCGGTCGCGCCCGGGTCGAAACCCAGCGGCGGTCACCACTTCCACCGCGAGGTCGAACCGCTGGCCGACGGCCCACGGCACGTGCGCGTCACTGCCGAAGGTCACCGCGCGGCCCCCTTCTTGGTGCCACCAGCGCACCAGCTCGACCGAGGCAAGCGGGCTGCGGGTGTTGATCTCCAGCGCCCGCCCCGACGCCGCCAACGCAGCGAACACGGCCCGGTACTCCTGTTCGAAGTCGCTCTCGGCGTAGGGCTCGGCCGAGCCAGGCCAGTGCCGGCGAGGGTAGTCACAGTGGGCCAGCACATCGAACACGTTGCTGCCCATGATCATGCCCAACAGATCGGCGAAGTACTCGCGCATTACCGCGTGCGGCGCTTCTACCTTCAACACCCGGTTGACGCCGACCAGCTCGTCCTCGCGGATCACCGAGTGCAGCGAGCCCAGCACCCGCTCGAACCGTCCCTGCGCCAGCACGTCGGCGACGCTGCCCGCGAACAGGTGCGGCTCGCCCGTCTCGATGCCCGCACGTACGCGCAGGGTTGGGAACTCCTCGCGGCAGCGTTCGATGCTCGCCAAGTAGCCGGACACGTCCAGCGGCTGGTACATCCGGGGGGCACGGGGGCGCCGGCCGGGTACCAGCGGGTTGTCGTCCGGCGCCCAGCTGGTGAAGTCGACGTGTTCGGTGAAGGACACCGCGGGAATGCCGCGCTCCACCGCACGGGTGCAGGCGGCGCGCATCGAGGCGTGCGGCCCGGTGTCCCAGGAGAACTCCGAGTGCACATGCTCATCGGCGGGGCTGCGCCCCTGTGCGTGAAAAGGTAGGGGCGGGGGGCTTTTATCACGCACAGGGCGTCAGCCCTGGTTCTGCACCAGCTTGAAGACAGAGCCGGTGGGGTCGGCGATCGTGCCGAGCCGGCCGAACGGGGTGTCCTCAGCGGGTTGCACGATGGTTCCGCCGAGCTCGACGGCCTGCGCTACCGCGGCGTCCGTGTCGTCGACTACGAAGTAGATGCTCCAGCCCGCGGGGAACTGCTCGGCGGGGAAACCGGAGACGTCCATGATTCCGGCCAGCTGGCCCTCGCCCGCACCGAGCGTGGTGTAGCGGAACTGGTCGGTGTCGCTGGCCACGTGGGTGTCCCAGCCGAACACGTCGCGATAGAACTGGACGGTGGCGGCGTAGTCGCGGGTGTGCAGCTCGAACCACCCGGGGGCGCCAGGCTCGGCGAGCACCTGAAACCCCTTGTGCGTGTCGGGCTGCCAGGCGCCGATGCCCGCGTGCCCAGGGTCGGTGAACACCGCCATGGTGCCCTTGTCCATCACCTGCATCGGCGGCATCACCACCGCGCCACCGTGAGTGCTGACCGCGTCAGCGGTGGCTGCGGCATCGGGGACATTGAGGTAAACCGACCACCCGTCCGGCATTCCTGCGCTGCCGTCATTGCGCATGCAGCCGGCGACCATCCGGCCGTCGCGGTGGAAGTTGATGTAGCCGCCGTACTCAGGCCCGGCGGTCTGTGCCGTCCAGCCGAACAGTGCGCCGTAGAAAGCTTCGGCCTTGTCGGTGTCGGTGGAGAACAGCTCGATCCAGCTGGGTGCGCCATGGGGGGCAGAGTCGCGGTACGGCATCGGTATCTCCTTGGTGGTGGGTAATCTGCGCGGTAGACGCACCAGTGCCGGGTAAATCATCGCTTGTGCGCAGGGTCAACGACGGAAGCAACGAATTCTCCCACCTGGTGGTAGACGTTCCGGCTCTCCTGAGCCCACGGCAGCAGGAACGGGAAGACGTGAAATGTGTCTGCGACCTCATGAGCCTCGCAACGGATGCCGGCATCATCGAGTCGTTCGTGGAACGCGCGGATGGCATCACGAAAGATCTCGTCCGCGCCGTAGGCGAGGAACGTCGGCGGCCAGAGCGACAACTCCTGGTGCAGCAGCGACACGGCAGGGTCCCGAGGATCGAACCCATGCAGGTAAAGACTCGTGGGTACATTCCACGGCAGCACTTCCAGTGCTGCATTCTCGCTGACCGAAGGTTCGTTCAGTACCCCCGACCGCGATGCCATGCCCACGGTCGTCGACTGTACCGGGGCAGCAGTGACCGGACCGGCAACGGCGGATCCTCGGCGTCCAAGCCTCAGGCACCCTGCAGCACGCCGAGGAACGCGCCCAGTGCCCGTAGGCCCGGCGTCGACGTCGGGGTGATGCGGCGCAGCAGCGGTGAGTGCACCAGGTACGCGGTGTGCATCGCTCGGGAGATCGCCACGTTGAGCCGGTTGCGCGAGAGCAGGAACTCCACGCCGCGCGGCAGATCCTCGCCGCTGGACGTGGTCATGCTGATGATCACGACTGCGGCCTCGCGGCCCTGGAACTTGTCCACTGTCCCCAACCGGACCTCGTCGAACCCGGCGTCTTGCAGGGCACGGCGCAGCGCGGTTACCTGACGGTTGAAGGGAGCCACGACGAGCACGTCGGCCTGCTCCAGTGGGCGCGGCACAGCATCGACGTCTGTCCACCTGCGACCCAACGCGTCCTGCATCAGAGCTACGACGGCGGTGACCTCTTCGTCGCTGCGGGTGCGGTTGTCGTGGTGGTCAACGGGCACGAGCACGAGGCCGGGTGCCACCCCGTCCAGGGTGCGCTGTAGGCACTGCTCGTGCGAATGCAGCTGGCCTTCGTACTGCAGAGCGGACACTGGGGCACACACTTCCGGGCGCATCCGCCAGGTGGTGTCGAGCAGGTACCCGTGCGTGGCCGGGATCAGGGCATGTTCGCCAAGTACATGCCCGAGCGCGGATACGTCCACCGGCTCGGGGTGCTGGCCCTGGCTGACCTGCGGCAGCTGCTGGGGATCACCAAGGAGCAGGATGCGCCGGGCGGCCGAGCCGGTCACCACGGCATCGGGCAGGCTGAACTGGCCGGCCTCGTCCACCACCATAAGGTCCAGCTGGTGCTCGCGGACGGCGGGACGGGCAAAGGTCCACGCGGTACCGCCGACGACGTAGCCACCCTCCTGCTCGGCCATCCAGTCACTGAGCTTCTTCGGGGTCTGCCACGGGGCATTATCGTCGCGCGGTTCTTTGGCCACCGTCGCCCCCAGAGCCACCACCGGGCGTAGCAGATTTTCCACCGTGGTGTGCCCCTGCGCGGTGACCCCGATCCGCCAGCCGCGCTCGGCCAGCGCGGCGATCACGCGGCTGCCGACATAGGTCTTGCCGGTGCCGGGAGGGCCCTGGACGGCGAGCACGCCGTGGTCGAGCGCGGCGACCGCAGCGGTGATGTCGGCGAGCCGGTCATCGGTTCGCGGCATGGCCGAGGCCGGACTCTGGCGGGTGAGCAGCCGAAACCACGCCGCAGCCGGTGGACCGTCGGCCAGCAACCCCTCGCCGAGGCCACAGAGGGCTGCTTCCAACGACTTGGCCGACGGCGGCGCCGCTGGAGTGAGCGCCAACGGCAGCTGCGGCCAGCCATCGCTACCCGTCGGCGCCCGCTCGACCAGGGTCACCCGGCCGTCCGCCGCATCAGCGCTAACCACCCCGGTGTGGGTCGCACGCTCCGAGTCGGCGCTGGACTCCAGCTCGTCGGGCAGCGGCGGACCGTAGACGATGAACGCGCCGTTCTTCGTCACCGCGCGGACGTCCCCGGCGGCGGTGGTGGTGGACGCATCCACGGTGCGGGAGAAAGTCCGCTTGGGCTTCACCTTGTTCCAACCGCTCCCGGTGGGGTGCTCGAGCACCACCACGCAGTCATCGCTGACCAGGTCTTCCACCGGCTGACGGAGCCGATCGAAGTGCTCCCACCAGAAGGTTTTCTGGTTGCGCTGGTGGTACCCGAGCGCAGCGGCGAGCAGCGCGGTCGCCTGCTGTTCGGCGGTGCGGTCGATGGCGGGGACCCCCGCGCGCAGACGCTCCGCCAGCTCTTCCGTAGCGGGCGTCTTGTGCTCGACCGGAACATCGGCGGTCACGGTGCGCGTTGGCGCGCTGGTGCGCAGCGACAGCAGCCAGTGGTGCAGGCGATGGGTGCTCACGCAGTCGTACTCGTTGTAGTCACGAATCGCTTCGAGCAACCGATCAGCCTCGGCGCCATCGCCTGCCTCGCGACAGGCCACCACCTTCTCGTACTCCACAATGGAGTCACCGGCGTTGGTCACCTCGCCGTCGCGCAGCCGCTCCCCCATGTACAGCGGCTCGAGCTTCTTGATCGAGTAGCTCTCGGTGGACACGCGCACCGAGCGGCGCACCACGGCGTACAGGTCGACCAGACGTCCCTCACGCAGCAACTGGTCCACCTCGTCCTCCCTGGTGGCGTGCCGCGCAGCCAACGTGGTCAGCGCGGTGCGTTCGTAGGGCGCGTAGTGGTAGATGTGCATGCCCGGATGGGACCTGGCCGCCGCGGTGAAGGTGTCGACTACCTGCTCGAACGCACGCTTCTCCGCGGCTCGGCTGTGCGCCCAGAAGGCGGTGAACACCTCGGATGTGTCAGTGATGCCGTGCAGGTATTCCAGCCCGGCTCCGCTCTCGGCGAAGGGGTCGCCCTCGATGTCGTAGTACAAATCGCCCGCACTCGGCGCGGGCAAGAGATCGAGCCCGGCCGGGTCGAACACTTCGTGCAGCGGCGGCCCCCCTGCTCCGGCGACCTGCAGGGCCGACTGGGCGCGTAGGCGCACCCACGTGTCGACGTCCATGCTCGGTGGGCGCGACGCATCGTCCGCCACGGCGAGTGCGTCCACAGTGGACATCCCGGCGGTTCGCAGCCGCGCGATCTGGTCGCCACGGATCCCGGCGACGAGGCTGAGGTCGCGGGCCTCGCGGCGCCCAGCGGCGCAGTGGGTGTCCCAGCGACAGGTCCCGCAGGAGGGACGGGCCTCGCCCCACAGTGGTTGCGGCGCAAAGGGTTCAGCGTGCAGCCCGGGCAGCACCCGCTCGCGGTACTCCCGGGCCAACGGCAGCACATCCGCGGCAGGCACCTCCTCCCGACGGTTGTCGCCGAGCCACAGGTGAACCAGTTGCGGCGTGGGTCGACCGCTGCGTACCAGCGCGTCGGCGTAGCAGGCGAGCTGCAGCAGTGCGGTGGGCTTGGCGTGCCGCGCGAGCTTGGTATCCACCGGCTCGTACCGCCCCAGTGGTTCCCCGGTATCGAGGTCAACGCCGAGCAGGAAGTCGGCGTAGCCGAGGAAGCCGTCCACCAGCAGCACCGCTTGATAGATCACGGACGCGCCGGCGTCCATCGCGGCCTGGGTGGCTTCAGCGGCGTTGAGCAGGGCGCCGTCGTCATGGCCCGGGGTGTCGATGGTGACGACGTCGAAACGTCCGCGCAGCTCCTCGAGGACCGCATGCTCGTGCCGCAGGCCGTGCGATTTGACCAGGTCTAGGGTGCCATCGTCGCCCTGTGGCGGCCGCTTGACCAGGCCGTGCGCGGCCGCGTGCTCCAGCGCAAACCGATGCTCGCACTCGAGCACCGCCAGCACGTCGCGTGGCGAGTACAACCACGTCTGCCCGAACTGCCGCATGCCATCCTCCCCAGTCGCTTCGAGGGTAGCGGCGAGCTCCGACAATTTTGGGTGGCAGGAGCTCAGAAGCTCGAGCAGGCGCTGGGATCGCGATGCAACGGCGGTAGCTCGGCACCGCCGCCGGCGAGGGTGATCTCCACGCCCACATCGGTAACTCGGACCGCGGTCGGCGTCAGGCCCAGCGGGAAGGCCGACAGGTTCCCGCTGAGCAGGTTGACCACCTGTTGCACCGGGCTGGTGGGCAGGCCGAGACCGAACACCCTGACGTCGACCGTCTCGATGACGATGCGGCCGGCCTGGACTATAGGCCGCAAGGTGGTGGTGCCGAGGCCACCAAGGAACTGCACCCGCAGAGTGCCGCCGTCCGTACTGAGCTGCGTGACCAGACCACCGAACGGCTGCGCCCGCACACTCGACGCGATCGCCTGCGTCGGCCAACTCACCGTCGCGACCGAGCTGTCCAGGTAGCCGCCGCGACCATCCGAGCCCGGCAGGTGGACGCCGTTGAACCGCGCCTGCACCCGCAAGTCGGTGAGCTGCGGGCCGCCGGGGGTGCCGAAGGCCGCGTTGTCGGAATCCGCAGTGAGGTATGGCACCTTCCTGTCGACCAGGCTCAGCAGCAGCGGCTTCCTGCTCAGCCCGATGTCGACGGGGCCGCCCGCCGCGGTGGCTGCCGCGTCGGTAAGGCAGCTGGTGACGCGGTGGCGCACGTAGAGCTCCGCAGCCGTTCCGACCCCGACAACGACAAGCAGGACGGCGAGCACAATTATCAACGCGACGCTCCTGGAACGGCGCCGCGTGCGGCGAGGCGACGATGTAGCGGTGGGCATCGGCTCCCATTGTGGTGCGGACTTCCCGCGGTTGCGCCGTCGGGCTGCCGAAGGTGGGCTTCGGCTGGCGGGGATCAGCCGGAGAAGATGCCGGCGAGGGCGAAGTTGTTGAAGAAGTTGGGATCGGTCGCGACGGGCACGACGAGCGCGGCGCTGAGCCCGAACGCGAAGCCCCTCTGGGCGATCAGCCGGGTGGTGAAGGTGGCTGTCGCACCCGCGGCCAGTGGTGGTGTGCGGAAGATGTTGAAGCCACCGACGTTGCCGTTGGGTAGGGTGCCGCCGCCGTTGTTCTGCACGGTTTACCCGGCGGGAACCACGAACGTGGCATCCGTGGGGGTCGCCGCGTGCGGGCCGCGGTTGGTGACGGTGAGCGTGCTGCTGACCGGCGAGTCCGCTGGGGTGAACAGCGGCGTGTGCAGGCCGACCTGTAGGTCGGCATGGGCATCGGGTGGGGGTGTGGCCTGGGGGTAGAGGAAGAAGCCGTCACCCACGAAGCGTTGGTTGGAAGGACCGTTCGGGTAGTTCGTCTCGCCCGTCGAGGTGCTGACCACGCTGACGCCCGAACCGGTGTTCGGCAGCTGGGCAACGAGGGTGCTCGACCCGCCACCGTCGAGCAAGATTCCACTGTCCATCTTCATGTTCAACACCAGCTGGGCTGCTTGTTCGGGCGTGACCCCGGGGGCGCCGCCGCCCTTGCCCACCACGGACATCGCGAGGTGTTTGCCGTCCGCCGAGAGGCCCACGATGGTCTCGGCGTTGGCCCCGTGTGGCGGGAAGCTGTTGGGCGGGGCGAGCTGACCGCCGGACACCAGCACGGTGGAGCCGGTGACGAGCTGGGTCACCGTGGGGTCGAGCAGGCTGTACGGAGTGGCGATGAGATCCCCGGCGCTCAGGCGCGCGAGCCAACTTCCCCCAGTGCCGGGTGTGGCCGACTGTGAACCAAGCAGGGCGACCTCGTTCGGTGCGAGCTGGGGGAGTGAGGCGAAGGGTCCAGGCGTCATCGAGTCGACGACGGTGGTCAGACCCGCCCGGTGGGCGCGCACCAGTACCGCGTCGTCGATGACGTAGTGGTTGCCGGGTTCGCCCCGTTCTGCAGCGTCAGCGGGCCGAGGTCCGGGGTCAGCAGGGTGATGCCCAGACCGTGCGTGGGCTCAGCGAACGCCTTGGGGCAGGGCGGCTGCGGGCCACCATCGCCCAGCGTGTTGATCAAGGCGAGCGGGAAGACGTCGGTGCCGTGCACCACTGCACCGACGAAGCCGACAGCTCCGATGGACAGCGAGCCGTCGGCGTGCCACCTTCTCGGCAGCAGACGTGGCGCGTTCAAAACTGTCGGCGCGCTGCGGCAAACTCTCCTCATGGGGACACCGAGCAAGCAACGTAGGACCATTCGGGAGCGCAAGCGGCAACACAGTTGGCGCCATCATGAAGCCCGCTCCGAGCACCACACGCTGTCGGTGGAAGAGCTCGTGCTCTCTGCGGCGTCCTATGCCTTCGGAGCCGGCGCCGACCCCGTCGTGCTGGACCGGCACGTCGAGCGCCTTGCCGGCCTGGACAGCGGGATCGACAGCGATGGCGGTGCCGCGGCCGTGCTGCACCGCATGCTCGGCGCACTGTGGGAACACGGATGGCAGCCGATGGATGTCCTGCACGTCGTGCGCCGTGAATGGCCGCAGCGGGTCGGGCGGCTCGCGCTGGCGGTGATCGCGCACGAGGCGCACACCAGCGGTGCATTGTCGCGGGCCCCCGACGAGTGGGCCGGGCAGCTCCGGGCGATCGGCGCAGACACCAGTTCTCGCTTGCCCGCCGTGCACGGCTGGTGGGTGGCTGAGCGCATCTCCGCCGTCGACGGCTGGCGCGACGTCCTGCGGCTTGTCGGGCAGTTGGCACAGTTGCCGAAGCTCCAGATGCTCGGCGTAGCACCGTCTCAGTGGCGACGCACCCAGCATGTTCGTGCGGCTGCCGGCACGGTGGAGCCGAAGGCGTTGGCGAAGATCCGAGGGCTGCTGGCCAAGGCCGAGTCCACCGACTTTCCCGAGGAAGCCGAGGCGCTGACGGCCAAGGCGCAAGACCTGATGACCCGCTACGCCATCGACTCCGCGGTGTTACACGCTGAGCAGGGCAGCAGGGTGGCCGATGAGGTGCGGTCGCGCCGAGTGCACATCGACAAGCCCTATCCGGACGCCAAGGTGGCGCTGCTGGACTCGGTGGCCCGCGCGAACACGGTGCGGGTGGTGTGGTTGGAGCCGCTGGGCATTGCGAGCGTGGTGGGTCTACCAACAGACCTGAACCTGGTGGAGCTGCTGTTCACCTCGCTGCTGGTGCAGGCCACCCGGGGTATCGCCGAGGTGGGCAAGGACGGCAGCGGCGGCGGTCGGACCCGCTCCCGTGGATTTCGTCGCGCGTTCCTGCTGTCTTACGCGATGCGCATCGGCGAACGTCTGGAGCGCAGCAGCGCCCACGCGAACGAGGAGGCCTCGCGCGAGTACGGCTCCGCTTTGGTGCCGGTACTGCGCGAGCGGGCCAAGGCGGTGGAGGATGTATTCGCGGAGATGTTCCCGGACACCGTGGTTAAGGAGAGCCGACCCGTTGATCGGCAGGGCTGGTTCGCGGGCCGAGCAGCGGCTGATCGGGCCGACCTCGGTGCCGCCCGCGACCAGCTGTCCACCCGCTGAGGTCAGCTGCAGCCGGCCTCATGGTGAGGGAGACTGGTGGCATGGACTACGTGAAGCTGGGCCGCACCGGCCTCGATGTCTCTCGAATCAGCTTGGGCTGCATGACCTACGGCGACCCGGAGCGCGGTGGCCACCCGTGGTCGTTGGGCGAGGAGGACAGCCGCCCGCTGCTCAAGCAAGCCGTCGAGGCGGGCATCAACTTCTTCGACACCGCGAACGTCTACTCCGACGGGTCGAGCGAGGAGATTGTCGGACGAGCGCTGAACGAGTACGCCCGCCGCGACGAGGTGGTCATCGCCACCAAGGTCCACGGCGCGATGAACGCCGGACAGCCGAACCGACGGGGCCTCTCACGCAAGGCGATCATGAGCGAGATCGACGCCAGCCTGCGCCGGCTCGGCACCGACTACGTCGATCTGTATCAGATCCACCGCTGGGATCCGCACACCCCGATCGAGGAGACCCTCGAGGCACTGCACGACGTCGTCAAGGCCGGCAAGGCCCGGTACCTCGGCGCCTCCTCGATGTACGCGTGGCAGTTCTCGAAGGCGCTTTACCTCGCCGACCGATACGGGTGGACGCGGTTCGTGGCCATGCAGGACCACTACAACCTGCTCAACCGCGAGGAGGAGCGGGAGATGCACGGGCTGTGCCTCGACCAGGGCATCGCCGTGCTGCCGTGGAGCCCGTTGGCGCGGGGGCGGCTCACTCGCGACTGGGACGCGAATACCGCCCGCTCGGACACCGACGAGTTCGGCAAGACGCTCTACACCACCACCGGGGACCGCGACATCGTCGAGCGGGTGCGGGTGATCGCCGAGGAGCGCGGAATCCCGCGGGCGCAGGTGGCGTTGGCCTGGTTGTTGCACAAGCCCGTCGTCTGTGCACCCATCGTCGGCGCCCGGACCGCGAAGCATCTCGACGATGCTGTTGCGGCACTGGGCGTGACGCTGAGCAGCGAGGAGATCTGCCGACTCGAGGAGCCCTACGGCCCGCACCCTGTCGTCGGCTTCGCCTAACCACCACCAGGAGGCTCGACCGTGACCACACTTCTTGATCTGCCCGTCACCACGCTGCAGGGCGAGCAGACGACCTTCGGCGGACTGCTGGACGGCAAGGCCGCGCTCGTCGTCAACGTCGCCAGCCGCTGCGGACTCACCCCGCAGTACGCTCAGCTCGAAGCGCTGCAGGAGGAACTCAAGGGCCAAGGTTTCACCGTGCTGGGCTTCCCGTCCAACCAGTTCGGCGGCCAAGAGCCGGGGACCGCGGAGGAGATCGCAACCTTCTGCTCGACCACCTACGGCGTCACCTTCCCGATGTCGGCCAAGGTCGACGTCAACGGGGACGACCGTGATCCCATCTACGCACAGCTGGCGGCCAAGCCGGACGCTGAGGGCGCGGCAGGCGACGTGCAGTGGAACTTCGAGAAGTTCCTCGTCGCGCCCGACGGCCGCGTGGTGGGCCGCTTCCGGCCGACCACCACACCGGATGCCCCCGAGCTTCGCGCCGCCATCGAGGCGCTGCTGTAGGTCAGCGGAACAGCACCCCGGGGTTGAGGATGCTGGACAGGACCAACCCCATCGATCACCCATTGTTGTCGGTACCCGTCGCTAGCGTCGCCGGTACGAAGGCCGGGCACGTTTCGCCGCGTGAACGACTTTGTACGTCTGCCCTCGTTCCGCAGGTTGGTCGGCGGCCGAGGGCAGAAGTCATGGCTGCCGGTAGGCGGAGTCGGGGACGTCGGTGATGAACATGTACCCCGGCGCGTGCGCGATGGCGAAGGGCGGTCGCGAGGCCATCAGCGCAGCCTGCGGCGTGACCCCACAGGCCCAGAACACCGGGACGTCACCGTCCAGCATGCCCACGGTCTCCCCGAAGTCGGGACTCGACAGGTTTGTGATGCCCAACGCCTCGGGCGCGCCGACGTGCACCGGAGCGCCGTGCACCGCAGGCATCCGGCCGGTCACCTGCACCGCCGCCACCACCTGGTGGGCGGGGATCGGGCGCATCGAGACCACGAGTGGGCCGGACAGTCGCCCGGCTGGCCGGCAGTCGGCGTTGGTGCGGTACATCGACACGTTGCGGCCCTGCTCGATGTTGCGCACGGGCACTCCGGCGTCCAGCAGGGCCGTCTCGAAGCTGAAGCTACAGCCGATGAGGAAGGTGACCAGGTCGTCCCGCCACAGGTCGCTGACGTCGGTCGGCTCGTCGACCAGCTCGCCGTCGCGCCAGACGCGGTAGCGGGGTAGGTCGGTCCGCAGATCCGCCTCCGGCGCGAGCGCGCTGCTGGTGGCGCCGGGGTCGGTGACGTCCAGCAGGGGTACGGGTCGGGGATTGCGCTGGCCGAACAGCAGCATGTCGAACGCCCAGTCCTGCGGCAGCGTCACCATGTTGGCCTGGGTGAACCCGGCCGCCCACCCGGTGGTCGGTTCCATCAGTCCGTCGCGGTAGCGCCTGCGTGCCTCGGCCGGGGTCGACTGTGCCGCCTGCAGTGGGTCGGTGTGGGTAGCAGGCGGTACGGGAGTCGTCATCATGGTCTCCTTCGGTTGAGTGCGGGGCCGATGACCTCGCCGAAGGCCTCGACCTCGGCGCGGGGTAGCTCGTAATGATCGGCCCGGTATACCGACAGCAGCTGCTCCTCAGAGTCGCGCAGGTACTGTCCCAGGTCCTCGGCGGCCTCCTCGACCTGACCGGCCACCAACAGGTCGAGCAGCGCGCGGTTGCGGCCGACATAGGGGCCGTACAGCACCTCCGGGTTGGCGGCGGCGTGGAACACGAGACACAGCTCGGCGAGCAGGCGGCGGGTGATGTCGTCGATCCGGCGGCTGCCGCCCAGCCCGACCAGGCACTGGTGGAAATGCATGTTGGCGGTGCCCACGCCTGCCCAGTCTTCGCGGGACGCCGCCGCCTCGGCCGCCTCGATGGCGGCGCGTATCGGGCGCAACCGGGGCGCGTCGACGCTGGTCAGCGCGCGGACGGCGGCGCACTCGATGGTGCGCCGCAGCCGGTATAGGTCGATGAGGTCGTCGTCGTCGAGCTCGGGCACGAACACGCCCCGATGCAACCGGTGGACGAGCAGACCGTCGTGGGTGAGCAGCCGGAACGCCTCGCGCAGGGTGTTGCGCGAGGTACTCAGCCGCTCGACCAGGCGCTCCTCGCTGAGCTGGGTCCCCGGGGTCAGCTCACCCTCGGTGATCTCCCTGCGCAGGACGGCCACGACCCGCTCCGCCGTGGTCTCGCTCGATCTCACGTCCCCTCCCGCATCTGAGTCCCACCTCTTGTCGCATTGTTCAACAATCCCTATCGTCATGTCCATGCCGGAACCGCCAGCGGATCACGCAGGAAGCACGTCGTCCGACAAATCGGCGACCGGCGGCGGTACTGTGCCGGCCGCGCCGAAGAAGATCAGCACACGCTCGATCTTGCTCGGGGCGATGTTCCTGATGGCTACGTCGGCGATCGGACCGGGTTTCATCACCCAGACGACGACCTTTACCGTGAAGCTCGGTGCCGCAGCCGCCTTCGCCATCGCCATCTCGATCCTGGTCGACATCGCGCTGCAGCTGAATGTGTGGCGGGTCCTCGGCGTCTCCGGCCACCGCGCCCAGGAACTGGGGAACCTGGTGCTGCCCGGTCTGGGCTGGTTCATGGCGGTGCTGCTGGTGGTCGGCGGCTTCGTCTTCAACGTCGGCAACGTGAGCGGTGCGGGGCTCGGCACGGACGCCATGTTCGGGCTGAGCCCGCGGTGGGGAGGAGCCCTGTCGGCTCTCATCGCCATCGCCATCTTCCTGTCCAAGCGGGCCGGCCTGGCGATGGACCGCGTGGTCATCCTCCTCGGTGCACTGATGATCGGGCTGACGACCTACATCGCCATCACCTCGAAACCGCCGGTAGGCCGGGCTCTGCGCAACGTCGTGCTGCCCGACCAAGTCGGCTTCCTGGCCATCACCACGCTGATCGGGGGCACCATCGGCGGCTACATCGTCTACGCGGGAGCGCACCGGCTGCTGGACTCGGACGTCACGGGCCCGGCCAACGTGCACAACATCACCGTCGGCTCGATCGTCGGTGTCCTGATCACCGGGGTCATGCGGGTAATCCTGTTCCTGGCCATCCTCGGGGTGACCGTCGGCGGAGCGGCACTCGATCCGAAGAGCCAGGCCGCCTCGGCATTCGAGAACGCCGCCGGCCAGGTCGGTCTGCACGTCTTCGGCGTCGTGCTGTGGGCGGCGTCGATCACCAGCGTGATCGGTGCCTCCTACACCAGCGTCTCCTTCGTCACCAGCCGCACCGGCACCCGCGAACGCACCCGAACCATCCTGGTCGTGGGGTTCATCGTCGTGACGACGGCGATCTACGTGTCGATTGGCACGGCCCCGGTCACCCTGCTGGTCTTCGCCGGCGCCTTCAACGGACTACTCCTGCCGGTGGGCATCGGGGTGGTGTTGTGGGTCGCGTGGCGCCGCACCGACCTGCTGCACGGCTACCGCTACCCGCGCTGGCTGCTCGCGATCGGCACCCTGGCCTGGCTGCTGACCATCTACCTGGCGGTCCAGTCGGTCGGCCCGGTCATCGACCTGTTCAAGTGACCCGACCGATGGAGGACCAGACATGACCGTCGACCTCAACTCCGACCTCGGCGAGGGCTTCGGCCACTGGCAACTCGGCGACGACGACGCGCTGCTGGAGGTCGTCACCAGCGCCAACGTGGCCTGCGGCTTCCACGCCAGTGACGCCTCGATCATGCGTAGGGTCTGCGAGCAGGCGGTGCGCCACGACGTGGCGATCGGCGCGCAGGTCGGTTACCGCGACCTGCCCGGCTTCGGTCGCCGGTTCATCGACATCGAACCCGCCGCGCTGACCCAAGACGTGATCTACCAGATCGGCGCCCTCGAGGGCTTTGCCCGAGTCGCCGGGTCCCGGGTGCGCTACGTCAAGCCGCACGGCGCGCTGTACAACGCGATCGTGTACCACGAGGAACAGGCCGCGGCGGTGGTGCAGGCGCTGCTGGACTACGACCGCACCCTTCCGGTCCTCGGCCTGCCCGGCTCGGTGTGGCTGCGCCAAGCGCAGGAGGCGGGGTTGACCGTGGTGCAAGAGGCGTTCGCCGACCGCGCCTACACCCCGCAGGGCGCACTGGTCTCCCGACGGCTGCCGAACTCGGTGCTGCACGACGGGCAGGAGATCGCCCGGCGCTGCGTGGCCATGGCCACCGGCGCCCCGGTAGCCGACGTCGAGGGCGGGGAGCTGCACCTGTCACCCGGCTCGATCTGCGTGCACGGTGACACCCCGGGTGCCGTGGACATCGCGCGCTCCGTCCGCGACGCGCTGGCCGCGGCGGGCGTGACGCTGGCCCCGTTCGCCCGGTGATGCGGGTACTGCCCAGCGGCAGCACAGCGCTGCTGGTCGAGCTGGCGGGTCTTGAAGAGGTGCTCGACCTGTACGCCGCGCTGTGCGCCGAGCGTCCTGACGGGGTGGTCGACGTCGTGCCCGCCGCGCGCACCATCCTGCTGGTCACCGATCCCTGCGCGACCGACCTGGCCACGGTCGAGCGTGCCGTGCGAGAGACCACGCCCCGCCGCGTGGACCGCACCGGCGGTGAGTTGGTGGAGGTCCCGGTGACCTACGACGGCGAGGACCTGGCGGAGGCGGCATCGCTGCTCAGCTGCACTCCGGAGGAGCTGGTGCGACGGCACACCGGCGAGGAGTGGACGGTGGCGTTCTGCGGCTTCGCCCCCGGCTTCGGCTACCTCGCCGGCGCCTGCGGACAATGGGACGTGCCGCGCCGGGACAGCCCGCGGACCAGGGTGCCCGCAGGATCGGTGGCTCTGGCCGGCGAGTTCAGCGGGGTGTACCCGCGGGCCTCGCCCGGCGGCTGGCAGCTGATCGGGCGCACCGAGCTGTCCATTTTCGACCTGGACCGCGACCCGCCCGCGTTGCTGCGTCCCGGTACGCCCGTGCGATTCGTCGAGGCGAACCGACCATGAGCGCCGCGTCGTTGACGGTGCTCAAGACGGGTCCGCTGACGACGATTCAGGACGCCGGGCGCTTCGGGCAGGCGGCGCTGGGCATCGGCCGCTCCGGCGCATGCGACCGTGCCGCCTACCGGTTGGCGAACCGCCTGGTGGGCAACGACGAAGGGTGCGCCGTTCTGGAGGTTACCTTCGGTGGCTTGGTGGTGCGGGCCGAGGCCGACGTCGTGGTGGTCACCACGGGCGCTCGGTGCGGCGGCGCGGCGCACAACGCACCGATGCTGCTGGCGGCGGGCGAGCAGCTGACGCTGGGTCCCCCGGTCAGCGGAGTGCGCACCTATCTTGCGGTGCGCGGTGGCATCGACGTCCCGCCGGTGCTCGGCTCTCGATCCACCGACACGCTGGCCGGACTCGGCCCGGACGTGCTCGAACCCGGTGACCGGCTGCCGATCGGCTCCGGCGTCGGACCGATGCCCGGCGTCGACGTGGCCGCCGTGGCCGAACCCGCGCTGGGTGAGGTGGACGTGCAGGTTCAGCCGGGACCGCGGCGGGACTGGTTCACCGACGCCGCGTGGAGCACGCTGCTCACCCAGCGGTACACGGTCACCGACCAGAGCAACCGGGTCGGCTTGCGCCTGGACGGCGAGCCGCTGGAACGCGCGGGCAGCGGTGAGTTGCCGAGCGAGGGCATGGTCCGGGGCGCGCTGCAGGTTCCGGCGTCCGGGCTGCCGGTGCTGTTTCTGGCCGACCACCCGGTCACCGGGGGCTACCCCGTGGCGGCCTACGTCGTCGACGCCGACGTCGACCGCTGTGGGCAGCTGCGGGCGGGCCAGCGGCTGCACTTCACGACGCGGCACACGCGTCCCTGAGTCCGTCGTAAGGTGAACGACCATGGAGTGGACCGGATCGCGATACGCGGACACACCGACGGTGCAGGTGCAGACCCGGATCGCCGCGCCGCCCGAGCGGGTCTGGGCGATCATCACCGAGATCGAGCTCATGCCGTCGATGAGCACGGAGCTGCAGTCGGTGCGCTGGCAGGGCGGAGCAAGCGGTCCCGGGCTGGGCAACACGTTCGTCGGCCGGAACAAGAACCCGGCGCTGGGTGAGTGGGAGACGACATCCTTCGTCGTCGAGTGCGACGCACCGCGGGTGTTCGCGTGGGCGGTGTCCGACCCGGAACAACCCTCGGCCCGGTGGCGCTTCACCCTGCAACCGGCAGACGGCGGAACGCAGCTGCAGCAGTGGGCGCAGCTCGGGCCGGGGCCCTCGGGGCTGAGCATCGCCATCACGCGGATGCCGGAGAAGGAACAGAAGATCGTCCACGTCCGCCTGCGGGACTGGGAGACCGCCATGCAGGGCACCCTCGCGGCGATCAAGAAGCTGGCCGAGGCGACCGCCTGATGCGCACCGCGACCACGGTGGAGGCCGTCGGGCCCGGCACCTGGCGGGAGACGCTCGACTACGTGCTCGAGGCCGAGCGGCTCGGTCTCGACGTCTGCTGGGTCGCCGAGGCCTGGGGCTCGGACGCGCCGTCGGCGTTGGGTTACCTCGCCGGGCGCACCGAGAACATCCTGCTCGGCTCCGGCATCATCCAGCTCGGCACCCGGACACCGGTGGCGATCGCACAGGCCGCCCTCACCCTCGCGGAGCTGTCCGACGGCCGGTTTCTGCTCGGCCTCGGCCCGTCCGGCCCGCAGGTGATCGAGGGGCTGCACGGCGTCGCGTTCGCGAAGCCGCTGTCCCGGATGCGGGAGACGGTGGCGATCATTCGGCAGGCCTTTGCCGGGGAGAAGATTTCCTACTCCGGCAACCAGTTCGAGATCCCGCGGCCCGGCGGCGAGGGCAGGCCGATGCGGCTGTCGATGCCGGCGAACCCGGACATCCCGATCTACCTGGCGTCGATGTCACCGAAGCTGTTGGAGCTGACCGGGGAGGTCGCAGACGGCTGGTTGGGCACCAGCTTCGTCCCCGAGGGCTCGGCCGCGTACTTCAGCCACCTCGACGCCGGCCTGGCTAAGGCGGGCCGAACCCGTGCGGGCCTCGACGTGTGTCAGGGCGCCGAGGTCGCGTTCGCCAACGATGAAGATGCCGTGCGCGCCATGGTGGCCGGCCGCAAGAAGGAGCTGGCCTTCAGCCTCGGCGGGATGGGTTCGGCGGGCACCAACTTCTACAACAACGCCTACAGCCGCCAGGGCTGGGCCGACGTTGCGGCTGCGGTACGCGAGCGGTGGCAAGCCGGCGACCGGGACGGGGCCGCCAGCCTGGTCACCGACGAGATGGTGCTGGGCACCACGCTGATCGGCACCGAGGGCATGGTGCGTGCGCGGTTGGGCGTCTGGCGCGACGCCGGCGTGGACACGGTGCGGCTCTACCCCGCCGGCGACACCCTCGACGCCCGGTTGACGACGCTGGGACGGGCTTTGGAGCTCGTCCGCGAAGTCGGCTGAGCTCCCGGGTTTGCTTGCGTTTGCCGCGAGAGGTACCGCATGGTCGTTATAGTGCCGCGGTCACGACCGTGCGGTACCTCTCGGCCTCGCCGAGCGCCGCCTGCTCAGGCAGCTCACGGCCTACGCTCCGTCTGATGTACTTCGAGGACTTTCACGCAGGGCAGACGTTCACCACCCGCGCCCGGACCATCACCGAGGCGGACCTCGTGGCGTTCGCCGGCTGGAGCTGGGACACCAACCCCGTACACACCGATGCCGTGGCAGCATCAGGCAACCGCTTCGGTCAACGCATCGCGCACGGCATGCTCGGAATGTCCGTGACACTGGGGCTGACGTCGGGCCTCGGGGTGTTCGAGGACAGCTCGGTGGCCCTGCTGGGGGTGGACGACTGGCGGTTCCGAGCCCCGGTTCTGATCGGCGACACGGTGCACTGCCGGATCGAGATTCTCGCCGTCCGTCGCACCAGCAAAGGCGATACCGGCGTGCTCGAGCGACGGTTCACGGTGCTCAACCAGCGCGACGAGGTGGTGCAGGAGGGGCGGATGGACCTCATGGTCGCAACTCGCCCGGCCGACGAGGCCTGACACACTCGGGTGATGGGAGCAACGGACGAGGCGTCGATGACCAGGCTGCTCAGTGCGGCGGACTTCCCGGTACCAGTGGGCGATCGCTACTTCGAGGACTACGTCGCGGGTGCCGTCTATGAGTACGGCTCCGTCACCATGGACGAGGCCGAGATCATCGAGTACGCGACACGGTTCGACCCCCAGCGGATGCACACCGACCTCGAGTACGCGGCCAGTGGACCCTTCCACGGACTGATCGCCAGCGGGTGGCACACCGCGGGGATCTTCATGCGGCTCTACGTCGACCACTATCTCTCCCACGTGGCGAGCCTGGCGTCGCCGGGGATCGACGAGCTGCGCTGGCCGGCCCCGGTGCGCCCCGGCGATCGCTTGCGGATGCGGGTGACGGTGGCTTCGACTCGGGCCCTGAAGTCCAAACCGGACCGCGGGCTGCTGCACACGGACGGCGAGCTGCTGAACCAGGACGACGTGGTGGTGCTCAGCCTGAAGGCGATGAACTTCCTCAAGCGTCGCGCGTAGCACCTCAGCGGCGAAGGTCGACCTCGGTGACCCCGCCGCCGTAGCCGTTCTTCAGGTCGCGGCCCTGCACGGTCACCGAGGTGATCTCCTGCGGAATCTTGACCCCGGTCTGAGTGCGAGTGAAGGGCTGCTCGGAGGCGTGGTCGTGGCCGAGGGTCATCTCGCCGAAGACGCGGTCGCCGCTCTTCACACGCCACCCGTCGGCATACCGCTCCGGGGAGTCGTACGGCGAGCTCATCGTGACGTTGAAGGTCCAGGTGCCGTCGCCGGTCGAGGACGCGACGGCCTTGACCACATCCGGGTACCTCGCCGGCGCGCTGGACGGGTTTGCGCTCTCCGAAGCGTCGGTGGTGGTCGGGCCCGGAGTGGGTGTTGACGACGACCCGGACCCAGAACTGCAGCCGGCCAGAGTGAGTGCGCAGAGTGCGGTAAGCAGGGCGGCGGTGCGCGTCAGGTTCACTGCGCCAGCATGCCGGGCCTGAAGATGTGCGGCGACCGCTAGGTGCACGGACCACAACTAGGTTGCGCACAACTAAGCCGTGGGCTACCGTCGCCTTATGGTCGACGATCTAGCGCTGCACCGACAGGTGTGCTTTGCGCTGTACTCGGCCTCGCGCGAGACCACCGCCGCCTACCGCGGCATGCTGGACACCTTGGGCGTCACCTATCCGCAGTACTTGGTGCTGCTCGTGCTGTGGGAGCAGGACGGGCGCGGCGTGCAGGAGATCTGCGCGGCGTTGAACCTCGACACCGGCACCGTCTCTCCACTGCTCAAGAGGTTGGAGGGCGCTGGACTGATCCACCGGGTCCGGCTTTCCACCGACGAGCGGCGGGTGCGAATCGAATTGACCCCTGCGGGGGTCGCGCTCAAGACCCAAGCCGCGGAGATTCCCGCACAGCTGGCCCGGGCCAGCGGGCTGTCTCCCGACGAGCTCACGGACCTGCGGGACGTGCTCACCCGACTCAGCGGCGCATTGCACACCGGCGCGCTGCATCCCTCTATCTCGAAGGACGCAAACTCATGAAGGCTCTCTACACCGCCGAAGCACTCGCCACGGGGGAGGGCCGCAACGGTCACACCCGCAGCACCGACGGGCGGGTCGATCTGGACCTGGCTGTACCCACCGAGATGGGGGGCTCCGGTGACGGCGCCAACCCGGAGCAGCTTTTCGCCGCGGGCTACGCAGCGTGCTTTCACTCCGCCCTACAGATGGTCGCGCGTCAAGACAAGGCGAACGTCGCCGACTCCGCCGTCGGGGCACAGGTGAGCATCGGCCAGCTCGACGGCGGTGGCTTCGGGCTGGCAGTCACCCTCGAGATCTCCCTACCCCACCTACCGCGCGCGCAGGCCCAGGAGCTGACCGAGAAGGCGCACCAGGTCTGCCCGTACTCCAACGCGACCCGCGGCAACATCGAGGTCACCTTGACCGTGACCGACGACAACGAATAGGAGCAACCATGACTTCAGTACTCATCGTCATCACCGGTGCCGACCACTGGACTCTCACCGACGGCACACAGCACCCGACTGGCTTCTGGGCCGAGGAGCTGCTCACCCCGGTGTCCACCTTCCGCAAGGCCGGGATTCAGCTCACCTTCGCCACTCCCGGCGGTGTCCGCCCCACCGTGGATGAGGGCAGCTTGTCGCCCGACACGGTCGGTGGCGCGGAGGAGGCGGCGCGTCAGCGCGCCGAGCTCGACGTGCTGTTCGCTGAGGAGCTGGCCGCGCCGCTGCGGCTGGAGGACGTCAAGGCAGCCGACTACGACGCCGTGTACGTCCCCGGTGGCCACGGACCGATGGAGGACCTCGCGGTATCGCCTGCGATGGGCGAGCTGCTGGTCGGCATGCTCGACGCCGGCAAGATCGTCTCCTCGGTGTGCCACGGTCCCGCCGCCCTGCTGTCCGCGACCCGGGCAGACGGTGAGTGGGCGTTTCGCCGGACGTACCCTGTCCGGTTTCCTCAACGAGGAGGAGCGCCAAGCCGGACTTGCGGACAAGGCACCGTGGTTGCTGGAGGACCGGCTGCGGGCTGCCGGTGCCGAGCTGAAGGTCGGCGACGCCTGGGCGCCGTTGTCCGTGGTCGACGGGACCATCGTCACCGGACAGAACCCCGCGTCCAGCGGCGAGGTGGCCGAGAAGGTCGTCGCCCAGCTCACCGCCTGAGTAGCCCGAACTGGGCAGATCCTCGCGGTCGGCGCACGTCAGCTGAAGGCGACCATCTCGCGCAACCAATCGCTGAGCTGCTCTATCTCGCTGGCCGAGGCGGTCCCGATCGGCTGGGGTCGGGTGAACCGCGTGGTCGTGACCGCGCGAATATCCTCGCTTCGCGCCCAGCTCGGTCGGTTCAGCCCGGATTCGGTCGAATCGATGTGCACGTGGTGGGCCAGCCCGCGGTCGCGCGTGGTCAACGGCACGATCAGGGCCATGTCGATCGGGAATCGGCAGTGCGTCGACGAGCTGACGACAATCGCCGGCCGGAGGCCCCCGTGCTGGTGCCCGATCGGAGTGCCGAGATCCACCCACCACAGCTGCCAGGGCGCAATCCGCGGGGATCGACTCACCGAGTGCGCTCCGGGTACTCCTCGCTCGCATCCAACAGACCGTCACCGGATGTCGCGTCCCACGTGGCGATGTCAGCTTGGTAGTCGGCCCACTCTTCGGCGTTGTTGCGTAGATCTTCGTACCGTTGGATGACGCGGTTGATCTTGTGTTCCTTGATCAAGCGGTTGACCGCCTCGCCCAGTGGTACGCCGTGAGAGTCCTCCGCGGCAAGCTTCGCCAGTTTGTCCCGTAGGGCGGTGTCTAGCTGCATCGATGTCGTGGCCGTGGTGTCAACCATAGTCGCAGCTATAGACTTGTGCCTTGATTGCCCGTACTCGACCAGGCCGGATACGCCGGTGTCGCCATCCTGCCCACCGCAGCGGCGACCGCGACCGACCTGATGGTGTTCAAGATGCTGTGCAACCGGCGCAAGGACTGGGCCGACATCGAAAGCCTGCTCCGTTGCAGCGCTGGCGATAGCGCCGAGGCCGTCAAGTGGGTAGCGAGCGTTCTCGGACCCGACGACCCGCGGCTGGCTCAGCTGCAGGCAATCATCGACGAGCTCGCCGAAGAACCAGCAGGCCGGGACACGGCACCGGGGCCGCCCCGGCCTGAAGCGCTACCCTGATACCGCGGCCCGACCGGCTTCCTCCGCCCAGTAGTTGAGCGGCTCAGGACACGCCCCCACCCGCACGAATCCATTCGTGCTGCCTGGGAGTTCTGTTCGTGACGCTGCTGCGTACCTCGCCGACGAATATTGTCGCCATGGCCAGCCCCGACTCGCTCATTGAACAGCTGCTGGAGCAGATGCTCATCCGAACCGGTCACCGTCCCAGCCCCGCCGAGCAGAAGTCCTGGGGCCGGAGCCTGCCGGTACTCGCCCGGGATCTTGTCGATGCCGGTCTGCCCGGGGTGGAAATGCTCATTGAGTACCACTTGCCGCCGACCTCGCAGCGCGCCGACGTCGTGCTCGCAGGCACCCATCCGCACACCGGGGAAGCGTCCTATGTGGTCGTTGAGCTGAAGCAGTGGTCGGCCGCCCGGTCCTACGAGGGAAGCGCGGAGCTGGTCGACGTACCGGGCATGCCCGGCGGCCCGAAGCTGCACCCGGTGGCCCAGGTGCAGGGCTACTGCTCCTACCTCGCAGACTTCACCCGCGCACTGGCCGACCAACCCGATGCCCTCGCCGGCCTGGCCTACCTGCACAACGCCACCGACCCGGCGGAGGTCGCGGACCTGCGCCGCTACCCGGTCTCCACCACGGGCCGGTTGTTCACCGGCGCGGACCGCGGGGACCTGCTCGACTTTCTGCGGGCCCGCCTGGCGCCGGACTCGGGTGGGCACGCAGCGGGCGACACGCTGCTGCGTTCGGCTGTCGCACCGTCCAAGCAGTTGCTCAAGGTGGCTGCCGACGAGGTCCGCGACCGTGAGCAGTTCCGGCTGCTCGGTAATCAGCAGCTCGCGGTCGACCTGGTGCTGCACGCGGTGGAGCAAGCGCGCGGCGCCGACACCAAGCGGGTGATCGTGGTCAGTGGGGGGCCGGGCAGCGGGAAGTCCGTGGTGGCGTTGTCGCTGTTGGGCGAGCTGGCGCGACAAGGGCGTTCGGTGCTGCACGCCACCGGATCGCGCTCGTTCACCCAGACGCTGCGCAAGGTTGCCGGGGCTCGGGCGCCGCGCGTGCAGAAGATGTTCAAGTACTTCAACCAGTTCATGACGGCGGAGCGCAACGGGCTCGACGTCTTGATCCTCGACGAGGCACACCGCATCCGCGCGACCTCGGTGGACCGCTACACCAAGGCGGCGCTGCGCACGGAGCGTCCGCAGCTCGATGAGTTGATCGCTGCCGCCCGGGTGCCGGTGTTCTTGCTCGACGAGAACCAGGTGGTGCGCCCCGGGGAGATGGGCTCGCTGGCGCAAATCTTGCGGCACACCGAGTCGTTGGGCCTGCAGGCTCAACACGTGCACCTGGGGGAGCAGTTTCGCTGCGGCGGCAGCCAGGAGTATCTGCTGTGGACGCAGAAGCTGCTCGGTCTGGTGGAAGGAGCGACGGAGCGCTGGCGTGGCGATCCGCAGTTCGTGGTGCGGGTCGCCGAGAGCCCGCAGGAGATGGAGCATCTGCTGCGGATGCAGCTGGAACAGGGCTACTCCGCCCGGATGTCCGCCGGCTACTGCTGGCCCTGGAGCGATCCACGGCCCGACGGGTCGCTGGTGAACGACGTGCAGGTGGGCGCCTGGGCCCGGCCGTGGAACCTCAAGGGCGACCGCGCCATCGGCGACGCACCGCCGTCGGCGCTGTGGGCGACCAACGACGGCGGCTTCGACCAGGTCGGCTGCGTGTATACCGCGCAGGGCTTCGAGTACGACTGGAGCGGGGTGATCCTGGGTTCGGACCTGGTGTGGCGCGGTGGCCGGTTCACCACGGTGCGCGCGGCCAACCGCGACCCGGACATGCGCAACCAGGTCAAGGTTCCCGAGCCGCAGTTCGACCGGCTGGTGCGCCACGTCTACAAGGTGCTGCTCACCCGCGGCATGGTCGGCACGGTGCTGTATTCGACGGATGCGCAGACGCAGGAGGTGCTGCGCGAGCTGATTCCGGACTGAACACATGAGAACTGAGACAACTGAGCACGGCCCGACGGGCTTCCGCAGCAGGACACGCCCCCACCCGATGTGAACACGGGTAGGAGCACGTCCGTTGACCGCTTGGGTCATCCCGATCGGCGCCGAGTTTCCTGACCATTGGCCCATCGCACGAGATCACGGCGCGTGGGACCTCACCCGTCGGGCAGCGATCGAACCGTCCGACGACGTCGTCTTCTGGCTCGGTGGCACCAGTGTTCTCGCCTGGGTCCGCGCGACTTCGGCCGCTACGAGCCTGATTCCTCACGGCCCCATCATTCCCTGGGAAGACCGTGAGACGTCGCGTTACGTCGCCCGGTTCACGTTCGAGATGATCTCCGAGGATCCGGTTGCCGCACCGCCCTGGGGGCATGTGAAAGAGAACATCGAGACGTGGTCAGGGCTGAACACCGGGCCGGTAAGGGTTGACGACACAAAGGGTATCCAGTACCTCCGCTCCCTGTTTCGAACGCAACCGGAACGCGCTCTCCCAGCAGCCGGTAGGCAACTACGCAGCGTCGATACGCCCGGCACTGACCTCGCGCGGTCCCTCGTTGCCGTTGACGTCGGGTACGTGCACAGCGATACCGACGACCGGCGACGCGTCGTGAGCGCCGTGGTGCAACGCCGTGGACAGCAGGAGTTTCGCCGCCGCCTACTTGCGGCCTACGAAGGTAAGTGTGCGGTCACCGGGTCCATCGCCGTCCCGGTTCTCGAAGCTGCGCATATCGACGCCTACTCCGGCGGCTACACGCAGCACGTTAGGAACGGGATGTTGCTGCGAAGCGACGTCCACACCCTCTTTGACCTTCACCTCCTCACCGTTACCCCCGGGTTCCTTGTCGCGGTGGGACCCGAGCTGAGGGGCACCGAGTACGCGCGTTATCACCAGCAGCGGTTGCGGCTACCCTATGACCCGGCGCAGCGCCCCGATCCCCACGCGCTAGCCCGACACCGCCAACGGTGTACGTGGTACGCCTTACGGCGGGCCATCGGTGATCGACTTCCGTGAGTTCGCAATCAGGAACCGAGTCGGGGCGCACTCGATGGCGTCAGGGGCCTACGTCGCCCGCGATGGCCATGCGGACCCTGGCCGCGCGTGGCGCTGATAGTCGCGGTGCTGCTCGAGTGGCAGCGCGAGCAGTTGGTGAAGGTTGCCGGTGAGGCTGGCGCCGCCGGGCCGCGCCACTTGGTCCGGGATGCTGCGAGGGCTCGGGTCAGCCCGCAGCGCGAAACCGTTCGTAGCTCATCTCAAGCAACAATGGATCGGGTTGCTCCTTGCGGATGCGCGGCAGTGCCATGAGCGGCTGGCCGTGTCGCTCCTTCAAGCCGTACTGCAACATCGGCCCGTCGATCTCGCTCAGGAGGTCGGTGCGGATCTCAACGACCTTGTCCGGTCGGATACCGAGGATGCTCGAGTCGTAGGCGGCGTGGTGGATCTTGCACAGTGCGAGGCCGTTCCGCACTACCGGGATACCTGCTTCATCCGAGTCCGCCACGATATGCGCGGCGTCGAGCAACTCGCCGTGCCGCAGGGCGCACACCGCACATCGCGTCTCGTAGGCGCGCATCACGGTCGCGCGAAAGACGGGCTGATGCAATCGCCGCTTGGTTTCAGCGATGATGTAGCGGCGAAGTTGCGCTTCGACCGGAGTATCCGGGCGGGCCAGATCGCGCCCGACCTCGGTGGCAACGGCGAACTGGTGCTGCTCAGACTCCTCGGAAAGGATGAAGACGGGGAACACTGCTTGGTACTCGGCGACGCCGACCCCGAAGAACCAAATCATCGGGACTCCTTGCTCCATCGCGGAGCTCAGTGCACGGTTTTCAGCGTGATCGGGGTCGTCGCCTCGCCACTTGTAGTGGAGGAAGCCGTCTGCGCCCATGACGTCCTCGTAGGGACGCGCCGCCCCCTCCGGGCGGTAGACGGTGCGGATCGACAACGCCGCGGAGAGTTGTCGCGGCTTACGTATTCCGCGCTGTGCGTCCATAAGTCGGAAGGATTCGCCGTCGAAAATGAAGTCGCGTAGCTCATCAGTGGACAGCGAACGCAGACCGTCATGGGTCCTCACCGTCAGCCACGCCATCGCCTCGCGGCGCAGGCGAGCATCGAGGTCGGCGGACATGACGCCTATCCAATCAGCTTGGGATGCCAGGCGCGGCCGTCGAGTGCGGCAAGATGGAAGTCAGACTCGGCCGAAAGGAGCGCACGATGACGATGCTCGAAGAAGAGACCGGCGTTCTCGACCGATTCCGTACTCCGCTTCACACAGTCAGGGAAGCCGCGCGCTACCTCGACGTGCCGGAACGTACGTTCGCTACCTGGGCGCACGGCTATCGCCACCAGTCCACCCGGCGCCGCATGGTTGTCGGGTTACCTGTGTTGACGGCGCTGCCTGAGACCGGTAGGCGCGGCCCGGTCATCCCCTTCATCGGCCTTGCCGAGGGACTTGTGCTCACCGCCATGCGGCGCAGCGGCGTCCCCCTGCAACGAATCCGTCCCGCCCTCGCCGCGCTGGACGAACAGTTCGGACTGGAGCACGCGCTCGCGAGCGAGCGACTGTATACGGACGGGGCCGAAATCCTGTTCGACTATGCCGAGACCGGCGCCGACCCCGGCGCGGCCCGGGCCGCACGCGAGCTTGTCGTCGTACGCAACGGCCAGCGGGTATTTAACGCGATCATCGAGTCGTACTTGCGTCGAGTCGTCTTCGGTGACGACGGTTACGCCCGGCTGATGCAGCTACCGGCGTACGAGGTGGCCGAGGTGGTCGTCGATCCCAACCGCGGATTTGGCCAACCGATCTTCGTTCACGGTGGGGCTCGAGTCGAGGACGCTATCGGGATGTTCCGCGCTGGCGAACCGCTCGACGCGGTTGCCGAGGAGTACGGGGTGCCACGCGAGCAGCTGGAGGACGTCGTGCGCATCGCCGTGCCTCCTGCCGCCGCCTGAGGTGAGGACAGGGCACCCTGCGGGGCTGCCTGTTCTGTTCCTTGACCGCAGTCTCGGGCGGCGCCAGGTTCCTGACCTGCTCAGAGCGACCGGTATTCGGCTGCACACTCTCGCGGAGGTCTACGGATATACGCTGACGAGCAAGTATCTGACGTCGACTGGCTGGGCCACGCTGGTGATCGGGGCTGGCCTGTCCTCATGAAGGACGACCGCATCCGCTACCGGCCTGCCGAACGCGAAGCCGTCATCGCTCACGGCGTCCAGGCGTTCTGCCTCAGCAGCGGAAATCTGCGTGCTTCAGCGATGGCGCACCAGTTCCTTGCTGTCCTTGATGACCTCGCCGCAGCTTGCCAACAACCAGGCCCGTTCCTGTACACAGTTTCTCGAACTGGCCTACGACGGACTGATCTCAGCGCTTGATTCACCCCGCGCCATCGGTGAGCGGCGAAAGGCGGGTCAACAATGATCCTGCACCCCGGCCGACACCAATAGCCAGAGCGCACACCCACCCACGGAGCGTGCAATGAGTGACCCTAAGCAGGAGATCGTCGGCCAGCTGACCGAGATCGCCTGGATCCTGGACCACAAGCAGTGGGACCGCCTCGGCGAGATTTTCACCGAGGACGCCGACGGCTACGGCCAACAAGGTCTGGCGTCGATCACCGCCAACACCATCCGCTACCTCGGCCGCTGCGGGCCCACCCAGCACCTGACCGGCAACCATCGCATTCGCCTCGACGGCGACTGGGCCACCTCCACCAGCTACATCCGGGCCATCCACTTCTCCGCGCCCGGCCGCCCGGTGCAGCACTGGGACTTCGTCGGGATCTACGAGGACATGTGGTTGCGCACCGACGCCGGCTGGCGGATCACTCGCCGCCAGTGTCGGCCCCTGGGCACCGTCGGCGACCTCGTCCTACCGGTGGAAGACGATGGGTGAGGACGCCGGACTAGCGCGTCGCCCGCGCCCTGCATTCCCTTGCCGGTCCGGGGCGTCGGGATGGTCACCAGTCTGTGCGGAGGATCGGGCCGATGTCGAAGTCGTCATCGTCGCTACGAACCCCTTCCGGGGCCGCTGGGTCGGGCTGCTGCCCGAGCTCGGCCAGCTGATGCTCACCGACGCGGGCCAGCTCCTTCTCCTCCTCCGACATCGCGTCCCAGCGGTCGGCAAAAGCGTGCACCTGAGCATCCATGACCCGTGTGTAGGGCGCGGTCGGTGTACGCCTCCCGGAGGCTGCGCTTACCGGACAGCACGTCGTCGATCAGGCGGGAAAATGCCGGTTCGTCGCTGCGTTTAGCCAGCAGCCGCAACGAGCCCTTGAGGTGCCGAGACAGACCGACGTCACCGCCGGCAATGTCGAGCGTGGAGTCAGGCGGGGTGGACATCGTCAGACTCCCGGATGGTCGTAGGAGGCGGTCGGCAGAGCATGCACGTTGAGGTCTTCGATACCACCGAGGTACCCGGCCATGACGCCGACGAGACCCTGGGCCGCATTCCAGGCTGTTGTATGGGCTTCGAGCACTTTGCCCCAGACGCCGATCGCTTTAGCCAGGGTGAGTGCGAATGCGGCGCCACCGACCACCGATCCGATGATTGACCAGCTCGAAGCCGCGGCGGCTGCCGCCTCTGCCGCCATCGCGATGAGCAGATCCATAAGGTCCTGCCATCGCGCCCGAATGACGTTGTCGACGTTGGTCACCGCGGGCCAGCCGCACAATGTGACGCGGTCAGGGCTGGACACCGGAAATGGTTGGCAGGACCTACCTGCTGACCTCGGGTTCCTGCCGGAGATAAACCTGCCCGCACTACATGCGAGGCCGACCGCCCGGGCCGCCTACCTCGACTTTGTCACCCCCGGGGGCGCTGCCGGACGGTTACGCCGCCGACGACGGGTGCGCCCTGCTGTGGCGCGGCGGCCGCCGGAGAAGGGGGTGAGGGAACGGCCCGTCGGACAGGCGTTTCGCGTGACGCGTCACGAGGGCAGAACCGTGGAGACCCCGCTGGCCGTGCGCTTCTTGGGGTGAACGCTCAGGTGGAGGGCGGGACGAGCGGCCCACCGAACCGCACCGGCACCCCGTCGGTGACCAGCACGCTCTCCGGCGGTCCCGACGGCTGGGGCAGGCCCGTGGCGGCGACGAGCTCGTCGTTCAGCTCCAGCACCCGCGCCTCGCGCAGCGTCCACGCGCGGTGTGCGTTGGGCAGGTAACGCGTCTGCCCGGTCAGCGTCCGAGTGTGCAAGCCCCAACGGGCGGTGAGAAAGATATCCCGGTCGCTCGGTTGCCCAAGCTCTTCGCCGACCTGCACGGTGAACCGGCTGCGCGCGCCCCGCGGGGCAGGCCACCGTCGGCGGGCGGTGTAGGTGAGCTGCTCGCCTGCGCGCAGCGGTTCGGTGCCGGCGGCGGCCGCCCCGTTTCGCTGCATCGACATCTTCGACCAGGTGTAGGGGATGCGTGGCCACTGCCGGGACACCAGCACCGGCAGCAGACGGGCCGCTTCCAAGCTGAGAAAGACGACACCGCGCCGTCCGAGCGAGTCCACCGAGTACAGCCGGACGTTGGTCTCCAGGAACGAGCCGAAGTACGGCACCCGGCCGAGCGGGCCGAACCCCAGGCCCACCATCCGGAAGCCGATCAGCCCGATCCAACTGGTTTCATCGAACACGTCCGGGCGTACCCCGGGCGGCATGAACGGCTCGAGCACGGCCGGGTCGGCGCGCCAATGCAGGAACGTCAGGTCGCGCCACCACTGCGTCAGCAAGGTGTGGCGCAGCGGGCGCAGTGTGGTCGCGGTGATCGGTTCGGACACCATATCCGACCAGCATGACGCCGGCCGGGCGCCGGCGCCACCGCGGGGAAGCCCCGTCTCGTCACCCCCCGGTCGCTTGCACCACCGATGCGGGTGCGTTCACCAGTTCATTTCGGTCCTCGACGACCTGGCCGCAGCGTGCAGACTACCGGGCCCGTTCCTGTACACCGTTTTCTCGAACTGGCCTACGACGGATTGACCTCACCGCTTGATTCACCCCGCGCCATCGGTCAGCGGCCACGGTCGGCGCCGACGAGCAAGTAACCGACGTCGCGAACTGGATTGTTCGAACCCGTCACGTAGATGTCGAAGTGCCCGGCCGGCAGCAGCTGGAGTCGCTTCGGCTCGCTTGTACTCGCTGTGCGCCGACTGGTCTTCGGCGACCACGGGCACCATGGCGGGTGTTTCGCTGTTGAAGCGAGCCAGCCGGTCAGCGTCAAACTGCGCGCGAAACCCCGCCAGCAGATCGGCGCGGATCAGTCGCTGGATGTTCTGGTATCCGCTGACCATCAGGCCTTGGCTGACCACGGCATCACCCGACGATCGATGGCGGCCCACCACCAGCACGTGTCCGGCGGAGTAGCCGTGGGCCATGACGACGGTGGGGCGCGGACCGTCGCTGTCCTCCGGCGTGAACGGCCACCCCCGCAGGGTGGTTCCGTCGGCGCTCAACTCGACGTCGCGTTGGTCATCGCCGGTGCTCCTGGTTTGGCGGTGTCGTTCCTCCTGCGGCGGGTCAACAATGTTCATGCGCCTGGCCGACACCGACAGCCAGAGCGCACACCCACCAACAGAGGCCGCGATGAATGACCCCCAGCAGCAGATCGTCGACCAGCTCACCGAGATCGCCTGGATCCTGGACCACAAAGAGTGGGACCGCCTCGGCGAGATTTTCACCGAGGACGCCGAAGGCTACGGCCAACAAGGTCTGGCGGCGATCACCGCCAACACCATCCGCTACCTCGGCCGCTGTGGGCCCACCCAGCACCTGACCGGCAACCATCGCATTCGACTCGACGGCGACCGGGCCACCTCCACCAGCTACATCCGGGCCATCGACTTCTCCGCGCCCGGCCGCCCGGTGCAGCACTGGGACTTCGTCGGGATCTACGACGACACGTGGTTGCGCACCGCTGCGGGTTGGCGGATCACTCGCCGCCAGTGTCGGCCCCTGGGCACCGTCGGCGACCTCGTCCTACCGGTGGAAGACGATGGGTGAGGCTGCCCTCGACGTCGCGGCAAGACCGGCAAGCACCACGACGGGTCGCTGTAGCCGTTGGCCCACAGGTAGAGGTGGATCCAGCCCAACGCAGCGGTGAGACCGGGCCCGACCACCCTCTAGGTGAGGAGCACCGCGGGCAGCGATCGGCGTCGCGTGGCCTCAGTAACCACCGCTGCCACCTCCGCTGGGGGTCGCCTGCGCCGCGGGTGTGGCAGCACCGACGGTGATGTAAGTGTCCATGCCCATCGCCTTGTGGTTGGCCACGGGGTGCGTTGGGCGCGTTCAACAACTCGGGCAGCCCGACGCCTGGTGTCCTGCGCTCGACGTTCACCGCGGGGGATCGGCAGGTGGGCACCATCTACACCGCCACGAGCACGCCGTCGTGGGTCTACATGACGATCGACACTGACCACGGCACGGGCACGGTGACCTGCCAGCTGCAGCAGCGCGACGGGCACATCGTCACCCTGGGGACCTTCAGCGTGACGGGCGGCTACGGCTACTGGGGTGCACCCTCGCCGGTGGACGCGGCCACGGTCGCCTTCGCCCGGGTGGTGGCCGGCGATGGCACTGTCGTCGCTATCGCGCAGTTCCCGTCGTAGGTGCTTGCAGTTCGGCATCAGCAGCAGCAAAATGATGCTATGGCCAAGGCGATCACCATCCGTGATGTGCCCGACGACGCTGCCGATGAGCTGGCTGCCCGGGCGGCACTGACCGGCCGCTCACTGCAGGAGTACCTGCGCGCGCAGCTGGTCGAGCTCGCGGCCGCGCCGGACGCTGCGGCGTGGCTGGCCAGGGTTCGCAGCCGCAAGGCCACGACCGGCGGCGTGATCAGCGTCGAGAAGATTCTCGCCCACCGCGATGCCGACCGCGCGTGACGATCGTCGTCGACTCGTCGGTAGTAGTCGCCGCGTTGGTCGACACCGGCCCGACGGGGCAGTAAGCAGAATCGGTGCTCGTCTCCGATGCGCTGGCCGCCCCGCATCTCATGCTGGTTGAGGTCGCGAACATCCTGCGTCGTTCGACTGTGGCGGGTGAGGTGTCCAGCGATGTCGCCTCCCTTGCGCACGCCGAGCTGGTCGCGCGGCGGATCGAGCTGTTCCCGTATGCGCCGTTGGCGTCTCGCGTCTGGGAGCTGCGTTGGAACGTCACCGCCTACGACGGGTGGTACGTGGCGCTGGCCGAGGCCCTGTCGGCACCGCTGATCACCCTCGACCACAAACTGACCCGTGCGCCGGGACCACGCTGCGAGTTCACCGTGCCGCCCGCGTCGTGAGCAGCCCTTCGCCAGCCCGCCTACCCTTTGCCGACGTGCCCGAGTTGAGTCAGCGTCGTCGCCTGCTGGTCCTGGCCATCTGCTGCATGAGCCTGCTGATCGTCGGCATGGACAACACCATCGTCAACGTCGCCCTGCCGTCCATCAGCACCGACCTGCACGCGTCACTGTCTGGTCTACAGTGGACGATCGACGCCTACATCCTGGTGCTCGCCAGCCTGCTGATGTTGTCCGGCTCCACGGCCGACCGGCTCGGGCGGCGGCGCACCTTCCAGGTCGGGCTGCTGATCTTCACGCTGGGCTCGCTGCTGTGCAGCATCGCGCCCAGCCTCGGGTGGCTGATCGCCTTCCGCATGGTCCAGGCGGTCGGCGGCTCGATGCTCAACCCCGTCGCGATGTCCATCATCACCAACGTCTTCACCGAACCACGCGAGCGGGCCCGAGCGATCGGGGTGTGGGGCGGGGTTGTGGGGCTCAGCCTGGGCCTCGGCCCGGTGCTTGGCGGCGTGCTGATCGACACGGTCGGGTGGCGGTCCATCTTCTGGATCAACATCCCGATCGGGTTGACGGCCCTGGTCCTCGCGGCGCGCTTCGTACCCGAGTCGAGGGCGCCGCGAGCACGTCGAATAGACGCGTGCGGTCAGCTGCTGGTGATCGTGCTGCTGGCCAGCCTGACCTACGCGATCATCGATGCCCCGCGGGCCGGCTGGGCGTCACCGACGACCGTGGGTCTGCTGGTACTGGCGCTCGGCGCGCTCGGCGGACTGTTGATCTACGAGCCGCGGCGCGCCGATCCGCTGATCGAGCTGCGCTTCTTCCGCAGCATCCCCTTCTCCGGAGCCACCCTGATCGCGATCGCCTCGTTCGGTGCGTTCGCCGGCTTCTTGTTCCTCAACACCCTGTACTTGCAGGATGTGCGCGGCTTCTCTGCGCTCCGTGCCGGCCTGTGCACTTTGCCGCTGGCGGTGACGACGCTGGTCTTCGCGCCGCTGTCGGGTCGTCTGGTCGGGGCGCGCGGTCCGCGCATTCCGCTGCTCACCGCGGGCGTGGCGATGTGCGCGGGAGCGTTGATGCTGGTGGAGCTTCGCGCGGACACCGCGCTGGTGTGGGTGCTGGCCAGCTACGCCGTGTTCGGCTTCGGGTTCGCCATGGTCAACGCGCCGATCACCAACACCGCCATGGCCGGGATGCCGCGTGAGCAGGCTGGGGTGGCCGCGGCCGTGGCGTCGACCAGCCGGCAGATCGGGACCGCGCTTGGTGTCGCGGTGCTCGGTTCGATACTGAACGCGGGGCTGGCCGGGCCGCTGCGCACCGGCTTCGCCGCGGCGAGTCACCCGGCATGGTGGATCGTGGCCGGCTGTGGGCTCGCGGTGCTGGGCGTTGGGGCGCTGACGTCCGGGCCGTGGGCGGTGGCGTCGGCGGACCGGACCGCGCGGCTGTTCGAGGAGGACCAACGGTTGGCCAGCGCCGCCGCGTGAGCCGAATTGCCCGGTGCCTGTACCGATGTCTACGAGCACCGATGCGCGGGTGAGCCCCAACCGCTGGAGCAGCGCGAGTTCCTCGGCAGCGCCCGCGTCCTCCTTGAGGTCGTAGCGCGCGACGTGGCCGGTATCGAGGTTCTCCCTCCCCGCACTCTGGCTGGCAGGAACGTGGGATTGGCTTCCGCGGAAGACTCGATCGGGACCACTGCCGACCACGGCTACCGCGGCGCGAGCGCGCTCGTCGGGGGACCGGTTCACCGGGTAATCGGGTTGTGCCAGCGCACATCGGCGAAACGACCGATATCAGTATCGGCAGACGCCACCGTCAGCCCGTGTTCGACAGCAAGGGCGGCGAGGTGGGCATCTGGAACCAGATTCGCTGGCGGGCGAACAGTTGCCACGACCTCACCGAGAACGTAGCGGTGCCTCGGGGTGGGCTGCGGGATCCAGGCCGCCGGGCGAGCCAGCCACTCCTCGACTTGCTGCCACGCCACGGTGATCTCAGCGGGTGCCGCGAATATCCGCGGGTTGGTGATGAGGCGCAGAAACGCCAGCAAGCTTGGCCACGGTAGACCGACTGACTGCGGATGCCCGGAGAGGCGGTCATCGAGCCAATCGCGGGCCTGCCCGTGCTGCGGACTGTCCCGGTTGACGGCGTAGACCAACAGGTTGGCGTCCACCAGGTACATCAGCGGAAGTCGTCCTTCTCGGCGATCGCCAACGCCTCGGCGACGTTGTCGATGTCGACCAACTGCCTGCCGAGGTTGATGGGGCGCGTGTGCTGGGGCTGCTCGGCCGAAGGCTCTGAGCACTCAAGAGCGGGCAGCCCGGCGCGCAAAGCCTCGTTGAGCGCGTCCTTGAACGTCTGTTGCCGCTGCTGCCGCGCTCGTTCCAGGCGCTTGGCGATGTCGTCGTCCAACGTGACCGTCGTTCTCACGCATCACAGCATAGTCTCGATGATGACTTGATGTGCGAACGTCCTCAGCTCATCGTCGCAGATGTTTGCTTTTGGCTCTTGAGCACGGCGGCACGCGGAGACCGGTCGAAGCTGACCCCGGCGCGGCTACTGCACTTGTGGCACATCCCATAACAGGGAAGCAGGCTCCCGCCGCTGCGGTTGTGCGAGCTATGACTGCTCTCGCTTCCGACTCCTCGCTCCTCGCGCCCATCACCGTCGGCGACATCGTCGCCAACAACCGGGTGTTCATGGCCCCGCTGACCCGCAGTCGCGCCACCGACGACGGCGTGCCCACCGACCTGCAGGTGGAGTACTACCGCCAACGAGCCCGCGCCGGATTGATCATCGCCGAAGGCACCCAGCCGTCACAGGTCGGCAAGGGCTACACCAACACCCCGGGCCTGCACACCGAAGCGCAGCAAGACGGCTGGGCCCGGATCGCCGACGCCGTGCACGCCGAGGGTGGCCGCATCGTCGTTCAGTTAATGCACGCCGGTCGCATGTCGCACCCAGACAACTCCGGCCACCAGTCCATCGCCCCATCGGCGATCGCACCTGTCGGTGCCCAGATGTTCACCAAGACCGGCATGCAGGACATCCCGGCCCCTCGCGCACTGAACATCGACGAGCTGCCCGGCGTGGTCGCGGACTTCGTCGACGCCAGCAAGCGGGCGGTCGCCGCCGGGCTGGACGGGGTGGAGCTGCACGCCGCCAACGGCTACCTCCTGCACGAGTTTCTCTCCAACGGGGAAAATCTCCGCACCGACTCCTATGGCGGAAGCGCCGCGAACCGGGCCCGCTTCGTCACCGAGGTGGTCACCGCGGTGGCCGAGGTCATCGGCGCCGAAAGGGTCGGCATCCGCATCTCGCCCGGGCACGAGGCCGCCGGCATGACCGAGACCGACAACTGGGACACCTACGCCGAGCTCCTTGCGGAGATCGACACCCTGGGCCTGGCCTACCTGCACGTGCTGATCGCGCCGGACGACCCGATGCTGAGCAAAATTCGCGACGCGTGGTCCGGCGAGCTGGTGCTCAACACCGGCTTCGGCGTGCTCAGCGAGCGTGACGACATGGAGGCACTGTTGGCCGACGGTCCGGCTGACGCGGTGGCGGTCGGACGCCCCTACATCGCCAACCCTGATCTCGTCGAGCGGTGGACGATCGGCGCCGAGCTCAACGAGGCGCAGCAGGCGACGTTCTACGGTGGTGGCGCCGAGGGCTACACGGACTATCCGACGCTGAACTGACGTCGAACTTGTCCAAAAGGTGGTTCTCGCGAGGCGTACAGCACCCATTTGGAAAAGTTCGGCACTCTGCGCCGCAGCCGCGTACTGTCGCGCAGCGTCGGCCCGCGGCGGGGTTAGCCGGGGAGCTCGCGGCTCGGGCGGCGATGAGCAGGCACATCACCGGGGCAGGGCCGCTGCTCGCGGAACACCTGGACAGGCCGGGCGATCTTGCTGAACGGGACCGACCCGGACAACGCCGTGCCGGCGCGTGTTATCCCTGCAACCGTGACTACGGAACTCAGATGGGCCGACGCGCACACCCAAGCGGCCCGTGTCGCCAGCGGCGAGCTCTCCCCGTTGGACCTGGTCGACGCCGCAATCGAGCGCATCGAACAACTCGACCCGGAGGTAAACGCGGTCATCCACCGCCGCTTCGAACGCGCCAGGGAGGAAGCGCAGGCCACGTTGCCCGACGGACCGTTTCGTGGTGTGCCGATGCTGCTCAAGGACCTCGGTAACCACTCGAACGGCGACCCGTTTCACATCGGCACCCGGTTCCTCCGCGACCGCGACTGGCGCAGCGACCACGACAGCGCCTTCGTCGCCCGGCTCCGCCGTGCAGGTTTCGTCATCCTCGGCCGGACCAGCACGCCCGAGTTCGCCGGCGCGATCACTACCGAGCCGCTGGCCACCGGGCCCACTCGTAACCCCTGGGACACCACTCGCTCCACCGGCGGGTCCTCCGGCGGGTCGGCGGCCGCGGTGGCGGCGGGAATGGTGCCGTTGGCGCACGCCAGCGACGGGGGTGGTTCGATCCGTATTCCGGCCAGCGAGTGCGGGCTCGTCGGACTCAAACCGACCCGAGCGCGGGTCAGCATGGCCCCCGATGCCGGTGAGGGCTGGATGGGTCTGTCCACCCACGGCGTGGTCAGCCGCACGGTCCGCGATACCGCGGCGGCGCTGGACTGCATGGCCGGACCGGAGCCCGGTGACCCGTACGCGGCACCATCGCTGCTGCGGCCACTGACCCAGGAGCTCGGCGCCGATCCCGGGCGCTTGCGGATCGGCTTCCTGGACCACCCGGCGCGGCCGGACACCGTCGCCGACCCGACCGTTGCCGCGGCTGTCACGTCGACGGCGAAGCTGCTGGCCGAGCTCGGCCACCACGTCGAGGCGGCCTACCCCGATGCGCTGGGCGACCCGGAGCTGCCGCAGCATTCCGGGGCGTTGATGTCGAGCTCGATGGCCGCGGAAGCCAACCGGTGGAGCGAGGTGCTGGGTGTGCCGATCGACGGCTCCGTGCTTGAGCCGATGACCGCTCTCAGCGTGGAGTACGGCCGGAGCCTTCGCGCGACCGACCTCGTGGCCAGTCTCGCCTGGATCCACGCCTACCAGCGACGGATAGCACTGTGGTGGAACGACTTCGACATCCTTCTCACCCCGGTGCTGAACGGTCCGCCGCCACCGATCGGGTGGTTCGACGACCTGAACACCTCCTACGCGCGGATCGGTGAGCTGCTGCAGTACACCGCGCAGTTCAACGTCTCCGGACAGCCGGCCATTTCATTGCCCCTGCACAACAGCGAGGACGGTCTGCCGATCGGTGTGCAGCTGGTCGGCGGTTATGGGCGAGAGGATGTACTGGTCCGGTTGGCAGCGCAGCTGGAGCAGGCGCAGCCCTGGGCACACCGGCACGCACCGCTGTAGGGCGTGGTGGTGCCGAAAACCAATACTTGAGGAGTGCGGTTGATGCGTGAGGACATCGAGTTCAAGGCCAGCGACGGCACCGTCCTGCGAGGGTGGCACTATCGTCCCGATGGGCCGAGCGCCGCCCCGCATCCGGTGATCGTGATCAGCCACGGCTACGGTGCCGTCAAGGAGATGGCGCTGGAGGTGTTCGCACAGCAGTTCAGCGGCGCAGGACTCGCCTGCCTGGTCTACGACCAACGTTGCTTCGGTGACAGCGACGGTCAGCCGCGCCAGGAAATCGCCCCCTTCGTGCAGGTCAGTGATACCCACGACGCGATTACCTTCGCGAGCGGGCTCGCCGGTGTCGACCCGGCCAGGGTTGGTCTTTGGGGCACCAGCTACAGCGGTGGTCACAGCCTGCAGGTCGCGGCGACCGATTCGCGGGTTCGGTGTGTCGTCGCCCAGGTACCGACCATCAGCGGTTCCCGCAACACCGTGCGCCGCTTTCCTGGCGACGCATTGGCCGAAGCGCAGCGGGCCTGGGCGGAAGATCGCGCTGCACGCGCGAACGGCGAGCAGCCGAGCATGGTGGCCGTAGCACCTGAGTTGACCGAGGCGGATGTGTCGTCCACCGGCGACGCGGCGAACCTCCGTAACGACATGGGTGCCTGGGTGAAGGCCACGCCGGCCGAGGACCTGCGTACCTGGCGCAATGAGACGACACTGCGCTCGCAGGAGCTCTACGCCGCCTACGAACCGGGTAGTTACATAGACCGGATTGCACCGACCCCGCTGCTGATGATCTGCATGAGCCAAGACACGATCACCCCGACCGACGAGATCCTGCACGCCTACCGCGACGCCTGTGAGCCAAAACGTTTGGTGCTCTTGCCCGGCGGGCACTGCGACGTCTACGGCGCGCAGCGGTCAGCGGCGGCCGAGGCCGCGGCCGGATGGTTCCACGAGCACCTTGCGGGGCAGGCATGACGACCGTGCACGAGGTCCGCCTGGCGCAGGTACCCGCGGGAGGGGCCCGCGGCGCTCGGGTGATCGGCAGCGCGGGCTCGGCGGAGAAGGTGGAACTGCTGACCGAGGAGCTTGGCGCGGACGCTGCCTTCAACTACCACGACGGGGAAGCGGACGAGTTGTTGCGCGCCGCCACACCCGAGGGCATCGACCTGTACTTCGACACCGTCGGCGGTGACCAGCTCGACGCGGCGTTGGGCGCGCTGCGCTACCGGGGGCGGGTCGTCATCTGTGGCGCGAGCTCGCAGTACGGCAGCCACGGCGAGCGGCGCGGTCCCGCCAACTACACACAGATGATCTATCAAGAGCTGACGATGCGGGGCTTCACGGTCACCGACCATGATGACCTTCGGTCGGGGTTTGAGGACGAGGTGGGCGAGCTGGTGCACGCCGGCACCGTCCGCAGCCTGCACACGGTGCAGGAGGGTTTCCAGCAAATCCCCGAGGCGTTCGCGGCGCTGCTCGCCGGTGGTCACAGTGGTCGCGTCATCGTCTCCGTCTAGGCGGCCTGGTCCTCCGGCGATGCGCTCAGCGCGGTCCTGGCCAGTACGGCCATACCTGGCGTGCTGCCGCCGGTCTACCGCGCAGGGCTGATCCTGGTCGACGGTGGCCTGGCGGACAACACCGCGATCTCCCAAGCCGTGCAGCTCGGCGCCGACCGGGTGTTTCGTCCTGCCCTCCGGCTACGCGTGTGCGTTGCCTGAGGCGCCAACGGGTCCCCTGGGCGTAGCGCTCCAGGCGATCAGTCTGCTCATCGAGCAAAGTCTGATCGCCGACGTTGCGCTCTACGACGACCTCGTCGACCTGACGGTGATCCCACCGTTGTGCCCGTTGGCAATCTCCGCAATCGATTTCGGCCACTCGGCAAGGCTGATGCAGCGGGCCTATCACTCCGCGGCCGCGTGGCTGGACACCGGCGGCGGCTCGCGGCCGCATCGGGAGCGCTTCCTCTCGATGCACGGTCACTGAACGGCGGCACGCAGGACGCGCACTGCGTCGTCGATCATGCCGGGGGTGATCGGTCCCGCCGGTAGCGCAGAGATCAACGCGGCGCGCAGCAGCTCGTCGCTGCGCTCGTCAAAGACATTGCCGGACGGACGAACCGGATCGACCGCACCCCGCGGCGAGAAGTAGTCGTCCACGCAGTCGGCCAGCTCGGGCTCCGCGGCGGGCGCGTCGGGAGCGAGCAGCTGCTCCAGCTCCAGGCCGCGCAGCGCCAGCAGCTGCAGTGGGTCGTCATCAAGGCGCTCGGCCAGCAGGTACACCAGCGCGGCCGCATGCTTGCACGGCCAACCCCAGTCCAGGCAGCTGCAGTCGAAGTCGACGTCCGCCGTGGACTCGGGCAGCAGGCCGACGCCCGCTGAAGCCAGGGCCGCCTCCAGCTCCTGCGGGAGCTCACCGGCCAGCAGGCCGGCAACCAGTTGGGGCGATGCGGCCACCACCTGAGCGGCAATCGCCTGATCTTCCGCGCCGAAGGACCGCAGGCGCACCTCGGACTCGTACGGGGACTCCTCCGAACCCTGCACCCGGCCTATTGCCCGACCCGGCTCGACGCTCAGGCTGAGCACCTGGCCGGAGCGGGCGTAGGACTTGCCGCGCGATACCCGGCCGCTGTCGACGACGGCTTCCATCGTTTCGATCAGCCGCCGCCCCCACCACGTCGAGCCCACCGCTCCGCGAGTGGAGCGCAGCCGGATGCCGTCGCCGGGGCGCGTACGCCCGAAACGCTCCCAGTCCGCCATGTCAGGGGTGCGGCACCGTCGACGGCTGCGGAACGCTGGCGGAAGCATCACTCCGCGGGAAGCAAGGTGAGGATCCGCTGAGACTCATCCCGCCGACTGGATTGAGTTGTGCAACCAGGGCGTAACCGTCCCGGGTAAAGCCCCGGACAATTCGCTGCGGTCCTCGGATGTCCCGTTGAAGTGACCATCCCAAACTATCAAACCCCCGTGAAATCATTTCGAAATAGGCAACATTGTCGGCGCCACTGGGAATGCCATGGATCCAGAGACTGACCTGGAGATTGACTGGCCCAGTGCTCGTTTGATCATTGTCATCGCAAGGCACCGTAATGCCCGGATCTTGCTCTCCCATACCCGGTGACGGTTCGCGGGTCGACAAGTTGATCTGCTCAGGTAGCGTGGCGAGCAACTCGGTAAAATGCTCAAAGATTCGGGCCTGTGCCGTTCCCTTGGTGAGGGAGGTATCCATGGACGCTCCTTGCTCGGTGGAACTGCATGCGGTGGTGACGGCCAGCAGTGCGGCGAGTGCGAGAAGAAGCCGGCTCGCGTCACAGCGGACGGTTCGTATGAGCGCGTTCATCTCACCAGCTCGGGGTGCCCGGCGATGATGTCTCCCATGTTCGTCAAGGAAGGATTCCCCTGGTCCCAGTACTGGCTGTGTACGTCGGGATTCCAGCCGAGTTCGTACCAGGGCCCGGCTTTACCGGGTGCGGATTCGAAGTTGACGCCACCATAACCGTATTCGGCCGGATCCTTGCCGAAGCCGTGAGTGATTTGACCATAGAGTGGAACGGGGTCGTGCTGCGCCTTTGTGGTGAACACGTGGTTACCGTTCTGGCTGGGATCAGTGCCGGTCAGGCTGAGGTCGGAGGCGTGGTTGGTCATGGTTCCTGGGCTGCCCACGAAGACGACATCGTCGGCGTTGAGGCTGCGTCCGTGGATGGCGGCGTCACCGATGACAGTGGTGCCGTAGCTGTGCCCGACGACGACGTTGTGGGAGCGTGGCCCATCATGTGTGGCTCGGAGGCCGTCCTGGAAGTGGTCGAGGTCCGGGGCGCCGGCATCGGCGTACTTGTCCTGCATGGCGTCGGTGAGTCCGGGTGGGGCGTTGTAGCCGTACCAGGTCACTACGGCGGTTGATGGTTGGCCCGCATTGCGTGCTGCGGTGCGCATGGCACCCGACCGTTCCAAATCTCCTTGGATGCCGCTGAGCTTGGACCCGGTGCCGGGGACGAAGGTGGCGACGTTCTTGGCAGTGTCGGGGTTGCCGGTGGCGATGATGCCGCGCCCCTTGTCGTCGATGCCCATCAGGTACTTCGGTGGTTGAGCTTGCGGGCCGCCACCCACGCCCTTGCTAACCGCGTCGTAACCGGCAGACTGCGTCTCGGCTGCGTCATAACGGCGTTTCCAGGTGTCGTATTCGGTGTAGGCCTGCATCTGGGCAGGGGTGGAGTCCGGTGCGTTGGGGCCGCCCCCGGGCCGGTGTGGGATGTTGTGTCCGTCGGCCCAGTCGGGGTGCCCCGCGGTGGCTTGGGTGAGTGCGTCGTGCCCGGTGCTCTGCAGTTCGGCGAGGTGTTGGCGGTTGTAGTGGTCTCGGTCCGCGACGGGGATGCCGTCGTGGTTGCCGAGACTGTGGTCGTGGTTGTACAGGGCGTCCTTGTCTGCGGGGCTGAGCGTGTCCCAGAACGCTTTCAGCTCGACCGGGTCTCGGGGTAGCTGCGCCTTCCCGTCGACAATTGCCTGCGCCTGTGGGCTGAGCGCACCGCCGCCGGGAGGGGACTGTGCCACCGACGCGAGCGCATCCAGACCCCTGTTCAACGCTGCTGCGAGCCGTCCATCGGCCGCGTCGACCGCATCGAGTGCCCGGCTGAGATCAGCCGCCCGGTTACGCGCGTCGGTGTTGAGTGCTTCTTGCCGAACCGCTTGATCGCTTCCGAGAAGGATGCCGGGCAGTGACTTACCGGCGGCAGCAGCAGCAGCGGGGGCGGTGACCGTCCCGTCGTCGGCCACGCTGCAGCCGGTCGCCACTGCGTCGTCGACCAGACCCAGCGCGTGCTGCTGCGCAGACGCGATGTCGGGTGCCCCGGCGTTGAGCGCATCGATGATCCCCAGGATCGCCGCCGATACGTGGTTGGCTGCGGCCTGTTCCCCCATCGTGCGGGCCGCGGCTGCTGCGGCCCCTTCGCCTTTCCAGTGCTCCTGCGTGGCGTCGACCTGACGCACCATGGTCTGCATCTGGGTGTCGAAGGTCTGCGTCATGCCATCGAGCTGGGTGCCCGCGGCACTCAGCACGTCGGGATGCCAGTCCCGCAGCACCGGGATCGTCGGCCGCATCAACGCGGCCCGATGGACTTCAGCGCGTCGGCGAACGCCATATCGGCGGCCTCGTAGGTGCTGGCCCCAGAGGACGCCGCCGTCGCCATGGTCCGCACCCGGGCACCCACCGCCTTCACCGCGGCCTCGACGCGAGCACCGGCACCGGCAGCGACCCGCGCCGAGTCCGCGCCGGCCAACCCGGACGGCACACCAGCCAACCCGGATCTGCCGTCCAGCCCGGCGACCGCGTCCGCCACCGCGGTCAGGTCGCTGCCCAACGTGCGCAGCAGCGCAATGTCCACGCCAAGCATCCCCGCCACCGTTGCCCCTCTCCTGAGCTGTGGCCGACGGTATCGCACGGCCCGCGCACGGCGTGCCGGTTTCGTACCTATTCACCCACTGCCTCCTCGCCCAGGGTGAGCAGCTCCCTTAGCGCCTCGGTGCCCAGCTCCGTCACCCAGCCTTCACCGGTGCCCACGGCCAGGTCGGCGAGCTCCTGCTTGCCCGCGATGAGGGCGTCGATCTTCTCCTCCACGGTGCCCACGCACACCAGCTTGCGCACCTGCACGTCCCGGCGCTGCCCGATCCGGAAGGCACGGTCGGTGGCCTGATTCTCCACCGCCGGGTTCCACCAACGGTCCAGGTGCACCACATGATTGGCCTCGGTCAGGTTGAGCCCCGTGCCCCCGGCCTTCAGCGACAGCACCATCGCCGGTGCGCCGCCCGCGCTCTGGAAGTCGGCCACCATGGCGTCGCGCCCGCGTTTGCTCACCCCGCCGTGCAGGAACGGAACCTCGACGCCGAAGCGCTCGGCGAACCACGGCGCGACCAAGTCACCGAAGCGCCGGAACTGGGTGAACAGCAAGGCTTTCTCGCCGTCGCCGAGCACCGAGTCCAGCACGTCCTCGACCAGCCCGAGCTTGCCCGAGCGGTGCTGCCCACGGCGCAGTACCGGTGAGCCGTCGGCCAGGAAGTGCGCCGGGTGGTTGCACACCTGCTTGAGTCGCGTCAGCGTCGTCAACACCAGTGCCTTGCGCTCTATGCCCTCGGCGGCTGCGATCTTGGCCAGCATCTCCTCCACCACCGCCTGGTACAGGCCGGCCTGTTCGGTGGTCAGGTTGGCGCGGACCGTCATCTCGAACTTTTCGGGCAGGTCGGAGATCACCAAGGGGTCGGTCTTCAAGCGGCGCAGCACAAACGGGCCCGTGGCGGCCCGCAGCCGGGACACTGCGGCAGCGTCGCGATCGCGCTCGATGGGCTGGGCGAATCGTCGACGGAAGCCCTGCGCTGAGCCGAGCATCCCGGGGTTGGCGAAGTCGAGCACCGAGCGCAGTTCCTCCAGCCGGTTCTCCACCGGGGTGCCGGTCAGCGCCACGCGATGCCGCGCGGGCAGGGCTCTCGCCGCACGAGACTGCGCGGTGGTGGAGTTCTTGATGTGCTGAGCCTCGTCCAGCGCGACCCGCTCCCACTCGACACCGCGCAGGTCATCGTCGCGCGCCACGACGGCGTAGGTGGTGAGGACGAGGTCGTGCGCGCTTGCGGCAGTAACGAGCTCAGCGCCCTTCCGTCGTCCCGCGCCGTGGTGCACCAGGACCCGGAGTGTTGGGGAGAACTTCGCCGCCTCGCGTTCCCAGTTGCCCACCACGGACATCGGGCACACGAGAAGCGTTGGTCGCTCGGCATTTTCGTGCAACAGCAGCGACAGCAGCTGGATGGTTTTGCCGAGGCCCATGTCGTCGGCCAGCACCACCCCGAGGCCGACACTGCTCATGAACGCCAACCAGTCCAGGCCGCGCTGCTGGTATGGCCGCAGCTCTGCGTGCAGGCCCGACGGTGGGCCCACTGTGGACAATTGCCGTTGCGTGCCGCCGAGCACCTGTTCCCACCACCCGCTGGCCTGCACGTCGGCGACGGGCACCTCGGGTGGGTCGGCCCCGGTGAGCACGGTGAGCATCCCGGCGAGCGTCCCGTCGGTCTGGCTGTGCTTGGCGACGTAGCGCGCGGCGCGGGCCAGGACAGCGCCGTCCACCTGCACCCACTCGCCGCGCAGCTGCACCAGCGGCGCGTTGGTGTGGGCGAGCTGCTGCATCTCCTGCTCGGTCAGCTCCACGTCGCCTAGGGAGAGCTGCCATTGGTAGTCGACCAGGGCGTCCAGCCCCAGCCGCCCCGGTGTGTCGCTCGGCTCGGGAGTATCGACCTTGAGCCGCAGGGTGGGTTCGGCCTTGGTCCAGGCGCGGGGCAGCAGCAGCGCGATGCCCGCCTCGGCCAGCGCGGTCGCGCCGAGCCCGACCAGCCCAACGGCGTCTTGGGCGGACAGCGCGAGGGTGAAGGGCGCGTCGGCGGCGGGCACGGTGCGCAACGGCGGATAGGCAGACAGCGCGTGGCCCAGCCCCTCGATGGCGTCGCGCGTGGTGCTCGCCGAGCGCGGCAGCTCGGCCACCGGGACGGGAGCCCCACCCTCGGTGCGCAGGCAGACCTGCAGGCACCAGACCGGCTCGTCCGCGTCCTCGGGCTCCAGCAGCCGCAACACCACGGCAGGTCTTGCGTGGGTGCCGCTGTCGGCCCACCGCTGCAGCCCCTGCTCCAGCGCGGTGTACTGGCGGGCAAGCAGGTCCAGCTCGTCGCCGGTCAGCAGTGCCGCGACGAACGAATGCTCGGGCACGGCGACGTCGGCGGTTCGTGCGCGGACAATCGCGTCGGTCAGCTCTGCGGTGAAGTCGTCCATGAGCGCAGCACCCGAGGACGCTCCTGGTAGGGCGCGGAGCACTGGTGGCAGCCCGGCGATGCGTTGCGAGCGCCATTGCTGCAGCGCGGGGTTGGCGGCCAGTGTCCACCGCGCCCAGTGGCTTCTGTCAATGCTCGTCACCATCGGAACCGCCCGGCCGGCGTCGACCCAGGCGGCGACATCGGCTGCCGTATCCGCGAGGTAGCCGAGATCCGCGCCGATGGTGAGCTCACCGACGGTGCCCGAGTGTTGGGCAACGGCCAGCAGCAACGGTGCTGCGGCGCGGGGTGCGAGCGCGGTCGCAGGCACTGACCAGTTCCGCAGCTCACCCTCGAAGGGGAGCTGGATGTCGACCCGGCGCCGCAGTCCACGCATCGCCTTGGGCGCCAACAGCTTCGCGAGCGGGCCGTGCCCTGGGTCGTAGCGCGGTGTGGTCACTACGTAGGGGTAGAGCCCCTTTCCGCCGACAGCTTCTGCGGACTCAAGCCACAGCAACAGGCCCGTGCCTGCCGACCATAGGCCATGGATGATCACCCGACCCGTTGTACCAGCACGTACCCAAGGCTCAGAATGCCGCGACAGCTGGCCGCCAAGGCGCTGCCCAAGCTCCGCAACGCGGCCGTATCCACATCAACCTCGGCTGCCATCACTACCCCATCGATTGCACAAACCCACCCCGAGCCGAGGCGAATGTTAGCCCAAGCGCCGACACGCGGTGGCGCATTCGAGGAACGTCGGGGCATGAGAGTCTGGAGGTCAACGACCCCGAGGAGTAACCATGACCGTAACGGTGACGTCGATCAGCCGTTTCCCGGTGAAGTCGATGCTCGGCGAGGACCTACAGCAGTGCGTCATCGACGAGCACGGTGTGGTGGGGGACCGGGCCTACGCCTTGCTGGACGCCGACGACGGCGTGGTTGCCAGCGCTAAGAATCCACGCAAGTGGGCGTCGCTGCTCACCATGAGCGCGCGCTACGTCGCCGAGCCGCTGGCCGGGCAGGCGCTGCCACCGGTGGAGATCACCTTCACCGATGGCAGCGTGCTGCGCAGCGACGACGAGGGGATGGACGAAGCACTGTCCGCCGCGGTCGGCCGCCGCGTCCGCCTGGTCAGCGAGCACCCCGGTGACGCGCGCTTCGAGGAGGTATGGCCGGTGTTGGAAGGCCTTGCCCCGCAAGCGTTCATCGACGGCACCGCCTCTGGCAAGGAGGCGACCGGCGAGACGGTGAGCACCATCGATCTCGCGATGCTGGCGCCGGGCACCTTCCTCGACCTGGCCCCGTTGCACGTACTGACCACCTCCACACTGGACAAGCTGAGCGAGCTGTCTCCGGGTAGCGACTTCGATGCCCGCCGCTACCGCCCGAACCTGCTGCTGGACACGGGGCCGCCCGGCTTCACCGAGGACGCGTGGGTGGGACAGACCGTGACAGTGGGCGACGGCATGCAAATGAACGTGATAATGCTGACCATGCGCTGCGTGATGACCACCCTCGTCCAGCGCGACCTCCCGTCGGATCCCAGCACGCTGCGCACCGTCGCCAAGCACAACCGTCAGGAGATTCCCGGCCTCGGCGTGTGGGCCTGTGCGGGTGTCTATGCGGGAGTTACCGCCGGGGGAAACGTGGGCGTCGGCGACGCGGTGCAGCTCTGATGGCTGAGCTCTCCCGCATCTCGGTCACCCCGGTCAAGGGGACCGCATTGCACCATCCGAGCGAAGTCATGTTGGGCTCCAACGGCTTCGAGCACAACCGACGATTTCACCTCATCGACGACCGCGGACTCCTGATCAACGGCAAGCAGTGTGGCGGCCTCGTCGCGCTGCGGTGCAGCTACGACGGCGAGACACTGGCAATCGAGTTCCCGGACCGGGCTGCGGTCAGCGAGCGGGTGGTGCTGACGAGCGAGCGAATGGAGACCAACTTCTACTCGCGCCGGTTGGTGCCGGGCACAGTTGTGGGCGGAGGATTCGCTGAGGCCGTAAGCGAGTACGCCGGCCGTCCACTGCGACTGGTGGAGGTGGGCGAGACCGGCCTGGGGGTGGACGTGCACCCGGTGACGCTGATCTCGACGGCCACCCTTAACCATCTTCAGTCCACAGTGGATGCGCCAGCGAAGTACTGGGCCGACCGTTTCCGGATGCTGTTGGAGCTCGATGGGTTGGAGCCGTATGAGGAGGAGTCCTGGGCGGGGCTCGACATCACGGTGGGGGATGCGGTCCTCACGGTGGACAATCGGGTGCCGCGTTGTGTCGTCACCAAGCAGAATCCCCGCAGTGGTGCGCGGGACTTCAACACCCTCGATGCGCTGCAAACTAACCGGGGCGGCCTGCTGCTGGGGATGTACGCCACGGTGACCCGCCCGGGCATTGTGCGCCGGGGCGACGCGATCTCGGCCTGAGCATGGCCGACGTCCGTATCGGTATCTCCGGGTGGACCTACGCCCCGTGGCGCAAGACCTTCTACCCAGAGGGACTGCCGCACCGCCGCGAGCTCGCCCACGCCGCAGGCCTGCTCCGCACCATCGAGATCAACGGATCGTTCTACGCACTGCAGAAGCCGAGCAGCTACCGCCGTTGGTTCACCGATACGCCGGACGACTTCGTGTTCTCGGTGAAGGCACCACGGTTCATCACCCACATGAAGAAGCTCAAGGACGTCGAGACCCCGGTGGCCAACTTCTTTGCCTCCGGCGTGCTCGCGCTGGAGCAGAAGTTAGGGCCGGTGTTGTGGCAGCTGCCGCCATCGCTGGGGTTCAACGCGGAGCGGCTGAGAACATTCTTCGACCTGCTGCCGCGGACCACGGCCGAGGCGGCTCGCTTGGCCGAGCGGCACGACGAGCGGATGGAGAACCGGGCGTGGACGAGCACTGAGGTCGATCGTCCGTTGCGGCACGTCCTCGAGGTACGACACGACAGCTTCCGCACGCCGGAGTTCGCAAAGCTGCTGCGCGAGCACGATATCGGTCTGGTCGTGGCCGACACGGCGGGGCGGTGGCCGCAGTTCGACGAGGTGACGGCCGACCTGGTGTACGTGCGGCTACACGGCGACACGGAGCTCTATGTCAGTGGGTACAGCGGGGAGGCGATCGACGCGTGGGCCGCCAAAGTGCGGACCTGGGCGGCGCAGGACCACGATGTGTTCGTCTATTTCGACAACGACGCCAAGGTGCACGCGCCGTTCGACGCGATGACGCTGGCGGGCAAGGTCGTTGGCTAGCGCGCCTGCTCGGCCGAGCACCACCAGGTGGTTCGGCCGCCAACCTTGCCGCGCTCCATCGGAGCGCCGCAACGCGGGCAGGTCGCGTCGGCTTTACGGGAGCTGACCACATCGCCGGTGTGTACACCACCCTTGCGGATGGCCGAACGGATGGACCGACGTAGCACCCGGCGCAGCTCATCCAAGTCCGTTATGGACAACATCTTGGCTGGCCGTTGCGGCGACAGCTGCGCGTGCCAGAGCACCTCGTCGGCGAGCAGGTTGCCGACGCCGGCGAGCACCGTCTGGTCCAGCAGACGGGCCTTGATCGGCGCCGTTCCGCGGCCGACGCGGTCGCGGAACTCCTCGCGGGTGATGTGCTCGGCGTCCGGCCCAAGAGCACCGATGTTCGGCTCCAGGCGCACGCGCCCGAGCCTGCGCTTGTCGAACAACCGCAACTCGCCGCCGTCGTCGAACCGCAGGCGAAACCGGGTCCACTCCGCTTTGTCCGCCGGACCGCTGAGCAGGAAGGGATCCCCACCGGAATGGCCCGCACCGGAGCCGGTCGGTGGGGAGACGTACATGCGACCGCCCATGCCGAGGTGAATACCCAGCCGCGGGCCCTCGTTTCCCGAGACGGTGACCGTGTCACACCACATCGTTTTGCCCTGACGATGCGCAGCAATGAGCTGTCCGCCTGTCAGGGCGGCGGCGATGTCACCGGGCGCGTGCGGGCGGCAGACGAAGGCGTCGCGGTCATCGATGTCCGCGATCATTCGGTGCAGCGCCTGCTCGACGACCTGGCGCGCGTTCTCGACCTCGGGCAGCTCCGGCATAGCAATCAGTCTGGCTCAGTAACGGCGAGCGGTGGAGTAGACCCCAAGCGAACCCATGCTGGTGTAGTGCGCGAACTCGCCGACGTCGGGCGCGTGCAGCACCTCGTTGTTGCCTGCGTATAGGCCGACGTGGCTATTGCCGTCGAAGAACACCAGGTCGCCGGGTTAGAGCCGCAGCCTCTAGGTCCGGACGTGTCGTGCAGCCGATCACCTTGCTACCGATGACCGTCCGCCCCGAGGCGATGCTCTTGACGGAGCCACGGATCGGGTCAAGTTCAGCTGGGACATCGGCCCGCAGTGGCAAATCGAGACTGCCTCCGACCACACCAGCGAGGTCGAGGTCCGGTTCATCGCCGAGACCCCGAGACGCACCCGCGTGAAGCTGGAGCACCGCCACATCGACCAGCCGGCCGGGCTGGCAGGCCGTCAGCAAAGGTGTCGGCGAGGACGCGGCCGGCCGTTGTACCTGGCCCGGTACGCGCCCCTGTTCACCCAGGAGAGCTGATGGTGCCGACCACCGCCGCCGATTCGACTCGCTTGTGGGAATCCGGCCGAGCCCGAGAGCTGGGAAACTTGGATGTGAAGCAGCACGCCGCCGAGGAACGCAGTGACCTGTGGCCGCCTGACCTTCGTTGAACTGGGGCAGGTCGAGGCCGTGCGAGGAGCCGGCTGCACCCGATCTCTTTCCGTTTGCCGTTACTTGGCCTAAGTTTCTTCTAATCGCCGACATGGGAGTGGGCGTTGCAGAGGGGTGTACACCGTGCGCAAAGTTCCGACCATGCTCGCTGCCCTGGTTGTGGCCGGGGGTTTCGCTGCCGGTGTACCCGCGGCCGCCGACCCGGCAGGCCCCGTGTCGCTGCCGGGCTCCGGTGCTGGGTATGCAAGCCCGCAGAATCGGGTAGCCGCCGTCCCCGCCGCTGCGGGCGTCGGCTTCCGCATGTACCTGAAAACCAGGGACGACGCGGGCGCCGCGGCAGTCGCACGAAACGTGTCCGATCCGCATTCGGCCCAGTACGGCCATTACCTGTCCACCGACCAGGTCCGGGCGCAGTTCGCGCCGACACCGGCGACGGTCGATGCGGTCAGGTCGTGGCTGAGCACCGGTGGCTTCCAGGTGGGCTCCGTACCGGCGAACAACGCCTATGTGGAGGCCACGGGTTCGGTCGCGCAGATCGAGAAGGCGTTCTCCGTGACGGTCGGTGAGTACGCCGTGGCCGGGCGGCGCCTGCGCTCGGCGGACCGGGACCTCTCGGTGCCGGCAGGCATCGCCTCCGATGTGCTCGGCGTCGCGGGCATCAACGAATCCCCCACGCACGCCACCCCGTTGCACACCACCGGAACGGGCTCACAGACCGGGAACGCTGCGCCCGCGGCCAGCCGGCCCGGGGTGGTCCCGCCCCCGGCCGGCTTCCGCAACGCGCGACCGTGCGCCGATTACTACGGCGAGACGATCGACACGACCGATCCGGCGTATCAGGGTCAGCGGCTGCCCTACGCGCCGTGCGGGTACAAGCCCGGACAGATCCGCTCCGCCAACGGTCTCGCGGACCCGGTCGGCCGGGGTATCGACGGCACGGGAACGACGGTGGCGATCGTCGACGCCTTCGGCTCACCCACGCTGTTCGATGACGCCGCCGAGTACGCCCGCAGCAACGACTCCGCACATCCGCTGACCGCCGCCCAGTTCACCCAGCAGGTGGCCACCCCCACCTCGGGACAGGAGACGGAGTGTGACGCCGCTGGCTGGTACGGCGAGCAGACCCTGGACGTGGAGGCCGTGCACGCCACCGCACCCGGCGCGCACATCCTCTACGTCGGGGGCGCCGACTGTCAGGACTCCTCACTGGACACCGCGCTGAACTCGATCGTCGCCACCCACAGCGCCGACATCGTGTCCAACTCCTACGGCGACACGGGGGAGGACTTGCCTGCCACCCTCATCCGGGAGTTCAACCGGATAGCGGTGCAAGCGGCGATGGAAGGTATCGGCTTGTACTTCTCCTCCGGGGACAACGGTGACGAGGCCGCCCGGATTGGCCGCCCGGAACCGGACTTCGCCGCCTCCGACCCGTGGGTGACCGCCGTCGGCGGCACCAGCCTGGGTATCGGCGCCACCGGGAACAAGGTCGTGGAAACGGGCTGGGAGACCGCCCGCAGCCAACTGAACGGCAGCACATATCCGCAGGCCGCCTATCAGAGCGGCAGCGGCGGCGGCACCAGCCGGCTGTTCGCCGAGCCCTGGTACCAGCAAGGCGTGGTGCCGGATGCCTTGGCCCGGCAGAACCAGACCGGCTCCGCCACGGGACGGGTCGTGCCCGACGTCTCCAACCTGGCTGATCCGAACACCGGTTTTCTCATCGGCGAGACCCAGACGTTCCCCGAAGGGGAGCACTATGACCAGTACCGGATCGGGGGCACCAGCCTCGCCTCGCCGCTGATGGCCGGGACGATGGCCGTCGCCGATCAGCTCGACGGCTTCCACCACGGGTTCAGCAACCCCGCCTTCTACCAGCTCACCGCACGTACGGGCGGGCTGACCGACGTCACCCCGGTGAACGCGCTCGGCGTGGCGCGGGTGGACTACGTCAACCGGGTCGATGCCAGCGGGGGACTGGTCAAGTCGGTGCGCACGTTCGACGACCAGTCCTTGACCATCCACACCACACCGGGTTACGACAACGTCACCGGGTTGGGCACGCCGAACGGACTGCTGGCCGCGGCTCCCAGCCCGTTGGCCGACCTGAGTATCGCGGTCGGCGCACCCACCCAGTCGGGAACCGGGACGTACACCAGCACGGTGACCGTCACCAACAACGGACCCACCACGGCGACCGGCGTGTTCACCGGTCTGTTCGCCGGCGGCGGACTCACGGTCACCGCCGCTCCCGGTGGTGGAGTCTTCTTCTTCGGCCACACCGCCGTCTACGCCATCCCCTCCGTCGGCGCAGGTCTGACCATCAGCCTCCCGGTGAGCTTCACCGCCGACCCCGGCGCCCACGGCATCCAATACCTCGCCGCGGCCACCGGCACCGTGCAGACACCCGACCCCAACTACTTCAACAACGTCACCGCCACGTCGATCGTTCTGCCGTGATTTTGGGCATACAACTTCCGGCATAGGTGGGGCACTGCAGGTGTGTCCGTCCGACTGATGCGCAGCGTTGGTCCTGCGTTCTAGCGTTGTGGGGGCTCGAGCCATACGGCGCTCGGCCTACGACGGAGGCGTACACCCATGATCGAAGTTCGAGGCGTGACGAAGCGCTATGGCGACAAGGTCGCCGTCCGTGATCTGACCTTCACGGTGCGGCCGGGGATTGTCACCGGGTTCTTGGGCCCCAACGGTGCTGGTAAGTCCACCACCATGCGGATGATCGCCGGCTTGGATGCCCCCACCGAGGGCTCGGTCAGCGTGAATGGCGGCACCTACGCGCACACCAAGGCGCCCATGGCCGAGCTCGGAACCCTGCTCGAAGCCAAGGCCGTGCACACCAGCCGGTCGGCGTTCAACCACCTGCTGGCCATGGCCCAGACCAACGGTGTTCCGCGCAGCAGGGTGGACGAGGTGATCGATCAGGTTGGTCTCAGCGAGGTCGCGAAGAAGCGGGCCGGGGGTTTCTCCCTGGGCATGGGCCAACGTCTCGGTGTCGCCTCGGCCCTGCTGGGCAACCCCCGCACCGTCATCTTGGACGAGCCCGTCAACGGCCTCGACCCGGAGGGCATCCTCTGGATCCGCAACCTGCTCAAGCAACTGGCCTCCGAAGGTCGCACCGTGTTCGTCTCCTCGCACCTGATGAGCGAGATGGCGTTGACGGCCGAGCACCTCATCGTCGTCGGTCGCGGCGCGCTGATCGCCGACACCAGCGTTGCCGACTTCGTCGCCAGGGCCTCCACCAACGTGGTCACCGTGCGCTCCCCCCAGGCCGCTGCGCTGCGTGAGCTGCTGGTCGGCCCGGACGTCACCGTGAGCAGCAGCACGGCAGGCGAGCTCGAGGTCCACGGCCTCACGGCAAACCAGATCGGTGACGTGGCCTTCGACAACCGCGTGCGCGTGCACGAGCTGTCGATGCAGGAAGCCTCACTGGAAGAAGCATTCATGGAACTCACCCGCGACGCGGTCGAGTACCACGCGCGCACCTCGGCGCCAGACATGTCAGCAGCAGACGTCACGACGGGAGCACGATCATGACCACCGCCACGGCACCCGCCCCGGTGACCGGCTATCCCGGGATGCGCGTCACCCAGGGCCGCGTCATCCGCTCGGAGTGGACCAAGTTCCGTTCGCTGCGTTCGAGCAAGATCACGCTCCTGGTCGCCGTCGTGCTGACCATCGGGCTCGGCGCACTCATCTCCGCGGTGACCGCCGCCCACTACACCGACATGAGGGCTGCGCGCAGGGCGGCGTTCGACCCCATCGTCACCAGCCTCAACGGGGTGAACATCGCCCAGCTGGCCGTCGGTGTCCTCGGGGTGCTCCTGATCAGCGGCGAGTACGCCACCGGCATGATCCGCTCTTCACTGACCGCGGTTCCGGAGCGCCTGCCCGTGCTCTGGGCGAAGATCACCGTGTTCACCGTCATCGTGGGCATCGCGTCCATCGCCTCGACCGTCATCGCGTTCTTCCTGGGGCAGTCGCTGCTCTCCGGCAAGACTCCGAGTGCGGGGATCTCCGATCCCGGCGCGTTGCGGATGGTGATCGGCGCCGGGGTCTACCTGCTGCTCGTCGGCTTGGTCGGCATCGCGTTGGGCGCCTTGCTGCGCAACACTGCGGCCGGTATCTCCAGCTTGGTCGCGCTGTTCTTCGTGATCCCGCCGATCATGGGATTGCTCCCGCAGAGTTGGTCGGACACCATCGGCCCCTACCTGCCCTCGAACGCAGGCGAAGCATTCTGGGGTCGGCCGGACACCGCGCACCTGTCTCCGTGGGTCGGCTTCGCCGTACTGTGCGGATGGACGATAGTGGCGGTCGCGCTGGCAGCCGTCCGGCTCAAGCGCAGCGACGCCTGAGGGCGGAGGCGGTAACGCAGTGACGAACAACAGCCGCTTCTACGACCGTCTGTTGTTCGACCTCGCGCCACCGGTGCTGCTCCTGCTCATCGCCGCCCCGTCGCTGATTCGCGAGGGTGACCAGTCGATTGCCCAGGTGTGGCCGCTGTCTGTGGCGCTGCTCATTCCGCTCTTTTTCCGCAGGCGCTATCCGGTCATCGTGTTCTGCGCGGTCTCGCTCATCGCGTTCGGGCAGTGGTGGGTGGGAGTCACCCTGGTGGCTGATGTCGCACTGCTCGTGGCGTTTTACACAGTGGCCTCCCGACGGCCGTTGTGGATGGCGCTCACGGCGGCGGTGGTGCTGGAGTTCGGCGTGGCGTTGGCGGTCGAGCGATGGGGTGAGCACCGATCGTGGCTGCTGATCTTCGTGCTCCTCTCGGGGATGGTGAGCACCGCAGCCGTTCTCAGTATCTATGCACGAACCCGCGCCGCGTACCTATCGCAGCTGCGGGAGCGCGCCGATCGTCTTGAGCGGGAACGCGACCAGCAGGCGCAGCTGGCCGCGGTCGCCGAACGGGCTCGTATTGCCCGGGAGATGCACGACATCGTCGCCCATCACCTCACCGTGATGATCGCGCTCAGCGAGGGCGCGGCGGCGGCGGTGCCGTCGTCACCGGAGCGCGCGGTCACCGCGATGACCACCGTGTCGGCGACGGGCCGGGAGGCACTGGCGGACACCCGCCGGCTGCTGGGCGTGCTGCGTGAACCACGGGGGTCCGAGCGGCGCGCCCCCCAACCGGACATCAGCAGACTCGACGGCTTGCTGGAACAAATCCGTACCGCGGGTCTGCCCGTGACCTTCACGGTGAGTGGGGACCGTCAGCCGCTGTCTGCGGCGCTGCAGCTGACCGTCTATCGCCTTGTTCAGGAGGCCTTGACCAATACGCTCAAGCACGCGGGCCCTGGCACCCACGCGCGTGTGCTGCTCAGCTATGCACCGGAGGCGGTCTCGGTGGTCGTGACGGACGACGGACTTGGCGCGATGGCCTCGGTAGGAGGCAGTGAAACGGCAAACCATAGCGAAACGGCAGGCCATGGGCTCGCCGGGATGCGGGAACGCATCGCAGCCTGGGGTGGTGAGCTGACGTGCGGCCCTTCGCAGTCGGGTGGCTGGAGGGTCGTCGCGCGCCTTGCCGTAGCGGAGTCCACTGTGGAGTTAAGGGTCAAGCAATGAGCATTCGGGTCCTGCTGGTCGACGACCAGGCCCTGCTCCGTCTGGGTTTTCGCATGGTCCTCGAAGCTCAGGACGACATCTCGATCGTCGGTGAGGCCGAGGACGGCGCCGGTGCCATCGCCATGGCCAACTCGCTGCGCCCGGACGTGGTGCTGATGGACGTCCGGATGCCCGGCATCGACGGCATCGACGCCACCGAGTCGATCGTCCAGGCCGGTCTCGATACCAAAGTCCTGATCCTGACGACCTTCGACATGGACGAGTACGTCTATGCCGGGCTGCGCGCCGGAGCCAGCGGGTTCTTGCTCAAGGACGTTTTGCCCGCGGAGCTGATCTCGGCGTTGCGCGCGGTGGCCGCAGGCGACGCCGTGATCGCGCCGAGTGCAACCCGTCGACTGTTGGTTGCCTGCACGCCGATGCTCCCGACACCGCAGCGCGGACAGCAGCGCGAGCAGATACACCAGGCTCTCACCGAACGGGAACGGGAAGTCTTTCCGATGGTCGCCGCTGCGTTGACCAACCGCGAGATCAGTCTGCGTCTGCACGTCTCGGAAAGCACCGTCAAGGTGCATGTGAGCCGAATACTGGCCAAGCTCCAGCTGCGTGACCGGGTCCAGATCGTGGTGCTCGCCTACGAGAGCGGCTTGGTCGTTCCGACCAGCTGATCAACTCGACCGGTGTTTGAAACGTCCACCCGATTGCGGGCCGCGAGCAGCGGAGCGATCTCCGCTGCCGGTAGGGCAGGCGCCCAGAGATAGCCCTGGGCGTGGGTGCAGCCGATGCTCAGGGCGCACTCGGCTTGGCGCTGTGTCTCCACGCCTTCGATGACCGTTTCCAGGTTGAGGTCAGCGGCCAGGCCGAGAAAAGCGCGAATGACCGCGTCGCCTTCTCGGGTGCCCAACGCTGCGGTGGCCACCTGGTCGAGCTTGATGCCGTCGAGGGGAAGCCTCAGCACCTGTTCCATCACGGAGAAAGCGGTGGCGAAGTCATCGAGAAAGATGCGGAAGCCTCGCCTGCGAAGATCGAGCAGAAAGTTGCGGTGGCCGAAATTTGCCGTCATCGCGGTGGTCTCGGTGATTTCCAGATCCACCGCGTCGGGGGGTAAGCCAGCGTCGATGACCGCTGCGCTGATGCGCTCGACACAATCGGGGTGGTCGAAGTGCTTGGCTGAGAGGTTCGCGTTCAACCGCAGCGACGGATAATCCGGCCGCCACCGCGCGAAGTCCACTGCTGCCTGATGAAGTATGGCCACGTCGAGGTCGATGATGATTTCGGTGTCCTCGGCCAGTGGTATGAACTGCGCCGGTGCCAGCATCCCCCGCGCAGGATGGCGCCACCGGGCCAGCGCCTCCACCCCGGTCACCTGCCCGGTGTGAAGATCCACCACGGGTTGGTAGTAGGGCACCACTTGTCCGGTGTGCACCGCATGGGTGAGCTCAGCGGCGTCGGCGGCCGACCCAGTCGGTTGCGGACCACGGCGCCGCAGCATCTCCAGCTGGTCCTGCACCACGGCGCCGATCGCCACCAGCTGAACCATCTGCTGGGCGCTGAACTGACGGGGGCGGGTGTCGAGCAGACAGATCGTGCCGATCACCAGCCCCTCCCGCCCGGTCAGTGGCACCGCAACGTACGCGCGGGTTTGAGGTGCGGACGCCGGGGGCTCGGTCAGGTTGCCGATGACCACGGGGTGCCCCCCGCTGACCGTCTTGTCACACAGGGTGCTACTGCGCGGCACTTCATTGAGCGGGGCACCCACCGAGGCGATGGTGTGCCGGGTCCCGGCATCCAAGACATTGATCACGACGATGGGAAAAGTGAATAACTCGGCCGCCAGATTCGCCGACTGCTGCAGCGCAGAATCGCTGATCGCCGTGTCGAGATATTGCCGGGCGGAGGCATCTTGGCGGCGCTCGTGTTCATCTCCCATAAGCCACCTACGCTAATCGACAGCCAGCACAGCAGCACACCTTTTAGGCGCTGACGAACCTTACCTGATTTGGGCGAACAATACGCGGTGAGTTTGCGCCTAGCGGTCCCGATCAGAGTTGATCTTTCAGCGCCTCCGCGGCCACAGCGGAGAAAGCCACCATGCGCACTTCCGATACCCACGTGCAGGCCGCGCGAATGGCGCTGACGGCTTGGCGCGCTGCGTCCTCCAACGGCCACCCGTACACTCCGGCGGAAATCAGCGGGAACGCCACGGCGCTCGCACCGAGTTCGTCGGCCACCGCCAGGCTGCTGGTGTACGCCGAGCGCAGAGTTGCGGAGCGGTCCTCGTGGCGTGAGTACACCGGTCCGACGGTGTGGATCACCCACTCGGCGGGCAACCGTCCAGCGGTGGTGGCCACGGCCCGCCCGGCCGGAAGCCCGTCCGGGAGCGTGGTGGCGCGCAGCTCACGGCAGGCCGCGAGGATCTCGGGTCCGCCGGCTCGGTGGATGGCCCCGTCTACGCCCCCGCCGCCCAACAGCCCGGAGTTGGCGGCGTTCACGATGGCGTCCACCGCGACCGTGGTGATGTCCCCCTCGATGACCCGGAGGACGGTGGGTCTCGGACTCATGTGGCTACCCTTCCATCGACGCGGGTAGTACGCGATTCATGATCGAGACGTGCGAAAGGAAGTCGATGACGCAGCTCGAGACCGGTTTCGCCGTGCCGGAGGACACCGGTCCGCGGACGGCCACGGCGATCGAGCTGGTGGCGCAGGCCGGTCAACGGGTGGCCGACGCCTTGCTGCGCACTCGGCTGTCCGACGGTGACCTCGACGGCGTCGCCGACCAGCTCGACGCCATCGCCAAGCAGCTCGAGAGGGGTGCCCTGAAACACGCCACCATCGTCGAGGAGCTGCGGACGTGGAGCAGGCAACCCCAGCACGATCCGGCCTCCGGTGCCCGCAACATGATGGCGCCGCCCCTGCGGATGCGCGGCGACGGCCCACGCACGATGGTGGGCGAGGTCACCCTGGGATACCTCTACCAGGGGCCGCCCGGGCACGCCCACGGCGGCATCACCGCGCTGATCTTGGACCATGCACTCGGGGTGACCAACGGGTGGGCAGGAAAGTCGGGCGTCACCGGGACACTCACGCTGCGCTATCACCGGCTGACCCCGCTGTGCACTCCGCTGACCGTGCGCACCGAGTGCGTCGACGTGCAGGGGCGCAAAATACGCACCGTCGGGCGCATCGAGCACGATGGCGTCACCTGCGTCTCGGCTGAAGGCGTATTCATCGAGTTGACGGGCTTGCCGCGCTGACGGCGGGCAGGTCGGTCTCGGAAACTTCGGCGGACCCGAGCACCGCGACCGCCACGGCACCACCGACCGCGAGGGCGAAGCCGAGCACGGCCAGCCACTCCAGTCCCGGCTTCGAGGTGTCACCGAGCAGCAGTACCCCGACGATTCCCGGAACCACCGTCTCGCCGGCCACCAGCGCGGCGGTCGCACCGTTCACCGAACCCAGCTGCAACGCCACGGTGTGCAGGTAGAAACCACCGATCCCAGCGATGGCGATGGTCCAGGCGGCAGGGTCGACCACCAGCACCGACCACTGCACAGGGTCGACACCATCAACGATTCGTACGGCGATGGCCAGCGCACCGAACAGCAGGCCGGCGACGAGTCCGGCGGCCACGGCGCCCCCGGAGCCCAGTCGCCGCACCACCAGCTGACCGAGCACAAGCACGAGCACCGACGCGACGAGGATGCCCCAGTGCATCGCGGGGTCTGCGTCGCCGCCACCCTCGTGCCCGGCGGCTACCCCGAGCGCCACCAACGCCAGGATCACCGTGGTGATCGCCGCCCAGTCCCGTGAGTGCAGCCGGATGCCGAGTACCGCGATGCCCAGGACCGCGGTGACGATGAGGTTGGCGCTGATGATCGTCTGCGACAGGAACAGGGGAATGAGCCTGGCGGAGACCGAGCCCCCGACAAAGCCGATCACGTCGAGGCAGCTACCGATGATAAACCACACGGTCAGCGCCGCCGCCATGGTCGAGGCAACAGTCGGTGCCCCGGTTGCGGTGACCTGGCCGGTGGCCCCTCGCGCCTGTGCGGCGGCAGCCGAACGACGCGCCCCGTAGGCCTGCAGCACCGAGGAGACTCCGTAGCCGAGGCAGGCGATCAGCGCGGCGAGGAGCCCGGTCAGCATGCGGGGACGGTACCAACCGCCAGTGGGTCAGCAGGCTCAGCGATAGCGGTGGGTCAGGCTGACGACTCGGGAGGTGCAGAACTCGGCAACATCGTGTGCGGTGTCCACTGTGCCGGTCACCCGATCGGTGACGCGTCGCCCCACCCGTCCGGGAGCCGCACACACCAGCGCCACCCCGCCGACCACGGCAAACCCGAGCTCCGTGGACAAATCGACCCGTTCTGTACCCCTACTGGGAAACATGTCGCTCCTCTCTCGGGTGGGCACCCGCTGCCGGACACTGGTACCTGCCTCGGTTCGTTCTCGGTCAGTTGGCCATGAAACCACGTGCTGGCGCTGACGCAACTCGACGTCGCCGTCATCGGCGCAGGGGGAGGCCGTTCGGGTCTCTGACATGCTGGGCTGCGTCCGGAGTGAGGAGCGGCAAGGTGTTTCTGGCGCATGGGCTGTGGTCGGCCGGCGCCGGGCTACGGCTCTGGATCGAGACCGATGGGCAACCCGTTGGCGATCCGGGCATGCTCGCGCCGGTTCCACCGGACTGGACGGGGCCACTGCAGGAGGCGTTGGCCCCGGCCGAGCTACCGCTGCGGCTCCGCCTGTCGCTACCCGCCGACGGCGTACTCACCGCCCGGCAGATACCGGCGTACGCGCTGGCCACGCCCGACGCCGCGGATCTGTTGCTGGAGATCGCCTCTTTGCACGCGCGCGCCGATGGAATGTGGGTGTTGGGGCCCGAGTTGCGCTATCTGGCCGAGGTAGCGTCGGGAATCGCCCGGTGGGTGTACTCGGGCCGAGTGGTGCCGGTGCTGCGGCGGCGGACGGCTGGCTGGGTGGCGCGCTGGGTGTTGATCGACGACGGTCCGGTCCGATCGTGGCGCACCCAGCTGCGTGCGGCCCTTCCACCGGTGCTGCGCGCGGAGGTGGTCGACGGACGCACACCCACCGCTGCCGAAGTACTCGACGATTTGCTCGACGAGCTGTGCGACGCCATCGTCGAGGCCACGTTGCGGCTCAGCACGCCACGCGTATCCAGTGACCACCCGCTGATTCGGGCGTTGGCCACGGGCGAGACGCTCGATACCGCGCAGCCGGGCATCGACAGACAAGCGGCCGGTCTGCGTCGGTGGGCCACCAGCTCCTCGCTGGACGGCCCCGACATCTTGTTCCGGCTCACCGAACCTGCTGACGACGACACCTCCGTAGGCGTCCCCCGTTGGCTGCTCGAGACCTGCGTGCGCTCCACGGACACCGCACCCGTGGCGCTGCACACGCTGCCGCGCTCGGCGCGCCAGGACAGCCTGGCGATGCACGTGCTGGGGCGAGCCATGACGGCGTACCCGCCGCTGCGCAGGCACACACCCAACGTGCACGACCATGTGCTGACGCTGAGTACCAAGGAAGCCGTCGACTTCCTGACCAAAGGGGCGCCTGCGCTGCGTTCGGCGGGTATCACGGTGCTGCTGCCGCGTGCGTGGGTGCGCCTCGACCCCACGCTGACCCTGCAAGTCAGCGCCCCACCGGCCAGCGCCGCGGTCGACGCCGGTGCCGTCGGCATGGACCAGCTGCTGCGCTACCGGTGGCGCCTGGCGCTGGGCGCCATCAGCGTGAGCCGAGCGGAGATGGTCAGCCTGACCAAGGCGATGGCCCCACTGGTGCGGCTGCGCGGCGAATGGGTGCGCGTCGACCCCACGGTGCTCGCCCGCGCGGCGCGTTACGTCGCGGCACACGCGGACACCGAAGCCACGCTCGGGCAGCTGCTCGGCGTGCTCACCGGGGCCGATGCTCCCCCCGCGCCCGTCGTCGATGTCCAGACCACCGGGTGGGTCGGCGAGCTGGCCCGGGGTGAGTCCGTCACCTCGATTGGTACACCCGAGGGACTCCGCGCCGAGCTGCGTCCCTACCAGCAGCGGGGGCTGGACTGGCTCGCGTTCATGAGCCGACTGGGCCTGGGCGCGGTGCTGGCCGACGACATGGGACTCGGCAAGACGCTGCAGATGCTGGCCCTGCAGGTGCACGAAAGCGCAGGCAAACCAACGCTGGTCGTCTGTCCGATGTCGGTGGTCGGCAACTGGCAACGCGAAGCCGAGCGTTTCGCGCCGCAGCTGCGGGTGCTGGTACACCACGGTGTGGACCGGCTTCGTGGCGAGTCGCTGCGGGCGGTGGCCGCTCGGTCCGACCTGGTGCTCACCACCTACCCGCTGCTGGCCCGCGACCGCGCGGAGCTGGCCGCGGTGAACTGGGACCGCGTGGTGCTGGACGAGGCGCAGCACGTGAAGAACGCCGCCACCGGGCAAGCGCGCGCAGCCCGAGCGTTGCCCGCCCGCCACCGGCTCGCGCTCACCGGCACCCCGGTGGAGAACCGGCTGGAGGAGTTGCGCGCACTGCTGGACTTCGTCAACCCCGGCATGCTCGGCTCGGCGCAGGCGTTCCGGGCGCGCTTTGCGGTGCCCATCGAGCGGGACCACGACTCCTCGGCCATCACCCGGCTGCGCACCGCGACCGCGCCGTTCGTGCTGCGGCGGATGAAGACCGACCCCTCGGTGATCACCGACCTACCGTCGAAGCTGGAGATGACGGTGCGCGCCAACCTCACCGCGGAGCAGGCGGCGTTGTACCGGGCGGTCGTGGAAGACATGCTGGCCAAGATCGCCGAAAGTCGTGGTGTGCAACGGAAGGCACTGGTGCTGTCCACCTTGGTGCGGCTCAAGCAGGTGTGCAACCACCCCGCGCAGTTCCTGGCCGACGGCTCGGCGGTGTTGCGGCACGGCAGGCATCGCTCGGGCAAGCTCGAGCTGGTCCAGGACGTGCTGCACTCGGTGCTGGGCGAGGGGGAGAAGGTGCTGCTGTTCACCCAGTTCCGCCAGTTCGGTGAGCTGGTGGCACCGTGGGCCGCGCAGCAGTTCGGCGTAGCGGTTCAGTTCCTGCACGGCGGGGTGAGCAAGCGTCGCCGCGACGGGATGGTCGAGCAGTTCCAGTGTGCCGGTGGCCCTCCCGTCATGGTGGCATCACTCAAGGCCGGCGGCACCGGACTTAACCTCACCGCCGCCAACCACGTGGTGCACTTGGACCGCTGGTGGAACCCTGCCGTGGAGAACCAGGCAACCGACCGCGTATTCCGAATCGGGCAGCACCGGGACGTGCAGGTCCGCAAGCTGGTGTGTGTGGGGACGGTGGAGGAACGCATCGACGCGCTGATCTCCAGTAAGCGCGAGCTGGCCGAGCTCGCCGTGGGGGTCGGTGAGAGCTGGGTCGGCGAACTCGATACCGATCAGCTGCGCGCATTGTTGTCCCTGGGGGACGAGGCGGTGGGCGAGTGAGCGAGCGCAGCGACGTGGGGCTGCAGCAATGAATGACCCCGACCCCGACCTCGACTTGACCGACTGCCTGGACCGGTTCTACAGCCCTGCCGGCCCCATCGCGGTGCCCCCGGTGAAGTTCCGCCCGGCAATCGACGAGCTGGACGATGACCTGCTCAGCCGGGCGCTCGGCCCCGGCGCGCCGGAGGCGGTTGCCTACCTGCGCGACTGCTACCGGCGGTTGGGCTAGCGGTGGTTCCGACTAAGGCCTGGTGCTGAATCAGCTGCGGCGCTCTGCGATCCTCGGCCTGAGGTCGCGGGGCAGCCAGTTCGGTTGGGTGAGGCGCAGATGCGCATGAGGACATGGAGTATTGGCAGTGGCGCTGAAGAAGTCGGACCTCGGCGTCGTGACCTGATGGTTCTGACCAACTTGGCCAGAGTTTGCTTGACGTCAGCGAACGGACGGCGGAGCATCAAGGGATGGCGACGGTGGTGAACGTCTACGAGGCCAAGAGCCACTTCTCGGAGCTGCTCGGGCGCGCAGAGGCGGGGGAGGACATCGTGATCGCCCGGCACGGTCGGCCCATTGTCCAACTGGTGGCCGTGGCGTCGCGACGCCCCGACCGGGTATTGGGGCAAGCGGCCGGACGTCTGTTGATCGCGGATGACTTCGACGACCCGCTTCCGGACGAGGAGGCCGCCTGGTTCGACGCGTCGATCGAGCCCGCGTGAGGCTGCTGCTGGACACCCACGTTGCCCTCTGGGCACTGTTGGCATCCCCACGGCTCGGTGAAACCTGCACTGCGGCAATAACTTTCGGTGACAATGACGCCTACGTCTCCGCGGTTTCGGTGGCCGAGGTCGCCGTCAAATCCGCGCTGGGCAAACTCCGTGATGCCGAGGACTTCGTCGACCTCGTCGAACAGGCAGGGTTTACTGAGCTGGCCATGACGGCGGCCCACGCCGACCAACTCCGGACGCTGCCGATGAATCACCGCGACCCCTTCGATCGGATGCTGCTGGTTCAAGCGCAGGTGGAGGGGCTCACGTTTGTCACCGCGGATGCACAATGCACGGACTACGACGTCCGCACGATGGATGCCCGACGATGAGCCAGCGCAGGGACATTCAGCGCAGCGGCGCACCCCAGCTCGTGTCGGTGCGGATCTGCTTCTTGAGCAGCTTGCCGCCGGGGTTGCGGGGCAGCGGGTCGGTGCGGATCGAGATGAACTGCGGGATCTTGAAGTCGGCCAGCAACTCCTGCAGCGCGGCGACGAGCTCAGCCGGGTCCAGGTCGGCTCCAGGAGCGGACACCACGACGGCGCCGACCTTTTCGCCCATCACCTCGTCCGCCACCGCGACGACCGCCGCGTCGGCCACCCCGGGCACCTCGAACAGCGCGTTCTCCACTTCCACGCAGTACACGTTCTCGCCACCGCGGTTGATCATGTCCTTGGCCCGGTCGAGGATGTAGACGAGGCCGTTGTCGTCGATGCGGGCGACGTCGCCGGTGTGCAGCCACCCATCGGTGAAGGCCGCGGCAGTCGCTTCGGGCTTGTTCCAGTAGCCGCTGGTGATGTTCGGTCCACGCGCCAGCAGCTCTCCGGTGCGGCCGCCACCGTCGATCGCCAGCTCTACCACCGGTACCGCGAACCCGACGGAGTCGGCATGCTCGGCGGCATAGTCGTGCGGCAACATGGTCAGCAGCGACGCGGTCTCGGTAAGGCCGAAACCGTTGTACGCCTTAGCCTGCGGGAACGCCGCGATGATCTGGCGCACCACGGCAGTGGCGATGGGCGCACCGCCGTAGGCTGCCCAGCGCACCGAGGAAGTGTCGGCTTCGGCGAATGCCGGGTCATCCAGGAGCAACTTGTAGACGGCGGGCACCGTGACCAGGAAGTTGACTCGCTCCTCGGCGATCGTCCGCAGCAGCACGGCCTTGTCCAGCGCGGGCAGCACCACCGCGGTGCCTCCGACGTGTAAGGCCACCAGGAGCTGCGTGTTGCACCCGGTGACGTGGAACAGCGGCACGGAGATGAGGGTCCGGAACTCGGCGCCCATCTGGGCGGGGATCTCCGCGCACCGTCGGGCGTTCTCGCAGTTGGCGAGGAACGCCCGGTGGGTGGTGAGCGCACCTTTGGGTGAGCCGGTGGTGCCGGAGGATAGAAGATGGCCGCCAGGTCGTCCGGCTCGGCGTTCTCGACGGCATAGTGTTCGCCGTCGGGCAGCGGTGCGTCGGGGGCGAAATCGTACGTGCCGCCGGAGTCCTCCAGCACATAGCGCATCTCACGCTCGGCGAAGCGGGTGTTCACCGGTACCGCAACGGCCCCGGCCAACAACGTCCCGTAGAAGGCCAGCACCCACGACACTCCGGCGGGATTACGGATGAAGACCCGGTCGCCCGGTTGCACTCCGGCCGCGCGCAGCCCCCCGGCGACCCGCCCGGCCCGATCCCACAGCTGCGCATAGGTCAGCCGCTGCCCGTCCACCTCGACCACAGCCTCGGCCTCCGGCTGATTCTCAGCGCGGCTGCGCAAGGAATGTACGAGTGAGGGGGCCAGTTCGTCGTAAGTCAGCACACCGTCTGGTCCGCGGGTGATGCCGCTCCTGGCGAAAGACGCCTCGCCGCGGCCGGCGGGTTCGATGCTCATCGCTTCACCTTTCGTGAGGTGGCGGTGGCCTAACCGCCGGTGTGTGACCTCCTTCACTGTGCCGCACTTCTTGCATGGGGTCGAGGTACGAACGCGACGTCGGGCTCGAGCGCCAATGGAGACATAGGCTGAGCCAGAGCCAACCAGAGGGAGATGCCGTGCTACTCAAGGGCAAGACGATTGTGGTGACCGGAGGAAACAGCGGTATCGGCGAGGCCATCGTGCTCGCCGCTGCGAGTGAGGGTGCGAACGTGGTGATCGACTACGTGGTGCACCCGGAGGCGACCGACGACCTCATCGCCCGGGTCGAGAAGGCAGGAGGGCGCGCGGTAGGCGTGCAGGCCGACGTGAGCAAGGTGGGTGACCTCAAACGCATGGTGCAGACCGCGATCGACAACTTCGGGCAGCTCGACGTGCTGGTGAACAACGCCGGAGTGGAGACCCGCACCTCGCTGCTGGAGACCACCGAGGCCGACTACGACAAGGTCCTCGACATCAACCTCAAGAGCGCCTTCTTCGGCACCCAGCTCGCGGCCAAGCAGTTCATCGCCCAGGGCGGCGGCGGCATCGTCATCAACATCTCCTCGGTGCACGAGGATTGGCCGATGCCCGGCAATGTGGCCTACTGCGTGTCCAAGGGAGGCACCCGCATGCTGACCCGAACTGCGGGGGTGGAACTCGGTGAGCACAACGTGCGGGTGATCAACGTCGGGCCGGGCGCGGTCGATACACCGATCAACGCCTCGACGGAGAGTGACCCGGCGAAGCTGAAGGCGCTCAATGCGGCGATTCCGCTCGGACGTTTGGCCAAACCTGGTGAGATCGCCGACGTGGTGGTGTTCCTGGCGTCGGGCAAGGCCGGCTACCTGACGGCGACCACGGTGTTCATCGACGGCGGCATCATGCAGGGCAGTGTCGGTCTGTAGCCGTCGGGCCCCAGAGCTCAACCCATCCGCGCGGCGACCTCGGGCGGAAAGCCGCCGGTCGCGACCGGACCCCAGCTGGTGGGAGTGATCCGGATCAGCGACTTGCCCTGCTCGGCCATCGCCTGCTGGTACTCGGGCCAGTCGGGGTGCTCGCCGGCGATGGCGCGGTAGTAGTCGACGAACGCTTCTGCGGCCTCGGGCATGTCCAGCACCTCGGCGCTGCCGTACACCTGGACCCAGGGCCCGTCGAACTCGTCGGAGAGCACGCAGATGCTCACCTCAGGGTCGCGGCGGGTGTTGTTCGTCTTGGCCCGTTGCGGGTAGGTCGCCACCACGATGCGCCCATCGGCATCGACACCGCAGCTGACGGGAGAGAGCTGGGGGCGGCCATCGCCCCGGGTGGCGGCGTAGATGCCGTTGTGTCGGGGACGGAGGAACGCGAGGAGCTCGTCGCGGGTGATGGCGTCCGCGGTGGCAATTTTCGGCATGGTCGCGATGTTAGTGCTCGTCCGTGCTCGCCCCGCTGACGAAGCGGATGTTGATCGGGTAACGCCACCACTCGCCGCGCGAGGACTTGACGCACCCGATGATGGCGAACACGGTGTGCCCGACGAACAGCAGGAATGCCAGCAACCCGAACACCGCGAGTCCGATACCCGAGACGATCTGCTGCGCAGGGCGCCCGACGCCGGCGGAGATGATGAAGCCGACGATGCAGACCGTGTACGGGATGAAGAACGTGATTTGGAAATTCAGCGCCTCGGTGGCGTGGTGCATGACGAAGCGGTTCTTCTTTCCCTCCGTCTGGCGGATGACCAACGCGAGGATCCAGCCGCCGATGAAGGCGCTGAGGTGCGACAGCATGACCCAGAGTCGACCGTTTTCCGTCTCCGCGGGCAGCGGCGCTGCGTGGCCCCAGCGGCTGCCGTCCCACCACCGCATGGTCTGAGTCTGGTCGGGGTACCAGCCGGGCCTCGGCAGCGGAGCAGTCATGCCGACATCCTTGCAGGTCGGTTGGGACACCCGAGAATGTCGAGCTATCGGCGCATCTTGCGTAATCGCTAGAACTACGGATGGGACCCGACGGTGCGGTGCTACTGGTCGATGACCGTGATGCCCGGGGAGTCGAATGGGCTGGTGGGTCTCGGCAAAAAGGTCTGCTTGGCGTAGCGCGCAATGGTATTGATGCCAACGATGTTGACCCCGGCGCCGACGCCGCCACCCACGAACGGGACAAGCTTGACCAGGTTGACTGCACCTTTCTGGCCGAACTTGGCGACCAGCTGGTAGCCGACGGATGCGTTGAGCTCAAGAAGCTGCTCCGCAGGGATATCCCGGAGCGCGACGAGCATGGAGCGAGACTTGGTGTTGATCCCGAAGTCGTTGAGCAAGGCGGCACCGTCGGCGCCGAGCAGCGAGATCAGCACGAGGCTGCGGACCGCTGCCGTCTGCACGTCGTAGCCGCGTACGTGCGCGATGGCGGCCGAGAGCCGTGCGGCCACCGCGTAGAAAGAGACGACGTCGGCCGGTAGCCCCACGGCCAGGGCCATCGCACCCCCGACGCTGGTGACGAAGCCGGTGGCGCCGACCAAACGTCGATGCGAGACGAGCAGCTGCTGGATCGCGACCTCGGGGTCCTCCGCGATCGCCCGCGCCTGCTTGGCCACCACCTCGGCGCTGCTCCACGGGCCGACGCCGTCGACCCCCAGTTTCAGTACGCGCTCGGCCAGCTGCTCGCCCGCCGCCCGCAGCGCCGCCCTGTCCCGATGCTCGCTTTTTTTCACAGGTCCACCACTACCACCGTGACGTTGTCGCGACCCCCCGCTCGGACGGCGCAGTCCACCAGCAGCCGCGCGGCCTCCTCCGGCGCAGCGGCCGCCAGGGCCTCGGCGATCTCCGCATCGGTCAGCTCGCTGTTGAGCCCGTCCGAACAGAGCAGCAGTCGACCGGCGCCTGCGGGCACGGTGTGCACGGCGGGCGCAGGTGCTGTGGTGCTCCACCCGCCGAGGGAGGCGGTCAACAAGAACTGTCCCGGATGCACTCGGGCCTGCTCGGCGCTGATCTCACCGCGCGCCAGCAGCACCTCGGCCTGGTTGTCATCTGTCGTGATCTGGTGCAGGACGCCGTCGGTCAGCAAGTACGCCCTGCTGTCCCCAACGTTGCCCAGCAGCACCTCCCTGTCGGTGTTGCGGCAGGCCAGTACCAGGGTGGTGCCCATGCCGGCCAGGTCTTCGTCTTGGGACGCGGCGCGGACCGACTCGTGGGCGGCGGCGAAGGCGTCAGCCAGTGCGTCCGCATCCACCGCGCGGGCCTGCAGCAGCGCCGCGACGGCGTCTACCGCGAGCCTGCTGGCGATCTCACCTCCCGCATGCCCGCCCATACCGTCGGCGACCACCCACAGCGTGTCGGTGGCGAGGAAGGCATCCTCGTTGTTCTCCCGGACCTGACCGACGTCGGTGGCCGCGGCGTACGGAGTGGCGTTCACGCGGGCTCCTGTGCTCGGCGGTGGGAGGGAATGTGACGCTTAGTGCATCATGCTCAGCCGCCGAAGTGGGAACCGATGACGGCCGCGCGGGCGGTCGGTGACTGGCGGGGTGCCGCAGGCGGCGTCTTCGCGGTCGCCTGGGGCGCCAACCAGTTCGTCTCGCTGCTCGTCGCCTACCGCGAGTACCGGGGGATCTCCACGGCCGTGAACGACGGCTTGTTCGGCATCTACGCCGTGGGCCTGGTGGTGGCTCTGCTGCTCGGTGGTCCGGCGGCCGACAGCTGGGGACGCGCTCGGCTGATGCGTCCGGCCGTCATCGTGTCGCTCGGGGCAACTGTGTTGTTGATGGCTGGCAATGACCACCTGGCGCTGTTGTTCGCGGGGCGCTTCGTGGCCGGCGCAGCCAGCGGCGTGGTCCTCGCTGCCGGCACGGCCTGGGTGAAGGAACTTTCGGTGTCGCCGTTCGACCGTGGCGCTACGGACGAGGCGGGTGCCCGACGCGGGGCGATCGCGCTGTCCCTCGGGTTCGGCCTCGGACCGCTGGTCACCGGGCTGGTCGCGCAGTGGGCACCCGCGCCGCTGGTGACGGCCTACGTCCCCCACCTCGTGCTTGTCGTGGCTGTGTTGCCCGCGGTGTGGCGAGCACCCGAGACCCTCCGCGCGGTGGGCGCCCGCAGCGCCGGATTCGGCCGACGGATGCGCGTGCCGAGTGCTGCGCACCCGCGCTTTCGGGGGGTGGTTGCCCCGACCGCGTTGTGGGTCTTCGCCGGCCCCTCGATCGCATTCGCGGTGCTCGCGCCGTTGGTCAGTGCCCAGACGCGCGGGTACGGCGCGGTCTTCGCCGGGGTGGTCGCCGGTCTCACCCTGGGCGTGGGGGTCGCGACCCAGCAGCTTGCTCGGCGGATTGATCGTCCGGGGGGCGTCCGCGGTGAGACGCTCGGTCTCGTCGCCACGGCCGTCGGCCTGCTCGTTGCCGCGGTGGCGGCACGGCTGGATAGTCCCGGCGTGGTGATCGTCGCCTCGCTGCTGCTCGGCGTCGGATACGGGCTGGAGCTGGTCAGCGGCCTGCGGGAAACGCAGCGACTTGCGGCGCCCGGTGAGCTGGCCGGTCTCACTGTGATCTACTACGCGCTGACCTACGTCGGCTTCGCCCTCCCGGTGATTCTGGCGGGGCTGAGCGCATTTCTCGGCTACCCGGCGTTGCTGTGCTGCCTCGCCGCACTGGCCGCCGTGTCGCTGCTCGTCGTGCGGGTGCAGTCGGTGCGGCACCCCGCCGAGCTGCACTGACCCGTCAGGGCGGTTATGCATTTGGCAAGATGGCTGTCGGTGTAGACAGCGCCGAGGCGGTCGCACGGCGAAAGTGGAGCGCACTTCGTTCCGGCACCGGGTGGCCAGGCAGGCCCTGGGTCCGATGTACGGGCCTCATCGTGGGGAAGGACGCCGCGGCACGGCACTCCAACTCGGCGATCAACCGGTGATCCACCGTCGGCATCCGCCGCCGCTGCGCCTCCAGATCCTGGAACACGGCAAGTACTTCGCGGTCATCGAGCCCATCCAACGACTCCGACTGCAACACGTCGACCACCCGGGTCAGCTCGATGAGCGCAGCACGCACAGCACCGGCTACCGGAGGGTCCTGCCGGTCGAGCAACTTCATCGAACGCATGAGCGAATCATAGCAACACACACCGACACATTTTCTCGACGGCGAGAGGCGATCGGCTGCGACCTACTCGCCCTGTGAGTCAATCGCAACCGGCTTGGTTGCCGGCACCGCCGCCCAATTCGTCGAGTGCCTTCGTGATCCGGCGTTGACGGGTTCCTGGCGTCTTGGCATCTTCGATGGCCAGCACGTGCTGGCGCTGGCGGCTGTAGGACAGGGCGTCGAATCGTCGGCGGGTCTCGGTGTCCATGGCCTCAGCGAAGTCCGGTGGCACCGCGACCACCCGCGGTTCTTCGTCGAGCGCGAGGTCGACGTCCACCTCGTCACCCGCGGCGAGCCCGGCAGCGGCGCGGTGCTCGGCGCTGAGCGGAATCATGAAGTCTCCGCGCATCACCGCGACGGTGCTGCGGTAGGTGTAAGGGCCAATGCTGACCCGAACCGCGGGCCGCTTTCCGGCACCGAGCTCGGTGACCACCTCCGGCGGGACGCGCAGGCCGGTGGCGGTCTTGCCGCCGAGCACGATCGTGGTGCGAAACGTCATCTGCCGGAGTCTGCTAGAGGGAGGCGTAGACGGCCTTCTCGAAGTCGGCATACATCCTCATGGCGTCTTCCGGGACGAACGGTAGGAACTGGGTGTAGATCGCTCCCGTGACGCCCGTCGTCGGGTCCACCCAGAAGTGGGTGTTCATCAGTCCGGCCCAGGCTCCGCTGTTCGCCGCCCGCATGCCGGGGACGTCTTCGGTGTTCAGCAGCAGCCCGTACCCCCACTTGTGGCCGGGGCCGGCGCTGAAGCTGTAGCTCGCCGTGGGGTCGGCAGTCTCGATCGACGACGGGAAGTCCAGCTCCCGATCTGGTTGGTGAACGCAGCCGCCACCGTCGAGCTCTGCAGGATCTGCACTCCCTCGAACGTGCCCCCGCCCAGCAGCGCGCGTTGGAACTTCAGGTAATCCCGGGGCGTGGAGTGCAGACCGTGCCCAGCCGCCCAGTACTCGGGCTCCTGGTTGAGCTCGATCTCGCTGGGTGCCCAAGCGCCGTCGTCGCCCTTGAGGTGCACCGGCACGGTGTCCGCCCGCTGCTCGTCGCTCATCCGAAACGTGGTCTCGTTCATCCCCAGCGGACCGGTGACGCCCTCCTTGATCGCCACGTCCAGAGTGTTGCCGCTTGCTGCTTCAACCACCTTGCCCAGCCAGTCGGCGTTGATGCCGTACTCGAACCGGGTACCCGGATCGCTCATCAGCGGCGCGGTGAAGATGACGTTGGAACCCGACAGCACGTTCGGCGTCCCCGTCGCCGCTTCCCAGCGCACCAGGTCGGCATCCCAGAACCAGTAGCCCAGCCCTGCTGTGTGGGTGATCAGCTGCCTGACGGTGGCGCGGCTCGCCGGTGCGCGCAGCCGCGGGGTGTCACCGTCAAAGCCCTCGAGCACCTGCAGGTCGGCGAACTCGGGCCGGTAGGTGTCCACCGGCGCGTCCAGGTCGAGCGACCCCTTCTCCACCTGCTGCAACGCGGCGACGGTGGCCACCATCTTCGTCATCGACATGATGCGGTAGTGGGTGTCCGCGGTGACGGGCTCGTTGCCGCCCGCGACCCGTGGCCCCGCCGCGCCCTCGTAGATGACGCCGTTGCGGTCCGCGGCGACCGCAACCGCGTTCGGCACAGCGCCCGCGTCCACTGCGTCCTGCAAGACCTTGTCGATTGTGCTGCTCATGTGCGCGCCTCCGACAGCGTCGCCCCGCTCGTCGGCACGTGCGATAAAGGCGGCCCGTGCAGCCAACCGTAGGCGCTCGAGTGATCCCTGCCGTCTCATATTGGTACGCGGCCTCGCCGCTGCACTGAACGCGTGCGGCGCAGCTAGAGGGCCCCGGCCCAGCGTCAGTCGCCACCGGGGCCGAGATACTCCACCCGTTGCACCTCGTCGTCGTGTTCCTCGTCGTCCCGTGCCCAAGCCAGGGCTGCCGGGCGGTCGGTGAACTCGCGGTCTGCGACGACGTCACCCATGCCGTCGAGGTAGCGGTAGCGGGTCACGTCGGCACGATGCCGTACTCGCGGATCTTGCGGTAGATCGTGGCGCGCGACATTCCCAATGTGGCCGCCGCTGCGACTTTGTGGCCGCCCGCGTCGGCCAGGCTGCGCACGATGGCATCGCGCTCCATGGACTCCAGCGGACTCAGCAGCCGCCGGCTGACAGATCGTGCCTCAGGCGGCAGGTCCACGGGTTCGATAGTGCCGATGCGCCGGTGCTGGACCACCTGCCGGAGCATCTGCTGCAGCTGTTCCGCGTTGCCGGGCCACGGCGAGCGCATGAGCAACCGCATCGCGGCCGGCGAACAGGCGAGTTGGCCCCCGTGACCTAGCCGCGCCAGGAAGAACGACACCAGCTGCTGTAGGTCTTCCAGGTGCAGCCGAAGGGGTGGTACTTCGACGGTGGAGGGAAACAGCCGCATCAGATGGGCGAGATCCTTGCGCCCGTCGGGGTCGCGCAGGGTGACCGCAACCCACAGGGGTTGTTTCCGTTCGACAGCACGGGCGTCCTGCAGCGCGAAGGACAGGCCCCGCAGCGCAGGGCCGTCGAGCACGTCGACGTGGCGCACCACGACGTTGTCGGCGTCGGTGAGCAGCGCCTGACGGGTCGTACTCATCCAGTGGGGATCGGTGGCTGCGTCCGCAGCGTCCAGCACCACGCATCGCCCGATGTGCTGTCCGCGCAGCTGCACCGTACGGAGCAGCGCCAGCTTGCCGACCCCCGGCTCGCCCTCGACGGCAAGCCACTCACCGGACTGGAACACCCGCTCCACCTCGTGACAGGCGCGTAGCCACAGTGGGGCGGAACCGACGAGCCCGGGCAGCGGCAAGCGGGCAGGCACCCGGCTGTCGGACTGCTTGTTCTCCGTGTCGTCCAGCTTGACGTGCACGACGACGCCGGCGAGCTGACCAACGCCGAACAATGGGCGGAACTGCATTCGGGCGGTGACACCGGTGGGCAGGCCGACGGTGATGGCCCCGCGACGTCGGGTGGTCAACGCCTCGGCGGCGTGGGCGAGCAGCGCTGCCTGGTCGGCGGGGTCGAGCACGGTGCGGGCGTAGTCGTTCAACAGCACCATGTCGCTACTCATCGCAAACACGATCCCGCTCATCCGACGGCAGGTCCGTAGGTAGTCGTGGAACAGCTCGAGCTGACGGACACCGGTGTCGGCCAGCAGCGCGTTTCGGATCTGTTCCGCAGTGGTCTTGGCCAAGGTCAGCAGCAAGGACCCGGCGTCCTTACGCCAGCAGGTGAGGTCCACGGCGCCGACGGTGCGACCGGACACGGGATGGTGGATCGGAACGCCGGCACACGCCAGGTCCTCGAGATTCTCGGCGTAGTGCTCATGGCCGAACACCTGGGTCGGTCCACCCGCTTCCAGGGCAGTTCCAATGCCGTTGGTCCCCGCGTACTGCTCGCCGTAGCTGAACCCCGGTGCGAGCCGGACGCTGTCCAGATGCTTCTCGAGCTCGCGGTCCGCAGTCATCCGACTGAGCACCAGCCCGGTGGGGTCGGTGAGGATGATGCTCACGGGCTGACCGTCCAGCTGCTCGTGCAAGCTGCGCAGCACCGGGCCGGCGCTCCGGGTGAGCGGGGTGTCGATGTCGGGATCGCAGATGTAAGGCAAGTCGATCTGGTCCGCATGAACTTTCAGCTCGCGCGAGCGCTGCCAGGACGCAAGTATGGGTCCGCGGACGCGGTTCGGCCCTGCCGACTCGGTGGTGAGGAAGCGCAGCCGGCTGGTCGCCAGCGCGCTGCGCGTTGGCAGTGCTGACTTGCCCTCGCTCTTCGGCACTATCGCCGTCACCTGCCTTCACCCGCCGCGCCCAAACCGCCGGAAGTGGCGCGGGTCCACGCGTCGCCCTCCACGATAGGTGAGGCCGATTCTAGGCCGTTGTCTCAAATTGAGACGCCGCCGCTCCGCGGGCTCGATTGATAGTGGTCTCCTCGGGATCGGCAGAGGGAGGCACCTGATGAGCGCAGCTGATGACGCAGAAGCTGAGACCTACAACCCCTGGACCGTCGTCAACCTGGTCTTCAGCCACCTCGCCGAACAGGGGCTGCATCCGGTACTCGGCGAAAGTGGTGACCCGGGCCCGCCGGCGCACGCACTGCTGCTGGCCCTCGGCATTCAGCCGGCGCCGGAGGGCAACCGCGAGGTGATGCGCGCCGTGCACGCAAACCTGGCCGAGATCCGCGCCGTCATGTTCGAGCAGGAGTGACGCACGTCTCATAGTGAGACCGCACCACCCGCTGGCGCGGCGTCTTATGGAGTTGACCGGAACTACTCGATCCAAGGAGTGCCCATGAGTCGCCAAAGCGTGGCCAAGGCTCACGAGAAGATTCAGGAACTGGCCTGGGAGCCGCTCTATCACGAGCCGGTCTCCCAGTATGGAACCGACTACACCTTCCAGAAGGCGAAGAAGAAGGACCCGCTGAAGCAGGTCCTTCGCTCGTACTTCCCCATGCAGGAGGAGAAGGACCACCGGGTCTACGGAGCGGCCGACGGGGCGATCCGCGGCAACATGTTCCGCCAGGTGCAGGAGCGGTGGCTGGAGTGGCAGAAGCTGTTCCTGTCCATCATTCCGCTGCCGGAGATCTCGGCCGCCAGGGCGATGCCGCTGCTGTTCAACACGGTGCCCAACCCGGAGCTGCACAACGGCCAAGCCATCCAGATGATCGACGAGGTCAGGCACTCGACGATCCAGCAGAACCTCAAGCGCCTATACATGAACAACTACATCGACCCGGCAGGCTTCAACTCCAGCCTGAAGAACTTCCAGAACGACTACTGCGGCACCATCGGACGGCAGTTCGCCGAGGGCTTCATCACCGGTGACGCCATCACCGCGGCCAGCATCTACCTGACGATCGTGGCGGAGACGGCGTTCACCAACACGCTGTTCGTCGCCATGCCCGCCGAGGCGGCCGCCAACGGTGACTACCTGCTGCCCACGGTGTTCCACTCGGTGCAGTCCGACGAGTCGCGGCACATCAGCAACGGCTACGCCACCCTGCTGATGGCGTTGTCCGACGAAGGCAACCACCAGCTGCTCGAGCGGGACCTGCGGTATGCCTGGTGGAACAACCACCGCGTGGTGGACGCCGCGATCGGCACGTTCATCGAGTACGGCACCAAGGACCGCCGCAAGGACCGGGAGAGCTACGCGGAGATGTGGCGTCGGTGGATCTACGACGACTACTACCGCAGCTACCTGGTGCCGCTGGAGAAGTACGGCCTGGTGATCCCGCACGACCTCATCGAGGAGTCCTGGAACCAGATCTGGAACAAGGGCTACGTGCACGAGGTCGCCCAGTTCTTCGCCACCGGGTGGCTCGCCAACTACTGGCGCATCGACCCGATGACGGACAAGGACTTCGAGTGGTTCGAGTACAAGTACCCGGGCTGGTACGACAAGTACGGCGCATGGTGGGAGAACTACAACCGGCTCTCGATGCCGAACGGCCACCACCCGATCGCGTTCGAGAACGTCGACTACGTGTACCCCAGCCGTTGCTGGACGTGCATGGTGCCGTGCCTGGTCCGTGAGGACATGGTGATGGCCGAGGTCGACGGCCAGATGCGCACGTACTGCCACGAGGCCTGCCGCTGGACCGACACGGTCGCGTTCCGCCCCACCTACGAGGGTCGGGACACACCGAACATGGGTCAGCTCATCGGCAAGCGCGAGTGGGAGACGCTGTACCACAACTGGAACTTCGCGGACATCGTCAAGGACATGGGTTACGTCCGCGACGACGGCAAGACGCTCACCGCCCAGCCGCACCTCAACTTGGACCCCAAGAAGATGTGGACCCTGGACCACCTGCGCCGCACCCCGGCGTTCCCGAGCCCGAACGTGCTGCTGAATGAGATGTCCCCCGATGAGCAGAAGGCATTCCACGCGGACTACATCCGCCAGGGACCGGGTGGCCGACCCGCCCCGGCGAACGCCTGAGCGATCGGCTGTAGGCAGCAACTCCAGTGGGAGGTCCGACGATGTCGGCGGGCCTCCCACTGGGTTCCATGCTTTTTGGGCTACAAGCAGGACGCACAGCGGAAGGGAGTGATGGTGACCAAGCATCTGGTGCGGTTTGAACCGGTAGGAATCGAGATCGAGGTCGAGGAAGAACAGACGATTCTCCGGGCTGCCGCCGAGCAGGGAATCATGCTCATGCACGGATGTAAGGAAGGGCAGTGCGCCGCGTGCAAGTCCTTCATCCTCGACGGCGAGGATGTCGAGCACGACAAGTACTCGACCTTTGCCCTGCCGGACATGGACAAGGACGAGGGCTACACGCTGCTCTGCCGTGCCCACGCCTACGAGGACCTGACCATCGAGCTCCTCAACTACGACGAGGAGATGATCCGCTCCGGGCACCCGATCCAGAACGCGGTAGCCGAGGTGGTCTCCAACGAGGCCGTCACGCACGACATGCGCCACCTCGTGCTGAAGCTCGTGCAGCCGCAGGAGATCCCATTCTTTCCCGGCCAGTACCTGGACATCACCATCCCGGACACCGAGACGATCCGCTCGTTCTCGATGGCCAACACGTCCAGTAAGGAGAGCGGTCAACTCGAGTTCATCATCAAGATCTACCCCGATGGGCAGTTCTCGCACTTCCTGGATACCAAGGTCGCGGTGGGTGACGAGCTCGATGTCGTCGGCCCGTTCGGGGTGTTCACGCTGCGCGACGGTCGGGACTCCGACCTCGTATTCGTTGGCGGTGGGGCAGGTATGGCGCCGATCCTGTCGGTATTGCGGTCCCTCGCCGAGCACGGCAGCACCCGCAAGGCGACGTACTACTACGGTGCGCGTCGCAAGCGGGACCTGTGCTTCGAGAAGGACCTGTACGCGCTGGAGGAGGCGCTGCCCAACTTCCACTACGTTCCGGCGCTGTCCGAACCCGACGACGAGGAGCCGTGGGACGGGGAGGTCGGCCTGATCACCGACGTGGTGCGCCACCACGAGAGCGATTTGGCCAACGCGGACTCTTACGTCTGCGGGCCGCCACCGATGGTCGAGGCGGCTATGGCGGTGCTCAGCGCGCTGGGTGCCCCCGAAAAGAACATCTATTACGACAAGTTCACCACCACCGGCTCAGCCTGACTCCCTGCCATTCCACGAGAGCGAAAAGCGAGGCAAATTGACATGACAACCACGGAGCGCAGTGCACCGGAGATGGTGTACACCGACGCCGAAGCCGGCGCCAAGGTTTTCCCTGACTCCACGGTGCGCAACTACAACTACTTCACGCCTGCCAAGCGCAAGCAGTCGCACTACGAGGACGTCACCGTCGAAGTGCAGCCCGACCCGCGGCACTACCTCAGCCAGGGCTGGCTGTACGGGTTTTCCGATGGCCGCGGCGGTTACCCACTGGACTGGACAGTGCTCAAGGCCTGGGGAGTCGACCGGCCGGAGCCCGAGCGCTTCCCGGGCTCCGGCGGCAAGGGCTACGACTGGCCAGCGCACGGATGGCACGAGTTCCGCGACCCCAACGAGGAGTGGGAGCTGACCTTCTTCCGATACAACTCCAACGTGGTGCGCCAGATCACCCAGAACGTGGAGACCGCCAGAGAGACCAAGGCGTTCGAGCAGTGGAACCCGAACTGGGTGACCTTCGTCGAGCGCAACATCGGCGCTTGGATGCACGTGGAGCAAGGTCTGGGCCTCTACCTTTTCGCGAACGCCCAACGGCGGGCGCCGACGAACATGCACAACAACGCGATCTCGGTGAACAGCATGCACCGCCTCCGCTTCGCCCAGGACCTGGCGTTGTACAACCTGACGCTGAGCGATGAAATCGAAGGTTTCGACGGCTCGGCCCACGTGGACACCTGGAACAACGATCCTGCCTGGCAGGGCGTGCGCAGGGTGGCCGAGCAGATGACCGCGATCGACGACTGGGCGGAGGCGATCTTCGTCGCCAACGTCATCTTCGAGCCGCTGGTCGGGGAGCTGTTCCGTAGCCACCTGGTGCAGCAAGCCGCGCCGGGCAACGGTGACTTCGTCACTCCTACCGTGGTCGGTGCCGGCGAGTACGACTACGCCCAACGCGACCTTCGCTACACGCGGCCGATGTTCGAGTTGTTGACCAACGATAAGGAATTTGCCGACTACAACAAGGAAATCCTGAACGGATGGCTCTCCACGTGGGTGCCGCGATGCATCACCGCCGCTCGCGAGCTGCAGCCGCTGTGGTCGCAGCCCGACGCCAAGCCGCCGCGCTTTGAGGACGGCTTGGACCGTGCGAAGAACCGCTTCAGTGGCATTCTGTCCGACCTGAGCCTGCAGGACCCGAAGGAGCTGACCCAGTGAGCGCATACCAGTCCACCGCGACCTCCTACAAGACGAACGAGAGCCCGTTCAAGTCGGACAACACGTCGTCGAACAAGTGCGGGGTGACGCTGATGAACAACCAGGTAGGTGTAGTTGTCGCCGAGGTGATGGGCACCCAGCCGGGCGTCAAGGTGACGCACCTGCCGTCGATGATCCGCCTCGACGCGGACACCCGGATGGACTTCGTCTACGACGACCTGTCCGAGGCGCTCGGTGAGGAGGAAGGCTTCTTCGATTCGGCGGAATTCGAGGAGAATATGTCCACGCACTACGGCCGGATGATCCACGAGGACGACCGAACCATCATGTTCGCTAATCCCGAGGATGCAGCTGAGTACATCGGGTTCGACCTCCCGTCCAGCGTCAAGTAGAGGAGACAGCAATGTACGAGAAGGACGGCGAGAAGTACTTCATCGTCGATAGTCACATTCACTACTGGGACGCGAGCCCGGAGAACTGGGTGAAGGGCGCGGAGAACTACGCCGAGGGTTGGATCGACTGCTTCCAGGCCTATCAGAGCCTTGGGCCGCCGGAGACGCACTGGACACCCGAGCACTTCAAGAAGGTCTCCGAGGAAGACCTGATGAAAGACGTCTTCACCGACGGCTACGCGGACGTCGCCATCTTCCAGCCGACGAACCTCTGGGAGTGGTACACCAACGGGTTCAACAGCCCCGACCAGAACGGCGTGCTGGCCGAGAAGTATCCAGGCAAGTTCATCAACAACGTCAACTTCGACCCGCGTGACGGTGATGCCGGCCTCAAGAAGCTGGAAGAGAGGGTCAAGCGGTGGAACAACCCCAAGGGCGCGAAGGTGTACACCGCGGAGTGGAAGGACGGCTCGCGGGGCTGGAAGCTCAGTGACCCCGAGGCGTACACCTACCTGGCGAAGGCGCAGGAGCTCGGGATCAAGAACATCCACGTGCACAAGGGCCCGACGATCTGGCCGCTGGACAAGGACGCCTTCGACGTGTCCGATGTGGACCACGCGGCGACCGACTTCCCCGAGCTGAACTTCATCATCGAGCACGTCGGCCTGCCCCGCATCGAGGACTTCTGCTTCATGGCGACGCAGGAGCCCAACGTGTACGCGGGGCTTTCGGTGGTCACCGGCGGCCTGATGTATGCCCGGCCGAAGTTCTTCGCCAAGGTGATGGGTGAGCTGCTGTTCTGGGTCGGCGAGGACAAGATGACCTTCGGCAGCGACTACAACATCTGGGAACCGCGCTGGCAGATCGAGGGCCTGGTCGACTGGGACTACCCGAACGACGACTACTCCGACTACCCGCGGGTCAACGTCGCGACCAAGAAGAAGATCCTCGGCCTGAACGCGGCCAAGCTCTACGACATCGAGGTCCCGAAGGAGTGCCAGCTGCCTGCCAACGCGGGTACGCCGGCCGCCAAGGACGACGCGCAGCTGGTGGACAACGCGGCCACGGTGTGACCGCTGCGTCGGGGAGTGTGCTGGCGCTGGACCCGGAGTCGGCACACTCCCAGGTGCTTCGCGCGCTCGGCACCGTTCGTGATCCGGAGCTGGACGAGCCCGTGACCGAGCTGGGTTTCGTCGCCTCCTGCGAGCTGTCCGAGGACGGCGTCGCCGAGGTGCATCTGCGGTTGCCGACGTACTTCTGCGCCCCCAACTTCGCCTTCCTGATGGTGGCGGACGCTTATGACGCCGTCAGTGCGGTGGCGGAGGTCCGCAAGACTGTGCTCGTGTTGGACGAGCATTTTGCCTCGGACGCAATCAATGAAGGGGTCGCGGCGCGCGCCGGCTTCGCCGGAACGTTCGGTGGCGAGGCGGTCGGCGAGCTGGATACATTGCGCGCCAACTTCATCCGTAAGGCCGTGCTGGCCGGCACCGATCGGGTCTGCCGCCCGCTGCTCAAGAACGGTACGACCTACGGCGAGCTGGCTCGCATGACCTTGGGTGAGGTGCCTGCCTCGCCGGACCTCGAGCGCCTCCGTGCCCGGCGACGGGAAGTGCAGTTGCCTGATGACGACGCGGCGTCCCTCCTCATCGACGTCGAAACCGGGGGAGTCATCGATCCCGACGATTCGCGCCTGTTCCTGGGCAAGGCCCGGCTCACCCGAGTGAACATCGAAGCAAACGGCCACGTCTGCCGCGGCATGCTGGCAGGCCGGTACGGAATCAGCGGGCAAGTCCAGGAGGAGGAATCATGAGAGCCGTTCGCTTGCACGGGTACCACGAGGAGCCAGTGGTCGAGGAGGTGCCCGAGCCGGCCGTCAAGGGTCCGCTGGACGTGGTGGTGAAAATCGGCGGCGCCGGAGTGTGTCGCACCGACCTACACATCATCGAGGGTCAGTGGGACGCGGCGATGAGCCCCGCGCTGCCGTACACCATCGGGCACGAGAACGCGGGCTGGGTGCACGAGATCGGCTCCGCCGTGACCAACGTGGCGGTGGGGGATACCGTGATCCTGCACCCGACGCCAACCTGCGGGCTGTGCCGGGCGTGCCGGGCCGGGCAGGACATGCACTGCAGCAACAGCAGCTTCCCCGGCCTGGACAGCGACGGCGGAATGGCCGAGTACCTGCTGACCTCCGCCCGGGCCTGCGTCAAGCTCGATGCGTCGACCAAACCGGAAGATGTGGCGGCGTTGGCGGATGCGGGCATCACCGCCTACCACGCTGTCCGCAAGGCCCTTCCCCTGCTCTATCCCGGCACCACGTGTGCAGTGATCGGCGCCGGCGGGCTCGGCCACATCGGTATCCAGTGCTTGGCCGCGCTCAGCGCCACCAAGATCGTCGTGGTGGACCGCAACCCGGACGCACTCGAGCTCGCCGGGCAGCTCGGGGCGCAGCACACCGTGTTGGCCGACGCCGGTCAGGTCGACGCGGTCAAAGACCTGACGAACGGTGAGGGCGCCGACGTGGTGCTGGACTTCGTGGCCGAGCAGGGCGCGGAGAACGACGGCTTCGCCATGACCCGTCCGGGAGGATCCGACTTCATCATCGGCTACGGCGGCACCCTCACCGTCCCGACGCTTGACCTCATCTCCACCGAGCGAAACATCATCGGCAACATCGTCGGCACGTACAACGAGCTCGCCGAGCTGATGGTCCTGGCCGAGGCCGGGAAGGTCACGCTGCACACCAAGACCTACTCCCTCGATGACGCCCAGCAGGCCCTGCACGATCTCGACGCCGGCGAGGTCCGGGGCCGAGCAATTCTCGTGCCCTAGCCCGTCATAACCCCGAACGCACATACCCCAGGAGGACCGATGGCCAAGGATCTGCGCTTCGGCGAGGACGCTCGGATGTTGTTGTTGTCCGGTGTCGACCAGCTGGCCGAAGCCGTCAAGTCGACGCTGGGCCCGAAGGGTCGCAACGTCGTGCTGGAGAAGATCACCGGCTCCCCGGTGGTGACGAACGACGGCGTCACCATCGCCAGGGAGATCCACCTCGGCGACCCGTTCGAGAACATGGGCGCGCAGCTGGTCAAAGAAGCAGCGATCAAGACCAACGACATCGTCGGTGACGGCACGACGACGGCCACGGTTATCGCCCAGGCCATCATTCGTGAGGGAATGAAGGCGATCGGCGCGGGCGGAAACCCGGTGCTGGTCAAGCGCGGCGTCGACCTCGCCGTCGGCAAGCTAGTCGAGCAGTTGCGCAGCGTGGCCCACTCCGTCGAAACCGAGGCGGACTACGCGCGGGTTGCGGCGATCTCCGCCAACGACGACGACACGGTGGGAGCGGTGCTGGCCAAGGCGCTGCACACCGTCGGGGACGGCGGCATCGTCACCGTGGAGGAATCGCCGGTGCACGGGATGAGCGTGGACTTCGTGGAGGGCTTCGAGTACGACAACGGCTATGTCTCGCCGTACCTGGTGACGCACCCCGCCAGCCTGGAGGCGATCCTCGACGACCCCTACATCTTGCTCTGTAGCGAGAAGATCACCAAGGTCCAGCAACTCATGCCGCTGCTGGAGAAGGTGATGCGAGCGCCGCGGCCACTGGTGATCATCGCGGAGAACGTCGAGGGCTCGGCGCTGAGCATGATCGTCAACAACCACGTCAACGGGCTGTTCCAGTGCGTCGCGACCAAAGCGCCCGGATTCGGAGACCGGCGGTTACGCAAGCTCGAGGACATCGCCACCATCACCGGTGGACAGGTGTTCAGCAAACACTCCGGATTCAGCCTGGAAAACATGACCGTCGAGCAGCTCGGCCACGCCAGGCAGGTCCGGGTCACCGCGGAAAGTACCGCCATCATCGACGGCGTCGGTACCGCCGAGCAGATCGAATACCGGGTCGCGCAGCTGCGCGCCGAGCTGGAGCGCGCCACGTTCGGGATCGACGAGGAAGTGCTCACCGAACGGATCGGCTCGCTCTCGGGCAAGGTCGCCGTGATCAGGGTGGGCGCACCGACCAACGCGGAGCTCACCGAGCTGCAACATCGGGTGGAGGACGCGCTCTCGGCGACCAGGGCCGCGATGGCCGAGGGGATCGTGGCCGGCGGTGGGGTGGCCTTGATGCACGCCGCACCGGTGCTGGACCAGCTGCAGGTCAACGACGACTACGCGATCGGTGTGGACATCGTGCGCCGCGCACTCACCGAACCCACCTATCTCATCGCGAGCAACGCCGGCTACTCCGGTCAGGAGGTGATCCTCAAGGTCGCGCAGATGGGCGCGGACGAGGGTTTCGACGCGCTGCGGGGCTGTTACGGAAACATGATCGACATGGGCATCATCGACCCGCTGCGTGTGTGTCGGTCGGCACTGCAGAACGGGGCGTCGGTCGCGGGCCTGTTGTTGACGACGAACACCCTGATCGCCGAGGAACAGACGGCCTGGGGCGGCAGCCGCGCGTTGATGACCGAGTTCGGCGAGCTCGACGAGGGCATCCACCAACCCTCGCCGGACGCCAGCACCCCGCAGTCGCTGGGCCTCGGCCCCTCGGTCGGATGATGGGTAGTCCCCCACCAACCGCCCTGCGACGCGTGGAGGGCACCAGTGCGCGTGCGCTCGCCGATCTCAACGCCCGGTTCGAGGACCTGCAGACGGTGCTGCGGTGCTGTGAGCGGTTGGTGGCCGAGCTCAAGGCCGACGGCGCTGACGGCCTTGACAGCGTGGACGGTGCAGTGGTGGAGGGCCTGTGGACTACGGCGCTGCTCTCCTACGCCCGGTGCTTCTCGGTCGGAGTGACGGACACCGCACTGACCGAGGCGGACCTCACCGCGACGCAGCCGCACGGCGAGGTGCTGGACTGGCACAAGGTGCTGCTGCAGCTGCGCGACCACTACGCCGACCACACCGCAAACCCACGGGAGCGATTCTCTGTCGGCGTCGCCCTCGATGATGCTGGCGCCGCCGAGGGAATTGCCATCACCTCCGCGCAGCAACCGCTGGTGGATGACGTGACGGTGCGCCAGACCGGCGCCATCGCCTACGGATTGAGTGAGCTGGTCAACGGCCGGATCGCCGCCTTGCAGGAGAAGGTCTTTGGCGAGCTCAAGGTAATGTCAGCCGCTGAGCTGGACAAGCTCTCAACGCTCGACATCGTTGAGCCCGACTGAGCGCAGAGGTTGCCCGTGAAGAAGCTGGTGTACGAGTTCAGCGAAGGGGGCAAGGACCAGAAGGACCTGCTCGGCGGTAAGGGTGCGAACCTGGCGGAGATGACGCGGCTGGGCCTGCCGGTGCCCCCGGGATTCACCATCACCACCGAGGCCTGTCGGCACTACTTGGAGCAGGGGCGGCGGCCGGATGAGCTGCGGGTGCAGGTCACCATGGCGCTGCGCAGCCTGGAGGATCAGGTCGGTCGGCGACTCGGCGACTCGCACGACCCGTTGCTGGTCAGCGTGCGCTCGGGAGCGAAGTTCTCCATGCCCGGGATGATGGACACCGTCCTGAATGTCGGGCTCAACGACCACTCGGTGCTCGGGTTGGCTGAGGCCGCCGGTGACGAGCGCTTCGCGTGGGACTCCTACCGCCGTCTGATCCAGATGTTCGGCAAGACGGTGCTGGGGGTGGATGGCGACGCGTTCGCCGCGGCGCTCGATACCGCGAAGGAGCGGCGGGGAGTGCGGACCGATGTGGAGTTGTCGGCGGGCGACCTCAAGGAGCTCGTGGAGGAGTTCAAGACGATCGTGTCCGGGCACACCGGCCGGGAGTTCCCGCAGGACCCGCGCCACCAGCTGGACCTGGCCACCCGTGCGGTGTTCGACTCCTGGAACACGCCGCGGGCGCGGCTGTACCGGCGGCGGGAACGAATTCCGCATGACCTGGGCACCGCGGTGAACGTGTGCACCATGGTCTTCGGCAACCTGGGCGAGTCCTCGGGCACCGGCGTGTGCTTCACGCGAGACCCGGCCACCGGCATGCCAGGTGTGTACGGCGACTACCTGGTCAACGCTCAGGGTGAGGACGTGGTCGCCGGGATCCGGAACACCCTCTCGCTCGACGACTTCGCCGCGGTGGACCCAGAGTCCCACCGCCAGCTCACCAGAATCATGCGCCGCCTGGAGACGCACTACCGCGACCTGTGCGACATCGAGTTCACCGTCGAGCGGGGCACGCTGTGGATGTTGCAGACCCGAGTCGGCAAGCGGACCGCGGCGGCTGCGTTCCGGGTCGCCACCCAGCTGGTGGATGAGCAGCTGATCACCATGGACGAGGCACTGCAGCGGGTGAGTGGGGCGCAGCTGGCGCAGCTGATGTTCCCGCAGTTCGACGCCGGCACCGAGCGCAGCGTGCTGGTCACGGGGATGGCGGCCTCCCCGGGAGCGGCGGTGGGTCGGGTGGTGTTCGATTCCGCGACCGCCGTGGCGTGGGCGGCTCGTGGCGAGCGTGTAGTGCTGCTGCGCCGGGAGACCAACCCGGACGACCTGGAGGGGATGATCGCCGCCTCCGGGATCTTGACCAGCCGGGGTGGCAAGACCTCGCACGCCGCTGTGGTGGCCCGCGGGATGGGAAAGACGGCGGTGTGCGGTGCCGAGGGCCTGGAGGTGGACGCGGCTGCGCTGGTAGCCCGCGCGGGCGGGGTGACCGTCAACGAGGGTGATCTGCTGTCCATTGACGGGTCCACCGGCGAGGTGTTCCTCGGCGAGCTGGCGGTGGTGGCATCGCCGGTGGTGCGCTACCTCGATGACGGGTTGGATGCGGCGTTGACTTCCGTCGACGGCGACACGGTGGAGCTGGTGCGGGCCGTCGACCGGGTGCTGGCCCACGCCGATGAGGTGCGCCGGATGCAGGTGCGCGCCAACGCGGACAACGCTGCCGATGCCGACCGCGCCCGCGCCATGGGCGCAGAAGGCATCGGCCTGTGTCGCACGGAGCACATGTTCCTCGGCGAGCGGCGTGCGCTGATCGAGCGGGTGATCCTCGCCGATGCCGCGCGGGAGCGGAGTACCGCACTCGCGGCGCTGTTGCCTCCACAGCGGGAGGACTTCGTGGCGCTGCTGAGTTCCATGGACGGGTTGCCGGCGACGATCCGGCTGCTCGACCCCCCGCTGCACGAGTTCCTGCCCGACCGCGCCGAGCTGATGGTGCAGGTCGCGCGGGAACAGGAGCGCGGGGAGCCCACCGAGAACGACGAGCGGCTGCTGGCGGCCGTGCAGCGGCTGCACGAGTCGAACCCGATGCTCGGCTTGCGTGGAGTGCGGCTCGGTCTCGTGGTGCCCGGCTTGTTCGCGCTGCAGGTGCGGGCCATCGCGGAAGCCACCGCCGCGTGCATCAAGGCCGGCGGAAATCCCCGCCCGGAGATCATGGTTCCCTTGGTCGGTTCGGTGATGGAGCTGCACCTGGTCCGGGACGAGGCGGACACCATCCTCGCCGAGGTTGCCGAACGCGAAGGTGTGGAGCTGACGATTCCGGTCGGGACGATGGTGGAGCTACCCCGCGCGGCGTTGACGGCTCACCGGATCGCGGAAGCGGCCGATTTCTTCTCCTTCGGTACCAACGACCTCACCCAGACGACGTGGGGGTTTTCCCGGGACGACGTGGAGGCCGCGTTCTTCGCCGCCTACCTCGACAAAGGTGTCTTCACGGTGTCACCGTTCGAGACTCTCGACGCCGATGGTGTCGGCCGCCTGGTGCAGATCGCCACCACCGAAGGCCGGGCCGCTAAGCCCGACCTCAAGATCGGGGTCTGCGGGGAGCACGGCGGCGACCCGGAGTCCATCCACTTCTTCCACCGCACCGGCCTGGACTACGTGTCCTGCTCCCCGTTCCGAGTTCCCGTTGCGCGTCTGGAAGCCGGCCGGGCGGCGCTCGAGGCGCTCCTGGCCGACGCCCGGTAAGCCGCCTCCGCGGAACTGTCGGTGCCGCCGGAGATGATGCACGGCATGGGAACTACCAGCAGGCAACGGTACGCAACCCATCAGCACAGGAGTCAATCGCGTTGGCGCTCCGGCGCTCCTTCTTCAAGTGTGCCGCCGCATACTCCGGAGCTGATCGAGGCCTGCGTCGCCGAGGGCGGCACGCGCGCGTACGGGGAGGGAGCGGACGCGGGGGCGCTGGAGCAGCTGGTCACCGTGCTGGTCGAGCTGGACACCACCAACCACGGCGCTGCGTCGGCGTACTGCTCCGAGCAGTTGGTGCAGCTGCTGTCGACGCTCTGGGAGCGGGGGTGGCAGCCGTTGGACGTAGTCCATGTTGCGCGGCGGCGGTGGACCAACCGGGTGGGGCGCCTGGCCGCGGCCGCGATCGGGCGGCAAGCAAAGCTGAGCGATGCACGGGCCAAGGCGCCTGCCGACTGGCTGCGGCAGCTGACGGCGCTGCAGGTTCCCGCCGGCGCCGGCCCCGCGGTGCTGAGCACGTGGCGCGACGGGGAACGCTTGACCCCGCACGACGCCTGGCGTGACGCGCTGCGCCTGCTCGGTTACCTGCGAAGCCTACCGCCGGTGCAACAGCTGTCGCCCCCGCCGTCGCAATGGGGACGCCGGTCCGGCCGGCAGGTGCCAACCTTCAGCGCAATAGACCCCAAACTGCTCAGCAAGATTCGTGGCCTGCTGGCCAAGGCGGAGTCCACCGAGTTCCCCGATGAGGCCGACGCGTTCACCGCCAAGGCGCAGGACCTGATGACCCGCCATGCCATCGACGCGGCGGTGCTCGACGCAGAGCACGGTGTGTCGCTCAACCAGCAGGTGCGGGCGCGCCGCATCCATATCGACAACCCCTATCCCGAGGCGAAGGTGCAGCTGCTCGACGCGGTGGGCTCGGCAAACGGGATCAAGGTGGTGTGGACCGATGCACTCGGTCTGGCCACCGCGGTCGGCATGCCCACAGACACCGATCTCGTCGAGCTGCTGTACACGTCGCTGCTCGTTCAGGCCACCCGCGCAATGTCGGCTGCGGCCAACGGACGCAGCAGCATGAAGGCGTTTCGCCGGGCGTTTCTGCTGTCCTACGCCACCCGCATCAGGGAGCGGTTGTCCCGTTCGCAGCAGCACGCCAGTGACCAAGCCGCGAGTACCTATGGCACGTCGTTGGTCCCATTGATGCGCGAGCGTGCTGAGGCGGTGCGAGATGTCTTCGCCGAGCTGTTTCCGCAGACGGCCACCAAGCGGGCCAGTCCGGTCGATGTGCGCGGCTGGCACGCCGGCCGGGCCGCGGCCGACGAGGCCGACCTCGGCGGTGGTGGCGCCCGCCCGGCCCGCCGGTAGCAGATTGTCGGTGCGGTTGGGCAGGATGCAGACATGATTGGACACCTGTACTGCACCGTGCTCGACTGCCCCGATCCGAGGGCGTTGGCCCGCTTCTACGCGGAGCTGCTCGGAATGGCCATCACGAAGGACGACGATGACTGGGTGGAGATCAGTGACGGCACCACCCGCGTCTGCTTCCAGCGCGCACCCGATCACCAGCCGCCACGATGGCCAGACCCGGCGTTCCCACAGCAGCTACACCTGGACGTCCAGGTCGCTGACGTCGACGTCGCTGAGCAACAGGTGCTGGCGATCGACGGCCGCCGCCTGCCCGGGCAGGGCGAGGGCTTTCGCGTGTACGCCGACCCAGCCGGGCATCCCTTCTGCCTGGTGTTCGGCCTGGAGTCGACCCACGTCCACTAGCGCGATCGGGGGTAGCGTCCGCAAGTGTGCTGACAGCCACTGAAACTGCCGAAGCCGTGCGCGCAGGCGTGCTCACCGCACGCACCGCCACCGAACACGCGCTGGATCGAATCGCTCTACGGGACGGCAGCATTGGCGCGTTTCGCGTCGTGCGGGCCGCGCGTGCGCTGGCCGAGGCCGACGCCGTGGACGCCCGCACCGACCGCGGCGAGCTTGCGTTGGCCGGTGTCCCCATCGCGGTCAAGGACAACGTGCCCGTCAGCGGCGAGTCGATGCGGATTGGCACCCTCGGTAGCGCGGACACCCCACAGCGCATCGACCACCCCGCGGTGACCCGACTGCGCGACGCAGGCGCGGTGGTCGTCGGTCTCACTGCGGTGCCCGAGCTCTGCGTGTTCGGGGCGACCGACTCCGCGTTCGGTATCACCCACAACCCGTGGGACCTCGCGCGCACGCCCGGCGGGTCTTCCGGTGGCTCAGCCGCTGCGGTGGCGGCGGGCATGGTGGCGATCGCGCACGGTAACGACGGCATGGGCTCCATCCGTATCCCCGCGGCCTGCTGTGGGCTTGTTGGTCTGAAGCCCGGGCTCGGTGTGGTCCCTGCCGAGCTGGGCAACGGATCATGGTTCGACATGGCCGAGAACGGTCCGCTGGCCACCACGGTTGCCGACTGTGCGTTGCTGCTTTCGGTGCTGGCCGGGCGCCCCGAGCTCGCCGACGTCAGCGCCGGGGCCGGCCTGCGAATTGCCGTTTCGACCAAGGCGCCGGTCCCGGCCACGCCCGTCGACCGCCACTACGCAGCAGCGGCGCGGACGGCCGGTGCGCTGCTGGCGGACGCTGGGCACGATGTGCAACCCGCTGACCCGACTTATCCGACCTCGGTGGGGCTCTCGGCGCTGCTGCGGTGGTTCGCCGGTGCGGAGCTGGACGCCCGGGCGCTGGCCGACCGTCCGAAGCTGGAGAAGCGTACGGCTCGGCATGCCGCCGTCGGCAAGGCAGTGCTGAAGGTCGGCCTGCCAAAACCGTCCGGGCGCATGGCGTGGCAGCGCAAGGCGGAGACGTTCTTCGCCGACCATGACGTACTCATCACCCCGACGCTGGCGCAGCTACCGCTACCGGCCAAGCGTTGGGGTGAAGCAGGCTGGCTGGCCAACCTCTGGGCCAACAGCCACTACGCACCGTTCGCCGCACCCTGGAACCTCGCCGGCTGGCCGGCCATGGCCGTTCCCTGCGGGATGCATCCGAACGGTATGCCGCTCTCGGTACAGCTGGTCGGCCGCCCGGGTAGCGAGGCCAACCTGCTCGCGGTGGCTGGGCAGCTCGAGCAGCGGCAGCCGTGGGCACGGACGGCACCTGGGCGCCACTGAGCCCGGCCCCAAGATCGGGATGGTGTGAGCTGGCTCACGGTGACGCTAAGGTGCTCGGGACGCCGAAAACCGGCGTGGGATCTTTGAGGAGCTTCCATGACCATGCCGCAGCGACTCGGTGCAACCCTGGTGGCTGTGCTCGTCCTGCTCGGGCTGACCGCTGGAACCAGTGCAGCACAGCAGGTTCCGACAGTCGGGGTCTCCATTCCGCCGGCTGGTCCGCCGCAGACCGATATCCTGTCCGCGGGACTGTGGTCCGCGCTGCACGCCGAGGCGTCCCCGCCCGGGGCCAACGACTACACGTGCACGCCCGGCCCCGGCCACCCGAACCCTGTCGTACTGGTGCACGGCACCTTTGGTAACGCCTACGACAGCTGGTCCGAGCTCTCCCCGGAGCTCAGGGCCGACGGGTACTGCGTCTTCGCCCTCAACTACGGGGGTGCGCCGGGATTCCCGTTTCAGGGCTATGGCGACATCGCGACGAGCGCCGCGCAACTCCAGACCTTTGTGGATATGGTCCTGGCAGCGACCCACGCGTCCAGTGTGGACATGGTGGGACACTCGCAGGGTGGGTTGGTGCCGCGGTATTACATCCAGAACCTCGGCGGCGCCAGTAGAGTTCACCAACTCATCGGGTTGGCGTCGTCGAACTACGGCACCGACTTCTTCGGCATCCTGCCCAAGTTGATGGCCACTCCCTTCGGGGCGCAGGTGCTGAACACCTACTGCCCGGCGTGCGTCCAGCAGGCCACGGGCTCCGCGTTTCTCAACCAGCTCAACGCCAACGGGGACACGGTGACCGGCGTGCAGTACACGGTGATCGAGACCCGCTACGACGAAGTCGTCACCCCGTACACCAACGCACTTATGAAGGGCGCCGGGGCCAAGAACATCATAGTGCAAGACGTCTGCAGCCAGGACTTCATCGACCACATCGGCATCCCCTACGACCCGATCACCCTGCGGCTGGTTCGCAACGAACTCGACCCCACCCACGCCCTGCCACCGCCTTGCGTCTTCGTCCCGCCGGTGATCGGCTGAGTCAGCAGCCGTCGCTTCCGGGAAACGGGACCAAGTCGCCGGGCGCGCCGAGAAGCGCGCGCAGCAGCCACGGGCCTCCGCTGGTACCGGCCGGCAGGCCGTTGCAGTCGAGGGTGGGATAGCCGTCGGTCTGTCCCACGGCCTCGCTGCAGCTCAGCGGACGGTCGTTGATGCCGAAGGCAAAGCCGTCGACGGTCACCGCCGTGCCCGGCTTCGGCGCGAGGCAGAGGACCTTGGCCCCGACGACGTCCTGCACACCCGACTAACGCCCGTGCCACTGCTGATGGTCCAGGGGCAGGATGGCGTAGTCGTGCCGCGGATCCTGGTTGGCCAGCCAGGCAGGGTCGACGTAGGCCTCGCGAACCGTCCATACGCCGAACGGGGCCGCACCGCGGTTCTAGCCGGGGGCGAATCGGATGCACTCGGCAATTGTGGACCCCATCGAGGGTCGCTCAATCCAGCGTGATCGCGATGCCGACGGTGCCGTCCTTGCCGCGGCGCAACCTGCTCCCCGCCATCACCAATCGACCCTTGATGCCGTACTCCTTGGCGAGCGCGGTACGGACCCGCTCGGTGGCATCGGCGTCGAGCATCCGCGCAGTGCCACTGACGGCCTCGCCCGTCACTTTGCCGCGTACATCGCATTGCGCGACGGTGACCGCGGGGTTGCGGTGTAGACGTTTGACCTTGCCCGCATCGCGCGTGGTCCACACCACCAGCTCGCTGCCAGAGCGGGCGACCCAGACGGCCGTAGGCACCGCCGCACCGTTCGTACGGAAGGTGGTCAGCGCTACGTACTCCGCCGAGCCGAGCGTGTCCAAATCGGGAGCCATTCACCCACTCTGACACGGACACTGGCGCTGACCCTGCGAGGATGGGACCGTGCCGACCGTTCCGCAAGAACTCGCCGACCGCATTCGCCGACCGATTCCGCAGGACTGTGCGGTGGTTCCCCGCAGTCTGCCCATTGTCGCGCAAGGTAATCCGCATATGGCGCGGGTGGCAACGGTGACGGTGAACCCCACCAAGCTCGAGTTCACCACCCCCAAGGGCACCTGGCTGGAGCCGGAGTACCGGCGGGTGGAGTCGCTTCGCGCGCTGGACGCCGAGGGTGCGCCTGCGCTGACCGACGAACAGGTGGCTGCGGTGGTTCAGCGAAGCTTCGGGTACTTCGCGGCCAACCCGAATCGCCCCGCCTTCGCGGCCTTGCAGGAGCTGCTGACGGGCAGCGGGGCAGGCAGCTACTACGACGACACCGCCTGCCACCTGCATCTGGTGCAGTGGGCCACCAACCCCGGCTGGAGTGGGCTGACGCCTGCGGTGCGGGCACAGCTGATCGATGCCGACGCCGAGTTCCTCCGCTGGCAGCTGCGGACGGCAGCCGTGCAGCGGGTGCTGGTCAACGGCGTGAATGCGCTGGAATGGGTGGTGCGGGCGGGCTTGGTACCGGCTTTCGACCTCGAACAAGTCGATTACCGCAACGCCAAGGGACGGCCAAAGACGATGGCGCTGTCCGCGGCGGAGGTCGACGGCCTCCGGTGGCAGGGCTGGGGCATCCCGGCCGAGGACGCGCTCAGTACCGAAGGTCGAAGCAAGCGTCTGGAGTGGCTCCGCGACCGATGACTGCCCGCCCTTACAGAAATCGCGGTTGGTTACGCGCAGGTGCGGGAAAGGGCCCAGACGGCGAGGTTGGCGGGTACGGCAATTTGGTGCTCGGCCGCCGCGCGGACCACGGCACCTGACAACAGGTCGTGTTCCAGCGGCCGCCCGGCCATCCGGTCGTAGTACATGCTGGTGCCGTTGTCGTCGGGATAGCTCTGGTACGTCCGCATCACCTTGTCCACATCGGACTCATCCAGCTTCGCGCCGACCGCGACGCCCACGGCCACCGTCTCGCGCAACAATGCACGGCAGAGGTCCTGGATCTCCGGCAACTGCAAGACCTCGCAGCGTCGCCTGGTCAGCGCGGTGATCGGGTTGGAGCCGATGTTGACCATCAGCTTTCGCCACGCCGCCGTACGGAAGTCGGGGTCCTGCTTGACCAGTACCCGCTCGCCAAACAGCTCGCCGAGTCGTTGCGCTGCGGGCGATTCCGGGACGACGAGCATGTTGCCGATGTAATGGGTGACGGCTCCGGGGCCGGTCCGCTCGGCCGAGGCGAGCACCAGAGCGGGTAACACCTGGGCTGCGCCGACCAAGGGCTGGATCCGCTCGACGTGGTCGACGCCGTTTTGCAGGACCACTACGACGGTCTCCGGGCCCACCAGGGCGTCCAGCCAGGGTTGCGTGGACGGGGTGTCCTGGGCCTTCACGGTCAGCAGCACCCAGTCGACCGGCTGGGCTTGCTCGGGCGCGGCGACGACGTGCACCGGCACGGTACGGGTCTCGCTGCCGCCCCTTCCATCCCCGGTGAGGGTGAATGCGTCCACCGGCGTCCGTGCGCAGAGCAGCGGGGGCTCCTCGAGCCAGGAGGCAGCGAGTCCGGCGACCGCTCCGGAGCCGATGATCGCGACGCGCACCCTCAACCCACCTGGTCGGTGGGCCGGATGAGCACCTCGTTGATCGCGACATGGGCGGGAGCGGTGACGGCGTAACGGACCGCCTCGGCGATGTCCTCGCTCTGCAGCTGCCGCATCGTCTCGGCCCGCTTGTTGGCGCCTGCTTTGGACTCGGCGTGGGTGATGTGCTCGCGCAGCTCGGTGGCGACCATGCCCGGCTCGATGAGCACCACCCGTACCCCGCGGCCGGTGACCTCTTGGCGCAAACCCTCACTGAACGCGTTCACCGCATGTTTGCTGGCGTTGTACACGGCGCTGCCGCTGCGGGCGACCCGTCCGGCCACCGAGGAGATCTGCACGACGGTGCCCTGACTGGCCAGTAGGTGCGGCAGGGCGGCGTGGGTGAGGTACATCAGACCCAACACGTTGGTGTTGATCATGCGGGTCCAGTCGGTGGTGTCGGCGTTCTCCACCGGCCCCAGCAGCATCACGCCGGCGTTGTTCACCACGATGTCCAGCGCGCCAAACTTGTCTACTGTGGACTGCACGGCGGCTCGCGCCGCGGGCTCATCGGTGACGTCGAGTTCGAGCGTCAGTACCTGCGCGCCGGCAGACTCCAGCTCGTCCCCCAATGCCGCCAGGCGGTCGGTGCGGCGTGCCGCGATGGCGACGTGGGCGCCGTCGGCAGCCAGTGCGCGTGCCGTGGCTTCGCCGATACCGGAGCTGGCTCCGGTGACCAGCGCGACTTTTCCGTTCAGTGCAGTGCTCATGTGTCCTCCTTCGTCGGTCGTCGGTGAGAGTTGGCGGTAGGCCGCCTACTCTCGCTCACGAGCGTCAGCATCTCGGGCAGGTTGAAGAACCGGGCGATCTCCAGTGCGGACTTCGGGCCCTCGGCGGGGTCGGCACCGGCGTCGAGCAAGGCCGTCACGATCGCGGCGGACTGCCGAAACACCGCCGCTCCCAGCGCAGTCTGGCCCATGTCGTTCACTCGCGAGGTGTCTGCCCCTCGGGTGAGCAGGGCGGCGACGGTGTCCGGGTGAACGTGGTAGGCGGCCAGGATCAGCAGGGTGTCTCCGGCACTGTTGGTGAGGTTGACCGGCACCCCGGCGTCGACGGCGGTGCTGAGCGATTCGGTACGGCCCTCCCGCGCGTCGTCGAACAGGGTTTGGACGAACTCGAGCTCGTCGTCGCTCAGCGATGCTGCCATGCCCCGAGCCTAGGGCGCGCCTGGGCCACTCGCCCACTGCCCCTTTCCTTGACTCATTCCAGACTTTGCGTTGTGATGGGCGCATCAGCTTTGGCGACGAGAGGTTCAACGATGAGCGACCAACAACCCGTGCTGACCAACCGGCAAGGTCACCGCGTCCACGACAACCAGAACCAGCGCACCGTCGGCGCCCGCGGCCCGGCGACGCTGGAGAACTACCAGTTCCTGGAGAAGATCAGCCACTTCGACCGCGAGCGGGTGCCGGAGCGCGTGGTGCACGCGCGAGGTACCACCGCATTCGGCTACTTCGAGGCTGACGGCACCGTCGGCGACGAGCCGGTCTCCACCTACACCCGGGCCCAGTTGTTTCAGGAGAAGGGCAAGCGGACCGAGCTCGCGATCCGCTTCTCCACTGTGGCCGGCGGCCGGGACTCCTCCGAGGCCACGCGTGACCCCCGCGGGTTCGCGGTGAAGTTCTACACCGAGGACGGCAACTGGGACCTCGTCGGTAACAACCTCGGAGTGTTCTTCATCCGGGACGCCATCAAGTTCCCCGACTTCATCCACTCCCAGAAGCCGGACCCGGTCACCTTCGAGCGCCAGCTCGCCAACCGGGTCTTCGACTTCGCCTCGCAGACGCCCGAGTCACTGCACACCTTCTGCCTGGTGCTCAGCCCGCGGGGCATCCCCGCCAGCTACCGCACCCAGCAGGGCTTCGGCGTCAACACCTACAAGTGGGTCAACGAGCAGGGCGAGACCAAGCTGGTCAAGTACCACTGGCTGCCCAAGCAGGGCGTCAAGTCCTGGACCGAGGCCGACGCCGCGGTGAAGCAGGGCCAGCTCCTCGGGTGCCACACCAAGGATCTCTACGACGCCATCGACAACGGCGACTACCCGGAGTGGGAGCTGCACGTCCAGCTGATGGACGACCACGACCACCCCGAGCTGGACTGGGACCCGCTGGATGACACCAAGGTCTGGCCGGAGAACGACTTCCCGTTGCACAAGGTCGGCAAGATGGTGCTCAACCGCAAGCCGGAGAACTTCTTCGCCGAAAGCGAGCAGATCGCCTTCGGCACCGGCGTGCTCGTCGACGGGCTGGACTTCTCCGACGACAAGATGCTCGTGGGACGCACGTTCAGCTACTCCGACACCCAGCGCCACCGCATCGGGCCGAACTACCTGCAGCTTCCGGTCAACCGGGCCAAGAACGCGCGGGTGGCCACCAACCAGCGGGACGGGGCGATGACTTACGACGTCGGCCAGGTGAGCCCGAACCCGTCGGTGAACTACGAGCCGTCCATCAACGGTGGGCTCGTCGAGGCGCCCAAGCTGGCGCACAGCGAGCAGGGCCCGGAAATCACCGGCCGCCTCACCCGCGCCCGCATCCTGCGGACCAACGACTACCAGCAGCCCGGCGAGCGCTACCTGCTCTCCGAGCAGTGGGAGAAAGACGAGCTGGTGTCCAACTGGATCGGCAACCTGAGCCAGTGCGACCAGCCGATCAAGGAGCGCATGCTCTGGCACCTGTTCATGGCCGAGGATGAGCTGGGTCAGCGCGTCGGTGAGGGTCTGGGGATGACTGCGGACGACGTACGGCACCTGGAGCCGTTGGCCACGCAGACGCTGTCGGATGCGGAGCTGGAGCGGGTGGCGAACCTGGGCAAGAACGGGCCGCGTGACGTCAGCGGCGTGGTCATGACTCACTGCGTGCCGAACGAGCACGAGAAGATCGCCGACTGACCGCTCGTCTCACGCTGGGCGAAAGCCGCATTCGCACGAGAAACCGGTGCGAATGCGGCTTTCGCAGCACCTGGGCCGAGAATCGCGCCACCGTGAGAGAGTGCACGGGGACCACTCGTCATAAGGAGCACGCCCGTGGCTGTCGACCGCCTACTGCCCACCGCTGAGGCCGAGGACCTGATCGCGCTCACCCGCGACCTCGCCGACAAAGAGCTCAGGACCAGGGTCACCGAGCACGAGCGCGACGAGCGGTTCCCGGAGGGGCTGTTCGGTACGCTCGGGGCGGCCGGTCTGCTCGGGTTGCCCTACCCGGAGGACCACGGTGGTGGTGGGCAGCCCTACCAGGTGTACCTGCAGGTGCTCGAGGAGCTGGCCGCTCGCTGGGCCGCGGTGGCCGTTGCGGTCAGCGTGCACGGGCTGTCCTGCTTCCCCTTGGCAACCTCAGGAACCGTTGCGCAACAAGAGAAGTGGCTGCCGGACATGCTCGGCGGCTCGCTGCTCGGCGCTTACAGCTTGTCTGAGCCGCAGGCCGGTTCGGACGCTGCGGCGCTGACCTGCAAGGCCGATCGCACCGATGAGGGATACCGGATCAACGGCGCTAAGGCGTGGATCACCAGTGCTGGCAAGGCCGACTTCTACACGCTGTTCGCCCGCACCGGTGAGGGCTCTCGCGGGATCTCCTGCTTCCTGGTGCCTGCGGACACCACGGGCCTGAGCTTCGGCAAACCCGAAGAGAAAATGGGCTTGCGCGGGGTGCCCACCGCCGCCGCCAGCTATGACGACGCCTTGATCGACACCGACCGGCTGATCGGCCAAGAGGGCGAAGGCCTGCGGATTGCCTTCAGCGCCCTGGACTCCGGCCGCCTTGGCATCGCCGCCATCGCGGTCGGACTGGCCCAAGGTGCCTTGGACGACGCAGTCGCCTACGCCAAGGAACGGCGCACCTTCGGCAAGGCGATCATCGACCACCAGGGGTTGGGGTTCCTGCTCGCAGACATGGCCGCCGCCGTGGATTCGGCGCGGGCCACCTACCTCGACGCGGCGCGACGCCGCGATGCCGGGCGCCCCTACAGTCGTCAGGCCAGCGTCGCTAAGCTCGTCGCCACCGACGCCGCGATGAAGGTGACCACCGACGCCGTGCAGGTGCTCGGCGGTTACGGCTACGTGCGGGACTTTCCGTTGGAGCGCTACATGCGCGAGGCGAAGGTGATGCAGATCTTCGAGGGCACCAACCAGATTCAGCGCCTGGTGATCAGCCGCCAGCTCGCGGCCGGCTGAGCCTGCACCGGTTTGGGCACCGTTTCGTTCGCCCACCGAACGCAGTGGTTCTCCAGCAGGTCGAGGGCCAGCAGGGAGCACCAGCCTATTCCGTGCGCACTGATGCGGGCGTTGCCGACAGGCTAGAGCTGTAGGCGTTCCTGGTCTGGGTGCTGCGCCGGATCGATCGGGGCGATGAGGTCGGGTCGGTTGTTGCGCACGTTGCCGACGTCGGGGCTGACGACGTCGGGTTGCAGGTGTGCTTCGGGGATTTGCTCGAGCAGCTGTTGCGCGGTAGCGGGGTCCTCGCTGGAGCAGTCCAGCCAGGCGTGGCGGAGGTGGGCGGGGACGATGACGGGGCACCGGTCGTGGATGTGGCCCAGGACGTCCGCGGCCGGTTGGGTGATGATGCTGCAGGTCCAGAGCCACTTGTTCGGGTTGTCGTCGGGTAGGTCCGGGTCGCGCCAGAGTTCGTAGAGGCCAGCGAAAGCGAGTAGCTGGCTGCTGTCTGGGTGGTGGAGGAAGTGAGCGACCTTGCCTTGGTCGGTCCGCTGCCACTCGTAGTAACCGAGCGCAGGTACGAGGCAGCGGCGGCGGGCAGCGGTGGTTTTGAACGTGGGCTTGGTGGCGAGGCTCTCGCTGCGGGTGTTGATCATCTTTGCGGGGCCGGTGCGGGTGCGGCTCCAGTTGGGGACGAGTCCCCATTGGACGGTGCGTAGCTGGATCATCGGTGCGGTGTCAGAGCCGCTGTCGCGGGGGCGGCGTTGCATGATGACCCGCACTGGATCGGTCGGGGCGATGTTCCAAGACGGCGGTAGTTCATCGCCGATCGTCTCCCCGACGTCGAACTCGTCGGTGAGGTCGGCGGCAGAGGCAACATTGGCGAATCGACCACACATGTCGCCCAGTGTGTCGCAATAGTGCGGTCCGGGTCGACCGGGACTGGGCAGCCCCGACTTGCCGATCGCCACTTGTCCGCGGGTGCCGGTCCGCTCGACGTCGAACCCTCCGCCCATCAGTCCGACTCGGCGCCGTCCCAGTAGATCGCGCCGTCCCCGTGCAGCCGGGCCCCTTGGGCGACGGGGTGTGCAGACAACCGTCCATCCGGCATCAGGTGCTGCACGGCTACCTCGCGCTGTAACACCACGACGTCGGAGATCACCCGTCGATGGCAGCGCCACCAGACGCTTTCACTGCACATGATGACCACCTGGCGCACGCCTGCCGCGGCGAGCACCTCGTCCAGCGCGGCGGCGAACTCGGCAGTCCGCGTATGGGCGGCGTAGGCGCGGAACGCGGCCACCGTCCACCACGGGTCCTGGGAGCGGGCGTCCTTGGGCAGCGCGCGCCGACCGCCGAGGCGTTCCTCCCAGCGGTAGGCGATGCCCAGCTCGGGAAGCCAGTGGGCCAGCAGGTCCCGACCTACGTCGGGACTGTTGCGACTGCCGGGGAAGCGCCGAACGTCCACCACCTGCTGTACGCCCGCGGTGCTCAATAGCGCGCCGAGCTTGTCGCGGTCGGTGGGGCCATGGCCGACGGTCAGCAGGCAGCGGCTCATGCAGGATGGTCCGGTTGGTGCTCCGGGGCAATCATTTGCTCGCCGCGCTTGCGGAAGAACTTGAACCCCGGAATCCCGACAAGGCCTTCGCGTACGTCCCGGAAGACGTTGAGCAAAGCGTCAACGTCGGGACCCACCCGATCCAACGTGCCCAGGATCGGCATGATGTCGCGTTGCATGGCCTCGACAAATGCCGGTAGCACGTCGATCAGCTTGATGGCCGAGCGCAGTTCGTCTTCGGAGAGCGACCCGACGAGTTGAGCGGCCATCGGCCGCAGCTGTAACGCGATCGGCCGGTAGGCGTCGAGCAGCTGTTGGGCTTGGGCCGACGTGATCCCCGCCGAGCTCACGATGCCACCGGCGCGGTCCGTCACGGCGTCGACGCGGTGGACGGTGGTTTCGGCTCCGTCGACGACGTGGGAGACCCGGTCTACGGTGGTTGCCGCATCCCCGACGATCTGTGCTGCCGCGTCGACCACCTGCGAGATGCGGGTGAGCAGCAGTTCCACCGCGCTCAACAGGTTCGCTATCCGGATCGGCAGCACGATTACGAGCGTGGCGGTGTCCACGGTCCAGCCCGCGACTGAGCGGACGGTACCGAAGAGGCCACGAGAAGGAGGAATCGCCAGCGTCATCTGCTGATCGTGCCCCAACTCACGGGACAGTGGTGATACGACGGCGCCGGTGCGCCACACTTGTCCAGTGGCGGTCATCGGGCTGGACATCGGCGGTACCAAGTTGGCTGCCGCCCACGTCGACGCCGACGGCACGCTGTTGCGCATCGCCCACCGCCCCACCCCGACGACCGATGTGTGGAACAGCTGCGTCACCGTGCTGCGAGAGGTGGCCGCCGGGGTGCACGTCGGCGCGGTGGGCATCGCCTGTGCCGGTCCGATCGACTTGCGGGCGGGCACGGTGAGCCCGCTCAACATCGCCGACTGGAGCCGGTTCCCGCTGCTGGATGCGGTGAGCGAAGAGTTCCCCGACGCGCACGTACGCCTGGACGGGGACGGGACTTGCATGGCGGTGGCCGAGTACCGCTTCGGGGCGGGGCGTCGTGTGCCCAACCTGCTCGGGGTGGTCGCCTCCACCGGAGTCGGTGGCGGGCTGGTTCTCGACGGTAGGGCGGTCCGCGGGCGTAGCGGCAACGCCGGGCACCTCGGGCACGTGGTGGTGGAGCCGGGTGGGGCGTCGTGTGCGTGCGGCGGGGTGGGTTGCCTCGAGGCGGTGGCCAGCGGTCCATCGGCGGTTCGGTGGGCACGCGAACGAGGCTGGCAAGGTACTGACGCTATCGCGCTGGCGGCGGCTGCCCGCGCTGATGAGCCGGTTGCGCGGGGCGCGCTGGCCAGGGCCGGTGCGGGATTGGGGCAGGCGTTCGCTTCCGCGGCGGCGTTGGTCGACGTAGATCTGGCCGTACTGGGTGGTGGCTTTGCGGCAGCAGGCGCGCCGTTGTGGGAGCCGATGCAGGAGGCCGTGGCCCGGCACTCCCGGCTCAGCTTCGTGCGCGGGTTGCGGGTTGTCCCTGCCGCAATGGGCGCCGAGTCCGGGTTGGTGGGCGCCGCGGCTCTCGTGCTCTGACTGTGGCGAGGTTCACCGAGCGGGCGGCTCGACTTGACCATCGTCATCATTCCGTTACCGTTGAGTCATCTCCGTGTTCCCGGTTTGATCCGGATTGCACCTGATGTCGCGTTCCGCGAGATGGTGCGCACGAAGGCGAACTGACCCCAACCCCCAAGGAATCATGACTTCCGTTACCGCAAATCCGACCCGTCACCCGATGCGGCGCGTAGTGCTGGCCGCAGCCGCGGGCGCTGCCGTGCTCTCCGCGGCCCCCGTCGCCTCGGCCGCCATCGCCCCACAGGCCGCCGCCAGCGTCAGCTCTCCCGCACTGCAGGCCATGAATGTTGCGTTGGCGCAGCAGGGCAAGCCCTATGTCTACGGCGCCACCGGGCCCGGTGCGTTCGACTGCTCCGGGCTCACCCAGTTCGCCTACGGCCAGGCCGGCATCGAGCTGCCCCGAACCAGCGAAGCCCAGGCTGGCGTCGGCGTCCCGGTGAATGCCGACCAACTGCAGCCGGGCGACCTGGTCTTCGCCTACGGTGGCGGACACGTCGGCATCTACACCGGTGACGGCAAGTACGTCTACGCGCCGACCGAGGGACAGTCGGTCAAGGTGGGTTCGGTGCCGTTCGCCGAGGTCACCGCGCTGCGACACCTGTAACGCTGCGTCACCTACAAGGCGGCGTCACCTGTAGTGCGCTAGAACCAGGCCGGGTCGACGTCCAGCACCGTGGTGTCCAAGGATGCCAGCAGGTTAAGCTGGGCGTCGACTTTCGGCAGCTCCCAGCGGAAGAAGTAGCGAGCGGCGGCCCGTTTGCCGTCGTAGAACTTGCCCGTCTTGCCCTCGGTGGCGAGCAGTTGCTCCAACCACATCCACGCCACCACGGCGTGCCCCACGGCTTCCAGATACACCGAGGAATTGGCCAGGGCGACGTCCAAGTCGCCAGTAGCGAACAGTTCTGCTGTCACCACGCCGATGCGGTCGAAAACTGCGGCCAACTGCGCACCGAGCTCGCCCGGCTCACCAGCCGTGGCGCGAGCCACGCTCGCTGCCACGCTCGAGGTGAGCAGCGCTAGACCGGCACCGCCGCGCATCGTCATCTTGCGGCCGAGCAGGTCAAGCCCCTGGATGCCGTGGGTGCCCTCGTGAATCGGGTTCAACCGGTTGTCGCGGTACATCTGCTCGACGTCGTAGTCGCGGGTGTAGCCGTAACCGCCGTGTACCTGGATCGCCAGGCTGTTCGCCTCCAGGCACCACTGCGAGGGCCAGCTCTTGGCGATCGGGGTCAACACGTCCAGCAGCAGCGTCGCCTGCGCGCGGTCGGTTTCCGACGGCGCGGTGTCCTGCTCGTCCACCAGCTTTGAGCAGTACAGGCCCAGGGCCAAGCCACCTTCCACATAGGATTTCTGGGCCAGCAGCATTCGTCGGACGTCGGCGTGTTCGACGATCGCCACCGGAGCAGCATTCGGGTTCTTTCCAGTCGGCGGGCGTCCCTGGGTACGGGTACGGGCGTAGTCCAGGGCGTGCAGGTATCCGGTGTAACCCAGCGCGGTAGCGCCCATGCCGACTCCCACCCGGGCCTCGTTCATCATGTGGAACATGTAGGACAGCCCGTGGTGCTCTTCACCCAGCAGGTACCCCACCGCGCCCGCCGAGCCAGCCGGGGTGTGTATGCCCTCACCGAAGTTGAGCATGGTGTTGGTGGTGCCGCGGTAGCCCATCTTGTGGTTGAGCCCCGCCAGCACCACGTCGTTGCGTTCACCGAGACTGCTATCCGGGTTGACCAGCACCTTCGGCACGATGAACAGCGAGATGCCTTTGACGCCTGCCGGTCCGCCGGGGATCTTGGCCAGCACCAGGTGCACGATGTTTTCGGTGAGCTCGTGGTCTCCGCCGGAGATCCACATCTTGTTCCCGAACAGCCGGTAGCTGCCGTCGGCCTGCGGCTCGGCGCGGGTGGTGATGTCGGCCAGCGAGGACCCGGCCTGCGGCTCCGACAAGCACATGGTGCCGAAGAAGCGGCCCTCGGTCATCGGGCGCACGTAGGTGTCCACCTGCTCGGCGGTACCGTGCGCGACCAGCAGGTTGGCGTTCGCCATGGTGAGGAACGGGTACGCCGACGTCCCCACGTTCGCGGCCTGAAACCAGGCCAGTGTGGCGCGGGCAACCACGCTGGGCAGCTGCATGCCCCCGAGGCTCTCGTCGAGCTGCCCGGAGAACAGCCCGGCCGCGGCGAACACGTTGAGCGCGGCTTTGACCTCGGGGATCAGCGCCACGGTGCCGTCGGGACGCATCACCGGCTCCTGGGCGTCGGCTTTCTTGTTGTGCGGAGCGAAGTGTCTCGTGGCGATCTGTGCACTCAGGTCCAGCACCGCGTCGAAGGTCGCCCGCGAGTGCTCGGCGAAGCGCGGACGTGCGGTGAGTGCCGTGACGTCCAGCCACTCGTAGAGCAGGAATTCGAGGTCGCGCCGCGAGAGGATCAGCCCGGTGGAGTCCATGCCCACCATCTCATCACGGTCGAATACGTAGAACTACCTACCCCGGTCTGAGTAGGACCACCGAAACGCAGCAAGGGCTCGGCGAGTCTCATCGGTGCATGGCCACGACGGCGGTAGGGCGCGGAGTTGGAGAGCTCGCGCCCAGCACAGAAAGGAGCATCCCCTCTCGTTGGTGCCGTGGAGGGAACGGCACCAGCGGGCGATACCCGTCGGCGTCTGTCCATGCGCCGAGGTCCGCGGGCCGGTCGATCATCGGCCGTCCGCGGACCTCGATCGGCTAGCGGCCCAGCGTGGCGAACTCGTCGTTGGGCTGCAGCGCCATCATGCTCGCCAACCGGTTGCTCATCGCGAAGAACGCCGTGATCGCCCCGACGTCCCACACCTCGTCTTGGGTGAGACCGCTGGCGACGGCGCGATCGATGTCGGCCTGGGTGAACCGCTCCGGCTCTCGGGTGAGCGCCAACGCCAGCTCCACGATCGCCCGCCGGCGCGGTGTCAGGTCAGTTCCGTACGGGTTGAGCCCCACCCGGTCGGCGTAGGCATCTTTGTCCCGTATCCGCAGGATCGCCCCGTGCGCCACGATGCAGTAGGTGCAGTGGTTGGCCCCGGAGGTGGCGACCACGACCAGCTCCCGCTCGGCCTTGCTCAGCCCGTCCGAGCGGTCCATCAGCGCATCGTGCTGATCCAGGAACGCGCGGAGTTCCGCGGGACGGTGGCCCAGGGCCAGGAACACGTTGGGCACGAAGCCGGACTTCTCGGCGATCACCCCGATCCGCTCGCGGAGGTCGGGCTCCATGGCTGCGTGCTCGACGACGGGAAAACGGCTGATCACGGCGTACCTCCTGGAATAGCCTGCACCGGCGGGGCAACGGCAGGCGAGTCCTCGCCCTCGTCGGCGTGGTAGTCCTCCGGAGCGGTGTCATCGACCCCGTTGGAGACCTTGGTCATCCGCAGGGCGAGCGTGACCAACACACCGACGATGAGGTTCACCGCCAGGGCGATGAAGCCGACGTAGATCTGCACCTTGGAGTCGCCGAACGGAGCCCAGCCGAACACGTCGATCTTGGACAGCGGCAGGGCGGAGCCACCGAAGTGCTGCTTGCCGTTGGCGGGGTTAGCGATGCCGTAGAGCAGGAACAGACCGTAAGCCATCCCGGCGACCCACCCGGCGATCAGCGCCCAGCGGTGGAACCAACGCGTGTACAGCGCGATGCCGACGGCAGGCAAGGTCTGCAGGATGATCACCCCGCCGATGAGTTGCAGGTCGATGGAGAACTGGGGATCCACCACGACGACGAACAGCACGGCGCCGACCTTGACCACGAGGGAGGCGAGCTTCGCCTGTGTGGCCTCCTGCTTCGGAGTGGCCGAGCGATGCAAGTACTCCTTGTAGATGTTGCGGGTCCACAGGTTGGCCGCGGCGATGGACATGATGGCCGCCGGTACCAGCGCGCCGATCCCGATGGCCGCGTAGGCGATGCCGGCGAACCAGCTGGGAAACTGATTGCTGAACAGCACCGGGATGATGGTGTTGGAGTCCGGCTTGCCCGTCGCGCCGTTGGTCAAAGGCTTGACCTTGGCCGCGATCGCCACGTAGCCCAGCAGCGCCAGCAGGCCGAGCAGGAACGAGTACGCGGGCAGGGCCACCATGTTCCGCTTGATGACGTTGCGACCCTTGGACGCAAGAATTCCGGTCACGGAGTGCGGGTAGAGGAACAGGGCCAGCGCGGAGCCGAGCGCCAGCGTGGCGTACTGCAGCTGGTTGTTGCCCGTGAGCAGGATCGATCCGGTGGCCGCTTTTGCGGGCTGGCTGGCCGTAGCGGGTTGGGGAGCGAACTTGGACGCGGACAGGTCGAAGATGTGGCTCCAGCCGCCGAACTTCGAGGGCAGGTAGATCACCGCAACGATAATGACGAGATAGATCAGCCCGTCCTTGACGAATGCGATGAGCGCGGGCGCCCGCAGTCCCGACTTGTAGGTGTACAGCGCGAGGACGAGGAAGGCGATGAACAAGGGGAGATGCCCGGCGATGCCGCTGCCGTTGAGGCCAATGGTGCGCAGCACCGCCTCCAGGCCCACGAGCTGCAGCGCAATGTAGGGCATGGTCGCGACGATGCCGGTGATGGCGATGAGCAACGCCAACGTAGGCGACTCGTAGCGTCCGCGCACGAAGTCGGCCGGCGTCACGTAACCCTTGCGCCGCGATACCGACCACATCCGAACCAGCGGCAGGAACACCAACGGATACAGCACAATGGTGTAGGGCAGCGCGAAGAAGCCGATGGCGCCGGCGCCAAAGATCAGCGCTGGTACGGCGACAAAGGTGTAGGCGGTGTAGAGGTCGCCGCCCACGAGGAACCAAGTGATCCAGGAGCCGAACTTGCGCCCGCCCAGACCCCACTCGTCCAGGGTCTCCAGCGAGTTGCCCTCCCCGCTGGATCGCCACCCGGAGGCAAAGAAGCCCATCACGGTGATCAGCAGGAACAGCACGACAAACACGGAAAGCGCGGTGATGTTGACGTTGCTCATGCGTGGTCACCGCCTGGACGGTCCTTGGTCTTGACGTAGACCAGGGCTACGCAAATCACGCCGACCGGTACCCACGCGAACTGGTACCAGTAGAAGAACGGCATGCCGAACAGTCTCGGACCGTCAAAGTTGAACCACGGAGTGATCAACATGAGCAGCGGGACGAGCAAGAGAACGTTCCAAGCGCTGGCCTGCAGCGCTTTGCGTGGATCGTCCCGTTGTGGGGCGTCCTTGTGAGAGCCGCCGTCGGGGGCAGGGGAGTGAGGCATCGAGGTCCCTTCGTGCCGCTACGGATGTGACGCGCAGCACTGTAGCCCCTCTGAAAACCTGGTGATCAACCGGCAAGCTAGTGCCAGGGCCGACGGCCGTCCTTCCAGGACTGCCGTGAGGTGCGCTCGTTGTGGCGTAGCACTTCGGGAGCGCCCTCGCCGACTCCCGGGTGCTCCCCGCGTAGCTTGCGGCGTCGGACCGTTGCGGTCAAGGCGCCGAAAACAAACCAGACGGCGAGCAGCGCCCCGAGGATGGCGACTGTCGTCACTTGTGCGGGAAAAGGCCGCTCCGGTGCGCTATTTCGCGCACAGGGCGTCAGCCCAACCGTTGCTTCAGCGTGTCCAGCTCGTCGTGCAGGCTGCTGGGCAGCCGGTCGCCGAACTTCGCCAGCCACTCGTCGATCATCGGCAGCTCGGCCTTCCACTCGTCGACGTCCACGGCCAAGGAGAGGTCGATGTCCTCGATCGACTCGTTGAGCCCGGACAGGTCCAGGTCGGCACTGGTGGGCACGTACCCGATGGCCGTCTCTGCGGCGGCCGCCTTGCCCTCGATGCGCTCGATGGCCCACTTCAGCACGCGGGAGTTCTCGCCGAATCCGGGCCACAGGAAGCGCTTGTCGTCCCCGCGCCGGAACCAGTTCACGTAAAAGATCTTCGGCAGCTTGGACTCGTCCGCGGACTTGCCGAGGTCGATCCAGTGCTGCAGGTAGTCACCCGCGTTATAGCCGATGAACGGCAGCATGGCCATCGGGTCGCGTCGGACGTCGCCGACCTTGCCTGCGGCCGCCGCCGTCTTCTCGCTGGACATCGTCGAGGCCATGAACACCCCGTGCTGCCAGTTGCGGGACTCGGTGACCAGAGGAATGGTTGTCGCCCGGCGGCCACCGAAGAAGATCGCGGAAATGGGGACGCCCTGCGGGTCATCCCACTCGTCGGCCAGCACCGGGCACTGGGACATCGGGGTGCAGTAACGGGAGTTGGGGTGGCTGGAGGGCTCGTCGGAACTCGGCGTCCAATCCTGCTGCTTCCAGGAGGTGAGGTGCTGGGGCTTGCCCTCCAGTCCCTCCCACCAGACATCGCCGTCGTCGGTGAGCGCGACGTTGGTGAACAGCGAGTTGCCCCGCTCGATGGTGCGCATGGCGTTGGGGTTGGTGGACCAGTTGGTCCCAGGGGCGACGCCGAAGAAGCCGAACTCCGGGTTCACCGCGTACAGCCGACCGTCCTCGCCGAAGCGCATCCAGGCGATGTCGTCGCCCAGCGTCTCGACCTTCCAGCCTTCGATGGTGGGCTCCAGCATAGCCAGGTTGGTCTTGCCGCAGGAGCTGGGGAAGGCGGCCGTCACGTAGTAGACCTTGTTCTCCGGCGAGGTCAGCTTGAGGATGAGCATGTGCTCGGCCAGCCAGCCCTCGTCGTGGGCCATCACTGACGCGATGCGCAGTGCATAGCACTTCTTGCCCAGTAGGGCATTGCCGCCGTAACCGGAGCCGAAGCTCCAGATCTCGCGGTCCTCAGGGAAGTGGGTGATATATTTGGTCTCGTTGTGCGGCCACGCGACGTCCTTCTCGCCCTCGGCCAGCGGAACCCCAACCGAGTGCAGAGCCTTGACGAACGGCGCGTCGGTGCCGAAGCGCTCCAAGGCCACATCGCCCATCCGGGTCATGATCCTCATCGACACCACGACGTACTCGGAGTCGGTGATCTCCACACCGAGCTTCGGCTCGTCGGCGCTGACCGGGCCCATGCAGAAGGGCACGACGTACATCGTGCGCCCCTTCATGCAGCCGCGGTAGAGCTCGTCGAGGGTGGCCCGCATCTTGTCGGGGTCCATCCAGTGGTTTGTCGGCCCGGCGTCCTCTTCCTTGCGTGAGCAGATGAAGGTCCGCTCCTCGACCCGGGCGACGTCAGCGGGGTCCGAGGCGCACCAGAAGGAGTTCGGCTTCTTCTCCTCGTTGAGCTTGACGAAGGTTCCGGCTTCGACGAGTTGGGCGGTGAGGCGATCCCACTCCGTGTCGGACCCGTCCACGAACACCACTCGGTCGGGCTGCGTGAGCTCCGCGACCTCCTGCACCCACGCGAGCAAACCGCGGTGCGCGGTGGGTGGGGTGCTGACCGTGTCATTGAGACCGGGAATGGTCGCTGCCGTCATCAGAATCTCCTGAAGTGGACCGAAACCGGACCTGGCCGCGCCTCGACGTCAGGCCCGACTGCGGCCCTCGAAGGGACGCGGCTCGGTTGCTCACCGATGCGGTGTGCTCGAGCGCCGGGTGTAATACCCACAAGGTTAGCCGATGTTGGCGGCTGTGCGCCGAATCATGCTCTGTCTGATCTCTCACAGCAACACCGCCCCCACTAGGCCGTTGACCGCGGGTTATGGAGCCTGCCCGCGATGCTAGATCCGGATCCATTCGCCTGTCTGGGGGTCGATCACCGCGTGCGTCGCGGGACCTGTCGGAGGCGTCTCGGCCAGGCCACCATGGTTGCCATCGTGCCAGGAGCCGTCGCCGGAATGCTCATAGGTCGTGAAATGGCCCTTCGCATCGACCTCCGTCACGACGTCGGGTGAGCCGTCCCCGTCGGCGTCGGTGATTAGCACGGTGGAGCCGTCCGGCGTATGCGCGACGGAGGTGTCGGACACACCATCGCCGTTGGAGTCGATGGTGGGCGTTCCCGCGTCGGCCGCGGCGGCGTCGATTCCGTGCAGTGGGACGGGGTCGGCAGTGGTTGTGCTGTCCCAGTTGCCAGTGCTGGCGTCGAAGATTGCCTGGCCGGCCGCGTGACCGCTGGCGTCGAACTGGGTGAGTGCGTCGGCGACGCCGTCACCGTCGGTATCGGTGTACTCGTAGCTGCCATGGTCGGTGTCCACGTGCACGGTGTCGTCGATACCGTCGTGATTGGTGTCGACGGTGGCGTCGTAGCTGTGTTCCGTGCCGTCCACGGTGATGCTCAGTAGCTCGGTGGCGGCCTCGTCGATGTGCATGGTGTCCCCTTCGGCAGATGCGTGCACCAGATGAGACTCAGATTAGGCCGGATCGGTTCCGGCGATTTCCGGAGGTTTTCGACTCTGCTCCGCGCAGTGCTCCGAGCGCCGGTACGTGATGAAGCGGTAGTGCAGTCCGCTGCTCGTGCGCTGCCAGGCGCAGTCGCTCTCGCTGCGTTGCCACACCGGCGTAAGCACGGGTGCGTGGACATCACCGGGGAAGGATCCCTGAAGCTCTGTGACCACGAGCTTGTCGGCATGGTCCAGGGCGGCCGCGTAGACGGTGGCGCCCCCGATCACCCACACGTCACCGGGCGCCAGCTCGAGCGCCTCGGTGAGCGAGTGAGCGGTTGCGGCGCCGGGCGCTGCCCAGCCCGACCGATTGGTCAGGACGATGTTGGTCCGGCCGGGCAGCGGACGCACTTTCGGTGGTAGCGACTCCCACGTGCGGCGTCCCATCACCACCGTGTTGTCGTGCGTGGTGGCCCGGAAATGGACGAGGTCCTCGGGCAGGTGCCAGGGCAATCTGCCGTCGCAACCGATGACCCCATTGGCGGCCTGCGCCCAGATGAGGCCGACGCTTCGCTTGCTCACTGCCACCCCCACGTCGCTTCGCTTGCTCATACTGCGACGGGAGCGGAGATGGCCGGGTGATGCTGGTAGTCGCGCACCTCGAAGTCCTCGAACGTGTAGTCGAACAGCGATGCGGCGTCGTGGAGCTCCAGTGTCGGGAAGGAAAATGCCTTGCGGCTCAGTTGTTCCCGCACCTGGTCGACGTGGTTGTCGTAGATGTGACAGTCACCGCCCGTCCAGACGAAGTCGCCGACACCCAAGCCGACCTGCTCGGCGATCATGTGGGTGAGCAGGGCGTAACTGGCGATGTTGAACGGGACGCCGAGGAACAGGTCGGCGCTGCGCTGGTACAGCTGACACGATAGGCGACCGTCGGCCACATAGAATTGGAACAGGGCGTGACAGGGCGGCAGCGCCATCTGCGGGATCTCACCGACGTTCCATGCCGACACGAGCATGCGCCGCGAGTCGGGATTGGTGCGCAGCGTGGCGAGCAGCTCGGTGATCTGGTCGACGTGGCGGCCATCGGGAGTCGGCCAGGAGCGCCACTGCACGCCATAGACCGGCCCCAGATCACCGTTGTCGTCGGCCCATTCGTCCCAGATGCGCACGCCGTGCTCGTGGAGCCAGGCGACGTTGTCGTCGCCGCGGAGGAACCACAGCAGCTCATTGGCGACCGACTTGAAATGCACCCGCTTGGTGGTGATCAGAGGAAAGCCGTCCGTCAGGCTGAACCGCAGCTGGTGACCGAAGATGCTGCGGGTTCCGGTGCCCGTCCGGTCGGACTTGGCGGTGCCGTGCTCGAGGACGTGGGCGAGCAGGTCCTCGTACTGGGTGTTCACGCCGATCACGATATTGCAGCGGCGGCGAGCCGTGCTTCCAGGCCGTCGAGACCCTGGATGATCATCTTCCCGCACCCGTCATCGTCGAGCGCGTTCACGCTGGCGCGCCCCCGAGCCAGGTGTTCCGCGGCCTTCTGTCGGTCGCCGAGCTTGCGGTAGACCTCGCCCAGGTTCAGGTGCAGCGAGGGGTAGAAGGCTTCGATAGAGCCAGCCGCATCAAGCGCACGGAGGTCCCAGGTGAGCTCGGCGCGTAAATCGTCCTGAACGTCGGCCATCCAGTGGGCGAGTGCGCATCGGTGCAGCGCGTCGCCGGTCTCGCCGATTTCGTTCCACAGGCCGGCGAACAGGGTTCGCGCGGCAGCGCGTTCACCCTGTTGCTGCAGCTCGATGCCACGCCCGATCCGCTCCATGATCTCGTCTGGCTTGGTCACGTCGTTCCTTCCGCCATCTGGGTGCGCCAAAGCTAAGGCGACGCACCGACAGATTCGCGCCGGCAACTCGTTCCGAGGCCGGATTGCTGCGTCCTGCCCGCTGCAGCCCGAGCAACTCAGCGACGAGCCGTCCTGACCGTCGGGCAGACTGACCGCATGGACATCACGCAACTCATCCTCGACGACCACCACGAGCAGCGCCGGCTGTTCGCCATGCTCGAGGAGGTCGACCGATCGGACACCGACACCCTGTCGGCCATCTGGGGCAGGCTCGCGGCGTTTCTCGAGGTGCATGCGGAAGCGGAGGAGCAGCACTTCTACCCCGAGCTGTTGAAGCTGGGCAAGGGAGCGGGCGACAAAGACAGTGCCGAGGGGGAGACCGAGGACGCGATCGAGGACCACAACGAGATACGCGATGCGGTCGCCTCGGTTGCGGAGCACCACGTCGGCAGCACCGAGTGGTTCGGGGCAGTTGCGGCAGCGAACAAAGCCAACGGTGATCACATGGCGGAGGAAGAGCGTGAGGGGCTCACCGACTTCCGGCGCAATGCCGGTTTGGACCTACGCCACCGACTGGCGGTTGCATTTGCCAGCTTCGAGGCTGAGCACGTCACCGGCGTCAAGGCGATCGACAAGGACCCGCAGGAATACATCGAGGAACACGAGTAGTCAGCCCGCTCAGCGATCGCGCAGCGCGCGTATCCGCGCCAACAACTCCGCCGCACGCTCCCGGCCGGTAGTCAGGGCGGCCAGCTCGCGCTCGGTGCTGCGCAATTGTTCGCTGCGTTCGGCGGTATCCAGCCGGAGCGCCGCGTCCACCGCCCGCAGCTCCTGCTCGATCTGCTCCACGCGTTCGGCCAGCGCGTCGTCGAGGGCCGCGCCCAGCTGATGCTCGGTATCGATCAGTTGCTCGGCCACCAGCTGGTCGAGGTTGGCCCGCGCCTCGGCAAAGACCTCGGCCGACCACTGCTTCACGTGGGCTTTGTCGGCCATATGCCCCCGTGTTCGGGCCATCCACCATGCCGCACCCGCACCGAGGCCCAGGGTGAGGGGCACCAGCACCAGGTTGAGTCCGGGAACCAGCGCCAGCGGCATCAGCGCAAGCCTGCCCAGTCCCACACCGCCAGAGGCCCCGGCTACCACCATCAGCCGATCCTCGGACCCCGACGGACGTTTCTCCAGCGGGCGGATGGCGAGCGGCGTCACCTGTCGACCCGCCGACGTCGCCACCAGCGCCGACAGCTCAGCGGCAGTGAACAACTCGGACAGGACCTCCTCCCCGAGGTGCCGTACCCGCTGCGCCAGCCCGTCGCTGACCCTCGCCGCTACCGCGGCCAGTGCTGGGTTCAGCTGCGCGGGAAGGCGATCCAGAGCCCATCGGTCGGCGGAATCGACCGTTGATCGGAACCACGTCTGCGTCTCCCGCACGTGCCTCGCGACCTCGTGGGTGGTCTCCACCCGGGTGTGCTGCACCTGCGCACGCAACCGCATCGACCACCCACGCTGGCCTGCGCGGCGCTTGGCCTGCAGCTCCTCGCGACGGGCGCGTAGCACCTCCGCCGTGCCCGCGCCGGCCCGCAGCGCCCGCGCCCGCTCCTGGCGAGCCAGCAGCGCAACGCCCAACTCAGAGTGCAGGCCGCGGAGCGCGTTGGCCTCGCCCAGCATCACCGCACGGTCAGCCACCAATTGCTGCAAGGCGCCCTGCAACGCTGCGATGCCCGACTGCCTCCGCAAGGCCGAGGCCACTTGGGCGTTCGGGGCCTGCGCGGCCATCACGGACAATCGCGCCGCCACCGGATGAAACTGTGCATCGGCGAAGCGCGGCGCGTGCTGGGCCAGCAACGCAACGTCCGCGTCCAGCACTTCACGCCAGCCCCGATGGCTGTCGGTCTTGGTCAGCGCGAACACCACCGTCTCGACCTGTTCCGCCGCCCGCTGCAGAAACTCCAGCTCAGCACGGGTGAACGGGCTACTCGCATCGACGACCATCAGTAGAGCCGTCGCTGCGGCCGCCGCCCGCAACGCGATCTCGTTGTGTACGCTGTGCAGACCGCCGACCCCTGGGGTGTCGACGAGGGTGATGCTCTCCAGCAACGGCACGGGGCCGCGTACCTCGACCGACGCGGGTGGTGCAACACCGTCGGGTAGCGCTCCGTTGATCCTGACCCAGTCGCTGAGGTGAGAAATGTCGAACGGAACCGACCCGCGGCCATCGGAATAGCAGCCTTGCGCCGACCATTCCGCGCCATACTCGAGCACCAAGTAGGTGGCCGTCGCCGTCGCAGCTTCCACGGGGGACAGATCGGGGGTACCCAACAGGGCATTAACCAAGCAGCTCTTGCCGCGGTTGGTCTCACCGATGACCACCACCGTCGGCACGCTACCGCCGGCCCGCTGAGTCAACGTCAGCCGGGACGCCTGGTCGGCATCGGTTGCGGCGAGCAACGCGCTCAGCTCCGCTCGGGCGCTGCGCACCTGAGCAGGTAGAGGATTCGTCATGGATGAGTCCCCTGCAGTTGCTGCCACAGCAGGAAATATGCCCGGTGGACAACGTGGGCCACCCGCTCCTGGGCGGCGCTGGCTCCGAAGGAGGCAAATGAGCGCCACCATCCGGCTCGCTCCAGTGCGGTAGCCGACAACTGCGCCGGTGTGGCATCGGGCGTGGCCAATTGCGCCCGGGCGTCGGCGCCGGTCCCCAGCCGCACGACTTCGGCGACGAGTTCGCCATCCAATTCGACGGTACCGCCGGTGAGCAGGGTAAGCGCCTCCATCATCCGCAGCTGGTGAGCTTGAGGTAGGGCAAGCAATTCTTCGATGCCTCCGCGCACCAGCTGCTGCTCCTCCGGATCACCGGAGGACTGCGCCAGCGCGGTGAGCGAGCCCAACGCGGCAGCGGCCTTGATGCCGTCGGCCCGCGTGCTGAACACCTCGACCAGGCGGCTGCGAACCTGCACCACACCCGAGGCGCCGAACAGCGCTGCGCGCAGGCGCCCGACCGGCATGGTCGGCTCGGCGTCCAAGGCCCGCAGCGCGCAGGTGATGCCGTACAGATCGAGCCGCTCGAGCAAGCGTTGACGAACAACGACATCCACCGAACACTCGACCGAGAGGAACAGGTCCGCGGCGAGCAGCATGGCGATCCGCGTGTCTTCGTCCACTGTGGCGATCGCCCGCAGCGCGTCCGCGTCGGCGGCTTCGAAGCTGCCGCTCTCGCACGTCTCACCGAGCAACCCGACCACGGGGAGCACGTCCGCCACCCGGGGGCCGAGCAGCTGCGCTTGACGCTCGGCGAGCAACCGTGCCGCCTGCCACACGTTGCCGCCGGAGCCTGCCACCGACTCCGGCGCAACCGTATCGGCCTTGTTCAGCAGCGCGAGGGTATTCACCGGACCCGCGTCGCGGCCCGCGGTGGCGGCCGCAAACGCGGCGAGGGCGTCGGCATCATCCGCGCGGACCGACTGGGTGAGCACGTAGAGCACCGCCTCGGCCCCGACGACCGCACTGCGTGAGGTGTCGTCGAGCAAACCCGTGGTGCGTCCCGCGGATTCGGCGTCCAGTGAACCTAGACCGGGGGTGTCGATGACGGTGAGCGCGGAAAGCAGCGAACTCGTCAGGTACGCCTCCAGGTGGGAGACGTCCTGCAGCGGGACACCCGCTTGGCTGGCCACGTCAGCGGGGATCATCCCGTCGGCGTCGAAGGGCAAGGGCAGGCGGTGATCGTTGCGCAGCACCACTTCCACGCGGTCGACGGTGCCGTAGGAGAAGCGCGTGACCAGGTGGGTGCACTCACCGACGGCCGTGGGCGCCACCCGACGTCCGATGAGCGCATTAACCAAAGTGGACTTTCCGGAGCAGATACGCCCGGCCACCACCACCTGCAGCGGTGCCTCCAGCCGCGCGATGACCTGCCGAACGCCGTCTGCGGTGGTGTCACCGCAGCGCGGGAGCAGCTGTGCGCAGGTGGCGATTACGGCGTCGCGCAGAGAAAGATCGCGCAGCGGGAGGGGGCGATCTGGCTGCATACCGCACCTCCCTCCGTGGTATCGCGTCTGTCCTCCGCCGCCTGCCGATGATCGTGCCATGACGGCCGAGGCATAGTGGCCGCGTGACCGACGACCTGCTGCCTGCTGCCGCCCCCGCGCAACGACCGCACGCCCGGGTGGTCAGCTTCCGGTCCCGCCGCGATGCCCTCACCCCCGCCAGGCAGCGCGCGTGGGACCAGTGGTGGCCGAGCCGGGGGGCCGAGGCGGGCAGCGCGCTGCTGGACACGACCGCGTGGTTCGGCCGCGAGGCGCCCCTGATCGTGGAGATCGGCTCCGGCACCGGGACGGCGACTGCGGCGATGGCCGCCGCCGAGCCGGAGCGCAACCTGTTGGCCATCGAGGTGTACCGACCGGGTCTGGCCCAGCTGTTGCAGCACTGCGTCACCGCGGACGTGCACAACGTGCGGGCGGTCCGCGGTGACGCGGTGCAGGTGCTCACGCACCAACTTGCCCCGGCCTCGCTCGCCGGCGTGCGCGTGTTCTTCCCCGACCCGTGGCCGAAGCACAAGCACCACAAGCGGCGGCTGCTGCAGCAACCTGTGGTCGAGCTGATCGCCAGTCGGCTGATGCCCGGCGCCGTGCTGCACGTGGCCACGGACTACCTGCCCTACGCCGAGGAGGTCGCCGAGGTGGGCGATGCCGAGCCCCGTTTGCAACGGATCGGGTTCGACTCCCCGGCCGCGATGGTGCTGGAGCGTCCGGTCACCAAGTTCGAGGGGCGGGCCGAACGTGCGGGCAGCGCGATCACCGAGCTGCTCTGGGGCAGGATCACCGCATGACCTCCGGCACCGCCATCCCCTCCGCGCAGCGTGAACAGCACCGGCGGGTGCTGCTGGTGTGGGATGCCCCGAACCTCGACATGGGCTTGGGGTCGATCCTCGGTGGGCGACCGACGGCCGCGTTCCGTCCCCGCTTCGACGCACTGGGCCGCTGGCTGCTCACCCGAACCGGCGATCTCGAGCGGGAGAGCGAGGCCGGTGGCCCGCTCGAACCGGAGGCAACGGTGTTCACCAACATCGCGAACGGCACGGCGGACGTGGTCCGGCCATGGGTCGAGGCGCTGCGCAACGTCGGCTTTGCGGTGTTCGCCAAGCCGAAGCTGGATGAGTCCAGCGACGTCGACGCGGACATGTTGGACCACATCGCCCTGCGTCAGCACACCTGCGGGCTGGCCGGCATCGTCGTCGCGTCGGCCGACGGGCAGGCCTTCCGCGAGCCGCTGGAAGAGCTGGCCGCCGCGGGCGTCGCTGTGCAGGTCCTCGGCTTCCGGGAGCATGCCAGCTGGGCGGTCGCGCACCCGCAGGTGACGTTCGTCGATCTGGAGGACATTCCGGGGGTGTTCCGGGAACCGCTGCCCCGGATCAACCTGGACAACCTGCCCGACGACGGGGCCTGGCTGCAGCCGCTGCGCCCACTTTCGGCGCTGCTCAACGGCCACTGATCGGGGGAATTGGGGCCCGTCGCGCACGGGGGGGTGGCGCGACGGGCCCTGGTAAGTGTGCCACGGATCAGCGGTCAAGTCTGGCCGGATCGACCGCGTCCGGCGCGTCTTGGGCAGACTGTCCGAGGCAGACCACTCATCGTGAGGAGCTCGTGTTGTTCGCCAGCTGGGGTGCCTTTGTGTATCGCCGTCGTCGATGGGTGCTCGGCCTGGTCGTGCTGGCGGCGGTCGGGTCCGGGCTGTTCGGGCTGGGCTTGTTCGACAGGTTGTCCCAGGGTGGTTTTGACGACCCGGCCAGCCAATCCTCGCAGGCGGCCAGGGTGGTGCAGCGGAACTTTGGTCGTACCGGCGGTGACGTGCTCGCGGTCTACACCGCGCCCGAAGGCAGGCGCATCGACGACCCGGCAATCGCGGGGCCCATCCGCGACCGTCTCGCCGCCCTGCCCCGCGACCACGTCGCCGCGGTCACCTCACTGTGGACCACCGCCGCCCCCCAACTCATCGACCGCAGCGGCACCAGGGGTCTGGCGGTCGTGACGCTGGTCGGCGACAGCGACTCGGCCGTGCTGAACAGTTTCGCGAAGGTCAAGCAGGACTTCAATGTGGACGGCGTTCAAGTCGCTTTGGCGGGGTCGGCGCCGGTCGGCACCGAGGTCAACGAACGCACCGCGGCTGACCTGACGCGCGCGGAGAGTGTGTCGATGCCAGTGGTGCTGGTGCTGCTGTTGTTCATCTTCGGCGGCCTGATCGCGGCGTCATTGCCCCTGGTCGTGGGCGTGCTCACCATCTTCGGGTCCATCGGTGTGCTGCGGTTGTTGAGCTTGGCAGTCCCGGTGAACTCCTTCGCGGTGAACGTGGTCACCTTGATCGGGCTTGGTCTCGCCATCGACTACGGGCTGTTCACCGTCAGCCGGTTCCGCGAGGAGCTCGCCGCGGGGCGCAGCACCAGCGCAGCCGTCAGCCGCACCGTGGCCACCACCGGACGCACCGTGCTCGTCTCGGCCACCCTGTTGGCCGTCGCCATGTCCGGCTTGCTGCTGTTCCCGCAGGACTTCCTCAAGTCACTGGGCTACGGCGGGATGGCCGCGGTCGGCATGGCCGCCCTGATTGCGCTGACCGTGTTGCCCGCGATCCTCGCCATGTTGGGCCCGCGCATCGACTTCCTCAGCGTTCCTGGCCGTTCCCGTCGTCGGGTGGGGGACGCGCGTTTGGACGGGGTCTGGGGGCGCTTGGCCGGCTGGGTCATGCGGCGCCCAGCCCTCGTGGCGGTGCCGATCGTGCTCGTCTTCGCGGCACTGATCTTTCCACTCGGCGGGGCGCGGTTCGGTGACGTCAACGAGCGTGCGCTGCCCGAAGACTCGCCCGCCCGTACGGCCACCGAGCTGGTGAACGCGCAGTTCCCCGCCCTCACCGCAGAGAAGGCGACACTGGTGATCAGCGGAGCAAACCCACAACAGCTGGCAACCATCGCCGCCAACGCCGGCACGGTCCGAGGGGGAGGCAAGGCGCAACCCGAGCAGTCCGACGCGGCGGTCACGGTCCTGTCCGTGCCTCTGGGCGACAACGGAAACGGAGCCCCCACCCGGCAGGAGGTGGTGCAGGAGCTGCGCGCTCTGCCCTCGCCACCGGGGACCACGCTGCTCGTCGGCGGGAAGACCGCGGCCAGCACGGACAGTCTCGCAGCACTGACCGCGACGTTGCCCTGGATGGTGCTGCTCCTGGTGAGCGCCACGTTCGTGCTGATGTTTCTCGCGTTCGGTTCGGTGGTGTTGCCGCTGAAGGCGGTACTGATGAGTGCACTGGGCCTCGGCTCCACGTTGGGCGTGCTGACCTGGATCTTCAGCGACGGGCACCTGGCGGGGCTGGTGGGCATCACACCAGGGCCGATGGAGGCCGGGGTGATGGTGCTGATGGCGGCCATCGTATTCGGCCTGTCCACCGACTACGAGACCTTCCTGCTGTCCCGAATGGTCGAAGCCCGCGCCAAGGGGGCCAGCACCCGGGCGGCAGTGCGGGCGGGCATCGCGCAGACCGGCGGGGTGATCAGCGCGGCAGCCCTGCTGCTGGTCGTCGTCACCGGGGCATTCGCCTTCTCCGACGTCGCCACGATGCGATTCCTCGGTCTAGGGCTGATCTTCGCTCTGGCGCTGGACGCCACCGTGGTGCGGCTGATGCTCGTGCCCGCGGTGATCGCCCTGCTCGGTGACGTCACCTGGTGGGCACCGAAGTGGATGCTCCGCCTGCAGGAGCGCGCAGGCCTGGCCGAGCACGAGCCTCCGGTGGCCGACGACCCGCCGACCCAGCCGATCCCGGTGGTGCGCGCACCGACCGCTCCGGCGCGGGCGGCGGGTAAGCATCGGGCCACGCCGGAGCGACCGGGGTTCCCTGTCCCGCGCTGGTAGCGCTGCGCTTGTGCGTGAAACTTGGCGGTAGGTCGCCAAGTTTCACGCACAAGCCAGTGCCTTGGCGTAGCGGGTGCCTGCCGCTATGAGCAGCAGACCCACCACGATGAAACCACTGACGCGGAGGATCCCGTCGAGTGCGGCTAGGTCGAACAGCAGCAGCTTGGCCACCGCAGCGGCCGCCAGTACTAGTCCGGCGACCCTGGCCACGACGGCAAGACGGGAGCGGGACAGCCCCTTGCCCAGCAGTACCAGCGCGGCGACCATCCAGGTGACCGTGGCGAGGGTGTGTCCGGCGACGAACCCGTCCGAAATCGGCAGCAGCACGCCGGCCGACACGAAGGCCGTGGTGCTGCCGTACAGCGCGGCGGCGCCACCGACGACCCAGCCGGCAGGTGCGGTCCCCAGTATCCCGGACCAGTGCACCTCGTAGGCCACCGCGGTAGCGGCGGCAACCAATAACACGCAGGCGAGCACCGCAGGCCAGCTCGCGTGCCGTTGCGCAAAGCTCGCGCTGATGGCCACCAGGGGAGGCGCCTGCCCGAGCAACGTGACTATGCCGCACAGTGCGTAGGCCACCGCCACGATCAACGCCAGCTTGGACCGCATCCGGTGGGCCACCACCGTGAGCCCGAGCGCGCCGACCATCAACAGCGCAGCGCGCGAGTCGACCGTGCCTGCGATGCACACGGCCTCGAACGCGGCTACTGCCCCGGAGACGGTGAGCACGACCTGGGCGCCGCGGGGCAGCCAACGAATACCGAAGCGCAGCGCCAGCAGGGCGACGGCCAGTCCGGCGGTGACGGCCGCGGCGGGCCAGCGGTGCAGCACAGCGGCGCTGAGCAGGGTGGGTGCAACCGACAGCGACATCATGGCCAGGGCCAGCGCGTCGGCGCGGTCCTTGTGCAGGGCGTGCAGCGCGAACGCGACACCGACCGCGGTAACCAGGGCGCAGGTGAGCACCGTGATCCAGACCGTGCTCGCGCTGACGGTGTCCACCACGGTCAGCGAGAGCACCGCGGCCAGCACCGGGACCACCGAGCGCACGATGAACAGCAGCTTCCAGTTGTGGCGCAGCTGTAACGCTCCGCATACGACGCAGAGCACCAGCAGGAACGACGTCAGCGTTGCGTTGGGCTCACCGGTGAGTACGGGGGACAGGGCGGCAGCGCCGAGCACCGCCAGCACCGCCAGCGTCTCGGAGTGCCATACGTGCGCGAGCAGCAACCCGCCGCAGGCGACACCGAGCCCCAGCAGCAATCCGGCCCAGCTGGGCAGCCAGCCGTAGTATGCGGTGGCCGCCACGACGTCCAGGTAGAGCCCGGCGGTGCCGGTACCCGCCAACGCGACGGCGCCGACGTCACCACCCTGGCGCTTGCGAAGCCAGCACGACGTGCCGAGGAGAGCCGCGGCCAGCACCGCGCCTCCGATCACCCGCGGTACCGGGCCGAGATAGCCGTTTTGCACGGCGAGCACCAGGAACATCACCACCCCGAGCAGAGTGATCACCGAACCGGCGATGGCCAGCACCCGACTGGTGGCTCCCTCGCGCTGCCACCAGCTCGGACGGGGCGCTGGCGGCGGCGACATCGGCGGCGGAAACGCCATGCGCGGAGGCTGTGGTGCAGGGGTGGGGGCACGCGGAGGGGCCTGTATGGGAACCGTCTGCGTAGGAACCGTCTGCGTAGGAACCGTCTGCGTGGGAATCGGTCCCCAGGCTGCGCGGGGTGGGCCAGCAGGTTTTGGCGAGGCGGGCGACGCGGTTGCTTGCACTGCTTGGAGCTCACGACCTACTTGCTGCAGGCGGCCGCTGAGTGCGACGACCTCCTGCGCCAAGCGAGCAACGGTGTCGAGCTGACCGGGGTGCTGTGTCATACCACCTATCGTGTCCGGCGTGCCTGGCGACGTCATGAGTGGTGCTACGCACCTGTGCGTGAAAAAGGCCCGCCCGCGGACACTTTTCACGCACAGGCAGCTCCGCTGCCTACTCCAGGCCGTGCTCGATGGCGTAGCGGGCAAGCTCGACCCGATTGGCCAGCTGCAGCTTGCGCAGGGTGGACTGCACATGGTTCTCCACGGTGCGGTGGCTGATCACCAGCCGCGCAGCGATTTGCTTGGCGCTCAACCCCTTGGCCACCAGGCGACGGACCTCGGTCTCCCGCTCGGACAGCTGCGGCAGCGACTCACCACCCGTCGCGGGCTCCGGCGCGGTGGACATTCGCCGGTACTCACCGAGCACCAAACCGGCGAGTCCGGGGGTGAACACGGCCTGCCCGGCGGCGGTGGCGTTCACCGCGTCCACCAGCTCGCTGACCGACGCGCTCTTCACCAGGTAGCCCGAGGCACCCGCCTTGACCGCGTTCAGCACGTCGGACTGCTCCCCGGATGCCGAGAGCACCAGCACCTTCGACTCGGGCGAGCAAGCGAGCACACGGTTGGTCGCGTCCACCCCGGAGCCGGTGCCGAGCTGCATGTCCATCAGCACCACATCGGGCCGTACCGTGCGAGCGATGCGTTCAGCGGAGTCCACCCCGTCCGCCGTCGCGACCACATCGAAACCACGGGCACCCAGGTCGCGGGCCACCCCGTCCCGCCACATCGGGTGGTCGTCCACCACCATCACCCTGAGCTGCTCAGCCACTGATTTCTCCGCCTCTGCCCCTGGCGTCCATTCTCCCGGCACCCTTCCGCTGCCAACGAGTCAACCCCGTGCGAGGGATGCTTCGGCGCGGAATGCGTATCTCCCACTCGGTGCCTGCACCGGGAGACGTCTCCAATTGTGCATCGCCTTCCAGCTCGGCGACCCTGCCCTTGATGGACTGCGCCACGCCCATGCGTCCCTCGCGCTCCGCCTGCGCCAAGCGGCCAACGGGAATGCCGCAGCCGTCGTCGCGCACGCTCAGCACCACCTCGTCGCCCAAGTCTTCCAACAACACATAGGCCTGCGCGTCGGCCCCCGCGTGCACGGCCACGTTGGACAGCGCGGTGCCGGCCACGGCCGCGAGCTCGGCGGCGTCGGCGCCGGGCAGGGGCACGGCATGAGCGGGCACCGAGACCGACACCCGCGGGTTGGCCTGAGTTTGCAGCAGCGGACGCAGGTCTACCGACGCCCAGCCCTGCTCGTCGTCCGGGTTCGTGGGGGCGGCCGAGACCATTGCCCGCAGCGCCACCTCCTGTTCGCCGGCCATCATGGCCAAGGCTGCGGCCTCGCCACCGAGCTCCGCGCCCTGACGGCGGACGTAGGCCAGCACCTGCAGCACACTGTCGTGCACGGCGCGGGCCAAGCGGTCTCGTTCGGCGGTGGCCACCTGTACCCGCAGTGCGCGCTCCAGCTCGGCGTGCGAGCGTCGTGCGGTGCGGGCGGACACCCCGAGCACCAGCCCGGCACACATGAGTAGCACGCCGTCCCGGCTGATGTCGGTGTCGACGTAGCCGTTGACCAGCCCGGTGACCACGGAGATCAGCAGCCCGACGACGAAGCCGAGGGTGGGGCCGCCCAGCACCGCCGCGGCCACCACCGGGTTGGCCGCCCAGATGGTGGTGACCAACGGTTGCGGCGAGGCGAGCTGATCGGCGGTGAGCACCAGGCGTGAGGCGGCCAGCAGCGCGGACACCACGAGCACGTCGCCCACGATCATCGCCCGGGTACGCCCCCAGCCTTGGGTGTGGCCGAGGCCGGACACCACGGTCCACAGCCCCATGGCGATGATCACCGCCCAGCTCAGGGCCCGGTTGGCGTAGTGATCGGCGAAGGAGAGCTGCACGCCGACCGCGAAGATGTAGGTAAGTACCCGGAACACCGTCGCTCCCCGCCACAGGGGTGTAGCGGGATCGAGCACGGCGCGCGGAGCGGTGCCGCTGTGACGTACCGGGAGCCGCGTGACGGGGCGGATCATCGTGTCAGTCGGAAGGGTGCGCGAGCGGTGCCGCGGCATCCGTGTCGTCATTGGTCTTCGGGGCGGCCTGGTCAGGATCGGAGCCGGTGATGTTGCCGGCGTGGGGCTCCTCCTCCGGCACCGCCAAGAGCGAGCGGATTGCCGAGTTCAGTACCGCGATCGTCGGCACGGCGAGCAATGCCCCGATGATCCCCCCGACGACAGTGCCCGCAGCGATGGCGAGCACCACGGCGACCGGGTGCAGCTGCACCGCTCGTCCCAGCAACAGCGGCTGCAGGGCGTGGGCTTCGACCTGCTGCACGAGCAGTACCACGCCCAGCACGATCAGGGCGACGACGAGACCTTTGGTGACCAGCGCCACCAGTACCGCGACGATCCCGGTGAGCACCGCGCCGATGATGGGGATGAACGCGCCGAGGAAGACCAACGCAGCGAGCGGCAAGGCCAGCGGCACCTGCAGCGCCCCGAGGCCGATGCCGATGCCGATCGCGTCGACCCCGGCCACCGCCACCGTCGCCCGCACATAGCCCACCAGAGAGGCGAACCCGCGATGCCCGGCGACGTCCACGGCGTCCCGGGCGCGTGCGGGCACCACCTTGATGACGAACTCCCAGATCTCCCGTCCGCCGTGCAGAAAGAAGATCAACGTGAACACGGTGAGCAAGCCCGCGGTCAGCAGCTCGGTGACTGTGCTGGCCGTGCTGATCGCCCCGGCGGTGAGCTCGTTGGTGTGCGACTTGAGGCTGCCGGTGAGGTTGTTTCCGGCCTGGGTGATCTCTTCCTGGCGCAGGTGAAACGGCCCGGTGATCAGCCACTGTTGCACCTGGTTGATGCTGGCGCCGACCTTGTCCTGCAGCTCGGGCAGCCCGTTGATGAACGCCTGGATGACGAAGGTCAACACGCCCGCGACGACCGCGAGGCCGCCGACCATCGCGACCAGGGTGGCCAGCGCCCGCGGAACACCGTGGCGTTGCAGCCACCCCACCAGCGGAGACATCAATGCCGACCCGAGCAGCGCCAGCGCTACCGGCACCGTCACCACCCCGAAGGTGCTCAGCAGTCGGAACAGCAGGTACACCGCGGCGGCGATCACCAACATTCGGACCGCCCACGAGGCGGTCACCCGGATACCCCAGCTCACGCTGTCCTTGCTGTTCCGGGACCGGGCCATGTCCGAGGCGGGTACTGAGGCAGTCACGGGGAGGGAGCCTAACCAGCGGGCGCCCACTACGGTGAGCGAGTGCCCACGATCGCGCAGGTCCTGCACCGGCTGAAGGGCAGTCCGTGGCCCGGCTACACGGCGAGCATGGTGCTGGCCAACCTCGCCGGCGCGCTGATCCTGATGGTCTTCGTCCGGTACGTGCTGCCCCTTCCCGCCGCCGACCTCCAGTACGCGCGAGCACTGAACCTGGTGTTGTTCGGGGGCTACCTGGGGCTGTCCGTGGTCATCGGGTTTCTGGTCGGGCTTCGCATCCTGCGGCCGGTGATCGACTGGCGGCGTCGCGGCGGCCCCCCGACCGCGGTGGAGCAGCGCGCGGTGCTGCGAGCGCCGTTTCGTCAGGCCATCGTGCACGCCATGATGTGGACGGTGGGCGGGGTGTTGTTTGTCTCGCTCAACGTGGCGGCGTCGCATCGCTTGGCGGTGGTCATTGCCTTCAGCGTGGTGCTGGGGGCAGCGGCGACGTGCTCGGTCGGGTACCTGTTGGCCGAACGCTGCCTGCGGTCGGTGGCGGCCGATGCGCTGAAGGCCAACATGCCGGACAAGACCAACAGTCCTGGTGTGGCCACTCGAGTGCTGCTCACCTGGTGGCTCACCTCCGCGCTGCCCACTTCTGGGATTCTGGTGATCTGCGCCGCACAGCTCGCGGGCTCCTTCCAGGCCGACGCGCGGAGCATCGCCTGGTCGGTGGTCTTCGTGGGGTCCCTGTCGTTCTTGGTGGGTCTGCTGGGCGCCAGCTTGGCGGCCAACTCGATCGCCGACCCCATCAAGCAGGTGCGCAACGCGCTCGGTGAGGTGCAGCGGGGGCGCACCGACGTCGCCGTGCAGGTGTACGACAGCAGCGAGGTCGGACTGTTGCAGGAAGGTTTCAACCGCATGGTCGCGGGCGTCGCCGAGCGGGAGCGCTTGCGCGACCTGTTCGGCCGCCACGTCGGTGAGGACGTTGCCCGGCAGGCGTTGGAGACGGGGACGGAACTGGGCGGTGAGGTCCGCGATGTCGCAGTGCTGTTCATCGACATGGTCGGCTCCACGCACCTAGCCGCCAGCCGCCCACCGGCGGAAGTGGTGCGGCTGCTGAACGAGTTTTTCCGCGTGGTGGTCGATGTGGTGGGTGAACATGGTGGACTGGTCAACAAGTTCGAGGGCGACGCGGCCCTGGTGGTCTTCGGCGCGCCGCTCGAGCACACCCATGCCCCCGCGGCCGCGCTGGCCTCCGCGCGGCAGCTGCGGGCGGAGCTGGGCACGATGACCGGCATTGACCTCGGCATCGGGGTGTCCGCGGGACCTGCGGTGGCGGGCAATATCGGTGCGGCGCAGAGGTTCGAGTACACCGTGATCGGCGACCCGGTCAACGAGGCGGCGCGGCTGACCGAGCTGGCCAAGTACCGCTCGTCGCGCGTGCTCGCCTCGGAGGTCGCGGTACTGGCGGCGGGCTCGCCGGAGCGTGAGCATTGGGGGATGCAGGAGGAGGTCACCCTGCGCGGACGGTTGAAGCCCACGCGCCTAGCGGTCCCGCGCTCCCCGGTGCGATGACCAGTCTTGTTCGGCGAGCGCCTCCTAACCGCGGCACACTGCAGAGAGAGGGCAGCCAGACGTTGCCGCACCGAGTTCCGCTGAGGAGGACGTGATGACCGAGCCCGCGCACCATCTGCCTGAGGACATGTCGACCGCGCAGTTGTTGGAACGACTGACTGAGCAGACGTCCTTGCTCGTGCGTCAGGAGGTGCAGCACGCGACCGCAGAGATGAAAGAGAAGGGCACCCGACTCGGCATCGGTCTCGGGCTGTCCGGTGCTGGGGCGGTGGTCGCGTTGTTCGGGGTAGGTGCGCTGGTCGCCGCGGCCGTGCTGGCGTTGGACCTGGTGCTCGCCGCATGGTTGGCGGCGCTGATCGTCGGTGTCGTCATCGTCGCCGTGGGCGCCGTGCTCGCGCTGGTCGGCGTGCAGCGGGCCCGGGCCGCTGTGCCGCCGATGCCGGAGGACACCATGGCCAGCGTGCAGCGCGACGTACAGACCGTAAAGGAGAACGTGAAATGAGTGTGGACAAGACCCAGCAGAGCCGCGAGGAGACCCGCGAGGAGCTGGCGGAGACCTTGGAGGCACTCGCCCACAAGGCGGACGTCAAAGGCCGGGCGAAGGACAGCGCCCAGCATGCGGTCGCGGAGGCGAAGGCAAAGGTCGACCCACGGTCCGCCGCGATAGGACTCGGCGCAGTAGCGGCAGTCGTCTTGCTGCTCGTGCTCCGGAAGAGGAGGAAGCGATGAGCGAGCGAAGCGACGTGGGAGTACGGCAATGAGCGCGGTGAACAAGGTGCTGTACAAGCCGCTGAGCCTGGCGGCCAGTGTGGCGGGCGGCATGCTCGCCGGTGCGGTGTTCACCAGGGTGTGGAGCCGGATCGGCGACGGTGGCGACGCCCCCGAGGCCGCCGACCTCAAGCACACCACCAGGGAGGTGCTCGTCGCGGCAGCGATGCACGGCGCAGTATTCGGTTTGGTGCGTGCGGCGGTGGATCGGGCTAGCGCAACGGGCTACCGCAAGGTGACCGGCGAGAACCCTGGCTGAGCGGCGGCTGCGTGAGTCTCAGGCTGCGGCGATCGTCGCGATAAAGCGTCCCGCGACCTCAGCCACCTCGAGCAGGGTCATCCCTGCGCCTGCGGCCACGTCCGCGATGGCGTCCACCCCTACCCGGGCCCAGCGAAACCACTCGCCCACGGCATTCTCGGTCTGAAAACGCAGGTCGGCATGCGTCACGCCGGTGCCAGGGCGGTCGATTTCCACCACGGCCAACCCGCCGGGGCGGAGCAGCTCGCCCGCCCGGCGGAGCACCCGAACGGGCTCTCCGCCGATGCCGATGTTGCCGTCGGCGAGCAGCACTCGGGACCACGCGCCGGTGCCGGGCAGCGGCGCGAACATGTCGCGTTGCACGGCCATCGCGCCGCGGGCAATGGTCATCCGCACGGCGACCGCGGACGAGTCCACTCCGAGCGCCGCGGTCCCGCGATCGGTCAAGGCAGCAGTGAATCGCCCTGGACCGCATCCGAGGTCGACAGTGGACCCGACGCACTCGGCCACCATGGCGTGGTCGGCACTGCGCTCGGCCTCGGTGGTGTCGGCGCGACCGAACCAGCGCGACATCGGCAGCTCGATGCGGCGACCCGTGCCGTCGCTGACCCAGCAGGGCAGGCCAGCTGCGGCGCGCGCGTAGAGCTCATCGGTGGACACGCTCGCCATACCGGTTACCGCCGTCATCGGCAGGGGGCCAATGCTGCTGAGGCGGCGACAGCCGCGGAGAATCGAGTACCCGCCGCGGCCTGAGCGACCGCCACGATGTCGTCGGGGGTGTCCACGTCCTGTAGCTCCGGGAGCAGCTGCACACTCGCACCGGCGCGACGCAGCGCGGCCAGCGTCAGATCGCCCGTGTCGGCGCACGACATCGGCACCCCGGCCAGTGCCGTCGCGAGCTCCGGTCGGCGCACGCCGAGACACCACCAGCCCCCGTCCAGCGCGCGCCCGAGCACGGCATCCACCGTGCACAGTTGCGCGGCGGCGGCGCTCAGCAGCGCCGGAGTCACCTGCGGGGTGTCCATTCCGATTTGCAGCACACCTGCAGTTGCGCCGGCGGCGGCAGCCGCGTCGGTGTGCGCCGCCACCAGACGAGCGGCGAAGCCGGTGCCTCGTTGCGCAACGACGACGAAGTTCTCCAATGCCTGCTGCAGCTCGTCACGCCGCTGCGCCCGAGCCAGCTCGCCGGTGAAGGCCACGATGCGGCACGCAGCGGGGGTGGCGGCGACGGCGGCCAAGGTGTCCAGCAGAGCTGCGGCGGCGAGGTCGGCGGCCGCCTCCGGCGAGAGCAGTGCGGTCAACCGGGTCTTCGCCTGCCCGGCGACGGGCGCCTTGGCTACCACCAGCAGTGTGGGCAGGTTCATGCGAGAGCCGCGCTGAAGTCTCGGATCGCCCGGACGGTGCCCAGCACCGAACCGGACACCTTTGAGCGGCCTGCCGTACGAGGTGCGTAGGTGACGTCCAACTCGGTGACCCGCCAGCCAGCGGCCGCGGCACGCACCAACAGCTCCAGCGGGTACCCGGACCGTCGGTTGGTCACGCCCAACTCCAACAGCGCCACTCGGCCGACCGCGCGAATGGCCCCGATGTCATGCACCCCGAGACCGTACCGGCTGCGCAGGCGTGCGGCGACGACCGCGTTGCCCGCCCTGGCGTGCCACGGCCACCCACTCCCGGCCAGCGGTACGCGACGGCCGACCGCGAGGTCGGCGCCATCGTTGAGCGCCGCCACCAGCAGCGGTAGCTCTCCGGGATCCATTGAACCGTCCCCGTCGAGCACGCAGACCACATCGGCTGTGGCGGCCAGCACCCCGGCGTGCACGGCGGCGCCGTACCCCGCACGAGCCTCGGACACCACCTCCGCCCCGTGGTCCGCAGCGACCCTGGCGGTGGCGTCCCGTGAACCGTTGTCCACCACGATCGCCCGGTACCCGTCCGGCAGTGCAGCGAGCACCCCGGGCACTGAGCCCTCCTCGTCCCGGCAGGGGATCACGACATCGACGGTATTCACAGCACCGATCCAAGCGGACAGGCACCGCGGGCGCTTCTCGAGAGCCCAGCGGCCCTAGGGTCGGTCAGGTGAGCACTGCTGTGACCGATCCATCGCCCACCCGCTCTCGACGGATACGCGGACTGCGCGGCGACGTGCTGAGTGGCCTGCTGGCAGTGCTCCTGCTCACAGCGGCGTTCGTCGTGCCCCGGCTGATGTCCGCCCGCGAGCAGGAGACGCTGCATGCCCTCACTGCCCCGCTGTACGGGCTCTGGCAGCGTCATTGGGGGGTGGGTACTCCGTTCGCGGTGGTGATTGCGGTGGGGGTCGTCATGTGGGGACCTTCGGTGGCGCAGCGTCTGCGGTGGTCGGCGCTGCTCGGTGTGACCGGCCTGGTCGCGCTGGCCTGGGCACTGGCCCTGCTGATGGTCGACGGCTGGCAGCACGGATTCATTGACCACCTTGATGATTCGAACGAGTACCTGCCGACGGTTCACACCATCGCCGACGTGCCTGCCATGCTCCGCGACTTCACCAACCGCATCCTGGAGGGACAGCCCGGAACCTGGCCGACGCACGTCTCCGGTCATCCTCCGGGTGCGCTGCTGGCCTACGTCGGGCTGGACCGCATCGGCCTGGGCGGCGTTGGGCCTGCCGGAATGCTCGATGTACTCGCCGGTTGCTCGGCCGTGGTGGCCGTGCTGATCGCGGTGCGCGCACTCGGCGACGAGCAGACCGCCCGACGAGCCGCCCCCTTTCTTGCGCTCGCTCCTGCGGTGATCTGGATCGCCGTGTCCGCCGACGCCTTGTTTGCTGGGGTGACCGCCTGGGGTATCGCCTTGCTGGCGCTCGCCGCCAAGCGGGTGGTGCGTTGGCCCGTGCTCGCGGCGCTGGGGGCCGGCGTATTGCTGGGCTACGGCATCTACCTGTCCTACGGTTTGGTTCTGATGGGTGTGCCTGCCGTGGCCGTGCTCCTTGCCGCCCGGACGGCGCGGCCGCTGCTACCTGCCTTGGTTGGGGCGCTCGCGGTGGTGGCGTGCTTCACCGCGGCGGGCTTTTGGTGGGTGGACGGCTACCACTTGGTCGTGCAGCGCTACTACCAGGGGATTGCCTCGGAACGGCCGTTCAGCTACTGGGGATGGGCGAACTTCGCGTCGCTGCTGTGCGCGGTCGGCGTGGCCACTGCCGCGGCCCTGCATCGGGTGTTCGCGCCGTCCAGGCTGCTGGCGCGGGACGGGCTGACGATGTTGGTCGCCGGTGCCGCGCTGGCCGTGGTGATCGCCGACGTCAGCGCGCTGAGCAAGGCGGAGACCGAACGCATCTGGTTGCCGTTCGCCGTGTGGTTGCTGGCGGCGACGGCGCTGCTCCCGGTACGCGGGCATCGTTGGTGGCTGGGTGCTCAGGCGGTGCTGGCGCTGGGCATTGTGCACCTGGTGCTCACCAACTGGTAGCCCATTACTGGGTACAGGGCTCGGCCGAGGACGGCACGATGAGCACCGGTCGCGAGGTGTTGTGCAGGACGCGGCTGGACACGCTCGCGTGCAGCAGCGACCGGAGCCCGTGCAGTCCGCGCGTGCCCGTGACGATGATGTCGGCGTGCAGCTCGTCGGCGGCGTCGACGATGCCCGTCCACACCGCTCCTGCCGCCGCGTGCACGCTGGGGGCGCCGTCCAGGCCTGCGGCGCGCGCGATCTCGGCGCCCTCTTCCGCCACCCGTTTCGCCTCGGTGACTGCGTAGTTGTCGGCTGCGCTCTCGTCGGTGGCCCAGCCCGCGGTGGTCATCCCACCCCACATCGTGGACAGCTGCGCGGTCTGGATCGCCAGCGGCGCCCACACGCTGACCACTGCGACCCGCGACGATCGCAGAAAGCGGGCGACGTAGCTGATGGCGAGCTTGGCGTTGTCCGACCCGTCGTAAGCGACGAGGACAAGGTCGCTCGGGTGCGTTCCCACGTCGCTTCGCTCGCTCTTCGGTGTAGCCATCGCAGTGCTCCTCCGGCTCGTACGTACTGACGGCCCTACCTCACCACATCTACGCCCCCTTGACGCTCAGCGCAGGCTCGCGAAGATGTCGTCGAGCTGTTCACCGGGCGCGCGGCCGGACTCCAGAAACCACTCCCGCCCCAATACCTGGCGAAAAATGGCGTCCGGAAGCCGCAGCAGCAGCTGCAGCGTCCGTTGGCCGGAGTCAGCGGTGGCTTGGCTGGCGTGTGCAGCCATTGCCGCGCGCTTGGCCGCGATATGGGCACGAACGTCGACGCGATGGGTGATAACGGCACTGTAGGAGGCGGCAAATGCCGAGACCCGTACCTCTGGCAGTACGAAAGGCACCGCTTGCACCAGGCGGATTGCCCGCTGGATCAGGCGGCGGTCGATGGTGGCCTGCAACACCAGGGAGGTGTCGGCCAGCGCAGCGGCCGCCGCCCCCACCCGATGCACCTGCACGTGGTCGGGGTGCCCGTACCCGCCCGCCGCGTCGTAGGTGGTCAGCGCGTCCGCATCTTCCTGCCGCAACACCCGCGCAAGCCGGTCTGCCGCCGCGTCGACGGCAACGCTGCTGAACCCGCCGCTTCGGGCGCTGTCCTGCCAGCCGGAGTCCGGGTAGTCCAGCAGCACCAACCGTGCGCAGCCCAACGCGGCCGCCGACTGCTCGAGCTCAGCGACCCGCCGTCGACCGAGCGAACCATCCGCGCGGAACCCGGAGGCAGCCAGACCCGCTTCGCCGTTGGTGGCCACCACCAACACCACGCGATGCCCCTCGGCGGACGCCCTGGCCAGGGTTCCGCCGGTGAGCAGTACCTCGTCGTCCGGATGGGCATGGAAGGAAACCAAGGTGAACGCCATTGGCCCAGCATCCCAGCACGGCGGGAGCTCTCAGCAGATGCACAGCGGGTCGTTGACTGCAGTGATGACCTGGAAGCACATGCTGGCGCGCAGCATGATGCATTGCCAGCACGCAACAGCCATCGTCGCCTTGGGAGTTGCCTACCTGCTAAACCTGCGTGCAGATGCTTAGGGCCAGTGAGCATGTCGATGCCGACGGCCACTCGCCGTGCGGGCGGCGACCAGCCGGTCGTGGACGGGGATGGCTGGGGCGGTCGCCACGTCGTCGGGCTCGGCGGACTCGCGAACTGCGGACTGCAGTACGTAGCCGGGGGTCCTCCTCGCGTGGGGGCATAAGTACGGCTGCCTGTGTGCCGCCATGTCACACTATTGGCGACGTGTGCAGGCCAGATCGGGTTGGTGCACGGGGTGTGGTCAGTGGGACGAACGGGAACGGCGAACACGTGAGCAACGAGTGGGACGAAACGCAGCAGCGCTCTTCTGCACCTGATCCGGGCGCGTGGGACCCCTCCGGTTCCTGGGACCCGTTCGGCACGGGTGGACAGCCACCGCAGGCGCCCTTCCCGCAGCCCCCCGGGACCGGGTCAGGAGCACCGCGAAGCGGTCCGTTGGTTGCCGTCGGAATGGCCTACCTGGTCATCGTGGCCATGGTGGTCGGTGTGCTCGTGGCCATCGCCACCACCACGACGAGTTCCGCGAGCTCCGCGTCCAGCCCTACAACCAGCTACAGCGGATCCCCCTCCTCCAGCACGCAGGCGACCTACGGCGCCCAACCCGTGACGTGTACAACGGCCCCCTCATTGCAGGTCAGCGGGGTGCGTGGGGACAGCAGCGGGATGGTCGTCACCATGCGTGCTGCCTCCAGCTGCAGCGGGGGTCAGACGCTGACGGGTCGGTGGCAAGTGCGGGTGCGCTCCGGAGGCACCGAGATTGCGGCTGCCTCCTTTGACTTCGGATCAACAGGGTTCTCCATCCCCTCCAACAGTTCCGCGTCGCTACAGCTCACATTTCCCCCTGGCTCCTACCGTGCCGCACCCTCCAGCCTGAGTCCGTCCACGTTGACGACGTCCGGCACGGGTAGCTCCACCGGCGGCTCGAGCAATGGGTCCACCCAAGCATCGGTGACCGCGGACAGCGCACTCCCGCCATCGGGGGGCAGTGTCGACGCAGCCTCCGCAGACGCGTTGCAGCGTCAGTCGTCCGTCGACAGCGCGACAGCGGTCTCGCAGCTTTCCGATACCTGGTCTCCCCAACTGAGCGCCAAACGGGCCGGATTGGTTGCTGACGGCGTCACGTACGACAACAGCGCGGTGCTGAATGACTATCTCAAGCTCAAGGCGACCTTCCCGAGCGCGCTGTTGATCTGGTCGGGGGACTGGCCGGTGTTCGACAGCGGTAACTTCTGGATCACAATGTCAGGCGTGACATTCAGTGATCCCGACTCGGCCAACAACTGGTGCATCCAGCAGAACCTCGATCGCGATCATTGCTTTGCGAAGCGGCTCAGCAAGTCCGGTGGTTCAGCCGGCAGCACCAAGCTGCGACCTCGGTGAGGCGCCGAAGTCTGGCCGAGGTTGCTGTTCTCCCAGCAATCGCGGTGTGTCTGGCGGCCTGCACGAGCGCCCCCGCCGCAGCCCCACCTCCCTTGTTGGTGCCGGTCCAGTCCATGTCGCCGAAGGAACCGACGACCTCCGCTACCCCAGCCCCGGCCGCGACGGCGACGCCGCCGCTCAATCCGGCTGGCTGCGTGTCCATCAAAGGGATGCTCCCGCGTACCCAGCTCGCGCAGCTGCTGATGGTGGGAGTGGATCCGTCCGGGCCTGCCGAAGCCCGGCTGGCCGTCAGTCGTGGCGTCGGGGGAATCTTCATCGGGGGCGAGGCGACCGGTCTCCTGACCGGTGGGGCACTGACCCAGCTGAATACCGAGACCCGGCTCCGGGTGATGGTGGCCGTCGACGAGGAGGGTGGCCGCGTTCAGCGCATCGACGGGTTGGACGGCCCCATCCCCTCCGCGCGGAAGATGGTGCAGTCGGGGATGACCGAGGCGCAGGTGCACGACCTTGCGCTGACCCAGGGGAAGGCCATGGGCAAGTACGGCGTCACCGTCGACTTCGCGCCCGACGCCGATGTCTCGGATCAACCCGACCGCACGGTGATCGGTGATCGTTCGTTCAGCCCCGATCCGGCGGTGGTGAGCAAGTACGCTGCCGCGTTTGCTCAGGGGCTGCGGGATGCGGGCGTCCTCCCGGTGATCAAGCATTTTCCCGGTCATGGTGAATCCAGTGGCGACTCACACAAGGGTGCGGTGAGCGTGCCGCCGTTGAGTGCGCTTCAAAATCGCGATCTAGTGCCGTTTCGGGACCTGATCACATCCACACCGCCTGACAAGCTCGGAGTGATGATCGGGCATCTCGACGTTCCCGGACTGACCGAACCGGGAACACCGGCAAGCCTCAGCCCGAAGGCGATCGGGTTGTTACGCAACGGGATCGGCTACACGGCGAAGCCGTTCGACGGGGTGGTGTTCAGTGATGACCTGGCGGGCATGGCGGCGATCACCGACAAGTACGATTTACCGCACGCCGTGCTGGACACGCTCAAAGCGGGTTCGGACGTCGCGCTGTTCCTCACCGCAAGCCGGGTTCCCACCGTGCTGGACACCCTGGAGCAGGCGGTCAAGAACGGGGAGCTGCCCAGCGAGCAGGTCCAGAACTCGGTGCGCCGGGTGCTGCAGGCCAAGAACGTCCCGCTCTGCGGCTAGGACGGCTGCCAGGGGTGTTGAGCGCCGGGTGCGGCTCCAACGTAGTTCGGTGCCGCCGCCGTGCCCGCCGCCCGCGATCCGCGGGGTGCGGTTGCGGCGTCAATGCCGACCGCGGCCCAGGCGGCAACGATCAGCGGCAAGACAGCGAGTGCGCCCCACTCCACGCCCAACACATCGTCCCCGCTGAGCAGCGAGTCTCCGGCCACGCTGATCACCAACGCGAGCAGCCCCGCGACCAGCACCGCCAGTAGCCCGAGCGGATCGCGCCGCCGCGCACAGATCCACGCCGCGGCCAACGCCATGCTCATCAGCACCGCGATGGCGATCCTGGCGTTGTGACTGCTGATCACGGAAGCTGCCGGGGTGGCGCCAAGAGCGACGCCGAGCAAGACCAGCGCCAACGCGGCCGCCACCCGGCCCACACTTCGGCCGACCAGCACGATGGCCACCGCCAGAGGAAGCGTCAACAAGCTGTAGACCACAGCGTCGGCGGCGGCCAACGCCCATCTGCTGTAACCGCCGCTCTCGAACAGCGCCTTGGAGATCGCACGTGACCACGGGCCGGAACTGAGCAGCAGGACCAGCAGGGCGATCCACATCACCGCGTGCGCGGCGATGAGCCGAGCCACGGGGGGCGACCACGCTGGCTGCGGCGCGCCCGTGGGAGGCGGACCCCAGCCGGTATTGGCGCCACCGAACGGCGGAACTTGTGTGGACACGGTGATCCCCCTCCCAGTCCGCCTGAGTATGTCGCACACCGTGGGTCGCCGCCATGCCTTGCCGCCATGCCTTGCCTGCTCAGACGGTCGCGAGCGCCTCCGCCTCGCGTGTGGTCGCCACCGCGGGCGGTGAACCATCCAGTGGCTTGCGCGCGGTCTCCGGGCTGAGCACCACCGCGACCAAACCGATCGCTGCTGCCACCATCAGGTAGACCGGCGCCACCAGGTTGCTCCCGGTCTGCCCCTCGAGGTATTTGATCAGCAGCGGAGCCGTTCCGCCGAACAGCGCGGTCGACACGTTGTACCCGATAGCCATGCCGCCGTAGCGCATCCCGGTGGGGAACAGCGCGGGCAGGGTGGCAGGCAGCACCCCGACGAACATCAGCAACAGGCCGCCGAGGATGGCCAGTCCGAGGAAGATCGTGACGTAGCTGCCGGATTTGATTAGCCAAAACGCGGGCAGCGAGAGCACGAAGAAGCCGACGCAGCCCGCGACCAACAACGGCTTGCGCCCGATGCGGTCCGACCAGCGCCCGACGAAGCTGATGGCCACCATCATCAGGACCATCACCACCACGATGATCACCAGACCGTGGGTCTCGTTGTAGCCCAGCGTGTCCGACAGGTAAGTCGGCATGTAGCTGAGCAGGGTGTAGTCGGTGACGTTGTAGACCAGCACCAAGCCGATGCACAGCAGCAGCGGTCGCCAGTTGCCAAAGGTCTCCCGCAGCTGGCGCGTCGGCGCCTCCTGCTTGGCCGTCTTGGCCTCTTCCTCCAGGCGCTGGAACGCCGGAGTCTCCTCCAAACGCAGCCGCAGATACAACCCGATCGCACCCAGCGGCAGTGCGGCGAGGAAGGGAATGCGCCACGCCCAGCTGTCCAGCGTCGCCTGACTTGCCACCCCTTGCACCACGGTGGCCATCAGTGCCGCCACCACGTAGCCACCGAGCGTGCCGAACTCCAGGAAGCTGGCGAAGAACCCGCGGCGCTTGTCCGGCGCGTACTCGACGATGAACGTGCTGGCGCCGCCGTACTCGCCGCCGGTGGAAAAGCCCTGGACGAGGCGCAGCACCACCAACAACACGGGCGCGAACACCCCGATGGTCGAGTAGCTCGGGATGAGGCCGATGAGGAAAGTGCTCGCGGCCATCATGAGCATGGTGGTCGCGAGCACCCGCTTGCGGCCGATGCGGTCGCCCAGCGGGCCGAAGAACATGCCGCCCAGCGGCCGGACCACGAAGGCCGCGGCAAAGGTGGCAAAGGTGAAGATCAGCTGCGCGCTGGGGCTGGAATCGGGGAAGAAGATACGGCCGATCGCCGTCGCCAGATAGGCGTAGACGCCGAAGTCGTACCACTCCATGGCGTTGCCCAACATGGCGGCCTTGACGGCGCGCTTGACGGCGGCGTCCTCGGTGACCGTGATGTCGGCGAGCCGTAACGGACCGGTTTCTGGGTGCTCTGCGCTGGTGGTCATGGTGCGTGCTCTCCTCGCACGGTGCGCCGCGGGCCGAGGTGCACCGGATGCGCACAGCAGCGGTCCCGCGGGCGGGTGCACTGGGCGGGGAATCGGCGCGACCGGCCCTTGTGGCACGTCCAACGCCCCCGCCGGACGGCTCTGGCTCGGTGCGTGGCCCAGGACGGGCCACCAATGCAGGGTCGGTGGATCAGGATAGCGAGATCGCTGCGTCCTGTCAGTTCACCGGTACCGCGGTAAGCCAATGTTGACGTCGAATTCAACTCTGTTCTAATGGAGCGATGATCCCAGTCGATGCGTCCGTGCCGACCGCGGTGCTGATGGACTTCGGCGGCGTCCTGACTGGGAGCCTGCTCGGGGCCTTCGCGCAGTTCGGGGCCTCACTCGGGGGAGATCCCGGGTTGCCGATGAGGCTGCTCGGCGAGGATCCCATCTCACGCCAGCTGATCTCCGAGCACGAGTGCGGCCGGATCGACGCCGACACATTCGAGCGCGGGTTCGCCGACCGGCTGTCGGCCCACGGTCCCCGAGTGAGTGCCGACGGGCTGCTCGCCCGCATGCAGGCGGGCCTGACCAGAGATGAGGACATGGTCGCGCTGGTGGCGCAGATCCGTGCCTCGGGTCATCCGCTCGCCGTGGTGACCAACGCGTTCGGCCGGGATACCTACGCGGGGTACGACCTCAACGAGATGGCGGACCTAGTGGTGATCTCGTCAGAGGTGGGCGTGCGTAAACCGTCCCGTCGGATCTACGCCCTGGCATGCGAAGGCCTCGGCGTCCGGCCGGAGGAGGTGGTGCTGATCGACGATCTCCAGCAGAACCTCGACGGCGCGGCCCGACTCGGCATCGCGGGCATTCTGCACACCAGCGCCGCCGACACCAGACGTCAGCTCGCCGACAGGTTTGGCGTTCTCGTGCGACCGTAGGAGGTGGAGAGGAGCAGTACATGACTGCAGATGCAGGCGTTCTCGAGTCGGCGCTCGTCGAGATCCAGACGCGGCAAGATGCTGCCTGGCCGCAGCAGGTGCCGAGGGTTGTCGAGTACCCACTCGAAGTGCACGGCGTCGTCGACTACCTCCGACACTGGGCGGTCGCCCGGCCGAGCACGGTCGCGATCGCCTTTTACGGCCGTGACGTCACTTATCGGGAGCTGGAAGAGCTGTCCGACCGCTTTGCGGGGTGGTTGCTGGCCAACGGAGCTGCGGCTGGCGACCGTATCGGGGTACACCTCGGCAACTGCCCGCAGTTCCACATCGCGATGCTCGGCATCCTGAAGATCGGTGCGGTGCACGTACCGATCAACCCGCTCTTCCGGGAGCACGAGCTCACCCACGAGCTGTGCGACGCGCAGGTGAGCATATTGCTCACCCAGGACACCTTTGTGGCCATGGTCGAATCGGTGCGCTCGGATACCCCGCTGAGGCACGTCGCGGTCACTGCTGTTTCGGACATGCTGCTCGAGTCGCCCGGTGTGCCGCTGCCGTTCGCGATCGTCGACCAGCAGCTGAGCGACTGGCACACCATCCTCGACAGCCCCAGGGCGCTGGTGATGGCCACCGACCCGGACGCGCTTGCCGCCCTCAACTACACGGGGGGAACCACCGGCATGCCCAAGGGTTGCGAGCACACCCAGCGGCACATGGTCTACACCGCTGCCACCGCCACGGTGGCCGGCGGCCACCAGGTCGGTGAGTACCCGCACGTCGTCCTCGGATACCTGCCGGTGTTCTGGATTGCCGGAGAAGACTTCGGCATCCTGTTCCCGCTGGTCAACGGGGGCACGGTGGTACTGCTGAACCGCTGGGAACCGGGTACCGCGCTGACGTCGATCGCGCGGTACGGGGTGACGTCGATAGTGGGCACCGTGGACAACTACCTCGAGCTCATGGCGGCGCCTGGGTTCGCCGAACACGACCTGTCCAGCCTCGACAACACCACCGCAGTCTCCTTTGTCGTCAAGCTGGACTCGGCGATTCGGGTCCGTTGGCGCGAGGCGACCGGCGTAACACTGCGTGAGGCCAGCTACGGGATGACCGAGACGCACACTGCCGACACCGTAACCCTCGGCTTCCAGGAGCAGGACTACGACCTGCACCGCGAGCCCGTGTTCTGTGGGTTGCCGGTGCCCGGCACTGACGTGCTCATCGTGGACGAGGATGGGCAGCCGGTTTCGGTGGGCGATGTTGGTCAGATCATTGTCCGCAGCCCGTCGCTGCTCACCCGCTACTACCGCAACGAGGCGGCCACCGAGGAGGCACTGCGCGACGGTTGGTTGCAGACCGGTGATGTGGGCAAGCTGAACGAGCGTGGCGCGCTGCACTACCTGGGCCGCAACAAAGAGATGATCAAGACCAACGGGATGAGTGTGTTCCCATCCGAGGTGGAAGCGTTGTTGATGCTGCACCCGCAGATCCGGGCGGCCGCCGTCCTGCCCAAGCCCGACCCGGACAAGGGGCAGGTGCCCTTCGCGTTCGTTCAGCTCGTGCCGGGGGCAGCGGTCGATGCGGTCGAGCTGCGCGAGTGGGCAACGCGGAACATGGCCGGCTATAAGGTGCCCATTGTCGAGGTCTTGGAGACCTTGCCGATGACGGCCACCGGCAAGGTTCGCAAGGGCGAATTGTTCACTTTGGTCGAGGAGCGCAGGTGACCTTGCTGGTCGCCAACCGTGGTGAGATCGCCCTGCGAATTCTCCGGACCGCGACCGAGCTGGGCCTGGACACGGTAGCCGTCTACGCCGCCGACGATGCGGACAGCCCGCACGTGCGCGTGGCCACCGACGCCATCCCACTGCAGGGCACCGGGCCCGCTGCCTATTTGGACCAAGACGCCATCCTCGCGGCGGCGACCCGTTTTGACGCCGAGCTGATTCACCCCGGTTACGGCTTTCTCAGCGAGAGCGCGAATTTCGCCCAGGCGTGCGCGGAGCAGGGGCGGGTGTTCGTCGGGCCCGCGCCCGCCGTCCTGGAAATCTTTGGTAACAAGTCCGCGGCCCGCGCCGCAGCGCTCGCCGTCGGTGTCCCCGTGCTTCCGGCGACGACCGGGCCGAGCAGCGTGGCGGAAATCCGCGAGTTCTTCGCGACCCAGCCGAACGGAGTCATGATCAAGGCGCTGGCCGGTGGTGGTGGTCGCGGTATGCGTCCGGTCCACTCGGACGGTGACATCGAGGCCGCCTACCGGTTGTGCGCGGCGGAGGCCCAGGGCGGTTTCGGCGACGCCGGGCTCTTCGCCGAAGCCCTGCTCGAAGACGCTCGGCACATCGAGGTCCAGGTGGTGGCCGCGGTGGACGAAAACCGATCACGCGCACTGGCCCTGGGCGACCGGGACTGCAGCATCCAGCGCCGACACCAGAAGCTCATCGAGATCGCCCCGGCCCAAGGTCTCGACGCCGGGCTGCGGCGCGCGCTGCACGAGGCGGCAGCCACGCTGTGCGCGAGCGCGGACTACCGCGGGATCGGCACGGTGGAGTTCCTCGTCTCCGCGGGCGGTTTCGTCTTTCTCGAGGTCAACCCGCGAATCCAGGTCGAACACACCGTTACCGAGGAGGTCACGGGGGTCGACCTGGTGGCCATCCAGATCGCGATCGCCCAGGGCGCGACGTATAAGGATCTGGAACTTCCTTGTGGAATCAGCGCTCGACGAGATGGTGGGCCCCACGGTGAACCAGCGTGGACGCAGGGAATCGCCATCCAGGCCCGGGTGAACATGGAGATCCTGGATGCGCAGGGTCAGGCTGTCCCGGTGGCGGGCGCGTTGACCACATTCTCCCCACCGGTCGGTCCCGGGGTCCGAGTGGACACCTACGGACGGGCCGGGTTGGTGACCAGTTCGCGCTACGACTCGTTGCTGGCCAAAGTGATCGTGCACGTCCGCGGGCAGTCGTTCGCGGCGGCGTTACGCAAGTCCGGAACGGCGCTCGGTGAGTTCGTCGTCGAAGGCGTGCCGACCAACACCGCGTTTCTGCGCGCCGTGCTCAGCGATGAGGGCTTTGGGGCCGGGCCGGTGGGCACCACGTTTCTCGCCGAACATATGCCGCAGCTGTTGGCGCGGGTCCCCTCGCCTCAACCCCAGCGGCAGGTGTCCTCGGTGGAACTACGTGGGGATGAGGAGGCGATCAGTGCGCAGCTGGCCGGCACCGTGGTCGAGCTGCCGGCGGAGGGTGTGGAGCTGGCGGAGGGCACCCAGCTCGCGGTGCTCGAGGCGATGAAGATGCAGCACGTACTCGTCGCCCCCAGCAGTATCCGGGTGCTGCACAGGGTGGTTTCCGTAGGGGACACGGTGAACGCGGGCGAACCGCTTGTCGTCGTCACCCGCACCGGTGCCAGCAACGATTCCACTGTGGATGCATCAGTCGATTTGGATCACCAGCGGCGCGATGAGGCCGAGATCCGCGGCCGGCATGAGATCACCCTTGACGCGGCGCGCCCCACGGCGATTGCCAAGCGGCACAAGCTCGGTCGGCGCAGTGCGCGGGAGAACATCGCCGATCTGGTCGACCCCGGCAGCTTCGTCGAGTACGGCGCCTTGGTCCTGGCGGCGCAGCGCAGCCGCCGTAGCGAGCAGGACCTGATCGAGAACACCCCGGCCGACGGCATGGTCGCCGGGCTCGCCACCGTCAACGCCGAGCAGTTCGGCATGCGCGCCGCCGAGGCCGTGGTGTTGTCGTATGACTACAGCGTGCTCGCCGGCACGCAGGGCATGCGTAACCACGCCAAGACCGATCGGCTGTTCGAGCTCGCAGCCCGGCGTGCGGTGCCGCTGGTGTTGTTCGCGGAGGGCGGCGGCGGACGCCCGGGAGACACCGACGCCGGCGGCGGCGCGGGGCTGGAGCTGGGCACCTTCCGGGCGCTGGGCGCCCTCGCGGGGAAGGTGCCGACCGTCTCGATCGTCTCCGGGCGCTGCTTTGCGGGCAACGCGGCGCTCGCCGGGATCTGCGATGTCCTCATCGCCACGCCGGAGGCGAACATCGGGATGGGCGGGCCGGCGATGATCGAGGGTGGCGGTCTCGGTCGCTACCGGCCCGAGGAGATCGGTCCAATTGAGGTGCAGCGTCGCAACGGGGTGGTCGACCTGCTCGCCCGTGACGAGGAGCACGCCGTCGCTCTCGCCAAGCAGTACCTCGCACACTTCCAGGGCTCGCTCGCCGAGTGGGCGGCCCCTGATGCGCGTCTGGCGCGGCACGTGGTGCCCGAGAACCGGTTACGGGCCTACGACGTGCACGCGGCCATCGACTCGCTCGCCGACCTCGGCTCGGTACTCGAGCTGCGCAGTGCGTACGGCGTCGGCATCGTCACCGCGCTGATCCGAGTCGAGGGGGTGTCCTACGGGCTTATCGCGAACAGGAGCCATCATCTCGGCGGTGCGATCGACGCCGAAGCGGCCGACAAGATGGCGGACTTCCTCACGCTGTGCGAATCCTTCGGCCTGCCGCTCGTCTCGCTGTGCGACACCCCGGGCTTCATGGTCGGCCCGGACGCCGAAGCGGAGGCGACGGTCCGCCGGTTCAGCGCACTGTTCATCGTCGGCGCGCGACTGACCGTGCCGTTCGGGACGATCATCCTGCGCAAGGGCTACGGCCTGGGCGCGATGGCGATGGCGGGCGGCTCCTTCCGCGCGCCCCAGTTCACCGTCGCCTGGCCCACCGGCGAGATCGGTGGCATGGGGCTCGAGGGCGCGGTACGACTGGGCTTCAGCAAGGAACTCGCCGCCCTCGACGATCCGGCCGACCGCGAGAAGCTGTTCGCGGAGTTCCTTGCCCTCGCCTACCAACACGGCAAGGCACTGACCGCGGCCACCACCTTCGAGCTGGACGATGTCATCGACCCTGCCGACTCGCGAGCATGGATCCGGCAGCTAGCGCGTTAGTCGCACTCATTCCTTCGGGCGTCCGCGTAGCCGCTTGGTATGTCCGCGTTGCACTTTGGCGTCTACTCGCCGCTGCTTCGCTCGCTTGCTCGGCGTGGTCGGTCGTCGCTTCGGCGGGTCGGGGGCCAGCGCGTCGGCCAGCAGCATGGCCATCCGCGCACGGGCCGCTTCCCGATTGCGCAGCTGCGAGCGGGTTTCCGATGCGGCGATGGTGACCACCCCGTCCACTGCTCGCCGCTCGAGGCGTCGGAGCAGCCGGGCACGCTGAAAGTCGGTGACCGTGGACAGTGTGTTCAGATCCAACGACAACTCGACGCGCGAATCGGTGGTGTTCACGCCCCGCCCGCCCGGCCCGCCCGAGCGGGAGAAGCGCCATCCCAGCTCCGCCGCTGGAATGACCAGCCGCGGGCTCACCGACAGGTCGGAGTCGACGGGATCAGCCACGGAACGCATTCTGCTCGTGAGTGAGAGTTGGCCGCTATCCGCCAACTGCCACTCACGAGTGAGTGACGTGTGCCACCATGGGCATCGACACCCGGTTTCCATCAGCGCGCACCTCACCAGGATGCGCTGCGTGTGGAGGTTGCCGCTCGAGTCGCCACAAGTGGCTCGGCGCGGACGCAGAGAACAGGAGCGAACCCATGTCTTCGAGCACGGCAAGACCAGCCCGCAGCGCGGTCCCTGTCGGCACGCGCACCGCGGTGGGTTCGGAGCCCGCCCCCGAACAGGTGATCGCCGGGCTGCGGGCCACCAGCGAGGGTGGCGCCGACCTCGTGCAGTTGCTGACGCCCGAGGGCGAGCGGGTCGGCGACGAGCGCTTTGACAGCTACGTCGAAGACATCGGGCTGGACGAGCTCAAGAGCTACTACCGGGACATGGTGCTGGTGCGCCGCTTCGACCGGGAAGCCAACGCCCTGCAGCGGCAAGGGCAGCTGGGCATCTGGGTCCCGTTGCTGGGGCAGGAAGCGGCGCAGATCGGCTGCGGACGGGCCATGGCGCCCCAGGACATGGCGTTTCCGTCCTACCGCGAGCACGGCATCGCCTGGTGCCGCGGGATCGACCCCACCGAGGTGCTCGGCATCTTCCGGGGCACCGATCACGGCTCCTGGGACCCGGTCAGCGTCGGCATGCACCTGTACACCATCGTCATCGGCAACCAGTGCCTCAACGCCACCGGTTGGGCCATGGGCTCCAAGCTGGCCGGCAAGGTCGGTGACGCCGATGGTGAAGCGACGGTCTGCTTCTTCGGCGACGGCGCCACCAGTCAGGGTGACGTGCACGAGGCCTTCGTCTGGTCGGCCGTGTACGACGCACCCCTGGTGTTCTTCTGCCAGAACAATCAGTGGGCCATTTCCGAGCCGACGGAGCGCCAGAGCCGGGTGCCGTTGTACAAGCGTGCCGAAGGTTACGGCTTCCCCGGCATCCGGGTCGACGGCAACGACGTGCTGGCCACTCTGGCCGTCACCCGCTGGGCGCTGGAGCAGTGCCGCACCGGCAACGGACCGGTGCTCATCGAGGCGTTCACCTACCGGATGGACGCGCACACCACCACCGACGACGTCACCCGCTACCGCTTGGCTGATGAGGTGGAGACCTGGAAGCTGAAGGACCCGATCGAGCGGCTGCGGGTGTACTTGGTGCGCCACGAGGCGGTGGGCCAGGAGTTCTTCGACGAGATCAGCGCGGAGTCGGATTCGTTCGCCGCGGCCTTGCGCGAGTTTTGTTTCGCGATGCCTGACCCGCCACCGGACCGCATCTTCGACAACGTCTACGCCGAGTCGTCTCCGGTGGTGGATGCCCAGCATGCGGAGTACCTGGAATACCTGTCCGGGTTCGCGGGAGCTGAGCATTGATGGCGCCGCTCACGATCGGCAAGGCGCTGAACCTGGCGTTGCGCACCTCGATGGAGGCCGACGACAAGGTGCTCATCATGGGAGAGGACGTCGGCAAGCTCGGCGGCGTCTTCCGCATCACCGACGGCCTGCAGAAGGACTTCGGCGAGCATCGCGTGCTGGACACCCCGCTGGCCGAATCCGGGATCGTCGGCACCGCAATCGGTTTGGCGATGCACGGCTACCGCCCGGTGTGCGAGATCCAGTTCGACGGCTTCATCTTCCCGGCCTACGACCAGATCGTCAGCCAGCTGGCCAAGCTGCACTACCGTTCGCAGGGCAAGGTCCCGATGCCGGTGGTGATCCGGGTGCCCTTCGGTGGCGGGATCGGTGCGGTGGAGCACCACTCGGAGTCGCCGGAATCACTGTTCGCCCACGTCGCTGGTTTGAAGGTCGTGGCGTGCTCCAACCCGGTGGACGCGTATTGGATGCTGCAGCAGGCCATCGCCTGTGACGATCCGGTGCTGTTCTTCGAACCCAAACGCTACTACCACTCCGGCAACCTCAAGGCGGACGTCGACCTCGATGCCACCGCACCCCCTTTGTTCACCTCGCGGGTGGTGCGGGAAGGGACTGCGGCCACGGTGGTGTCCTACGGGCCGTCCATGAAGGTGGCGCTGGACGCGGCGACCGCCGCCGCCGAGGACGGAACCTCGCTGGAGGTGATCGACCTGCGGTCACTGTCCCCTTTGGACCTGGCGCCGGTGTTCGACTCGGTACGCAAGACAGGGCATCTCATCGCGGTCAGCGAGGCACCGCTGGAGTCCTCGGTCACCTCCGAGATCGCGGCCAGGGTGCAGCAGGAGTGCTTCTACTCGTTGGAGGCTCCGGTGTTGCGGGTGAGCGGATTCGACACTCCGTACCCGCCGGCGAAGGTGGAGGAGTACTTCCTGCCCGATCTGGACCGGGTGCTACATGCCGTCGACCGCTCACTGGCCTGGTAAGGGTAACGCAAACATGCCTCAGTTCAAGCAATTCCCGCTGCCCGACACCGCCGAGGGTCTCACGGAGGCCGACATCCTGAGCTGGAACGTCGCGGTCGGTGACACAGTGACCGTGAACCAGATCGTCGTCGAGATCGAGACCGCCAAGGCCGCCGTGGAGCTGCCGTGCCCGTGGGCCGGGGTGATCACGGAGCTGCTGGTCGAGCCCGGTCAGAGCGTTCCGGTGGGCGTGCCGATCCTTACCCTTGACGTCGACCCCGCCGGAGACGCACCCGCTGCCAACGCCACCCCCCCGGCCGAGGACGAGGAAATGAAGCCGCTGGTCGGCTACGGCGCCAAGGCTGTAGCGACCACGCGGCGACCCAGGAGCGGCGCGGGGGCCATGGCTGCGGCGCAGGTGCCTGCAAAGGCGGTACGTGTGGCCCAGGTGCCCCTGGCGAAGCCGCCGGTGCGCAAGCTCGCCAAGTCGCTCGGCGTCGATCTGTCCGGACTGGCCGCCGGTCGCGCGGACGGCGTCATCACGCGTGCGGAGGTCATGCAGGCCGCTGCCCCTGCAGCAGCGGCCACCGATGAGCGTCGGGTGCCAGTCAAAGGTGTGCGAAAGATGACCGCCGAGGCCATGGTGGCGAGCGCCTTCACCGCCCCCCACGTCACCGAGTTCCTCACCGTCGACGTCACCCCGATGATGGAGTTGCGCGCGAAGCTCAAGGCGCACAGGGACTTCGCTGGCCTCAAGCTCACACCGCTGGCGTTCGCGGCCAAGGCGGTGTGCCTCGCCGCCCGTCGAACGCCCGATGTCAACGCGCACTACGACGCCGACGCCGGCGAGATCGTCTACCACTCCGCGGTGAACCTGGGCATCGCCGCGGCCACACCGCGCGGCCTGATGGTTCCCAACATCCGCAACGCCGAGATGCTGAGCCTGGCCGAGCTGGCGCAGGCGTTGACCGAGCTCACGGCCACCGCACGGGAGGGCAAGACGCCACCGTCGGCGATGACCGGCGGCACGTTCACCATCACCAACGTCGGAGTGTTCGGCGTGGACACCGGGACGCCGATCCTGAATACGGGCGAGGCGGGCATTCTCGCGCTGGGGGCGATCAAGCAGGCACCGTGGGTGGTGGACGGCGCGCTGGCCGTGCGGACGGTGTGCCAGCTGGCGCTGAGCTTCGATCACCGCGTGGTGGACGGGCAGCAGGGATCGCAGTTCCTCGCCGACGTCGGCGCGCTGCTGACCGACCCGGGTGTGGCGATCACCTACTGAGCCTGGGCCGACCAACGGGGCATTTCGTGACCTGAACGCCGTTTTCCGGGCGCCGGAAGGGCGTTTCGTGACGTCAATGCCCCGCTGCGGCGGTTATCCTCACCCTGTGGATAACCCGCCGAACTCGGGCGTGGTCGGCAGCATCGTGCGTCATTGTCAGAGGCATGACGAGGACGTGCCGCAGGCCCAGGGTCGAGGGTGTGTTTCGGGGTAGTGAAGCGGTGGCCGCGGGCCAGGTGACTGTCAAGCAGCTGCGGGGCAGCCGCTACACCAGGCTGTTTCGTGACGCCTACATTACCGCTGGCCACCGCGTCACGCACGAGCTTCGGTGCGAGGCGGCGGCCCTGGTAGTGCCCGAAAAGGCGGTGCTGACCGGTCGATCGGCAGCGGCGATCCTGGGCGTGGACCTGACCCGCGTTGCCGATCCAGTGGAATGGCTTGTCGCGGATCAGTGTCAGCTGCGTATCGGTGGCATGGCGGTCAAGCAGACGCCCATCTCGGCAGACGACTGGCGAAGCGGCGACTTCTGCCGCGTCGCTTCACCCGCACGTCTGGGGTTCGATCTCGCGCGCGGACCGGAAATTCGCAAAGCGGTGTCTTACCTGGACGCAGCAGTCCGCGGTGGACTGGTGAGCATCGGCGTACTGCGCCAATACTGCAGGTTCCGCCATGAACACGGAGTAGCCAACGTGCGTGCTGCGGTCGAGCTGGCCGACGGCCGGGCTGAGTCGCCGCCGGAATCCGAACTGCGGGTGGTCCTGGCTCAGGGTGGATTCCGGGTGACGCCGCAGGTGTTGCTCACCGACCGTAACGGCAGGCACATTGCCCGTGCCGACCTTGCTGTCGACGGGTACAAGGTGGCCGTCGAGTACGACGGTGCGTGGCACGCGCTGCGGGAGCAACTGGAGAGCGACCGGGCGCGACTTCGGCGTCTGCGGGACGGGGGTTGGGAGGTTGTGCACATCACGGCGAAGGATCTCGCCGGCGATTCGGGCGCGATCTGCGACGCGGTGCGCCGAGCCTGCGCCCGTGCTGAGCTTCGTTGAACCGGACCCATGAAGGGCGTTTCCTGACCTGAACGCCCGATCTGCGCCTCAGAAAGGGCTTCGAGTGACTCGAATGTCCCCGGGGCGGGAACCTAGCGGATGTGTACCCCGGAGATGGCGCGGGAGATCACCAGCTGCTGAATCTGCTCCGTGCCCTCGAAGATGTCGAAGATCTTCGCGTCACGGTGCATCCGCTCCACTGGGTACTCACGGGTGTAGCCCACTCCGCCGAGGATCTGGATCGCCCGTTCGGTGGACCACACGGCGACCCGGCCGGCCTTGAGCTTGCTCATCGAGCCCTCGGCCGCGGTGAATCGTGCGCCGCTCTTGGCCATCCAGGAGGCGCGCCGCACCAGCAGGCGCGCGGCATCGATCTCGGTCTTCATGTCGGCCAAGGTAAACGCGATCGCCTGGTTCTCGATGATCGGCCTGCCGAACACCACCCGCCCTTTCGCGTACTCAAGCGCGTAGTCGTAGGCCGCCCGGGCGATGCCGATCGCCATCGAGCCCACGGCGGGCCGGGTCAGCTCGAAGGTGGCCATCGCCGCCTGGCCGCCGCCGCGCACACCCTCGCGTGCTCGAGCCAGCTTGTGATCCAGCTTCTCCTTGCCGCCCAACAGGTTGGCCCCCGGAATGCGCACGTCATCGAGGAACACGTCGGCAGTGTTGGAGGCCCGCAGGCCGTGCTTCTTCAGCTTCTTGGCGACCTCCAGACCCTTTGCCCCGGCCGACACCATGAACGCGGCCTGACCGCGCGAACCCAGGTTCTTGTCCACCACAGCCTGGACCAGGAAGACGTTCGCGATCCCGCCGTTGGTGGCCCACGCCTTGAGTCCATTGAGGACCCACTCGTCGGTGGCCTCGTCGTAAACCGCCCGGGTCCGCATGGCCGACACATCAGAGCCTGCCTCCGGCTCGGAGGAACAAAACGCGCCTACCTTGAGGTCGTCCGGGGTGCCGTAGCATTGCGGGATCCACTCGCCCATCTGCTCGGGCGTGCCCGCAGAGAAGATTCCGGCCGCGGTCAGGCCACTGCCCATGATGGCTAGCGCGATGCCACCATCGCCCCAGAACAATTCCTCGTTGAAGATCGGGACACTGAGGCCCGTCTCGTCCGCGCTGAGGCTGGCCAACGTCTCAAAGCCGTACAGTCCAATCTTGGCGGCCTCCTGCATGATCGGCCACGGGGTCTCCTCCCGCTCGTCCCACTCATGAGCGGCGGGCCGAATGACGTCGGCAGCGAATCCATGCACCCACTTCTGTAGCTCGATCTGTTCCTCGGAGAGCTCGAGTGAAAACATGCGGTGCCGGGTCCTTTCGAAGAAGCGGACGGAGAACCTACTGGCGGGTAAGGTTACGCGCCGGTAGGGTAGCGCGCAACACGCGACTGGAGGATTACATGGTGAGCGGGACCAAGCGGTTGCCGCGCGCCGTGCGGGAGCGGCAGATGCTCGATGCCGCCGTCACCGTCTTTGCGCACAACGGATTTCATGGTGCCTCGATGGACGACATCGCGCTTGCGGCTCAGATCTCCAAACCGATGTTATATCTGTACCTCGGCTCCAAGGAGCAACTGTTCGCGGCGTGCATCGACCGCGAGGCGGTGCGTTTTCTTGACGCAGTCACCTCCGCAGTGCGTCCGGAGCTACCGCCCCGGGAACAGGTGGCCAATGGCATCAACTCGGTCTTCAGCTTTGCTGCCGCGCATCGGAACATCTGGCTGGTGCTTTACCGCCAGGCGCGGCTGCTGCCGCCTTTCGACCAGCAGGCAACAGCCATCCACCGCCAAGCGGTAAGTGCGGTCTCGGCATTACTGCAGCGTTCGGCGTGGGGCAAGCACCCCGCTGAGCACTTCGACAGTCTCGCGGTCGCGTTGGTCGGCGCCGGTGAAGCGCTGATCGACCGGATGCTGGACCAGGCCGATCCGGATCCGCGCGCGTCGGCAGCGCTGCTGATCGATTTCGCCTGGCACGGGCTCGGCGGACGCCGAAAGTAGAACTAGCTTCCCTGCTGGGGGTAGATGGTCTCGCCGCGGGCAAGCATCGCGACGAACTGGGCGATCTTTCGTGCGCGGGTCTCCGAGCGCTTGACGGCGTTGACCCGGTAGATCAAGGCGTAACGATTGGTCGAGTTGAGCCTGCCCAGCATCATCGCGGCTGCAGGGTTGACGGCGATCGCCGCGGCCAGGTCCTCCGGCATCGCCGCGTCCGCCTGGCCGGCGTAGGCGTTGCTCCATCGCCCGTCGGCTTTCGCCGCCTCCACCGCAGCCTGACCCACTGAATGCATTCGACCGGCCACAGTGAGCCGTTCGACGTGCGCGACGTTGCGGGCAGACCAGGCACTGCGGGAGGTGCGCGGGGTGAAACGCTGGCGGAAGCTGCCGCCGTCCCGGCTGCCCTTCTGGCCGTCGACCCAGCCGAAACACAGGGCCTCGTCCAGCGCCTCCTCGTAGGTCAGGGAATTAACCGTTCCGCCCTTCTTGTGCAGGACGAGCCACACTCCCGGCTCGGCGTGATGCTCCGCGAGCCACGCGCGCCACGCCACCGCGTCGGCCAACAACAGCTCGGGCAGCTCGATCATGGGCCTAGAGCATAGTGATGGTCCCGCTCAGGTGCGGGGTGTCCTTCTTGGCGTTCCGCAGACCCAGCTCCCAGCCTGTCGTGGTTTCGGCGGTAGAGAAGGTCACCGAGCTCGGTAGCAGGATCGGCTTACGGAACGCCACGGTGTAGTCCATGGCATCGGGCAGGCGCCCCTCCAACGCGGCCAGGCACCGTGCCGTGCTCCACATCCCGTGGGCAATAGCGCGGGAGAAGCCGAAAGCCTTGGCGCTCAGCGCATGTAGGTGGATCGGGTTGCGGTCGCCGGAGACTGCGGCGTAGCGGCGACCGAGTCCGTCATCCAGCTTCCACATCGCCGCGGCGCCCTCGGGAATGTCGATCTTGGGCCCCGAGGATGCGGTCTCCGATCCGCCGCTGCCCTTGCGGAGGTACGTGCTGGTACCGGTGTAGATGCGCTCGGCGCCGGCGTTGACCTCGGTGATCAGGTCCAGCTGGCGGCCTTGGCGGTGCGGACGCAGGTTGGTGGCGCGGACGGTGACGTCGAAGCTCTCCTCGGCCCCCGCCGGGCGAGTGGTCTGGATGCGGTTGGCCACGTGCACCATCCCCAGCAGCGGAAACGGGAAGTCGCCTGCGGTCATCAGCTTCATGCTCATCGAGAAGGCAAGCACGTGCAGGTAGGTCGCGGGCAAGGTTTCGCCGAGGCGGAAGCCACACACCCGCGCGTAGTCGGCCAGGTGCTCCCGATCCACGGTCAGACCCGGCAGGAACAGCTCCCGCTCAGGCAGCTGCTGCGGACGTCCGGACAGCGGTAGTGCCGCCAACGCCGCTTTGAGATAGGGCTGAGTCAGCCCCGGCGCATCGGTCAGGGTCTCGGTCTGCATGCTCAGGCCCCCAGCAGACTCTGGCCGCACACGCGGACGATCTGCCCGGTGACCGCAGCCGACGCCGGGCTGGCGAAGTAGGACACCGTCTCGGCAACGTCGACGGGCAACCCGCCCTGGGTCATGCTGTTCATCCGACGGCCGGCCTCGCGGATGACGAGGGGTACAGCCGCGGTCATCTTGGTCTCGATGAATCCGGGAGCGACCGCGTTGATGGTGATGTCGCGCTTGGCCAGCTCCGGGGCCAGGGCCTGCACCAGGCCGATAACGCCGGCCTTGGAGGTGCCGTAGTTGGTCTGACCGTTGTTCCCGGCGATCCCGGCGATGGAGGACACCCCGATCACCCGGCCGCCCTCGCGTAAAGCGCCACGCTCCAGCAACTCGGCGGTGAGGCGTTCGGGCGCCGCGAGGTTGACCCCGATGACGGCGTTCCAGCGGCCGGCGTCCATGCCACCAAGGGTCTTGTCGCGGGTGATGCCTGCGTTGTGCACGATGATGTCCGCGCCACCGTGGCGCTCGAGCAGGTGGTTGGCCAGCGTGGCTCCGGCGTCAGCCGCGGTGACGTCCAGTGCCAGCGAGCTGCCACCCACAGCGTTGGCCGTCTGCGAGAGCGCCTCCCCGGCTTGCGGTACATCGGCACATACCACGTGCGCGCCGTCCCGGCTGAGCACCTCGGCGATGGACGCGCCAATACCCCGCGCGGCGCCGGTGACTACGGCGACCTTGCCCGCCAACGGCTTGTCCCAGTCGGTCGGCGCCGCGGCGTCGTGGGCGTTGATGGAAATGACCTGACCGGAGACGTAAGCCGATTTGCCGGACAGCAGGAAGCGGAGCGTCGACTCCAATGCCGCGGGGGCGGCCTGGGGGGAGACGTAGACCAGCTGGGCGGTGGCTCCGCGCTTGGCCTCCTTGCCTACGGAGCGGGTGAAGCCCTCCAGTGCGCGCTGGGTGATGGACTCCTGGGCTGAGCCGGTGTCTGCGGGCGGCGTGCCGAGCACGATCACCCGTCCACTCGGCGCCACCTGGCGAATCACCGGATGGAAGAAGGCATGCAGCTGTTCCAGTTCGTCGATGCTGGCGATCCCGGTCGCATCGAACACCAGCGCGCCGTACTTCGGCGCGTCGTTGGTCAGCTCGTAGTCGGTGGCGAGCAACTCACGCACCGGCTCGACCAGACGTCCAGGGCCGCCCACCAGCACCGGAGCGGACAGCGCCGATTCTCCGGGCTGGTACCGGCGCAACTTCTCCGGCTTCGGCAGGCCGAGCTGCCCGGCCAGTAAGGCGCCGGGCATGGAGTGCACGAGCCGGGAGTAACGGTCAGACGGTTGGCGGGGGCTGAACTGCGCCGAAGTCACTGCTTGCACCTTCTTCAAAGAGGACTGGCCGGGTCGACAAGGAACTTACTCGTGAGTAACAATACTCATCGGTAGGTAAGGCGTCGAGTCCTGGGAGACAACCGTGGCCACACAGTCTGAACGCAGCACAATCACCGCGCCAGGGGGGCACAGCAGCCGCCCGGTGGCGGTGCTGGGCGGAAATCGCATTCCGTTTGCACGCTCGAACAGTAAGTATTCTCGAGCGTCCAATCAGGACATGTTCACCGCAGCCCTGGATGGCTTGGTCAGCCGCTTCGGTCTGCAGGGCCAGCGATTGGGGGAGGTGGTCGGCGGCGCCGTGCTCAAGCACAGCCGCGACTTCAACCTCATCCGGGAGTGCGTACTCGGCAGCGCGCTTTCGCCCGAGACCCCCGCGACGGACATGCAGCAGGCCTGCGGCACCGGATTGCAGGCAGCCATCACGGTGGCGAACAAGATTGCGCTGAACCAAATCGAGGTTGGGGTGGCCGGCGGGATGGACACCACCAGTGACGCCCCGATCGCCGTCAACGACGAGCTGCGCCGGGTGCTGTTGGAGCTCAACCGCACGCCGAGCACGGTGGGGCGCGTCAAGCTGCTCGGTTCTCTGCGGCCCGGGCAGATCGTGCCGGAGACCCCGCGGAACGGGGAGCCCCGCACCGGGCTGTCGATGGGCGATCACGCCGCGCAGACTGCGCTGAAGTTCAACATCTCGCGGGCCGATCAGGATCAGCTCGCCGCGGAGAGCCACCGGAAGATGGCCGCCGCGTACGAGCAGGGCTTCTTCGACGACCTTGTCACGCCCTACCTCGGGCTGTCCCGCGACGAAAACCTACGTCCGGGTTCCACCGTGGAGAAGCTGTCCAAGTTGAAGCCCGTCTTCGGCAACGGGCCCAAGATGACGATGACCGCGGGCAACTCCACGCCGCTGTCCGACGGTGCGTCCGCGGTGTTGCTGGCCAGCGAGGAGTGGGCGGCCGAGCACTCGATGCCGGTGCAGGCCTGGATGACGTACTCCGAGACCGCCGCCGTTGATTATGTGCACGGTGCGGACGGCCTGCTGATGGCGCCCACGTACGCGGTGCCGCGAATGTTGGCCCGTGCCGGTTTGACCTTCGCCGACTTCGACTTCTTCGAGATCCACGAGGCGTTTGCGTCGCAGGTGCTGGCTACGCTGGCTGCCTGGGAGGACGAGACGTACTGCCGTGAGCACCTGGGGCTCGACGGCGCGCTGGGTGCGATCGACCGGGCGAAGCTCAACGTCAACGGGTCCTCGCTGGCCGCGGGGCACCCCTTCGCGGCTACCGGTGGGCGCATCGTCGCGAGCCTGGCCAAGCAGCTGGCGGAGAAGGGGTCCGGCCGTGGCCTCATCTCCATCTGTGCCGCTGGCGGACAGGGTGTGACGGTGATCCTGGAGCGCTGAGCTCATGTTGCGCGAAAGCCGCATTCACCCAACAATCGCGTGCGAATGCGGCTTTCGCCCAATATGGAGGTGCCGCGGCCTACCGCTGTCTGCGCGCCTATCGGTCGCGTCCTAGAAACCTCGATACGGTCCGAGAGTGGATCCAGTACGTAACCCGTTTGCCCCCGGCGCCGGCCAGCGCCCGCCGGAACTCGCCGGCCGCGACCGTGAGCTGGCTGCGTTCGATGTCTTGATCGAGCGGGTGTCGCATGGGCGCCCGGAGCGCAGCCTGGTGCTCACCGGTCTGCGCGGAGTAGGCAAGACCGTGCTGCTCGGTGAGTTGCGCTCGCGGGCGTTGCGGCGCGGTTGGGCGACGGGCAAGGTCGAGGCGAAAGCCGGTACGTCGCTGCGACGTCCGCTCTCGGCGGCCCTGCATCGTGCGGTGCGGGATCTGGCCGTCCGCCACCGCGCACCCGACCGGGTGGACGACGTACTCGGTGTGCTGAAGGCGTTCGCGCTCAAGGCCAATCCCGAGGGCACCGGCATGCGCGACAAGTGGCAACCCGGCATCGATGTACCGGCTACCCGCGGCCGCGCCGATTCCGGGGACATGGAAATCGACCTCGTCGAGCTGTTCACGTGCGTGGCCGAGCTGGCCGCCGATGTCGGCACCGGCCTGGTCTTGCTGCTCGACGAGATGCAAGATCTGGGTCCCGACGACGTGTCCGCGATGTGCGCCTCGTGTCATGAGCTCAGCCAGTCCGGTGCGCCATTGGTGGTGGTGGGTGCGGGCCTACCCCATGTGCCGAGCGTGCTGGCGGCGAGCAAGTCCTACTCCGAGCGGTTGTTTCGCTACCTGCGCATCGACAAGCTCGACCCGGCGGCCGCGGAGCAGGCCATCCGGACGCCGGTGCAGCGGGAGGATGCAGAGATCGATGACGACGCGTTGGCCGCGCTATACGAGACGTCGGGGGGCTACCCGTATTTCGTTCAGGCGTACGGCAAGGCAGCGTGGGACGCGGCACCGGGGGAGCGGATCACCGCGGCCGATGTTGCTATCGCCGGCCCCGAGGCGGAGGCAGAGCTGGCCGTCGGCTTCTTCGGTTCGCGGTTGGAACGCGCGACCCCCGCCGAACGGGAATACCTCTACGGGATGGCCGAGTTGGCCGACCTGGCGGGAGAGGCGGACCGTGCCGTACCGACCGCTCAGGTAGCCGAGCACCTGGGTCGCAAGGCGTCGTCGTTGTCCCCTGCGCGGGACAGCCTGCTGAAGAAGGGCCTCGTGTACGCCACCGAGCGCGGTTTCGTTGCCTACACGGTGCCTCACTTCGGTCGCTTCTTGGCCACCAGACCGACCTGATTGCTGTCCGGCGCTGACCTCGACGATCTCGGTACGGCCGTCCATGCCTCTGCCGTACAGGGTTCGCCTGGCAACGGGCCGTCGATCTCTCCTAGGCTGCGGTCATCGATGATTTGCTCCAACAGAGGGCGCGGGCATGCCAGCGCTGTTCGAGGGCTTCAGCACCGTTGACGTGCCTACAGCCCTGCCTCCACGGTGACCGCCCTGCGCCGAGGGCATCAAAAACCGGGCAGCCCGTCGATGCTGGTCGCGTTCTTCAATGCGCGGTAGGAGCCCATGGCCTCGGGCCCCTTCTTGTTCGCGGTCAGCCGCAGCAGGTCGCGCTCTTCGGCAAGGTGCATGATCGGTACGCCGTACCCGCAGGACTCGCTGACCCGCTCCACGGCGACGTTGACCACCGCGCGCGTGCTGGGATGGGCAGGGCACCGCCCAACCACGTCGTCGTATGCCGCCTCACCGGGGAGCGCGACGCAGCCACGGCCGTGCAACCGCACGATGCGGGGCCGGCGGTCGAAGGAGGCGAACATCAGACAGATGCGACCGTTCTCCCGCACGTGCGCGATCGTCTCTACACCGCTGCCTGTGTAATCGACCCAGGCCACTTGGTGCTGCCCGAGAATAGCCAGGCTGTCGTGCCCTCGGGGCGATACGTTGACATGCCCCTCGGCGGCAAGCGGGGCGGTCGCGACGAACCACAGAGGCTGCGCCGAGATCCACTGGGCCAAGCCCTCATCGATCCCCTCGAACACCTTGCCCATGACGAAAGCCTAGAGGTTTCGGGTCCACGCTGCCGACCTTATTGCTGGTCCTGTCGGCCAGGATGGGGAGATGACCGAATTGGCCTTCTGCCCCGAGACGTCGGTGATGGGCAGTCGATCCGCTGGGCGGTGTGCGGCAACCCCGAGGGCAAACCTGCAGTGGTGCTGCGCGGCGGGGTCGGCCTGAGCATTGCTCATCGCCCGACACCTGCTATGCGCAACGCCGAGGTTGTGACTCGGTGCGGGCCGAGGGGTGTGGGGGATCACCGCCGTTTTGGATGCTTAGCGGCGCTAACTGAGCCATAATGAGTTGTACCAAACGATCACTCAGACAACACATGTGAGGCACCCCATGAAGGTCACGTCCCGTATCCGCGTCTACCGCGACAACGCCCGCGCGCGCCACGCGTTCGAGCGAGCGCTGGCCGGTGCGGCAACCCCGTCCCACCGCCAGGAGCTCGTCGCGCTCAGCCGCGGCGCCGCGTTCGCGAACCTGCGCTGAGGTTGTAACAGTTTCGAGATCGGCTCCGATAGACACCACAGCTCCGCGTTGCTACCTACCCCGACTTGGTAGCAACGCGGAGCTTTTCAATGTGTGGGTGTGCCTGGCTGCGGAAAGGGGCGTTCCGTGACCCGAATACCACGTTGACCCCCGAAGAAGGGGCGCCCCGTGACCGGAACGCCCCTTGGGGGCGTCAGAAGGAGGCTTCGTCCAGCTCCATGATCGCGTTGTCCACGTTCTCCACGATCGCCCGGCTGGCGGACAGCTCCGGCAGCACGTTCTTCGCGAAGAACGACGCCACGGCCACCTTGCCATTGTAGAACGCGGTGTCCTTCGCGCCGACCTCGCCACCGAGGGCGCGCAGGGCCACCTCGGCCTGGCGCAGCAGCTGCCAGCCGATCAGCAGGTCGCCCACGTTCATCAGCAGCCGGACGCTGGACAGGCCAACCTTGTACAGGTTGGTCGCGTCTTCCTGCGAAGCCATCAGGTCGTTGGTCATCGCCGCCAACATCGCCTGCACGTCACCCAGTGCCGTCGCCAGGTGGGTGCGCTCGACCTTGAGCCGGCCGTTGCCCGCCTCGGACTCGATGAACTTCTGCACCTCGCCGGCGATATAACCGAGTGCAGCGCCCTTGTCGCGGATGATTTTGCGGAAGAAGAAGTCCTGCGCCTGGATCGCCGTGGTGCCCTCGTAGAGGGTGTCGATCTTGGCGTCGCGGATGTACTGCTCGATCGGGTAGTCCTGCAGGTAGCCGGACCCACCCACGGTCTGCAGGCTTTGCGCCAGCTGCTCGTAGGCCCGCTCGGAACCGACGCCCTTGACCACGGGCAGTAGCAGGTCGTTCACCCTCTCGGCCAGGCTGATGTCGCCCTCGCCGGAGATGATCTGATCTTGGAAGGACGCGGTGTACAAATACACCGCGCGAAGGCCCTCGGCGTAGGCCTTCTGCATCATCAGGCTGCGGCGGACGTCGGGGTGGTGGGTGATGGTGACGCGCGGCGCCGTCTTGTCCGTCATCTGCGTCAGGTCGGCACCCTGCACCCGCTCCTTGGCGTAGTCCAGCGCGTTCAGGTACCCGGTGGACAGGGTGGCGATGGCCTTGGTGCCCACCATCATGCGGGCGTTCTCGATGACCTTGAACATCTGCGCGATGCCGTCGTGCACCTCGCCGACCAGCCAGCCTTGCGCCGGGACGTCGGTGGCGCCGAAGGTGAGCTCGCAGGTTGTGGAAACCTTGAGGCCCATCTTGTGCTCGACGTTGGTCACGTACACGCCGTTGCGCTCGCCGAGCGCGCCGGTCTCGGCGTCGAAGTGGAACTTGGGCACGAAGAACAGCGACAGGCCCTTGGTGCCTGCCTTCGCGCCCTCCGGTCGGGCGAGTACGAGGTGAAAGATGTTGTCGAACAGGTCGTTCTCCGCCGAGGTGATGAAGCGCTTGACGCCCTCGATGTGCCACGAGCCGTCGTCCTGCTTGATCGCCTTGGCACGTCCGGCCCCCACGTCGGACCCGGCATCCGGCTCGGTGAGCACCATGGTGGCGCCCCAGCCCTGCTCCACGGCCAGCCCGGCCCACTGTTTCTGCTCGTCGGTACCGCAGTCGTAAGCGATCTGGGCGAAGCTGGGCCCGGCCATGTACATGTGCGCGGCGGGGTTTGAGCCGAGAATCAACTCGCCGATGGCCCAGACCAGGGTGCGGGTGGCCGGGATGCCCCCGATTTCCTCGGACAGTCCCATCCGGTACCACTCGCCGTCCCACAGCGCCTTGAACGACTTTTTGAACGACTCGGGCAGCGTCACCGTGTTGGTGGCCGCATCGAACACCGGAGGGTGCCGGTCGGCGTCGGCGAACGACTCGGCCAGCGGGCCTTCCGCGAGGGTCCGAACCTGGGTGAGCATGTCGCGCGCGGTCTCCTCGTCGAGGTCGGCGAACTGGCCCTGGCCCAGGCGGTCACCGATGCCGAGCACCTCGAAGAGGTTGAACTCGATGTCGCGAAGGTTGCTCTTGTAGTGACCCATCGTGTTGCTCTTCCACTCGTCGGTGCGCGCAGACACCACTGCCTACCCGCCGGTAACAACGAGGATATTACTGGTCGGTAACTTCGGCAAGCGCTAGAGCGGACTCATCTTTGTGGCAACCACCACGGCGTCGATGGCGGTTCGGGTGCCTTCGGGCGTCTCGACGTCGCGGTGCGGCCGTCCAGCCGTGACCGGCGTCATGAAGGCGGGCAACTCGGCCAGCACGTCATCGGGCGTGAACAGGATGCTTGGCTCAGGAGGGCCGCCGTAGCCCTCCGTGAGATTGATGAGGTCGTGGGCGACGACCACAAGGCGCCCGCCGGGAGCCAGCGCGGAGCAGACGCGGGGGATGAGTGCGCGACGATCGGCGGCAGGCAGATGCAGGTAGATGACCAGAGCAAGGTCGTACTCGTCGTCGAATTCGGCGGTAGTGACGTCCGCATGCTGCCAGTCCAGTCGTGAGATCACCGCTTGGGGCGCCCGCGCAGCCACCTCGGCGCCCTTGCCTAGGGCGACAGCGGAGTAGTCGAGAGCGGTCACCTGCCAGCCGCGGGTGGCCAACCACAGCGCGTTACGCCCCTCACCGCAGGCCAGGTCGAGCGCGCGCCCCATCGGCAGCGCGGTCGTGTGCTCCACCACGTAGCGGCTGGGCGGTGCACCCCAGACCAGCTCACTGTCGGTGTAACGGGCGTCCCAGTCGGCGGCATCCATGGTGCGACCGTAACGCGCGCGATCCTCGTGTCAGCAGAGTGTGCGCTCGGCGGAGGAGACGAAAGCCTCGGCGATCTGGTCCTGCGACAACTTCGAACCGGGCGCAAGCATGGAACCGATCTGGCTGAACTGACTGAGGATGTCCTGCCGCGACGTGCCCTTGGCCTTGGCGTCACAGGTGGCCTTCGCGAACAGGATGTAAATCCCTTCGAGGCCCGGTTGGACCGGTACCCCGGCAGCCCGCAGAGCCTGGAGGTAGTCCTGGCCCTTCGGCCCGGCGTCGGCGACCGCCTTGGCTGGGTCGCCGCCCGAGGGGAGCGGCACCGAGCCGGGCTTGGTCGCGGTGAGCTGCGCCGCGGGAGGCTTGGCCGCGGGAGGCTGGGCTGCTCCAGGCGGATTGGACTGCGCGCCGGTCGTTTTGGCCGGACGCGGTGGCACGGCGACACCGGAGGTGGGGATGGCGCTGGCATTCGGTGCGGTCGACGGCGCTGCCGCGGATCCGGACGGCGCGGCCGGCGCGGACGGCGCGGACGGGGCTGTGGAACCGCTGCTCGCCGAGGCGCTCACCGCAGCCGGCGGAAGTGCCGGAGCGACCGGAGTCTTGCTGCTCGAGCTGCAGCCGAGCAGGCCGGCGCAGCCCAGAGCGGTGAGAGCAATGGCCAATTTGCGCAGTGGAGTCACAGTCTCGATAGTGCCATGGGCGAGCACACCGAGGTCCACGGACCTCAACAGCGATGTGGGTGAGTCGTTCGGTCGCTGGGCGCTCGGCGACGATGAGGCAGTACTGACCGCCGTCACCAGCGCGAACGTGGCCTGTGGCTTTAACGCCGGGGACCCCCCGCCTTGTTGCGCAGTGGGTTCCGCAACGGCCATGTCGAGCACCGTGTCTGCGCGCGAGGTACGCGGCGGCTCGGTCGACACCACGATGTGTCTATACGCGCGGGAGCGGTGCACCACAACCCCTGGGTGCAGCACACCGTACTGCCCTGGTACAGCCGGCTGGCTGACGGCCGACATCCCATAGGGCAGCGCCGCGGTCAGCAGCGCCGGGCGGATCAGCGGTCCAGAGGCGGTGGCATAGACGCCGTGGAATACCCGCTGCCATACCCCCGAGCGACAGCGGCGTTGCAATGTTCTGTCGGTCACGAGCGGAGCGGATGACGGGAATCGAACCCGCGTGTTCAGCTTGGGAAGCTGATTCCACGGATGATCGTGGGGTCGGGCGACCGGGCGTAACAGTCCCGAGCCCGGTAGGGTAACCGCAGGTCAAGGGCTATTCTGGCCGGTATCGGTACGCCCTCGGTCCGGGGTCGGTACGCCCTCAGTTCGCCATAGTTCGCGGCGTATTCGCGGCGTCTGCCCGGACCGCTACGGCCCTGAACCGTCCCGGCGAGGTGGCGTAGCGTCGTCGGCGTAGGTCGCCCCCGCGATCGGAGCCCTCGCCATTGCCAAATATGTGGGCCACTCGAAGGTAACGACGACGCTGACCGTCTACGCGCACCTGTTCGCCAAGTCTGTTGATCAATTCTGGGGCTGTGGTCATGCCAAAACGATGGTTTCCGCTGGAGAGTTGTACATCGAGTACGTCGCCGCGTAACCCACCATGCAGAGGACATGCTTCGTTTGGCACCGCTGTCCTGCGCAACGACTGCGAGATCCACCGTCGCCAGCTCGCCGGGGTGAAGTGCAGATCCCGCGGACCTTCGATGACGCGCATCTCGCCGCCAAGGCCGTGTGACTGGGTCCCGTCACAGGCGAAGAGCGTCTGGCAGTGCAACCGGGCAGCTTCGAAGGAAGAAAACCGGGTGGGGAAGTCGGGCCGGTACTTCAGCGTCTTGAACTGCGCCTCGCTGAAGGGGTTGTCGTCGGAGACGTGTGGAACCGCGGTCGGCGGCGGGTCTTTCGCGGAGCAACACTTTTACGCTGGCCCGGTCGCTGGGCAGTGATCGGCGGCTCCCCTCATGCTTGCTAGGTTTGTCGGAACCGTGTCGTGCGGAGCGACCGCGCCGCTAAGCCCATGGGCGAAGTCGAACAAGGATCCGGGGGCGCTCATGACCCAGTTCAGCCACAAGTGGAAAACTGAAAAGTGTCAGAAGAAGCTTCAAACCGCCCAACGTGCATTGCTGCCTGGCGAGCATGTCTGGTTCCTCGGCGTCTGCAACAACATGCGCCCCCTCGCCAGCGAGCTTGCCTTGACCAACGTTCGCGTGCTCGCGCTGTCAGGTGCCGAGGTCAAGTTCGAAGCCAGGTACGGCGACATCGCGTCCCTGACACCAAGCGACAAGAAGCAGACTGTGGAAATCGTCTGTCGGGACGGCCGGTCGATGCTGGTCAAGATGGTTCCGAAAGCAGATCACGGCGCCATCGTTCACTGCTTTCAGTACGGACTCTCTACACCCGCTCGTCACAAGCAGCAGACCCTCCAGGTGCCAGCGGTCGTCGTGGATGAGGCGCGGCGTCAAGAGCTACGGGAGGTGCTGAACGCCCTGAAAGCCCTGGAACGGGCTCGAAGCGATGTCTCCACCGTCGAGGCCAGAGCGACGACAGCCAAGGATTTGAGCTGGCCAAACACCCGTCTCAAGGGCAAGTTGTCCCGGAAGGCGAGTGAGGCGATCCGCCGCCAGTGCCACGGCGGTGAAGAGCCCTGGTTGATCCTTACGTCGAGCGGTGGGGCCGGAACGTTGGTCGCCTTTGGCGATCGGCTCGCCATTATCAAGACCGGCGCGCTGACCAGTTTGATGGCGGGGTCTTTGGGTGGAGAGCGGTCGGCAACCTTCCACTTTATGGACATTACGGGGTTTGAGTACAATGCGGGCTTCGTTAACGGGGTGCTCGAAGTACTGACCCCCAGCTACTCGGGAACCACCAATAAGGACTTCTGGCGTGGTACTAATAAGTCACGCAACTCGGACAGCAACGCCCCGTGGACTCTAAGCAACTGCCTACCGCTGGGCAAGATCGAGTACAATTCCTACCTCGCCGAGATTACGGAGCTCAAATCTCGCGTCAGCAAGGCAAAGCACACCGTTCAGGTCGTCGCGCCGCAGCCGCCCGCAGGGGGCGCCCTTGTTGAACAACTCGGAAAGCTGGCGAGCCTCCACCAGTCGGGAGCCTTGTCCGCCGAGGAGTTTGCTGTAGCCAAGGCGCGGCTCCTCGGCTAACTGGCTTGGGAGACGTTGACGGCTATCCATTGGGCCCATCAACGGCGCGGGTACGACGCTCCAAGCGCTGCACTGACTGCGCTGCTGGACCCCTACGACGGAGCTGAGCCTTGACGCCCATCGCCGCGACCAGGGTACTGTTTTTCACCGGGGCGTTGCACCCGCCCGGTTTGGCCAGGGCCACATGCTCACCGACCAGATCGGAGAACCCGGCCCGATCAGCCAACGCCATCACCGGCACCAGCCCGACGGCCGCCACCAAACTGTCCTCATCGAACCTGCTGGAAATCGTATGCGGGGCGTGGGAGAGTTGCTCTTAGCAGATGCCCTTCCTGAGAAGCGTAATGACCCCTTCGACAGCATCATTATCGCAGGTCAGGAGGGAATTTGCTCGTTAGGACACCCGTCGAAACACCCAGTCAACCGGTGGATCCAGGTTGAGTACCTCCTCCACTCGGGAGCCGGTCAGCCGTCCGTTGGAACGGTGTAGCGAAAGCGGATGGCCTTCAAGTCCGCGTCCGCGGGGGTCCAGCCCGGGTAGACCCGTTCGCGTCCACCGCTTGTGGTGACGGAACCGTCGCGCTCTCGTTGCCACTCGATTTGGTCGACGATGAAAAGGTCAGTCTGTGCGTTGTTGCGGGCGTTGTCGACTTCTCCGTGGGTGAGCTCGACGGTGGTGGAGGTTGTGCTGGAGCCCTTGACTTCGATGCGGCGCTCTTCCCGGATTTTCGTGACTTGTAGGTCATATGGCCGGATGTTGCCGACGTCATCGACCTTGTAGTCACGCTTCTCGAAGTAGTCCGTTGCGGCGAGTACAGCGTGTCGCTCAAGTGCATGGCGCACCTTCGGGTCAGCGATGTAGCCGGTGCCAGTGTTGGTGGCCTTGCGGCCAGGCTTTGAGGCAATCGGCTTTACCACCGGGCGGCGAAGCCGGTCGGGGCGCGGGATGTCATCGAGCTCGGTGAACACTGTGAGCAGGCGGGCCGGGAACTTCACCAGATAACCCTGGGCCGTTCGTATGGGGCGCTTGCTACTGAAGTTGAACGGGAAGTACAGGGGCCCGGTGTGCTCGGCGCGCAACTGGTCGTGGTGCTGGCGCAGGCTACCTTCCTCGCGTCGTAGCTCGTCTTGGTTGATGGACATTTGGAGCGCCGTGTAGTCAGTGAGGTTCATGCGCCATGCGGGCCGGGGTCCATCCGTGTTGTTCTGGCGGCCGTAGCTGCCATGCGCTTGCCAAAATAGTTGGTCAGCAACCGGAATGCCGATGGCACGCGACCATCCGACGATGGCGGGCAAATCTTCGAGATCCTTGTGCCAATGCAGGATGATGTCGTCTGCGTCAACAGCCGTCACGAGGTTGTACGTCCAGTTCGCGTGACCGGCATTGTCCAGCTGGGGAGCAATGAGGTCCTGGCCCAAGTCGAGTCGGTCGGTGATTTCCATCCAGTACCGCTCAGTGGGGTCCGCTTCCCACCAGATATTGAGCTCAGCCATGTACTTCTCCCGTCGCAGTTACAGCTGATGATGTCCTACACCGAGTCCCGTCGTCCATGGCACGACTTCTGCGAGGTGGCAGACTGTCGCCGTAGATGACCGGGTGCTCACCCCTGTAGGCGGCCGTTCCGGCTGACTAAAATGCACCCGCGACGGCTTCCAGCTGTGCCAATCCTGCTGTGCTTCGGGCTACGCCACCCTACCGGGTACTGGCCGCGAAGCAGCAGCCCCCACCATGGACCCACTCAGTTCGGCGTGGGGCTGTTTGCTGCCGCGGGGCGCGTTGAAGCGCATTTCCGCGCGCTTTTGGGCACCCATTGCCGCATGGTTATTACGTCACAAGACGAAACTCCAAATACCCTACCAGCCAGCCAGATTGGTTCCGTTCGGGACTAGACGCGAGCGGTCGGAGTCGTATAGAGTCGGTCTATAGCCGCTCGATCCCGAGCGGAAGCGATAGCCGAGTAACAGGAGAGAACGCGAAGTAGGGGCGTGACGCCCCAACGGTTTGCTGGGCGTGACGCCTGGAACCAGTCCTTATCTTTCAGGGATCGCGTAACTCTGTGCCCGGCTCTTGTCGTATTCACGCTCGGCAACGCCGCCTGTAGGCGCGATTCCTGGTGTTCAAACCAGGAGGAATCATGAGCAGGATTCAAAATCAGGTAACGCCGTCACCAGCATTGCAGCGCTTGTCGGCAGTAAGGTCCACAAAGGACTATCGCCGCGACCTTCCCGCGCTTGATCGGCCCGGCGTCGTCGCTTTATGTGCGTCGATGGGGGTTTAGGTTTCCGAACGCGGCGTCAAGTTCGAGTCCATCAAGGGTTCACTGGCCAGCCACAAGGTGCTGGGGCGTAACCGTTGGGCCGAGGCCGACGTCATCGACTGGCTGCTCGGCACACGCCGGGTCGGCACCTCACACACGGACAAGGTGCAGTGATGGGCGCGGGCAAGCGGTCTATCAGCAATATGGAGCGGAACTTCCAGGCACGCCAACGTGAAGGGTGGCCGGAGGGCACCAGCAAGAACCCGCCAACTGTGCACCGCGGCATGACCCCGTTCGAGGCGCAGGAGTTGCGCGATATAGGGACGGAAACGACGACAGCATTCAGTCGCCCCGCCGGTTCGTACAACGACCGGTGAGCCCGGCGGGCGCAGTCCTGCTGGACCTGGCGCTACTCGCGGTGTTGACGGGCGTGGTGCTGCTTCTGAGATAAGCAGAACGGCCCCGGCGAAAGGAGTTCGCCAGAGCCGTACGCCGAACAAATTAGGTTGCCGCCTCGCCAATCCCGACCCGTTACATGAAGGAACCGACGTGACCGACTCTACGAAACAACGCGCTACCGCGCGCCTGCGAGAAGCCAAGCCCAGCAAGGGATATGGGAGCACAGCGCTAGCCTATTTCGATGCGGGGTGGGCCTGTCCGTTTCCGCTGCCGCCTCGGCAGAAGAAACCGCCACCAGAGGGTTACACCGGCAAGGCCGCGCCGTACCCGGATCGCGCGAAGGTGCAGGAGTGGCGCGCCGACAAACCTGACGGCAACTTGGCCCTGCGGCTGCACGATGGCGTGATCGCTATTGATGTGGATAACTACGACGGCAAGGGCGGACTGGCGACGCTCGCTGCGTTCGAGAAGGACGTCGGGTGCTCGTTCCCGCCAACCTGGACCAGCACCTCCCGCAGCGACGGGAGTGCGCAACGGTTCTACCGGGTGCCAGAGGGTCGGTTGTGGCCGAGCAATCTGCCTGGCGGTGGTGTCGAGCTCATCCACCCTGGGCACAGGTACTCCGTCGTGTATCCGAGCATCAACCCGAAAAACGGCGAGCAGGTCCGCTGGCGCGATCCCGAAGGCGCACTATCGCTCGTTGTGCCGAGCCCAAAGGACCTAGCCGAGCTGCCGCCTGAGTTGGTCGACGCTCTTACCGCGACCGCTGCGCAACCTACGGAGCTGGCCAGCGAGGGGGCCGCAACGACCCTTCTCGACGGCCTACCGGACGGGCCGATGTCAGACGGCGTGAAACGGATTCTGGCGACAGCGCTGGAGGAACTGCCTGGGTCCCGACACGAGACTGCCCGCCGGTACGTCAACCTCCTGATCCGGAAAGGCGAGCACGGCGAACCTGGTGTGCGCGACGCGCTCGGTGAGCTGGGGGCCGCGTTCGTGGAAGCGGTCAGTAACCGTGAATCGGTGCGGGATGCTGAGCGAGAGTTCGACAAGCTGGTGTCGAGCGGTGCCCAAATGATTGCTGGCGACCCGACGCACCCGTGGGAGCTGGAAGGCTTGCGGCTCGCGGCGGAGTCGCTGGCGCCGGGCGGGTGGTGGTTCGAGTTTGCTGCTGGTCGCTCGCCCACGCACTCGGTCGAACGGGCGACCTGGGCACCGGTGGACGTGGCGACGGACCGCAAGGGCAAGACCTCCCAGCCACCAGCCATCCTCGCTCGGGAGGATGACGAGTGCCTCTTTTACGCCGGCAAGGTCCACTCGGTCCATGGGGAAAGCGAGTCGGGCAAGTCGTGGTTCGTGCAGTGCGCTGCGGCGGAGTGCCTGAACGCTGGGAAGCCTGTCCTCTATGTCGACTTTGAGGATGACGTCGCGGGCATCGCCAACCGGCTGATCTTGCTTGGGGTGCCTGAGAAGGTCGTGGATGACCCGGACCTGTTCGTCTACGTCCGGCCCGAGCAGACGTTTGCTATCACTGCGGAGCGGGCGGCGTTTGAGGCGCTGCTGGTGCGGGGGTTCGAGTTCGCGGTGATCGACGGGGTAACGGACGCGATGGGTCTGTTCGGGTACTCCGTGAAGGACAACGACCACATCTCAACCTGGCAGCGAGACGTTCCGCGGACGATTGCCCGGCGGACCGGCGCAGCCGTCGCCTGCGTCGACCATGTCAGCCGTGACACCGAAGGCCGGGGGCGTTTTGCGCTCGGCGGCCAACACAAGCTCGCTGGGCTCGATGGCGCGGCGTTCGTGGTGGAGATGGAGAAGACGTTCGCTCAGGGCATCGCTGGGGTGGCGAGCGTTCGGGTCGGGAAGGACCGCCCCGGCCAACTCCGCAACATCGGGGGTCGATGGCGAAAGGGCGACCGCACGCAGCACGTCGCTGACTTCCACCTCGACTCCACGAATATGGATCGCACCGACCGCACGGAGTGGACGATCGCTGTACCGAAGGACGCGGGCCACCCCACCGACATCGACCACTCGACCCCAACGAAGAGCGCTGGCGGGATGGAGCGGCCAGTGTTCCGACCGACGTGGTTCATGGAGCAGGTGAGCCGGTATTGGGAAAGCACCCCGGACCCTGCCTACCGCACCCTCACCAAGACCGTCGAAGCGATGTGCGCCGAGCGGAAAACCAACGGCAAGGAACTCAAGCGCGACACCTGGCGCGCTGTCAGCAAGCGCCTGGTCGAGGAGGAGTACGCGAAGGTGGAGCAAGAGGAAGGTGGAAGGCGAAGCACTTTCTACCATTCCGTTACGCCCTACCGGCAAATAGACGATCCAGCGTCGGACACCTACGTCGCCGAGGCTGACCGTGTTAGCGGGAAGCTGCGGGTGAATGAGAAAGTTGCCGCTGCCCGCGAGCCCGAGAATGGGGACGGAGGGCAGAACAATGCGGAATAGCCGTCGATCAGAGGACCCAGCGGGACCCAGCGGGACCCAGCGGGACCCAGCGGGACCCAGCGACGACCCAGCGAACGACCGAGCGACCGCCGGGTCGAACGACGGACCGAGCGACCGAGCGAGACCCCGCGCCCCCCGTAGGGGCGGGGTCGCCGGGTCGCCGGGTCGGGAGGGTCGCTCGCCGCCTAATGAAAAACGGCGACCCGGCGAGGAAGAGCGATCGACCTCAAGAAGTGCAATGGACCACCGCGCCAACGCGGCAAGGCAGCTGAAAGAATAAATGTGACCGTTTTGGAAACGATAATTGTTTTCGATAAGGGTTGCAGCGCTTTGACCCAGGAAACGGCGTCGTTCCCACTCGGTCCCGGTCTCGCGTACGGGAATGGCACGACAACACACCAGGAGGACAGCAATGGGCAAGGCACAAGGCAGCGCGCAGGACAAAGCAGCGTGGCACGCGGCGCACGGGCAGGCGTGGGAGGACCAGCTGGATAGGACGCGCCTGGAGAAGCTGCGCGCAGGCAACCGCAAGCGCGACGCCGAGCAGTGGGCGGACGTAGATAGCCTCATCGAACGGGAGGCGGCACGCCGAGCCTCGAACGGGAGGCGGCACGCCGAGCCGCAACCGGGCTAAGGGACTTTGGCGCGCCTGTGCCGTGGGACGGCGTGAACCCTGGACCCGAGCGGTTCTGATGAGCACACCACCGCGCCTTGGCTCATGTGGCACCCCTCGCGGGTTCGCTCGGTCGCCCCTCGGGGCCGACCTCGACCCACTTTGCTCAGGGCTGTCGCCATCGCTCCCGCCCGCTCGGTCTCGGCGCGGGTCGTTTATCCGGCGAGCTTCCGCAGCCCCGCAGATTTGGCGACAGGCGATGACCAAACGTGCAGTGGGACAAGCGAAGCACAGTTGTCCAGAGTGGACAGACGATGGCGTAGGGTCGGGGCGGTTCGAGGCGGAAGGCGGAACCGTTCGTCTACGCCCCACATCAAGCAGGGGGATGATCGTGAGCAAGATCGAGAAGCCGTACATGTTCGGGTACGTCCGAGTGTCCACTGAGGAACAAGCAGAGTCCCGCAACGGCATTGAGGCGCAGGAGGCAGTGCTAAGAGCTGAGGCTGAGCGGCGTGGCTGGGACCTTGAGGTGTTCCGTGATGAAGGCAAGTCAGGGAAGTTCGTCAACGAGGGCCTACGCGAGGTGCTGGACCTCTTGGGCTCGGGGCAAGGTGACGGCCTGGTGGTAGCGAAGATGGACAGGCTCGCACGCAGCGTCATCCACGCAGCCACGATCACTGAGCGAGCCCAGAAGCAAGGATGGTCGCTCGTGGTGATCGACCTCAACCTGGACTTCACCACTGCCTCAGGGCGACTCATGGGGCACATGCTGATGAGCTTCGCGGAGTTCGAGCGGGGCGTGATTGGAGAGCGCACCTCAGCAGCGCTCGCCGCCAAGAAGCGTCGCGGCGAACCAGTGGGCCGGACCTGTGCAGCTCCCGCGCCCATCGTCCGGCGCATCGTTATGGATCGTCGGGCAGGCCAGTCCTTCGCGCGGATCGCCCGAGCCCTCACCAACGAGGGCGTGCTCAGCCCGACAGGGCTCGACTCGTGGCAATCGTCATCAGTGCGACGCATCTACACCTCAGCGGCGGCCAAGGAAGCAGCCCAAGCAACCCACGAGCAGAAGGCGAGCTGACCAATGGCGAACGTACGAAAGATCACGAGGCCGGATGGCACGAGGTTCTATCAGGTTCGCTGGCGGACGCCGGACGACAAGCACCGCACCAAGGGCGGCTTCCCGACCAAGCGTGCAGCCGAGGACTACGTCAACGAGGTGGACTATGCCCAGCGCCGCTCGACCACCTTCGACCCCAAGGCAGGCGCGGTCTCGTTCCGCGAGGCCGCGCAGGACTGGCTCAGTTCGCGGCACGACCTGAAGCGCTCCACCCACGCGGGCTACGTGGCCGCTCTCGCCCCGAAGTCCACCGAAGGCAGCACCGAGGTGAAGAACACGCGCCGCGACGCTGACAACGCAGCGGGCAGGGCCAAGCGCGCAGCGTTGAGCATCGACGCGACGTTCGGCGGCTACCCGATGAACAAGATCACCCGCACCCAGATTTCGGAGTGGGTGAGCGCGATGGCGGCAGCGGGTAGTAAGCCGTCGACTGTGCGGCATGCGTTCTTCATCGTGCGGATGGTCCTGGCGCAGGGCGTCGTGGATGGACGGTTGGCGACGAACCCAGCTGACTACGTAAAGCTGCCCACCGAGCGGTCAACCGGCGCGGCTCCTGCTGGGGTGGTGGACGACCCAGCGCAGTTCCTCACCGCCGGTCAGATCGCGGCCCTCGTGGCCGCCACGCCTTGGCCGTACAACGTCACGGTGCACCTCGCGGCGTGGGCAGGGCTACGTGCTGCGGAGATTGCCGGCCTCCAGGTGGGTGATGTGGAGTTGCCTGCGACGACCCTCAACCCCAACGCGCCCGCGAAACCGGGAGTGCTGAGGGTGGAGCGGACCGTGCTGCAGATCGACGGGGTACTCACCTACGACAGCCCGAAGACACGCGGGAGCCGCCGTACGGTGCCGTTGCCGCCCGAGCTGACCGCTGTGCTGCGGGACTACCTCGCAGTCCACCCGCTCGGTAACGAGCCCACAGCGCCCCTGTTCCCTGGGTTCGGCCTCACCCCGTCCAAGCCCACGGGTCTCGCCGCCACCAACAACGCTGGTCGGCGCGTCATCCCGACGCCTGAGGAGGTGCGTGGAGCGCTGTCGGTGCAGGAGGCCTGTGACCAGCTCACGCTCGATTGGTCCGCCATGCTCCGGCACGGCTCGTTCTACCGCTACGTGTACCGGCCTGCCGTGCTGCGGGCGAACCGGCTCACCCCTTCGGCTGGTCTACCGCCCGCGCTCCGGTTCCACGCGCTGCGGCACACCTATGCCTCGCTGTGCGTCGCGGCGAGACTCCCAGCCTTGACTATCGCCAAATTCATGGGCCACTCGAAGGTCACGACCACCCTCACCATCTACGCGCACCTGTTCGAGGACGACCACAGCGACGCGATGGCAGCACTTAGCGCGATGGGGACCCCTCGGCACACCGACTCGGACAACGTGGTCCCAATCCGGCGCGGAGCGGTTGGCTGACGTCCGTCAGGAAGTTTCGCCCCTGTCCAGCCCGTCTAGGTACGCGATGTCCTTGTTGACTTGAACAGTCGCGGTCATTACCGCATCGCGGAGTTCTGTGTGGGCTGCCTGCACCTGCCGGTCTCGCTTGCTTACTTCTGGCCCGACGCCGGTCGTGGCGGTCTCTACGCTCACCACATAGGTGCCACGCTGAACGCCTGATGCTCCGAGCCAGTACGCCACCAATCGTGCAGCGTCTGCCCTGGTTACGCAAATCCCGGCCAGGGCGTGGGTATCTGTCAGGCGCCTCGCAATCCGCGCCAGTTCGTTATCAGCACGGGCGATTCCCGGAGTCGGCCACTCAGGTACATCGTCACCGCTCCGAAGAGTGTCCCGGAGGTCGGTCAACTCTTGTCCTACGTTCTCCAAGATCATCCGCAACTGCTCATGCAGCTCCCGCTGTTTCGCCTCAAGGACTGCTTGCCGCTGCCGGATCGGCTCTTCCCTTGCGTGTTGGCGATTCTCGCGGCTGAGTCGCAGGGTAAACCCTGCGAGCGCCAAGTTGCCGACTCCCACGATCAGCGCCACAACCACGCCCCACGCCACTGCGGTCATGCCGACCAGTATCGCAGTTGGTACCGACAGATACAGGCTCACCCGCACTCGGGCAACGTGATCCCGATTCCGGTATCAGTTAGGGGTCATAGTTCAGACAGGTACTGGTCGTAAGCGTCGATATCTGCTGCGATAACAGCTGCGCCTGGCTGGTCGCGAAGAAACTTCGGAATTACGACGTTAAATGGTCGCCTGCTATCCGGGACGGCGTCTGCCCAATAGATCTGGGTGTTGGACTTCAGCGCTTGCAAGAGTTGGGCGCATTGGTTGCTGTCGAGCGAGGTCAAGTTTCGTAGCTTGCTCCACGCGGTGTCAGTGCTCTTGAAGCTGCGTGATACCTCCATCGCGTGAACGAGCGAAGCGGCGAGGTGTGGCTCCAACGCGGATTTGGCTTGGACACGATCAACTGTCTCGTCGGCGATATCCTCTGGTGACAAGTTCCCGGCTGGGGACGCCTGGTGCTTTCCGAATGGGCCGTACGGTGCAAGGTCAAAGCGAAGTGCCAGAACAGGAACGTGTCGCCCAAGGAGCCACCCGACCTCCTGATCGCACCAAGGACTGGCAGCGAACCCGTCATGAAGGAAGACTAGGCCGGCATCCGCACGATCGAGCCCCTTCTCGATCTCGTCTTGCCAAGCGGCATCAACCTCAATCGAATCGTGGGCGACGAAGAGTTCAATGCCGTAAGCCTCAAGTCGGTTGGCCACCTCGCCGACGAGCGCACGGTGTTTCGACAAATGAGACGCGAACATGAAGAGAGGTTCAACGCTCTTCACTGTTGAAGTCACGGAGGCGGCTGGCGCTCCATCGGTAGGTGTCTGCAGCTCAAGATCAGACGCAAGCTCGATCAACTGGTCGTCGGAAGCGTCATTGATTATTTCCGCGACGGAGGTGTCGAACTGGTCGGTCGGCATGCCCGGCAACCCGTAGGTACGCAGCATGACGTTTGCGTGGTCCCAGCTCAGGCCGTCGACCTTCTCGGTGACCTCCATTACGAGGCGTACGCGGTTCTTCTTGTCGAGCATTGCTGTTAGCCCTTCACTGTGGTGGGACAGACCACTATGAGGTCTCATGGTGCGCACCACCGCCTACCTGGCGCAGTCCGCGCTCGACCCGATCGCGGCGTATCCGCGGCGTCATCGGTATCGGGACAAGCAAGCGGAGCCTGCCGAAACACCCTCTGACCGGGGGTTATAGCGGAGCGGATGACGGGAATCGAACCCGCGTGTTCAGCTTGGGAAGCTGATGTTCTGCCATTGAACTACATCCGCATGGCACCTCATCGGTACCGCGCCTCGTCAGCGCCGCGGCAGAGCATATCGCGACTACCACCCGCGCAGGTCCACCGCCCAGCGTTGCCGCACCTGATCTCCGTCTACCAGCCACATCGCCTCGTGCAGCGCCACCGTCGGATCGACGTGTGCGGGCAGCACGCGGACGCGAGCCCCGACCGAAAGCGGCTCAGCAGGGGCGAAGGTGGTGTGCTCGTCGCTGCAGAACCACACCTGTGCATCAGCAATGGTGGGGTTGCCGTGGTCCATGCCCAACGACTTCAACCCCACGTCGGCGACGGCGTAGTCCGGGCTTACCGAGATGACGGTGGCCAGGATCGACAGTGCGTGGCCGAACGGGTAGCCCAGCGTCGCGTACGAGGTGTCCATCAGCGCGTAGGAGCCGGCCTGGATCTCGGTGGCCCAGGTGTTGATGGCGTAGGTGCCGGTGCCGCCGGCGCTGACCAGGTCCCCGCCGACGTCGGTGTGCGCGGCCAGCAACAGGCCCATGGCTGCTTCGGTCAGCCGTCGCTGCTCATCGGGGGGCTGCATCATCATCAGGTGGCCCTCGTAGCCCATCACTCCGCGCACCGTCAGCCCGCGGGCGCGCGCCAGCTCGGCGATGCGCCCGGCCTCGGCGGGTGGGCAGCCGCACCGGGGCAGGCCGATGTTCACGTCCACCACCACCTCGTGCACGCCGCCGTCGGCCGCTGCCGCCACGGTTTCCGGCGAGTCCACGGCGACCGTCACCCGGTGTCCCTGCTCCACCAGGGCGCCGAGCCGGTGGGCGGCGAGCACCTCGTTGGCCAGCAGCAGGTCGGTGCCGAGGCCTGCCTTTGCCATGCCTTCGACCTCCCGGATGGTCGCGCAGGTAAAGCCGTGGTGCCCGGCAGCATGCTGCACCCGGGCCAGCTCGGTGCACTTGTGCGCCTTGACGTGCGGGCGCAGACGGGTTCCTGGCAGCGCCGAAGCCATGACGTCTACATTGGACTGAATTACCTCGCGCTCGACGAGCAGGGCTGGGGTCTGCAGCTCGTCGATCCTCATCCGAGCACCCGCGTGAGGTAGTCATTACCGAAGCGCCGCTCCGGGTCGACGGCCTCGCGCACCGCAGAGAACTCCTCGAAGCGGGGGTAGCGCCTGTGTAACGTCCCCGCGTCCTGGTAGTGCACTTTCCCCCAGTGCGGCCGGCCGTCCAGGTCGTTCATCACGTCCTCCACTGCACGAAAGTATCGCTCGTAAGGCTGTCCGCGGAACATGTGCACGGCCAGGTACGCGGTGTCCCGCCCGGACGCGGTGGACAGCGGGATGTCGTCCGCGGCGGCGAAGCGCACCTCCACCGGGAAGGAGACGGCCAGCTGGTGCCGCATGATCGCCGCTTCGATGCCGGCCAGTGCGGCGCGCACCGCGTCGGCCGGCACCGCGTATTCCATTTCCACGAAGCGAACCCGACGCGGGGAGACCAACACGCGGTGCGAGGTGTCGGAGTAGTCGCGGGCGCCGAGGAGCCGAGCGGCGGCGTTGTTGATCCGCGGAATGAGACTGGGCAGCACCGCGCCGAGCCGGCAGGTGAGCTCGAATGCGCCGTTGCTGAGCACCTCGTCCTCCAGCAGCGCACGTATCCGGGGTAGCGGCTGCGGTGTCTGCTCGACAGGCAACCGATTGTTGCGCTTGGTCAACGTACGGCTGGTGTGCGGGAACCAGTAGAACTCGAAGTGCTCGTTGGTGCCGATCAGCTCGTCCAGCTGCGCGAGCACGTCGGGCAGCGCCATCGGCTGCTCCTGCGCACGCAGCGCGAAGGCGTCCTCGACCTGCAGGGTGAGCGTGCTGAGCACACCCAGCGCGCCGAGTCCCACCCGCGCCGCGCTGAACAGCTCGGGACGCTCGGTAGCACTGGTGTTGACCACCGATCCGTCGGCGAGTACCAGCTCCATGCCCCGCACCTGGATGGCGAGACCCCCGATCCGCCCGCCGGTGCCGTGGGTGCCGGTGGAAAGGGCACCGGCCACCGTCTGCACGTCGATGTCACCGAGGTTGCTCAAGGCGAGCCCCAGCGCGGCGAGGGCGGGATTGAGCAGGCGGAGCGGCATGCCGGCCTGCACGGTGACCAGGTGCGAGCGCCGGTCCGCGGCCACGAGCTGCGCCATCTGCGAGAGATCCACCTGGACGCCGTCGGTGACGCCGATCGCGGTGAACGAGTGTCCCGACCCGATCGCCTTCACACGTTGACGCTCAGCAGCGGCCGCCTGCACGATCGCGGCGAGCTCGTCGACGTTGCGCGGGGTGGCGACCGTACTGGGCGTCGCCCGCTGATTGCCCGCCCAGTTGGTCCATGCCACGCCGACGCCTCTTCCGTGTGAGTCAACTGTCCAAGTCTAGCGGAGGATTGCGCGGTGTCGCCTGGGGCCACGCACGATCGTGCCCGCTACGCTCACCGGTACCAGTTCGCCGGATGAGAGGATTCCTGTGGCGCGCATCGCGGCAGCGGATCGGCGCGTGCAGTTGGTGGACGCCACGATCAGGGTGATGGCCGAGCACGGGGTGGCTGCCGCAACCACCCGGCGCATCGCGGCTGAGGCCAATACGACCCTCGCCACCGTGCACTACTGCTTCGAGTCCAAACAGACCCTGCTGCGCGAGGTGATCACCACCATCGTGAGCCAGTTGGCGGGCGCCTCCACGCTCGAGCTGCCCGCCGATCGAGAGCTGCCGAGCGTGGTGCAGGAGCTGCTGGAGGGCCTGTGGTCGGTGATCGAGAGCGAGCCCAAACGGCAGCGCCTGACCTACGAGCTCACTCAGTTCGCCCTGCGCGAGCCCGACCTCGCCGATCTGGCCCGCTGGCAATACGAGCTGTACTACGCCGAGTGCGCGCGGATCCTGGACGGCGTGGCGACCGCGACCGGGTGGACCTGGACGATGCCGCTGGAGGTGTTGTCCCGGATGCTGCTGACGGCGATCGACGGCGCAGTACTGGGCTGGCTTGTCGATGACGACGCGGCGGCGGCGCGGACGGTCCTGCTCGGCTTCGGGGAGCTGTTGTCCACGCTGGCGCATCCTGGCTCATGATCGGGCCTCGGTTACCCTCACCGTGTGCTGCTCTCCGATCGCGACATCCGGGCCGAGATCACCGGAGGACGTCTAGGGGTGGACCCCTTTGACGACGCGATGGTGCAACCGTCCAGTGTGGACGTTCGTCTCGACCGCTTCTTCCGGGTCTTCAACAACACCCGCTACACCCACATCGACCCGGCCAAGCAGCAGGACGAGCTGACCTCGCTGGTGGAGGCCGACGGCGACGAGCCGTTCGTGCTGCACCCGGGGGAGTTTGTTTTGGGCTCCACGCTGGAGGTCTGCTCGCTGCCTGACGACCTGGCCGGGCGGCTGGAGGGTAAGTCGTCGCTGGGGCGCCTCGGTCTGCTGACGCATTCCACCGCCGGATTCATCGACCCGGGGTTCTCCGGCCACATCACCCTGGAGCTGTCCAATGTGGCCAACCTGCCCATCACGCTCTGGCCGGGGATGAAGATCGGTCAGCTCTGCCTGATCAGGCTGTCCAGTCCGGCCGAGAACCCCTACGGCAGTGCGGCGGCCGGTTCGCGGTACCAAAACCAGCGAGGGCCGACCCCGTCCAAGGCGTACCTCAACTTCCACCGGGTGAGCACCACCCGCTGACGATCAGCGGATCGAGTTGCCCAGGTCCAGCGGTAGCTGGATACCGGTGACGTGGCGGGCCTCGTCGGAGGCGAGCCAGGCCACGGCGTTGGCGATGTCCTCGGGCTGACTGATCGCCTCGGGCAGCGGGTTCATGAACATCGGCGCCAGGGTGTGGGCGTGCTCGACCATGAACGGCAGCATGTCGGTGGGCGTCATGCCGGTGGCCACCCCGTTGGGATGAATGGTGTTCACCCGGATGTTGTACTGGCCCAGCTCGTTGGCCATCGTCTTGGCCAGGCCGACCATGCCGTGCTTGCTGGCCACGTAGTGCCCGGTGAACGGCAGCCCCTTCGGGCCTGCGGTCGAGCTGGTCATGATGATGCAGCCGCCGGTGCCCTGCTCGATGAGGAGGGGGATGGCGGCCTTGGCGGTGTGGAAGGCGCCGGTGAGATTGACGTCGATGGTCTCCTGCCACTGCGCTAGAGTGATCTCCCAGGACATGTTCGCCGAGCAGATGCCGGCGTTGGCGATCACCACGTCCAGCCGGTCGAGCTCGGCGACCCCGGCGTGCAACGCCGCGGACAGGCCGTCGAAGTCGCGCACGTCGGCCTCGGTGGCGATGATGCGCCGGCCAAGGGCCTCGACCAGGCGGACCGTCTCCTTCAGGTCTTCCGGCGTCGCGCCAGGGTAGATCGTGGAGTCGAGCTTGCGGCAGATGTCGACCGCGATGATGTCGGCGCCTTCCCGGGCCAATCGGAGCGCCTCGGCCCGCCCCTGCCCGCGGGCGGCGCCGGTGATGAAGGCGACCTTGCCGGGGAAACGCTCCGAGGTGGACATGATGGTCATGCTACGAGACCGCGGCCGCCGGCTGCGTCGTCGTCTCGTTGGTCGGGACCACGACCTTCCGCTCGCGCATCCGATGGTCGAGACCTGATTTGGGGATCACCGAGTCGTGTGCGTCAGCCCATCCGCATGCCAGGCACGGTCCCGCCCTGCGCTCTTCGCGGCATAGAGCGCCCTGTCCGCAGCGTCGATGAGCGCATCGAGGTCAGTGCCGTGGGACGGGTAGGCGGCCACCCCGATCGAAGCGGTGATTGACAGTATGCCGGTGAGTGCAGCTGTCGATGGCATAAGCGTGCGGAGTGCCTGGGTGAGCCGGACAGCGATGCGCATCGCCGCATCCCGATCCACCCCATCCAGCACCACGACAAACTCGTCGCCACCGAAGCGACCTAGTGCGTCATAGCCGCGTAGCTCATCTTTCAAGCAGTCCGCTACCGCCCGCAGGGCAAGGTCGCCGACGAGGTGACCGAACTCGTCGTTCACCCGCTTGAAGTAGTCTAGGTCAATCACCAGGACGGCGGCTGATGCCCTCTCGCGTTCAGCGCGCATCAGGTGCTGTTCGGCTGCTTGGTGCCAGGCACCTGCGTTAAGCAGGCCGGTCTTAGTGTCGGTGCTGGCAGCAACCTCGAGATCCTTGACCAAAGTGCTGCGATGTAAAACGGCATTGAGTACGAGCACCGCCGGGATAAGCCACGGACTGCCCAACACCAACACGGCGGTCACAACTCCCAGCAGGAGCGTGGCGACCTCGAACCCGATCGCGTCCGGACCCGGGAGTACCGCACGCAGCGTCGTTGGCGTGTGCACCAGGTACACCGCGGTGGCCGTCGCCGCTAGGCTCGCAATCGTGTAGCCGAGGAGAGCCAACAGCACCATGACCGCAGCCGCAGCAGTGCCGTCGGCGACTCGCACACCAATGACCCACTGGACCATGGCCGCGGCTCCGGTACCGAGAAGCGTCGTGGCACAGCCAAAAACAATTTGGTAGGAGCGGGCCAGCCTATGCCGCCGGCTTCGCAGCAGAATGTGCCCGTAAATCGCCACTACTACCGCGGCGGCATATCCGTACGGCAGTAAGAGCGCGGCGGCGAAGGTCCACACTGAAGTCGGGTTCGACCAGACCTGCCCCCCTCCGCCAAGATGTAGATATCGGCGTAGGAGATCAACGCGATTCGCCGTCTCGGCGTATGTCGTGCTCAGCACAACGATCAGTCCGGCGCGGGCTGCGTCGGCGGCATCGAAATGAGTGTGAATCCCGGCGAGGAGCAGGAGGGCCCCTACCAGCGCCTCAACGGTGAGAATGAATGTCAGCGCTCGCGGAGGGGTGGACCACCCTCTGCACGTCGAACACGGTTGGTGACTGACGTGCCGAAGGGATCTGCGGCGGCGGCGCTGTGGGGGTCGGTTCGCATCGGCTCACCCCTCGCCCGGTCGGCCGACCGCTCCCTCGTGCATTATCGGAAGAACCGAACGCTCGGTTGCCCTATCGACGCTCTCGTCCGTCCGCTGTGACGTCGACCCTAGCGAACAGGGGCAAAATCATCCAGACGCGAGACGATCTATCACTATCGGTAAATTCTGGCTACCCTCAGTAATTGGAGGTGAGTGGTATGCGCAACTGGGAGATGTGAGCGGGAGCGGCGAGGACCGACGAGGAGAAAGCAGGAGGTGAGTGGTATGCGCAACTGGGAGATGTGAGGAGGAGCGGCGAGGACCGACGAGGAGGTGGCAGGAGGTGAGTGGTATGCGCAACTGGGAGATGTGAGGGGGAGCGGCGGGGTCCGCGGACGAGGGACAAAGTGGTCAACGCAGTCGCGCGCGTACGCGCGGCTCTCTGGCGGCGGTGCTTATATGTTTGCGGTGTGGTTGCTGCGTGTCCGGCGAATTGCCAGCGCGGAAGCCAGCAGCACGCCCGCCGCACCTGTGACAGCGATGGTAGGAAATACGGCCCAGGCCTGTGCGATCGCGCCACCAGCGAGGAGGCCAACGCCTTGCGCGGCGAGCAGTCCGGCTGAGGCAACGCCGATTGCCTGGCCGCGCAGGCCGTCGGGCGTTGCACCTATGTACTCCGCAATGAGCTGTACCTGATACGCCGAGCAGAACCCCGCCAGTGCCCACAGCCCGAGCGTTACGAGCAACCCGGGACGAAATGCAGAGAACACCAGCGGCAGGCCAGCCGCCACCGCGAGCGGACCCAGCAGTGTCGCGCGCATCGCGGGTCTGACCCAACGGGAGAGCAGCAGCGCACCCACCACGTTGCCGGCTGGATTAGCGGCCAGGAGCCAGCCGACACCAGCCGGTCCGGCACCGACTGCGGCCGCGTACGGCACGGCCAGTCCCTCGGGTACCACCCACAGGCCGGCCAACCAGGACAAGCTCAGTAACAGCCGCAGTTGACGATTGCCCGCTACCAGACGGACTCCCCCCAACAGTCCCGACAGCCTGGGCTCCTGCGCGTTGGTCCTGGCGGCGGGGCGCTGGCAGAGCCCCCACCGAAGCACGACGGCCGAGACCGCGAACGAGGTGGCATCAATAGCCAGTGCGGCACGAGGTCCGACGACGGCCACGGCCGCCCCACCGATCGCGAATCCGACCAGCTGCGATGCTTGGTATGTCGCTGTCCGCAGCCCGAGCGCTACCACATAGCGGTCGTCGGTGAAAATGTCGGCCAGCAGCGCTGGTTCGGCGGCCTTGAACGGGGCACCCACCAATGTGGCGAGGGTCAGCAGGCCGCTCACCGCCAACAGCGGCGTCCCCGGCAGGGCCATCGCGGCGAGGAGCACCGCGCGCACCACATCGCAGCCGATCAATACTCGGCGGCGGGGGTAGCGGTCGGCCAGGCCACCAAGTAGTAACCCGCCGAAGAATGCCGGCAGGAATGTCAACGCGTACACCGCTGCCGTGAGCAGCGTCGAGTTGGTGCGTTCAAACACCAGCACCGACAATGCGACCCGCGCGAGCTGGTCCCCGAGCAACGACTGCACGCCCGCTGTCCACAACCATCGGAACTCACGCTCGGCAAAAACGGATCGGAACCCAGTTGACTGGTCTGCGCGCCCCGCTACCCGATGCCGGCCTGCAGCCACCTTCCCCTCCTCCCGTCAGCCAGCGAACGAAATCCGAAAGAGCCTCGACACGGTCTGTCGCGCATTTGTCGGGCGCTATCCGGAAGGAGACCGGATATGGCAGATGACGTAAGGGGCGTGGTTGTCGTCCGCACCGATTAGTCGGACGGTCACGTTTGCGGGCAGCGGGCTCCCGTCGGCGTGAATGAATCTGTTTATCGTGGTGTATTCGTCGTGACAGCCGTCGCAGGTCGTCTGCAACAGATGCAAGTAGTCATGAAGATCATCAGGGTGAGTGAAGTCTTGCAACTGGTGTCCGAGCAGGTCGGCTTCGGTTCGGCCGAGTAGTTGCAGCAGGGCAGCATTTACCTGCAGCACGGCTCCCCGGCTAGTGAGGACGGCGATGCCGTGCGGCGCGGACTCGAATACGCAACGCAGGCGGTATTCTTGATCGGCGACGTGACTCTCGACGCTCACCCCGTCGGTGACTTCCACTGCGGTGATGGCGAGGTGCCGCAATCGCTGACTGTTCGGGTCACGAATGGACTGGTGCGTGGCCCTTACCCAAAGCCAGGCGCCGTCCTTGCGTAGTAGAGGATAGGTGATGACCTGATAGGCGAAATCCCCTTGTCGGAATCGTGTTTTGACTAGGTCTCGGCGACTTGGTGGCATCAGATCTAGCGCGCGTCTGCCGATGAGCTCCGAGGGTTGGTAACCCAGCAACAGGACAGACTCAGCGGAAATATAGGTAAACTTGCCAGCCGCGTCGACGAGTGTGGTCAGTTGCCCACCTCCGCCAAGCAGTGGTCGGCCGACGCCGGCGACGATGAGGTTGTGCACGGCTCGCGTTCGAGTGTCCAGCAGAGCGGGGTCGACGGGGCCGCCGAGGAGGTGCCCCTGCGCGGCGTCACACCCCATTGCCGTGAGCTGCTCGAGTTGCGCGTACCGGTCTACCCCTTCAGCGCAGAGCCGAAGCCCGAGGCTGTGCGCGGACTCAATGACCAGACGCACCAACACCGCATCCGTCGGCTCGATGTCCACGCGTGCGACGAGTTCTTTATCGATCTTCACCCAGTCCAGTGGTAGACGCCGCATCACGGTGAGCGACGATGGGCCCCCGAAGCCACCCACCGAGAGGCGCACACCAGAGTCATGCAACCCTTGGAGAACTACGACAAGTTGGTCCCGGTCAGCGCTCAGCCCGGTGTCGTTGATTGCCATGCACAACCGGTCCGGATGCAGCCCACTCTCGGCCACAATATTGGTCACTAGCTCAACAAAGTCGGGGTCCCTAAGTTGAAGCGCGCTGATATTGACGGCCATGACTAGACCGGGGGAGTCGGTTGGGAGGTGACTGTTCCAGGACGCTGCCTGGCGGCACGCTTCGCGGATCGTCCATTCACCCAGAGGTCCGATCAATCCCGTACGTTCCGCGAGAGGGATCAGCTGCGTGGGACTGCTCACGGCGTTGCGCGGCTGCGGCCAGTGCACGAGCGCCTCTATCCCTTGCACCTCACCGGTCAACAGATCGACCGTGGGTTGGTAGCGCAACGTCAGCACACCGTCATCGAGCGCGGCCCGCAGCCGACGCCCCATGGCGGGGTCATCTGCCCACCGGCGGTTTTGACTGACTACCGGGGGAGCGGTGCGCTCGGTGAAGAACTCGGCCCGACCTCGACCGCGGCTCTTCGCTCGGTACATGGCCAAGTCGGCCCGGTGCAGCAGGATCTCCAGGGACTGCTGCGCATCGTCGTTGTCATCAAAGGTAGTGAACGCGGCGATCCCGACACTGGCGCCGATCGTGATCACGTTGTCGGCGATGAGAAACGGTGTCGAGGCAGCCTGTACCACCCTGCCAGCGACAGCCAGCGCCTGTGATTCGGTAAGAGGCTCGACCATAAGCAGCGCGAACTCGTCGCCGGCGAGCCGGGCCGCCACGTCGTCGGGCCGGCACGACTCGCGTAGCCTGCGCGCGAATTCGACGAGCAAGCTGTCGCCGACCGCGTGACCGTAATCGTCGTTGACCGACTTGAAGTCGTCAAGGTCGATGTAGACCAACACTGGATTCGACGTCGGCCCACCGGCAGTGGCCGGGCGCCCAGGCGTGTGCGATCGGCCAAGACGCGTGGTGTGGCGTTGTAGCAGCACCCGATTTGGTAGCCCGGTCAGCGGATCGTGCAACGCGGCATCGGCCAGCTCGGTGTTAAGCCTGGCCAGTTCCTGCCGGGCGCTGGATTCCTCGGCCACCGCGTGCAAAAGTTGTTCGCGCAGTGCGGCGTTGGCGATCCCGGTGTCTGCTGTGAGCGTTAGTTGCTCGCCTAGAGTGCGGCACAATTGCGTGAATCCGCGCGGGGCCGCCTCGGTATGCGCGACCAACAGCAGCGCCGAGGGAAGCGTGCCGATAGCGACGATGTAGTAAGACCGCACGCCCGACGTGGGACCGAGGGGATAGGACAGCGGGGTTTCTTCCGCGTCTTGGACGCAGCGCGGCAGCCCGTCGCGACGGTACCACAACTCCCGCATGATCGGTGCGAGTGCGCCCCGATCAGGCAGGGTCCAACCCGACTCGTGCGCGTGGAAGCGCCCGTCCGGCAGCCAAGCGATCGCAATCTCGCAGCTCAGTGCTTCCGCAGCTACTACGGCCACGTCGGCCAAGGCCTCTGCGACGCTTCCACCCGGGCTGCGTCGGTCTGCCAGCGCCCGGCGCGCGTGTGCAATCTCGAGCTCGTCGGCCAGGTGTTTGGCCGGCGACACCGCCTCGACGAGCCCGGCAGCCCTGTTGGCAGCATCGATTAGATCTGCAGAGGTGAGTTCAAAGCTGGCAGCCTCTTCAGAGGTCGCTCCAAAGATAACCAGCACATCGCGGCTCAGGCGTACGGCGGCTGCCGCCGCGGCATAGTAGGGCCCGAAGATGTGACGGGGCTCGGTATGCCGTATCCACAGCGGCTCCCCAATGCGCAGTTGTAGGCCCAGCGGGTCGATGTCGACGTCCAGCTCGATGTCGCCGGCCCAGGTCTTGCCGCGGCCGGCGCCACCCACGTGGACAAAGCGCGAGTTGGTCACCCGTCGAAAAACGAACAGGTCCGACGCGCCCAGCTCAACCGACAACCGCTCAGGGGTGTGACGCTCTGGATCGGCGTGACGAAGTGACGTGCCACAGGGGGTCGCGAGGCAATCCTCTGCTGGGAGTGGTTCGCCCATCAGTCCCCCTACTCAGCAACCGAACATCCAACTGACGCAGGCGTCACGCTTACGCAAGCATAGCGCCGGTGCGCTTAAACCTGACTGTAGCCATCGGTGCTCGTTCGTAGGTGGGGTCTCCGCTGCCGAGGTTCCCATCCCTCAGGAACCTGCGTATCTGCTCGGTGTGAGCGGGTCGGCTGAAGAGGTAGCCCCGTACCTTGAACAACCATTTCGAGCAGTGTCTGGCCGCTACTCGGTTTCTACGCGCCTCGGCTACGAGCGGCCGAGGTCGCGGACGACGGCGACAAGATGCTCAGCGCACGTCCGTCGGTGCCTGCGCGCATTGGGTACGACCAGCCTTCGCGCAGAATGGGTCCGCGTGTCGAGCAGCTCGACCTCGATGGGTCCACCGAGCAAGTGGCCATGGACGGCATCGCAGCCCATGGTGGCGAGCTGTTCGAGTTGGGCGTGCCGGTCGGCGCCCTGTGCGCATACCCGCAGGCCGAGGCAGTGTGCGGATTTGATGACCAGTCGCATCAGCACCACGTCGGTCGACTCGACAGCGACGCTGCGGACGAGGGCTTCGTCGATCTTCACCCAGTCCAGCGGTAGGTGCCGCAAACGGCGAGCGATGACGACCCGGCACCGAAACCGTCCACCGCCGACCCATCGCAGCGTCATCGGCCCAGCGGCGGCTGTGGGTGACGATCGGGGCTGCGGTGCGCTCGGTGTAGACCTCGCTGCGCCCCCGGCCGCGGGTCTTGGCGCGGTACATCGCCAGATCGGCGCGGTGCAGCAGGATCTCCAGCGGTGCAGCCGGCTCGTCGCTGTTGTCGACCGTGGCGATTCCCACGCTGGCGCCGATCGTGAGCACCTTGTCCGCAATGAGAAACGAGACGGCGGCCGCACGCACCACCCCATCGCAATCGACTGCTCAGCGGTGAGTGGCTCGACCATCAGCAGTGCGAATTCGTCGCCTGCGAGCCGAGCAGGCAGGTCGTTGGGACGGCACGACTCGCGCAAGCGTCGGGCGAACTCGACAAGTACCCCGTCCGATCGTGTGGCCGAAGTCGTCGTTGATGGACTTGAAGTTGTCGAGGTCGATGTACAGCAAGCTTGGGTTTCCTTTCGGGGCACCAGGTTCGAGTAGATCTGCCGGTCGGTGTCCTCGGCCCGGGCCGTCGGCATGGCGTTCCAGCGAGACCGTTTCGGCAGACCGGTCAGTGGATCGTGCAGGGCGACCTTGGCCAATTTGCTGTTGGCGCGAGCGAGCTCCCGGCGTGCCTAGACTCCTCGGCCACTGCGTGCAACAGCCGTTCGCGCAGCACGGCTCGGGCTAAGACGGTGTCGGCGGTCAGCATCAACTCCTTGCCGAGCGCCTGGCACAGGACGGTGAAGCCCCGAGGTTCCACGTCGGTGTGCGCCAGGAGCAGCAACGCGGACGTCGGCGCGCCGATCGGCAGGACGTAGTAGAAGCGGACTCCTGACGCGTAGTCGAGCGGGAAATCGAGAGGCACCTGCTGGGCGTCCTGCACACAGCGCGATAAGTCGGCGCGGGCATCCCACAGCCCCTGCATGATCTTGCGAACGGCAGCACCCCGGTCCGGAAGGGCCCACTCGGACTCAGGGAGTTGGTGGTGCCAAACGTGTCTGCCGAGCCTTTGATCTAGAATTACGGAGAGTAACTTGTTGCATACGGAGAGCGACTTGTGCGACAGTTCCCTTGCTGCCGGTAACGCGGGTTGGCTTCCGGGTTGCGGCGCACCCGAAGTCGATCAGTCATCGGCGAGAACACGCAGAAGCGTTCGTAGCCCTTTCGGGCTGATCCGGCATACCCAAAAGTGCATAGACCAGCGAAACGACAGCCAATTGTCGTTCCGCCAAACCCTACGTACCCGTCAAAGTAGCAGAGAGTAACCATGCGAACACAAGCATTCAGTCGCCGCCCTGCTCCGGCCCGTACAGGCATCCGGATAATGGCGGTGGCCTCCAGCGTGCTGGTCGGCGCGCTCTTCTCCGCCACCCCGGCGGGTGCAGCGCCCGCGGTGGCCTCGGCCGCGGCTGCGGCCCCGCTGGGCTTCGGAGGTGCTTGGACAAGTGTCTTCGATGACGAGTTCAACGGATCTTCGCTGGATTCCGCCAAGTGGTCACCGAACCGTTACGGCGCCGACTACGGCGGCGACACTCCATTCAATCCGGCAGGCGAAGATGCCTGGTTTGGGACTCGCAACGTCAGCGTGAGTGGTGGCAACCTCGCACTCACGGTGCAGCCTCAGCCCGAGGCGCTCAACGGAAAGACCTATCCCTACAGCTCGGGTGTCGTGCAGACACAGGATCGTTTTCACTTCAAGCCGGGGACCTACGTCGAGGCCCGCATCAACATCCCGCGCTGCGACGGCTGTTGGCCCGCGTTCTGGTCGGTGGCGCCGAACGCCTGGCCGCCGGAGCTGGACGCCTTTGAGTTCTTCAACACCGGGGGAAGCGGCGACGATGTTCGTCCGCAGTTCAACTATCACCCGCCGTCGGGCGGCCAGACCGGTCCGACGCCCTACGGCCAGCGCGGCACCGACTATCTCGGCAGTTTTCACACCTACGGCATGCTGTGGGACGGCAACCAGGCCGTGCCCTACCTCGATGGGCAGGCGTACCCGGCCGGGGCCAACCGTGACATGACCCGCCTCGATCAGTTCCTCATCCTCAACCTCTCGGTGCAGGCCGGGCATCGCCCGGCGGCTGGCTCGCAGATGCTGGTCGACTGGGTTCATGCATGGACGCCTGGACCCGGCGCCGCTCCCGGTCTGCCACCCGTGATCGGCGCGCCGAGCCAGGCCCCGTGGTGGGACGGGTTCTGGAACGGTGTTGTTGCGTGGTTCCAAAGCCAGTTCAGGGCGATGTTCGGCGGATAATGGCACAATCCGGTACCGGCAACCCCGGCACCAGCGCTGAGTTGAGGTCAGAAGGGCACGCCGTTGGTCCAGATGGCGATCGGCCCGACTGTCATCGTTTGCGGGAAGGAGGTTCCGGAATGGTCCTGGTGGCTGTCGACCGCCACATTAAGGACGAGGTACTGAGCGGACCCGAACGGCCAGGCAGCCCCCGAAGCGTTCGCCTCCTCGGCCGTGAGTGTCATCGTTGGGTGGTGATCGATGAAATAGCTCACCATGTCTCCGTCGAAATAGACGCCGTACGTGTGCGTCTGGCTGTCCAAGGGAGCCCCGAGATCGGTGGGGACACCTGCTTGCGGGACGTCCACGCGCGGTGCCCCTGCCTTCGGCATGTGGATCGTGCTGAGCGCGCGCGTTGGCGCGTTTCCCCAGGCCTCGACCACGTCCAACTCGCCACTCGCCGGCCACCCGACCGTCGGGTTGTTAGTGCCGATGAGCCAGAACGCGGGCCACATGCCCGCCCCCACCGGCGCACGGATCGGCGCCTCCACATAGCTGCCGGGGCCTACCTCCGCCGAGTTCTGCGTCGTCAGACGGGCACTCGTGTACTTGCGGTCGATGCCGTCGGTCCCGGTCCTGTCCTCGTGACGGACGGCGATGACCAATTGCCCCTTTCCGTCAACATGCGCATTGTCCGTACTGCCGGTATAGGTTTGCAGCTCGTTGTTACCCCACCCGTTGCCGCCGATTTCGTGGTGCCACACGTTCGGATCCGGTGGGCTGCCCGACGGGCCGTCGAACCCGATGACCGTCGTGGGCGCAGAGGCGACCGCGGGTGGGGCTGCCGAGTCGACTTCCCGCAAACTCGCCGTGGTCACCTGCCAATGGAACGACGAGAACTCCGGCAACGCGATATACAACGACGTGTCGGGAGCACCCCGCGCAGTCGCGACAAACTGCAGTGACATCACGTGCCAGGCGTCGTCGTTGTAACTTCCATACTGACTCGCCTCGGTCGGCCGATTCGCGAAGTTGGCGTTGGCGAGAAGCAGCCCCACGCTCTTTCCCGAAGCCGACACATCCCGCACGGATGCCTGCAACTCGTAAAGATGTCCCACCTTGAACACCGACTCCGGTGACTGCAACGATCCCAACGCAAACGCCCACGGCCCGGCATCACCCACCCGCTGCAAATCTACCGCAGTCCGTGCATCCTGCGGGCCGTCCGCCAGCGTCACCCGCCGCACCGATACCGGCCCCGCGGACGAAACCGCGCTCCACCCGCTGGCGTCATTCTCGGCACGACCGTTCACAACGCGCTCGGGTCCGAACTGTGCGCGCTGCGACCGAGCCCAGGCAGCGATCGAGCTCGCACGCGGTGCGTTACCGACCTTGACGACCGTCACCGTGATCACGACGCCCAAGACGGTGAGCAAGCCCACCACGAGCAGCAACCGCAGCCGTCCGGAACTCCCATGAGATCGGAACGTCATGCAGAACCTCCCTCGTGGTTGCTTCAGGCTAACCAGCTTCGGAGATGATCGCTTACGGCGTTGCGACGCCGTGGGACACCGACCGTGCCGGGACCTCCCACGAGTTGCGGGCCATTCAAGGGCGTATCGGCAAACATCCCGCGTCAGCGACCAAGGATGCAATGATGGGGAACGTGCGACAGCCGGATCCAATTCTTGCCGGTGCAGTCGGTACTCCGACTGTGCTACCGCCGCCGACCGCTGTGCATCCTGTTCTGGCAACGGCCTTCGCCGCACTGGACCGCGAGGGAATCGTCTGGGCGCTGCTGCGTGGTGCCGATGACCTCGCGCGGCCGGCGGGGGATGTCGACGTGCTGGTCGACGTGGCCGTGCTCCCAAGGCTGGATGCTGTCCTCGCCGATGCGGGGGTGCGGAGAATCGCGGCTCCCGGGCGAGGCAGTCACCGGTTCTATTTTTTGTATGATTCCGTCGCCGAGCTTTGGCTCGAACTTGATGTCGTGAGCGAGCTGACATTCGGCCCGTACCAGGACTTTCCAACCCCCTTGGCGCAGGACTGCCTCAGCAGGCGACGTCATGAGCACTCGGTGTGGCGGCTCGCGCCCGACGACGAGGCCTGGTTGTTCCTGCTGCATCTGCTACTCGACAAGGGTGGTGTCCCGGCCCCACGCAGGCGCGCGGCTCGGGACGCCGCCGACACCGCAACCAGTGACGGGCCGGTGGCTACCGTCGTGGACCGGACGATGGGGCGGGGGACGGCGGAGTACGTACTTAGCGGCTTGCGGGTCGGAGACGCCGATCGAGCCTCGGAGATGGTCGCACTCCTCCACGCGAGGTGGCCGCGGCCCAATCCGCTTCTCGTCCTGGGCAGGCAGTATGCTCATCGAGCCATCCGGCGTTTTGACCTTTCGCCACCGGGCAGGGGAAACACCGGCCTGCTCGTCGCGGTCATGGGCGCCGATGGTGCCGGGAAAACTACTCTGGCACAAGCGATTCGAGCCGACTTCCCGGCGCCGACCGCCTATGTCCACATGGGCATCTGGCGCAAGCGCCGAGGGGACTGGCTGGTGCAACTCGCGCCCGGCGGTCACCTCGTACAAACCCTCTTCCGGGTCCTCACCGGCAGCGCGGCCGCACAGTATCACCGCTGGCGGGGGCGGCTGGTGCTCTTGGACCGCTCCGTTTATGACGGCCAACTGCCCAGCGCCGAGACAATGACTCTGGGGGGCCGGATCAGCTCGGCGGCGTTGCAAGCCTTCTCGCCGACGCCGGACGTGGTGTTCTTTCTCGACGCGCCCGGTGAGCTGATGTTCGCCCGAAAAGGCGAGCACTCCGCGGCGGTGTTGGAGGAGCGCAGACGCGGATATCAGCACATCGCCGCGAGCATCCCTGGCAGCATCGTCCTGGATGCGACAGCATCACGCGAGGTTGTCCGTCGCCGCGCCAACGCGGCCCTCTGGAAGCGCTACATCCACGTGCCGCAGGCTCATCCTCCGATGCCGCTCGACCTCTGGCGCAGACTGGACTGGCGCTTTCTGCTTCCCTGTCCGCAGTTGAATACCGTGGTCTGTGCGGGCGTCGTCGATGAGGAGTTGGTCGAGGCACTGCGCGTGCTCGACTCGCGGCTCCTGCACGTCACCGCGCCCTCCGGCTGGGGCTGCGTCGAGGCCGGCTCCTACGATGTGGCGGTCCTTGTCCGCCCGACACCCGCCGACCTTGTGGCCGCGATGGCTGTGGTGCGACCCGGCGGCTGGATCTACGCCGAGATCTACCGGCACCTGACGCCTTTGGCCTCGGGCCCGCGTTCCTTTCGTGGTTGGCTGCGTGCGTTCGAACGGGCAGGACTGGAGGAAACTGCGGCCCATTGGCATGCCCCCAGCATCGAAGCCCACTCGAGGATTGTTCCGTTGGAGTCGAAAATGTCTGTGCGCGACGCGCTCAATCAGTATCACGGGCTGAGATTCGGCTGGTCCAAGTCGCGGCTTGGCAAGTTTGCCCTGTCGAGCGGGTTGTTCCCGCTTCTCGTTCCGGAGGGAAGCCTGCTGGGCCGCCGCCCGCGATGAACGTCATCGAGCGAGTCTTGCAAGAACGTTACGACGAACTGGGACTTGCCCAGCTGGGCATGGGACGCGAAATGGGCACCGTGTTGCTCACACCACGTTTTGTGACCTCACGCCACGTGGTCGGACTGGTGTTCCCCAAGGGCCGACCCGCGCCGTGCGTCGTGGTCAAGCTTCCGCGTCGCCCTGGCGACAACGCCGGCGTACAACGAGAGGTTGACATGTTGCGGGCCGTCGCCGAGTTGACGAGCGACGCCCCCCTCGGCGTTCCCCGGGTGCTCGGAAGCTTTGACGTCGGCGCTCACACCGTGCTGGTCGAGACGGCGATGACGGGTGCTCCGCTGGATCCGAAGGCAGTGTGCGCGAACCCGAGCCGAGCGGTGCAATTGGGTGCCCGGTTCACCGCGGAACTTCCGGTGACCCGGGACGCGCGGGACAACATCGGATTCTACGAGGACGCCATTGCCGCCCCGCTTCGCTCGCTGGAGCGCCACCTGCCGCTGGCGGGCCGGACCGCCGAGCTGGTGGCCCGTACGCACGAGGTTCTGCAGCCGCTGCGCCGTGCGGCACTGCCCGCGGTGTTCGAGCATGCCGACCTGAGTCACCCCAACATCTTCGTGAGCACTGATGGTGCCCTCCAGGTAGTCGACTGGGAGCGTTCCACGATGCACGGCTTACCCGGTCAGGACCTCACATTTTTTCTCCAATACGTCAGTGAGAGCGAACGCGCGGCCTATACACGTCCCGCTCAGCTCCGCGCCTTTGACGACGCCTTCCTCAGTCGGCGCGGCTGGGCGCGTCCTACCCTGCTCGGCCACCTCGCGAACCGTGGGGTGAGCGAGACGCTGTTGCCCCAGCTCATAGTCGCTGCATGGGCGAGGTCCGCGGCGACGCTGACTTCCCGGTTGATGCCGGAAGTGCAGGACGCAACTTCGGTCGCGTCCGCTCATGCGCCCTCTGCCGCTCAGCTGGAGGCCGCGGTTACCCAGGACCGCGACTTCTGGTTGTGGCGGCATGCGTTGGACCGGGCACCCGACCTTCAGTAGATCCGACCGCGCATCGTCCGTGCGCACGAACCCGACAGCCGATGCGGGCCTAGTAGGCTACGGCCGTGGCAGTGGTCAAGCTCGACGAACTAAGCCTCGACCTTGCGCGATCACCGCTGACGCTCTCCGTCGTCATCTGTGCCTACACGCTGCGCCGTCGGGTGGAAATCTTGGCCAGTGTCTACAGCGTGCAGCACCAGTCGACGTGCCCGCGCGAGATCATTCTCGTCTGTGACCACAACGCCGAGCTGCTGGAGTGGGCGCACCAGGAATTCGCCGGGGTACGAGTTTTGGCCAACTCCTCGACGCAGGGTCTGTCGGGCGCCCGGAACACCGGAGTCCAAGCCGCCAGCGGCGACATCGTCGCGTTTCTTGACGACGATGCGGTGGCTGCACCGGATTGGGTCGATGAGCTCTTGATGGCGTATCGGGATAGCGATGTCATCGGGGTCGGCGGAACGGTTGTGCCGCTGTGGCACGTGGCGCAACCCCGGTGGTTTCCGGACGAGTTTCTCTGGGTAGTGGGCTGCAGCTACGAAGGTCAGCCGAAGTCACGAGCTCAGGTGCGCAATGCCATCGGCGCGAACATGAGCTTCCGACGAGACACCTTCGCCGCGGTCGGTGGATTCGACGTCGGGGTGGGACGCATCGGCAGGGATGCGGCCGGTTGCGAGGAGACCGAGTTCTCCATCCGCGCTCGGCAGGCCCGGCCCGGCGCCAAGATCATCCTCGAGCCGGCCGCCGTGTGCCGGCACAGCGTGACCGCCGACCGTGTGACGCGGCGGTACTTTCGGCGTCGGTGCCAGGCGGAAGGCCGGTCAAAGGCTGTCGTCAGTGGTCTTGCCGGCGCAGACTCCGCGCTTGAAGCCGAACGCATCTACGTCCGGCGCGTGCTTCCGCTCGGTGTGCTGCGCGGCCTTGGGGACCTGCTGCGAGGCGACGTCACAGGAGCGGCCCGGGCGTGGGCAATCGTTGAGGGGCTCCTCGTGACCGCCACCAGCTATCTCACCACCAGGGTCGTCCTGCGCACGCGGTTGCGCAGGGGGCCGCCGGGTACCGTCCCCCCATGCGGGCCATGACATCGCGCCCCGCCGTGGGCGGCCTGGTTCGCAACCGGACGATAGTTGCTGCCCCCACTTTCCTGGTTCTGATCGTCGCCTTAGACGTGGTGCAGTACAGCCGCAACTGGCCGGTTCCCGTCGTCGGGCTCCTGGATGAACCTGCCCACCTGCTGACCGCTGCTCTGGTTCTTTTGGCTCTGCCGACGCGGTTCTGGCAACGCAACGCGGGCTGGGTCCTGCTCGGTTCGGTCGCCCTCGACATCGATCATGTGCCGCTGTTTCTCGGGGACGCGGGCTTTGCGGTCGACGGCGGTCGGCCCCCGACACACTCACTGGTGACGGTAGTAGTACTCATCCTCGGCGCGGCGGCAGTTCCGGGGCTGCGCCGAGGTCTCGGGGCGTTCGCGCTCGGTGTCGGATTGCATCTCTTGCGCGATGTGGCCACCGGCCCGGGTATCCCATTGCTGTGGCCGCTGGCACGGGCCGTGGTGACAGTCCCGTATCTTGCGTATCTGACGCTTCTCGGGCTCCTGACCGGGTTGGCCCTGGTCCGAGCGGGGTTGGGTCACCGGAGCCCGACGATGAACCCGTTGCCAGCGGAGCAGTTCGACCGGCGAAAGACCTGCGGATAGTCCGGCAAGGCCAGCAGAGGGGATGGTCAACTCGTGTCAACACGTTCGGTCAAGAAGAGGTTGTCGCTCCGCCGCCTCGTCGGGGGACGCGGCGACGCTCCGTCGGTAGATGGTTTCGTACCCACTTTGGTCACCGTCATCGACCTCGAGGAGCCGTTGCCAACCATCGACGGAGCTGCGATTCCGGGAGGTCAGCCGTATGGAGCGGCCCAGCTACTTGTGCGGCAGGGCGGCCGCCCGCTGGGAACATTGACTGCTGCTCTGCCCTCAGGGGCATTGCCGGCAGCGGAGCTGCGTACCATGATCGAGCAGCGATGGGGCCACGCCGTTTCTCGCTCGGAGCCCGTGGCCGCCCCGGAACACGGCCCCTTTCTGCTGCCCTCGCCCGCCCCCAGGGTAAGCGTCGTCGTACCCACCTTCCGGCGTCCGGACGACATCGCACGGTGTGTCGAGTCCATTCTGGCGACGGACTACCCGGCGCTCGAGATCCTCGTTGTCGACAACGCACCACACGATCCCGCAACCGCGACACTCATCGCGTGTCGATATGCTGGCGATGGCAGGGTGCGCTACCTGCAGGAGTGGCTCCCTGGCGGATCGCGGGCACGAAATCGCGGTGTCCGGGCGTCAACCGGTGAGATCGTGGCGTTCGCCGACGATGACATCGTCGTCGACCGCCAGTGGCTGGCGGCGCTGGTAGCAGCGTTCGCCGCGAATCCCGACGTCTCGTGCGTCACCGGACTCGTCCTTCCGACCGCGCTGGACATGCCGGTGCAACTGTGGTTCGAGCAGTACGGTGGTTTCAACCGAGGCTACGCCCAGCGCATGTATGACCTGAGGGACCATCGCGGGGACACGGTGTTGTACCCGTATACCGGTGGTGTGTTCGGCGGCCTCGGCAATGCCGCCTTTCGGCGCTCGGTACTCAAGGTGCCGGACGCCATGGACCGCACGCTCGGCCCCGGGACACCCGCATTCGGAGCCGAGGACCAGGACATCTTCCTGACTCTGCTCGGCGACGGCGGCACTCTGCTCTATGAGCCGGCGGCACTGGTCCGGCATCGGCACCGGGAGAGTTACGCGGAACTACGGTGGCAGGTTTTTACTTACGGTGCCGGTTACGTTGCTGGACTGGTCAACTCCGCGGTGCAGGACCGGACGGTCGCCGTCGAACTCTGCCGGCACATCCCTGCCGTGATCCGTTTCCTCGTTACTGCCCGCGGGCACGGGGAATCGCCCGAGGTGGTCGACTACGCCTGCAGACGGCAGCTGCGGCGGCTGGAACGCGTTGGGCAGGCCTACGGTCCGATTGCCTATCTACGCGCCGTGTTTCATCGGCGCCGATTGGACTCCCGGGCGAGTCGAGCCGTCGCCGGAGACACTCTGGTGCTCGGATGAGCCGGCTTGCGGTTGTTTCACCCCATCTCGATGACGCCGTGCTCTCGGCATGGCTCGTCCTCGCCGGAACAACGAACGCGCTGGTCATATCCTGCTTTGCGGGAGTCCCCCAGGGGACCGTCGAGGGAGCGTGGGACGCGAAGACGAAGTTCAGCTCGGCGACGGAAGCCCTCGCCGCACGAAGACGAGAAGACGTCGCGGCCCTCGCGACTACCCAAAGTCGTGCAGTACACCTCGATCTGCTCGACGAGCAGTACCGGGCCGACCAGGATGCTCCCGGCGATGAACTGACCGCCCTTCTCCAGACACACCTTGCCGACGCGGAAGAAGTGTGGCTGCCAGCCGGGCTCGGTTGTCACACTGACCACCTGCTGACCAGAGATGCCGCGTTGGCAGCGACGTCCCGCACCGGCCAGCGTCTTCGGCTCTACGCGGATCTTCCGTATGCCGGTCAACCTGCATGGCCCGCCGAGGTCACGGGCGGTGCCCGCGACAGGGCCCGTCGCTACCTGCTTTCTGCGCTGCGGCGTCCCACACCCACCCAGGAATGGCGATCGACACTGGCCGACGCCGGCCTGGACCGCCGACTGGGTGCGCGCACTGTGAGCAAACTGGACCACCGCGAACTCCGCAGCAAGCTACACGCGATACGCCACTACACATCCCAGCTCGAAGCACTGGGCTGCGGACCGAAACACCCACTACGGGTACGCCGGATATTCGGCTACGAGGTGCACTGGCCCATTGGGTGAGTTTCCCCGGCCTGCTGGCTCCGCCGTGCTGAGCGCTCTGCGCGGAGGTAGCAGATGGGGCCGACGGCGATGCCTGTCAACTCCCGCAGCAATGCGCCCCTTGGTCGCTCGACACCATCGCCCAACCGTTCCGTTGCGGACGAGCCGATGGACGCAAGCCGGCGCGTCCCGGCGCCGAGCGCACGCAGCAGGCCGCGCCTCGTCGACGTCTGAAGCAAGCACTTGGTGATGAACGCAGACAGGCCCGTGCCGTAACCGAACATCTGCTTGAGCAGCGCGGCATGATCCGCGCGATGACGGTGCCAGACGAGCGCGGTGGGTTCATAGGCGATGATCCGGCCGGCCAGCAACACCCGAACGAACATGTCCAGGTCCTCGCCACCCCGTGTCCTGGTCCCCGCGCCGAGGGCCTCATCGAAGGTGCCGAGATCGGTCAGCAGAACGCGATCGAAGGCAACATTAGCGCCGGTTCCAAAAACTCCCGCGAAGTACGGCGAAAAGGAGTCGCCAGGGTCGGCGCCGAACAATTCGTAGCTTTCCCGCTGGAACCGCGTAGACCAGGACGCCGCCCGGGCGTCGAAGTACGCTTCCTCCGCATTGGTGATGCTCGCGCTGCACACGAGCCCGGTCACGCATCCCACGTTGGCGCTCCGCTGAAAGCCCCGCACGACACCCTCGATCCAACCGTCATCCACGGAGACGTCGTCGTCGGTGTAGGCGACATAGGTGCCCCGAGCAGCCGCAAGACCGCGGTTCCGCGCACAGGACAGGCCCGGACGCTGCTCGAGCACATAACGGAACCGCGCGTCCTTTTCGACTACCGCGTCAACGAGGCGCTTGGTGCTGTCGTCGGATGGCGCATTGTCGACGATGATCACCTCGACGTGTGGGTAGGTCAGCGACTGGAGGGTGGTCAGGCAACCGAGGAGTATCTGAGGCCGGTCGCGCGTACAGACGACGACGGAAACACAGGGGTACGCGACGACGCGACTCGGGCACGTCTCGCTCGCCGGCAAAGGCCGGGCGTCCGCTGTGAGCAACGTGATGGCAGCCAGCCCTTCCCGGCGCAGATGGATGTTCACTGCATCCCCGAACTGCTCCCACGCCGCGCGGAACAGCGCATCGGCGCCCAATTCGCCGGCTGACAACGGCAGCGTGAGGTAGCCCAACGGGTCGCCGTGGAGCCTGACGAGTACCCGAGCAAGCCGATGGACCTCTTCGACCGGGAGCACCGCACGTACAGAGGCCTCGCCGGACAACTCGAACTCACAGCACCAGGTGCCCGGTATCGCGGACGTGACAGGAGAACGGGTCGGCGCGGGATACTCCGCCGTCATAGCGGCGCCCGCACCATCAGGTCGCTGATGATCTCGCCCACCCGCACTCGCGTGACTTCCCACGTGTACTGGGCCCGCTGCAATGCGCGGCCGGCGTCGGTGAGGCGTCGAGCCAACTGCCCGTCCTCCAGTACCCGCACACACGCCGCGGCTAACCCCGGTGCGTCGTCGGCGAGAAGCGCGTGCACTCCATCGGTCAGCTCGAGTCCCTCCGCTCCCATAACTGTCGAGACCACGGGCCTTTCGTTGGCCCATGCCTCAAGGATCTTGATGCGCGTGCCACCGCCGTAGCGCACGGTAACCAGTACGGCATCCACATCGGCCAACACCGCGCTGACGTCCTCGACACGTCCGAGAACCCGTACCCCTGGCAGGCCTACAAGCTTGGACATTGCGGAACCAGACGTGACCCGTCCGACGACCCAGAGCTCGGCAGTGGGCAGCTCTTCTCGCACCAGAGGCAGCACTTCCCGTGCAGCAAAGCCCGCCGCCTCGTCGTTGGGTGAGTAGTCGCTCCCGCCCACGCAGGCAATGACGGGCACTGCACCCCGTCTGCGGGCGACTACCTCGCCGCCGTCGTAACCGTTCGGCAGAATGGTGCACGCGCTGGCCAGACGCCCTCGATCCAACTCACTACAGACGGACACCGAGTCCAGACCCGCCAACAGCGGGGGAAACAACTTGCGCCACCGGTGAGCATCGAGCGCATCCGCTATCCGACGAAACCCGCGGCGATCTGACGAGGCCAGCCGGTGGCGGAGGACCTGCTCAGGGATGTCGTCGACATCTAAGGCCGTGAAGACCTGATTGTTGCATGGCAAACCAAGCAGTGTCAGCGCATCCGAGTACCACGCAACGTCGTAGTGCCTGTCGCCGATCCAAGTGCCCAACCTCTGACGGTGGGTACGCCATTTGCGCAGGATGACCGTCCGTGGCATCGACGAGACGAGCCAACGAGGGAGCTGGAGCAGCGACAGCCCAGGGGGGCCTACCGAGACGCAGACACGCGCGGCAGGTAGATCGCTCGGTGGCGCAGGTGCTGGATCCCCTACCACCGCGCAGAACAGATCCACATCAGCGACCCGGGACAAGCCATCGAGTACAGCCGCAAGGCGCATCCGGACGCCGCTATCCAGTGGCCAGGGTCGCTCTGAGGCGACGAGCAGCACGCGGGGGCGCGAGCCGGAGCTCACATGGCGGGCGCTCATCGGGCGAGTATGGCACCAACGCTGCGGACGGCCAACGATTCTGCCGCTTGGCCTGTGCCTCGCTGAGTGTTGCCTGTGCCTCGCGAAGGTGTTGTCGACGGGAACGTCTCGCGTCGCAGGGGACAGGGGTCGGTAGTGTCGGCCTCTATGGGCTTCCGGTGTCGAGTGTCGATCGAAAACCTTGACGGGTGATGTGCGATGAAGCCCGCGTCGTCGACTGAGCCGCGCACTGTGGAGGGGGACGACGCACCTGCACGGTTGTCGGCAACGACCCTCGCCCGTCTCGTTCTTTCGGCGACCAGCCTGATCAGCGTGGCCCTCGGTGCCGTCGCGCTCGCGGCGGGGATCGACGTCGTGCGCACGGTGGCGCTCATGGTGTTCTGCGCGCTGGGAATCGGTTCTGCGCCTTGGCAGCTGAATGCGTCCCTCAGCCTGGTCACTCGGTTGACCCTCACCGGCTTCACCAGTGTGTCGGTGTTGACGGTGGTCTCGACCTGGATGGAGTCCGTCCATGCCTGGCACCCCGCCCTGGCGTTCATCGTCGTGGCTGCGCTGTGCGTCGCCCTCCATGGGGTCGGTCTGCGGCGGGCGTTGCTCGAAGTACGCACGGTTTATGTCCTTTCCAACCGACGTGGTACTCCCCGTCAGCGTTTCCGGGGCCTGATCCGCAGCGGCGATGTGCCCCAGGGTTTGGCGGTGGAGACTCCTCGGCAGCCGACCGCCACGGTGATCGGGCGCTGGGCACCCCTCCTGCTCGCCGTGCCTGGTGCCCTGCTGTGCATCGGCGCCGCACTCGCACACCGGCACATCGATCCCGGCTTTGGCGGCTTTCCCGCCCAGATCGGACTTCTCTGGTATGTCGGACTGGCTGTGCTGGTCACCGGCATTCTGTTGTCCCGCGCCGAGCGTGATCGCGAGATTGCCTTGGCGGTGCTGTTGCTCCTGGTGGTGCTCACGCTCACCCCAGCGCTGGTGTATGACGGTCCGCGGTCCCAGTCCGCCGCCAAGCATGTGGACCTCGTCGAACAGATCCGGACACTGCACAGCCTCAAATCGTCGGTGGCGGTCTACAACGCGTGGGGGGGTTTCTTCGCCGTGACAGCGTGGTTGTGCGATATCGCCGGCATACGAGATCCGATGGGACTGGCGACGTTCTGGCCGGCGATTCTCGGTTTTTTTCGCATCACCGCGTTACGGTACATGTTCGGTCAGGTGCTGCGAACCCCGTATCAACGGTGGGTGGCTGTCGCATTGGCGATACTCGCCGATCCGTTGGGAGCCGATTACTTCTCGCCACAGTCCGTCGGCTTTGTGCTGGGGCTCGTTGTGTTCGGGTTGGCGCTGTCGCGGCGCCGGACCGTTTCCCGGATGGCTCTCATGCTGGTGGCCGGCTGCGTGCTGGCGATCACCCACCAGCTCAGTCCCTACATCGTGGGGGGCGTGTTGATCGTCCTGGTCGTGTTCCGCCAGATTCGGCCGTGGTGGTCGCCCGCACTCGTCCTCGTCCCCGCGATCGGGTGGGCGCTCCTCCACCGGGACTCATTGCGCGGTTTCATCTCGCTGGCCGACATCGGCCAGGCGCAGAACTTCCGTCCGCCCAAGACCGTCGGGTCGTCGATGCTCGAGCGTCTGCCGATCGTGCAGGACACAGTCATCGCGCTCGTGATCGGCGTCTTCGTGATCGGATCACTCGCGGCGATCGCCCTGCTGCGTCACCCTCGCGTGCTCAGATCATGGGCGTTCGCCGCCTGTCCCGCGGTGGGTCTGGTGCTCATCGCTGCCAACCCATACGGACAGGAGGGAATCTTCCGCGCGGTGCTGTTCGGAATCCCGTGGCTCGCGCTACTGGCCGCCGGGTGCTTTCCCCGCCCCCCCGTGCGAGTGCTCGATCGGTGGTCGTTGGGTGCGGTCTACGCGACGCTCACCGTCACCTTCCTCATCGCGTCATTCGGGCTCGATGCGACAAACGTGATCAGACAGTCCGACCTTGCCGCGTTTCACTACTTCCAACAGCAGGGCGAGGGCCAGCCCGGTTCAAGTTACTACCTGCTCACACTCGGGAATGGCGACCTGCCTTCCGCCGTGCCGATGAACGGGTCGACGCATCAATCCATCGGCAGAGACGTCCTGAACGACCCGGTCCGTCAGGAACCAGGGACGCTTCCCGCGCGCACCGTCGAACGACTCACCGCAGAACTCCTCTTCTACTCGGGAGAGCAACCCGCCAGCGCCCGCCTCTATGCGCTGTGGTCACCGATCTCGTCCAAGTACGACGCTGCCTACGGTGTCCAGTCCCCCCAGGAATTCGCCGAGCTGCGCAATGCCTTCGCGGCTTCTCCCTACTGGCAGATCGGCTTCCAGAAGGACGGAACGGCCGTCTTTCGGTTCGACGGAGCCGGCTACGGCGGTGGCGGAAGGTGAGCTGGCGACGGCGACCACATACCGACCCGACGCCGGGGCGAGGAGTGACGCAACCGCCGCCGGCCGGACCCGTCGGCGATGTGGGCGACCTGGCCGTCGGCGGTATGTTCCGGCGCGATTCGCTATACTTGCTGGTTTGGGGCCTTCAGCTGGGTGGGGCCGCCGTCTTGACCCCAGTGTTCACCCGCTTCATGAGCCCCACCGAGTTCGGTGGGTTGGCCACGGCCAATGCTGTGATGCAGGTGCTGTTCGTGGTCGCCGGACTCGGCCTCCAGACTGCGATTCAGCGGCACTACGCGGCCAAGGACGGCAGAATTGACGCCTCACGACTGCTGTCCCTCAGCATCGTGATCGCAACAACCGTCACTCTCGTGGCCGACAGCACCGGGCGGTGGTGGAGTTCCGCCCTGGGATTCGAAAGCTACGGTGGCGCGCTGCGGCTTGCCGTGATCTGGGCCGGTGTCTCGGCGATCACGGGTTCGGCGTTGGCCCTGCTGCGGAGCCAGGATCGGCTGCTGGCCTTCAGCTGCGTGAGCCTGGTGCAGTCGGTGGTTGCGGAGGCCGCGAGTCTAGTGCTGGTGACCACCGTCCATCCGACGGCGACCATGTTCGTGCTGGGGCAGCTGCTCGCTCAGTGCGTGGCCGTCACTCTGGCGGTGCTTTTCACCCCACCGCGGATGGTGCGTTGGCGCGACCGCGGACTGGCGCGGGCGGCGCTGGTCTTCGCTGTTCCGCTCGTCCCCGCCGTGCTGAGCGGATTCATCCTCAGTGCGGCAGACCGCATCATCTTGCAGAGCGAACTCGGGCAGACCGCAGTGGCGCGCTATCAGATCGCCTACACCATCGGTGATGCCCCGATGCTGCTGCTCGGCGTCTTGAACTCGGTATGGATGCCCCGCATCTTCGCGGTGGAGGGGGCCACGGACCGGGCCGCCGTGTTGGCGGCCAGCCGCGATGCCCTCTACCGTCTACTGACGCCCGTGGTGGTCGGGCTTGCGTTCGGAGCACCGCTGGTCCTGCAACTCTGGGCACCACCCGCATACCGACCCGATGAGCTGTTGATCGTGAATGCGATCGTCATTGTGTGCGTCGTTCCCTTCGCCGCGGGTCAAGCAGGAACCCGAGCGCTGCTTTCCGCCGGTAGGACCGGGACGATAGCCGGGGCAGCGGCACTGGCGGCGGCCACGAACATTGCCCTGAACCTCATCCTCATCCCGCATCTCCAGCTGGCCGGGTCCGCCCTGGCCACCCTCTGTTCCTATACGCTGCTGTTCGTGGTGGTACAGCTGCGCGCCCGGATCATTGCGCCGACGACGGCCACCCCACCACGGCGGTTGGTTCTCCTGGCCGCAGCAGCTGCCGTCGCGATGCTCGCAGCACTGCTGCCGGTGAGCACGGGATTCCTGGTGCTGCGCGGCGTTCTTGCCGCGGCTTTCTTCGTCTGGTTCCTCCGCGTCCTGCGTACGCTCAGCGCAGCCCCGTCGGGGCCCTCGACCTCTGCTCCGGTCGATGAGGGGCAAAGCATGCAGTCATGACGGGAATTGCCGCAGTCGTGCTGGCACATGCGGATCCCGTGCACCTCAGGCGCCTGATCGCGGCACTCGACGACGTGCCGGTATTCCTGCATTGTGACGCCAAGACACCGGAGCCGGTCTTTCGGTGCATGAGCAAGGACCTGCCCGCACGCGTGACGGTCTGTCCACGGATTTCCACGAACCTCGCCAGCTGGTCGCTCGTCGAGGCCGAACTCCTCGCATTGCGTGCCGCCTTGGCGCAGACGAGCGCCGAGCACATCGTGGTGCTCTCGGGGTCGGACTATCCCCTCGCGTCGATGCACGAGTTGTCCGCCGAGCTCGATCGCTGGCGGGGCAGGTCGTGGCTGTGGAATGTGCCCATCCCGTTCTCCGCGTGGAACACACCCAGGCACCCCGATGGGGGGCTCTGGCGGTTCAACCACCACTTCTTCTCGCATGGCGGACAGGTTCTGTTCTGGCGCGGGATACCGCTGCGGTGGCCGATGAAGCGGCAGGTGCCTTCGGGAGTAACCCTCCGCGCATCCTCACAGTGGAAGATCTATGCGCGACACCACGCTCAGCAACTGCTGCAGGTGTTCGACACGTGCCCCGACCTCATCCGGTTCTGGCGCTCCACGCTCGTACCGGACGAAAGCTTTGCGGCTTCTGTGCTCGCCAGCCCATCGTTGCTCGGAGCTGACGCACTCCCTGAGTGCCCCACCAGCGCCTGGTACGTGCACTGGCCGGGCGGCATGGTCGATCACCCGGACTTGCTGCGGTCCAAGGATTTCCCGAAGCTTGCTGCCCTCGGCGGTGCCTCTGGGCCGAGTGCCGCCGTGGGCGACCAACAGTCCGCCGGGGTGGTCCATTCTCACCGAAGGTTCTTCGCCCGCAAGTTCGCCACCGACGTCGACGTCGACGTTCTCGACCGGATCGATGCCGAGCTGCGCAACTAGCCCGTTCCCCGGATGCTGGCGAGCAGCAGCCGGGCAACGTCCCGGACCCGGGGTTGGTCGAGTAGCGCGTCGTGATGACCTGGAAGCTGGTGAATCCGCAGCGGACCTCGGTGGTAGCGGCCCCATCCGAGCGTCGCATCCCCGACCTCTTCGATAGAGTCTTCGGTCACGAACAGGTCCACCGGCACGGCATGCCCGGGCTGCGTGTAGCTGTGTGCGATCTCGAAGGCATCTCGGTAGACGAATTCCTCGGTGTCCTCGGTGGAGGGTGCCCGCTGCAACCTTCTGACCGCACGCTGCGCGGCGTCGCGATATCGTGCGCGCCGCTCCTCGCGGTCAAGGGTACGAAGCGACGTGAGCCAGCCCCAGCGCGTGAGGCCACGCAGACTCGAGGTGGCGATCGCCGGCGTCGGTGAGTCCAGTACGCCGAGCCACTCGACCTCGTCGCCGGCCTTGGCCAACTGACGGGCGATGTCGTACACGAGTAGGCCGCCGAGCGAGAAGCCGGCGAGTCGGTATGGCCCATTCGGCTGTTCGTGCCTGATGAGGTCGATGAGCGGCTTGACCAGCCCTTCGACCCCGCCGGGGACGTCGAAGCGACCGTTCGTTTGTGGCGCCACAAAGGGAACCATCTGCTGCTCGTCACCCCAGACACCTACCAGGTGACGAGAGCTCATGGCGGAGGACAGGTCGGGATAGACGAAGAACAGGATGGGACGGTCGGTGCGTTCAACGGTATCCGTCGTGGGCGCTCTGGCCAGCAGCGCGGCGAGTCCCGCGATGGTGCCGTGTTGCAGGAACTCGGAGAGCGTCAGCCTCCTGGCGAACTGGGCCTCTGTTTGGTGGATAAGGCGGGCCGCGAGCAGGGAGTGGCCGCCTAGGTCGAAGAAGTCGGCGTGGACGTCGGTCACATCCCGGTGCAGCACCGCTGACCACAGGTCGGCAACCCGTTCTTCGGTCGGCGTGCGCGGGGCCTGGCCCCGTGGCGCCACGTCGTGTTCGGACTCCTGTTCCGGCAAGGCCCGGCGGTTCAGCTTGCCGCTCGGAGTGACCGGGAGCTGCTCGATGCCCACGATGGTGGTGGGCACCATGTAGTCGGGCAGGCGGGCCCGTACCCAGGCCCGCAGCTGCACATCAGACACCCCGGTGCCGACAACGTGGGCCACCAGCTCGCGCTCACCCTGTGCGTTCTCCTGGGCCGTGACCGCGCATGCCGCGACCGCGGGATGCTCCCTCAGCACGGCCTCGATCTCGCCGGGTTCGACGCGGAAACCGCGCACCTTCACCTGGTCGTCGAGGCGGCCGAGGTGCTGCACGCGGCCGTCGGCAAGGAAACGCCCCCGGTCTCCGGTGCGATACACCCGTCCACCCTCGACAAACGGATCGGCGCCAAAGCGAGCGGTAGTCTCGGTGGGCCGATTCAGGTAGCCACGCGCGACGCCGGCACCGGCGAGGACGATCTCGCCCGGCACCCCGGAAGGCAGCAACCGCCCCTGATCGTCGAGCACGTACACCCGGCCTCCGGGAAGCGGCCGTCCCACCGTGACCGGCTCTCCACCCAGCAGCCTGCCGCAACTGGCGACGACGGTGGCCTCGGTCGGTCCGTAGCCGTTCCATACTGCGGCGCAGCGCTCAATCAGGTCCCTGGCCAGCGACTCGGGGACAGGTTCTCCTGCCGTTACCGCGGTGACCATCAGGCTCCCTGCCCAGCCGGCGCTCAGTAGCGCCGACCACGTGGTCGGCGTCGCCGAGACGAATGTTGCGCCAGATTGATCGATCAGCGCGGCCAGGGCGTGCGGGTCAGTGGTCTGTTCGGCCGATGCGAGAACCACTCGGGCGCCGAGACCCAAGGCGCCGAAGATGTCCCCCACCGAAACGTCGAAGGTGTAGGAAGCAACGGTGAGCACGGCGTCCGACGCGGTGACGCCGTACTGCTGCAGCAGCGTGGCCATGATGTAGGCAACGTTGCGGTGTTCCACCAGGACGCCCTTGGGTGCACCGGTGGAGCCGGAGGTGTACATGAGGTAGGCAAGGTCGCTGGGGGAGGCCGCTCGGGTCACCGGGCTGGTCGTTGCCTCGTGGTCGGCGTCGACCACGCAGACGATGGCATCGACCGCAGGAAGGTCGGTCAGCAGGGCGGTGCGGGTCAGTAGCAGCATGGCGCCGGAGTCGGTGATCATGTATTGCGTGCGCCGGGCGGGTTGCCGTGGGTCGATCGGGAGGTAGGCGGCACCAGCTATAAGGATCCCGAGCAGTCCGACCACCTGTTCACACGAGCGGTCGAGCAGGGCAGCCACGATGGTGCCTGGTTTCGCGCCCGCCGCGACGAGTCGCTCGGCGACCGAACGGGCATGCGTGACCAACTCCCGATAGGTGAGCTGCTGAGCACCGCAGACCACCGCGACGGCATCGGGTGTCCAGGCGGCCTGTTCGAGGATCAGTTCATGGACACAACGCCCGGCTACCTCCGGACTCGGCGGCGGGTTCCATTGCACCAGCTGACGGTGTTGTTCCGCGGGATCTGGCCGGTCAAGCGCTTCGAGTGGCAGCTCTGGCGACTGCGCAAGCGCACCGAGAAAGCGCGTCCAATGCCTGCCCATCTGCTCGGCGCTGCTGCGTTCGAAAAGCTCGGAATCGTAGACGAAACGGCCGGCGAGGTGCCCGTCCGGGCGCTCGTCCAACTCTAGGCTCAGGTCGAACTTCGACGAGCCCACTTGGTTGCCGATCGCCGACTCCATCTGATGCAGAGACCACTCGGGATCGGGTGCGGCCAGCGGCGGCTCCAGCACCAGCACGGTCTGGAACAGGGGGTTCAGCCGCGGGTCGCGGGGCACGTCGAGCTCCCGGACCAGGTGCTCGAAGGGGACAAGTTTGCCGAGGCCGTCCAGAATCTCGGCTCGAACCCTGCCAAGCACAGCGGACAGCGTCGGAACATCGTCGAGGTCGACGCGGATGGGCATCGGAGTGAGGCAGTACCCGACCAGCGAGTCGAGCTCGGGGCGTTGCCGCAGATCAGTCGCGGTGGCGAAGACCAGGTCCGGCTGCCCGGTATAACGGTGCAGCCACCATGCGTAGGCCGCGGCGAGCACCTGGAACAGACTGGCGTCGTGGTGCTGGGCGAATGACCGCAGCCGCGCCACGGTGTCCGCCCGGACGGACAGCGCGACCATGCCTCCGCGGAACTCTTGCCGTGCCGGCCGTGGGTGCTCCAGCGGAAACTGCAAGGGTGGCGCGCCGGCGAGGCGTTCGCGCCAGTGCCGTACGCGAGCGGCGACCGCGGCGCTGGCGGTCCATTCGACCTCCCAGGCAGCGTAATCGGGGTACTGCAAGACGGGTTCGGGCAGCGGGGAGGGCAGACCGGCGGAGTAAGCCTGGTAGAGGGCGACCAGCTCCGGAAGGACAACGCGGTACAAGCTGACCCCATCGAAAACAAGGTGGTGCAGTCCGAGGTAGAGGCGGTGGTCCTCGGGCGTCAGCCGGACGAGCCGCGGGCGAAGCAGCGGACCTGCGGCGAGATCGTAGGGCCGCCGGGTGTCCGCGGCCGCCAGCTCGGTGGCGCGCTGCTCTGCCACCTCAGGCTCGAGGTGAGTGAGGTCAAGCACGGTCAGCTCGAAGGAGGGGGGTGCGTGCACCACCTGCCGCGCTTCGCCGTCGATCAGGGGGAAGGTGGTGCGCCATGCGTGGTGACGCCGCACCAGCTCGGTGAAAGCCCGGCGCAGCGCGTCGGCATCGAGTGCACCGGACTTACGGACGGTGACCATCTCGTTGTAGGCGATTGCCTCCGGGGCGAGCTGGTTGAGGTACCAGAGTTGGCGTTGGGAGATCGACAGGGGCGCAGGATCGGTGGTGGTACGTGCGGTGACCGCACCAGTGCTGGGTCGCGTTGTCCGTCCGCTGCGCAGCCGCTGTTGCAGCAGGGCCCGGCGGGCTGCGGCGAGCCTGTCGGTGTCCGTGGCACTCACGCCGTCCACCGGACGGGCAGTGCGGTCAGTCCTCGCAGCCCGAGGTTGGCCCGCCACTGCATCGAGTCCGCGGCGAGTTCCAGCTCCGGCAGTCGTCGCAGCAGGGTCTCGAACGCCACGTCGGCTTCCATCCGGGCCAACGGTGCGCCGAAGCAGAAGTGCGCCGCCCACCCGAAGGCTAGGTGTCGATTGTCGGTGCGGCCGAGGTCGAGACGGTCTGGGTCTGGGAATCGTTCGGGGTCCCGATTGGCCGCACCCATCACCGCGATCACTGCCTGTCCCGCCCGGATCGGCTGCCCGCTCAACTCGACGTCATCGGGGGCGAGCCGGGCAGTGTGCTGACTCGGGCTCTCGTACCGCAGCAATTCCTCGACCGCGGTGGGGATTTGCGCGGGATTCTGGCGGAGTTGCTGCAGCGCAGCAACGTTACGGAGCAGTGTCAGCAGGCCGTTGCCGATCAAGTTGGTCGTCGTCTCTTGGCCGCCCACCATGGTGACGATGACGTTGGCGATGACCTCGTCTTCGGTGAGCCGATCCCCGTCCACCTCGGCGTTCGCGAGGGCATTCAGCAGTCCTTCGGTGGGCTGGGTGCGCTGCTGATCGAGGGCCGCGCGGAAGTAGGCGGTCATCTTCTCCACGCTCGCCAGCACTGTGCCAATCCGCCCCGGGTTGTGCTGGAAGTTACCGAGCATTTCCGCGAAGTCCTGCGACCAGTTCTTGAGCTGATCGTGGTCCGCGGTGGGTACCCCCAGAAGCTCGGCGGTGACGATGGCCGGCAGCGGGTTGGCCAGCGCAGCCATCACGTCCATCCCACCGGAGTCCACCACCGCATCGATGAGCCCGTCGGTGATCCCCTGGATGTGGCTGCGCAGCCCCGCCACCCGGCGAGGAGTGAACGCGGCGGCGGCCAGGCTCCGCACCCGGCCGTGCTGCGGTGGGTCCAGAAAAAGCATCTGCCGCACCATCACCCGAGCCAGCGGAGTCAACTGATCCATCCCCAACTCGACCAGCTTGGCCGGGGTGGGAGTTCGGGCGGCATGAAAGCGGGTAAGCACCTCGGCCACGTCGGCATAGCGGGTCACGACCCAGGCGTGCAGGTAGGGGTCCCAGTGCACCGGCGACTCGGAACGCAGCTCCGCATAGAGCGGATAAGGATCCGCGAGCACTTCTGGGTCGAGAAGGTGAAACAGGCTCAAAGGCTTGTTGTGCGGTGGCATCAGGGCTCGGTCTCGCCGTCGAGCTGCGCCGCCGCCAACAACTCTTCGTCGGTCATCGTCGCGATGTCCTCGACCAGGAGCCGCTCGACCTCCTCGGCCATCTCGGCCACCGTGGGATGCTCGAACAGGGAGCGCAGCGACATCTCGACGCCGAACTGCTCGCTGATCCGGATAATCAGCTGCGCACCGAGCATGGAGTGGCCGCCGAGCATGAAGAAGTTCTCGTTCACGCCGACCTCGGGCAGGGCCAGCCGCTCAGCCACGATGGTCGCGATGGACCGTTCGAAGTCGTTGCGCGGAGCGGCGAGAGGGCCGCATCCGGCAGCGCGCGGCTCAGCGATGTGCAGTGCGTGGCGGTCCACCTTGCCGTTGACCGTGGTCGGCAGGCTTGCGAGCATGACGAAGTCCCGGGGAACCATGTGCTCGGGCAAGTGGGTTGCAGCGTGCGTCCGTAGCTCGCTCGGGTCGGGGACGGTGCCCTGCTTGCCGACGACGTAGGCAGTGAGGAACTGTGCGTCGGCTTCATCGTCGACGACAACCGCGCTGGCCTGTACCGACGGGTGCTGGTTGAGCACCCCGTCGATCTCGCCGAGTTCGATGCGGAAGCCACGGAGCTGGATCTGGTCGTCGACGCGGCCGAGGTACTCCAGCTCGCCACCTGCCTGGAGGCGGACGCGGTCACCGGTCCAATACGTGCGCATGGGCGAGGAGGCGTTCCGAAACTTCGTCCGGTCGAATTCTGGCCGGTGCAGGTAGCCGCGGGCAACGGACACCCCCCCGATGACGAGCTCTCCCGCAGTGCCCGATGGTACCGGTTGCCCAGCCTCGTCCACTATCTCGAGCTGGATACCATCGATGGCTACGCCCATCGACGGCCGCACACGTGTCCTGCCGTCGACTGCGCTCGGCGGGACCACGCCCGACGTGGCCACCACCGTCGCCTCTGCGACGCCGTAATTGTTGACGAGGGTGAACGGTAGGCCCGGCGGCGGTCTGCGGTGCAGCACGTCACCACCGGTCAACATGAAACGCAGCGGGGCCTTCGAGGGCCATTCGAGTTGGCACACCGCCTCTGCCAGCGGCGTGGGCAGGAAGCAGACAGTGATTCCTGCCGCGACCAGCCAGTCCCGCAGCGCGCCGGGATCGGTCTTGAGCGCCTCGTCGGGGATGTGCAGCGAAGCGCCTGCGGTCAGGCACGGCCAGACCTCCCAGATTGAGGCGTCGAAACCTGGGCTGGCCAATTGGGTGGAGCGATCCTGCGCTGTGAGGCCGAAGGCGCGCTGGTGCCAAGCCACAAGATTGCCCACACTGGCGTGCTCGACCAACACACCCTTCGGCTCCCCGGTGGATCCCGAGGTGTAGACGACATACGCGGGGGCGTGCGGGTCGACCTCGGCCACCGGCCAGGTGTCCACCACGCCCGCATACTCGTCGTCTGCGGGAGGTGCCACCGCCCGGTCGGCCGGCAGGCCGTAGGTCGATGCCGAGTTGGTCACCACCAGCTGCGCACCCGAATCGTGCACCATGAAGCGCAGTCGCTCCTCGGGCTGCGAGGGATCGAGCGCGACGTAGCACCCGCCCGCGGCCACGATGCCAAGTGCGCCGACAACCAACTCCGCAGACCGCGGCAGACACAGGGCGACCGGATCGCCGATGCTCATTGTTGCTGCTCGCAGCCGCCGCGCCAGGGCCAGCGCCCGACCCCATAGCTGGGCGTAGGTAAGCGTCGCTCCCGGGGCTACTACCGCGATCGCATCGGGGCGTTGCGCGGCGACCGACGCCACCCGTCCGACAAGGTCGATGCCGCCACTGGGCGCCGCTCCTTGTTGACGCCAAGACTGCGTCATGGCTTCGCTCATCGGCTGCGTCACTGCTGGCCCCCTGGCCTTTCGGGGTTACTCAAGTAATCCAAGTGTCACCACGAATGTCGCTGTACACAAGGACAATTACGGGTTGCGATCAAGCGGATAGATCAACTGGTGGGTTTGAGTGCGGTCATCCAGGCGGCGGTGGCGCGGTTGACGGTGAAGTTCCAGGTGGTTGCTCCGGTGGGTCCGGGGTTGGGTTGGGTGGTGCTGGCGAGTTCGGCGATTTTGCCGCCGGTGC
>JAABUK010000074.1_pt1 | contig 229540 bp, 18 predicted proteins | sample 5559141 | NCBI WGS metagenome assembly JAABUK01 (sample SAMN10711869, study PRJNA513367) | rock metagenome | isolation source: Antarctica rocks | place: Antarctica: Victoria Land, Pudding Butte nord | collected 2016-01-03 | reverse complement strand
TCAAAAATCTTGATGTTCCATGATCGCCCCTATCGACGGCAGCGACCCCCCGGAACGACCCCTAACGCCAGCAAATTTTGATGCCCGGAATCGATCGATTCAGGCGAAATCCTCGCGGGGGTGTGCGCAGGCCATGCGCCAGGGCATGCGCCAGGGGTTTAGGGGTGCGACAGTGACAGTTATAGGGGTGCGACAGCGACAGGACCATGGCCATGAATGGAATGCGCCATGGCCATGAATGGAATGGGGCCATGGCCATGAATGGAATAGGGCCATGGACGGGGGTCAAAGTTAGTGGCGCACCCCTAATTTAGCGCCCATTAGTGGCCGTTTTAGGCTTGCTCGGTGTGCGCCCGAGTGGCCCTAGGCCCCTTGGCTGCATGCCTCGGGCGCACCTTGAGTCGGTAGATAGGTGTCGCGTTTAAGGCTCCCGGGTCGCCCGTCGAGCGCCCTAAGCCACGATCGAGCCACTTTTCGTTTTGCCGACGTACTCTAGTATTTTAAATTAACCGAGAAAAGATAAAAGTATTACTAGAGTTTATAAAATAAAATCGATAGTATAAGATTAATAAGTAGGTACGATTATTATTATTAAATCTTAATTAGATATACCTACTTAGTCGATTATACTATTAAAGATAAATATACTTAGATACCCGGAAAGGGCTAGACTATAATAAATAAATATAGTTAAAGATATAGAATAATTCTATATAGTAGGATAGATTATATATATTCGTTTATTTATAATCTTATATAGTAGAGCTAAATTACCGTTTATATTGTTATATTAGTTGTATCCGATACGGGCGTAAGGATTCCGCTATTAAAACCCGGCTCGGGCGGGTTTACTATATCGACTTCGCTAAAGTAATAAAAGGTAAATAGGGTTACTCCTATTTACTTTATCTCTCGATATTTATCGCCGATATTCGGCGGAATACTCTCGCCGTAAAAGATTAATTTAGGATTAATCCACGCGATAGAGCGACCCGTATTATTATTTTTACCGCGCTTATACTTTCTAAAGACTTATTTAAATAAAAAGGTCGTATTAAGACCTATATAAATTAATTACTATTATTAAATAATAAAGAAATCCGTATTTATTTTATAAAGGTTAAAGTCGTTTACCTTCTCTTCTAAAATACGACTTAAAAGCGAATTATAATATTATATTATATATTTTATAAAGATTATACTCTAAAATAAGTTTAACCTTTTTATTATATATTTTATTATATTATATATAAAGAGTAAAATATATATAGGGCTAGTTACTCTTAAAAATAATTATAATAACTATTCGTATATTATATTATCTTTACGAGTCTCGCGAGTCTAAAAAGAGTCGATATAACTATTTTTAAATACTTCTAGGAATATATTTCCTTCCTTTAAAAACACTTTATCTTTATTATTTAACACTCCTATAGTATTAATTATCCGGGCTTTTTCTTAAAGTCTTATATAATAATCTTCGAGTTTAGTATCTACTCGTAGATTCTACCGAGCTATAAATTCTACTTCTAATAAATATAGTATACTACGGTATTTAATATTACGATTAAGGTTCCCTCGAATCTTAATAGGCTTAATATATTTAGTAGGCTAAGAGTCTATTTACTACTCGACGTAGTATATAAATGAGTGAGTAGGTGAGTAGGACACTCAACTATTTAACTATTTAATAATAGAATAAGTAGGTGAGTAAATAAATAACGTAGTTTTCTTTAATTATATAAACTACGTATTTTCCTAGTAGTTAAGAGCTTTGTATTTAACTTCCTTTAAGATTTTTAATTATAAATTCTAAATATAAATATTTATTAAATCTTTAATTAAGTTTATTAAACCTGTCTAGTTATATCTTTAATTAATACGAAGCTTATTATCCTTAATCCTTAATACTCTTCTCTACGAGTATTAACCTAGGTCCTATCGACGTTATATTATAGTATCTAACGGAGAGCCTTAACACTTAATAATAAATTACTCTAACTCGGTATTTTTAATATCCTTAAAGGTATTTATCTATATAAATTTTAATTTCTTGGGGGTAGAGAATATAATATAAATATAATATATAACGAGGTTGACTAATAATTAGTAAAGTTAAAATAAGCGCGATATAGGGCGTAAAAGTAACTTAAGATAATATACGCTAATTTTAATTTAGGAATTATATTCTATAAAACGTCTCTTTCTAACTTCCTCTTAAATAATTAAGTTTATATTCGTTTATAACTTTATCTTACGGCGACCCCTAAACTATTAGACGTGGATATATTATATCTAGTATTATTTCCTAGATAATAACTATTAAGTAATCTAAAGGCCGTCTAAGAAAGGACGATAAACGAATAAATTCTTAATATAGTCTTTTTCTCGAGCCTAAGTCGTAGACGGACGACGTTAACTTACTAATAACTAGCGATAAAAGGTATTTACCTAATATATAGGTAGTATATAGCTAGTAATAACTAGTAGTAGTTAATAATAACTAGTAGTAGAGACTAGTATAATCTAACTAAATAGTAGTATTATTACGGCGATAACTTTGGACCTATATTATATAAAGTATCTTAAGGCTCTATATTATCCCGTCTATCTAATAATATTTAATTATATAATATATAAACTCGTATTTAATACGATACCTTATCTTAGAAGTATATAGCTACGAGGTATCGATACCCGTAGAATATTAAATACGACTAGACTTCACGGAGCTCGCTACTATAAGTATTAATAAATAAAACTCTTATAAGTTCTCTATAGGACCTTAATTACTCTATTATTAAATAATTCTACGATTTATCGAAAAAGCTAGAAGATAATATTAATAGGCCTTTTATCCTTAGGTCGCCGCCTAATTTAATTAAATTATAAAAATAGTCTCGTTATTTGCGATAAAGTTTATAAATCTTAGTTAAATCGCGAATTCTTTATTTTAATTCGGTAATAATATACGTATTCTTAAATTCCTTTTCTTTCTAGCGCTACCGAAATCTTATTAAAATACCTACGTTACGTTTTCATTTCTCGTCGCTCGATCTCGAACTAGACACTAGGTCGATAGGTATTTATATAAGGTCGTCGGGAGTTTAAAAAGAGTAATTACTCTACGCCCGAGAGCCTACGACGTTATAAAATAATAAAGTTAATAGTTCGACCGGTATTAAAAATAACGCCGAATAAATTAAACCTTAATAGGTTATAAAGGATTACTAGGGTATTATTATATTATAATAAAGAGTAGTTAAAAAGTAATTATTATAATTAGAAAAAGATTATAAGGTATACCGATTTATATTTTATAAATATATTAATTATAAGGTCTTTATACTAGATATCTTTAACTTAAATAAAAAAGTAGAAAAAAGAAATAACGGGAAGGGTCCGGGCTTTATTATATTAACCTCTTTTATAATAAACGGATATTATTATGATTTAATAGTCTCTAGGCGATTACTTCGGCCTAAAAATACTATATATAAAGTTATCGGTTAAGGATACGATTTTTAACTAAATTTATAAATTAATATTCTAGTTTAAATTTATCTAGGAAATAAATCCGTTTAATCTACCTAAAACGATTTAAAAGAGAGTAAATAATAAAAACGATATAAATCGCTCCCTCGTTAAGAGGCTCTACTAGGCGTAATCGATCGAATTAAATTAAGAATATTATAAATATTCGAGGAGGAATACGATTTTATTATAAACTATATATTTATAGCGCTTAAGGGCTTAAAGAACGTTATATTAAAAAATAGGAGAACCTAAAGCGCCGAAGATTTCTAGGATTTTAACTAGAAATACTTTATAACTATTACGCTCCTCGCTTAATAAATACGAATAATAAGAAGATTAATAATTATTAAAATATTATTATAAGAGGAGAAAAGAGAAGTTAAATAAATATAAAAATAAAGAGTACGATTTTATTAAGATCGTAATATAGTAGATAATTATTACTTATTAAATCCTCTATTTTATTTTATCGACGTTAAACTCCTTTACCGTCCGCGTTAATCGTCGTAGAATTATTTTAAATATAAAGATAGTTTATTTTATTAATACTAGATTATAATTAAAGGGAGATTAGGTTTATATATATTTATAAAACTATTATATATACGGGCTAACTAGGATTCCGTCCGTAAAGTATAATAATAGGGATATATCGATAATACCCGAGAGCGTATCGAAAAAGTTCCTAAAATATAGTAGTATTAAGATAAGTCGTAAACCCTTCGATAAATAATAAACTATTTAATAGATAGAAAACGATTAAGCGCGGGAAATTAGCCTCTAGTCTTAGCGCGAAGGGCTTAACCCGGTCCGCGTAAAAACTATATATAGTATTCCTTTATAGCTGAAAATGGCGCGGTATATTATATCTTTCCCCTCTCTAAATAGGATAAAATAGGGTTATTAAATAAAGTAGAGTTTATACCCCTATCTAAAGATTTAAAACTTAAAGTATAATATCGCGCGTAGAGGGGTATACTCGGTCCGGAGGTTATATACCTCTAAATCACGTTATTAAAAGAATGTATATATTTTATTTAAAACCCCCTCCTATTATTCTAGTTATTTTCTCTTACGTCTAATTTATCTAAATCGTCCTATATTTATAAATAGTTATAATAACGAATATAACGTTATATTTACCGGAGATTAATTCCGCCTAGTTAATTTTTAAAGATATCTAGATCAGCGAGGAGATTAAGACTATATATAATTTACTAGGAATAAATAGATAAGGAATATATTTTAGGTTCTTAACTTTAAGAACTTTTATTAATATCTTATAACTTTTCGTAAATATTAAAAACGCTTCCGCGTTAATCTAGAGAATTACGTCCCGACTTTAGCGACGGGTTATAGACTTTTATTCGTTTCTTTATAAATAAACCCCTCCTAGAGGCTTTCGATTTAGATTACTTCTTTTCGGAATCGGGTATTATAATTAATATAATTTCTTATATTATAAAATATAAGTATATTAAGTCTTATAAACTCGTTATTATAATACTATATCTCGATTTACTCGTAGAGAATTTCTAAGATTTTAAATTAATCGTCGATTATAATCCGTTTAAGCTAGTTAAGGAGGATATATATATCTACGGGATTTAAAAGGCTAAAAAAAGAGCTTAAATTAATATACTCGATAATACTATAAAAGTAATATATAACGGATAGGGATATAGACCGGTAGAATATTATCGAAGAGTTATTAGAAAGGCTAGCCTCGGTATAAAGTTTAAAAAAGTAATCCTATATTAGGATATTTAAATAAGTTTATATCTACTTTCTAATATACTTATTAATAACGCCTAGTATTTTAACCCTCGAATCTTTAATAATTTTACGTAAAACCTTTTATACTTTTATCTAAGATATTATAACTAGTATAATACTACTCCCGCCCTCGATATCCTCGAGTAGGACTAGAATAACTAGCTTTAATCTTTCCGAAATAATTATATAAATTTATCTAGGTTATTAACGGCGGTAGACTTCCTTATCGGGATTCGAAAAAGATTAGAGTAATAGATAATTTCCTTATTTCGGAACTTTCTTGAATCTTCTAGTAGTAAAGTAGATTATCGATATTACGACTTCGGAATAAATTATACGATAAGTTAAAATACGTCTCTTTACGCTAATTTTCTAGGTATCCCCTATTTACGGTAATTTAAACGTTTCGACTAGGAAAGAATATAGGGCGCGCTCTTTAAATCGAAACTTTTCGCGGACCTATTAAAGCTAGCTATACTAGATATACTCGAATAAAGTCTTTATATAATACTACTAGTACCTATCGGGTTTCCCGAAAACTATTTAATATAGTACTATTAAAATTAAGGCTCGCGCGCGTTAATAATAGCCTAGAATCTTCCGTCGTAACTACTATATAGTTTCGGTATACGATAAGTCGATTAAATTCGTTTCTACTTATAAATTATAATCCTACGTATAATAAAGAAATAGTATTAACGAAAGATAGTGAATATATTTACCGTTAACTTCTATCCCTTCGGAAAGAAGAGAATAATATACTCGTACTTCTTATTTAGAGCTCTACGTATTATGATTAGACCCTCGAAGTATTAAGTAATTAAATAAAATCGGAGGAGAGTTTAAATTTATATTAAAGGTTAATTAAAGATCTTTAACTCGAATAAATACCTAAAGTATTTATACTAACCCTAGCTACTTTATTATACCGCGAGCGACTATTTCTATATATTATAGACGATACTATTTAACTTATTTAGGGTAGCTATTTAACGGACTTTAATACTATTTTAAATAGTTAAGATATTAGTAATAGACGGGCGGTTTTTAAATAAATAACCTTATTACTCCTACGCGTACTATATACTCTTAATACTAGCGAAGAAATAATTCGACTTTTTACGGAGGTCCTTAATAAAGAAGTATTATTATAAAAACTACTAAATAGAATTATAGATTAATATTACGCGAGAAAAGTTAATCGATATAATTATAATAAAGTTTTCGAGGAAGCTAGAGAAGGTCTCTTAAAATACATAGAGGTAATATTAAAGAGGGATAGGAATATTAATACCGAATAAATAGTAATACCGAGATTACCTCTATAACTAGTCAACGTAGTATAAATAGCTAGGAATTTCCTTATACGAGTAGATATTTATATTATTAGCGGAGAGAACTATTTAATTAATTTATAGAAGTTATTATTCTTCGAAAGGCCGAATTAGTAACGTCCTTTATAGTAAAACCGATACTTAGTTATTAATTACTTTATAGTCGTCGTCCTCCTAATCCTCATTATTGTTATAATCTTTATTATCGCTGTCTTTATTATTAGTCTCGTTATTTATTTAATCCTCGCTCTTAAACCTACTCTCATCGCTCTCTAAAGTATTATCCTCTAAATACTAAAAGTTATCCCCGTTACCCTCTTTACTACTATTATTCCTACTCTTAGTATCGTTATCCTTATTATTTAGTTTATTAAATTCGATCTTTATAACCTTCCTGTATTCTTTTTATTTTAGTAGTTCCTTAATATAGGAATATATAATCGTTTTAAAGATATTTCGATAAATATTAGACTTTTCTATCCCTTCTACCTCTTATACTATTTTAGACTAGTCGATCTAGTCGAGAGTCGATTCCTATACTTTTATTAGTTCTACCGGAGGAATAATATAATATTAATTAGTAAAAAGATACCGAGACTCGAGTAAAGGAAAATTAACTAGATAAAATAGTATATTTAGAATTCCTTTTTTTTTAATAATTTTATATTTCTTTCCCTCTTCTTCCCGCGGAGAATTATTTTATGTGTTAAACGAGATAAATCGCTTACCCTCTTTAATTAATAGGGGGTAGGGAGTACGCGGTAGGCCCGCCTTACGATTTTTAGTTAATTACTACGGTAGTTTAAACTTCGGAGGTTATAGAGATAATATACTAGGCCTTCGCTTTAAGTCTATAACACTCGATTTTTTTATTTTATTTAAGGTTAAAGGAAGATTCGGAAGAAAGTATAATATTTCTATCTTCGATCGATAAATTATTTTTTATTATTATCGTCCGACGAATTCTCTTAAGTTTTTATATTTATTTAGTTCTAGCTCCCCTCCTCGTTTAGTTAGAAATAAATATTTAAGAGGGAGTTAAAAGTAGATAACGACTTAATAGAACGAGTCCCGCTATATATTACGACTATATTTCGGTCGCGTTTAATTTAGAAATTTAAGCCTATATTTTAAGGACCTAAATAGTATATAAATAATAATATATAGATTCGGCCTTATATTTAAGAAGGACTTTACGAATAAATGTCTAGGCTATATATTATTAAGCCTCTCTTATTTAGGACCGATAAGAGAGAGGTAGTAATAGATCTAATAGAATATTTATAGTTAAGAAGATATAGATATAATATAGATATTAGAGTTTAAAGAAGATATTAACGTTTAAGTTAGAAGTGGATACTTGAGCTAGAAGTAGATACTCGAGCTAGAAGTAGATACTCGTACTAGGATTAAATACTATATAAGAATAAGAATTAAGAAATCTACTAAAAGGCGACGATTACTAAGGAACGTATTAATTTAGACGCCTATATTCTCTAGGAGACCTATATTTAAAGTTAAAACTATAAAAATCTAATCCACGAGTCGATATAATATAATCTACTAGTATGTCGTAATTATATCTATTATACTAAAGTAATTTACTACGCCCGAACTTTAGGCTTAATATAAATAAAGGGCCGAGACCCGCGATAGAATATAAAAAGACGGATCGTCCTCGAAGGAAATAGTAAGTAATTTAATATAAGGAAATTTAAAAAGGGAAGTAGCTCCGCGTTTAAAATTAAGCGAAGCGGCGCGAGCGCCTCGATAAACTATCTACCTGGAATTTAGAAGTCTTAAAAGTATTAGACCTAAAAGAATATATACTAGAGGTATAGGGAATATTATTAGGAAAATTTACTATTAAAGAAAATAATATAAAGGGGCTAGTAGAGAGCCTAGACTTATTTAAGATAAATTTTAACGAAATAGTAAAGAATATAGAAGAGGTAATACGGGTACTATAATATTAATACTTTTATAAAGAGAGGAGGAAAGCGAGGTACGAAGGGAGAGTAGATATTTATTCCGTTATTTTAATTCAAGCGGAGTTAGAGATAAAGTAACTAAGCCGCGTTATTATTATTTATTAAATTATATATATAATACCCGTATCTTCTAAGACTTTATAATTCCTCCTCGGGATCTTCGTAATTTTCGAATCGACGTATTAATTCCTAAATACTATACTACGAGATTATAATTACTATTTATAATCGTTTTAAACGGGCCTCTTCGAGGATAATAGTCGGTACTATTAACTTTAGTCGCTTACTATTATCCCGCGCGATAAAGCGGGAGACGGACGGTAGCTATATATCGGTAAAGCGGGAGATTATACGAGAAGAGTCGAGGTACTAAATACGTATTTTCCGACTTTTCGCGGAAAAATAATAAAAAGAGAACGTTATTTAAAAAAAAAAAAAAAAATTATTTTAAAAGAAAAACCTAAAAATAATAACTTCGGATTTAAGATTTTAAATCCGTGATTTTCTATTAGCGTCGGGTAGCTCGCTAAGGTTATATAAAATACTATAACTATACTAGTCTAATTTAGATTTTAAATTATATTAATTTATAAAAATTATATATACGTGTAATACCCCCTTAAGCTAGCGCGATATTATAGATTATATAATTTATTTATTACTATATATATCTAATTATTTACCGGTACTATTTAGACTAGTTTATTCCTATTTATTTAAAATTATTTAAAATAATTCGAGGTACTAAATATATATTTAGTAATTTTAGACGAAAGTAGGTATTATTTTAATCTCTAGGGCTAGGACATAAGTTAAATAAATCTAAGTATATTTTCCGCCTTTTTTAATAGAATACTAACTCACCGCTTTACCGATATAGAGTAGTAGTTATAGAGAGTTTATTATAAGAATTAGCGTAGTGTTTACGAAACCTATTATTTCTAGTAGGAGAAAATACCGCGAATATATACTCTTTAATACTCGTTCGGTTACTAAAGATAAAGTATAAAGTTTATATTAAGGAGATAGTTTCCTCCCCGTCTTACTACCTAAATATATATATAAACGACCGGGGTTAGGCGGGACTCGAAGGCGGTATATAAAGAATAAAAGATATTTATATATTTACTACCGGCGAGACCGGCGAGATCGACCCCGCCGGCGATAACGTCGATTCCCGCGGAGAGGGAATTAGTTTAATAATATTATTAAGATTTAACCCGCTATCGTAACTTTACTCTAAAACTACGTCTTCGCCTATATCGGGTACGTCCTACGTAAATAAAAAATAATAACCCGCTAGCTACGTCTCGAAATCGGGTATATAAATATTTTCTTTTTAACATTTATAGTAGCCGTTATAAAAGGCCTCGAATAATAATTATTAGTTTAGGTCGTCTTCTTCCGAACCGAAGAAAATACGGAAGAAATCTCGTTTAACGGCGAAGGAAGTTAAATAATATTTAAGAATAATATTATACGGATTCGAGTAGATATATTTAAGAAAAAGACTTTCTTCGTCTATTTAAAAAGAACGCTCCTACGGTTTACTATATCGATTAAAAATATCCGATTTATAGCTCTTATAATCCGAGGTTAATACCGGAGTAACTAGTTTCTTTTTAATATATAGTATATTTTTAAAGAGTTAATAACTTATAAATACTATTTAATATATTCGGTTTAGATTAATCGCGTAGTATTTAGAAAGTAGGATATTTTATATATAGTCCTCGATTACTTTAATATCCGCTACCGTTCGATTATAGTATAAATAACGGATTCGTCGGTAGTTATTTTTAAACGCTAGTAACTAAAGCTCGTACTACCGTCGCGGTTACCGCCCTTTATATAAAGCGCTCTACTTCGTTTTATCTCTCCGCGGCGATTAATTATTTATAATAAGGAAGTATCGGAGGGTAAAGAGTTAAAGTTAATAATATAATAACTATAAAGAGTGACTAGAAGGCGATATTTAATTCTTAAAAATATATTTACTCGTTTATACCTTTACCTTCGTTTATCCGTTATAAAGGGCGCTAAAATATTAAAATATAGAGTCTTTATATTTACTCGGTAATAGTTCCTTTAAAACTTTTACGGGAGGTTTAAGATATTTCGTATCTTTAAGAAAGGTATAAATAAATAGGATTATATACTTTATCGAGTAAATATAGTCGAGGATCCGTAATTATTAATTATTAATTATAACCGCCGGGAGGATATCGCTAGCGAGTATTTTAATCTAAATATATACGCGGTCTTCCGATAATTATAAAGGATAACGGTCTTATAGGATTATAATTATATTAATATCGAGTCGTAACTAGTCTACCTCCTCGTCCCCGACGATATATATTTATATATTCTTAATCCGACGTAAATAACGGGTTATTTCCTTATATTATTTATTAGAGAACGATATAATATAAAGATAAAGCTCGTACCTTAAGATAGTATAAATCTAGAAGTCGCGTAAAGATTCCTAGTTATAATATTAATTATAGATCTATAAACGGGATTAGGGTGTTTAGGCTCTTTAAGAATTTCTCTAAGAGTATTTTTAATCGTAGAAAATATCTTTATATATTTTTCGAAAACTTAATAAATTATTTCCGTCTTTTTATAGTATCGTTATATAGGGTAGAGATCCGAATTTAACGGACGATATCTTTATTATAATATTTCGTAGAGTTTATTATATATTACCGTAGGATATCTTTAACCTAGGGTTTAAGGTCTAATTTCTATTAACGAGTATTTTCTTTAAAGATAATTAACTCTTTTACCTCTAAAATAAAGATTTACGATTTATTATTTATTCTCGTCCCCCGTAAAAAATTTCCGCGCCGCTTTTAGGCGGTATCTTCTATATAGGTAAATTATAGGATACTCGGGATTAAAGCGTAGTAGTTCTTCTCCTAAATAGAGGCCTCGGGTTATAATAAACCGAGATATTAACGTAGGAATATAGTTTTCGGGATTTAAGCGTAAATAACCCTCTAAGCGGAAGAAGTCGAGTAATATTATAATACTCTTTTTATTAAATTAGCGCGGGTTATAAAGAAGCTCTTTATAGTAGAATTTATTAAAGAGAATCTTAACTAAATCGTAAAATATTCGGCTCTTCTCTCGAAAGATCTATAGGTTATTAGATAATAGGTTATTTATAATAGAGTATATACTAGCTTTAAGATACTTTTTAATCGAGGGGTATTTACGAATAATTATTAATCGAACGATAACCCGAGTTATATATAGAGCCGATAGTATTTATAAGGGATATATAAAAGGTATAGGTACGATATTCTCTCTTCTTTAATCCCTTCCCTTCGCCGTAATATAATTTTTATTTTTCTAAATTATTTATTCTTTCTTATTTATCTCGGTAGTTTCTTTTTCTCTAAAGTTATTATAATCTTAATTTCTTTTATTCCTCCTCTCTAGTCTTAAATATACTTTATTCTCGTATCTATTTCGAGTTTCGCGTTTTAGGTTCTAGAAACGGCTACCCCTTAACCCACTTTAAATACCCTCTAGTTTTAGATACCCTCTAGTTTTAGATACCCTCTAGTTTTAGATACCCTCGTTCAATATTAACTCCTTTATTATTAACCTAGTATTAACTACTTATCTCTAGTAGAGATTCTAAAATCGAAGATAAAAGTATTATAAAATAAACTAGGTATTATTAATTTTGGGATAAACCCGTTTATTTTACTTATACGTCGTTAGTATTTTTAACTTTCCGAAGTAGAAATAGATATACCTCTAAATTATACTATTACCGTAGGCGGTAGTATTATTCTCTTACTCTTTATATATTTTATAACCCGTTTGACCCGGTTCCTTAGGCCTTATTAAATCTTAATATAGAAGTATTTCCTACTTTTTACACTCGTAGGACGATACCGTTTCTTTAGGTCGTAGACCGTCGCGTAGGTATCTCTCTAGCTAATTTATCTCGTCGTTAATATCTTTTATACTAGTTTTAAGGTATCGACTATAAAGGAAGCGAGTATTCGAGCGGGCTATTTATTATTAATTAATATAATACTAACCTACTTTAGATTTTACTTTAATTTTATTTACGATTTATTAGGCGTTTTACTAGCTATATATTATATCTTCTATATATTTATAGGGACTATATCTATTCTTTTAAGGTTACTTTATGTTTTAATTTATATAACTAGTAAACCGAGCTTTAACGTAGGCCAGTTATAGTAGATATTTAAATTAATCGTAAGCGCCGCTATATCTAATAAGAGTACTTTATTAATACTCTTTATAGGTAATTATATATATAGCCTCGTTACTTATCCTATCGCCGCGTGTATTTCGGTTACTATTATATAAAGTCTTTCTTCGTTATTACTAGGCGTTAATAATTATCGTCGTTTATACTCTTTAAAGATATATCCCTTCTTAGTCGAAACTTCCCTATATTTACCTATTTACCTTTAACTATATATTTATAATTACGTTTATTTTAAAGGGTATTATTATTTTATATCGAAATATTACTATTAATCGAGGCTACTCGCGAGCCTTAATTACGAGATAGAATTATACTATCTAGATAATTATTTTCCCCGGTAGACCTTAAAAGGTTAAAGCCGAATAATATATTAATATATAGATTCCGTTAATCGATTCTTTTACTTCTTTATAAAATTATTTATTTATTATTATTTTGTAAAAAGATGGATACCTAGTCTCCCTCGAGCTCTTAATAGAGCTACGGAGTAATATTATACGAAGATTTTTAGACTACGCCGATAATTATTAAGAAGACGATAAATTATAAATAGAGTTATATAACGAATTTAAAAGGAGGGCCTTTAGCTTCGCTAGGAACTATTTAAATTAACTTAAATTATCCAATCTCCAGATCGCGTTTATTAATAAACTCTATAACTCGACTACTTTAGGCGGTAAATATAATAAAATAATAATAATCGCCAGCGGCTTTAATATCGCGATATAGTTACCGTTATTAAAAGAGTTAATATAAGGGTTTAACCGTACTAAGATACGGACGCGTAATATCTATTTAATATAATAATTATAAAATCTCGATTAACCTACCTTTTACTCCTTTAGCGCCGATATTCTTTAACTTTAATAAATAATAAATACCTAGCGAATAATTTACTTAATAGGGCGCTGAAGGAAGATACCTTAAATTATAACTATATAAATAAACTTATATCTTTAGAATTAGGGAGGCTGAGGCTGACTAAACCGTATTAATTTAGTTATTATATATCTCGATTTTCTTCGTTAATGCGCGCTTAGATCTAGATCTTTAATATTTAGGAAAATACTAACGCGTCGCCTACTATAGCGGAGAGATAGACCTTCCTAGTTTACTATATAATTAAGTCGATTCGGAAACTAGTTATAGTATAGGGAGGACTTTAATTACGGGTTCGTAAATAATCTTTTAAGAAGAACTCCGAATTAATATCGTTTATAGTTTTAACGAACGAGAATATTCGCGATAAAGTACGGGACCTAGTTAGGCTACGTCTCTAAAAGGGTATAGAATTATTAGAACTCGAGTACTAGCTAGCGGAAAGGCGACGACGTTTATAGTCTTTTATTTAGAGGTCTAAAAATATCCCGTAGCGATTAAACTTATTAGATATAGTCTCTTATTAAATTAGAATTTTCGTATTATATAGAAAATAATTAAATATTAAAAGCTCCGTGCCGATGAAATAGTATCTAGAATCGCTAGTATCTTCTATATTTATTATTAGAGCTAGGCTCTCCTATTTACTTTATAGGAATAATTTATATATAATATATATTTATTTCTTATTATTTTAATATCTATTCTTAATTTATAGAGTTTAGAGTAAAATATATTATAAAATAATCCCCGGGTTTTCCTATCTTCCGCTTTATTCTTAAACTCTCTAAAATATCTAATAACGGAAGGCCTATTATTTAAACCTAGGGTTATTAGGCGAGGTTTAAGAATAGTAAGGTTAATAAAGGAGTAGTAATAGAGTATATTAACCCGGATACCTCGATAACGTCGTCTTTTCCTCGGATTCCTAAGAACCGTAAAAAAATAAATAATCCTATGAAATTACGGTTTCCTAAACCTAATTATAAGGGGAATAATATTATAATTCTAAGAGTATCGAAAGACGAGAAATTTATTAAGATATTTTTTAATCGATTTTATTACTACTTTATAACGATTAAATAGGCTAGACCTACGGTTATCGGAGTCGACGATACGGATAGTCGGAAGCGAGTAGTTATTAAACGGGTAAGAAAACCCGAGGGTTTTATTTATTAAACACCGCCGTCTACCTATAATTAGATTATTAATATTAAAGATATTTATATCGAAAATAATAATATTATTTTCGTTTATAAGTAAATAAACGTATCGTTACGATATATAACGAGTATTTTATAAAATCGTCCGTTAAAAGTCTTTTAGATCGCGGTAATCTACCGAAAAATAAATATTAACATCGATTAATTTAGAGTTTATTATATTTATAGACGATAGGTAGTAAACGGCCTCCTTTATATATACGAAGAGTTTAATTTAATTTATAACGCGCTTAATTATAATACGATCTTATTTAATTTTGACGGAAGGATAAAAATTAATAAATTTTAGAAGAAGACCGGGCGTAGGCGGTTATTAATATATTAAACGAATATCGGCGATTCTTTTATCGAAAAAAGATAGTTTAATCTAGATAATAAGCGTAATAATATTCGAAGCCTCGGAGTTATTATAATAAAGTTAATAAAGTTTATAACGTATATTCTAGACCCTTAGTCTACGAAGTTAAAGGATTTAAATAAATAAAAAAATAGTCTTAAAGTAGAGAACTTTTTAATAATAACGTAGTATAAGTTTTTATAAAAACTAAAATAGGTAAGTCCCTTAATTAATCTAGATCTAGAGATATATCTTAATATAAATAAATATAACTTTCTACTTTAAGAGCCTCTCGGAACATACCTCGCGTTTTATATATTTTACGCTTTAAGAGCGGCTAGGCTAGGTAATTAGGATATTTTATCTATACTATAGAGATTTTAAAAATAATATTAGTAAATAATACTATTTTATGAATAATAAAATATTACTTGAATATTTAGAGTTTATTCAGTATTTGTTATTATGAAATATCGTACTATAAATATATATACTGTGAAAATAAGTACCGGAAAAGACTTATTTCCACGATACCGGCTTTCACGGTACCTACTTTACGGGCTAAAAGTAGGTACTATAAAAAACAATACTATAAAAGTAAATACCGTGAAAGACGGTACTATAAAAGTAGGTACTATGGAAGACGGTACCGTGAAAGTAGGTACCGTGAAAGTAGGTACTGTGAAAGTAGGTACTATGAAAATTAATATTATAAAAAACGGTATTATGAAAGTAGGTCAATACCGAAGTAGATATTTAAAAGTTAAATATATAGGAGGGGGTAATAATTAAATACTTAGGAGCTACTTATAGAGTAGGAAGTTCTAAAATATAATTTAATATTTTTCTACCGCCTTCTCGCTTAGACCTTTAAAAGATAGTTATAAATTAATTAAAATATTTATCTATTAAATTATAGTATATAGATTATAATGATTTCGATTACTAAACTCTAAATACTTAAAAGTAGATCTTCGTATAAGAGCTCCGAATATACTTGTAAAATATATATAAAGTATATTACCTTATTATAACTTTAAACTCTAAACTAATTATTTTTAACTTTTTTAATAACTTCGAATACTTTAATATTAAACTCCTCTTTAGGACGACCGGAATCAAAATTCTAATTTATTAAATAATTTTTATATATTAAAGTCCTTATATTTATAACGAACTTTTGAAAAATTTAGAGAGTAGACTCCTATAGGTAAACTAATTTATTTAGAGTATATATTTATATTAGAGAGTCTTCTAGTATATATATAAAAACCGATATTCTTTATAACCTATAGAAATACTTCGTGATATAGGTAGGTCTTTAAATCGAGGTATATCGAAGGGTATATTGAAAATACTTCTTAGAAGACGAGCTAGAATTATTCAAATACTTAACCGTAGCTCTTATTACACGTGATTTTCAAATAAATAATTTAGAAGCGCTCGCTCTTGAATGATTTAAGTCTTAACTACGCTAGCTAATTAATAAACTTATTAATTATATTCAAAAAATATACGAGTCTCGAAATTATTATATAAGATAGTTAGTTATTATAGAAGTAGCGAAATTATATATATAAACTCTAGACTTAGTAGAAGCTCTTTAGAAGGCTATTTAGGAGGTTAGAGAATTTATAGTCGATCTAATATCGGTAAAGCGAGAGACTATACGAGAAAAGTCGAGGTATTAAATACGTATTTTCCGACTTTTCGCGGAAAAATAATAAAAAGAGAACGTTATTTAAAAAGAAAAAAAAAAAAATTTTTTAAAAGAAAAACCTAAAAATAGTAACTTCGGACTTAGAATTTTAAATCCGTGATTTTTTACTAGTATTAGGTAGCTCGTTAAAGTTATATAGAGCGCTATAACTATACTAATTTAATTTAGATTTTAAATTACGTCGATTTATAAAAATTATATACGCGCGTAATACCCCCTTAAGCTAGCGCGGTATTATAGATTATATAATTTACTTATTATTATATATATTTAATTATTTATCGGTATTATTTAGACTAGCTTATTCCTATTTATTTAAAATTATTTAAAATAAGTCGAGGTACTAAATACGTATTTAGTAACTTTAGACGAAAGTAGGTATTATTTTAATCTCTAGGGCTAGGACATAAGCTAAATAAATCTAAGTATATTTTCTACCTTTTTCGGTAGAATACTAGCTCACCGCTTTACCGATGAATAGAGGTATTGAAAAATCTATATTAGTAATAAAAAGATAGAGAGTTTCGAAATCTTACTATAGTATAAAAGGCTTAGGCGGTTATATTATTCTCTTACCTAGAATATAAAATACTTCGAACGTTAAGAGAATAGAGACTACTTTATCTAAATTATTATTACTAAGGGCGTTTCTCTTATTTTATATATTTGATCGTTATACTCGTAATTTCACCTACGAGCTTAATATAAGTTTAAGATTAATTCTCTACTAGCCGGGCTAGAAATTTTTGAAGATTTTAATAACTAAATAGATTAGAGGGAGTTCGAGTACACGGACTAGCTAGCGGAAGTCTAAGTTATATAGTATAAGAATTCTTTAGAACGGCGTCCGCTTTATTTAAATTTAGTTTATATAAGCGCTCGCTAGGAACACCGGAAATAGAGAGGGTACTAGAATTAGAGGGTATTAGAACTAAAAAGTACTAGAACTAAAGGGTACTAGAACTAGAGAGTACTAGAATTAGAGGGTACTAGAACTAAAGGGTACTAGAATTAGAGGGTACTAGAACTAGAGAGTACTAGAATTAGAGGGTATTAAAACTAGAGGGTATTAGAACTAGAGGGGGAGTTAGAATTAATCGAGGAGCTAAAAGTAAATAGGGAGGTCGATACCGCTATTAACTAGTAGTCTACGTCCGCGCGTACGATTATTTAATTATTAACTTTTATTTAATATTATTCCCGATAATATTCCCGAATACTTTATATTTATCCGGGTTTAGAGTATACGTCTATTATAATTTAACCCTAGGCTCTATAAGAATTAAGAATATAGAAAATCCGCGATATATTATTAGCGGGACTAAACTTTACGAAGTATATATAAATATAAATAGATTAATTATTATAGTATACTAATTTTCGAGGAAAGTAGTTAGATACTAGATTATATAGTATTTAGATATAAACGGGGAAGGCGTCTAGAATATATATTATTAACGAAGAGTAAAATACGGAATTTGAAAGGCCTAAGCCTATATTTAGTTAATTCGATAATTATCTTTATTATTTATTTAGCTAGATCTATTAAATTTCTTTAAGAACCGCTTATCGTCCGAGTTAGATCTCGGTCTTTCCCTATAGCTCGGTAAATTCTCGTCTATCTACTTCCTCGCCTTCTCGGTACTCTTTTATATAGGGTATTCGAAGTATTAAAGGGTATTAAACTAGGTATTTACGGGTAGGACGAAGTTAACGCGTCGATTATTATAATTTCGTAGGTTATATATCTATTTACTAATACTAAATATATAGAATAGGATATTACAATAGGGCTTTTTTCGGTTCAAACTCTTTAAGAACTATATATCGGCGTACTTTATAATAACCCATTCGACGTATTTACGAAGTCCACGCTCTTTATCTTAGGGGAATAGCCGCCGAGAGATATCCTTCGGAAACCGTTCTATTTTATCCGGATTTTTAATTAATATATTTAATAAAGACTTTTAGAGCCTTTTATACTCTTCTTCGGGATATACTTTAACGAGTAGTATTATTTATCTTTTAAAGTCGACCGAGGTAAGGCCTAGAATATTTAATCTTTAATTATTTCGTTTTTAGACGAGGTAGTACTAATATTTAAAGTCTTTATATATTCGGGAAATTAACGAGTATATATCGAAAACAACTAGGTATTATATTAGTAGTATAGTAAATTTCATATTATATAGGAACGTACTCGACTAGGGATATATTTCGTTTTTTAGTTTAATAACTTTATAATATCTTATTATCTTTACCGGTATAATAATAATATTATAACGGGGTTCGTAGTCTTCGATTTATAATATATTTTTAATTATAATTTATTAATATATCTCTTAAGAACCTAGATATATAAAATATATTATTAATCCCCGTAAGAGCTAGTTAAGCCTAGTTATGAGTTAATTATCTTTATCGAATAAGGATTCTTATATCTTTTCTAATATAATTATCTCTTTACTCGTTAAAAGCCTTAAGGTAAATCTCGGTATATTAGAGTATTTATTATTTAATTCGCTCGTTAGGTTTTAAGATAAAGGAGATATACTAAACGACGTTAAGGGAGTTAAAATATATTTTCGCTAGTTTTCTAACTTATACGGCGATTTTTTTAAAAAAATCCGGGTTAAGATATAATTAAAGGAGCGGTTATATTTTTAGAATAAAGAGGAGGAGTTTATCTAATATAGTATATTAAATAAGGTCGCTGAGATAATTAATAAATAAAGATAGGATAATTTATTATATAGTATTTAGGAGAAAGTAGAAGAGGGGGGAGAAGTAATTTTAAAAAAGTACTAGGCCTTTATATTCGAATACTCCGTTAGGTTAAAGCTATAATTAAATATTATAAATACTATAGTTATCTCTCCGTAGGGATACTAATAACTAGGCCCATAAATAATATCCGCTTTTATAAATATAAGAAGAAATAGGGCGTAGCTAAATATTCTTAACTTTATTAAAACTAGAGTAGATCGTTTATTATTATAACTACTCGACTAACTATACCTTAAAGTCTTAATATCTATAATATTAATTTCTTAACTCTAAATACCCCCTTCCTTATCTTTAAATAACGTCTTTATAGTCTACTAGAGCTACGCTATTACTAGCGCCACCGCGAGGTCTAGCTCTCGCTTTAATTTCGGCTCCCCTAATATTAACTAACTCTAATTATTAGTAAAAAGAAATCCCTTAATTGAATTCTCCCTTTTTCCGTTAAACGGTAATATAATTAATAGTATTATATTATCTATATTTAGTTTTAGAGAATAATTAATAACTTTCTTTCTCGTCTACTAGGATATTTAATAGTTAATAACGTTATTAGATAAAATCGAAAAGGCTTTTCCTCTACGTCGCTCGTTATATATAAATCGATTTACTAAGCGCGTAAACTTTATTTATAGTCGTTATAACTTTAATAAAATATTTAAACTCGTCGCCTATATTAAGAATAACTAGAACGAACCCTTATATAATAATTACTACGGTAATATCCTATCTACTTTAGAGAAGTAAGGCGAAGTATAATAATAATTATACTAGGTTTTAATTAGGAAAATCACGTATTAAAATAATATAGATATTATTTAGATATCTTCGCTTCCTACGATATTAATAGTACTCTATTACTAGTATAGTCGAGGCTTCTTAATCGAAATATATCGGCCTTTCTTATTAAGGGCCTATCTTTTCAGCTTATAGTCCGCGGTAACTATATACGACTTATATAAACGATTTAGACTTTTATAATAGGCCGTGCTAAAAGGAGTATTAAGATATTACTAATTAATAAACTATTATATTATTTATAGAAAAATATTAATCTTCCGTCGAGGCTTTTTTATACTCGTTATATATATATTAATTAGTTAACCTAGATCCCGAATAATAAACTCTATAAATTTCTAGTATCGTCGGTATAATAGGTAGAGGTCGCGTTTACCGAAATAATATCCTAAGGCCCTATTATATATTACGAAGGATAAGCGAGAAGAATGAATTCGTTTAAATAATTTCACTATAACTTTACCTAGAAAACGGCTTCGTATCGTCCTAAGGTAGCGGATTCGGTTTTCTAGTAATATATTTAGTACGTAGCTTAGTTCAAAGTAGAAAGAGGTTATAAATAAAGTATATATCGTCTCTTTATACTCTTAAATTATCTATGAATTTAGATAAATAAGTTAACGTAATTTGTTTATCTAGTTAGTATTATTTATCGCCGGCTAGTTCCTTAATAAAATAATATTAAAATATTTATAATTTTCACGGTCTTCGTGGTTTAAGTTATTTATAACGTCTCTAAAGTTATTTTCGTCGTCGAACGATAATATATAAACCCGCTATAACCGAGGAATAAAACCGTCGAATAAAATATAGTAGAAAGAAGTAGTTCTTAGTAACTTCGTTTTTATACTCGTCTCTACTATCTCTATAAATATTACGAGATTAGGTTTAGAGAGTAAAGAATTAATATATAAACTCTCCTAAAGTGTAAGTTTAATTAGATTATTATATTTATTTATACCTCCGTCCTAGATTAGGCTAGTCGTATAAGTATATATAAATAAATAAAGATTATAAAGATTAATAATAAATAATAGCGGAGGTAGCTAGGAATATTTATATTAGAGTTACTATAGTTATTCGGCCCCTAGATAATTTAAGCTTATATAATTGTAGATTAAAAGAGACTTATATTTATTAAAGATATAGTTCGTTTTTTATATTAATCGGACGGATAATTTTATAGCCTAACTTATCGTTAATATAGAATTAAAAAGGAATATTCTTTATTTATATTATATTTCTCGTCCTACTTATCTAAGCCGTTATAATTCGTTAATAAAACTAGGATATTTTTATTAATAATAGCTACTATAATATTAATTTTCGTAGCGAAGAGGTTTTAAATATAATCGAATAAACGGCCCTATAAATTTAAAATTTCTTATAAATAAGATTCTAAGGTTTCCGTATCGTAGTATCCGTTATAGTACTACGACTTTAGAATATACTAGAGACGATTAAAGAGGCTCCTTCGATCGGGAGAGAAAGAAAATAACTATTTAACTAAAATATTAAATATCTTTATATACTCCGAAACTAGTAATTAGCGTAGGAAGAGGATTAATATAATCAAGCCCCTTATTCTTATATTAGTTAGGTTAAAACCTAATATTAAATTATTAAACCCACTAACGCTAATACTATATATAATATCGAATAAATCCTAGATTCTCTAAATTTTTCCTAGAATACTTTATAAAATATCTATAAATCTTATCGTTATTACTCCGAGAGTTCCTCTACCGTTTATATTTAAGAGTTATAATCCGATAATAAACGGCCTTAATCTTATTAGAAACTTCCTTATTCGATAAAGTATATAAATATCAATCCGATATTAAAAGTTAAAGGCCGAGGTTTTATCGCCGATATTTCGAATATAAACCTCGTATATAACGTATTTATAAGAAAGAGTAATCTTAGGTATCCGTCGAATATAATAAAAATAAATTTTATTACTCTTTATTAATACCTAATTAATATCGAGAGAAGTTATCTTCTTTTAATATATCTATAGGGTAGGCTTCCCGGATACGATTATAAAGAAATAAAGTTAAATTAATTAACTACGAATAAAGGTATCCTAGTATTAAACGAGATTATAATTATCGTACGTCTTAATAAAGGCCTAAAGGTAAAGATATCGATATTAAATATTATAAAATATTCCTAGATCGAAAACTACGGATTTTTATTAAATATTAAGCTTCTATATTCATTAAGGCCAGGATTATTTTATTATATATCTTTAGGGGATATACGTTTAATATAATATTTAAAATAACGAAAATTATTAATACGTCCTATAGAACCTAACGGTCCTCTTCGGATTATATGAATTTAGATAAATAATAAACGAAATCTAGCTCGACGTCGTTACCCCTCCGGCTCGCTAATATAAAATCGAATAACTAACTTATTAAAACTACCGTATAGGTTATAGTTATACGAAAGAACCGAGTAATATACTTAATAAAATATAGATAGCCGAGGTTTTATTATATTTAATATATCTCGTTTATCTCCCTCTAAAGGAGCTCCTTAAGCCGTCGAAAACGTATTAAAAGAAATAACTATTTAATAACTAAATAAAATACTTTAATCGAAGAGAAGAATTCTTTTAAACTTCTATTATAGAGGCCCTATTAAAGATCGTCTATCCTAAAAAAATTATAGGTAGGACTAGGACTAACTATATCTCTATATTTAATAATAATAACTCTCGGTCGAATCTTATCGAAATAAACGGACGCGCTACCGGCCGCGGTCTATAACTTTAATAATTAAATAGTTTATTCGAAGTCGGTAAAATTATCGGTAAATATATAGACGATATCGACGAAGAGATAAAAGAGGCGGGTGTATAAAACGTTATAAAGGTATTATATAATCGTATCTTCGGTTTACTAAATAAGAAATAACTCGGTCGTATAAATATAAAAATCCTCGGTTATTAAGGGTATTATTTAACTTAAATTACTCTCCGTAAAAAAGATAGGATAATCGGAGTAAATATTTACGTTATCGATTCATAAAGTTACTACGCCGTCGTAATAGTATTTCTTAAAGTTATTATTGGGGAAAAGTTCTCGAAGAGTAAAATTCTTAATTTATCGTCTCACGAATAATAGAGAAGAAGGTCGTTAATTTAAAGGATTTCTTAATTCCTTTATTAACTAGTTTATACGACTAGGGTCGAGAAGTTTAAAATTGTTTATATTAACTACCTATAACTATACTAGTTATTCGGAAGAAGTTATATATACGGTCGATAAAGTTTTAATAAAAATAAACCGGATTAAATAAATAGAATAATAAAATATCGATTAGAAGAAGAAGGGGACGCTATACGGGATTTAATAATATAGACGGTTATCTATAATTCGATACTTTTAATGGATCCGCTTTTAGCGACGGGAGGGTAACTTCTTTTACTACTATTTTAAATATAAGGAATATTATTTATAATAGAAGATTTACAGCCAAGGAGTTTACGATAATAAGATTTTATATTAATAGAATTATCTAAATACGTAGAAAAATAACTAAGAGTAAAGTTAATTAAGAATTAAATATAAAAACAATATCCGCCGCTTTATCCCTTAATTACGTACTCGTTTTCGCTACTCACGGGCTTTAGATAGTAGTATTATTTATTTATTTTCTTCTCTACTACTCTTAGAAATCGGTAATATAAACGTATTTTCGGGCGCGACCTCGAAGTTACGTAACAACTCTTCTAGTAAAAGTTATTTATATTAAAAGTTATCTTTAGTATTATAAAACTCTTATTCTAAACTTTTTATCTTCGCCTTTAATTATTCGAGTACCCCTTTTATATTATTCCCTTCGAGTTAAATTATATTAATATTTATATTATTATTAAAATCCGCTCTCCTCGGAATTTTAAAAGTATCTAGAAATCTAATAAAATCCCGGATATAAATACGCTTTTATTTTAATAACCTCTCGGTTACTTTATAATAACTAGACTCGTAATTTAGAGATTATATTATAAAAGCGCGCTCCTTTTTCTCCGACTCTAATACTTTTTATTAAGTTATAAATACTCTTTAATAATTATTTACGGTCTTTTTTAATTTTACGACTTCTTCGCTTTAAGTATTAAAGAGCCTTATATGGATTTTATTAAATTAATTAATTTAACTAGCTTCGAAAAGCTATTAATATAATATAATATTTATATTTTCGAGCGCGTTTTTCTTCTAGCGGAGTTTTTTATAAGAAGTTAACTTAACCCCGTATATTTAATAAATAATTTAACTAATATCGGTAAAGCGGTGAGCTAGTATTCTACCGAAAAAGGCGGAAAATACGCTTAGATCTATTTAGCTCATGTCCTAGCCCTAGAGATTAAAATAATACCTATTTTCGTCTAAAGTTACTAAATATATATTTAGTACCTCGACTTATTTTGAATAATTTTAAATAAATAGGAATAAGCTAGTCTAAATAGTACCGGTGAATAATTAAATATATATAGTAATAAGTAAATTATATAATCTATAATACCGCGCTAGCTTAAGGGGGTATTATATATATATAGAATTTTCATAAATCGATATAATTTAAAATCTAAATTAGACTAATATAGTTATAGCGCTTTATATAGTCTTAACGAGCTACCCGACGCTAGTAAAAAATCACGGATTTAAAATCTTAAATCCGAAGTTATTATTTTTAGGTTTTTCTTTTAAAATAATTTTTTTTTTTTTTAAATAACGTTCTCTTTTTATTATTTTTCCGCGAAAAGTCGGAAAATACGTATTTAGTACCTCGACTCTTCTTATACGGTCTCCCGCTTTACCGATGAAGTTATTATAAATATTAATATTCGTCTATTTAAACCGTAGGACTTCTTATATTACTCTAGAAAATTGAAATAATATATTTCTACCTTACGTTACTATTATTAATAGAGCGAAGGTTAGACGGGAATATAAGGATATAAGGATATAATAACGGGAATATAAGAATTTAGTAACGGGAATATAAAAATATAGTAACCGCTTTAAATAATTCGAGTACCTAGATTATTTAAAACAAGTAATCGAAGAAGTTATATTTATATATTATTCGAACCCTGAAATAAACTTTGAAATAATATTACTAGACTAGTTTATCGCTGAACTACCTAAACCTTAACGATACCTAGTATTATTTTAGGTAACCGCTCTTGTATAATTCTTTAAATACCTCGGGATTATATTTTTATCTAAATAGTTTATAAATAAAGGGACGTAAAGAGTATTAAAGTTATCTACGCGCTCGGACCGTCGTTAAATATATTTAAATTACACTTACGGCGGGATTTTTCATAGTAAGAGGATAGAGCTATATAGATAGATTTTAATTTATATTCTTATCCTATACTACTTTAGTATCGCTCTTTACTTTCGTAATAAGGAATCTTAATTAATATTATAGAGACTATTTAAATAGGATAATTAGTTACTTTAAAGTTAATGAGTTTTAACGCTCGGTAATTCCACGTAGTTTATATAAGTTATTACCCCCGCTAGGAGGATTCGCGGTATAACTATTACTATATATAGAGTTTATATATACTAAGCCAATTTATAGGGTAAAATTCTCCGAGCTCTAGTAATATAACTAGTTTATATTTAATACTTTATTAATAGTACCTTCCTGCGCTAGAAGTAAATATATAATTATATCGAGATTTAAAAGGAAACTACGATACGTGGATATTAATATACTATATTTATAAATATTTCCTACTATAGTTAGTTTTTTCGATAAATAGTACCCCGAAAATAAATAGAATAACTTCATTAATAATAACTACGCGACTAGTTATAAAGACCCGATATTATTCTCGTTTTTAGATTATTTCGTTAGTTATAGTATCTTAGAACCTAATTCTCGACTAACGACTATCTTTTAAGATCTTTCGGCTAGAAATTCATATATAGATCGAGTCTCTACCCCGGTATATATCGACTATATTAACTAGTAGGGTTCGCTCGGAGGTTAAGATCCCAGCGTTAGAGTAGAGGAAATAGAATCGGAATATAAAGAGATTAAGATATTATATAGAGAGAATACTATAATCTCGATATTACTAATATTTATATAGGATAATAGAAAATTTAAGGTACCTCGATAAGGTAAATTAACGAAAAATATTAACATTAACGAAAGATAGATAAATTAACTGGGTTAATATATCGAAGCGTTATATCTCTATTTCGAAGTAATGAGATCGATACTAAAAGATTTAATAGAGTAAATTAATCGGTAGTAGGTAGTAAAAATATTTATTATTTCTTTCTTAAAAAGAGAAGACGATCCGAGCTAGGGAGTTAATTTAGGTAAAACTAATAAAGGCGAGATAACTAGCGGCGAGCGAAGAGGAGATTAAAGAGTTTTGAAATTTACACTCTTTAAGTACCTGAGATAGACTATACTAATTCTTATAATACTATTAATAGTACTTTACTAGAGTTTTCTTTAACGGAAACTATAATAGTTTTTAAATATTTACGCTCCGGTCTAATTAAAACGGGGCGAAGAGTAGATCTCTATTAAATAGAAATTCTTATTTTATCTACTTTATTTAAAAGTTTACGAATATATAGAATATCGCTAATAAAGCGAGGTTCGATAGCGAGTTAATAAAATAATACTTATTACCGAAGGAGATTAATACGTTAAAGAAACTTCGTAAAAGGGATAATAATAAGCTCCGATATAGATATAGTAATATTTTATATAAGTATAAAGGTAGTTCTATTAAGGATTAATATAGTGTTAATACCCGTCTCTTATAGTTAATAAATCGAGGTAGGATTCTCATCCTTATAATTACTATAGTACTATATTATTCGGTTAGAAATTCGACCACGGAGTAGGGCCAAGAGAGAGAGCTCTCAGCCTCTATTATACTAGAAGTTTTATTTATTACCTAAAGTATAGGCGCCTACGAAGGAAGACTAATCTAACTCCGGACCCTAAGTATTTAATTCTAAGACTAGAAATCATACTTCGATTCCCGACCCTAATTTAAAGATAAAAGTATTTATCTTTAGTCTATATATAATTAAAAGGATTAGAAGTACGAGGATAATATATAGGGCGAGGGAGAGTTTTCTCTTAAGGGGCGAGTAAACTTTAGTTAAATCGGCTCGAAAGAAACTATTTTATATTTTATATATAGTAGTATACTTTAGTAGTTTCGGTAAGTTAGGCCCGGTACTTTTTTATAATTTTTATTATCCCGTCCTATATAGCCTATACTCCTAGTACTTCTTTTAGAGTACGAGGATCTTACTTTATACGAAGAGAAGATAAGAGGGTTACGGGTATAAATATCCCTTTTTACTAACCTTAAGAATTAATTAAAACGATTATAAATCTTAGAAGTTAAGAGAATAGATAATATATCGATATAAGTTATAATTTTATTTATTAATCCATTAAGTATTTAAGAACTAAAGGATATTTCGAGCGTATTATATTAAATATTACTATAGAATAAATATTTTATTAATAAATTTTATAGACTAAATACGCTTTCTTTAAAGGTTTTATAATAATAATTACCCTTTACTCAAAGCCTAGGATTAATCTAATATCTTACGTAGTTAATATTTCCCTAATTATTATAAAAGGTAGAGGTACCCGCGAAATAACTATTAATAAAATCGCCGTATCGGTCTCCGTTACTAGAATTCTTAATAGAGATATCGAGTTACTTTTAGTCTTTAAGGCCCTAGTAGAGTAGTTTAAAATTATATATTATATTATCCTCCGTAGGAAGTTATATTTTTTTTGGAGATTACGTAAGATTATTTACCGTCCCTATAAACCCGGTATAGTCTCTTTCGTTATAAACGGAAGCTCCGATCTTTAAAGACTTATCCTACTATATTTAACCTTATTTTTTAAAGAGCTAGTAGGTTTATATTTATTATTTCTCCGATTACTCGTTAATCTCGCTTTTAATTTAGGTTTCTAAACCTTTAACTTCGTTAATAAAAGAATTATTACTCTTCGGATTACTTTTACCCTCCGTATTATATAAGGGATTTACTATACTAGGAGTTACTAAAGCTATAAATATTTAAGTAACAAGGATAATACCGTAGAATAATATTTTTAAAGAGTATATTTTCAGATTTCTAGATTTTCTAGGTAGTAAAATTTAAATTTCGTATAAAAGTAGAGCGAACCTATTACCTTAATATAATTACGGTCTATACAACTCCTAGTTTTTATAGATCTATAATTAGCTCCTTTAGGGCGGTCGGTAGTTTCTAGATATTTAATAAGGGAGTTAAAATAGGATCCCTCTTTAACGAGTCTCTAATTCTTATAACTTTACGCGGAATAAACTTATATTATAAGATCGGTTACCGGCTAAAAGTTCCGAGGGTAATATAATAATATTATAACTATATAATTCTCGTATAACGGGCTTATATCTTATAAAGAAAAATATAAATCCGATTTCTAAATATTTTCGATATATAATATATTGAATTAAACTTCTATTTAAGCTAGATAGCGACTATATATTACCGTCGGTTATAAAACCGAGATATCCCTCGCTATAACACGGTTCGTAATAAAGGCGGATATCGCTCGAATTAATAGAAGTAACTATAATACTCTATATAAAAATACTTAATTAACCTAATAAACCTTTCTATAGATATAGGATCGGGGCGAGTAATAATAGTAAATAAATTTATATACTAGTGGAATTATTAACGATAAAAAGTTATATATTTTTTCTACCCGTAATTCATTATTCTTAATTTATATATTTATTAAATTTCCTCCTTTAACTAGTTACTTTAAGGGTATTTAATAAAACGTCCCGATATAATAAGAAACTAGGTTACTTTTAAGGTTATTTATATTAATTTTATTATTATTAAAATAAGTATAAATAGCCCCTACGTAAACTTTAAAAAAAGGCGGAGTAAATTTATTTATAATATTCCGAGCGGGGTTAAAGTAGATAGGGTCGTCGACTTAACTACTATATATAATACCTAGTTATTTAAATAGATCGATATTATAACTAGAAACCGCTATATCTTTAGAAGAGTATATAATAGGTATAGAGTAATTATCGATATAGTTAACGTCGATATTAGGTGGACCCGTAAGGCTACTTTCGATTTTATTACTCTAATAATCGGTTTTAAACCTAACGTATATCCTTCCTACCTATTTAATTAGGAAAGTATATTAAATAGGCGAGTTATCGGGGAGGACGGTCGTTAACGGATTTCCTACTAAAGCGGGGCCGCTAGTATTAGAAAGAAAAAATAGAGATAATTAATTTCCGTATATATTCGTAATCGAAATCGTTATATAATCGGTTAAGTTATCGGTGCCCGTGGTATTTATAGGGTATAGAGTACTCGTAACTAGAACGAAATTTAAAACTAGGGTCGAATATCCGTCCCCGAGAGTTATAGTTATAGTTACGACCGGCGGGTAATTAAACGGATTTATAACTACTAAAGCCGCGAGGGCTAAAATAGTAATCTAATAGGATTTCCTTATTTTATAGTTTAGGGATTAAGAGAATTATTTATATCGAAGAATTCTAGCGTTATCGTTACCTTTTATAATATTTTAACTAGTATATTAATTTATAAATATTTATAGAAGTATCTATAAACGACCCCTTTATAAGATTCCTTCGAATGGTTAAATATATAATAGTACTTCCTTTATACCTTATATTTAGTATCCTCTTCTTATATAGTATTTATAGTACCCTATAAAAAAGACTACGAATTCTTCTCGAGGGTATTAACCGTAGATAAGAATATTATTATATTAAAATAATCCTTCCGGTAAATATTAATACCCGCTTTTTAAAGGAGTTAAAATATATCTTTAAACTCTCTAATCGTAGTGTAATATAATACGATCCCGTAATACACTATAGTTTAAATATTAACGCTAGTGTTAAAAAAGAGTTTAATAATATTTATATACCCTTTTTCGGTTATAATATATAGTAGTACTTTAAATACTTCCCTATATCCCTATACGTTATATTCGTATTTAATATATTCTTCGGCTCTTTCTTAACTTTATATCCGTATTTTATTATCTTTACGGAATTCTAGCTCGATTTATTAACGGGCTTTACTTTTAGGTCTAGCGATAAACGGAGCCGATAAATCTACGCCGGCTTATAGAAGTTAGTTTATAACCTCTTCGTTTCCTACCTAGACGGTATATAGTAACGGCGTTTCACTTTTATCGTTCCGAATATCGATTTTATAAAAGTATTAGAGTTAACAGTATTAGAGTAGTAGAGTTAAAAGAGGTAGATTTCTTTTCGTAGCTAGATAATATAGCGCCGTATCTCCGTCGTTATCTTAAATTAATATATCTACTTCTTTTTCTAATAAGAATTTAAAGGTAACTTCGCGGTTATATAAAACTACCTATAATAAGACGGTTTCTCTATTTATCCGGGTATATATAAGGGTTATATTATAGAATTTAGTTAATAGGACTATATTAAAGCGACGAGCCGTTCGTAAAAGTAAACTTAAGTCCTTCGACCTAAGGTTATTAATAATAACGGAGATAATTTCGTTAGAGAGACTATTAAAAGCTACGATAAGCGGTATTAGACCTATAGTCCGTATAGGTTTCTATAATTATATTCGCGATTATCGTTAATCTTTCGACTATATAGAATGAATCTCGCTAGATACCGTTCGTAGTATAAGTAATTCTTAGTAAGAAAGTTGAGATAGAGTTATTAAATTATCTAAATTTATAATAATAATTATAGATAGGGCTTAGCTAGCTACGCCCTAAAATACTACTTTAGAGGGCTCTATCCTCTAGGGCTACGTAAATATTATATAGTATAAAATCATCGCGACTATAACCTATAACGTACTCTTTCTCCGGAACGAGGCGTGTCGTTAGAGAGTATTATAGTTATCTTTTTAATAATATCGTTTAGATCGTTAATCTTTAAACTCCTAATAGAACTAAGAAGTTATATATCGCGATTCCTAATATTACCTCGCGCTGGCCGCTTTATAATAAAAATATACTTCTCTTTATTAATCGGTAGATTTATAAGGAGGTCCTAAAGTTTATATATAAAGAAATTATCTTTTTAGCCTCGTCCTCGGTCTTCTAGTACTATTTTAAAATTTATTTTAATAATAGTATTAGAGAATCTAGGGAGAAGTATTTTTATAAATCCGGTAACACCGTTAAATTTCGGTTATAACGTAGGAGTAAAGTCTCTCGTTTATAAATAAGAAGTTTATAGGCCCTAAATATTAAGGCTCTCCGTTAGATACCTAAATATAATATTAATAGAACCTAGGTTAATACTCGTAGAGAGGAGTATTAAGGATTAAAGGATAATAGGCTTCGTATTAATATAAGATATAACTAGATAAATTTGATGAATTTAATTAATATTTTAATAAACGTTTATATTTAGAATTTATAATTAAAAGTTTTAAGGGAAGTTAAATACGAAGCTCCTACCTACTAGGAAAATACGTAATTTATATAAAAAAAGGAAATTGTACTAAGACCTCTATAGTCTTTTATAATAATATAACTACTAAAAGTTATTAAGAATAATCGTTTATAATAGCCTAGTTATTAAAAACTATTAAGTATAATCGCTTACCTAGTATTATAATTATAATTATAATTATTTTTATTATAGGTTTAGTTAATCCCGTATTAAGATTATAATATTAGCTCCCCCCTCTCGACTTTTATTTTTAAAAGTTAAATTATTCTTTCTAATACCTCCTTATCGAGTTAAGAAATCTAAATTCTTTATTATTTATTATAAAGAGTTTACCTTAACCCTTCTTATTATAGTTATACGCCCTTATAAGAATTATTCTTTTAATTTTAAAGAGTATAAAACCGGCCCTAGATTAAATCAATACACTCGGTATATACGAAATAATAGAAAATACGACCTAGTAGTATCGCTAGCGGATATATATTATATAAAAAAAACGAGGAAGGATCTTTAGCTTAAGATAAAAATTATATAAATAAAATTTATTTATCTATAGTCTTAATATAATAAAGTAGAAAATAAGAAGGAAAAATTAATAAAGTGAGAGCTTTAAAATATCGAGGAGTTAGAATCGAACGAACGGGTAATTAATACCGTTAATATTACTAAACCCGACGACTTTTTATTTAATATTTCGTCCGAGCTCTTTAAATTATCTCTTAATTTCGATTAATTAAATACCGTTTACTCTCTTTTTAATATCGGTAGAACTTCGTAAAGAGTTATTAATAATTCGTAAAATTAGTACTAGATTCCTATATATTTTTTAATTCGTTATACTCTTTCTATTTAATAAGGTATTTCTAATTTATAATATTAAATTCTAGGATCTTCTCGACCTTATATTTTATTTCTTCTTCGGTCTCGAAATAAAAGGTTTTTTATAAAAATATCGTAGAGTCTACTAGCTCTAGTAAAGAGACGTAGAATATTAAATATACTTTAGCGTTAGTTAGAAGGTTTAGTTTATAATTAACTAGTTCTTTAATCTTTTTAATCGAAAATAATCCGATTTTAATATAATCTAATTTCTTATTTAGTCTTTTAATCTTTATATTCTTTATTAAAAAGTATATTTTATCCCCCTCCTTTAGCTAAAGATACTCTTTTTAATATTTATTCACCGTCTCTCTCGTTCGAGTATTCGTTAAATTAATCTAGGTTTATATATCTTAATATAATACCTTTATATTAACTATATAAATTAGGGCTTTTTACGCGTTCGGTCTTTATCTCGGTTTAAAGAATATATTAACGTATTTATTATAATTCGCGAAGAATAGTATAAACTTTATTATATTAGACTAGTTATTATTAAACGTTAATTAAACTATAAATAAAAGCCTTACCTAATCGTTCTACTTTTTATTAATATAATATCGTAAATATATCTTTATTATTTAGTTTATCTACTCCGTTTATCTATCTATCTATAAATAATATACGGTTAATATTCGTAACTTAGTTCTAATTATACTAACTAGTGTCTTCTAATAGTTAAATATAAACTATTTATCTCTATTAAAGGTAATTAACCTAGGGATATCGTAATCCTTAATTAATCGATTTAATAATACGAAGGCGATTTACTCCGCTTTATAAATTTCCTTAATTAGTATTATTATAGCGTATTTACTAAGTTTATTATAAATTACTATAATAGAGTTAAAGGCCTCTATTGTAATAAAGTCTTTCGACTTTAGTAATTTAATAACGAAGTTCATTATAATATCGTCTTATAGTATCTCTAGTACCGGGGCGAATTAAATTTATCCGTATTTAATATATCTCGTAGACTTATTCTACTAATACTCGATATATTCTTTAATATATTTCTCGACGTATAACCTTAGTCCTAGCGCGTCGTATTCTCTATAAATAAATTCTATAGTTTTAATAACTCTAAAGTATTCTTAGGCTAGATTATTATAATAATTTTAAATAATCTCCTTAAGATATCTATTAAAAAGATAAGTTTTTTTATTATATTCTAAGAGTTTAGTTTATAGTTATTAACTTCTTAATATTTTAGTTAAAGTATCGTCGTTATACTCTTTCTAAATACTATTAATAATTCCGGGAATAAAGATATATAGTATCGCTACTAGTTATTATACTAGAACTAGCGATCTATCTTATTCTTAAGCGAGGACTAGTTATATTATTATATCCTTATTTTCTATATAGTTTTATTGTTTATTAAATATATCGGCGCGACTATTATCTTTTCCTAGAGTATAAAAGATCTTAAATTTATATTATCCTAGTAATTCGGATTATCGGATTTATCTTCGATTTAATTACTTTATTATTATAAAGTTAAGAAGATTTTTATAGTTTATAAAAATAGTGAGGTCTAAATAACTTTCTATATATACTCTCTACTACTCGAGTACGGATACTACTACTAGTAGCTCTTTATTATAAATATTATAGTTTTATTCTACTAATAATATCTTTCTAGAATAATATATAATAGGGTATTATTTACCGTTTCTTTCTTAGAGTATATAAACGCCTATTATTAAATCGGAAGCGTCGATTTCGATTCGAGCCGGTTCGTTACTTCGAAAGGAATATAATACCGGCGGTTTCTTATAGGCCTCCTTTAATACTTTAAAAGATCGTTATTATTCTTTTCTTTATTAAAAAATAATATTTTTCTTCGTAATATCCGTTAATAGTAAGACTTTCTTAGAGTAGTCTTTAATAAATCTTTTATTAAAATTCGTAAATCTTAAGAAACTCTATACCGTTTTAATATTATATAATATAAGTTATTTCTTAATACTCCTAATCTTTTTAGGGTTTATATAGATATTTACTATATTTATTATAAACCTAAGGAATTCGATTAATTCCTTATAAAACTCGTATTTCTTTAGTTTAAAGAGAAATCTAGCTAGTAATAAATAAATTAGGATATCCTATATATATTAAATATATTCTTCCTTATTAGTAGAGTAAATTAATATATTATCGAGGTATATAATTACCGTTATATCTAGGTATACTCGTATAATATTATTAATTAATATTTAATAGGTTACTAGTACGTTAATAAGCCCGAAGGGTATTATTAAATATTCGTAGTAATCGTATCTAATTCTAAAGGTAATCTTCTACTCCTCGCTTTCTTTTATTCAAATTAGATTATACGCGCCTCGAAGATCTAGTTATATAAAGATTTTTACTATTATAAGCCGATTTTATAACTCGCTAATATTTAGTAGAGGGTACCGATTCTTTACTATAATATTATTTAACTTTCAGTAGTCTATATATAGTCGTAAACTTTTATTCTTCTTTATTATAAAAAGAATTAAATAACCTACTAGTAATTTAGATTCTCGAATAAATCTCTTTTTAAGATTCTTATCGATATACCCGCGAAGTACTCCGAGTTCTTTTTCTAATAAAGTGTAAATAAGTCTAAATATCGGTTATTTATTAGGTTCGAGTTCGATTTTATAATCCTATAACTAATATTTAGGTAATACTCTTATAGTTATCTTTTCCTAAAAGAGGTACTTCTATTATTAATACTCTTTAGGGATATTAAGAGGTTTATTTTTATCTTTTGAAACTTTAATTTATTCGCCCTATTAACCTCTTTAATTAATATATATTAAATCGGATCCTTTTATGAGGTTATCTTTATTCGAAGATAAAGTATTATTAACTTCGACTAAACTACGGTTCGACTTCTTATTTATAACTATCCTTTATAAGTATATAAATATTATTTTAATAACGTCTTTAATACGCTAAAATATAAATACTCCTTTCTTTTAATCGATTATTAAATTATATTTCTTTAATTAAGGTATTTCTAGTATAATATAATAAATAATTATTTTAATAATATCGAAGGTAATCTCTTTATAGTAGCGTTAAATAATAACTAATAATAGGAATATCTCCTCGTCTATTTTTCTTATTAATAGTTTTAACCCGTTAGTTAGTTAAAATTTATATTACTCTTTCTTTTTTTAAATAAGTAGGCCGATTACCCGAACTACCGCCTAAAATATAAAGTTACTAGTAGCTCCCGAATCTATTATTATAATAACCCTATATTCGTTGACTCTTATTATTATCTATATATATATATCGTATTAAGCTAAATATAGATATTATTTTAGGGTTAATACGTTAATCTCCTTATATTTCCCCCTAATATAAGGGATTAGTCTTTTCCCGTCGAAGATAAAAATCCGTAGTATCCTTTGGACTCGAAATATCGTTTATAATCTTCGGTTAAATAATAATATTATTTATTTTAGGAATAGTATTTCGATTTCTTACTATAACTTATTTAGGTTTATAACTATAATTATTATTCTTTATTATAACCTAGGAAGACTTAATTCTCCCTCTGTTTAACTAGGTACTATACGTAGTTATCTTTAATATAGTTATTTCATTAACTATAATTGTATCCTAGTCTTACGATATATTTCCGTTCTCCGGAGTTATTATAGTAATATTTATAATACTCGCTTAAGTATATTAACTAGTATATTAACTTATATCGTAAATAATATTTATTATAGGTATAATTAATTCTAGACAGTTATCTTTTTTCTTTCTTCTTTTCTTCGGGTTTCTTTTCTAATATAATAAACTAGGTCCTAGAGTTATCGAGGTAATCTACCGCCTAAAGTTATTCTTTAAAGTTTACTACGCTTTATTCTTATTCCTATCCTTCCTCGGATTCTTTTTTTAAAATTTTATTATTATTATTATCTAGTTCTTCGAACTCTCGAATTCTTTAGGCGATCTCTCCCTTAATATTTTTTTATATCTCTAGTAATTTATTAAGTCTTATATCGTTTTATATTAAATCCTTAAAGGACCTAGTTACGTTATCCGGTATCTCCTTCTTAAATATATTTAATTATTATCGATTTATTATATTTTTCGAATAATAGTTCCTAGCGATATAGCCCGGTTTATTATAATTATAATAATTTATTATTTTTTTACCTCTTTACTATTATTTACCTCTTTTCTAGAATCTTTTTATAAGTCTCTTTTTAGTAAAATCGAGTTTTATTAACGTATAATTATACGGGTTAAATTTCTTATAGCGGTAATAATTAACCGAATTATATCTATTACTATAAATTCCTAAACGTCCTTATCCGTTAGTTCCTTCGTTATAGTATTTTTTTATTATATATTCGTATAGCTTATTATCGATCTCGATTATTTATTCTATAAATATTTTAAGGTCCTAGATATCGGCTTTTATCCATATAAACTTATCTTTAATATTATTCTTTAAGCCTCGTCGATATATTATTATAAAGATAATATCGTCCTAGTCCGTTAAGGTTATATAGTATTAAAATTATACCGAGTAGTCGGACGCAGACCTACGCTATATTAAATATTAAATAATATAGACTACTATATTACTCTTATTAGAAAGTCCGAATATATAATGAATTTTAATTTTAAACCGAGAGAAGTTCTTTATCTAAAGCTTTACTACTAAATTATCTATATTATTAAATTCTTTTATATAGCGCTTTAAGAATAATTTAACCTATTTCTACGCGTTACCTTTTATATAAGTAATAATAAAGGTCGTTTATTTATTAACTAATATAATACTCTCGTTAAAAGCGAAGAATAATTAAAGTTAAATAAATTAATTATTAAGCTTTTTACGCTCTTTATAATATTAATCTAGGCGGGAGACCTTAATACGGTTTTTATTATCTATAGTATTATATCTTCTAGTACCGTTTTAGGTATTTAGGGCTAAGGCCTTTATTAATCCTAAAATGTTTATTTTAAGAGTATTTAAAGTATTAAGGCTCTCCGTTAAATATTTAAATATAACGTCGATAGGACCTAGGTTAATACTCGTAGAAAGAAGTATTAAAGATTAAAGGATAATAGGCTTCGTATTAATATAAAATATAACTAAATAAGTTTAATAAATTTAATTAATATTTTAATAAATATTTATATTTAGAATCTATAATTAAAAGTTTTAAGGGAAGTTAAGTACGAAGCTCCTACTTATTAAGAAAGTATATAGTTTATATAAAAGAAGAAAATCGTACTAAGACCTTTATAGTCTCTTATAGTAGTATAGCTACTAAGAGTTATTAAAAATAGTCGCTTATAGTAGTCTAGCTACTAAGAGCTACTAAATATAGTCGTTTACTTAATACTACGATTATAATTATAATTACCCTTATTACGGGTTTAGTTGATCCCGCGCTAAGATCGTAATACTAAAAAGCTTTAAATAAACGTCTATCGATTATATAATTTATAGTTAATTCGGGATAACGCCTAAATTAAAATTTATAGTTAATTATATATTAAAAATATAACTTTAAAGACGGAGAATATAGTAAAACTAGAGTCGAAGGGAGTTAATATTAAATATAAAGGAAACTAGAGTTTAAGGGAGTTATAACTAGAGTTTAATATAAAAGTCTCAAAATTAGTTTCCCTCTACCGAACGCTATACGAATAAGACCTAGAAAGAAAATACTTAGAGTACTAATCTCCCGGTATTTCTCTCCTAACTCGCTTTCTATTATTTAGTAGTATCTACGATAATAATATCTCCGTTCGGTAATACTAGTACTACGCTCTATACTTTAATAAAAATAATAAGATATATTCAAAGGCTCTCGCTTCGAAACTTTCTAATATTATTAATAATATCGGCGGCTATATTTACTACCGAAGTCTATATATTTACTCTTTTTAAAGATAGATTTAAATAAATCTAGTAAACCCCTACTACCTTATAAGTATAAAGATATTAAATCAGTATATTAATTAACCTCAAATTTATCTTATACCTAAAGGATAACGTATAATTTAATATCCTTTAAGTATTATATCCTAGATCCTATATATATTCTAGCTTCCCGATAAGATTATCTTATAGTACTCGGGCTTAATTAAATACTTTCTTCTTTCTTCGATATATCTATACTCTCTTTACTATCTTTACTAGTTTATTAGTCGTTATCCTACTATATCTTATTCCCCTAAACCTACTTAATAGTAATAATATTATAGGTAGAACGTAAGGTCTCGATAAATATAGCTAGGCGAATATTGGGCTCGATTATACTATATTCTACTAGACCTATCTATTTATAACCTTACTTATAATTATATTTATATATTATATTATTTACGTGGAACTACTTTTCTATATTCACGTCCGTAATTTATACCTAGTTTTATTTATACACCGTCTCTTAGAGGCTATTAATACGATTCTAATAACTAATATTCCCGAGGAAGACTTTCCGGTATTAAAGGAAATATATAATATATTCCCCGGTAGAGTTTATTCTGTCTAGATTAATCGAGATCTCTTTATTTTATCGGAGAAGATTTAAAAGCGAAAAAAGCTCGCTATTATATTAGAAGTCGCGGAGACTAACTTTATATTATTAGTAACGAAGTCGTTCTATTAATATAAGAGTTATAAACTTATATAATCGAGTAGAGCGGATACCGAAAAGAAGGGACTATTATAAAGACGTTACCTAAAGAAGAAGAACTATAATTATATATATATTCCACGATAAAGATATAATTAGATACTAGTAATTCCTTTTATTAGAAAAAGGGTTAATACTATTTATTATTATTTAGGCGAGCTAGCACGAATAAATAAAGAGATTAAAATAGAATTAATAAAGCTAGCCGAGGTCGAGTCGGATAAAAGAGAATTAAATAAGTATCCACGAATAAAATCCGCCTTTATACGATTTAATACTTAATCTACTATATATATAACCTATTAAACCCTCTTAAACTCTAACCCTTTATATTTATCCGCCCGATATATTAATATTTCCGTACGGGAATTAAGATAGAGTACTCTAATTTAACGATAATAGAATCGATATATACGGAGTAAGTTAATATAGATCGTTATCACTTTTTTTCTCATAATATAGGTAATACCCGTTGTATTTACGAGTTTCTTATCTTAAATTACTACCCTAGGAGACTCCGTAGCGTGGCTTTATTAGATATCCAACGCTCCGGCGTAATTAAATAGGATTATTTAAGGTATACTACCGTAGTTAATATTAATAGTACTAAACGTATTATTACCGCTGGTCCTACGCGTTATCACGGGTTAATAAAGTTTATTAACGGAGACGATAATCGAGCTATCGTTATAGAAATACTATTTCGTCTTTCTCTTTACGTAAAATTTTCTTACGGTATTACTTTTATCTAGTATTACGGTTATCGCTTAAGAAATCCTCTATAGCCCGAAATCTATACCCGTACTATTAGCTAGAAACCTTCCTAAGGCGAGTAACTACTTTTTCTCCTATTTTATTTTATAAGGTCTTTTAGTAAATATAAATATCTTTTTATAAACCGGAGGTTTAATTAACTAGTTTATCCTCGCCCCGTAGACGGATTATATACCGAGATAAAAGTAAGAGAAATAAATAAGTTTACCGGAGATTCGATAAAGTATATTCTACCCTCTTTATACGACCCTCGTATATATTAATAAGATACTCGTATCTTTACCGACGCCTCCGTTAATAATTTAGGTTTAATATACTTTATTATCGCTCCCTTAATCCTCCTATTCAGTGTCGCTACCTTTAGTTTATTTTAATTCGTATTCCGCTATAATTTACTCTACGTATTAACTTTTCCGTATAATACGGGAGGTTAACTTTATCCGATTACTTTAAAGTAACTCTTTACGAGGGTCTATATAATAGAGTTATATTTAATAGGCCTTTTCCTATCTATTCGCGATAATTAAGGTATTTTTACCAGTATTAGTTAAGCCGTAATTATAATAATTATTATAATATTAACGGTTATTTATTAATTATTTCTAGGAAATATCTTCTCTTTAATTCTTAAATATCTACTTATTTTCCCGAAAGATAGGGAGGATAAAAGAGGGGAATCGAATAAGAATTACTCTTTAATATTTACGCTCGATTATTTACGATATTTAGGGTATATTTATTATAGCTAGATAAGGCCTTTTAAGGAAGTCCTTTAAGATCTCTAAAAAAATATTAATAAACTCGTATAGAACGAACTCGATATAATAGATCGGCGTAGGTATAAATCTAAAGTTATTAACTATCGTATCTTCGTTATCTAGATTCTAAAGGACGACTTTAGAATTAGCGAAGATAAGATCGCCTACGCTAAAAACTACGCTTTAGATATTAGAATTAGTAATAATTTTATAGACCTTAATATTAAAGGGTGTATAACGATTTCGTAGAATATCTCTAAAACTAATCTCGTTTAATAGATAAAGTCTAAAGTTATTTTACTTTTCTCGGCCAATATTTATAACTAACCTACGGAGTATATTAAAAACTATACTTATTAGTTAAACCCCTAAATAGTATAGGTATAGACGGTTAGGTTAATTATTATATATTTTATAATCTTATTTATACTAGTTTTATATTAAAAATAATAACCCTTAACTACCTCTAATATTCTATATATATTTTAACTTTTAGTTTCTATATTAAATAATTAGTTAATTTAATCACTATTTCTCGTAGGCGGTTTATATAGTTTAGAGTATTTCGCTTTCTTCGCTTTCCCCTTAGCTTCTCGCTATAGGATAAGTAAATTCATAGTATTAAATTATACTAATAACGAGTATAAGATAGGGGTTCGCTTTTGAATACTATTATTTAAAAGAGGCCTCTTTTACGGATACTAATATCTAGAGTTAATTATAAATACTACCGCGAATTTAGATCTTAAATCGATAAGATATAGACTCTTAATATACCGAAAATATTCGTAGATATTCGGATTCTCTTAGGAAGGGACTATTTATAAATATTATAATATTTATAATAAATACTCGAACTCTTAAAGTAAAGTTATCCGGTATATTTTTCGAAAGATTATTAAATTTCTTCCTAGTTTAAATACTCTCTTAGGAAGTTACTAAAGAAATTAAATTTTAAAGAGAATAATAATATAAATTATAAAATTATTAACGTTCTTTAGATAGAGATTCGGCGACTCTCTAAAAAAGGGCGAGAAACCGAAAAGATTTTACAATCTTTAACGGTTTATCCGTAACTAGATACTATATTTAATATAACTCTATTAAATAATAAAGTAGGGCTAGTCTCCGCTCGAATTATATATCCGTAAAATAAAACTGGTCTTATTACGACTACTAATAATTAAATAAACCTAGATATTATTTATTCCTCGACGACGGGTCCTATAGTATTTATACTAGAGGATTCGTAAAATACCTTATCGTATATATTAGTAGACGATATTAAGATAGATTATATCGAATCCTTTTTAGTAGTAAACCCGCTAGGTATTTCCCCTTAAATTATTTACTCTAGCGATACTTATTAATATCGGAAAATATTACGAATAATATAGAGTAGGAACTACAGGAGGTCGCTAGTATAATAAATAAAACTTATCGAATCATTATATTCGTAGGCGCCGGGATTAATATTAATTATAGTATACTAGTAAATATTAATCTCTACTTTTAATTATCGTTAGATAATAATTATTTAGGACTTTCGGTCTAAGACTAGTCTTTATAAAACGAATCGAGGTCTTTTCGAGAGAGAAGTACTCGATAACGAAAAAAGACGGAAAGAATTATATAAATATTTAATCGAAATTAAAAATAAAGCGAAATCCGAAGATCTAGTTTAAACGGATATATACCGATTCTTTTAAATCTTATAAAGATTTGGAAAGTTCTAAAGATATTATACCTAGAGTCTAGATAAACTAGAGGTAAGAGCTAGTTTAAATATTAATATCAAGTTTAAAGATTATAATATAGTCTAGTTATATAGTAACCTTAACTCCTTTAAGTACTTTTATTATAATTATTTCATAAATTAGGATAATGTACGCGAGACCGCTTTTATTTCCGGAGAGATCGTATTATATCCTAAATACGTATTAAAGATAAAAGAACGGCGGAGAAGGAGAGGGAGAACGAATATCTATATTAAATATTTACGACCTAATATTATTCTTTACTACGATATTAACGATCCTTTAAACGAGGTAAAAACGAGGATTATTAACGAAGATATAAAGTTAACGCCGGATATCCTCCTAGTCGTTAGTATATTATTAATTATCGACGGTCCGAGGTACGAGCTTAAAAATAAATTAATTCCGACGGTACGTCGGAAGGGTAGGAAAATAATATATATTAATAATAAATCTCCTCCGAGGGTATTTTTCAAGCCCGTAGTCGATTATATATTCGAAATAAACTACGATTATTAGGTACGAGATTTTACCGTATACGAACCTTCTTTATAAAAAGATAAGGCGGGATATAATTTTTAATATCTCTTTTATAACTTCGCCTTTTAGTTAAAAATATAAATTATCGATAAAGTAATTAAAGAGGCTAAGCTTTAGTTAATCTCTATTAGTAATTATTCCGATATATAATTTAAAATTAGAACGAAGGAAGAAGTAAAAGAAAACTTAAATTCTTTTCTCTCTTTATATTAATTTTCGACGTCCCCGCTTATATATATTTTATCGCTTTTTAGGTAAGGCGAATCTACGATAATCCTATATAATAAATATATAAAATTCGATATTAATAACGCCGAAAAGAGAAAGGAGATACTGGACGGGCCTATATAACTAATTGGACGGAAATATATATATATAATTATTCCGTATAACCCTTATAATTATTAGATTTTAATTGTAATAGATCTTTCGATCCGAATTATAAACTATTATAGCTCACTACCTAGGTATTATTTAAATAATTATTATAAATTCGTGGAGGCGTAAATAAAGCGGGTCCGTAAAAACTTCGGTTAAGATTATTCCGGCTAGAATTCTTTCTTTAAAGGCGTAAATATACTTTCCCCTTTATACGTCTAGTTAATTAATAATTTTATAAAGTTTATATTAATAGACGAATAACTCAGATTACGGGATATATTTTCTAGAGAATATAAGACGTTTCTAAATTAAAGAGGTCGAAGCTTAAACTACTCGCGTTAATAAAAGCGACTTTAATAAGGATAAGGATAATACTCGGCGACTAGATCTCGCGATTATAAAAACTAATATCTTAACCCTCTTTAAATCGTTTCTTTTATATTTATAAATAAAATACTTAAAGCGCTTCGCCGATTATCGTCTCTAAAGAAGCGAAGCCCTAATAGGATATACGCGTACCTCTCGTCTCCTCGAAATAGTGGCGGCGTTCGTTTATCCTAAATATTTCGTCGCCTTAAAGGGCGCTATCGTTTACTACCGTGTACTAGTACTAGAAGAAACTATCTAGGTATTATTTAATCTATTAAGTTACCTATATACAATAGGTATTTAAATAAAATATCTCGGACTTATTAATATTATCCTTTAATACTTTATACGCGTTTATTTTACTTTATTAATTAATAAAAGAATATACCTTTTCTAAAACCGAGCTAGATATATAATATCTTAGAACGATTATATAGTAACTAGATTTATCAAAGCTACGGTAGTTAAGATATATTTAAAGATAAAAGAATAGGATTTATTCCTTAATCCTACTAAAAGATTCGTATTTTAGGAAGTTTAACGTAATTTAAAGAAATAGAGATAAAAGAGGGCTATCTAGTTTTTTATCCAAAATCGGTTTTTATCTCTCGCTCTTCTCGCTCTAATACCGTATTATATTCGAATACTATTTATTTCTTAGAGTATTTCGGGGTCTTCGTAAATATTAATAATAAGATTTAATTAATATCGACTAATCTACGGTAACTTCTAAACCGAAATCCTATATAACGCTCGGGTTATTTTTATTAAAGCTCTCGCGGAGCTTCGCCTATATTTATAAAGTTATATATTTAAGCTAGTACCCCTCTTCGATATCCTCTCTAGCCTAAATAAATTAAAGAACTACTAATTTAAGATAAAACTGGCCACTAACGATAAAATTCGGAATATCGCTCCGGGTTCAATACTACTAGTAGATACTTTCAACTACGTGAACGAAGGAAAGAATAATTTATATTCTAGATTAATAAAATAACTAGCTCTCCGTTAATAATATTCTAATCTTAATATAGCCAGATTCCCTATATTTAAAGAGAAAGATTAATACGACTATATTTCACGCGAGTAATTTACGAGAGCTAAACTACTTAATCCCGGAGAAGAAGGATTTTATAACTAAGAACTAGATATTCTAAAAGTATACGATTTTTAAATTATTAAGGATAAAAGCCCTATTAAGATAAAAGAATTATATCCGAATTTGGCTCCTATTTAGATATAGTTCTTAACTCTAATTTTAAAAACCCCGTCGTTCTTTTTATTTTAATACTTCATTAAATTATTTATTAAAATTACGTAATAAATTACGGAGATTTTATATCTAATTTTTAAGTCGTTAGAATTAGTATCTAAAGTTAATATATATAAATGGGGTAGAAATATAGGTATAATTATAAAACTATTTAAGTTTAAAAGGGTATTCTAGGATATACCTAAATATCGAACCATACTTATACGCTGCCTCTCGGGCGCTAATTTATTCGTACTACGGAGGGCGGTCGGCTTCTAGCTATCGGATAAAGAAAAGAGAGTATATTTAAATTTACTTTAGGACGTATTCGAGTATATAAAATAAAGTAAAGATATAGGAGGAATTACTATAATAGGACGAGGCCTTAACTTCCGCCAAATTAAAGCGTTTATACGAGAATCTACTACTACGTACTAGATAAAGGTTATCTCTTTTATAATATAAATAAAGGGAAAGTATTTAATTATTTCTATAGAGAAAAGAAGTAAGTCTCTTTCTATTTATTATAAATAAGTATTTAGAACGTTTTAGAATAGTCTTAAAATAACTTTACTATTTTATATAAAGGGTTATCTTTACGGTGAATTAATTATTCTATTAAATAATTATCGATAATAATATTAGGAGTAATATTTAGAGAAGTATAAAGTATTTCCTATTATTTCTTCTACGCGTATTTAGTTATATTCTATAGTAGCTAAGGCACGGATAACCGAAAAAAGTATATTACTTCTTTATTTTTCCTACCCTAGGATAATTAGCCCAAGCCTCTAATTTAAGTATATCCGGTAGTATATATTAATATATACACTCCTCTACCTCCTATAAAAGGTCGCCCTACCTCTACGGCTTAAATAATTTCTATCGGACTAAAGTATTTAATTATTAGAAATAACTTTTATAACGCGGTTAGAGTTTAATCGAAAGCTACTCGTTTTATATATTTCTTCTACTCGATACTATATATAACCTTAGATTTACTATTTCGTTATTATAATCGATAGCGATTAGATTCCGGCTTATAAAGTTAATATAGATTATAAATACTTAGTCGGATATTTTAGATACTAATTCGTATATAACTCCTTTAAATTAGCGACGCGGAGGCGAATATCGAGATATATATCGATTTTTCTAGCGGGGCTAGTGCCGAAACGGTAATAATTATAGATTTTCGTATATTAGCTCCTATAATAATAATAAACTACTAGTATAGTCCCCGATACTAAAGATAAAGAAGCTTAACGTCGAGAACTAAATAAAGATAGATTATATATATTAGAAAAGAATAGTTCGATCTCCCTTAATAGGATTTAATATCGATATAATAGATAATCTTTAAAGTAATACTTTTAGTATTTTAAACTATAGTAATAAAAACTCTAAATAAAGATTACTATAAAACCTCGTTAATAACGAGGGTATATATAGACTTAAATATATTCGTGAAGTATTAATAATAAATATATATACTTTTAGGCTAGTAAACTTTATTAATTTAATCGGGATATTCTTTATAATTATTACTTATAGGGCTCTATTAGACTACTTTTCGATAAACTCGTATATAGGAGATCTATATAACTTTATTAATAGTAGCGGCGGTACTAAAATTATATCGTTCTTTTAGTAAATCTATATTTCTTTTATAAAAGAGCCCTCTTCCGCTTCGACTACGGCTAGAGTCTTTAAGGATCTTGTTCTTTTATTTACTATAACTCTCCGCGAAACCCTAAGGCGGAATATACGAGCGCTTTTTAACGACTAGTTTCCTAATTTAATTAAACTTTTATAAAATATCCTTTATACTATAAAGCTAGATAGCGGGTCAGCGGTTTATAGTATAATAAATCGCCGGCTCGATAACGTCCGACGATTATTAAATCGTTTAAAGTCTCTCTTAACTCGTAAGGGTATAGGCGGTAATAGTAATAACTTAAAACCTATTACGATTAGTATTTATCTACGGGATATAGATCTACCGGGTAGCCGGTATAATAATAATAAAAAAGATATCACGGAGTTAAAGATAATACTAAGCGAAGGGGAAATACGATATAAAGGGGCTAAATATTTACTATTAATAAATTTAACTAATCTATATTTTTAACGTAGAGTTAAAGGTCTTCTCGATATATAATTTCGACTTCTTCGCTATAATATATTTAAAGAGATTAAGAACGCCTTAGGCGGATTATTTAAAGTATATAACGAAAACCTAGACTTTAAAAAGAGCGTAGTATTATATTTAATTAATTTACGGGTATATTATTATTATAATATCTATATAAATTACGTTTTATTCGATAGAAGACGCGGTATAGAGTTTAGTTTATCCTTTCCCTAGCCTAGTTATATATAAAGAAAAAGCGGTTTAGAATATTAGAGATAATAGTAAAAGACTAAACGGTTAGAGAAAGGATCCCTTCTATCTCTACTTTTCTTTAAAGACGGAAAATACTTATTGATCTTTTTAATAATTATATAAAAGAAGGTTAACGCGAGGGAACTATATAATTTAACCTTAAACGATTTTATATATATTATAGCGCGACTAGTCTTTAATAAGGATTAGGATTAACTAAAATAGTTATTACACCTTAATTTAAAGTATAAGAATTTTTAAAATAATTTATTTATTAAGTTTCCCGGTATTTTACCCGTAACTTTCGTTCTAATCTTTAAGAACTTTTAATAAATATAAGAGTTAAGCGATTTACCGTTCTATAAATAGATTATATCGGATTATATTATTAACCGCGATATAATTAATACCTCTTCTTTTAAAATCCCTCTACCCCTTTATACTCGATCTTAAGCCTTTTATTTTAACTTAAAGCCTATCTTTATTAATATTAACGAACCCTTAATTTTAACCTCTATTAATACCGAAGATACCGAAATGACTTAGAAACTAGCGGAACGAACTTCTTTAAATAAAAAATAATACGAAGCTCTAATCGCCGCTTTTATTAAAGAATTTATACTAATTTAAAGATTACCTAGTATAGGAAAGTCTTACCTTAAGATTTAATTAATACGCGTCTTATTATATAATTATTAGTGTATAGCTCTTAGTCCCGTTCTTATTATATTAATAAATCTATATTAATATTCTCCTTCCAAACTAACGTTTATTACTAGATATTATACGAATTATATACTCGACTAGTTTCTTAAATACCTTATAGAGATCGGTATTTAAAAGATTATTCGAATTAGGGGTTAGAGTAAATCTACTTTATTAAAAAACTAAAATTTACGACTAGTATTATAAAAGGAAATAAAGATAAGCGATAAAAAATATTAATTAAAATAATCTATCGGGGAAATAGAAGACTATAAGAAATTAATTAGGTTCTAGTTAAGTGCGCTTTATAAAGGTAACCCCGACTAGAAAAGTTTTGAATTCTATTTAATTAAATCTTTTCCGTGCGTCTACCCTTAATTCTCTCGATTTAAAAAAGACGGATTCGAGCTAGCTAGCCGTACCTACCCCTTCGATCTTTAAACGGCTAATAAAGATAAGACCGTCGCGAAATATAAAAACTTAGCGGGAGATATAAACTAAATTTTATAAAAAGTAAATTTAAATATTTTCGATTTATTAATAATTAATAGGGAGATATTACTAAGCTATTAAACTAAATATCGAATAAATTATTTAATAAAGGATATCTATAACTTGAAATAAAAATACGATAAATTAAAGTAAATATTAATAGATATTTATAACGAGTTTAACCGGCGAGTTCATTCTAGAGACCGCGGAGGTTATTAATATTACGATAACTAGTTTTATAAAGCGAATCTCTATTCTCCGTTATATTAATATAAAATTAGTAATCTACGAGGAAGCTAATGAGGTATTAAAGGCCTATATACTTTCTATATTAATATTAAACGTTTAATACCTTATTTAAATTAATAACTACTAGTAGCTTCGTTTTTAAATTAATAACTATAACTTATCTCTAGAAAACCCGCTGGGCCGAATTTATTAACTCGACCGTAACTAGTTTAAATAACTCTCTATCGGTGAATATAATAAATCTCCGTTTTTTATTTCTTAACTTAATATCCAGCGCCGTATACGATTTAATATATTAACTCTTATCCGGAATACCTAATGTTAGATTATAATTATTATTTCTAGTTAACCTAGTTTATTAAATAGTTCTTGGTTTAGGGTTAGGGCAAGCCCCTTAAAAAAATATATAACTAGTAATTACTATAAATACTACTCCTTAATGAACTATATTAATATATAGAAAAACTACTCTATAAATATTATTAACGGGTTATAAGCCCGGTATATAACGTACCTACTACGTAGTTTATTTAATATATTCCTAGGGCGAGCTAGAGAGCCGTTAGGGAAATAACGATATTTTATACTTTTTACACCGCTACTTTAAAAGTAAAATCTCTAAAATCTCTAATATTAATTACTCTTTATCTATATTACCCTTAGGTATAATAGGAGGTAATAGTAATATAAAAATCTTTAAATTAAAGGGTAAAAGTAATTAGGAGTTATAAAAAATCGATATTATTATTATTCTAGGGGCTAAGAAAGTCTAGGGGTATACTATCGATAAAAATAAATACTAGCGTCCTATTACTTTAGATCCGTTAATTAGAATAATTACTTACCGGGACGTTAAAGGGAGATTATATAAAATTATATTTATTATACTAGAAGAGAAGAAGGAGTATAGGGTAATTAAGAAGAAATACCTAAAGAAATTAAATAAATAAAAAGATAATTATAAAACGATATATAATTATATTTTATTTAACCTAGAACCGAACCTAAAGACCTATATCGCTAGTGTTATAAATAGTACTAAGGTGATAAATATCCTCTACTAACTATTCGAGCAATCTAACGCGTAGACTATTAATTTATATATATATTAAATTACTCGTAAAGACTAGGATAACTTTAAGTCCTTACTAGATTATAGGAACTATATAAAGATATATTAAAAGAGGCTCGCTAATATAGGAACCCTATTACCTAATTAAATACTAGCGTTATACTTTAGAGTAGGAATTAACCCTAAATTATATATATATATTATTAATATATAGAGTCTAGTTAAAAGAGATAAGACGATATTTACTTTAAAAGATATATTTAATAAACTCCTAGAATATAATAATCGCCGATAGGATTTAAAAACTTTAACGCTAAGAAAATAAAATAAATATAAAAATAATAGGAGTAGAAATCGGGATAAATCTAATTATAGATTAAGATCTAGGAATGACTCTATAAATCCTAGCCACAGGAAGGGTAAAAATAGTAGAGATTATCGAAATAATAAATCCGATAGTAAGCCGTATAAAGAAAGGAAGAATTATAAGGGCTATAGAGGGTATTACTTTACGGAAAATTACTACTACCTCTATAAAAATAAAAGGCCCGAAGGTTAAAAAGTATATAAAAATAAATAGTACCTCTTAATTGAGAATTATATTAATAGTTTAGGTAAGAAGCCTATTAGGGTCAAGAAAGTTAAGAAAGTACTTATTTCTAACTATATAAATAAGGCTAAAATATTAGACGATAATAAGAATAATACCTTCTAAATAGACTCGGTTATAGATATTTATATTATATATAACTTCTCCCTATTCGATAAGGCTATATATAAGGAGAAGCGATATAAATTCGTAGTAATTAGGGATAAATCCTAGTATAGAATTTATAACGTTAATACTATTATTCTTAACCCGTTTATTAATAGTAAGTATAAGGAACTAGATCTCGTTAATATATACTATATTCCCGATATAAAATATAATCTCCTATCGTTAGGAACCCTAGAGCGGAATAATAATAAATTTTAGGTAGTTAATAAGAGAATAGATATCCTAAATAAATAAGGGGAGCTTTATTTATCTAGTATTTATATTGGGACTAGATACTCGCTTAATTTAAGAAAATCCCTATTTACGTTTAAAATTAGGGTAGATTCTCTTCTTCCCCCTTTTACAATTACTAGCCCTTTAGTTAAAACCGGATTATAAATTTAATAATATAGGAGGCTTTATTATTTAAATATAAATAACGTAAAAAGGCTAGCGTATTTATTAGAAAAAATAGATATTTAGAAAGTTATATCGCTTTAAACCCTAGAACTACCTACTAAAAAGTATAAACTATATATTATAGGGTATTAATACTATATTATTATTCACGTACTTAGGCGATCCGACTAGATAAAGAGAACTACCGATTAAGGCGAGTTAATATATACCGATATCGCCGGCGGTAGTTAAATTATATATATACTAGAAAATAAATATTATATATTTATTCTACTCGATAATATTATTAACGAGTTAATTATTCATTTACTAGCGAAGAAGTCGGATATAATTAATATAATAAATTATTATTTCGAGTATATTAAAAATACTAGGAGGCCTATACTATACTTTAAAGATAATAATACTAGTGAAAATATAGGTAGAAGGATATAGGCGTTATTCGCTAAATATAGAGTTAATTAAATTCCTACTATTATATATAACCCTAATTAGAATAGAGCGTTAAAACGATATATACGCACGTTATTTAAATATATAAAAAGTATTCTATTTAACTCCTAGCTTCCGAAAACCCTATAGGGTAAAGTAATTAAAATAATTATATATTACCGTAACCGTAACCCGACTAGGAGTCTTAGTACTATAACTCTATATAAAGTATCGATAGGTAATAGGCCCTTTATGGGATACCTTCGTATATTCGGATATATCGCTTATTACTATAATAAGGATCTTAATAAGAAAAAGCTCGATAATAGGAGTATTAAATACTATTTCATTAATTATAACGGTATTAATAAATTCCGCCTATAGAATAATAAGAAGATAATCGTTTCAGCCTATATAATATTCGATGAAGTCGTCGATCCTAGATAATTAGGCGAGAATAAAGAAGAGTAATATACCTTTTTAAATAAATTATTAGAAAAAGAAGATAAAATATCGGACGATAATTATAAAGTTGAAAAATCCTCTACTAATAAGAGTAAAATAACCCCACGTCCTATATATAAGAAGTCGTAGAATTACGCCGCTATAAATGACCCCTAGAAATAGGTTAGGCCCGTTAAGGGTAAAATATATAATAAAAGCGTCGGTGATAAAACGTAGAACATTAGGTAAGGTTTCGCTATACGCGTTATTAAAATAAATATTAATTTAATCTCTAACGTTTTTATAATTATCTATAAGGTTATAAATAACCTAGATAAAGTATAATAACTAGCGGTACTCTAAAAAGAACTTAATTCTTATAAAATTTAATAGATTTAGGACTTAGTACTAGTACCTAATAATAAAAAAGTTCTACTAGGCCGTTAGGTTTTATCTATTAAAATAGACTTAGCTAGTAATATTACTCGATATAAAGCGCGCTAGGTCGTGAAAGGATTCCGATAAATTAAAGGTATTAACTTTAACGAGACGTATTTAGGAGTACTAAAGTCATAGTCCTAGAAATTACTACTAGTACTTAATGCGAAATTTAACCGAGAAATCTATTATATTAATATTATTATCGTATTCCTAGAGGCCCTACTTAATAATATAATTTATATAGAGTAACCTCATAGTTTCTAGAAAGGTAAGGTAGTCTATTTATTTAAAAAGACTCTATATAACCTTAAATAAACACCCCGAGAGTAGTATATAACTCTTAAGGAATTCTTTAAAATTATCGGTTTTATACGGGTTGAAAAAGACTATTTAATATTCGTTTATAAAAATAGTATTATAATTAATCTCTATATTAATAACCTATTTATTCTTACCCCGACCGTAGTACTAATAGAATAATTGAAAGAATAACTAAGTACTCGTTTCCGTATTAAGGATTTAGGCGAGATATCGCACTATTTTAATATAAAGATTAAACGAAATCGTTAAAACTATATTATTTATATAAACTAAATTAATTATATTAATAAAATATTAACTAAATTTAGTATAGAGTATTATAGAAAGTAGAAGACTTTTATAAATCTATTAATATAATTAAAGGTAACTACTAACGACTATATTATTAATAAAGAAGATTTAGAAGGGTTTAAGAAACTAATCGGGTATCTATAATAATTTATTACTATAACTCGCCCGGATATCGTATATATAGTTAGTATCTATAGTCGTTATTTAAAAGTACTACTTTCCACCTATAATATTATATTTAAGAGGATTATTAATTATTTAACTAGAATAACTAAACTAGGACTACGTTATAACCCTAAAGAAGAAACTAAAGGGCTATTAATAGGATTCACCGATTCGTTCTAAAAAGACTACCTAGACACTAGGCGTTCTACTTTAAGGTATATTTATTTCCTATAAAATAAACCTATTAACTAGTTAATAAAACGCTAGAAAATTATCGCCTAGTTAACTATAGAAATAGAGTACATCGGCGAGGTAAATATTATTATAGAGTCAAAATTCCTAACACCCCTATTAATGGAAATAGGATATATCTAGGAGGATATAGAGACTATTTAACTTATAATTAATAACTAGGTAACTATTAAAATAGTAACTAACCCTATAAATTACCCTACTACTAAGTATATTAATTCTAACTACTATATTATTCGCGAAATAGTCGCTGAGATAAATATACTTTAAATTAACTATATATTAACGGCGGTTATAATTACGGATAAATTAACGAAGCCCTTAAACCCTATAAAGTTCATAACCTTTAATACTATACTAGGGCTCGCGTCGGAGCTAGTATAGGACTATAACGTCGTTATAGTAGTATTATTAACGGTTAGGTAGTTAATAGGAGTATTAAATTATTATTATTATTCCCGGTTAACCTAGTTTACTAAATATCCCTTGGTTTAAAACTAGGGCAAGCCCCTTAAAATAATATATAGTTAGTAATTACTATAGATACTACTCCTTAATAAACTATATTAATATATAGAAGAATTATCTCTATGAACGTTACTAACGGGGCTCGCGTCGGAGTTAGTATAAAACTATAACGTCGCTATAATAGTATTATTAACGGTTAAATAATTAATAGGAGTATTAAATTATAACTACTATTCCTAGTTAATTTAATTTATTAAATAACTCTTGGCTTAGGGCTAGGGCAAGCCCCTTGAGATAATATATAATTAGTAATTACTATAGATACTACTCCTTAATAAACTATATTAATATATAGAAAAACTATTTTATAAATATTACTAATACTTAATACCCTCGCCTCGAGGATTATACTAGTATTCGAGATCTCCTAAACGTGATTAGTATATAGAATAATATTTTCTAGCTCGATTATAAAAGGACCGAGAAAAATATAAAGCTAAATATAGTCTAGAAATCGAAAAATAATAATTAAGAAATTAATATAACTTATACTCTTATTCGCTATATAGTCCGTTAAGGTATATATAATAATAAAGATATTATTATATTTATATTATATACTAGCTAGCTTTAAAAGTTACGCGCTAAAATAAACTACGATTTCGAGATCGTTTTAAACGAGTAAAACTATAATAAACTCGCTAAAGATAACTTTATAAACGAAGGTATTTATACCGAATTTAAATCTAAATTATCTAAAAGCGGTAAAGTATTCTTTAAAAAGAAGACTTTTAATAACCTCCTCTATATTATTATTATTATTAACTTTTAAGGCGAAGAGGTTAAAATCGTTCTCGTTTCTCTTATTTATAATAATAACCGAAACCGTATCGGTTTTTTATAGATAGAGAATTATATTAACATCCTCTTTAGCCGCGCCTAGTACGGTATATACTTTATTAATAATACGGATACCTACGCTAATATTCTTATATAGGCCGTTATACTCGGTATGTTATACCTCTAAAATTCTATCGGCCCGGCCTTCGCTCTTTATTACCTTTATTACCCTAAAACCGAGATTTAGGTCGCGTAACTAAAGGAGTTTATAATATATAATTTTAAAGAAGGTTATAGGTTTATTTATAATAAACACCTAGTAGATATATATAGATATAAATATATAACGAAGTATTATTCTAAGATTATATACCGTATTTTCTCGTATTTATAATTATACTAATATTTATACGTACCTTATACGTATTACTATCGGAGATTATATAGTAAAAAATACGAACTTTATCTAAAATTTATAAACGGGATAGAGTTTCTATATAGGTATATTTAAAATAATATCCTCTATTTCTAAAACTTAGAACCGGGAAAGATTACGTACTCGGTTAATATTAAAAAGATTATATTAAAATATAATTATAGTATCGGCAAGTCCGGAAAAACAGTTCTGTAAAATCGCTACTTAATCGGTGCAAAATGCGCATTTTGCAGCCTTGGCAAATCTTGGTAAATCTTGGCGCCAAGATTTTTAAGTTAGAGTTAAGGTCTGCGCGGGAGCGCTAAACTTAATCCTGAAAGTAGCTTTATAGCCCTATAGGGCAACGCTAGTAAAAATCTAATTAAAAATTCGGAATCTAGGCTAAAAATAGATTTAGTAAAATATTTATATTCCTATATAGGGGCCCTAGTCTAGATACTATAAAAAGTCAAAGTTCAAAAAAAAAAAAAAAAAAAGTTGCTAAATCGGTGCAATATCGCTGCTTAATCGGTACATAATATACTTAGAATGCAGGACATGAGCAGATACGCATTTCCAGTATTTTATATAATTTCGGTGTAAAATACGCAAAAATCGGGGTTTCCGGACTTGCCGATGAGAGTTCCCGTCCCTTATTTTCGAGATATAATATCTACGGACTTTAGTTATCTAGCCCCTTATAGAGTAGTACTAAAATATAACTACCGATATAGCGGAACGTATAGTTAATATCGTTATATAAAAGACTTAAAGAAGGGGACGGTAGAATATATTCTTTATACTATACTATATAAACGGCCGTATAATATTTATAGTTATATTTATATATAGATTTATTATAATAGGATAAAATATAGTATTTATAGGCTTCTTTATAAAGTATAGCCCCTCGACTATTCGCTTAAAATAATATATTAAGAGGAATATATATTTCGTGATACTTATATACTAATTTATATATAGGTTCGCTATAAATACTTTTATTATAATAAACTCTACTACGAGCCTTATACTCCCTATATTTATAACTATACCTAATAGTACGAGTACTAGGGTCGGTACTATATACCCTATTCTATACCCTATAATCGCCTACTTTATTCTCACCGATATTCTCTTGTTTTTAATTATAGTTACTAGTACCCTAGCCTCTATAGTAAGGACTACTCTACTAGCTTTTATTAAATATATTACTCCGACGGTAGAAAGAACTAACGCGTTAATATACTAGAATTTAAATTATATAGCGAAATTAATTTTAATAAAACCTTAATTGTTATTTTAAACTATAAGTATTTCTTTATAACCGAGATATTTAATAATTATATATAGATAAATAAGGTCTATAAATACCTCCCTATAACTAATAAATATATAACTCTCCGCGAAAATATAGAATTATTAGCGCTAGCGCTACCTTAGTATTTAAATTATAAGCGAATAATTCGTTAATTCGCGATATAACGTTATAATCGCGCTATTAATCGCGCTATTATTAATAAAATATCGAAGTATTTTCTTATAAGCGGGAGTAAAAGGATTCGAAACTTTAATACGGATATTAACGAGATAGAGGAAGGTTTTTAGAAGGCGAGGTATTAAATTATAACTCTTAAATAAGATTAAAATAACCGCGGCGTTCGTCCTTTCTTCGCTAGGCTTCGAGAGATAGAAAAAAGGGCTCGTAAAATATATATATATATAGAAACTTTCTTAGAATAGGTTATAGATTACTACTAGCTAGCGCGTAAACTATATAATATAATTATTAACGCTATATAAAGCGCAGAAGCTTTTAATATAATAATAATATAATTATTAATAAATAGTAAACCCCCGGCTTTAGTACTTTACGACCGCCGAATAGTCTTCGGTACCTAAGCGCTATATATTAAAACTTTATTTATATTTTTAATATACTGTCTTAATCTAGTCCGCGAAATAAACTCCGTTACCTTAAATCTCGCCTCTAAATCACTAGTACTAGATATATAATTTACGAATAATTTCTTCGCTACCTATAATAGTTTTATTATTAAATATCGTATCGAAAAATTACCTAAACTAGATATTAAAGCTCGGCTCTTTTACGGTCGCGCCGTAAAATTATATAATAATTTTATAGTTAAAAAAGAGGATAGTAAAACGAGAGTAAGCGAATATATTAATATAGTAAGACTTTTTATTAAAGGTACTATCGAATCTTATAGGTAACCCTTTTATAACGTCGATAAACTCCGTATTATAATAAAGGAGGTATAGTAGGTATTAAGAAAAGAGTAATATAAACCCGTTAGCGCGTAGGAGCTCGAAGTAGTAAAGAGCGCGATAATTAATAACTTATACGATTTAGCGACGTACTCGGGCTATTAGTATAACTACCGTAATAATTATCCTATAAGTTTATTCTCTTTCTACTATAGATATAAACTTAAGGTATATATTAATCGTACTACTTGAAGTTTATTATCGGCGAGTATAATATATTAATAGAAGAAGTGTATTATCTAGAGTATAGCGAGCCAGTTAATAGGCGTTCGTATTAATCGGTAGAAAGTATAACGAGGGCGATATATATAGAGTAAAAATCCTAGATTAGACCCGTCCTATAGCTTTCTATTAAATCGTCGTAATTATTATTTTAATTACTAAAAATAATACGTCGATACGTGCGACTATGAATAAAGCGTTGGATTATTTTCTTACTCTACGAAAAACGCTTTTAAACGTCTCGGTTAATCCCGGAATATTAATTACTTTTATAATTACTATATTAGTAATACCCGTAATTTAGATACTATCTATAGCCGCTCCGCCTATAGTTATATTCTAATACTAAGCGAAGAGGCTACTAGCCTCGATAGCTCTAATCGATATTTATTAAATTATAGTAATAGAGCCGGTAACTAGTCCCGCCGCAGTAAATCTAACGATATTAAATACTAGTACCGCTAAGAAAGATATAGTAGAAAGAGTATAGGCTACTACTTAAATACTAGTACGGACTAAATAAACTTAATCGTAATTTCTAATCGTTTATAAAATATTAATATTTTATACTTATACTATAATAAATTAGTAACTATTAATTAATATTAATATAATAATATATCTTATTTATTTAACTTTTACGAGAACTCCTTACTTTAATTTAAATAAATAACTAAGGAGTTAGGTAAAGAAATAGTATTATTAAAAAAAACTATATTACTAAAGCGATATTATACCTCGTCGTCGGATAGTTCCTTAAAGAGTTTTATACTAGATAAGATCTCGTAAAGAAGGCTAGTTATTATAAACCTCTCGACTCTTTTAACCTTTTCGTATTAATTAAATTCACGTATAATACCTAGTAGTATCTAGAATCGGGCGGGATAAATCTTACCTTCTAGTATTAATAATAGGGTTAATGATAGGAGGGACTCGATAAAGCTATTTAATTTAGTAATAAAATCTTATAACTAGATATAGTCCTAAATAACTCTAAAATACTTTATTATTTTACGCGCCTATTATATCTATATCTCGATTCCTACCTTACGGTAGTTCTTTAGATCGGAGATAGTAGAATTTTCTAGTTATCTAGTACTTATATTATAAGTCTTACTCTTTTCTACCCGAATTCGATAGATAAATTATATAAATACTATCTCCCCCGTAAATCTTCTTTAGTTTATAAATAACTTAGATATCGTAGTTAATCGCTATAAATATAAGATAATATACGGTGTAGAATACCTCGGAGCGGGGTAAATATAGAGCCGTTCTAGGACTAGTTAAATTTATAAACTTTAAAATCTAAATTATAAATATAAATAGTCGCCTTAATCTCATATTCTAGAAACCGGAAGAAGTAGGTTATTTTCTAATAATTAGACTCTCTTAATCGAGATACTTAACGTTTAATTAAAGTAGCTTAGGTTGGGTTACTTACTATATATTTTAATAATATAATTTTAAGAGTGATATTTAACTAGTTCTAACTCCCTACTCTAGTTCTAGCTCCCTACTCTAGTTCTAGCTCCCTACTCTAGTTCTAGCTCCCTACTTTAGTTCTAGCTCCCTACTTTAATCCTCTTTACTTTAGTTTAAGAACCTTACTTTTTAATTCTCCTACTTCGATTTAGTATAGTGTATAGTCTAATTCCGCCTCTCCTAGGAAGTTTATCCTAGGAGAATTATCCTAGGTAAAGAGGTATCTAGGATAAACCGGTATAAATTAAATAGTATTAATAATCCTAGGAGAATTAGCTTAGGATAGATCTCCTAGGATAAATAGTAGTATAATTAATTAATTCTAGTACCTAGCTCTAATTCTAATCCCCTTATAAATAAACTAGTATTAGATTATTTTAATTTAAGGTATTTAAAGCTCTTAGAATAATAAATTTAAGAGACTTTCCCTAGGGAATATAATATAGTCGGCGAGCTTTTATTTACTATTAAAAGGAATAATCTAGAAACCTTATATTCTCTTCTACTTTAATACTTATTAATCTATATTAATATAAAAGAGTACGCGAACGAAGCGAAACCCTTTAACGGTAAGGTTTATAGGAAAATACGTAACTATAGATTCTAAAGATAATCTAGTTTAGAAATATAATAATAGACTCTTCTCTCTATATATAGAGCTAGAAATTTAAAACGATTATTCCGGTATAGGGAGTTTACTCTTATTTTTAATACTTTCTTAGAGATACCTACGCTTTTAACCGGGATAAAAATTAATACCCTATATAAAATATTCGCGATAAGATATAATAAGGTAAACTTTCCGTCGCCGAACGAATAAATATACTTATTAATTACTAGGAAATTATACGTTATCTTCGTTATACTAAATAATTCTAGTCTAATCTTCTTTAATAAAATAAGACCGCGATAATTAAAATAGACTAAACTATCGTAAAAGTATTATAATTTACCGCGCTATAGTTATCGATACTAGATATTAATATTCTATATAATAAAATACTGGGTAGGGAAATCTTTTATATTTTTAATTAATAAAAACACGAGGAGATCTAGATTAAATTATAGTCCTTTAAAGGTCTAGTTCCTTTTTTATTCGAATTCTTTAAGAATATTAAATACCTTAAAATATAGGCTGAATATTTAAAATAACTAGTATACCTAGGTCCGCGAGAAATACTCTCTATAATAATAAATAAGATATATACCGAGATAAATTAGAGCGTAGACTTAATATTAATTTAGGAAAATAAGACTACGTTCGAGTCTATACTAGTAAACTCCGCTCGTCGAATTAACCTAGGATATCGATAATTATACGCCTTCGCTATACGCTATTAGCGCGAAATTTTAAAAAAGTTTAATAAAAAGGACCTTTTAGTAAAGCTAAAGACTATATTAAATATAATAAAATTACGCGAGATAACTAATCTAGCTAGTTATTTAGGATTTAAATCGTTCGAGATTACCGCCTTAAAGTAATTTCTAAAATCAATAGACTCACCGATAATAGGAGGAAATAAAATACCTACGATTATTACGGATAATCTAAAGGAAATTAAAAAAGATAAATACGGAATACTATATATTTAAAATTACGAAGAAGATCGTAAATTTCTATTTATTAATCATTTATATAATAATAAGTATAAATAATCCGAGGGGATTAGTTACTAACAAAGCGGTGAGCCAGTATTCTACCGAAAAAGGCGGAAAATACGCTTAGATCTATTTAGCTCATGTCCCAGCCCTAGAGATTAAAATAACACCTACTTTCGTCTAAAGTTACTAAATACGCATTTAGCACCTCGACTTATTTTGAATAATTTCAAATAAATAGGAATAAGCTAGTCTAAGTAATACCGGTGAATAATTAGATATATATAGTAATAAGTGAATTATATAATCTATAATACCGCGCTAGCTTAAGGGGGTATTACGCGCGTATATAATTTTCGTAAATCAACGTAATTTAAAATCTAAATTAGACTAGTATAGTTATAGCGCTTTAGCGAGCTACTCGACGCTAGTAGAAAATCACGGATTTAAAATCTTAAATCCGAAGTTACTATTTTTAGGTTTTTCTTTTAAAATAATTTTTTTTTTTTTTAAATAACGTTCTCTTTTTATTATTTTTCCGCGAAAGGTCGGAAAATACGTATTTAGTACCTCGACTCTTCTCGTGCGGTCTCCCGCTTTATTAATAAGTACGTTTTATTTCAGGTTAAAATCCACGTACTTAAAGTTTTATAAAATACCGGACGACTCTAATTTATAATAGAATCTTATTATAACGATAAGAGAACTATTATCCCCGGTTTTCCGTTTAATTTAATCGGCTTATTCGCTAAAAAAAGACTTAATACGAGGTTCTAAATATATAAAGATTAACGGGGAATAAATAGAAGATATAATAATATAGGATAAAAAAGGAGAGGGAGAGGAATAAAGACCTTCGTCGGTAAATCGAAAACCGGCTCTAGCGGCTCGGGGCTATTAGGTAAGCTACCTCGGGCGCCCGAGGTAGGCTTAAGGCGCCCGAACGGCCCCGAGCGCCCGTCGAGCGCCCGCCGAGTACCCTTCGAGCGTTAAATCGCTCGACGGGCGCTCGACGGGCGCTCGAGGCCGCTATAAGATACGCGTCGGGCTCCTAACGAGCGTAATTTAAGCCCGGAGCTTCAGGGGCCCTAGCCTTAGAAAATCATATAATTTACTACCTAAAATTTTAATATTCTGTGATCGCCCCTATCGACGGTAGCGACCCCCCGGAACCACCTTTAACGCCAGTAAGTTTTGATCCCCGGAATCGATCGATTCAGGCGAAATCCTCGCGGGGGTGATGCGCAGGCCATGCGCTAGGGCATGCGTCAGGGGTTTATGGGTGCGACAGTGACAGTTAGGGGGTGGCGACAGCGACAGGACCATGGAATGCGCCATGACCATGAATGGAATAGGGCCATGGCCATGAATAGAATAGGGCCATAGCCATGAACAGGGGCCATGGACGGGGGTCTAAAGTTAGTGGCGCACCCCTAATTTAGTGCCCGTTAGTGGCGGTTTTAGGCTTGCTCGGTATACGCCCGAGTAACCCTAGGCCCCTTGGCTGTATACCTCGGGCGCCTATCGAGTCGGTAGATAAATATCGCGTTTAAGGCTCCCGGGGCGCCCGTCGAGCGCCCTAAACCACGATCGAGCCACTTTTCGTTTTACCGACGTTCGTTCTAAATAAAAGATACTCTTATATAAGAAATAACGATATAATAATAAAAACTCTTATCCGAAGTAGGTGTATTTAAGAAAAAGAAGTATTAATAGGAGTAATACCGGTAGAAACTTAACGGGGATATAAATACTCTAATAAAAGAGGAGTAAAGACTAGGACAAAAACGACGAAAGCTCCTATCCGATATAAATATACTTGAACTACAAGGGTAAGAGTAAGAACTTCATCGGTAGTAACTTATATAGGACGTAGATACAATTAGAGAATAAGAATAGGAGTAAGGACAGCGACGATAAAAGCTCTTATCTTATACAAATATACTTAAAAGACAAGAATAAGAATAAGAACAAGAATACTATAAACAGAAACTTATAATAGATATAAGCGCATTCGAAGAATAGGACTAAGAAAAGAAATAATAATAATAAAAACTCTTATCCGATATAAATACACTTAAAAAGTAAGAGTAAAAATAAGAATAATACCGGTAGAGGCTTATAAGGGACGCTATCGTATTTAGAGAACGAGAGTAAAAGTAAAAGTAAGAATAAGAGCGACGAAGATAAAAGTTTATCTCCGACGTAAATACCCTAAAAGAAAGTGAGTAAAAGCACGAATATATATATTAAAAATTTACGGTAGACGCTAGTACCCTTAGAGAGTAAAAGTAAAAGCGAGAAAAATAACGTTAAACTCTTACGAGGGAAGAAAAAGAGTTATTTAATCGAAAATAAAAATAGGAGGAATAACGATAAATATTTACGAAGGACGTAAACGAGCTAGTTTTATAAAAGTAAAAATAATAGAACCGACGAAGCGCTCTCGTACATCGGCAAAGCGGTGAGACCGTATAGGAGCTCAGCGCGTATTTTGCGTATAAAGCGCATTTTTCGATATTATTCTAATTTCTAACTCTACGAGTATTAGCCTAAACCTTAAACTTTATATATATAAAATATAGCGCTAGTTTAGTGCCGTATTTTATACGTACTAGTCTTTTAATACTTAATAAATACCGGCTGTACGGAGCCCGTATAAGAAGAGTCGAAGTGCTAAATACGCATTTTCCGCATAAATCTCATGTCCGTTGCACTTTTCCACCTGAGCGGTCTCCCGCTTTACCGATGTAACGGTCGCGGACGAGCTCGTAAACCAAGAGTAAAGGTAAAAAGAACAGCGATAAAAATTTACGGAGTATATAATTAATCTCGGGAAATAAGAATTAAGGTAAAATAAATAACGAGAAAAGTTTATAGTAAATATCAGCGAGTTATATAAATAAAAGGAACGCTATAACGACTTAAAAAGAGATAAATTAAAATAGAAATAAAAGTAAGAAAGCGTAGAGCCAAAGATATTAAAGAGTAAACTAAATAAATTAGAAATAATCTTAAAGCGAGACGAGCGAGATATAAGTAATTTATAAAGACGAGGTTAAAAAAAACTAGTAGATCTTAAATTATTATCTTCTTTATAATTTAAATATAGAGGAATAAATACCGATCAAAATATCCCTAAAGTATAAGTAGAGAACTATTTAATAGACGTAGTTTCAAAAAATAGTACTCAAGTAAGTATTTCAATACCTAAAGACGAAAATAGTTTAGTATAAAAGCACGGACCCTAATAGGATAAAGTATAAGTAGAGGGCCAAGAGTATAAAGTATAAAAGCGGAGGTATAAATATTAAATATAAAAGAACGAGTAAGAAGATAGAGCCCATGGGAATAGAGCGTATAAGGATAGAGTATATAAGGATATAGTATATAATAATAAGGCTTAAGGTAATAGGCAAGCGGATAAAGCTCAAGAGATTATATAGGAGGACAAAGTATATAGGGAAGGGCACAATAATAGTATAAATAAAGATAATATACGAGAATATCGACAGCGGAAGCGCCGAGTAATAACTAAAGAGAGCGACGATAGTGTAGTACTTCGAGTATAATAGGTACGGGACGGACGAAAACCTATAAAAAAGGGTAAATATCAACGACTTAATAGATTTAGGTTATTAAATCATAAGATATACCCGGAAGATAACCCGTTAATAGATAGTACTAAAAAGGGAGATACTACTTCTATATAAAGAAAAAAGACCTAGACGCTAAGCCGGTAATAAAGATAGTATTTATAGGTATAGAAAAGGCCTATAAATATAACAATAGGAGCGAAAATGGAAAATCTAAATAATTCAACGGAGTTAGCTTCTAGTTTTATTTATAAAACTCTATAAATTCTATCTCCGGCTATATAATCAATTATATTAAATAGATAGAGAATATATTTACTAAATATAATTCGTTTATTATAAATAATTTATAACTATATCTTCGATCGTAATATATTTACGAATTAAAGTCGAGTATAGTATCTACGTAACGTTGATTAAAGAAGGAAACTAGTACCGAAGATAGCGAGGGATTCATTATATAAATTTTAAATCGAAGGATAAAACGAGTATACCTTCCCGCCTTAAGCCAAGTAAATCCAGGTTATTATTTTATCGATATTTTTAATTCTACTACCTCTATGTCCTAGGAACTATATAAATATATATATAAAATAATTACTTTATTTTAAGATACGCTATTAACCTCCTTTATATTTACTCTTCCTTAGGTTTATCTTTATTCGAGTTATCCTTTTATTTAGAATATAGCCGAAAGGCTTTATACTATTTAATTTATTCGTTATAATAAACGTGGACTATTTAACCTAACTTTTCTACGATCTACCGAGCGGTCTTTATTCGTAGAGTAATATATAGTTTATTATTAGAATAACTAGTATATCTCGGATTCCTGACGATCGATTTAACGATAATCTTAAGGCGAGATAAGTATATTTATTTAATTAATATATCCGTAAAATACTCGTAGTCGGGTATATTCTATATAGTTAACGTAAGGGTCTAGATTAGTTAATATTTCGTTAGATTTTTAATTCGCTAAAGGAACTTAATTATAAGGACGCGCCTTAGTATTCTCCTATTATTATTAGAAATTAGTTAAATAAACTATACGTGACTTTACCTAGGGTTAATTTCTAGATCAAAGTAAAGAAATTAATATTAACGACCCTACTAGGCGTGTTTAGTCTCGTAAAGTTCGGAATATAACGTTAACGGCTGGCGCCTAATATACTTAGACTAAGTATTTCGTAGTTAGCGCTTTTAGTGTACGGGTTATCTATTATCCGACAGAATTAATCGATTTACGGAATATTATATTAAGTTTATATTCTCTAACGACATAACTAATTTATATATACTTTTTTAGGTATAGATTTTATATCGTATTTATCTCTTTTTAAGTAGCGCGTATTATTATTAATATAATTACTATACTCGAGACCGACTTTAAAATCTATTTAGATTCGAAAGTAAATAGCTTTTAATTTATACCTAAAAAAGTTTATAATAAAGTAGACTAAAGTTCTTTATTACGAAGTAGATACCGAACTATTAAAGTAGTATCGGAAAGAGGGATACTACCTAATATATCTAAAAAATATATTTAAAAATAGGAGATATAAAACTATATATAAATTAGGCTAGGGTAATTATATAATTATTTAGTTTATAAAAAACTTATTATAAATATATACTAGCGCTATCTAAATACGTAAGGTTTCGTAGAATAGTTTAAATTAATTATAAAATAAATTATCCCGCCACGTCGCTATTAAAATATTAATGTCCGAACTATAGTATAATAACTATAAGGTCCAAGTCCTCGAGTATTTATTATATAAACCGGCTAGTTATCCTAGAAAGAAGTATATTATATAGCTATTAAACTATTTTAAATACGAAGGCCTTAATAGTACTTATTAATACCTCGTTTTTAAGTTACTTAGGCTAAGTATTCTATCCGAAGCCGAGTTATATTCGAGTAATAAATTACCTAGTAAAATAACTTAGGAGGCTTTAAGGTAGACTATATAAATACTTATTTATATTTATAATAATAGTATCGTATACGGGAGTAAAATTATAATTAAGTTTTTATTAAAGACCTTTTACCCGCCTTTTAGATATTAATTAATATATACCCTTAAATTTATATCCGGGTAATATCCTCTTCGCGAATATAATAACGTTATATTAATCCGATATAGATCTCCTATATACTCTAGGTAAGCCTAAAATCAGCGATATAATAATTTTATCCGGGTATTCTTTAACCGCGGAAGTCCCTAAATACCTCGTCCTCCTAATATTATCTCCTTCCGTAGTACGAGATTTTAAGAGTTATTAAATAAAGTTTATCGACTTCGGTAAAGTATTTTTATTTGGATAATAATATTAAATTCGTTACCTTTTAGTTTTTCGAGCCCTTAAAGTTATCTTAACTTCTTATTAAAATTTATAAATAAATATATAGAGCTTAGGCTATATAGTACTACGTATTCTATATATTATTTTAAGATTTCTATTAATAAATAATAAAGATATTCGAATTAATTATAGGATACCCTCCTTTCGATAACTTTATACCGAAAAAAGATAATCTTATATAAGAATAGGTTTTAATATTTAGAGATTTACTAAAGGAATAAAAAGAAGACGTTCCTCCTACGAAAGCTACTAGTACGTAAATTTCGACTTCTAGTTTCATAGTTTTTTAGTATTAGGTTTACTATAGAGTTATTAATATTAACCTATTTTTCTTTCGAGTTTATAGCTTAAAACGAGATATCTAATTCCGACTTCTAAAGGTCCTTAAGTCCGAGCGAGTTACTCTATATAATTAGCTATATAAAATATATTTTAACGACGATAAAAGATGATATTTCTATAAAGTAAATATCGATACCCTTAATACACTCTTAAAATTAATAATATAATATCGCCCTTCGGACCGTCTATAAACGTCTAATTTATTTAATTATATTTAGTTCTAACGTAATCCCTTTATTATATAAAAGAGTTAAAATAATTATTTCCCGAATTCGAGGATTCTTAAATAATTTATAAATTATATCGCGGCCGAAGCTAAATAAGCGAGTGTAAATTTTATAAAAAAATAGACTTTTTAAAAGGGTATTTTCGCTAAATAAAAGTTAGGTAATCTTATTTATCGGTATATACTAAAAGAGGCTCGTAAATTATATACTTTATTATAAAGTAATAAATTATAATAATTTAATAATACCTAGTAGGTTTTAATTCTTTAATAAATTTAACGGTATTAAGCCGGTAGGATAAATTATCGTAGTCGTAAATTACGAATAAAAGATCTAGCGGTATAAGGTTTAATAAGTCGATAATCTTTTTAATAATTTCGGAGCGATAATATTCGCGGCGCGATATCTTCTCCCGTAAAGTAATTAATCGAAGATAATCTTTACTCGAATTAATATTTAGAGGGGAAGGTACTCGATTAAAAGAAAAAGTAATTTTTAATATAATTTCGGTTTATCTCCCTATATACGCAGCGCGGTTATTATATATTTAGGCGAAATTTAACGTAGTAATAAAGTAGAGGACGAAGACTTCTAGAATAGTACGAATATATAAAAACTTATCCTCGTTTTCGGTAACGTATATCTTCATTATAAAGAGTATTATAATAGAGGCGAAGGTCTCCCGACCGGAGATAAATAGGTTTTATAATATACTTTATAACTAATTAATATTCTTATTTTACTAGTATAATAATATTATAAATAATAGATTAATTAAGATAGAGTATTATTTATTTACGCTTTTATCTTTACGTAGGAGAGAATATTGAATCTATTAAACTATAGATATAGTCCGGGCTATCTTATATAATTTAATATAAGAGTACTCTTATACTTGAAGGTTAGTCGGTATATAACTAATTCTAGTACTCTCTATATAGTAACCTTTTATTAAATTTTTCCTATATATTAATCCTTATATAAGAACTCTAAATTTCTCAGGGGGTTACTTCTAGAGTACTCTTAGAAGAGCTACTTTTAGAGTACTACCGAGTATCGTATATATATTATTAATCTTAAGGTTACCTTAATAGATATTTTAATAAAAAACGCTAGAACTCGATACTCTATAGTATTACTTTCGCTTTATATATACTTTAATAATCCTCTCTTACTCTCCCTTTCTTAAGTCTTTAAATATTATAATAAATTACTACCTCTACCTCTACTACCCCTCCTTTATATAATAATCTATAAATTTTATAGAATTATTTAAGGTCTACTATTAGGGTACTTTAGAATAATAATAAAACGTGAACTAATTCTATTTATAGACGTGTACGTAGACAAGAATATTTCTAACTATATAACCCTATACCTTAGTCGTTAAAAATTCCTAACCCGAACTCCTATACTTATAATATAATAAACGAACGACCGATTAAGAAGCTAGTTTAACCGGATATTAATTTAACTTATATAAAGAGTTCTCTAAAGTATATAGAGGAGCGCTTCTATTTATTTAGGGAGTTATAAGAAAACCTAATTCTTTATTTCCCCGAGTATATATATCCGTAGGAGCGATATCGAGTAGCGACGGTTAAGACGGCTTATTAGGAAGAATATCGTAATCGTTATAAAAGTATAGGAATTTGCGGTATAGTTATCTACTTAATAGACTTTTGAAAAGCTACGGGGGGCGATCGTTATAGAGTCTTTATCGAAAAATAATAATAAAGTATATATTTCTTGAGTTAACTTCACTACTATCTTAATCGATAACTCTAATACTATTACTATTACGAGTAGGATTTATTGAAATATATACCGAAGCTTCTAGTTCTTATATACTAATTATAAGTACCGTTAATTCTAGATACCTCTAATTATAGATACCTCAAGCTATGGATTTTACTAATTCTAGATACTATTAGTTATAAATATTACTATCTAGTTCGCTTTCTAATAATATAGCTAATTCCGAAGTATTTAATAGTAGTCCTTGATTATTATATATTAAACTATATAGAGATATTACACGAGGTTATCGACTTCTTTACTAGAAAGCGCAATAGTATTTAATAAATATAACGATAGTAAAAAATAAACGGCTTCTTCGAGAAAAGCTTCGTAAACGGAGGATAAATCTATTTAAAAAAGCGAACGAGTTAGCGCGGATAACTAACTCGAAAATATAAATAACTATTTAATATAACGATAAATATTATATATATAAATTAACGGAAGAATCGAACTGGCTATTTTTTGAAAAAGAGATTATAAATACGCCTAGTCTACTACGGTCAAACTATTATTAAAGATAATAGGGGAAATACGACTATAAATATCATAAACGTCCTATAAATTTTTACGGTCTTAAACTATAGGAAATTTAGAGGATACGAAAAGTTAATTAATTTAATAAAGATTAAATTAGCTTTAGGTTTCTTAAAGAGGCGGAAGATAATAAATATCGCGTTATTATTAGCGGACGTACCTTAATTATAACCTAGAATAAATTATTACTACGAGGAGGGTTAGAAGGTATAAAATTTCCGATAATAATATAACTAGGTTATATAATAAACTTATAACGGGGAGGTTAAAAAAAGTTTTAATATAATAATAAATATTTAGAGTTTATACTATAATAATCTTAAAACTATCGATTACGAAATTTTTAATCTCTTTAACTATATAATTAAGGCCGTTTTAAGAGTAAAATTAAAGATTTATAAAAATATACTTTATTATTTTCTTAATAATATAATTACTTTTTACTTCTCCCCTTTAGTTTTTTAAATATAGGTTTAGAGGTCTAAGATAATAAAAGTTCCGACTTTATTTATTATGAAAGCGAGGTAATTAATTAGCTATCGTTCTATTTAAAGGATTTAAGATTTAATTATTAGGAGAAGGACTCTATAGCGAAGTCTTCTAGGTTAAGTAACTAGTCGATAACGAAATTAATTCCTTCGTAATAAATTAGATAAAATATATCGTAGGTATTCTTTATAAATATATATAAAGTCTACTTCTCTTTACTGTCCTTTCGAGTGAAATTAAGTTTATCGATAGGATAACGATAGAATATAATACTTTTTTCCTTAGTTAAAGTATAATACCCGTATATTCTTACGGCCTTATTATTATACGAAATTAAGAAGGTAAGGATTTTCTAGTTAAACTCGTTTTAATACGATACTAATTTATATAACTCGACGATAGTATTTACCGTAACGGCGGCGCTATAAACGTTCTACCGATCCGCGATATTAAGTATTTCGTTACCGTATTTTACCTCCGTTATTAGGAATAAGAAATATATCTTATTTATAACTACTAGACGCGACGTCGTCTATTAATTATTAATAAAGGAATATAATTTCTTTAGTTATTTAAAGGTGAATATAAAGGATTTAAACCCTATAATAAAGTCGGGCTATAGGCGAGGATCTTTAATAAAAGAGATAAATTTAATCTAACCTTTATCGATAGTTTCGATTAAGTATTTTAGGTATATAGTATTAAATATAGTTAACGTCTTTAAAGAGGGAACGATTAATCGATTAATATCCTAAATAATTTTCGCCTCGTTTTTATTCCTTATATTATCGTAGGCCGTTTTAAAAAGGTTATCTCGAAAGATTATATCTTAAAGAGTTAGTTATTTAGCGTAGAGTATAATCTTATAAAACTTTTTATATTTATTTATAGGAGGTATCTTAGGCTTATTTATATAGATACTAGTAGACGTAAAGATTATTTTATAGTATTAACTTTTAACGGTAGGATTCTTTCCCTTTTTTAAAGTAATACTAGTTATATCCGATTTATATTTACTAAGAGACGGAGTCGACCTCTTTCGGGTAAGTGAATAAATTATATTATTATTTTATTTGAAATTTCCTTTAGACTAATTTCCTTCTTCGATTTAACATTGGATAGGGTTAATTTTATAGTTCTTAGTATTACTACGAAGGCCTATACGTATTATAATAGTACGTTTTATAAGCGAGGTTCGTTAACGTTTTCGGGTAGAGTTTTCCTAGTGTTAGGAAAGTATATAAATAGCTTTTTTAACTTTAAATATATAATTCTATCTAAGCTCTTTACTTCGTTTCCGTTTTTATTTTCGATTTAGATTAAAAGGGTTAACTAATTCCTATAGATATTTTAATATAAGTTAGTAATCGTAGTTATACACCGAGGGATTATAAAATATACTTTTTTATTAGGCGTGAGATTGGTTAGAGAAGGAAATTATAATAATTATTCTTAAATCTCCGGTTATTAATAAAGGCGTTTCCCCTCTTATAGACGTACACTTTTACGAATAAGTATAATCGATTTTTTTCGTTTAATATTATATAGTTATACTATAATAGGTTATTAGTTAAAGGACGGTTTAGAATATACGGTAGTTATTTTACCTTGGTTTTTTAATAGGTTTAGTAGAGATTACTATTCATAACTCTTTATATCCGATTTTATTTATAGTAGGGATATTATAACTAGGAATAAGAGGACGGGAGGTATACGTCTTTATTATCATTAATGCGCTATGAGATAGTATTACGAATATACCGATATAAAGTATAGTAGTTAGTAGGTAATAAAGCCTTAGCGGCGGTATAACTTTAGGGCTACGATAATAATCTAATTTATTTAATAAATTATCGGGATCGTTCGCGGCCTAAAATATATCGTTTTATTTTTAGATTAGGTAAAGCCGGTTATTTATATTTATCCTACTCTAGCGTAATAATATCGATTAAATCGCGAGGAAAACTTTTCCTACGTTAATCGACTTATATAAAAGATAGGAGTTAATGAATATTATATTATACTTTTATATCTCTCCTTTACCCTCGGTATTATAATATTATATTTAGACTCGTTCTTAACTCTATCGTTTACCTTAGTTATTATAAATTATTTTCGAAGTTAGCCTTCCTCCTCCTTATATATCCTAATTATCGTTTTAATAATATCTATACTCGGCCGGTCTTTAAATTAGATAAATTTAAAAGGAAATAAAAGAGATTTTATAGAGATATAGAATATTACCTCTAGTTTATTAAAGGGTTTAATAGTAGGTAGGTATTCCTTAGAGTTTTACGCGTAAATAAGAAGTTAACTAAACTATCGTTATTGGCTTTATATAGTTTTAGAAGTATAAATATATAGAATAATTAGTTATTTATAGTTACGGGCGCTTTAGAGTCGTTATTATTATCTTTAAAAAATTATATTTACTAACTTCGCTCCTTCTCCTCCGCTTTTACTTTTTTAAATATTTATATTCTTTATTCTTTATTAAAAATTACGGTATAATTATAATTTTTAGGATTCGTATTACCCTCTTTATCGATACCTAGCGTATTCTTTATCGTAGTAAATACTTCGGCGGCTTCGTTCTATTCTCTACTCTTTTATATAATAAATTATACTTCTTTATCCGTAAACGAAATTAGATAAGGATATTCTTTAATAAAATCGCTTTATTTTAAATAAACTCCGATTAAAGTTATTCGAAGGTTTATTAAATTATTATCTTAAGGTATACTAACTTACTTATTTAAATACTATCGTATATTAAGGTATAATAACCGAAGCGCCTATATATAATATTTATACTTTAGTCCCGTAGCCGCTATATAATAGAGGTTTATTTATTTATATTTTAAATTTATTAAAGTTTCTTCCTATTCTTTAAGATTCATCTCCTCGAAATTATTACTAAGTTTCGGTTTCTCTAACGTTTATAAACGCCTTAAGTCGTAGTTATAAAAAATAGGAAATCCTAATTAAAGAAAGAACGAAAGTATTAAAATACCTTATTAATTAATAATACTAAATATATCCGTCGATTATAGGCGTAAGAAGATATTACTTTAATAAAGATTAGGATATCGGAGAGTTAATAAGGTAAGGTCTTCTTCCTTAAATATAAAATATAAAATTATAAAACCGTATTATAAAAATAAGGAGATATAATCTTTTAGTTCGATATTTTACTTCGAGAAAAAGAAAAAAAATTATTTATATCGCGGTTATCCAAGTTTAATAGTTTAAGCCGCTTTTTATTTATTAATAAAAATTAAATAATCCTTTAAATAAATCCTTATAACGATTCGATTAATAAAGTATTACGTAATATATACGGGGAAATAAATATAGTCCGCGGTTTAATATTATTTAGTCCCGCTCCTTTATTTAGAATAATTTATTTATAATAGGCCCGATACTAAATTAATTAGAGAAAAGGTCCACGCTATTTTACTTATTTAATTTATTCTTACGAACTTCTTCTTCTAAGTCCTTTTTATAGTATAAACTCCTATATTTCGAAAAACGAGCTAAAAAGAGTTAACTCTCGATTTTTACGATTTTTTTAATAACTTCGGCGAGTTCCTTCGTAGAAAGCGACGATTAATAAGAAGTAAGATTTTCTCCTTATATCTTCTTTATTATAATATACTTTATATTAATAGAGTTATTATTATTAACCCGGGAGGCCTACGTAAATACCCTTAGTACTAGTATATCGCGTCGATTATAGAGAAAGTTCATAGTTATAACCTCGCTCGCGGTCGTATAATAAATTAGTCTAACGATAAGTATAAAGATCCGCGCGATTACCTCGTATTTATTATTTATCGTAAAAAGAAATATTTTATTAAAACTACCTTTTATAACCTTTATTATATTTATATATCTATCTCTTCCTATAGTCATCGCTACGATATATATTAATTCGGGTATATTAAAGCGAATATAGCGCTCGGTTATACGCTCCTTTTTATTAAAATTTATAAATTATATTAGAAGGTTCACGGCTAATTCTTTATATAAATTACTTATATTTATCTCCGAGAAGTATACTGAAAGAATAATTCGTATATATTATTAAGAGAAGTATAATCTTCTAGTATTACTATACTCGTATACTTTCGAGCTACCCTCGAATAAGTTCGGTACCGATAAAGGAAGAATAATAGGATTAATAATCTACGGAGATAAATACCTTAGATAGTACGTGAAAAGATAGAGGTTATTAACGATATAATCGAAGGTAGATTTAGGATCTAGAGACGCGCTAACGAAATACCGGATATACCCTCTATAACTATCCCTATTTGGACTAGTCTCAAATTTAGATACCGCGCTTAATATAACTCATACCCCGCTAAGGCTACGGCTGAGCCTTAAATTATATCTAATTTATATATACTTAGTTAAATAGATAAATAGAGGTTGAATACTAGCCTCTATACTAGCCTTTAGAATTCCTAAGAGATAATAGTAATAAATTAATAAGCTCTCTACTATTCCTTTTATTTATAAAATCTAACTATAGTATCTTAAGTCTTTAGAATTATAGTAACTATATCTAGTTTAAAGGGGGCTACGAAAAGTATAATCTCTTTTATAATTAAATCGTAGAATATTAAAAAAGTGGCCTAGAAGTTTATTTATTTAATAATTAAATTTAATAAACCCACGTAGCCTACCTCGTAGAGGGAACTTAAGAATATTAAATTCTATTTTAATCTTAACGATATAATTAAAACTATATTTAATACTAGATTAGGTACAGCCAAAGGCGCTACTAGGAAAGTAAATATTTTTAAATAATAAACTATAAGCGAGGCGGAACGGAAATCTATTAAAGACTAAATAAAGATATATAGTTTTTATACTAAAGCTACCGTTTTAATAATTCCCTAGAATACGTTTTATAAGGAATTTACCGAAATTCTAAATAATACTACCGGTAAAATTTAGATACTTAATAAAACCTTAATTATATTATATTAAAATTTACTCTTTATACCTTACTCTATTATTATATAGATTATACTTTAGAGATTTAGGTTTTTCTTATAATTATAATAAAAGTAAGTTCGAAGTCTATAGGCTAGATAATTATAGTTTTATAATAAATTCTCTATATAACTAAACTCTATCTATCCTAATAAATATAGCGCATAATTAATAATACTAAAATAATATATCCTATAGTATAGCGCTTCGTATAATATTACGAAGAATACTCTTTACGGCTTCCGACTTCCGTATTTAATATTTATTTAAGAAAATCCTTTACCTTCGTTTTAATACTAGATAGATTTTGGCTTTAATTTATTTATCTCCGTTATTTTATATTAAAAGGCTATATTTTCCTCCCTTCTTCTTCGCCTATTAATTAATTATTAGTACTTTTCGTACTTACTATAGCCTAGACCGATTAAGGTCGAAATCGTCGAATTAAGGAGCTCACTATAAAAAGAGTATCGATAATGAGTAAGTACTACTCCTTAGTAGTCGACGCCACTGCTATAGATAGTCTCCCGTTATCGATACTACCGCGACTTCTAGGTAGTAGGAGGCTGAGCCAGGTAATAGAATATTATAGTTAATAATATGAGTAGCTATAGCCGGGTATAAGGCAGCCAATTCAGGCTCCAATATACTGCGCCCCTATACTACCCTATAGTACTCCCTTTTACTCCCTCGGTACTCCCCCGTTACTCCCCCCTACTCCCTCGGTACTCCCCTTTACTCCTTTACTACTCCCTTTAAAGCGGCCCTACTCCCTTTCCCGAACGAAAACGGTAATTCCAAATCCTAAGTTCGGGGTGTATATAATATATATATAGTTTCGCCGGACCCAGGCCAACACGTGACTACCTACTGACTCAGGCCTCACCGCTTTGCTCCCCCGTTAAGGCCCGTTTCGGCGATATACTCCCTCGATACTCCCCCTGCTCCCCCAGTGCTCCCCCGTGCTCCCGCTGCGCCCTTGCTGCGCCCTTATACTCCCCTATGCTCCCCTTTAGAAGGTGAGCAGATTGTACCTGTTTTCACCCTTTTTCCTTTTCCGAGAGAAAAGAGTTTAGTATTGCATGCAACCTGACCCATAAGTACATTTACGAACCAAAAATAGCCAGATAGGTAGACATACTTCCAGCTTCCGTCAAAGACATCCCCACTCTCGCCGTCATCTAATCAATTACAATGAAAATCGATCCAGTTATGAATTTTATCTTCCCCAACTAAAATAAACGATACTAGCGCTCCTTATATGCTCATACGACAGAGGTATGAGAAGGCGTTTTGGCACGCGAGAAGCAACTTCAATCAACGCTAAATATAAGACCACTGGCGAAATTATCGGATACGCTGGTCTTTGAGTAGTCGACAACAGCGACACGGGAGGAAGTGTCAAAAGGAATGTTGGTAGGCCCCGTAATAAGAAAGAGGCGATGCCACAACTAGCTTTGCCGTGTGATGCTAATAGAGATTTGTACGACTCTATCTTTTAAGGGTCAAAAGTGTAAAGAAAGGACGCATATGGCTAGACAAAGGTACGCGGGTAAGCCGTGCTATCCTCCCTCTATCTTTCCCTGCGGCCGACGGGATTCCAACAGAAAGGTGCCTGCGTTCCGCATGCACCGGTAGCTAACCGCCCCTCTTCTCTCTTTGTGCAGGTCTTTGGGCTCTCTATGTGCTTCCAAAATACTAAGGCAAGGGCATCGAATCAGCTTCAATACGCTACAGCTTGACAAAGTCCTGCAATTAGACCAATAGCTGATATTCTTGGTCACCACTCTAAGGGGATGTGAGATCTTCCGGAAGTTTGAGTGGGAAAAGATAGATTTCGTTGATTGTCGATCTTGGAACAAAGGGAAAAAGAGGGAACGCTACAGGGTTACGGTGTACATTGGTCGCCGTGCATGATTAGAGCACCGACGGGAGGATCGAATGTTGGTTGAGACATCAAAGCGGTTTTTCAGGGATAGAGAGGTTTGAAAGCATTCATGCACAATTAATGAAGAAAACAATTACCTGTTAGTTCTTGCTGGTTTAACAGCTCTTTTATGGGAGAAGAGTTAACGTACATGGCTATTGTGAATTATATTTATTGACAAATCCTACAAATCACATGCCCTTGTGACTTGAGCTCAAAGTGATAAGAGTAGAGATATTTCCGATGCATGTGCAAGATCCAGTCTTCGTAATCCACTTCAAAGTCGTTTTCTTCTACAGTCCAGTCGATGATTTCAGGTGGAGAGACAACTCTTCCATCTTCTGTTACCCGCTGGCTTCCTGAATTTGTTCCATGCTGATCTTGTCTATTGTCTCCGTATCCATGACCCATGGAATCCATCAATGGTATTGCCTGTGTTTGCATCGTATTCGTGCGGAGTGGGTCGGTTTCTTCCCGATCTACCCCACTGTTTGCTTTTTGGGCATCCTCAGAAGCAGGGGAGATGACGCGAGACGGAAGAATCTTATTTCGACTTGTTGGTTTTGTTTCTGGCTGCCTTCGTCCGTCATCCCATTTGAAGTCTTCATTAAAATACGGAATTCCGACGTGTTTTCGTCGTCCAGTTCTTTCACTTCCGGTATCCTTGTGAACTTCTCTTTCATTGTCTTGGAAAATGTACCTCCTCGATTCTGTCCATTCATACTCTTTTCCAACGATTTGATCATTAAGGAAATCGTAGAGAGTGTTAGCTAAGAGTACAGCCTCCCGGCTTTTCCGCACTATCCAGTGCTCATGCACAACTCCGTCGACCAACTTAAAGGCCTTGATACCAACTCCTTTTCCGACGTCGTCCTCTTCAGCCAAAGGAGCAAACGCATGCGGATGCCTATCCAGAGTGCATTGCCACTGTACATTGATCTCGGACTCCTTACCAAGCTTCCAGCTTAGAGCCACATCCTTTGGAATTGTAAAATTTTCGTTGAACAAACAAAATTGGTAAGAGCCATAGCTGGTATGCCTTCTTCTAGAATGGAACCCTACCCGGACCGGGCCACCATTCAAGCAATTCTCCAAAGTTCGCAGCCTCCTATACGTTGTCACGTCGTTTCCGATCGTTGCGGGTCCGGTAGGTAGCGATCTAAGAGGATCACTTCTATTTAGGCCATATTCCCACCTTACATTCGGGAGCCCTTCGAGCCTGATATTACGATAGAACTCCGAGTCGAAAGTACCAAAAAGAGATGCGCAAGTAGCTTCTGCGAGTAGAACTTGGCCAGTTGGTACCACCTGATCGTATCTCAACAAACAGACAAACGAAGTTGTTGCTTCTGGTTCGTCCATTGCCCGATATAATGCCTTGAAAGGATACTTGCAACGGTAAATAGGATTGAGGTGATTATTGAGGATTCTATTACTCAAGCCTCGTTGACCGTAAGAGCTTCCAACGTAAGCCTGGACTTCGTTTTGAGCGCTTCGAACTACCGCGGCGTATACTCCTTGGTTTGTTACAAGTACATCTTTTTGTGACTCACTGAGACTTTTTCAAATTAGTGTATGAATTTGCGTTAAACGTAAAGAGACATACTCCGCGCAAGACCTATCGCAAATTTGCGCAAGAAGGTAAGGAAACTCCGTGTTTAAGGCGCCAATCATTGTGGAAATGATTTGCTCTTTCTTTGAACAAAGAAGATATTCCTGAACGGCTCCGCAAGTGCTGATCTGCCCATCTTTGATTGCTTTCCGTAGGCGGAGAGCGGTCTTGCTGACCGCTGCGCTGGTAGGACTACCATTCAAGTATTTGATCATAAGGAAGATTTGTGGATTTTTGAGTCTGTAGAGAGTGTATGATTAGAATATGGCATTCGAATAATTTTGTAACACATGAGTAGTGAGGGGCATTACGGACTGCTGATGTCAATTTCGATATTCTCGTTAACAAAAGATTTCGGATGAATATATGCAAAAAGGCATAAGCAGTGTGTAAAAAGTATACGAGTTCTAATATAGAAAGTTTGTTAGGTAGGATAAATTCCGTATTGAAGGCAAGATGGCCGAGATGGTTATGGCGCCAGGTTAAGGAAAACCTTAACGTTCACTCCTGGTGGAGAAATCCGCGTGGGTTCGAGTCCCACTCTTGTCACTACAAATTTTTTCCTCTAATAATTTTTGTGTCCGAGATGGGCCAAATGGCGCGATACCTGTCCTAAAGTTATTTGCCTTCCTGTCTCCAATTAAGAAGTCTTGTGGCGCAGATTCCAGCTAAATTATACATTATAAATTGATTTCTTTAATTCTAATAACACGCGCAATTAATATCGTATAAGATACAATTCCCATCGATCAAAAATTAACGAAAGGAGCAAGCAGGTCCAGATGATGGGAGAAATGGGTCATAGAGAGCAAATTTTGGACTGGATTATAAAGCACGGGAAGGGTACAAAGCCTTTTTCCGGTTGCTTGCGGTGCCATAAAACTCTTGGACGCCTTAAGTTTTGCACTTAAACTTGCCAATGCATTATACCTTGCATGCGGTGAAACGCATTCTAGCTTTGCTTCGATCGCGACACGCTAATATCCAATTGTCCCTTGCCTTTACAACCTTTCATCACCAGGATACAGGACAAAAATATGGATCTGACAAAATGTCGACACTAAGACCTCAGCACTTGCATATGAACAATATATACTCCAGTTTCAATAGACAGCCAGATGTGACTACCAACGCAGCCGATTTTGGCCTCTAAAATACCGTGTAGTAGATACTTCCAATTAATTACTTGCTAGGATCCAAGAAACCGGATCCAGCTTATGCTACGAAGAGAAGGTTCAATGGGAAAGTCATCTAAGCCACGGTGTGTAAGCCACAGCTTCTTCGTAATGTAGGAAAGCTGAAGGAAAAACAAAACAAAAAAACCCGCTGGAACTATTTTGGAGTATTGCAAAGAAACCTTGATTAAATGTCCGGCTATCTATCGCTATCTCGCCGTCGGAGGTCCGCTGAGCCTCGGTTGTATTTTCTTGCCCTTCTTTATAGATGTTATTTCATTTTTTAAAACTACTTTTTGGTGCATTGAGGTCTGCCTATAGCATGTATCGGCGTATAATTGAGCGATAGAAACTCGATAGATACAAAATGGTACTGTTCCATTACTCGTCAAATTCCCCCTATCCGTGGAGGTCACCGTCACTGGAGGACCCCCCTCCCCATTAGAAAAATTGAGGCTCGCGATAAAGGGCGGGGACGGGTAAATCCTGTTAATATGATCGCTTTAGCTGTCAAAAGGATCCTATGGGAAGTGGCGAAGCTCAGGCAGCAGCAGAAAAGCAACGAGGGCAGCTTAAGCCGAGACGGAGGAAGCCATTTCAGGCTCCTCCTATTTGCTGCGCCCCTTACTGCCCCATAGTGCTCCCTCTTGCTCCCCTTGCTCCCCCTGTGCTCTCCCCTACTCCCTCGGTGCTCCCTCTAAAGCGGCCTTGCTCCCTTTCCCAAACTAAAACAGTAATTCCTAATCCTAAGTTCGGGGTTTATGTAATATATATATATATATTACATAAACCCCGAACTTAGGATTGGAAATTGCCGTTTCGGTTCGGGAAGGGAGCAGGGCCGCTTTAGAGGGAGTAACGAGGGAGTAAGGGGGAGTACCGCGGGAGTACTAGCCTTACGGGCATACCTCGCAAACTCGGTATAAATTACCTCAACGCGAATCACGCCCTAACGCCAAATCGATTTTACGCCCAAAAGTCGAATATTTAATAATATATATAATAACGATCTCTATATATAATACTAAGATAACTCCTATATTGAGGAAGAAGCGGAAGAAACCGTTAGTTAGAGGGTAGTAAGTACTAACTTTATAATAAACTTGCGATAATACGGCCTTAAGGTCTACGCGATAAGTGGACTAATTAATAGAAACTAGTTTAAAAGAGAAAAAGGGCACGAAAAGATAAGTAGTATTTTAGATTAATTATAACTAGTAGTTATTAACTAGTAAAGGGAGAAAATAAGTTATCGATAAAATGAAGTTTTTACCTAGTGAGGTTTCTCTAACGGCTAGTAGCGCTACTAGTAGCCCTATTAGGAACGAATTCGTAGGACTCCTTTATTAATAGAGTATTTTTACTAGAGTAGGTATATAAATTAATTAATTAATCAATTAAACTCCTATATTAAATTTATTTATATTATCTTTATAATATTATAATATAAAGTTCGTTCTATAAAAGTTAAATATAAAATATAAAAATAATTAAAACCGCGTTAGTAAAATTAAATATCTTTCGTATCTTTCGTATTATAATTATTTTAATTCAAAATATTATCTGAATCTATAATTTATAATTAGAATTAATCGTATTTATAATATTAATATATATCGTAGTAATTATATATATATTAAAATATTCGACTTTTAAATATAAAATCGATTTATATTATATTATATCAAGACTAATCTTAGGATAATTATTAAATAATAAATAAATCTTATAAAGAGAGTTTATAATATAGTTTTATTATTTATATTATAATATTATATTATAACTTCTAGTATTTTAAAGTTTTTTTTAAAAATAAAAAATTTAAAACCCTTATTTTAATTCTTTAGAAATTAATTTTATAATTTAATTTTAAAGATTATTTTCTTATTAAAGTTTTTTATATTAAATTGTAATATCTAAGGTATATATAGTAATATAAAAATAAATATATAAATTTAATAAAGATCTTTATTACTCGATAAAAGAATTAATTTCTAAAGAACTCTAGTATTACGGGGTAGGATTTATTATAAATATTATAATTAATATTTATTAAAATATCCGGTTAAACTCTATCGTTAACTCTATTAAACCTAGAGTAATACTAAATTCTAATATATTAAAGTCAAATTCTCTATAGAATAATTAATATCTTTTATATTATATATTATTATATTAACCCTATATTAAATAATAGTAACGGATAGATCCACGATTTAAAGTATATTATTATATATATTTAATTAATTATATAATTTAGTAATATAAATACTTTACGTACCGACTATTTTAATATTTATTTAAAATACTAGTTACTAAAAATACCGTTTATTTAAAATAATATTTATTTAAACTAGTTATATATAATATCTTTATTTAAAGAACCTCGTCCTCCGCTATTTTAAAAGACGTTTCTATATTTTTCTTTTATTAAAACTTTTAAACCGGCCTCTTTTTCAAAAATTACGTTTTTTATTATTCCTATTTATTTACTTACCTTAAAACGTCTATTTAAAACGATTATTCGAACTATATTTTATTCTAATCACGTTTTATTCGAATCACGTTTTATTTAAACTACGTTTTATTTAAAATATTTATTTAGAACGATTATTCGAACTATATTTTATTTAAATTATATTCTATTTAAACTACGTTCTATTTAAACCACGTTTATTTAAAAATATATCTATTTAAAAACACGTTTATTTAAAACGTTTATTCAAACTAATTATCTTACTTTATATTTATATTTATAAAAGTATAGAGTAGACTTTAAGTATTATAAATATATATAAATTAATTAAATTAAATTAAACGGGGTAATATTATATTTTAATTCTAAAGTATTATTAACGCCCGTAAAAATTTAACGCGTTTTTAAAAATATTTTTAACTCGTAAAAAGCCTTAAATTTAAAATATACTATTAATATAACTCTATTTATAGTTATAACCTTATTTTATTTATAGTTATAACGTATTTTATTTATAATTATAGTATATTCTATTTATAGTTATGATTTTATTCTATTTATAGCCTATTTTATTTATAATCTTATTTCATTTATAATTAAGGTCTTTATTTATAATTAAGGTTATATCGTTATCGCACCGAATAGTTATACCTAATAAAATATCGTTATATATCTAGTATTATATGGCCTAGGCGTTACCCCCGTATAGATTTCGCGCGAATCGATCGAATCTAGGAATTAAAATTTACTGGCGTTAAAGGTAGTTCCGGGGGGTCGCTATCGTCGATAGTAGCGATTATGGAACATTATATATACACATATGTATATGCCATAGATGGGGGTATGCGCGCATCTATAGGCCATATATGCGCGTATCTATGGCAGCAGTAATGGCCATGTATGCGCATATCTATGGCCCATGAATGCGCGTATCTATGGCAGCAGTAATGGCCATGTATACGCATATCTATGGGCCATGAATGCGCATATCAATGGCAGCAGCAATGGCCATGTATGCGCGTATCTATGGCAGCAGTAATGGCCATGTATACGCATATCTATGGGCCATGAATGCGCATATCTATGGCAGCAGTAATGGCCATGTATGCGCGTATCTATGGGCCATGTATGCGCATATCTATGGGCCATGAATGCGCATATCTATGGCAGCAGCAATGGCCATGAATGCGCGTATCTATAGGGGTAGCCATATAAATAAATAATCCTAAGCGGCCCTAAGCGGCCTTAAGCGGCCCTGAGCGCCCTTAAGAATCCTAAATAATCTTAAGCGACCCTAAACGGGCCTAAGCGACCCTAAACCGGCCTAAAAATTCTTAATTAACTCTAAATTATTTTAGCGCTCGCGAGCGGGCCTAAATACTCCGAGTAAATCAAAATCATTTATACTTTTATAGATATAGACGCTTCCGTACCGCGCTTTACTACACGGAATAACTAGTTTCTGAACTCTTTATTAAATCGTTAAAATAACTATTTAATATTTATATTATTTAGAGTTTCTCTAATATATCGCCCCTAAAATCTATTTATTTAGTTTACTCCGAGTCGATAGCGAGTACTATATATATAATATTTTTATTTTATATTATACTACTTTAAGCGAAAACTTTTAAACTCTTTACTAAATTATTAAAATAATTTATTCTATATTTATTTTATTTAGAAAAGCTCTAATATCTTATCCCCGAATATTATTCTATTTACTCCGTAGCTATAATAAACTTTATTTAAAAATAACTTCCTAAATTATATCTAAATTATTCGACTCCTTTAATACCTCTTTTTATTTAAAAACTAAATTTATTATAATTTAATATAATATTAAAATAATTTTAATTATAAAGACCTCGTTATTCGATAGATTTTAATAAAGCTAGTTTTAAAAGAAATTTTACTAAATATTAATAATTTTATTAAATCTTTAATAATTAAGATTAATTTACTCCTTTAAACTTTTAATAATAATTTAATTATTTAACTACGACCTCGAGTAAGTCTTTAATAATAATTTAAATATTTAAAATACTCGGATTACTCCTTTAAGCCCTTAATAACTTCGAGTTAATCTCGATAATAAAAATATTATTATCCTTTCTTTTCTTCTAGGTAGTATTCAATTATTTAATAAAATAACTATAACTATATCTCCCGAATTACTCGCGTATTATATCGAGATATTATTTATTAAAGTAGTTATTAATTAATATACTTTTAGGACCCTAATTTTTAAAGAAGTTATAATATATATAAAACTACCCTTAATTTAAAATACTCTTTAATAATAAAGAAAAAATACTAGTAAATTAATAAATTTATAAAATATAAAAGTAAAAGATTTTAATACTAAAGTTAATACTTAAAAGAAATTTAAGATTTAAGAGATTAAATTCTTCGACTCTAAAAATTATAAAAATAACCTAATTATATTTAAAAACGTCTACGATTTTAAGGATCACGTTAATATTATAATCTAATAATACGACGAAAAAGAAGTATAATAACTTCTATCTTTATATTTTAGAAAAGTAATATTTAAATAATTTATTAATAAACTAAACTATAATATAAAGGAGTTAATATACCGGTTTACTAGTATTAAATAGATAAAGCGTCTTATTAAGTAATTCGAGACGAAATAATAATAAGATAGTAGAAAGGTTTTATATATAATAACGTTAACCTTCTTAATATTAACTTCCTTAATATTAATTTCTTTAATATTAATTTTCTTAACTACTTTTTATTAATTCTAAAATCCTATTTATTAAAGTACCCTAAATATACTTTAAATATAAATATAATTTCGTTAAATTTAGTCGCTACCTACTTAATTATAAATTATTAATAATAGTACTAGAAATATACCCTTTATAATAACGCTAGCTTCTTTAATACTAGTTATTTTAACAACTCGATAAAAAAACTTTCGATAATAAAATTATAAACTAACTCCGGTTTCTTTAATAACTCCTTTAATTACTCCCTCTATTACTCTAGTTCCTCTAGAATTACTAGCTCCCTCGGTAGATTCCTTTATAACTTTAACTCGCTTAATAGCGCTAGTTTTTATAATAATATTAATATCTACTATAATATTAACTACTTTAACTACCGAGAAGTAATATTTATTAAATAAACTATATATATAGTAGTAGGATTTAGATACTAGTATAGAAATTTCATTTATTATAACTCGTTTAATAAAGTTAGTTTTTATAATAATACTAGTACCCTCGGCGACTTAATAAAAAAGCTCTCGATAATAAAATTATAAACTAATTTCTTATTTAACTCCTCTAGAAATACTAACTCCCTCGGTAATAATAATAACTATCGTAGTAATAAAGATTCAAAAGATTAATTTATTATTTAAAATATTTCCTAAATTACTATTTAATTAAACTCCGTCTATAATTAATAAAATAAAATTGTATTAATTTACCTTATTTAATAAAGTTAAAGATCCGTAGAAATATTATTATTATAAATTTTATAATATAGCCTTCTTATTAGTAATATACCTTATATATTACTCCTAGGATAACGAGTATTATAAATTTACTTATAAACTATACTTATAGATCTTCCCTTCTAAGAATTAATTATATAAGTATTTATATAGCGAATATTTATCTAGTAGGACGGGAACGACGTTAATAATAATATTAAAATAATAAGGTACTCCGCTAGTTATACCGTCTTTTATATATTATATAATCTTATCTCCTCCTTTTATTTACTAAGTTATTAAGAAGGTGTACCTTATTATAAAAAATCTCTTTAAGAAATTCATACTATAAAAGGTCGCTTAGCTAGTAACTTAGTTAATTTACTAATAACTAATTTATAAACTAGCTCGTTAGTTAGTAATTTACTAGCTAGTAATATAATTATTATTACTTCGTTAATTAACTAGTAGTAAAATTAACTACTTTACTATAAACGATTTATTTCGACGATTTAATAATAAGAGTATATTAGTTAATAATATACCCTCTCAATACTTAACTCAATATTTAACTCAATAATTAACTTAGTATTTAATTTACTAATTAATTAATAATAAGACTAGTTACTTTATAATTTCAAACTCTACCGTAGAGTAAACTATATTATTAATAATAATAATTACTACTATTATTAACTAGGCTATAAAGTAAATATTAACTAGTTTTATTAATTAATAATAAACTCATTACTTAACTCTATTTACTCTATAGAAATTACTCTATTTATAATAATAATTCGAGAAATAATAACTACTACTATAATATAAATAAGAGTAAAAGTAGGGAGTATATTAGTAGTAAAAAAATTAATATTAAAATATTGATTTAAAAATAAATTATAGCCCGCGGTTTTATATTATTTTAAAAACTAATTAACTTTCAACTTCTTTAATAACTCTATATTTTAATAATAAAAATCCGCTTTATTTTTACTTCTAATTTTAATAACTCTAGTTTCCTTAATAACTACTTTAATAAAAATAAAAATAAGAATAAGAATTATATTAAATTATATAATTAACCTTAACTATTTAATATACTCGCTTAATAATAATAATAATAATAGTAATAATAATAATATAACTTTTAACTAGCCTACCGGGGGTAAATATATTTAATTCTATAATATAAATTTTAATAATTTAATTTTCGGTCTAATTATATCTAGATTAACCTCGCGTTAAAATTGTTTTAACTTTAAATATACCGGTAAATAACTATTTTCCAAAATCGCTAGTTATTTTAAAATTACGTTAAGTTTATAGATTTTACGCTAAAACTAGTTTTTTAAATATAAAAAAATCGACTATTTAATATCTCACTACTAAATACCTCCCTATCTTTACTAGGGAATAATCGTTATATTAAAACTACCGAGAGCTCGGGTACTACGATAATATTAAGAGAGTATTATATTAAGAACCGGTAAAACTTCTTTTTAATAATTTTAAATTATTCGTATAATCGTATATAGAGTAATATAGCCCGAATATTTTAATAATATATTATTTATATACTCTCCTATATAGATTTAGGTATATATTACGCGTCGTCGCTACTTCTTAATTAGATAATATATTAATATAGGAAAAAACTTCGGATAATATAAAAATTACGTAATTATTTAATTAAATCGGGATTAATACTTTTACCTAGATCTAGTCTAGATCTAACCTAGATTTATATTAAAATATTATTTTATTAATATATACTTAAGGCCCTAATTCTTTAGTATTAATATTTTTATAATATTATACGTATATACCTCTATTTTATTAATACTATAATTATTATTATTAGTTATTTACGTTATCTCTATACCTCTCTATCGTTTTACCTCGTCGTCGCGATTTTAATAATTCAGTTTTACGACTTTATACTAAACTTTAAAACTCTACGATACTCCCGTAACTATACCGACTTTTTAAAAACTAGGGATATACTATATTTACTCTATTAATTTTCTATATATAAATACTATTTACGTTATTATTTACTATACCTTATATAAGTATATTAACGAGGGCGTTAAAGTTTTTTTTTAAAAAAAGCGTTTTATTATAAAGTAGGATTTACTATAAATATTATTATTAATATTTATTAAGATATCGGGTTAAGCTCTACCGCTAGCCTTATTGGGCCTAGAGTAATACTAGATTCTAGTATATCAGGGCTAAATCCTCTATAGAATATATCTATAAAAGTGTAAGCGACTTTAATTTACTCGGAGCGCTTAAGCCCGCTCGCGAGCGCTAAAATAACTCAGAGTTAATTAAGAATTCTCAGGCCGGTTTAGGCTCGCTCAGGCCCGCTCAGGCTCGCTCAGGGTCGCTCAGGATTATTTAGGATTCTCAAGGGCGCTCAGGGCCGCTCAGGATTATTTATTTACACTACCCCCATAGATACGCGCATTCATGGCCATTGCTGCTGCCATAGATATGCGCATACATGGCCCATAGATACGCGCATACATGGCCATTACTGCTGCCATAGATATGCGCATTCATGGCCCATAGATATGCGCATACATGGCCATTAGCTGCCATAGATATGCGCATTCATGGCCCATAGATATGCGCATACATGGCCATTGCTGCTGCCATAGATATGCGCATTCATGGGCCATAGATATGCGCATACATGGCCATTACTGCTGCCATAGATATGCGCATACATGGCCCATAGATACGCGCATACATGGCCATTACTGCTGCCATAGATATGCGCATTCATGGCCCATAGATATGCGCATACATGGCCATTACTGCTGCCATAGATACGCGCATACCCCCATCTATGGCATATACATATGTGTATATATGATATTCCATAATCGCTACTATCGACGGCAGCGACCCCCCGGAACTACCCCTAATACCAGTAAATTTTAATTCCCGGATTCGATCGATTCGCGCGAAATTTACGTAGGGGTAACGCCTAGGCCATACGACGCTAGATATATAATAACGTTTTATTAGGTATAATTATTCGGTATAATAACGATATAACCTTAGCTATAAATAGGGGCCTTAACTATAAATAAAATAAAACTATAAATAAAATAAGTTATAAATAAAATAAAGTTATATTTATAAATAAAATACACTATAATTATAAATAAAATATACTATAACTATAAATAAAATAAGGTTATAGTTATAAATAAAGTTATATTAATAGTATATTCTAAATTCAAGGATTTTTACGAGTCAAAAATATTTTTAGGAGCGCGTTAAATTTTTATAAATATTAATAATATTTTAAAATTAAAATATAATATTACCCCGCTTAACCTAATTTAATTAATTTATATATATTTATAGCGCTTAAAGCCTACCCTATACTTTTATAAATATAATTAATATCTTTTATATTATATATTATTATATTAACCCCGTATTATTTAGGAGTTAGGGGTAACTAATTAATTATATAATAATATATTTAATTATAATATTAATAACTTATTAACTACGTTATTAATTAATAAAATTAATATAAAAGTTATATATTATATACGTAATCTTTAACCCGAATCTTAATTACTAAAATTTAATTTTAATATAATATAATAATTACCTCCCTCTTTAAAGGATTCGCTTTAAATTTAAATATTTAAATATTTAAAAAACCCCTTTAAACCCGTAAAAGAAATAAAGGGAAAAATAATAAATAAATAATATAAATATAATATATATATCCCGATAAATACTAGTATAGAAGATTAATAACTTTCCGTAAATATTCTTTTTTATTAATAATAATTATTCGTTAAATTTTCTAAACCTAATAGGATAAATTAAAGATAGAATATTATAAAATCAATATATATAATTTAAAAATAAAGTATAAACGTACTACCTCTATATATTTATAATGAAATATAACGATATATATTTATATAAATTAGTAGTTATTAATATATATATTAATAAATACTCGATAAAACTCTTTAAAGTTATTAGGTTAAAAAGGGAAAAAATACTTTTAAATAAATATTATTAACGCGTATATATAATACGAGTTTATTTACTCGGCGCGTTTATAACGGATTAAGCGAAATAATTATATTTATTATCTTTTAAATTTATATTAATAAATCGTTAACGAGTTAATAAATATATTTTATATTATTTATTTAAATAATATCCTAATTTATTTAAATCTAGAAAAGGAGTATATTAATTATATATAATAAATACTCGAATATTTATAAGAATATTTCTTGTTCGCGAGTTTTAATAAATACGAGTTCTTTATTTAATTAATTAACTTTCTAGGATTTATCGTAAATACCGAAAGTATATCGAGGAATATATATAAATTTAAGATAATTTAGTCCTAGCCAAAACTAAAATTCTTTTATAATATATAAATATTTTGAGGTATTACTAATTTTTATTATCGATTTATTTATTATTATTCGTAGATAATAAGTTTATTAACGGGTCTATTAAAAAGTAGTTAAGATAATAAGAAATTTAGTCTATTTAAATAATCTAAAAAGGCGGAGTAAGTATTTTACTTATTTTATAATTTATTTATATATATACTTATTCTTATATACTTTAATCTAGAATTAAAAATTCGGATTAAGATAAATACTTCTAATTTCGTCGTAATTACGATTCTAGTATAGTTATAAAATAATAATAAATAATATCCCGTTATTTTCTAGTCCCGTAAAATATAAAGTCTAGAAGTTGAATATAAAATTTATAATAAAGAGCTCTTTATAATCGTTACTATGTTGCGGAATAGGGTAGGGAAGGGATAGGCTTGGGGTAATTCCCTTCCTTGATCCAAGGAAGGGAAGGGATTACCTGTTGTTCCCTTCCTCCCTGCTCTCCCTATAGAGCTGCTCCCATGTGGCCCATATATGCCCCATTGCTGCCCCCATATATGGCCTATGTATGCGCGCATTCATGCCCCATTGCTGCCCCCATGTGGCCCATGTATGCCCCCATATATGGCCCATGTATGCGCGCATGCATGCCCTATTACTACTCCCATGTGGCCCATGTATACCCCATTGCTGCCGCCATATATGGCCCATGTATGAGTCTATTACTGCTTCAAAATATGGCCCATTCTTACCCCTATATACTATATATAGCTAATGCCAAGAGGCTAGTCCAAATTAGGTATAAGGTTTGCCGTTTCTTGATCGCTTTCCTAATTGTCCTAATCTTTGTACCACTTAATGGAGCATATATGCGCGCATATATAGGCCATATATAGGGGTAGTAATAAGGTATATATAGGCCACATAGGAGCAGCAATGAGGTATACATAGGCGCATACATGGGCCATATATAGGGGCAGTAATAGGGTATATATAGGCCACATAGGAGTAACAATAGGGCATGTATACGCGCATACATGGGCTATATATAGGGGTAGTAATGAGGTATATATAGGCCATATAGGAGTAGCCCTATAGGGAGAGTAGGGAGGAAGGGAATAGTAGGTAATCCCTTCTCTTCTTTAATAATCTCTACTCTTTCCCTTCCGCTCCCTTCCCTTCCCTTCTCTATTCCGTAGCGTAATTATTATAATATTTAAATAATAACGATACTACTTTAAGAGTAATTTATATAAAGTAGAAATCTTAACTAATTATAATAATTTAAGAAATTTTATATATATTAAATAATTAAATAATTATTAGGCGCGCTAGGTAATAAGATTTTCATTTTTTAATTTTTTAATTTCGTATTATTCTAGGAAAAATAATCTAGTTAATAACTCTTTATATTATTTTAATTATAAGAATTAGGATAATCTTTTAGATAATATATTATTTATATTAAAATAAAAGTTATTAAATTTAGAAAATATTAATTAAGACTCTATTTTCACTATAATACGAGATATATTCGTAGATATAAAAGATTTAAATATAAATAATACTTCGCTAGAATTAAATAATATATCCGTAGATATTATATAAAACTTAATATATATAAAAGTTATATTACTAGAGTCGTTAAGATTTATTCTATAAATAATTTTTATTTTAATAATATATTTATCTCGGCCTAAAGAGTTAATATCTAGACGAGAAATTCTAAAGAATTTAAACGAGATATTTATTTAAATTAATTATAATATAATAGAGGAATTATTTAACCTTATTATTAGAATTATAATTTATATTATATTTATTCTATATATTATTACTAAGTTAATAATATTTTATAAAATAATTTATAATATTAAGAGTTTATTAATAATTAAATTAATTCGTGTTTTATAAAAAAAAAAGTTCTTTTCGTAAATAAGAATCGCTAAAATTATAAAAGCGGATTACTAGTATTCCGCCGGAGTATAAACTTTAGATTCTATATTAATTTTTAGATATAATAGTAAGATTTATATATTTAAAGAAGAATTAGTCCGCGAAGAATTATTTAGCGGGGTATTTTAGTATTAAGAAAATAATAAAATTATTTATTAGAAATTATTTCTAGAGTACTCTTAAGACCGATATATAAGAGTTTATTAATATATATAATATATACTAGCGGGTTAAAGTATATCGATATTATTTTTATATTAAAATTAATTCTTTATTATATTTTACGGGTATATTTCGGATTAGTATAGAGATCCCTAAAGGGAATACTAGCGTAGGGTAGAATAGGGTAGGGCGTAGGATAAAGATCGCGGTTCGATCCCTACGTTAAGTTAGGGTAGAGTAGGGTAGAGATCCCTAAAGAGATCCCTAAATATTAAGACGGATTTCTAATAATTATTATAATAACGCTACTACCCTTATAGATATACGTATTTATAACTACTACTACCTTTATAGATATATATACTTATAGCTACTACTACCCCTATAGATATATATACTCATAGCTACTACTACTACTACCTTTATAGATAGGTATTTATAACTACTATTACTTCTATAAATATACGTATTTATAGTTACTACTACCTCTATAGATATATATATTTATAGTTACTACTATTACTACCCTTATAGGTATATATATTTATAGCTACTACTACCTCTATAGATATATGTATTTATAGCTACTACTACTACTACACTTATAAGTATACGTATTTATAGCTACTACTACCTTTATAGATATACGTATTTATAACTACTACTACTCTTATAGATATACGTATTTATAACTACTACTACTCTTATAAATATACGTATTTATAGCTACTACTACCTCTATAGATATATATACTTATGGCTACTACTACCCCTATAGGTATATATACTCATGACTACTACTACCTTTATAAATATATATATTTATAGCTACTACTACTACTACCCCTATAAGTATACGTATTTATAGCTACTACTACCCCTATAAATATACGTATTTATAACTACTACTACTACTACCTCTATAAGTAGGCGTATTTATAGTTATTACTACCTCTATAAATATACGTATTTATAACTATTAACGATAAGGTTAATATTAAGAATAAAGGCTATAATTATTAATAAGGGCTATAAATATAAATAAAGGTTATAATTATAAATAAGCGCTCGGACCTATAATAATTAAATATTAAATTTAAGATTATTATTAATTTAAAATTAGATATAACCGAAGATTTTATTAAAGACGTAGTTTAATTCGTTTATATTAAAATTAAGGGGACGCTTAAATAATAGTTTAGTTTTAAATTTAAAACTAATCCTATTTAAATATTTATTAATATATTTTAATATTAGCGTTTTCCCTTAAAGTTATTATTTTAATTTTAAGAATATTTCGATTTAAAATCGATTAAAAGGTAAAGAGTAAAGAAGAATAATAAATATTAATTCTAATAATTATTCTAATAATCGTCTCTTTATAATATAATTTATAATATATCTTATTATTAATCTATAATAGGGGTAGTAGTAGTTATAAATACGTATATCTATAGAGGTAGTAGTAGTAGTAGCTATAAATACGTATATTTATAGGGGTAATAGTAGCTATAAGTACGTATACTTATAGGGGTAGTAATAATAGTAGCTATAAATATATATATCTATAAGAGTAGTAGTAGTTATAAGTACGTATATTTATAGAAGTAATAGTAGTTATAAGTATCTATCTATAAGGGTAGTAGTAGTAGTAACTATAAATACGTATATCTATAGGGGTAGTAGTAGTTATAGCTATAAATATATATATTTATAGAGGCAGTAACGGCTACAAGTACGCGTATCTATAGAGGTAGTAGTAGTAGTAGTTATAAATACGCGTATCTATAAGGGTAATAGCGTTATTATAATAATTATTAGAAATCCGTCTTAGTGTTTAGGGATCCCTTTAGTGATTTTTACTTTACCCTACTTTATTTTAAGCCTTATATTAATAGATCCCTACGCTAGGCTAGGGTAGGGATTATACCTCGATCTCTACCCTATTTCACGCTAATCCGAAGCGTACCTACGGGTCCGTAGAAGGAAATTATAATAAATTTTATTACTAATTTACCTCTAAATAAACGATATAAATACGTATATAATATAATCTTTATTATAATAAATAGGTATATAAAGATATTATAATATATTTTAATTATAAAAATAATCGACTCTACGAGATTAATAAAATAAATATTCGGAGAAATAATCCTAAAATTTAGAGTTCTTAATAAGATTATTTTTAATAGAGGTTCTATTTTTACGAGTATATTTTAATTAGGGGTATATTATTAAATAAAGATTAAAAAGCGCCTAAATATCGTATTTTATTTATAAACGGATAATAAAATAAAATACTAAAATTAAATTTTAGAATTCTTTTTAAAAACCTTGTATTTAATTAAATAAAATAACTAGGTAGTACTTTTACCTATAATAGAATAAATATATTATAATATATAGTATATAATAATAAATTGGATATTATTTATAGTTATATATAATTATAATCTATTTCTTACACCGCGTCTCGATATTATAAATATTATACGGTATTAGATTTACCCGGCGGAAGAGTATAATAAATATTAATATAAAATTATTTACTACGATTAAAGAGTGAGTAGAGCTAATAAATTATTATTTATTATACTCGAGGAGTAAATAAAACAAATAAATAACTCTTAATACAATTTCCTTTTATTATATAAATAATATATTTTTTAATAGATAGAAACTTCGTATTTAATTTCCTTTAAAACTTTTAATTATAAAGGCTAAATATAGATATTTATTAAATTATTAATTAAGTTTATTAAATTTATCTAGTTATATTTAATTATTTATATAAAGATTATTATTTATTAATCCTTAATACTCCTCTTTAAAAGAATTAACCTAGGTTTTATTAATATTATATTACTATATTAAACGGAGAGCTTTAATATTTAAAATATTTTTAGAATAAATATTTTAGGATTAATAAAGACCCTAGCTCTAAATATTTAAAATAGTACTAAAAGATATAATATTATAAAAGACGGGGATCGTATTAAAGTCTCTTATTTAAATTAATATTATAGAGAGTATATTAAGTTCAATAATTAATTAATTTAATTTTAATTATTCTACGCCTTTGATTTAATTAATTAGTTTATATATTTATATTAGTAAAACTACTTTACTAATAAGGGAGTTCCGCGAATATTTTCTTAATAGGGTTACTAGCGGCGTTTACTAACTACTAAAGAAATCTCGTCGGTCAAAAACTCTAATTTATCGATAATTTATTACCTCTTCTTACTAGTTAGTAACCGATAGTTATAATTATTCTAAAATATTATTTATTCTTCTCTCCGTTTCCCTTCTACTTTATTTTCTCTAACTCTATTATTTACTTATCTCGTTTCTTCGTCTTCAATAAAAGTGTTATACTAGTTAATAAATAAACGATCTTTACTATTATATATATAAGAGGTAACGCGTAGGAATAAATTAAATTATTTCTAAAATATTATATAAAAGGATTAAATAATACTAATAATCTATATATAAAACTTTGGATAAAGAATTTCTTTCGATTTAAAATTAAAATTCGTTATATATTCGGATTTTCTAATAAGAGTAATATAATAATTTATATTATTTAATATTTAATATAACGGAAGTCTATATCCGATTACTCGGTATAATTTTAGTATTATATAATATTAACGGATTAAGATAATACTACTTTTATAATAATATATCGATAAAGATTAAAAGATAATATTAAAGATAAATTTATATAAATAAAAACCGATATATAGAACCTCGATACTCTTATAAAATAAATAATTACGATCGACGATAAATTATATAAACGTATAATAGAGAAGTATTATAACGGAGGAATTAATAAATATATTAGGCTATAGTACCTAGGGTATTTATAATAATGTGAAAGTAAGTATAAAGCCTTAGTAGGAGAATGATCTTTATATTCAAATAATAGAATTAATCTTTAAAGAGTTAGAGCGAGGGCTCATCGGCAAGTCCGGAAAAACAATTCTACAAAATCGCTACTTAATCGGTGCAAAATGCGCATTTTGCAGCCTTGGTAAACCTTGGCGCCAAGATTTTTAAGTTAGAGTTAAGGTCTGCGCGGGAGCGCTAAACTTAATCCTAAAAGTAACTCTATAACCCTATAGGGCAACGCTAGTAAGAATCTAATTAAAAATTCGGAATCTAGGCTAAAAATAGATTTAGTAAGATATTTATATTCCTATATAGGGGCCCTAGTCTAGATACTCTTAAAAGTTAAAGTTAAAAAAAAAGTTACTAAATCGGTATAATATCGCTATTCAATCGGTGTATAATGTGCTTAGAATACGGGATATGAGTAGATACGCATTTCTAGTATTTTATATAATTTCGGTGTAAAATGCGCGAAAATCGGGGTTTCTGGAGTTACCGATACTCTAAGCCTCCTATTTCTAAAAGGGCTCCGGAGTACCGGAAATTATAATATAATATTATAATATAAATAGCGTAACTACGCCGTATACTCTTTATATAAAATTTATATATTATATTTAATAGCTACTATAAAGTTGGTTTTAATATAATATAATAATTACCTCTCCTTCTAAGGGTTTCGCCCTCGGAATTAATAAATATTAATTTTATATTTTAATATTTCTAAAGAATAGTATAATATAGGAGAGTTTAAATTAAATAGGGCGTACGCGTAACGCCTACGCCTTTTATTTAATTATATTAATTTCCTAGTTTTATAATAATAATATATTAATGAAAAACCTCTAAACCTAATAGGAAAAAGGGAGGGAAATTAATTATATCTCGAAGTTAATAATACGTTATATATGTCTCGTGTACTAGCGTAATTACATAATTATAGATTATATTAAATATTCGATAAAAACCTTAAAACCTAAAGGGAAAAGTAAAGGAAAGAATATTATAATTACCGTCGAAAACTATAAACCTTTACTACTAGTAAGGCTTTAGCGATATCGGCGATAGAGTAAATTATTTTACCTTATTATTTAGGAAGAACTTTAGTTATAAAAGTAAATACGTACGGATAATAATTTTAGTATAAATATAAAACCTTCGTCGACCTTTAAACTTTTCTATTTTTATAATATCTTATTATCTTCTATATATAGAAACTCCTATATATTTCTATCGATAATAATATTATATTTAGATTTTTATTAATTTATAATAATCTCGGCCGTATCTCTAGTCTTTTTTCTTCGAGATCGTAAGTCTTATTTATACGTTCTATAAATAAAGTTATAATTAATATATTATAATTTAAATAAATCATTCTTTTCTTTATTCAAATTCTTTTCTTTAATTTTATAATTATTAAAATAAATAAAATAACTTATTCTATTTTTTAAAAGAATCGATTAATATTATCTTAATATTTATTTTATTTTTAAATTATTAGTTTTAAACCTTACTTTATTAGCGATACGTATATAACTAAATTATTTTAATATTTAGTATATTAGTTTAATCTTTATAATATATAATATTAACGATAATATTTAGATATTTAATATATCTCCGATAATTACTCCCCGTAGGTTAGTTACCCGCTCTACTTTTATCCCGCCTTTATTTGTACTTCTTTACCTCCGTTACTCTAAGTAGATAAACTTAGATAATTATATTTTATATAATAAAATACTATACGTAAAGTACGTTTATTACGTAAAGAATAAATATTTATATAATTTTATATATAGTTTATATCTCGAAACTAAATTATATTAATATATTTAGATTCCTTCCGAATTTCATATCTTTATAAATTCTTTTCTCGACCGGTTAAAATATTAAGGTCTTAATAAACGTCTCCGCTAGCGTATTATTTAATATACGAAAAATATCGTAGCCTTCCTTCGGGAGATTAAATCTAAAAATAATAATATTAAAAAAGAGAAGGATATATTATAATTAATATCTCGATTTACTATAAACGTCGAGGGTATAAATAATATCTTTTATACTTTAGTAAATTAAATATAATTTAGATATAATTCGTATATTAATAATTTTTTAAGGAGGGATTATTACCCGGGATATAAATATATCCTTAAATAAAATTATATAATATTAACTTATTAATTTACTCGAATCGACGGACGAAGATAAAATCGATTATAAAGCGGCGGATAAGGCTCGTATATAATATATAAAAAACTCCTTTAAATATTATTCCCCTTTCGGCTTTAATCCCGTTACCGATTAATTTAATATACTTATTTTCTATGATCTCGATATTATTAATTTTATTTTATTTTCCGGCGGTATATAAAGAACTATAACGTCTAGTCGTAAAATTCTTTTAATTATAAATAACGAAGAGCCTCGCCTTTAATATAATAATATAAAGGGTACGAGTCGTTATATTTTAAATAAAATAATATCTTCTCGTAAGGCTCTTAAGGAAAAATTTAAAGATAAAATTAATAATTTTAATTTTAGTTTTATTTTTACTCCTCGTTTTTTAACTCGCCTTCCCGGCCCCGGCCCTATTTATAAATAACGGAGTTTTAATATTAAGAAAATTAGTTATTTTAGATATAAACCTACCTACGAGCGCCCCGTTAACTGTAAATATATATCTCGCTCGAAGTTTATTAATAAAAAGCAACTAATAGTAATTAATAATTAATAATACTTTCTTTTCCTACTCTTTACTTTTTATACCTTTTTTATCTTCGTATTCTCTTCGAATACTTCTCGTAGTTCTAGCGCGTTATCTAAAATATTTATATTAATTTATTTATTAAAGATCTTTAGTTATCTTAATTATTTTATAAAATAAAGTACCTCGCCTTTTATCTTCTTTTTTTTAATACCTTTTCTACTTCCTATTCGTTTATATTATTTATTAATTCCGGTAGAGGTATATTAGGAATCGAAATATTACTCTACTATTAATAATACGGCTTTAAAAGCGATATATAGAAAATATTATAAATACGATAATTAATTAATAATCCTAGGCGGTACCTTTATATTCCGATAATATCTAAAATCTTAAATAATTTAATTACTTTATGGGAGAGTTTCTTATTTAGTTATTTCTACGCTAAATTCTTAATTAATAATAATATAAAGTTATTTATATTAAACGATTTCGGTTTATACCTTTTATTATAACTACGTTTTTACGCCTCGACTACGATAACTTATACTTTTATTAAATACTCTTTAAAAATATTTAATTTTTCGATTTTTTTTTATACCGACGGTATTTCTCCCTCGTACGTCTCGCCCTTAAGACGCGGCTTAAGGGATAGATTATAACTATATATAATTATAAATAATATTTAATTTATTATCGTATACTATATATTATAGTATACTTATTTTATTATGAGTAAAAATATTATTTAATTATTTTACTCGCTTAAATAAAAGGTTCTTAAATAATATTTTAAAATTTGGTTCTAATACTTTATCTAGTTATCCGTTTACGGATAAAATACGATATTTAGGCGCCTTTTAATTCTTATTAAATAATAAACCTTTAACTAAAATATATTCGTAAAGATAAAATCTTTATTAAAAATAATTTCATTAAGAACTTTAAACTTCAAGATAATTTCTTCGAATATTAACTCTATTAATTTTATAAAATCGATTATTTTAATAATTAAAATATATCGTAATATCTTTATATACTTATTTATAATTATAAGGACCGTATTATAAACGTATCCGTACCTTTTACTTAAAGGTAAATTAGTAATAAAATTTATTATAATTTCTTTTCACGGTCCCGTAGGATATAGTAGAGAACTAATCTCGTTATAAAAATAATATCGATATACCTTAACCTATTAATATATATTATATATATCGATATATTCTCGTATATCGGCCTTTAAAGTATTTTAAAAGTATTTCTTAATAAATAACTCCGTTATCTTTTTAATACTAAAATACTTTATTAATATATCGTTATAATATTATTCTAATAACTCTTCGCGGATTAATCCTTCTTTAATTATATAAATCTTATTATTATATCTAAGAATTAATATAAAATCTAAAGTCTATATTTTAACGGAATACTAATAATCCGCTTATATAATTTCAGCGATTTTTATTTACGAGTAGGAATTATCCTTTTATAAAATACGAATTATTTTAATTATTAATAAACTTTTAACGTTATAAACCGTTTCGTAGAATATTATTAATTTAATAATAATATATAGAACGAGTAATTTATAACTTATAATTCTAACGATAAAATTAAATAATTCCTTTATTATATCGTGATTAATTTAAATAAACGTTTTATTTAAACTTTTTAAAATTTCCCGTTTAAGTATTAACTCTTTAGGTCTAGATAAATATATTATTAAAAAATATACCTTTTTTACGATAAATTTTAAAGACCCTAATAACGTAAATCTTACGCGTATTAAGTTTTACGCGATCTTTACGAATATATTACCTAATACCGGCGAAGTATTATTTATATCTAGATCTTTTATATTTACGAACGTATCTCGTATTATAATGAAAATAAGGCCTTAATTAATACCTCCTAAATTTAATAACTTTTATTATAATACAAATAATATATTATCTAAAAAGTTATCTTAACCTTTATAATTAAAATAACGTAAAGAGTTATCGGTTAAATTACTCTTCTTAAAACGATACGAAATTAAAAAATTAAAAAATCAAAGTTTTATTACCTAGCGCGCTTAACGATTATTTAATTATTTAATATTCATAAAACTTTTTAGATTATTATAATCGGTTAAGACTTTTACTTTATATAAATTATTTTTAAAATAATATTATTATTACTTAAATATTATAACGATTACGAAGAGCTTTTTATTATAAATCTTATATCGAACTTCTAAACTCTATATTTTATAAAACTAGAAAATAACTAGATATTATTTATTATTATTTTATAATTATATTAAAATCGCAGCTACGGTAAAATTAAAAGTATTTATCTTAATCCGAATTCTTAATTCTGGATTAAAGTATATAAGAATAAATATATATATAAAGAAATTACGAAATAAATAAAATCTTTACTCCGCCTCTTCAGGTTATTTAAATAAATTAAACTTTTTATTATTTTAACTATTTTTTAATAAACCCTTTAATAAGCCTACTATCTATAGATAACGATTAATAAATCGACGATAAAAATTAACGAAGCCTAAAAATACTTATATATTATAAAAAGACTTTAGTTTCGGTTAAGACTAAATTATATTAATCCTACGTTCGTCTATCGAGATACCTTCGGTATTTATAATAAATTTTAAAAACTTAATTAACCGAGTAAAGAACTCGTATTTCTTAAAACTTACGAATAAAAAATATTTTCGTAGGCGTTCGAGTATTTATCGTATATAATTAATATACTCCTTTTTTAAATTAAAATAAATTAGGATATTATTTAAATAAACGACGTAAAATATATCTATTAAGCCTATTAATAACTTATTAATATAAATTTAAAAAGTAATATATTTATTCGTTAAACTAAATAATATTATTATATATTTAAAAAGATTATACCGTGTACGAAATATTATCTTCTACTTATCGCCTTTTTTAATTCTTATTTAATAATAAATATCTTTTAAATTAAGCTTCCTGAATTATATAATATTATTCAAGCGGTCTAATATCTTACTAATTAAGAATAATAAATAACGATTTTTAATAATAATTTTATTAAGACCTCGGTAATCGACGTATAATTGTAGTCTATTATTCTTTTTTCAAATAAAAAGGATAAGAGCCCCGGCGGGGTTTACGGAGTATTTAATCTAACCCTTTATTAAAACGTTATCTAGGTATCTCCTTAACTCTATTAATTTTAAAATCGATAAATTATAAAGAGGCCCGTATAACGGGTTATTCTTTATATTAATTATATAATTACCGTCTTTATACGACGGTAATCGACCTATTTCTTTATCTAAAAAAATATTGTTAAAATCTATAAATTCGTCGGGAAGCGTAGGCGATATAATAATAAAATTATTAAAAAATATTATATTAACGGTAGTATTATCTTTCTTAACCTCGTTTTTATTAATAAGATTTTAATTAAAGAGACTAGCCTTAATATAAATTAATATATAAATAATTAATTATATCTTTAATAATTTCGTAAAATCCTTAAATAATTTTAATATATACGTATTCGGCGCGATACCGAACCGTTAAATATATATATTATAATCGGTTTAGATCTTTTCCTTTTTTATAACCGGTATATTTATAATAATAAGCGAGCCTTTTTTATTAATAAAATAAAAAATATTATTATACTCTTTAATTTATCCTTATAAATTAGTTAACTGGTAGACGATATTATAAATATTATAATAATAAATAGATTACCCGCTTATTTATTTAGGAGTCGATAACGGCTCGCTCTCGAAATACTCTAGGTTATATTATTATATAAATATCTCGTTAATAATATTTATCTCCGCTCCCGGGTCTTTATTCATTTTAATACGAATAGTTTTTATATCGATATTAATTAGGTTTATAATAATTTCGTTATTAATATTTATACTCGGTCGGGTTTTTATTTCTTTTTATTCCTTTAAAATAAAGACTTCCCTAAAGATTTATTATTTTTTAAATCTACGATATAATCGCCGATATAATTAATAATCTCCGTTTTCTTCTCCGGATAATTATTAGAGTAAAAACTAAATTTATAATAATTAAAATATTTAATATCCTTAAGATTCTTATCGCTCCCGTAAATCGTATACGTTTTATTTATATTTCTACGATTATTATAATTAAAACCTTATCCCCTCGTATTAAATTTATTTTTATTATCTCCGTTTTTTAACCCCTTTTTATACCTCTTCCGAGGTCTTAATTAATTATCTTAATTATTATTTTATATCTTAAAGTCCCGATTAAGATTATATTTATAACGTATTATAAACGATATAAATTCGGTTCGCTTAATAGGAATATTTTAGGCTCGGTTAACTTCTTTTAAAATATTAAATTTTAAACGGGTTATTAAATAAATTATTTATTATTCTTTATCGTAAAAAAGTAGTTCGGTTTCTAACGTATTAAGATAGGTATCGAAATCTCGTATTAATTAATTATTCCTTTAACGCGTATATTAATATTTAAGATTCGTATTTATAACTCGGTTTAATAGGTCCTTAATTATATTAAATAAATAATCCGAAAAGAACTTTTATATTAATATATTTATTAAATAAAATTCTTCGTATTTATTTTATAACTTCTTAATCTACCCCTTTGAATATAATATTATATATAAGATCCTCTTTTCGTTTATTCGAAAGTTTATAGGTATTAAACGGAATATAATCTTTATATCGTAAATCCATTTTTAATAATTTTACGAAGTCTTTATATAAAAATCCCGTAACTTCGATAACTATAAATTACCTTAATTTATATTAAAACCGATTTAATTAGGACCTACCGTCCGGTCGTTTTCGTTTTTTATATTTAATTTTTAAAGATTATTTTTTATTTCTTTATCTCCTTTACCTACGATAATACGTCGTAGATTTTCGATATTCTTTTAAATCGTGATAATAGACGCCTTTTTTTCGAAGGCTTTTTATTTATATTTTAATTTTATAAATCGTTAGTCTACCGTTATATTTATATTCTTTAATAAATCTTTTATATTTTCGTTTCAAATATTAATCCCGTATATCTCGCCTTCGGGACGATTATTTCTAGAAAGATTTTTTATATTTTTAATAAATTACTACCTAAGAAGGTATAAAGAGATTAAAATTATTAAATTATAATACTTAAAGTATTTATAATAATATGAAAATAAATATAAAACCTTAGTAGGAGAATAATCTTTATATTTAAATAATAAAATTAATTTCTAAAAAGTTAGAGCGAGGGCTCCGAGCCTCTTATTTCTAAAAGGGCTCCGGAGTACCGGAAACTATAATATAATATTATAATATAAATAACGTAACTACGCCGTATACTCCTTATATAGGATCTATATATTATATTTAATAATTATTATAAAGCTGGTCTTGGTATAATATAATAAAATAAGAATATTTAGGAGTTTATAATAACGAATATAATTCGGCTAGTTATTATTGTTATAAGAAACTTAACCCGTATAATTATATATTAATAAAACTCGATTTTACTAAAAAAAGACTTATAAAAGAATTTCAAAAAGAGGGTAAATAGTAATATAAAAGAAAGAAAATAATAAATTATTATAATTATAATAAGCCGGGTTATATCGCTAGGAATTATTAATTAAAAAATATAATAAATCGATAATAATTAAATATATTTAAGAAAGAGATATTAAATAGCGTAATCGGATCCCCTAAAGATTTAATATAAAATAATATTAAATTTAACGTTCTATTAAAGAAGTAGGAGGATATTAAAGAAAAGATTATTTAAAGAATTCGAGAAGTCGAAGAATTAAATAATAATAATAATAATAAAACTCTAGAGAAGGACTTAGAGGAAGAATAAGAATAAGAATAAAATATAATAAATTCTAAAGAATAACTTTAGGTAGTAAACTACTTTAATAATTTTAAATTTTAGTTTATTATATTAGAAGAAAAGCCCGAAGAAAAGAAAAAAAAGAAAAAATAATTCTTTAAAACTAATTATATTTATAATAAATATTATCTACGATATTAAGAAATATATTAATTAATATATATAAATAAATATTATAAATACTATTATAATAATTTAGAAGAACGAAGGTATATCGTAAAACTAGGATATAATTATAATTAATAGAATAATTATATTAGGGATAATTACTTATAGTATTTAATTAAGAAAAAGAAAATCTAAATTTTCCCGGGTTATAATATAAATTAATAATTATAGTTATAAAACTAGGCGATTATAATAAAGAATTAAAGAGTTATAATTAAAATAAATAATATTATTATTTAACCGAAGGATATAAAAAATACTTCGAGTCTAAAAAATACTACGGATTTTTATCTTCGTTAGGTTTGAAAAGACTAGTTCCTTATATTAAAAGGAAATATAACGAGATTAATATATTAACCCTAAAATAATATTTATACTCTATATAATATAGTATATATATTCGAATACTAGTAAAAGTTAACGGATATAAAATCGTTATAATAATAAATTTAGGAGTAATTAAAAACTTTATATCCCGAATAATAATTTAAATAATTAGTTAATTAACTCGGGAAAAGAAGAAACAATACGAGTTTTAATTAACCGACGGGTTAAATCTATTAATAAAGAGAATAAATAAGGAAATATTCCCGTTATTAATTATTATTTAATATTATTATAAGGAGATTACTTTCGATATAATAAATGTAATTATTTATTCTATTATTTTAGGAATACCTTAATTAAAAAAATATAATTTAATAATTAATTAGAAAATAGGAATATTTATATTTCGTATATTAAAGACGTCGTTAATATAATACTTATATATTTATAAAGGATAATTATAAATAAGAAATCGAACCGTAACTCGGTCGAAGTTTATAATACTTTATCTTCGAATAAAAATAACTTTATACGAGGATCCAATTTAATATATATTGACTAAAGAGGTTAATAGAGTAAATAAATTAAATTTTTTAAAGGTTAAAACGAACCTCTTAATATCCTTAAAAAGTATTAATAATAAAGGGATTTTCTTTAAAAAGAAATAACTATAAAAATACTACCTAAATATTAATTATAAAATTATAAAACTAAACTCGAATTAAATAAATAATTAATATTTAGACTTATTTATACTTTATTAAAAAAAGAATTCGGAGTACTTCGCGGGTATATTAACGAGAATCTTAGAAAAGAATTTATTTAAGAATTTAAATTATTAATAAATTATCTAATTCTCTTTATAATAAAAAAGAATAGAAGTTTATAATTATATATAAACTACCGGAAATTAAATAATATTATAATAAAGAATTAATACTCTTTACTAAATATTAGCGAGTTATAAAACCGGTTTATAATAGTAAAAATCTTTATATAATTAAGTCTTCGAGGCGTATATAATCTAATTCGAAAAAGAAAAATAAAAAATAAAAAATAATCTTTAAAATTAAATACGATTATTATAAAATTTAACAATACTCTTCGGATTTATTAATATACTAGTTATCTACTAAATATTAATTAATAATATTATATAAATATATTTAAATATAACGGTAATTATATACCTCGATAATATTTTAATCTACTCTATTAATAAGGAAAGATATATTTAATATATATAAGATATTCTAATTTATTTATTACTAGCTAGACTTCTCTTTAAATTATAAAAATACGAATTTTATAAGAAATTAATCGAATTCCTTAAATTTATAATTAATATTAAAGATATTTATATAAACCCTAAAAAAATTAAAAGTATCGAAGGAAAATTTATATTATATAATATTAAAATAATATAGAGTTTTTTAGGGTTTATAAACTTTAATAAAAGATTTATTAAAGATTACTCTAAAAAAATCTTATTATTAATGAATATTATAAAGAAAGATACCGCTTTTTAGTAAAGAGAAAAATAATAACGATTTTTTAATATATTAAAAAAAGTATATAAAAAGCCGCCGATATTATATTTCTTTTAAAGTAACGAACTAACTCGAATCGAAATTAATATTTTTAATCTCACGATAAAAGCTTATATACTCTAATAAAGAAATAATAAATAATACTCTATTATATACTATTTACGAAAGATATTATTAATAGAATAGAATTATAATATTTATAATAAAGAATTTTAATAGTAGTATTTATACTAGAGTAATAAAGAGTTTATATAGAAAATTATTTAAATTTTACTATTTTTCAGTTATAAATTACAAAAATCTTCTTAACTTTATTATTATAAAATAGTTAAATCGAAGATAAATTAAATAATTAGAATTGTTAAAATAAGATAAATTTAAAATCTTCTATATTATAAGAAAGAATAACGGTCGCGCCGACGTATTTAATAAACGAGAAAATTATATAAAAGAAAAGAATATAATAACGTAATTAAATTTTATTTAATAATAAGATAAATCGCTAGTTTTAGTACGATAATTAGTAATTATACTATATGTTTTAATCCCTAGAATTATTAATATTATTTAAGAAAAATATAAAACTAATACCTTAACTAAAATATTAAGAAATTAGTAACTATAAATTAAATTATTAAAATATAATAAGAAAACTTATCTTCCTAAAAACTATCTTAAGGAAATTATTCGCGATTATTATAATAACCTAGTTTAAAGATACCCTAGAGTTATTAAAATCATAGAATTAATTTATAAAGAGTACGACGTATTAGGGTTACGAAAGTTGTATATTAAGAAATATATTAAAGAATATATTTAATACTAGTAAAATAAGTCTATAAAATATATCAAATATAATTAGATCTAATTCGCTCTAGTACCGAATATATTATAGGATAATATTATTATAAATTTTATTATTAAAATTATTAAAATTAAAGGACCCTATTGATTTAAAAGTTTTTAATTCCGTTATAATTATTTATAATAAACTTGATATATACGTTATTATAATATTAATAAAAAAAACCTATAAGGTAGAATAAGTCGCCTTCGTTCTATTAAATCAATTAATTCGCGATTATAATATTCCGAAATCGATTATTTTTAACCGAGATAAATAGTTTACTTCTAATTCTTAGAAAATATTTATCGGCGTTATTAGAATCAAGTTACGAATATTAATTATATATTATTTTTAGATAAATAAATAAATAGAAAGAACGAACTAGATAGTAAAAGTATATTTAAAATATTATATTAATAAGAAGTAAAATAATTAAATAAGACTTTTATTAATAATTTGACTAGTATTTAATAACGACTAATCGTATATTATTAAACTTATACTATTTTTTATTAATTACGAGAAATATACGAATATATTCCAAGAATCGAGAAACGGGTTAAATATATAAAAAACTTTTATTAGCGTAAAAATCTAGGAACTTTATACGAGAATATATAAACTTAAATTAAATTAATAAATATTCAAATAAAGATAAGAGTTAATAAATATCGAAAAAAGTATTTTTAATTAAAGGAAGAGGATAAAATATATCTTTTAATAAAAAATATAAAGAGTAAAAAACTAAAGAAGAATTTAGAATATATAAAAATTAGACTATTTTCGATAAAAAGAGCTAAAGGACTAGTCGATTATAGTTTTAACTTTCTAGCCGACGCTAAAATATATTTAATATTCTATTTTTTATTATTAGAACTAGTAGACTCCTTAATACTTTTATAAAATACTTTTAATTTTTTTATAAAAAAAGAAATAGAGTTTGAAGTTAAAAAGGTTTTAGAAAAATAAGATTAAAATTACCTCGTTAAACAAAAAGAATATAACGTATTAAAGAATATTTAGAAGTTAAATATAAATTTTAGGAATTATCTAAATCTCTTATAAAGATTTTATCTAGAATAAAAAATATAATTAATTAATCGAATTTATCCTTAAATTATAATTACTTTAAAAATATATTAAATAAAAAATCGTTAGGTCTAGGATTAATACTATCGACCTCTTTATATTTTTTTAATTTAATAATTTTTTTTAACTCGCCTTCGACGAGTTATTTTTCTTTTTTTTCTAGTAATTTAACTTTAATTTAAAGACGAGTCTATTTAATTAATATTATTTTAACTTCTTTAATTTCTCTTTTTATAATTTCCAAAAATAAGTTTATTTTATAAATAAAAAGGATACTAGGTTATATTCCTACTTAATATAAATATACTTTATATATTTATCCGAATAATCTCTAATCTTATATTTCTTAGGATATTATTTCTCGATATAATACTAATAAATATATATAATTAATTTTAAATTAAAGAGAGATTTATAAAAGTATAATTTATAATAATAAAATAAAGAAGAGATAGAGTTAGATATTTATTATAATTAATAATTTACTTCCGGAATAAAAGTTTCGGAAGGGGGATCTAATATTATAAATATTATATAATATTAAAATTACCCGGCGAAAGAGTATAATAAATATTAATATAAAATTATTTACTATAGTTAAAGAGTAAATAAAGTAAATAAAGTCTTATTTATTATACTCGAGGAGTAAATAAAATAAATAAATTACTTTTAATATAATTTCCTTCTTATTATACTATACCAAGACTAGCTTTATAGTAACTACTAAATACAATATATAGATCCTATATAGGGAGTATACGGCGTGGTTACGCCATTTATATTATAGTATTATATTATAGTTTCCGGTACTCCGGAGCCTCTTTAGAAATAGGAGGCTTAGAGCCCTAGCTCTAACTCTTTAGAGATTAATTCTATTATTTAAATATAGAGATCATTCTCCTACCAAGGCTTTATACTCGCTTTTATATTATTATAAACACCCTAGGTACTATGGCCTAATACTTCTACTATATAAATAATATATTCTTTAATAAATAAAAGTTTCGTATTTAATTTCCTTTAAAACTTTTAATTATAAATTCTAAATATAGATATTTATTAAATTATTAATTAAGTTTATTAAATTTATTTAGTTATATTTAATTATTTATATAAAAACTATTATTTATTAATTTTTAATACTCCTCTCTAAGAGAATTAACCTAGGTCTTATCGACGTTATATTAAAATATTAAACGAAGAGCCTTAATACTCGAGGGCGAGACGTATAAAGGAGAAATATTACTAATATAAAAAAGAATTAAAAAATTAAATACTTTAAGAGAGTATTTAATAAAAGTTTAAAATATCGCGGTCGATATATAAAAGTATAATTATAATAAAAGGTATAAATCAAAATCGTTTAATAAGATATAATTATAGTTAGTAGAATAATAATATTAAAAATAACTATATATAGTACCTAGTTAAAGAGAGGGAGAATTAAGACTTCCTAGGTTATAATAAAGATTAATAATTATAATTACGAAATTAAAAAATATATAATAAAGAATTAAAATATTATAATTAAAATAAATAATATTACTATTTAATCGAAGATTACGAGAGGTACTTCGAGTCTAAGAAGTATTATAGATTTTTATTTTCGTCGAGAAAAACTTAATACCTTATATTAAAAAGAAATATAAAGAGATTAATATATTAACCCTAGAATAATATCTATATTTAATTTAATACGGTATATATATATAAATACCGGTAAAAGTTAACGAATATAAAGTCGTTATAATAATAGATTTAGAAGTAACTAGTAATTTTATATCTCGAATAATAATTTAGGAAATTAACTTATTGACTCAAGAAAAAAAGAAATAATATAAACTTTAATTAACCGACGAGTCGAAACTATTAATAAGAAAAGTAAATAAGAAAATATTCTTATTATTAATTATTATTTAACGCTACTATAAGGATATTACCTTCGATATAATTAAGATAATTATTTATTATATTATTCTAGGGATACCTTAATTAAAGAAATATAATTTAATAATGAATTAGAAAATAGAAGTATTTATGTTTCCGTATATTAAAGATATCGTTAATATAATACTTATATATTTATAAATAATAGTTATAAATAAAAAGTTAAATCGTAGCCTAGTCGAAACCTATAATACTTTATCTTCGAATAAAAATAATTTTATACGAGGATCCGATTCGATATATAATAACTAAAGAAGTAATAGGGTAAATAAATCAAAATTTCTAAAAATAAAAACGAACCTCTTAATATCCTTAAAAAGTATTAATAATAAAAATATCTCTTTTAGAAAAAGATAACTATAAAAGTATTATTTAAATATTAATTATAAAATTATAAAATCGAACTCGAACTAAATAAATAATTAATATTTAGACCTATTTATACTTTATTAAAAAAAAACCCGGAGTACTTCGCGGGTATATCGACGAGAATCTTAAAAAAGAATTTATTCGAGAATCTAAATTATTAATAAATTATCTAATTCTTTTTATAATAAAGAAGAATAGAAGTTTACGATTAATATAAATTACTAAAAGTTGAATAATATTATAGTAAAAAACGATACTCTTTATTAAATATTAACGAGTTATAGGATCGGTTTATAATACTAAAAATCTTTATATAACTAGATCTTCGAGGCGCGTATAATTTAATTCGAATAAAAGAAGGCGAGGAATAAAAGATTATCTTTGAACTAAATATAATTATTACGAATATTTAATAATAACCTTCCGATTTATTAATATACTAGTAACTTACTAAATATTTAATTAATAATATTATACGAGTATATTTAGATATAACGATAATTATATAATATTTTAATCTACTTTATTAATAAGAAAGAATATATCTAATATATATAGAATATCTTGATTTATTTATTACTAACCAGACTTCTTTTTAAATTAAAGAAGTATAAATTTTATAAAAAATTAATCGAATTCTAAGAATTTATAATTAATACTAGAGATATTTATATAAGCCCTAAAAAATTTAAAGTATCGAAGAATAATTCATACTATATAATATTAAAACGATATAAAGTTTTTTAAGATTTATAAACTTTAATAAAAGATTTATTAAAGATTACTCTAAAAAAACTTTATTATTAACGGATATTATAAAGAAAGATACTATTTTCTAATAAAGAGAAGAATAATAATAATCTTTTAACGTATTTAAAGAGGCCTATAAAAAACCGCCGGTATTATATTTTTTTCGAAGTAATGAATTAGCTCGAATTAAAATTAATACTTTAGACTTTATAATGAAAGTTTATATACCCTAATAAAAAGATAATAAATAATACCCAATTATATACTATTTACGAAAGATATTATTAATAAGATAGAATTATAATATTTATAATAAAGAGTTATTAATAATACGCTACGGAATAGGGAAGGGAAGAGATAAAAGTAACCTCTATTCCCTTCCCCGGAGTAGGGAAGGGAATAAATAGGGAAGAGAAGAGAATACTAAAAGAAAATAAAGAAGGGAAGGGATTCCTTATTATTTCCTATCCTTACTCTCTCTATAAGGCTGATATTTATAGCCGACTAACGCGTACCCTAATTATACTAATCTTTGTCCTAACCCTAAATTATACTAGTTATTCTAATATATTCTTAATTTCTTTAACTAGATATATATTCACGACTTATTATAAGGAAAGTAGACGTGATATATTAAGATTTTATTACGTTAGGTATTATAGAATATTAATATTTCCTCTATATACCCCCGCTAGATTTTTTAATAATCTAATATCCTTCGATTAAATAATTATACGCTTAGCGTATATAGTAGTAAGATTCGCTACTATAAATTCTAAAAATTAGTATATTTAGTAATATAATAGGCTTAATACTTACTAGAAAGTAATATAATTATATAGTACTCCGTCGTCTTTTATAGTACCTTTAGAGTAGTTACCTACTATTAGAAACTATAGCCGAATTATATATCTTATATAATCCTTCGAACTAGATGTTAAAATAATAGTTTAGGAATAAAAAGCTTAATAGTTTTTTAATAACATCGAATCTAGCGAAGTATAGCTACTAGTAATAAATTAATATATTAATTAAGATAAAACCAAGCGAAAAAACGAAATATTTACGTCCTTAATTTATACGGCGTCGACGGGCTATAGGAATGACTCCTATCTTTTATCCCCGCTTCTTAACCTACCTTCGTAGGGTTTTCGTTATAACTAGGGCTTTTTAAATTATTAAAGGGCGTATACTAGGGCCTTTACTATTATTTTAAATTAGGTTTATACCCGAAAACTAAACTAGATCTCCGCTTATATCCTTTACTTTCACTATATTAATAGATTAATATAATAATTATGATAAATCTGGAATAAAAAGTAATATATTTACGGTTTATAAATTTTTTTAGGGGCTAGGATTTCTCCCTTTTTTAAACTTGGGATTTCTTAACCCTAGGGACTATAAATAATAATAGATTAATATAATAATTACGATAAAGTTACGATATAAACTAAATATTTCTTATTTTAAACTTTCGCTACTATTTTAGCTAAAGTAATATATTAATATATTAATTAAAATAATATAAGGAAAAAAGGTTAGGAAAATTATTACCTAGAGCTTTACTTTAGATTAAACCTACGGTCTTCTTTTTCTTCTTTATCTCTTTATCTTTACGAGTTTTTTAATTTATAAATATTTTATTTTAAACGGTTAAACGCGTAGACTTTCTTTTATTAGGTACTTTAAGATCTTCGAGCTTTAATTAATTAATCTATATTAAGACTTTCGAATTATAGTTAATATTAACTCGTATTTTAGTAGAACGCGTAGGTTCTTTATCTAATAAACTCGTAACGGAATCCGGCTCTTTTTATTTAATACCTAGCTTTTACTATTTAACTATATACTCGGTCTCCGTAATAAAGTATTATTTATATAGTAGAGTACGATGTTTCCCCTTATAGTACGAATAGAATTAATTTTAGTCTAAGTAAGGAAGATAAAATAAATAATTAATAAATGGATTATATTAATATTAATAGTTATTATCGGGTAGATTATATTTATTAGGTTTAGGCGGACTCGTATATAAAACTATATTTAGAGCCGTTATAATTAAAGTAACTAATAGCGGGTTACTTATATAGTTATATATATTAATTCTAGGTTTTTCCGGATTATAGTATATTATAGATTCTTTATTATATATAAAATCGTCGAATACGAACCTATCTAAAGGAATATCCGAGCGATACTATAATTTATAAGAATAATTAATATTTTTATCCTAATCTTTATATTAATAACCTTACCTATTTAATATCTTTATATATATTTACTTAGGAGCTATTATATTGGATAGTTTATAGAGGAGGCGTTTCCTATATTTTATAGCTTTAATTAATACTATTTATCCTAGACTTTACCCTAGTAACTTTACTATAATATTATCTAGCGATTAAATAGCTTCGGTTTAGGTAGGTAGTAGAGAAGCTATTAATTATAATCTATATATAATATTAATACTATTTATCCTAATCTTTATTCTAAGGACTTTACTAGGTTAAAATCGGGTAATCTTTTAAGAGAAGACCTTACGTATAATATTAAAAGATATAATAATAGTAAGTATTACGATAGCTAGGCGTTTTATTAATAAATTCCTTAATTATATTTAATTTCACCTTATTTATAACGACGAAAGAATTAGGGGATATAGAGAAGAAAGCGCCTATATCGGTCGTTAGAAGCTAATTATACTAATCTATATACTAATAAATATACTACGTCTTATTTTCGATTAATTAAAGATTCTTAGAGTAGTATTATTAATATAGTTTAGATATTAGGGTAAGGTTAAGGTATAAGGTAAATAGGATAATAAGATCTATAGCGTTAAAAGCGGGATTCTAAATTAACGCCGTTATTATTTATTTCTAGTCGATTAATAAAATATTTTATACCTACGGTATAGACTTCTATCTTAATCTAGTAAACTATAGAAACTAATAAAGTTATTTATTAATTTTCATATATACCTAATTTAAATAACTTAATTTATAAGAAAATCGTAAATTAAAAATTTATAGCTCGAAGAAAAACTATACTAGATTACTAGGTATAAAGATTAGAATAAAGATAATAACCTCTTAAACTATATATATATCTTATAATATATCTTTAGTTAATAGATATACTCTTTAACCGTTATATAAAATATATATCCTTTGGGGCTAAAGTAATCCGTTTATTATAAATCGTATAAAGATTAAATACTATAATCGAAGTTAATTATTATATCGGTAGAGATAATTTATAACTTATTTATAAACTCCTCGATTAATATCGCTTTTACGGCTTTTTATAACGCGTTTAGCGCCGTAGATTAAATCCGAAAATAACGTTTATATAACGTATATATAATTTCGCGGATAAGGCGCGTAAAGGATAATTTCGGGATTAAAAGGTCGGTTATTTATTAAAGAAACCTAATTTCTTATAAAGTAACGATTAATAAACTTAACGAATTCGAGTTTAATATAAAGAAATCTTATTTATTACTATTCTTTAATCGTTTATTTTATACCGCGACTTTCTTTACGTCGGTAAATCGAAAACCGGCTCTAGCGGCTCGGGGTCATTAAGTAAGCTACCTCGGGCGCCTAAGGTAAACTCGGGGCGCCCGAACGACCCCGAGCGCCCGTCGAGCGCCCGCCGAGTACCCTTCGAGCGTTAAATCGCTCGACGGGCGCTCGACGGGCGCCTAAGGCCGTTATAAAATATATATCGGGCTCTTAACAAGCGTAATTTAAACCCGGAGCTTTAAGGGCCCTAGCCTTAGAAAATTACGTAATTTACTACCTAAAATTTTAATATTCTATAATCGCCTTTATCGACGGTAGCGACCCCCCGGAACTACCTTTAACGCTAGCAAGTTTTAATCCCCGGAATCGATCGATTTAGGCGAAATCCTCGCGGGGGTAATACGTAGGCCATACGCCAAGGTATACGTTAGGGGTTTATGGGTACGATAGTAATAATTAGGGGGTAGCGATAGCGACAGGACTATAAAATACGTTATAGCTATAAATAGAATAGAGCTATAGCTATAAATAAAATAGGGCCATAGCTATAAATAGGGGCTATAAACGGGGGTCTAAAGTTAATAGCGTACCCCTAATTTAATACCCGTTAATAGCGGTTTTAGGTTTACTCGGTATACGCCCGAGTAGCCTTAGGCCCCTTAGCTATATACCTCGGGCGCCTATCGAGTCGGTAGATAAATATCGCGTTTAAGGCTCCTAGGGCGCCCGTCGAGCGCCCTAAACCATAATCGAGCCACTTTTCGTTTTACCGACGTACCCGAGTTTTTTTAGGAGGAATTTTATATATATTAGGTACTTTTCTTACTATCTTTAGACTCCGCCGGTTAACAAGGGATTAAAAGCCTCGACTAGTTATCGCGGTATTATATAAACCGTTAAGAAGTTTAATATTAATATTAACTATATTTTCTATAATAATAAAAGGTATAATTATAAATATTAGTTAATAAGGATTTAGTTAAGTTTCGGTAGGAATTTACGAAAAAGAGTATAGATATCGGATAAACACGTATTTATAATTACTATAACGGGTAGCCTAACCTATTATATATAAAAGAGTTATAGATCTACTTTATTATTATATTTTATTAGATACTTTTATCGTAAAGTATTCCTCGGCTATAAAACGTAGTTTACCTAGATAAACTATATAATTATAATATAACTATTAAATCCTTTTACTTTTCTACTCTCTTTATTTATCCGTATAATTCGTATTTAGAATATTTTAAAGTAATAGTTTCGCCCTAAAGAGCTTTATATATAACTAGTATTTTTCTCCTCTTAATATAATACCCCGGGATACCTCGTTTACGGTAAAGGTTTCTACCGAACGTTTTATAATTAAAGGTAGCGACTACCGTTATTATATATATAAAGTAGAAATAGTTATCGACTTCCTCGTATAATTTTATTTATAGTAGTAGTATTATAACTAAAAGAGGAAATATAAAACTAATAAAATAAAGAACTAGATATTTAATTTCTTATAAACCTTATAAAAATTAACTCCGGAGTAGGAGTATTTCGACTATAATATTATAATAAATACTAGGGAGCCGAGGAATATTTATAAAAGATATAACTATACGGTATTAAGGATTAATACTATAAATAGTATAAAAACGTACCTCGAATTAGGGAAATATAAAAGGAAAGTTTTAATATATAAAATAAAACCGATTTAAAATATACTCTTATTTAAAGACTAGATATATTATTATCCTTTTAGATAATAAGTATAAAGATTAATATAAATTCTTAATTATATAATTTAGAGGACTAAAAGAAAGGTTAATATATTAAAATTTAACGACTAGGAGGTAACTAAAGAGGACTTCTTTAAATTATTCGTATAAATAATTATCGGGCTTAAACTCTCTTTACGATTTATTAATAATATCGATTTATAACGAGTATTTAAATATATTAATACTTAATTTACTCTCTCTTCTATATTAATAATTAAAAACTATATAATAAAGAAGTATTAAAAGATTTAACTTCTTCTCCTTTAGAATTTATTTAACGACGGTATTAAAGTTATTTTTATACTAGATTTATAGTCTTCTAAAAACCGGCAGAGCTATATAATTATAAATATATACTTCATCGACTAGCGATAATAATATTACGAGGTACTTTTAACTTTTAAATTTATAAAAGGTAAATATAATAATAGAAGTCTAGTTAGGTACCTAAATATTATTATCCGTCGTTATAATTTAGAGGACCGTATTATATCGATTATTATAAATAACGCCTCTAATAATACTATAATATATTAATTACTCGAGACGATATCCGTAGAGGAGAGTATATAGTTTATAATTATAAAAAAGGAATTTAAATACGAGCTTCGCGAAGTTTATAACGAATTAGGCTTTCTTACGAATACTAGAATTTATCGCGTCCCGTATTTTTCTTATATTATTTAACTAGGCTTAAAGGAACTTCTTAATATTATTAAGATTTTATTAATAAATAAAGATTTTTAGAAGGATTAAAACGAAAAAATAAATAAATAGGAGTTTTCTAATATAAGAAAAGAACCTAGGATCCTATTTATTTTTATAAAAGTACGTATTCTTAATTTTATATTAATCTTTATATCTACTTTTATTTATTTATTAAATTTAGAGTATATAGATTCGTAAAGCCTCTACCTATTTTAATAAAAGTAATTAACGGCGCGAGCGCTTTTAAGATATCTAAAAAAGGCTTAATAACGAGAAATATTAATCGGCTAGGTTAATTTAGGGATAAAGAATATATAATAAAAAATACCCAAACGAATTTATTACGTTAAAGCTCTTCTAGGATATAGTAATTAAATAGGACTTAATATATTATATATTAATCCGGGCCCGAAAATTAAGGCCGGTATTAAAAGAGTTTTTTCGCGAGTAAAGAGAGTAGTTATAAATAAATAATAACGAATAAATTTAAGTAGATTACTTTATCGAGTTTAATAAACCGTTTTATTAATATACGTAAACGATTAATACCTTATATACGCCGATTATTTATATAATCTTTTCGGTCTATAATACTCTCTTTAATTATTTTAAGAATAAGGAGAAAAAACTTAAAATTAAAAATATAAATTAGAAAAGGTTTATATTAATAGGTTTAAAGAAGATTTAGGTTAAACTGAAATAATATTATTCTTAAACCTAATTAATTTTAAGTGGTTTATATAATATAATAACTCTTTTAAACCTTATTAAAAAGGCGATTATATTCTAGGGTTAAGATTAGAATAAAGAGATTAATAAAGAGTAAAAGGATTACTATTAGGAATAATTTAAGGAGTAGTTTAATTAGCGTATATTTATTATTAATTAAGAGAAAGTATACGTTAAAAGAGATATCGGTATAAATACTCTTAAACGTTTTATTAAGGGTAAAAAGAAGACGTCGATTCCGAAGAGTCGGAGTAATAAATTTTAAAGCTACTACGAAACGAGTAAATCTACTATTTATATTAATCTTTATACTAATAATTATATCGGCTAATCTAATATAGGATTTAATAATAAAAATAAATCTATACTCGATAAATAAAAAGAAATTTCGTTATATTATAATTATCTCTTTTATACCGCCCGTAATATTCTAGTTATACCTTCTACGGGGGTTAAATACGAGCGAGTATTTAATATTATTAATTAATTATATTTAGCCTAAAAGTCTTATAGCCCGGAAACCTTCTCGGTTTTAATAATCCTTAATCGCTTCTAATTTAAAAAGAACGAAATAATAATATTATAATAAAACCTAGATTAGGAAGAGATAATAATATTTAAAGAATACGAAGTAGAGGTAAAAAGACGGGAAAAGGATATAATAAAGAGCGAGGACGAAGATTTAATTAATAATATAAATAAGGGCTAATCTAATAACTTTATAGAAAAAGAATTTAAAGAATCTTTTAAAACTCCTATTATTAATCTAGCTTATAAAGAAAGAAGAGTTAAAGAATATAATTTTAATCCTTAAATAAGACCTCCTATAATAATACCGTAAATAGAATATTAATATTATAAATAAACTCGAGAAGGCGTAAAAGATAAATTTATAAATTTATAAACGAGATTTTCCGAGTATATAATAAACTAGAGTTTTTCGAAACGCTTATATTCGACCTAAAACTCTACGTTAAAAGATTTAATAATAAAGAAGAAATCGAATATAGGATTATTCTTATAAATAATATCTAGGCCTTATATAATAATTAAACGTCTAGACTATAATAATTTAAAGTCTATATAAGGAAATAAATCTTAATAACCGATTTTATTAAAATTAGTTAAAGAGGCTAGACTTTTCTAAAAATCTTTATAAAGTAATAGAAATATAGGTAGGACTCTAAAGGATAAAAGGAGATAAAATAGGAGCTAGAATTATAATTAATAACAAAATATAAATAAGATTAATATAAAGATTAGTATAATAATAATAAGAGCCATTATATTAATGAATTCTCGGATATTTTAGTACACTAGTTATAAATATTAATCTAGGTAGTTAGTCGTATCTAATAGAAATATATCTAGGAATCTAAACGAATTTATTATCTCCTTCTAATCTCGGGGTGGCTTCGTAAACTCCTTAAACTAAATAATTCGTTCTAGCTCTTTTTCGAGCTTCTTATATTTACTAGATTTCTAAAATACCTTTACCCTCTTTATTATCTCGGTATACTCCGGTTTAAAAAGTATCTCGAATACTTTTTTTACGCCTTCCCCGTCTTTATCTAATATTTATCTATATTTAATAAAATCGTAATTATTAGGCTATAACTAATTAGGTCCTAGTATCGTAACCTATTTATAATTATCCTCGTCTAACGCCGCGTACCTATTTATTCCTCGGATATCCTATTAATTTCCGTTAAATAATTTATAAATCTTTAGATTTATAATAAACTAAGAGGCTGTATTACGTTATAATACGCGCTCGAGTTTATTAAAGACTTTATTAAATCGTAGTAAATATTCCTATAACCCTTTACGTATACGTTAACCTATAATTAATATTAAATAATATATAGATTAATATAAAAATATACTAGATAGTTATTTCTTCGTATATATAAGAACCCTATATATTTATATTTCTTTAGCGAATATTTATCGTAGTATTTAATCTTCGTTTATAGCGATTTAAATATTATAATCTAGTATCTTCGATAATTACTATAAATTACTCGTACTATACTTTATTAGCCTAATATAAATAAAGCCTTAATAATATCCTTTTAATTTTCTTTTTCGGTATTACTCTCGATATTATAATTTTCCTTATCGTCTATTTTCTATCGAACTTAAAGTATATAATCTATTAACTTTAACGAATTTTCTAAATTCTTTAAGGGCTCTTTATTTATTTAATTTAGGTCTTTATTATTATCGATAATTATCTCTCTACCTAAAGACGCGCCGACGGTTTTTATAATAACGCGGGTATATTTACCCTGAAAAACTTTATTACGTATTAATCCCGTTTAACTAGTATAATATAGATTAATATAAAGATTAATATATACTTTTTATTAATAGTATTAATCTTCGCCTATTAAGTTATTCTTTATTAATTTATAATTAATAGATCTAATTATCCTTTATTACACGTTAAAGCCTTTTCTACTCGTCGAATCATTTTTTAATTAATAATTTTAACTAGCTCTATTTTAAGCTCTTCTATAGAACGATTTACTAAACGATTTCTTAATTTAACCGTATTAAAGTTTTTATTTAATTTTACTTCGGCCTTTTTTTTCCTTTATTTATTAGGTAGATAACCCCGATTATCTCGTCTTAGATTAAATATAAATAAGGGCTAGCCCGAGGCTTATTTCTCTTCGTCGGCTAAATAATAGTTAGCGATATATATAATATATTAATCTATTCTATTACTTATTATTCGGTATTAAGTCTAATTAATATCTAGATATAGGCTAGTCCTAGGTTCCTTAATCTTTTAACTTAATTATAAAACGATTAATAAAAATTATTTTATATTATCCTTTCTTATTATTTATTATATAATATTATAATAATATTTATAATAAGTTTTAATTAAAGAGACTAGTTCTTTTAAATATATTAATCTTTATACCCCTTAGATTCTAATATAGATCTGTTTTCTTATTTAATTATTATAAAGAGGGGGAATTCCGCGATAGAGTAGCTACTAAATAATACTAGGTATAAAGATAAATATAATTATAAGAAGTTCGGTAACGAAAAAGCCGGATATTAAGATATCCAAGTAACTTAACGAGTTTATTAATTAAATAAATAATTAGTAAAATCTAGAAGTAAAAGGAAAATATAAGTGATTTAGAAGTAGGTTATTAGCGCCGTACTAGTAGCTACTATAACGTTATATAATATGAATAATCTTAGTTATCCTAGAAAATTATAATTATTAAGTCGAAGATTTACTAGGATTTAGTATACCTAATATTAATAAATATAATCTAGTTACTCTATTATATTTATATATATTTAATATAATTAGTTTATTAAATCTTCGTAAATAAATAAATAAGTATATTGAAATATTTAGTATATCTAATGAAAGTATTTAGAAATATACTAGACCGCCTAGTATAACCCGCGGTTAAGATAAAGATTAGTATAATTAGAGTATATATTAAGACCGCGCGTTAATAGGCTATAATATTAGCCTTATAAAGAGGGTAGGGAAGGGAATAATAAAGAATCCCTTCTCTTCTCTACTCCGGGGAAGGGAATTACCGAGTCTTCGTTCCCTTCTTTTCTCTTCCCCCATTCCCTTCCTTATCTAACGAAGGGAAGGGATTCCCTACTCTATTCCGTAGCGTAATTAATAATAGTATCCGTACTAGAATAATAAAGAGTATATATAAAAAATTATTTAAATCTTATTATTTTTATAAAATATAAGAATCTTCTTAACTTTATTATTATTAAATAGTTAAATCGAAGATTTTCTATACCCTAGGAAAAGATAACGGTCGCGTCGATATATTTAATAAGCGAGAAGATTATATAGATTATAAAGACGTAGTATTATAACTAGTTCTTATTTAATAATAAAATAGATCGCTAGTTCTAATACGATAACTAGCGGCGATATTATATATCTTTATTCCCGAGATTATTAATAGTATCTAGAAGGAATATAAAAATAAAACCTTAATTAAAATATTAGAAAGTTAGTAATTATAAACTAAATTATTAGAATATAATAAAAAGACTTATCTTCCTAAAGAATATCTTAAAGAGATTATTCGCGATTATTATAATAATCTAGTTTAAAGATACCCTAGAGTTATTAAAATTATAAAGTTTATTTATAAAGAGTATAACGCGCTAGGACTATAATCGCACGTTAAAAAGTATATTAAAGTATATATCGAATACTAGTAGAATAAATCTACGAGGTATATTAAATACGGATAAATTTAATTCGCTCTAATATTAGAAATACCTTAAGACGACGTTATTATAGATTTCGTTATTAAATTACCGAGACTAAAAGACCCTATTATAGTAGAGGCTTCTAACTATATAATAATAATCTATAAGAAATTTAATAAATATATTATAATAATATTAATTAAAGAAATATATAAAGTAGAATAAATCGCCTTTATATTACTAGATTAATTAATTAAGAATTATAGTATCTCTAAATTAATTATTTCTAACCGAGATGAAATATTTACCTCTAACTACTAGAAGATACTAATTAATACTATTAGAACCAAGTTACGTATATTAACTATATATTATTTATAGATAAATAGATAAATAAAGCGGATAAACTAAACGATAAAATATATTTACGATATTACGTTAATAAAAACTATAATAATTAGGTAAGGCTTTTATTTATAGAAAGTAGTGGTATTTAATAACGATTAATTTAATATAATAAAATTTATATTATTCTTCGCGAATTACGATAAATATATTAATATATTTCTTAAATTTAAATAAGAATTAAACGCCTAAAAGGCCTTAATTTATATAATTAATATAAAGACTTTATATTAAAATATATAAACCTAAATTAATCTAATAAATATTCGAATAAATATTCGAATAAAAAAGATAATAAATAAATATCGAAAAAAGTATTCTTAATTAAGAAAGGGAATAAAGTATATTTTCTAATAAAAAATATAAAAAGTAAAAGACTAAATAAGAAACTAGATTATATTAAAATCGGACTATTTTCGATTAAAGAGAATAAAGAATTAATCGACTACGAATTAAATCTTCTAGCCGATATTAAAATATTATTACAATCTTGGCGTAGGATTAATTAAACCCGCGATAAAAGTAATTATAGTTATAATTATAATACTAGTCGAGCGACTATTTATAGTAATTCTTAATAATTATACTATTATAAAAGATTACAAAGATCTTAATATAATTTCCTTCTATTATATAAATAATATATTTTTAAATAAATAAAAGTTTCGTATTTAACTTCCCTTAAAGCTTTTAATTATAAATTCTAAATATAAATATTTATTAAATTATTAATCAAGTTTATTAAATTTGTCTAGTTATATTTAATTATTTATATAAAGCCTATTATTTATTAATCCTTAATACTCCTCTTTAAAAGAATTAATCTAGATTCTATTAATATTATATTAAAATATTAAACGGAGAGCCTTAATATTTTAAATACTTTTAGGATAAATATTTTAAAATTATAAAGAACCTTAATTTTAAATATCTAAAACGATATTAAAAGACGTGATATTATAGAAGATAAGAATTATATTAAAGTAGCCCGCCTAGACTAGTATTATAAATAACGTAAAAAACTTAATAATTAATTAATTTAATTTTAATTATTCTTCGCCTTTAATAAGAAGATAATATTAATTAATAAATAAATAACTTTTATTATTATTTATATAAAAGGCGATACGTAGAAATAAATTAAATTATTTTTAAAATATTATATAAAAGGTTTAGACGACTCCGATAATTTAAATATAAAATTATATATTAGTAAATCCGGAAAAATAGTTCTGTAAAATCGCTACTTAATCGGTGTAAAATATATATTTTGTAGTCTTAGTAAATCTTAATACTAAGATTTTTAAATTAGAGTTAAGGTCTACGCGGGAGCGCTAAACTTTATTCTAAAAATAACTCTATAACCCTATAAGATAATACTAGTAAGAATTTAGTTAAAAATTCGGAATCTAGATTAAAAATAGATTTAGTTATATATTCATATTCTTATATAAGGGCCCTAGTCTAGATACTTTTAAAAGTTAAAGTCAAAAAAAAAAGTTATTAAATCGGTATAATATCGCTAGTCATCGGTAAAGCGGGAGACTATACGAGAAGAGTCGAGGTGCTAAATACGTATTTTCCGACTTTTCGCGGAAAAATAATAAAAAGAGAACGTTATTTAAAAAAAAAAAAAAATTATTATTTTAAAAGAAAAACCTAAAAATAGTAACTTCGGATTTAAGATTTTAAATCCGTAATTTTCTACTAGCGTCGGGTAGCTTATTAAGGCTATATAAAGCGCTATAATTATACTAGTCTAATTTAGATTTTAAATTACGTCGATTCACGAAAATTATATACGCGCGTAATACCCCCTTAAGCTAGCGCGGTATTATAGATTATATAATTTATTTATTACTATATATATCTAATTATTCACCGGTACTATTTAGACTAGCTTATTCCTATTTATTTGAAATTATTCAAAATGAGTCGAGGTACTAAATGCGTATTTAGTAACTTTAGACGAAAGTAGATATTATTTTAATCTCTGGGGCTAGGACATAAGCTAAATAGATCTGAGTGTATTTTCCGCCTTTTTCGGTAGAATACTAGCTCACCGCTTTACCGATATATTTAATCGGTATATAATGTATTTAGAATACGGGATATAAATAGATACGTATTTCTAGTATTTTATATAATTTCGGTATAAAATACGCAAAAATCGGGGTTTCCGGAGTTACCGATATAAATAAAGAATTTCTCTCGCTTCTAAATTAAGATTCGTTATATATTTAGACTTTCTAATAAAAGTAATATAATAATTCGTATTATTTAATATTTAATATAGCGGAAATTAGTATCCGATTACTCGGTACGATTTTAATACTATATAATATTAACGGATTAAAACGATACTATCTTTATAACGATATATCGACGAGGAATTAAGAATAGTATTAAAGATAAATTTATATTAATAAAAACTAGTATTAAGGACCTCGATATATTTATAAAATAAATAATTAAGATCGATAATAAATTATACGAATATATAATAAAGAAATACTATAACGGAGGAATTAACGGATAAAGGCGTTTAGGAGTTTACGATAATAAATATAATTCGGTTAATTATTACTACCGCGAGAAACTTAACCCGTATAATTATATATTAATAAAACTCGATTTCATAAAGAAGGGATCTACGAAAGAATTTTAGAAAAAGAGTAAATAATAATATAAAGGAAAGAAAATAATAAATTATTATAATTATAATAAACCGAGTTATATCGCTAGGAATTATTATTCGAAAAATATAATAAATCGATAGTAATTAGATATATTTAAGAAGGAGATACCGGATAATATAATCGAATCCCTTAAAAATCTAATATAGGACGATACTCGATTTAATAATTTATTAAAGAAGTAGAGGAGTAGAGGAGTATCGAAGAAGAAATTATTTAAAGAATTTAAAAAGTCGAAGAATTAGATAATAATAATAATAAAACTCTAAAGGAGGATTTAAAGGAAAGATAAAAATAGAAATAAAATATAATAAATTTTAAAAAATAACTTTAAATAATAAATTACTTTAATAATTTTAGAACCTAATTTATTATATTAAAAGAAAAACCCGAGGAATAAAAAAAGGAAAAAAGATAACCCTCTAGAATATATTATATATATAATAAGTATTACCTACGTTATAGAGAGATATACTAATTAATATATTTAAACGAATATTATAAATATTATTATAATAGTTTAAGAGAGCGAAAATATATTATAAAACTAGAATATAATTATAATTAATAGAATAACTACGTTAGAAATAATTATTTATAATATTTAATTAATAAAAAGGAAAACTAAATCTTCCTAGATTACGATAAAAACTAATAATTATAATTACGAAACTAAATAAAATATAGTAAAAAATAGAAATACTATAACTAAAGCGAATAATATTATTATATAATCGAAGGGTATAAAAGATACTTCGAGTCTAAAGAGTATTACGGATTCCTATTTTCGTCGGGAAAAAACTAGTTCCTTATATTAAAGAGAAATATAAAGAGATTAATATATTAACTTTAAAATAATATTTATATTTAACTTAATATAGTATATATATAGAAATACTGGTAAAAGTTAACGGATATAAAGTCGTTATAATAATAGATTTAGGAGTAACTAGAAACTCTATATTTTAGATAACAACTCGGGTAATTAACCTACTAACTCGAAAAAGAAAGAATAATATAAACTTTAATTAACCGACGAGTTAAAGTTATCAATAAAAAGAGTAAATAAGGAAATATTCCCGTTATAAATTATTATTTAACGTTATTATAAGGAGATTACTTTCGATATAATAAAAATAATTATTTATTATATTATTCTAGGAATACCTTAATTAAAGAAATATAATTTAATAATTAATTAAAAAGAAGAAGTATTTATATTTCCGCGTATTAAAGACGTCGTTAATATAATATTTATATATTTATAAAAGATGGTTATAAATAAAAAATCGAATCGTAACCCGGTCGAAGTTAATAATATTTTATCTTCGAATAAAAATAACTTTATACGAGGATCCGATTTAAGATATATTAATTAAAGAGGTTAATAAGGCGAATAAATTAAAGTTTTTAAAAATAAAAACGAACCTCCTAATATTCCTAAAAAGTATTAATAATAAAGTACCTTTTTTAGGAAGAGATAATTATAAAAGTATTATTTAAATATTAGTCGTAGGATTATAAAATCGAACTCGAATTAAATAAATAACCGATATTTAGATTTATTTATACTTTATTGAAAAAAAGGGGTCGGAGTATTTCGCGGGTATATCGACGAGAGTCTTAAGAAAGAATTTATTCGAGAATCTAAATTATTAATAAATTATTTAATCCTCTTTATAATAAAAAAGGATAAAAGTTTACAATTATATATAAACTACCGAAAATTAAATAATATTATAATAAAGAATTAGTACCCTCTACTAAATATTAATAAATTATAGGACCGGTTTATAATAATAAAAATCTTTATATAACTAGATCTTCGAGGCGCGTATAATTTAATTTAAATAAAAAAAGGCGAGGAATAAAAGATTACCTTTAAAACTAGATACGGTTATTACGAATATTTGATAATATTCTTCGGATTTACTAACGTACTAGTAATTTATTAAATATTAATTAATAATATTATACGATTATATTTAAATATAACGGTAATTATATACCTCGATAATATCTTGATCTACTTTATTAATAAGGAAGAATATATTTAATATATATAGGATATCCTAATTTATAATTAATATTAAAGATATTTATATAAGCCCCGATAAAATTAAGAGTATTAAAGAATAGTTTATACTATATAATATTAAAATAATATAAAGTTTCTTATGATTTATAAATTTTAATAAAAGATTTATTAAAAAGTACTCTAAAAAGGCTTTATTACTAATAAATTTTATAAAAAAGAATATCGCTTTTTAATAAAAGAGAGAATAATAATAATTTTTTAAAATACTTAAAGAGGCCTATAAGAAACCGCCGGTATTATATTCCTTTTAAAATAATAAACTAGCTCGAATTAAAACCGATATTTTAAATTTAATAATAGACGCTTATATACTTTAATAGAAAAATAATAAATAATACCCTATTATATATTATTCCAAGAAAATATTATTAGTAGAATAGAATTATAATATTTATAATAAAGAATTATTAATAGTAATATCCTTACTAGAATAATAAAGGGTATACGTAGAAAATTACTCGAATCTTATTATCTTTATAAATCATAAGAATCTTCTTAATTTTACGACGATAAAATAGTTAAATCGAAGATAAGTTAGATAATCAAAATTATAAGGATAATATAAATTCAAGATCTTCTATACCCTAGGAAAGGATAACGATCGTACCGATATATTTAATAAATAAGAAGATTATATAGAGGATAAAGACGTAATAATATAACTAGTCTTTATTTAATAATAAAATGAATCGCTAGTCCTACTATAATAATTAATAATAATACTATATATCTTTATTCCCGGAATTATTAATAATATTCGGAAGAATTATAAAAACAATACCTTAATAGGGACGCTAAGAAATTAATAACTAAAAACTAAACTATTAAAATATAATAAGAAAACTTATCTTTTTAAAGGATATTTCAAAGAAATTATCCGCGATTATTATAATAACCTAGTTTAAGGATATCTTAAAGTTACTAAAATTATAAAACTTATTTATAAAAAATACGACGCGCTAGGATTAGAGTTATATATCGAAAAATATATTGAAAATATATCGAATATTAATAGAATAAGTTTATAAAGTATATTAAATATAATTAAATCTAATTCGCCTAGGTATTAAAGATACTATAAAATAATATTGTAATAGACTTCGTTATTAAATTATTAAAATCGAAAAATCCTATTATAATAAAGGCCTTTAACTCTATTATAATAAGTTATAATAAATTTAATAAATACGTTATAATAATATTAATTAAGAAGATTTATAAAGTAGAATAAATTAATTTATATTACTAGATTAATTAATTAAGAATTACGGGATACCTAAATTAATTACCTTTAACCGGGATAAATAATTCACTTCCAACTACTAAAAAATACTAATAAATACTATCGGAACCAAATTAAAAATATTAACTATATATTATTTATAAATAGATAAGTAAATAAAGCGGACGAACTAAACGATAAAGATATAATTACGATATTACGTTAATAAGAAGTAGAATAATTAAGTAAGACTTTTATTTATAATTTAATTAATATTTAATAATAACTAGTCTAATATAATAAAACTTATATTATTCTTCGCGAATTATAATAAATATATTAATATATTTACTAAACTTAAATAAAGATTAAATGTATAAAGAGCCTTAGTTTATATAACTAATATAAAGATATTATATTAAGATATATAATCCTAGATTAATTAAATTTATACTCGGACTAAAAGAATAGTAGATAAATATCGAAAAAAGTATCCTTAGTTAAAGAAGGGGGATAAAATATATCTTTTAATAAAAAAAATAAAAAGTAAAAGACCGAGTAAGAAATTAAATTATATTAAAATTAGATTGTTTTCGATTAAGAAGAGTAAAGGACTAGTTAATTATAAACTAAATCTTCTAGCCGACGTTAAAATATATTTAATATTCTATATCTCTTTATTAAAATTAATAAATTCTATAATACCTTTATAAAAGACCTTTTATTTTTATATAAAAAAAGAAATAAAATTCGAGGTCGAGGAAATTCTAGGATTCGATTATATAAATTAGAAATACCTTATTAAATAAAAAGACTATAACGAGGTAGAAAATATATAAGAATTTAATATTAATTTTATAAAATATTAATAACTCTTTACGGAGTTCCGTTAATATTAAAAAAGGAATAAATAATACCTAATTAATTAAAATCGAGGGATAACTCGAAGAGCTCGGATAAAATATTAAATAAGAGATCGTTAAAAATAATAATATTAACGGTATTAATTACTTATTTATTTAATTCTAGCTCTTTAATATTTTAAAACTCTCGTTTTATTAATCTTTCCTTCTCCGCCTCTATTTTATTATATTAAGATTATAAACGAATAAACTTCGCTTATATAACTTTTATTTTAAATTATAAATCCTTCCTCGTTTTTTCTATACGACGTATCTCCTCCGGTAATATTATAAGGTCGTATTTCCTATCGTTATATATATACCGAGTATACCGGTTTAACCTAGGATTAATTTTATATTCTTTAAAATTTAATATATAATTCTTATATAAATATATAACTATAATAAAAAGAGTTAAAATAAACTCTTTACGATTAATAATAAAAAACTTAAATCTCTCGATTCAACGGGGAGGTATTAGAAAGAATAATTTAATTTCCGAGGATAAAAGTCGGAGGGGGGGGGTTAATATTACGATTTTAATATAAAATTAATTAAACCCGCGATAAAGGTAACTACGATTATAATCGTAATATTAATTAAGCGACTATTTATAGTAGTTTTTAATAATTATATTATTATAAAAAATTATAAAGGTCTTAATACGATTTTCTTTTATTATATAAATAACGTATTTTTAAATAAATAAGAGCTTCGTATTTAACTTCCCTTAAGACTTTTAATTATAAATTCTAAATATAAATATTTATTAAATTATTAATCAAGTTTATTAAATTTATCTGTTTTTATTTAATTACTTATACGAAGCCTATTATTTACTAATTCTTAATACTCCTCTCCAAGAGAACTAACCTAGGTCTTATCGATATTATATTAAAGTATTGAACGAAGAGTCTTAATAAATATATCCGGTATTTTATATCTTTTTACTAGAGCTAGCGGACTTCATATTACTTTTATAAAATATATTTCGTTTTTAAATTAAAGAAGAAACGGAATTCGAGGTCGAAAGAATTTTAAAATAATAAAATTAGGACTACTTTATTAAATAAAAAGAATATAATAAATTAGAGAATATTTAGAAGTTATTTATTAATCTTGTTAATTATTAGGAACTCTTATAAGAGTTTTAGAAATAGAAATTTAATTAAGTTAATTAAAGGTCCTAAAAGAGAACGCGCTAGAATTAAAAAACTTTTCGATACTAGAGGTATCGACGATAATATACTCTATTTTATTAAATTTCTTAAATTCTTTTAAATACTCTAACTCCTTTATATTTATAAAATCTTTATCGAATATCTTTTATTTATACTCCTTTAGGAATTTCTTTTATTAATAAAATCTTTTTAACTTCGTATCTTTTTAATAAATAATTTCGTTCGCCGCGGTAACGACCTCGTTGATTATTTCTTATATAATTTTAATTATTTCTTTTTTAACTTTAAGTACTTTAGAGCCTTATTAATATTTAAGAAATTAATAACCAGTTCTAAAAACTCGTATTTTTTCCCAGTTTTAATATACTCCCTATATTTCTTCGATAAATAGAATAATCGATATTCTATTTAATATATCGCGTAGCGCGTATAAATAACTATAGTTATAATATTAATAAAAACGATTTATTCCTATAAATTATTACGGTATTTTATTTAACGAGAAGATATAAGATTATTTTTAAAAATAAAAAAGATTAGAAAAGAGAGGTAATATTATAAATTAAAATTCTTTTCGAACCTTAATATATTGAATATATTTAATAAACTAAGGAATTATTTATTACTCGATATAATATATAGGTTAATAAATAGAGTAAATATTTAATTATTTAATTATTTAATAAGAGAATAAATAAATAAGTCGATAAATAATAAAATTTTATTTCTTTATATAAATTACGTATTTTTCTAGTAGATACGGTGTGGAATAGGGAAGGGAATCGGTCTTTTTTACTCTATTCCCTTCCCTTCTTTAGGGAAGGGAATTTTTTTTATATTAATATTTATCCTAATTTTTTAAATTCTCTTCCTCGATTTTCGAAAAAGTCAAAATTCCCTTCCCTGTTCCGCAGCGTACTAGTAGATAAGAACTTCGTATTTAACTTCCCTTAAAATTTATAATTATAAATTCTAAATATAGACGTTTATTAAATTATTAATTAAATTTATTAAATTTATTTAGTTATATTTAATTATTTATATAAAAACTATTATCTATTAATCTTTAATACTCTTTTCTAAGAGTATTAACCTAGGTCCTATCGACGTTATATTAAGGTATTGAACGGAGAAGTTTTAATAGTATTTTATATTTATCTAAAAATATAAATTCTACTATTTACTATAACTTATCTATTCTTTATCTAATTCTTGAAATTTATAAGTTATTATAATTTTAATAACCGCCTCTATCTTTTATTTGTATAATTTATCTAGCTAAGAGTTATGAGTACTATTATAAATCTTACATTAGGTGTGTGTGGTATGGATCTATTATGCCAAGAAGTCGCAACGATTTTGCACACGCTAAATTGCCAAGAATTATCATTGATTTTGCACACGCTAAATCAAAGGGTTATAAAATCAGATAGTTTCATGCGATGTATGCGCCGCATTACCCACATCATGCGGTCACAAAAGGTGTGTTGTCAACCTCGCTTATGGAACCGATGCGTACAAAACAACTACGAGGTTCTATCAAAGGATTATCCATTGATTACATCCACGTGCGGCTGAAGGAGATTGGCCACCACTTATTGACTGGATTGGTTCGACCAACCAACATCTCGACACTAATCCATATTGTTGTTCTACACTCTTGACACAAGTAATGAAATAGGCGGACGCTTTCGCCCTTGCCGGCCCAAACAAGACGTTATACCAATGTAACGCAGTTGATGTTCGAGACCGCAATCTACTCATGTGGGAGCTGCTATTCTCATGCAAGTGGCCATCATGCGAGGGACAATAGGACGGCTCGTGTCAATCCTATGAGCCGGCTTTGTTACGACAGATAAGGCGCCGCTTGAACAGATGTCGATTTCTTGGGGCAGTAAATACCAGCTGTCTGATACTGTAATAAAACTGACTACGTAAGTTCTGAAAGAAATGTAGCAAGATACATAAGTCAGGCCTGCGAAGGTGGTTTAGCACCGTTCTGCCAGACATTCCAGATTGGTGAACGCTACATTTTGGGAAGACAATAGCATCTCAACAACCATGGACTATCTCACTTCTGCCTCTTCTTGGATGAGCTCGAATGCTACGACTTCACCGCACTCGCGATGACTCTTTGTTTCGTTGTCGCAGTAGGCCGCTCTTTTTTCTCCTCCTATACTTGTCTTGGGTCCATACCGGGGCCTTGGCTGGCCAAGCATACCAGACTATGGTTGCTTCAGGCACTTCGCTCTGAAGAATGCGCACAAAGATATCTGAAAGCTAGCGAAACGTACGGTACGAGCTATGACTATTCTGACAGCCTTGCATTCCGACCTACATGTGGTTTTTAGGTATGACCTCTGACAGAAAGCGTCTTCTGGGTCCGTTGGCACGCGTCGGACCTAATCACCTCATGACCAGCGATCCAGAGATATTCCGCCATGTCCTCGGAGCACGCTCTACTTACGAACGTGGTGGCTGGTTTGACTGCCTCAGAATTGATCCTCACCAGCCAGATTTGATAATCGAACGAGATCGAACAACCCATAACGCCTTACGTGCCCAAATGGCTGCCGGAGTAAGTCTCACTGAAAATTTTGTTGAAGACCGTCTAATGCAAGCCTACTCGTACGACGGAAAAGGCGTGGAAGGATTTGATAGTACGATAGATGAGAATCTAGACTGTTGGGTCAAGTATATCGAGGAGAACGCGCTGTGCGCTCCAGGCGCAACCAAGGAGTTCGATATAGCCCGTAGTATTCAATGGCTACTGTTTGACATGGTCTGCTGTCTCTGTTTCGGCTATCCAGTAGGGTTCGTGGAAAATTACGATGACTGCTACCACATCCAGAAAACTTTGGAAGAACGGCTTCCAATTGTGGAAAAATTTGCAGTAATGACTGGAATGAGCGTGTGGATCAAAATTATATCATACCTTCCACTTTTTCATCGTGTGCTTCCCTCCTCTCGAGACAAGGATGGACTTGGTGCAATTTTAGGGGTAAAGTTCTTTTATGCATTTTAATCCTATCCCAAACCCGTCCATAATGTCTGACTACATCTGAAGCTAGCAGAGAAGGCCGTCTACCGCTGTAATGATCCAGATTTTGAACCCCGTAAAGACCTTCTTGAGTCTTAGCTACGACATGGCTTGGACCAGAGCCAGGCCGCCTCTGAGATAACCATCGCGCTGTATGTCCGCTCTGCATTTTCCCCGTGCGACTGCTGACCTGGCGAGCTTCGCTGGTTCTGACACAACTGCAACCTCTATCCGCGCCCTGCTCCTCCATATAATCACTAATCCTTTGGTATACGCCAAAGTTCAAGCGGAGATCTACGCCGCCGTGACGAGCGGCGAGCTCTCACGCCCGTGTCTCGACCTCGAAGCTCGCGCATTAGTCTACCTGCAAGCATGCATCAAGGAAGGTCTCCGTGTCTTTCCGCCCATCACAGCGCTCCGTGAACGTGTCGTACCAAAAGGTGGAGATATCTTGCATGGCACCTTCATTCCCGGCGGTACCAACATAGGACTCAACCTGCCCGGACTCCTTATGAATGAGGTATTCCTTCCTGACCCCAAGGTCTTCCGGCCAGAGCGCTGGCTCGAAGCAGGTCCGGAGCAACTGCGGAGCATGGAGCGTGTACATGAATTGGTCTTCAATTGGGGTTTCACGCGATGCTTAGGGATCAAGCTAGCGTCTACCATGACCAGCAAATTCTTCGTCGAGGTGGGCCTCGAGAAAGCTTCGAGTAAGCTATGACCACTGACATTTGCATCTAGGTTTTCCGTCGCTGGGGTATCACTGTCACCAACCCGCAAAATCCGTGGAGCAGTCGAAGCCATGGCATATTCTACCAAAAGGATTTCCACGTGCGCATAACGCCTCATGGCAAAAGTGACACTTTGTGAAATAGGAACAAAGTATGTTTCTCCAGGAAAACCTCTTGTACGTTTCAAGGCTGCTTTAATTGTTGCTCCCATACATGCCCTATCGCTGTGCCTGACTACTGGACCGCCGGCGTCGCCCGAATAATACGCGGCTATAACCTCGGCCACTATTCAAAGAATACAAACAAAACCACAACACCATTGTACTAGCGCCATTAGGAATCGAACCTAATATGATATATATTGAAACCCAGCAAACGACTCACAACCAATAGGCGTCCGGCCCCCGGACAGGAACATTTCGGGAGATTATCCCATAGGTTTCGAACCAACACTACCGGGCGTAAGGGAACTCTAAAACCCTGCGGCCAATAGCGCAGCCAAAGAATACAAACAAAACCATAACACCATTGTACCAGCGCCATTAGGGATCGAACCCAATATGATATATATTAAAACCCAGCAAACGCTTTTCTGATATGGGGCGTGGTCTATCTAAGGAAATAGGGGGTGTTTTCTAAGGAAAAGAGGGTATCTCTGTATCACGACCCCTTTATTATCTCAATGCAATTTATGAACGGTTTATGGATTCTATGAATTTTATGCAAACCGTTCCAACTATTAGTTCCAACTAGCGACAAATTGCTAATAACTAGCGTTAACAGTTGGTAGTTGGTTTGGCCCCGAAACTGAACCAAATGTACTAAAAACTAGTGTAATTAGTTGGGTTTGGGTCAAAATCGAACTAGTTAAACTGTTGCGAACACTGACGAGAGCCATCTAATTGCAGCATAAGAGCCGGCTTACTGTAGCATAAGTACTGCAAGTTGTTGCTAAGCCGGAGAAAGAATGTTTTTGAGAAATCAGGTGGTTACCTGCAGTAGCGCCGCTAGCTAACGATACAATGGAATATTACCAACCAACTTTTTTATTAAAACGCCTAATGCATGTCGTCCCTTGATCCCGCGCACCGGTCTTGGCGTTGGTACAATCCTAGAGTACAAACATTCGATCGAAGTGGCCATCTGCCGATCCAGCCGCAGAGGTATGGGAACCTATGATGCCGTTACGAGGTGGCACTCAATAATTCTAGCTAGGTTTTTGCTGATGCTCAGCGTGCAAGCAGGTCAAAGCAGCTTCGCCACCCTCTCTGCTTAGCCCATCGTACAGATGACGCTTTGATGTCCAGTATTCACTTCGTACCTCTCTAGCCCTGCCTCTCATCAACTTGAGGCTTCGCCGCCATCATCATCAAGCCTGTCAAAAGTTATGGCGTCCATCCCTTGGGCGGACGAGCCATGGCCTCTGATCGAGACTCCGTCAAAGACAAAGAATCTTGTATGTATTGTCTACAACACTTATTCGAGATCGTTCTATGAAATACTCGCTAATCCGGCAGCAGGACGAGCATTCGTCGGTCTACATTGCGAATGAGATGGCATTCGCCCATAATGCCATGATACGCGGCATCAACAGCATCTTCAACCAAGCACCACACGTGCACAAGACTGAAGACATCGCAGATTTTCTATTCTTCGTCAGATCTTGGGCCAACTGGGTGGGCCATCATCACCATCTTGAAGAAACGTTGATGTTCTCATCCTTTGAAGAAGTCATGGACAAGCCGGGTTTTTTACAAGCAAATGTCGAGCAGCATCGCGCCTTCGAGCCTGGCCTGAAACAGCTGCAGGCCTTCGCCAATGACACCAAACCCAAAGACTACAAGTTCGAGACGTTGCAGGGCATCATCCAAGACTTTGCGAGCGGTTTTCAACAGCATCTCCATGATGAGATACCGACCCTCCTCGCCATGAGGCCTTATGACAGCGACGCCTTGCTAGAGGTCTACAAGAAGTGTGAGGCTGTTGCTGGGAAGCAGGAGAAGGTTACAATGTTTTGCACTTGCTGGTGATGCTCTCCGTTGCTGACGCAGACCTACAGACCGTCGTGCCGCCAATGGTGCTCGGACTCTGCGACAAGACATTCGAGGGCGGCAACAGTTGGCCTGTCATGCCTTGGATTGCTCCGTACATAGTTCATTACCTCTTTGGCCGCAAGCATGCTAGGTCCTGGAAGTTTCTGCCGTGCGATACGTGGAGGACGCCGCGGCCGCTGGCGTTCAATAAGTAGCAGTGGCCGTTGCTCTAGGCGTGATCACCTTTTCCCATCAATGGCTTAAGCATGGCTATGTAGCATCGAGCCTGCTGAACCGCATTGCACAAACTCCACTCAGACCTCTGCTCTCGGGTCGGAGCTAAATCAACACGGTTGAAATGTAGCACTCGTTGCCACTCTACGCGCCATATCACTCATTGTTGAAAGCCGCTCTGTAACAGCAACAGACTTTACCTATCACCAAGCCTCGCATTCCGCACCCAAATCTACTCGCCTTCAACCTATATACCTTACTTACTTCCCCCGAGCGTTTCCCCCGAGCGTGTCCCCCTCGTGCTCCGCGATCATCTTCCCGCTCCAGCCCGGTGAATGATTCACACGCAAGTCCTTTCTATCCCATCCATCTATCTAGCTTTGAACAGATACACTACTACAATATAATACACGTCAAGAAGGGTTCAGCCGGCTTGACTTTCTGCCGTTTGTTCCAACTCAGACGCCAGCGGCGCCCTGGGTCATTCCTCAGTATGAAGCGCTCCCCCCACTTCACACTTATTAAGTCGTATCTTCTTCAATCCTTTCGCTAGGGTGGTTGTAGAAGACGTTCGAGATTCAGCGTCACGGCCTCCTGCTGCGATGTTTCACTTGGGATGATTTAACTCGAATTATCGACGGATCAATCTCAGGCTGGTTGCAGGGTTGTAGCTCGGCTAGAAGGGTTTACCCCCTAACTGCTCGCACCCCCTAACCGCTCGTCCCGTAGGGCTGAAGCCCGGAAGTCCCTTAAGCCCCTAAAGAACACCCTAGAAATTCGTCCTCCAGGCAACAATTCGGGAAGTTCCAGGGAACATTCTTATCGCGAAAGTAATCAGGACTAGGGGAGTCTCTAGGCGGCTTCCAAGTATCAACCGTACGGGTAAATAGTTAGAGGGTACGAGTAATTAAAGAGTAAACCCTTCTAGGGTCTAAAAAAAGATCCGGTTAAATTAATATATCTTTAGTATATATATTGATATACGGACTAAGCCGGGGTTAACGAATATATTCGATATATATAAAGAGTTTATCTTGAGTTAGAATTTTACTCCAAGGTCGCCTAAGACTCTCGATATCGATAAATCGAGTAGAGTTAAAATTATAGAATCTTCTTTAAGTCTATATTTATTTAGTTTATACTTCGAGTTATATATATTAAATAAAATTCGTTGACCGACTACTCTACTATATATAAAGTTTATTATAATTTATTCATAATTATTATACTTTATTTATAATTACTATATTTTATTTATATCGAGTATATATTATTATTAATTATAATTATTAAGATATCCATTAATTAAAATAATATTAATATAATTATTTACGATATTAAATATCAGTTTAATAAGATTTAACTAAATATATATATATAATATATTTAGAACGAAGATAATAGTAGTAATAACGATAATAATAATAATAATAATTTTAAAATTAACGAACCGGAAGATTTAGAAGAAGGAAATAAAAAATTTAAATTTATGAAAAATCGTTTCTCTATAAATCTTACTCTTATTAATTAACTCTTTAATATAATATTCTAGATATATATTAAATTAAAATATATTTTAATTAATAGAAACTCTTATTACTATATAATAATTAGAAAAATTAAGAACTACTTTAATATACTCGTATATTTTAGTATAGATTCTAATATAATTCTCTATTTTATTTCTATCAAGTTAATATTTAATAGAGAAAATCGTTAAAGTATTACGAGTTTAGTCGAAAGAGATATAATTAAAATATATTTAATATATTTAATTTAGATTAAACTTATCTAAAATTTTATTAAATCTTAATTCGAATATAAATAAATTAATAGAGTATTGAAAAAGTTAATATAGATATCGTTTTTAATTAAAAATAATAGAAAGAATTAATAAATAACGATTTAGAAATTAATATTTATATATAATAAAATTAGATATTATTAATATATTTATCTAGACAAATTTAATCTATATCGAGTATATAATTATATTAGAATTAAGAATATAAATAAATTATAATTAAACTCTTTTTCTAACTATTTAATATATAAAGAATTAATCGAGTAATAATTTAAAGAATATGTGAAATATTAATATAATACTTTCCTTTAAGAGTAATATATATAAAGTATATTTTATATATATTTAAAGACCGAGATAATTAAGTATAAAGATAAATAATCGATAGTATTCGAGTATATTAGTAAATTTTAAAAACTTCTACTAAAATCTAAATTACCGCCCGCGCGGATAAGACGCTACTAGTAGCCCTAATTTACGAATAGGGCTACTAGCGTCCTACCGATAAATTTAGTAAATTAAGAGTCTAGGTAAATTACTTTTAATAAATTTAATAACTCTAGATTAATTTTAACTAGATTAGTAACTTTAGTAATTTATATATATTATTAATATACTAATAGTAGCTCAGCCCTATAATAGGGCTGAAATAAATAAATTTCTATAATCGATATTATTAACGATAGCGACTCTTAGCGACGACTATTAACGCCAGCGACCTACCGGGCCCGGAATAATAAATTTTAACGAAAATTCTCGCGGGGGCGTCACGTAGGCGTATCCGGGGAGTATATATATATATACTATAATATATCGTATATCATGGCGCATACTTTGGTATATACTCTAATTGCGTATATTATAAAGGGCTTTCGTCTAATATTTTAGAAAATAAATAAAGATAGATTTTATTTTATTAATAATAGACCCTCTTATCTATAGACCTCTCCCTATATAGATTTAGTCTAGCGCTAGTTCTAAAATCTATATTTAGCGAGTTAAAGTTTTTTTAATATTTCTTCTCTAACTTCTCGACCCTAAAACCCTATTATTTATTATTAAATAAATTAAATTAACCGACGTCGTACCTCTTTACTCTCTTTTGTATATAGAATAACTAGGAATCGAAGTTAATAAATATTAAATAATTCTTCTACGTTTAACGTTTTTTATAATATTTTAAAAACGATATTAATTACTTTATTTAATATATATTACTATAGTTTATATAGTATTATATTCGGTATATTAACGCCTATTAGAATATTTACTCGTCCTATAGATATATTATAATTTAGAGAAGAAGTAGAATAGTTTTTAATATATTATTATCGCGGCCTAAATCTACTATTAATAGATAATATCTATACTTTATTTAAGGAGTTAATTACTATATTAAATAAATACGCGAAAAAGTAAAAATATATAGTAGTTAGAGCTAGAAATAAAAACGACTATAATAATAAAATTCGGAAGTACTAGCTTCGTTATAATATATATAGTAAATTTAAAAAGAGGGTTAAAGAGAGTGATAAAAAGCGAAAATATATATTTAGAAAAATAAATTATTAATAACTTAAAACTACCCTTAAAGAAGAAGATATATAATATTTTAGAATAAGAATTAGTTTATATAACTATATTACTATTTAGCCTATAGTATATTTATTTTAACGGAAGTTTATATTATAAAACCTATCCTAAATTACTAACGAGACTCGACGGCGACTATTTATTTATAAAACCATAGATAAATTATATTATATAGACCCTATAAGGCTAGTTAATAGAAGAAATATATATAATATATATACTAGGCTTCGAGACGTAAGGATAGAAAAAAGGACTCGACTCTAAACTTTATTCAATAAACTAGAATAAGAAGAATAATTATAAATATACTATATACTAAATAGCGACGACGTTTTAAAGGGTTTAATATTTTTCTATTATAAATCTAAAACTTTATTAAAGTTTTATAACTACGTCTTTTTCTTAGATACTATATATAAAACGAATAAATATAATATATCTTTATTAATTATTACTTTAATAATTATATATAATAAATCTTTTTATATCGGTTTCGTATTTCTTTAGAAAGAGATAAAGAAATAATTTATATAAACTATAAATATTTTTAAAAAGATATTAATAAATTAATAAATTTTAAATAAAGATAAATTAATTTATTTTAAAGAATATATAGGACGTAGAAAAATCTTCCTAACTAACGGCGACGATAAAATATTCGCGGTTATTAAAAACGTCTTTCCGAGGGCCACTTATATATAATATTAATAATATATATATAAGAATATTAATAATCGAATCGATAAGGTTTTTACCGGTAATTTTAAAGAAATATCGTTATAGCGATTGATATAATATAGAGTCCTTAAAGTTAATAGCGAGATAGAATTTATTTAGGCCGATAACGAGCTATAAAAAATAAAATAAATAAACTAGGAAAAAGAGTTATATTTATATATATACCGAGAATATCTAGCTAGTTATAAGAAGACTAAAATAATTATTTACTAAATTAACTATATATTATATTTTAGGAAAAAAGCGACGTTAATAAACGAGAGTAAATACTAGAAATTTAAAAAAAGACTAAATACTTCTATTAACGATTAATAAATTATCGTCGATAAAGTTCGAGACTTTATCGAATAGGAGTTTTTAGAAATCTATACTATATATAAAGTTAAAAAGATTAATTTATTACTAAAGTATAAAATCCTACTATTTGAATATTTAATAAAATATCTTAATCTACTAGCGATCGATCTTATATACTAGTAGTATAAAAGAATTAAAAAAAGCGGTTCGATATATATACTATAATATACTAGCGTCTTTAGAATAACTATAATACTACTATATATACACGAGTAATAAAAAACTCTATATACTTTAAAGTCGCTACTAAAACTCGAGTATTACTATAACTAATAAAAACTTAATTTATTAATATATAACGATATTTAAATTAAGGCTCTAAAGTTAATATAAAAACCGAAGATAATTAAAAGAAAGTTTAGTATTATAATATAATTTTATTTACTTTAACCTAGCCTAATTTATTTTAGATTTAATTTAAATTTAAACTAGTTTCCTATTTCTATTCTAATATAGTCGGGATAGGAAATAAATAAATATTTCGTATATTAGTTTTTATTTAGATAGTAGCTAGCCCTACTCTAATTTCCGTTTTTTATCTTTTATTTTAGCCTACTTTTATATTATAACTAAATTATAATTCGATAAATTTAACCTATAGTTTAATAAATATCTAGATATTAATCTCGTTCCTTAATATTATCAAAGACTAACTACTTAACTAGTACTCCCTAGTATTAAGGTAATTATTATAGAGGATTAACCTCTTAACCCCGAAACCCGCGTATAATAATTCCTCGCCGAAGTTTAGAATAATTTTACTAGTTTCTTAAATACTTTCGATTATTTATATATTTAAGTCGAGAGTAATTTCTTATTTAATACTTTATTCTTATCTACGTCTTTTCTCTCTATATTAGATATATAATCTCTAGTTTATATTATTATTTAGGTAATAGCCTAGGTTGTATTTATTATAATTTAAATTATACCTTAGCCCCCGCTTTAGATATTCGATAAGAATACTTTTAATAATATTATTATTATAGGCCTATATTTATTTTTTGCTTTACGATCTCGAATACCGCCTAGATCCGAAAAACTCCTAGATATCTCAAAATATATAGAGGATTAGAATAAATTAAATACTTAAGAGTAAATATTAATATAGCGGATATATATAAATTATAACCGTTACCCTACCGATAGTAATAAAATTATTTATATAAAGTTTAAATTAATTATCGGTAGGAAAGTCTCTAACTTAATAAACTATTATTAAAAAAAAAAGTCTCTATACTTTAACTAACTTTATTAATTAACGAAAGAAATTACGGGAAGTATATAATAATCTATTTAAATAGAAGAATATTTAGAATTATATCCGGGAATTTAAATAAGGTTTTATATTTTTTAATAAATATTTTAACCTCCTTTTTTAAAAAAAGAACTATTCTCGAATAAAGAATAAATTCTTAATTAATACTATAAAATATAATATTAATTATATTATTTAATAAATCTTTATCTCCTAAAGGAAAGCTAATAACTAATAATTATATATATTCGATAAATATATTTATATATACTCCGAAATCGATTAAGAATTTCGGTAGATTAAGTATTATTTACCTCGTTAGAGTATTATTCCTATTAAAATAGGATAACCTTTAAAGAGGTTTATTATATCTTTATTAATTTCTATCCTTATAGCTCGCTTTAGTATAACGAGTATTTTTATTTATATTATAATACTAGCTCCTACCCTCTTATTTAAGGAATTAATAAATCTCGATTCGGCCTAAACTATTATTAAAGATAAATTAATAAAAACCCTAATTATTAAAATTATTTATAAGAAATAAAGATTTAACTTCTATTATAAATCGCCTAGATATAATATAAGGGTTTATTTAATTAAATTAACTAGTCTTTAATCTAGTATTATAATTATAATTAATAATAACGAGAGTATTATAGGAGGAGTTATTTTAAACGCGGAAAAAGAATAATCCCGGTATAAAGTTATATATTAAGATTATAGGTACCTAAAACCCTATATATATCTTTTTATTCATCGGTTATATTATTTAATTTATTAATTAAGTTTTCGCTTTAGTTTATTATATAGCTTTTTAAGTCCGACCCTATATTTTATAATAAATATATAGTTATTTCTTATTAACTACGGAATAATTAGTCCCGAATTTTAATTAAAGTTTTAATTAATATTAATATATTAAGCTATCTTTTTATTAATTATAATTTTATATATATTTAATATCTACCTCTTTGTTTTCTTTATTATTTTTATATTATCCGACTCTTTAATAACGTACCTACTATTATAAAATATATTATTTATATCGTAGAAGCGATTTTGAATATTTATAATTATTAAGAATAAATAATCTTCTTTATTATTCAATTTAATTAATACTCTATTATAATCGGCCTATTATACCTTTATTATTATAAAGTTATTATTAATTTCTTCGATAATTCTTTAACCTTCGTTTTGTATTTTTATTTAAGAAACTATATTCTTAATTTTATAAAAATCTTCGCGGAAGATAAACTCTTTTTTATACCCTAAAAAAACTTCTAGATTTAAGAATCCTAGTTTTTAATTTTATTTAATACTCGCGTAGGGTAAACCCCGATTTAAAAAGAGTTACTAGTATATAGAGAGCCGTTATTATTTATAGATAATAACGTTACTACTAAATAATTAATTCCGACTCGAGAAAAGTTACTTTAATTTTAGGTTTATTGATAATATACCTAGTCCTAGATTTATAAAAAGTAAATTATAATTTAAGAAAAATTAATTTAATCCTAGGTTTATAAGAAGTAAATTTAATCTTTAACTTAATTTAATATTTATATAAAATAACCTAGGATTTAAAAAGAGTTACCCTAATTTTAGATTTATTAATAATAAATTTAAATTTAAAAGGAGTCCTCCGCGTCCTAGTTTTAATTATTTATTCTTATAGGAACTAGTTATAATAATAAATATAATTATATTATTACTATCGTTAAATAAGGAAAGATATTTAAAATTAGGTATTATAATTTAATTTTACTTCGTTTTAAATTTTAATATTAAGAATAGCGAATCTAATACCTAACTACTTTTAATATATATAAAATAGGATTTTAATTATTTACCCGTTTCGTTAAACTTAACGAGTAAATTATATTTAGTTTATTATTTATAAAAATCGATTAATTCTTAGGTATTTTAAAAGAAATCTCGATTTTAAATATTTAATTTTATTAAGAATCTAAATATTATAAACTTAAACCCCGCTTTAATTAAAGTTTTAAATTAAATATTTACGATTAAACCTAAAACCGAGTTATATTTAAAATAAATAAGGAGTTTTATTTTATCTCCGCCGTTATTTAAGAAGAGCTTTAAATTTACCGAGATAATAAAAATATTAACCTAATTATAATTTTATCTACGCGGTATTATAAATTTTTAGATATTTTTTTAAAAAAAGATATTTATATCTTACCCTCGTATTAATTATATAATTATATTATTAAGTTTAAAAAAGGGTTATAACCTCCGTTATCTAATTTATATAATATAAATTATAATAAAATCCTAGAACTCCGCTATTATCTAAATAAGAATTTTAGTAAAGATTTTATTCGGGCTAGTTATTTTTATATTATATTCTTTATCCTATTTATAAAGAAACTTAATAGAGGCCTATATTTCTATATTAATTACCGAGGGCTAAATATTATTATTATAAAGAATAAGTATTCTTTATCTTTAATTTTAGAAACTTTAAATCGATTAAATTGTATTAAGATATTTTTTAAATTAAATATTATATTTATTTTTAATCGCCTCTATATTAGGGAGGGCGATAAAGAATTTATAATATTTTATATATAATTCGGCTTATTTAAATACCTTATTATATTATTTAAATTATATAATAACCCTATTTTATTCTGGTATTATATTAACGATATTTTTTATAAATTTCTCGACGAGACCTATACCGCCTATCTCGATAATATTCTAATTTATAGCGATATCGAGAAAGAGTACGAAATCTATATTAAACGGATTCTTTAGAAACTCCGCGAGTCGGGGCTCTAAATAAATATTACTAAATATAGTTTCTATATTAAGGAAATTATATATTTAGAATTAATTATTATTATTAAAGAGATTAAAATAGATTTAAAGAAAATTAATATTATCCTAAATTAATTATAACTAGTTAATATTAAAGATATTTAAATCCTAGGATTCGTTAACTTCTATCGGCGCTTTATTTATAAATTTAATAAATTTATTATATTATTTATAACTTTAATTAAGAAAGATATTATTTTTAAATAAAGTATTTAATATTAAATAACTTTTAATAACTTAAAGAAGATTTTTATTTTTAATATTATCCTAGTTTATTTCGACCCCGACTATAAAATTATAGTGGAAACGGATATATTTAATTATATATCTAGGGGAGTCCTATTTTAGTATAATAATTAAAATATTCTTTATTTTATAATTTACTTTTTAAAGAAGTATAATTTTTATAAAGTATAATTATAAAATTTATAATAAAGAGTTTATAGTAATTATCCGTATATTTAAAGAATAATACTTTAAATTAAAGGAATTTATTCTTTTTATTAAAGTAATATCCGATTATAAAGTTTTAAAATATTTATCTTATTTAAAATATTATCTCGTTATTAAATAAAGTAAAGCGAGTTTTTATTGTATTTTAATTATAAAATTATTTATTATCCTAGTAAAAAAGGCGGTAAATTTAATATATTAACGCGTACGCTTCGGATTAATATAGGGTAGGGTAGTAATCGAGATATAATCTCTACTCTAACCTAATATAAGAATCTATTAACGTAGAGTTTAGGGTAAAATAAAATAAAATAGAGATCCCTTAAGAATCCCTACTACGCTAAAGCGGATTTTTAATAATTATTCTAATAACGTTACTACCTCTATAGATATACGTATTTATAACTACTACTACTTTTATAGATATACGTATTCATAGCTACTACTACCTCTATAAATACGCGTATTTATAGTTACTACTACTACTACCCTTATAGATATATATATTTATAACTACTACTACCCCTATAGATATATATACTTATAACTACTACTACCCCTATAGATATATATACTCATGGCTACTACTGCCCCTATAGATACGTATATTTATAACTACTACTACTACTACCTCTATAGATACGTGTATTTATAGCTACTACTACTACTACCTTTATAGATATATATACTTATAGCTACTATTATCTCTATAGATATATATATTTATAGCTACTACTACCCCTATAGATATACTCGCACTTATAGTTACTACTACTTTTATAGATATATATATTTATAGTTACTACTACCTCTATAGATATACGTATTTATAGAATAAACGCTCGGATCTATAATTATTTAGGTTAATATTAAAATTAAAATTATTATTAATTTAAAGTTAAATATAACCGAAGGTTATATTAAAGACGTAGTTTAATTCGTTTATTTCAAAATTAAGGGGACGCTTAAATAATAGTTTAATTTTTAATTTAAAACTAACTCCTTTTAAATATTTATTAATATATTTTAATATTAGTATTTTCCTTTAAACTTATCACTTTATTCTGAAAAATATTTCGATTTAAAATCGATTAAAAGATAAAGAGTAAAGAATAATAATAAATATTAATTATAATAATTATTATAATAATCGTCTCTCTATAGTATAATTTATAATATATCTTATTATTAATTTATAATAGGGGTAGTAGTATCTTAACTATAAATAAACGTATATTTATAAAGGTAGTAGTAGTTATAAGTATATATATCTATAGGGGCAGTAGTAGTCATGAGTACGCGTATATCTAATATAAAGATAGTAGTAGCCATGAGTACGTATATCTATAGAGGTAGTAGTAGTTATAAATATATATATCTATAGGGCCAGTAGTAGTAGTAGCTATAAATACACGTATCTATAAAAGTAGTAACAGCCATGAGTATATATATCTATAGAGGTAGTAGTAGCCATGAGTGCGCGTATATCTATAGAGGTAGTAGTAGTTATGAGTATATATATCTATAGAGGTAGTAGTAGCTATAAGTACGTATATCTATAGAAGTAGTAGTAGTTATAAATATATATATCTATAGAGGTAGTAGCGTTATTAGAATAATTATTAGAAATCCGCCTTAGCGTAGTAGAGATCTTTAAGGGATCTCTACCCTACCCTACCCTAATTTAGAGTAGGGATCGAACCGCGATCTTTATTCTATACTCTACCCTATTTTACTTTACGCTAGTATTCCCTCTAGGGATCCCTACGCCAATCCGAAGTATATTAACGCGTCGATTAAGAGACTTCTTTAAAGAGGGGGATGAATTAGCTCCTAGATATTAATATTAATATTAAATTATATTAAAAAAGAAAAATCTAGCCCTAGAAGTCCTTAAGAATTATATTTATAATATATTACTAAATATAATAATTTTAATTTTAATCCTAGTTACTTTAATTATATTAATAATAAATTAAGAGATTTTTATCTAGTTTTTTTAATTATATTTTATATTAATTTATATAACCCCGATAAATCTCGATATAAATATTAATTTAGAATTATAGACCCCGTTTATATTTTACGAGCCCGAGTTAAATAAAAACTAAATTATCGATTTAAATAAAGACTTATACGATATTTTAATTTATTAATTATAGGATATAATTAATTAAGTCGATTAATTCGCCTTTAGAGTCCTAGAAATACTATATTCTAAAATATATTATTATAGCGGAATTCTCCTCGCTGAATATAAAGATAAGGATAAAGTTCTCTATTTCCGCCGCGAGGAAAGAGATATATTCCGAATTTTAATAAATTACACCTTCGTTTAATCTAGTTAATTTATAATAATATCGCGGGTAGTTACTTAAATCGTATTAAATATTACGAATTAATTAGTCGGGCCTATTAATAATCTAATATTTATATTATTATCTAGTAATTTATTAAGAATTATTATATATACCGAAGAATTAAATTTTTTTATTAATATATTTAAGGATAACTACGCTTATTACCGCCTTTATAATAATATTAGAGAGATATCTCGATAGATTATATAGGTCCCCTACTACTTTATACCTTTATAAGAATTATTAATTAATATATTTTAATTTTTATAGATCGTTTAACTAAAATATAGTACCTAGTATTAATTACGTCGATAGAAGTAAATAAAGCCTACGACGCTTTTTATTAAAATATATAAAAGCTTTATAAATTACTAGATATCTTTATTTCGGATAAAGAATTTTAGTTTATATTAGAATTTTAGGAGGCTTTATATAAATATTTTAGGATTAATTAATATATATCTACGGGGTATTATCTTTAGACGGATAATTAAACTAAATAGTTTAATATTATAATAAAATACTACCTCCGTATATATATTAATTATATATAAAATAATTAGGTGAAATAGTTCTTTAGAGCGGAGTTTTCTAATAATAATATTAATTCTTCTAATACTCTAGCCTCGCCTTTCTTAATTAATTATAATTAATATTTATATATCGATTTCGAGTTTACCGAATCTTTATTCTAAGAATTTACTATTTAAGCCTATATTTATTTAATTATTATTAATAAATTCGCGATATAAATAAAAGCTTTAAATAACTACCTCCGCGATAAAATATTTATTATTTAAGTTATTTTTAAATCCTCGGTTAATTAACGAAGGCGCCTATATCCGATATATTTAATAGACGATCAAATATGGCTAAATATTAAGAATTTGAATATTATATACTTTTTAGTTAAACTCGATAATTATAATATTAACTCCTTCCGAGTCTCTAAAGTTTTTAATAATCCTTTTATAATTTAATTAGATTTTTGATATTTTATAAAAGTTTATTTTATCTTTATACTAGTTTATTATAGTTAATAACTAATAACTCTTTACTTAAATAAATTTAATTTATCCGAGAATTTATAATTACTAAAGATAACTAACGTGAGTAATATATTAATAGTATCCTGAATTCTAAATATAATCGTCGTTATAGTTTACTTTTATTAAAATACTATATTGATTAAGAAGGCCACGTCGTTATATAGAAACCCTTTTAATATTTTACCCGTTATTAATAATTTATTAATAAATATTATATCTCGAATCCTAGCGCCGCTAGTCTTTATAAATTATTATATATTATTTAAAGATACTAGTATAAGGAATCTTTATTATTATCGTTTTAATCTAACTTTTAAGAAGTTAACCCCCGCCTATACCCTAGTTTATTCTTTATCCGCCGTTATTACCTCGGTTATTATTCTATATCGGCTTCGACCGATATTTTATACTACCGAGTAAATAAATAGTACTCTATAATCTAGCCCATTGTTATTATTTATAGATAATAACACTAACGCCTAGTCTTATTTATATACTATTATTTATTCCCTATTTTATCCTTTATCCGTTATTATCGTTATAATTAAGTATTTCGTATTAACCTTAATTAATACTTTATATAATTATATCGATAAATAGTACATTTTATTTTATCTCGGTATTTATCTTATAAGAGCTCGATTTTAAAGAGGGGGTTATTATTATAATATAGTTTTACCTACTTTAATTTAATTTGATTTATCTTAGATTTAATTTAAGTCTAAACTAGTTTCCTATTTCTATTTTAATATAATCGGGATAGGAAATCAATAAATACTCTATACACTAGTTTTTATTTAGATAATAATTAGCTTTATTTTAACTTTTATTCTTTATCTTTTATTTTAACCTACTTCTATATTATAACTAAATTATAATTCGATAAACCTGGCCTATAATTTAATAAATATCTAGATACTAATCCCGTCCCTTAATACCTAGAAAAATAAAGTAAAGAATATTAATATATAATATATTTATAAAATAAAAGTTTTCCCGATTCGAGTTAGTTATATATAAAAGAGATTATAAACGGGATATTTATAAATAAAACTTAATAGAAATATATAAATAAGATATTTAAAAAGCTAAATACCGAGAAATTCGGGTATAGTAATTTATAGAAAGAAATCGTAAAAGATAAAAATAAAAATAAAAGACCGAAAATAACCGGCCTCTAATTAAGGTGATAAGATATTGGGAGTAATACTATAAAGTTATAGAGTTAGAGGGAAGAGGTCGAGGTAGAGGGCGGCGCTAGCCTAATAAAGTTAATAGGATAATAATAAGAATAACGATAACGATAGCGCCGAGAATTAATCAAGCGGACGAGTTATTTAAATAATAATATAAAAGATTTAAAAGAATAACTATAAGGTAAATCGTAGTTATTTTTACTACTATAGAGTAAAGAAGCGATATTTATTTAGCGACGATAAAGTATAAAAGTATTTAAAGAAAAGATTTAAAACTTTACCTCTAGTATATTTTTATAGTATATAATTAGCCTATAAAACGTATATATAGTAATTTTATTAATATTCGAATACTACCTCGCCGTCGCTAAATAGTTACTCTCGGTTTAATAAAAGGACTTTTTTAAAATATTAATATTTTATTTTATTTTATTTTACCCTAATTCACGAGTTAAACTTAAACCTAATATATATTAAATAAACGATAACGTAGTTATTTATTTTATATTTATATTCTATACTCTTTCTAGGCTTTAGTTCCTACTATTTATAATATAGATATTATTTACTCGGGGTACGGAGAAGGTTTTAAGAGATCGAGCTAGCGACGACGAGTAGGGTAACGATAAAAGTAACTAATACAATAAATATATTATCGATAACGGCGATGACGATAACGTTAAGTATAGGCGACGACGAGGTAGTTATTATTAATATTTATAGGGTCTATGGAATAGGTTTATTATTAATAAAATAGGGTTTATCTCTATCCGTCCCTATGTTTTAGGGGCTACTACGGGGGACGTATATCGTATACTATTTAAAATACCTTTACACATACTATTCGTATACTATTCAGTAGTATACGCAAGCTGCGCACGCTATTATATATACTATAGGGTATACTATGGCCTATACTATAACCTATACTATAGCGTATACTAATACGCATGTAAATACGCATACTATAGGGTATATAATGGGCCTATTCGTCTAATATTTAAATTATTAACGATTTATCGAGTTACTAAACCTATTGAATCTATTAATAGTAAATACTATTTATTAATAGGACCCCTAATTTACTAATCCTACTAAACCTCGGGTCGGTATTTAATATAGAGTTTTAATATAAACCCGTAGACGGTCTTCTAATAGAGTTAATAGTATTTAAAGTATATTAATATTTACTTTTAAAATTTACCGATATATAATAATATAGATATATACTTTATATATACGAAGTTTATAGTAATATTATAAAGTTATTATTCATCGATTATTTAAATTATAATAATCTAGAATTATAGTACCGAGTACTATTATATATAAATATAATTATATAGATAAATTTATTCTATTTTCGAGTACTAGTTAAATTCGAGGTATAATATATTATATATATCTACGCCCCGTTATAAAATACTAGGGCGTTATATATATCTATACTCCGCTACCTCTATAATATTATAATTTATCGATACGGAGTTCTAGTTTTAGTATCGCGGGGTTCTAATTTTTAATTATTTTATATCGAGTTAATATTCCTCCGTATAATTAGAATCTTTAAAGATTAATTTTATTATTGAATCTAGTATTTAAAAATTATTTAATAATAAACTACGTAATTATTTTACGTCTTTTATAATATTATTAAATTACTAGTTTTACGTTAATAATTTTAACTTAATATTATAATTTTAATCTCTCGTACTTCAAGTCTAAAGAAAAAACTTATTATTATTATAATATCGAGTTTAACCTCGGGACGTTTTAAAGAATTTAATAATAATAATATCGATTAATCTCTCTCTAACGATTAACGTCGTAAAGATAATAATAAATTCGGAGATATTACTACCCCCGAAGATATTTTAAAATTATAATTTAAAATTATTAAATAATAAAATCGTCGTTTAAAATAATAATAAGAATTGAAAATATTATAGATTTAAAATTAAGAATTATATAATCCTATTAATTTTATATCCGCTAGTAGAGTATTAATAAAGTTTATTATTTTTAATAAAAATCCTCTAATTATTATATTTACTAGTAGAATAATAATAAGTTTAATTATATTTAATAAAAATATCTTTATTAAAGCGAAAATTTTATACTTTAATAAAATAACTTTTCTTAAAATACGAGCGAAAGTGAATATTTATACTAGTTCCGCGATATTAATATTAAATTTTTAATTAGTTTTAATTATTTCACTATTAATTATTTAAGAATTATATATTATATAAACTCGTTAGAAAGTAACCCTTTAACGTAATAATATAAATTCTACGACTCTAATAATTTAACTAGTATTACGTTTAGTTTTTTTAAAAAGTTTCTTCTTAATTTAATAACGAATTTAATTAACTATTATCTTTTTATTTATAAAAAGTAGAAGGAAATTAAATAATAATTTAATTAAAAGATTTCGTTATTTAAAGTTTATTTTAAAGAAATAAAGACTTAACTATTTTTATTTCTAGAGGAGTACCGGGTAAATTTCTTTTTAATTAAATTTGAATTTAAATTTAAAAATAAGAAACTTAATATTAATAATATATTTATTTAAAGAGAAGAAATTCTTACTTAAATTATTATATAAGAAAAGAATTAAAAGTATATATAAATAATAAATAATTTTAACTTTGAATCGGGTTCTCATTTAAAGAACCTAACAAAGAAAAACTTATAATATATTAAATTATTAAATTAAATACTAATAATAGTATTAAACTAGCGCGTTTAAAGAAGAAAGATAGTAAATATAAAATAAATATTATTAATTCTCCGCGCGATAGAATTATTTATTAATATTATAAAAAAGGAGGTTATACTAGGCCTAAATATTTTAATAAAATTAACTAGTTATATATATCGATATAATATTAATAAAAAATAATATAATTAAATTTATACCTCGGAAGAAAGATAAAATAAATAATTAATAAAAATATACTCTTTTATTCTTTTAAAGAGTTAGATTACTCTTTAAAATTAATTAAATAACTTATTATTTTAATTAATTCTAAAGTATAGATAAATTTAATTTTATAGTAGTTTATTATTAGAAACGATTTAGAATCTTATAATACTATTTTATTACTAGTTAAAGTAATTAATAAATAAAATATATATTATTATAATACGTATTAATTAAATTATTAAATAATCGATAATTAAAATAAAGGACGTAAATTTAATATTTTATTTTATATTATAAACCTTAAAGATTTAGATATTCTTCTAGGTATATTTAATTTACGTTAATTAAAAATATTAATTAATTCTAAAGCGGATTAATAGTAGTTTAAGATTAATTTTAATAATTTATAAATTAAAGAACCGGCTAAATTTACTAGTAATTTTAAAAATAAACTAAATATATTCGTAATTATATATATTATAATAATATAAAATAAATAGGAAGAACTTCCTAACCTAAAGATTCTTAAAGAATTTATAAAGTTTTATAATATTTTTTCTAATAAGAAAGCGAGTACTTTATTTATTTTTAAATAAAAGAACTATATTATTAAAATAAAAATTAATAAAAAACTACTTTATAAATCTTTTTATAATTTATTTTAAATTAAATCATCGGAGCTACGGCGCTATTTAGAGTCTTTATTTTATAAAAATTAGATTCGTTATTTAATTCTTTTAACTGAAATATCTATTCTTTTTATATTTAAAAAGGATAATAGATTACGTCTTTACGTTAACTATTAAAATTTAAATATAGTAATTATTAAAAATCGATATTTGATTTGATTAATTAATTAATTAATTTATATACCTACTCTAGTAAAACTACTTTATTAATAAAGGAGTTCCGCGAATACTCTCTTAATAGGGCTACTAGTAGTATCTACTAGTTATTAAAGAAACCTTATCGGTTAAAAACTCTAATTTCGTCGGTAAATCGAAAACCGGCTTTAACGGCTCGGGGTTATTAGGTAACGACCTTTAACGCCAGCAAATTTTGATGCCCGGAATCGATCGATTCAGGCGAAATCCTCGCGGGGGTGATGCGCAGGCCATGCGCCAAGGCATGCGCCAGGGGTTTGGGGGTGCGACAGTGACAGTTATAGGGGTGCGACAGCGACAGGACCATGGCCATGAATGGAATGCGCCATGGCCATGAATGGAATGGGGCCATGGCCATGAATGGAATAGGGCCATAGCCATGAACAGGGGCCATGGACGGGGGTCAAAGTTGGTGGCGCACCCCTAATTTAGCACCCGTTAGTGGCGGTTTTAGGCTTACTCGGTATACGCCCGAGTGGCCTTAGGCCCCCTAGCTATATGCCTCGGGCGCACTTTAAGTCGGTAGATAAATATCGCGTTAAAGACTCCCGGGGCGCCCGTCGAGCGCCTTAAACTACGATCGAGCCACTTTTCGTTTTACCGACGTTATTAATAACTTATTTCCTCTTTTTACTAGTTAGTAGCCGATAATTATAATTATTTTAAAATATTATTTATTCTTCCCTCCGTTTCTTTTTTATTTTAATTTTAAATTTTATTTACTTATTTTATAAACCTATAGGCCGCTTTATTATAAATTTATTAAATAATCGATATCTACGACCCTCCGGCCGACGGCTTTTTCCTTTTCTTCCTCTTTTTTATAAATTTAAATATATCGCTAGGTCCTAATAATAGTTTAGATTCTATTAATTACTCTTTAATAAAAGAGAATTAGCCGAGCTATCCTATTTTTATTATTTACCGCGCGGCTATATATATATTTTAAACCTATATTAATATCTTTTTAAAATCGTATATATTTATTTATTCTATTAGCTCCGCTTTATCCCTAGTTAGTTCCGGGTAAAATAATAATATATACTTTATACTTTATTTCCTTTATCTATATTTATAGCTAGCGCTACGGACTATAAGTATTTTTATTCGGTATAAGAATTTATTTAGTCCGATTTTACTATATTTTAATTATATTATTATAGGGTTTTTAGCCTTCCTTAACTAGTTATAATAATTGAATTAATTTTTAAATAAATCTCCTTTTTAAGCCGGGTTAATAGTTTATATAGAGATTATTATTTTATAACTCTCCTATTTATCTAGTTATTACTAGCGGGCCTAGTTTTTTACTTTTTAATTAATAACCTCAATATTTTAATATTCTTCGATATTTTCGATTAAGTTTATTTAGTTTTTTCTCCTCTTTATAATTATAGTTACTTTATATTATTCTTTAAATCTTAGGGCGCGAAGTACCTAGGCTTCTTTTTTTATTAATAGTATCGGAGGTATTTATTATTATTTACTTTCTTTATACTAAAGTTTATTCTAGATCCGTGTATTTTTTATAATTATAATTAAATAGGTCCCTCGACTAGTTTAATATCGTATTACTAGGCGATCTAATTAGAGGTCGATTAACGCGATTACCGATTTAACCTTGAGTATTAGAATTAAAGTAATTTTAAATACTCCTAAAACCGTTTTAAAATAATTATTCTAAATAATTATTAATTTCTTTATATATCTCTTTATGACCTTCGTTATTCTCTTTAATTAATATTATATCGGAGCCGTAAATATTAATATTAATTTAATTATTATACTATATATTATTTTATACTTCGCGAAGGTAGTGCTTTATATCGAACTAACTAGGTACTTTATAGCGCGGCTTTAATTAATCGCCCTAGCCTTAATTTAAATTAAGTATAGTCTCTATTTTAATTTAAAACCGACGTATAATCCTAAGACCTTAATATTTATTTTAGGTTCGATAACTACGTTCCTAAAGTTTATCGCTATTTCTATATTAAATTTCTTCGGCGTTCGAGATATATAAACTAGCTCGTACTTCTAAAGAGTAAATAATACTTTATAAATAGTTATTTATTTTAAATAAATATTATAAGCCCGCTTTAAATTCGTATAATTTTTCTTTATACTCTCGTTATAGGCGAGTAAATAAACGTTATCTACGAACCCTTCAACTTATATTAATAAGTTTATTTTAATATACTCTTTAATTAATAATATATTAAAGAATAGAAAGAGTACCGGTAAAATAAATAATCCTTATAGAATACCCATTATTATTTCCTTTACTATACTCGTCCTATATTTCGGATTAGCGTAGAGATCCCTAGAGGGAATACTAGGGTAGGGTAGGGTAGGGTAGAGCGTAGAATAAGAATCGCGGTTCGATCCCTACCCTAAACTAGGGTAGGGTAGGGTAGGAATTTACCGAGGGATCTCTACTACACTAAAATAATAACCTTAAAGATATATTATAGCTACTATTACCTCTATAGATACGCGTATTTATAGCTACTACTACCTCTATAGATATACGTACTTATAGCTACTATTACCTCTATAGATACGCGTATTTATAACTACTACTACCTCTATAGATATACGTACTTATAGCTACTACTACCTCTATAGATATATATACTCATGGCTACTACTACCTCTATAGATATATGTATTTATAGCTACTACTACTACTGCCCCTATAGATATACGTATTTATAACTACTACTACTACTACTACTACTACCTCTATAGATATACGTACTCATGGCTACTACTACCTCTATAGATATATATACTTATAGTTACTACTACCTCTATAGATACGCGTATTTATAGCTACTACTACCTCTATAAATATATATACTCATGACTACTACTACCTCTATTATAGATTAATAATAAGATATATTATAGATTATACTATAAAGAGACGATTATTATAATAATTATTATAATTAATATTTACTATTATTCTTTCTTTCAACCGATTTTGAATCGAAATATTCTTTAGAATAAAATATTAAATTTAAGAGAAAACGTTAATATTAAAATATATTAATAAATATTTAAAAAGAGTTAGTTTTAAATTTCAAATTAAACTATTATTTAAACGTCCCCTTAATTTTAAAATAAACGAATTAAACTACGTTTTTAATAAAATCTTCGGTTATATCTAACTTTAAGTTAATAATAGTCTTAATTTTAATATTAACTTGAATAATTATTAAGTCCGAGTATTTATTCTATAAATACGCGTATCTATAGGGGTAGTAGTAGTTATAAATACGTATATTTATAGTAGTAGTAGTAGTTATAAGTATATATATCTATAGAGGTAGTAGTAGATATAAGTATATATATTTATAAAGATAGTAATAGTAGTAGCTATAAATACGTATATCTATAGAGGTAGTAGTAGTAGTAGCTATAAATATATATATCTATAGGGGTAGTAGTAGCTATAAATATATATATCTATAGAAGTAGTAATAACTATGAGTATATATATCTATAGAGGTAGTAGTAGTTATAAGTATATATATCTATAGAGGTAATAGTAGCTATGAGTATATATATCTATAGAGGTAGTAGTAGCCATGAGTATATATATCTATAAAAGTAGTAGTAGTTACGTCGGTAAATCGAAAACCGGCTTTAACGGCTCGGGGCCATTAGGTAAACTACCTCGGGCGCCCGAGGTAAACTCGGAGCGCCCGAACGGCCCCGAGCGCCCGTTAAGCGCCCGCCGAGTACCCTTCGAGCGTTAAATCGCTCGACGGGCGCTCGACGGGCGCCCGAGGCCGTTATAAAATACGCGTCGGGCTCCTAACGAGCGTAATTTAAATCTAAAGCTTTAGGGGCCCTAGCTTTAGAAAATTACGTAATTTACTACCTAAAATTTTAATATTCTGTAATCGCCTTTATCGACGATAGCGACCCCCCGGAACTACCCCTAACGCCAGTAAATTTTAATCCCCGGAATCGATCGATTCAGGCGAAATCCTTACGGGGGTAATACACAGGCCATACGCCAGGGCATATATTAAGGGTTTATGGGTACGACAGTAATAATTATAGGGGTACGACAGCGACAGGACCATAAAATACGCTATAGTTATGAATAGAATAGGGCCATGGCCATGAATGGAATAGGGCCATAGTTATGAATAGGGGCCATAAACGGGGGTCCAAAGTTAATAGCGTACCCCTAATTTAGTGCCCGTTAGTGGCGGTTTTAGGTTTACTCGGTATACGCCCGAGTAGCCTTAGGCCCTTTAGCTATATACCTCGGGCGCTTATTAAATCGGTAGATAGGTATCGCGTTTAAGGCTCCTAAAGCGCCCGTCGAGCGCCCTAAACTATAATCGAGCCATTTTTCGTTTTACCGACGTATAAGTATATATATTTATAAAGATAGTAGTAGTTATAGTATATCCTTAAGGTTATTATAATAATTATTAGAAATCCGTTTTAACGTAGTAGAGATCCTTTAATAAAATTTTATTTTACTTTATTTTACTTTAGGCCCTACGCTAATAGATCTCTATACTAGGTTAGGGTAGGAATTATACCTCGATCTCTACTCTACTCTACGTTAATCCGAAGCGTAACTCGTCCTTCTCTTAAATATTACGGATATAGTTTTATCCGATAGAAAGTTTATTATTTAGTTAGCGATTAAACTAGGTACGCCTTTTATTCGTAGGTTATATAATAATTTTTTATATAAAATATTATTAAACGCTCCCGTTATATTTAGTAATAATAGGTTTACTACCTTTCCCCTCCCGTTTTTACTATAGTTCTATATAGTATATACTATATCTATAAAAGTCTTTAGCGCGGTTTTTATTAAGCGCTTTTATTTAACCTCTATTTATTATAATAATAGTAATTCGTACCCCCTCGCTATAATATTTAACCTTCTAGAGATAACTATTTCTAGCGCTTTACTAAGCGTATTAAGAAGTATAATAAATCTATATAATTTTAGTTCTAAATAATCGCCTTTCTTCGGTTTTTTAAAAATTATTATATTAGTTTTTTTAAAATACCTCGGGTAATATCCTTATCTAAGGTAGGCCTACATCGGCAAGTCCGGAAAAACAGTTTTGCATTATCGCTGCTTAATCGGTGCATAATGCGCATTCTGCAGCCTTGGCAAGTCTTGGCGCCAAGATTATAAGGTTAGAGTTAAGGTCTGCGCGGGAACGCTAAACTTAATCCCGAAAGTGGCTTTATAGCCCTATAGGGCAACGCTAGTAAAAATCTAATTAAAAATTCGGAATCTAGGCTAAAAATAGATTTAGTTAGTTATTTACATTCCTATATAGGGGCCCTAGTCTAGATACTATAAAAAGTCAAAGTCAAAAAAAAAAGTTGTAGAATCGCTACAGAATCGCTACTTAATCGGTACATAATGCGTTTAGAATACGGGACATGAGCAGATACGCATTTCCAGTATTATGCGTATTTTCGGTATAAAATGCGCAGAAATCGGGGTTTCCGGACTTGCCGATATAGAATAAATAAATAATAATATTTATTACTCCCGTTACTATTATAATTTTTAGGAATCGGTTCGGGATTCTAGTTATTCCTAGCGCTTTATCGGTAGTTAGGTATTAAATTACTTTATATACTTTTATCCTAGTTATTTCCTAGTTTATTCTAACGGGCTTTAAGTATTTTATTCCGTCGATATTATTTAAGTCTACCGTCGGTAGGGGGGGGAATAATATTTTTTATAAAATTTTTATTTTATCTTCGAAGTCTCTAGTTTTTCCTCCTTTATTATTTTTAATAACTAGGAATTAAAGAAGTTCTTTAAGGCGGTTATTTTTCTCTTTTTTTTATCTCGCGAGTTTTTATACTCCTACTAGTTTTAATAAAACTTTATATATACTCTCCCGTTAAAAGAATATTTTCGTTCTTCGAATTATATATATTTTTTTATTATTTACCGTATTTAGGGCCTCCCTCGTTTAGGTATTTTAATTTCGTTTATACTCCTTTATATATTCCTTTACCTTTAACGTAATATTAATATAGTGGGAATTCTAGTAGGATTTGGCTCCTTAATATAAACGGGTTTATAAAATCGTAAACTCGATAATTCTTTAAAAGCCTCCTATTATTTTATTTAAATATTAATTGATATTTTCTTTACTTTTAAACTCTAGCTTCCCTAGCGCCTAATAAAGAGATTTTATACCCTATTATATTTCTTTTTAAATAACGTTATTCTTAATTTTCTTTTAGGTATAACGAGTATATAATATTACCCCTTCCTACGCCTACTCGAATTCCGTTATTACTAATTTATAATCGGAGTTATAATATAGGTCTTCGCGGATTATAGAGTTATTTATAGCCTAGTATACTCCTTTTATAAAAAATAATAAATTAATTATATTTTTTTATCCTCGGGCTTTTTATATAATAGATATTTTTAATAATTTTAATTTTATTTCCCTCGACTCTATTATCCCTAGGAGATAGTCGGTTATAATATAATATATATATCGCCTAGTATTATTCTAGCTAGGGTAGTAGAGGTTAAAATTTTTTGAAAGAATATATTCGCCTTTCTCCGCTAGCGCTTCCTTTAATAATAATAATATTAACGGACTATTAATTAAGGTATACTCTATTAATAATAAATTATATATATTTTAAATCTATACTTTTTTATAATAAAGGATTTCTTAACTAGTAACCTCCTCTTCTCTAATTTTATCCGACCGAGATTCTTTTTTATTCCTTCGCTCTTTTAATATAATCTTTATAAAGTATAAATCGCCTTTATAATAAATTAGTTCTTAATTATTTATATCGATCCTTTTATTTATATAAAAATATATACGGGTCTCTAGGCCTCTCTTATATACTAGGTAGAAATAATTAATATTATTATTATATAGCGCCTAGGTAGTAGGGTTCTAACTAAACTCTTAAATAACTAAAATATCGATATTTTTAATTTACTCGTTTTAGAGTAACCCTATTATTAGCTTTAATTCCTTTTTAATATTATACTATATAATTTTAAATTAGGTACTATATTTTATTACGCGTTAATATTATATTCGTAAATTCCTCGTCTATTTTTTAGTTATTTAATAGTGTTAATTCTAGTTAGTTTTTATTTAATTAATCGAATATTATTCCTAGGAGATTATTTAGGACTTAGAGGATTATTTACCTAAATATTATTATTAACTTATTATTTTATCTCGGCCTCTCTATTTTCCTAAATATAGTAATAGCGTTTTAGACTTTATTAGTTATATTTATTATTATTTTCCTTTTCCTCGTACCCCTAGCCGGTATTAATATAAATTTATTATTAATTAGTTATACCTAGGAGCTTAGGGTTATTATCTTTAATAATACCGCGAATTACCTACGTTTATTCTCTAATCTTTATTAGATTTAATATATCTTTTTTTACCTAATTAAGTACGTTTTACTCTAGGATTTATAATATCTAGAATAGACCGCGTAGCGCTTTTCCTTTAGGCTTTTAGTACTATATTTGTATAATTAATATAATTTTATATATATCCTATATTTAGGCTAGTTTTTATAAACTAGGGCTATATAACTATATTTCTAGTAATTAAAATATTACCTCGGGTTACTTATTCTCTCCTACTTTTTATATAATAATAGTTATTCGTTTTTTAAAAACCCGTCCGTTACTAGTTTATTTACTATATCTAGGTCCAGGATCTTAAAAAGGAGTATTAAATATATTTTTTTATAATTATATTCGTCTAGTTTAAGGCCGAACTTTAATTATTTTATATTTATAATATTTAATCCTAGGTATAGCCTATAGTTATTCTTTTATAATATCTTTATTATTATTTTTTAATTATTTATATCGACGGCCTCCTTTTTTATATTATATATTATTATTATATAGGTTTATTTTAGTATTCTCGTCGAAGGGTTAATATTTTCTATTTATTTAATTATTTTCTCTAGCTCTTACTTTACTTTTATTATTATATAATATGAAATAAAGTCTCCTCTCGTTATTTATTTTACCCTAATAATTAACTCCGCTACCGAGTAGGCTTTATTCCCGAATATTTTAATTAATTAAAAATTAATTATTTTCCTAAATTATCCCCTAATTTTAATATTATTTATTTTAATTATTAATTACTTCGCCTTCGCGCTAGTCGTTATTATAAAGGGAGGGGGGTTCGTTTCGATTATATACCTCGATAAAATAAATATATTTCTACGGGTAATATTAATTTAGTTTTATATTAATAATATAGGTATACTCTTCGCCCTAAGTTTTTAGACCTTTTATTTTAACGACTTTATTTAGGTTAATTAAAGTATATATTCTTCTATTAATTCTTATATATAATTAAGGATTATTCTTGATATAATTTATATTAATTATAGTCTACGATATATTATCTATTATACCTCCTTATACTCTATATTTTTTATAGTCTTTATTATAATTATTATTAATTCTTTTAATATTTTAATATTTTTTTTATATTCTCCCGTTTAATTACTAGTCCCCTTTATTTATTACGATATCTTCGTCGCGTTAGAATACGCCGGTAATTTATATTTACCCTCTACCCTAGTACTTTAAATCTTATCTCTATTATTCTTATTCCTTTTTATCTTAACTGATTTCGTACTCTTAATAGAATTTTCCTCGTCGTATAATACCCGTATTTTAAAATCTAATATTCTCTTCTAAACTCTTTTTTAATTTCAGAATAAATAATAAAGTCGAATCGATATTTATTATCTTTAATTACCGAGATACTAGACCGCTTATGTAGTTTTGAAATCTTTATAAAGTTAGATTTTAAGGAAATTTATTATAGGATCTAGATTAAAGAAAGTAATAAATAAAAAATTATTTTCCGAACTTATTAGAATTATTTCGAATATTTAGTTATATATTTTAGGCTCGCTAACGTACCGGCGACGTTTTAAATTTATATTAAATATATATTTATAAATTTAGTAAATATAATATACGTAGTATATTTAAATAATATCTTAATTTATAATATTAAACCGGCGGAGTGTTAACGGTATATTATATAAATACTTGAACGATTATATTAGTTCTAACTATTTATCAACTTTAAAAAATATTAATTTAATACCGAAATAGTCGAGTTTTTAAACTTTATTATATTTATTAATAAAGTAGTTATAAACCTAGAATATATTAAAACTATTAAGGAATAACCTTAATTAAAAATTTCTCGGGAAATATAAATCTTTTCAGGTTTCGCTAATTTCTATAAACGATTTATTTATAATTATTTTAATATAACTATATTATTTATTAATTTATTTAAAGATAGTAAAATAAATAAAAAAGTAGATTCGTTAAAATAAATAAATAATATTATAAAAGTATTTTAGACTTTATAAAATACGTTCGTAAACGCGCCTTTTCTATATTATTATAATCTAATTAAATAATTACGTATAAAGATAAATACTTCTAACTTTAATTTTATATTTTATATTTTTATTATAGAATAAAGATAATTATTAATACTTTATAATATTCTAGTCGCGGAAATTAAATCCCCTAGAATATAATTATAAAACCTATAATTAAGAATTACTCGTTATTATAACGATAATGAAATAATAATAATATTATTTAGAAAGTAGTTCTTATTATATTAAAATCTAGATAAAGAGTTTTGTAAAATAAAAGAAACTAAATTTTAAATAAACCCGTTAAGTATTTGAATTAACTACCTATAATTTTAAAATCTTTTATCGAGCTAGAAAATCAAATTTTAATAATATATTATCGCGGTATTTTAATTATAAAAGAGTATCGCCGTTAAATATTAAATTATTATTAATACTTTAGAATAAATTTACTCTTTAAATTAACGGTTAATTAACGGAAAAAAGTAAAGAAGTAAAAGTAAGTATAACTTCTACTTTTTAAATTATAAAATTAAAAGTAGTAATTTTAAAGCGGGAAGTTATAATAGTATTTAAAACTATATATAATAATCTTAAAAGACTTATTAAAATACTAATTCGAGAATTATAAATCTATAATAATTAAGTAAACTCTTTTCGAACTAAAGCGAATATACCGAAGAACTATTATTATATAAAGAATAAAATATAGATTATAAACTCCGAGGAATTATTAAAATATAACGATCGCTTTTATATATTAAGAGATAAAGCTCTAAAGGAAGAGTTTATAAAGAAATATTATAATAATTCTTTAATAAGTTATTTTAGTATTATAAAATTATATAAACTATATACCCGAAAATTCTTTTAAAAGGGTAACTCAAAATAAATTATTAATTATATTAAGATTTACAATATATATTAGTGGACGAAGGCGCCGCGATATCGTTTATATAATAAATTAAATTCGCTTATTATTATTATTATACTTCGGATTAGTATAGGGATCTCTAAAAAGAATATTAAAATAAAGTAAAGTAGAGTAGAGACTGGGGTAGAGATCGCGGTTCGATCTCTATATTAAGAAACGAGATTTATATCTAGATATTTATTAAACTATAAATTAAGTTTATTAAACTATAATTTAACTATAATATAGGAGTAAATTAAAATAAAAAATAAAGAACGAAAATTAGGGTAGAGTTAACTACTATCTAAATAAGAGTTAATATATAGAGTATTTATTTATTTCTTATCCTAACTATATTAAAATAGAAATAGAGAAACTAGTTTAAATCTAAATTAAATCTAAGATAAATTAAACTAGGTTAAAGTAAATAAAGTTATATTATATTAATAACTTCTTTTTTAAAGTCGAGCTCCTATAAAATAAATAAACGATTAATTCGACTAATTAGATTTTATAACCCTAAATTTTATTTAGGGTTACGAAATAACTAAAATAAAAATATATCGAAGTATTCGAGTTATTAATAATAACGGATAAAGAATAGGACGGGGAATAGACGGCGGTATATAAATAAAACTAGGTATTAATATTACTATTTATAAATAATAACGGCGGGGCTAGGCTATAAGGTATTATTTATTTATATAATAATATAAAATATCGGTCGAAGCCGATACGGAATAATAACCGAGGGGATAATAACGGATAAAGAATAAACTATAATATAAACGGGGGTTAACTTCTTAAAAATTAAATTAAAATAAAAATAATAGAGATTCTTTATACTAATACCTCTAAATAGTATATAGTAATTTATAGAGGCCCGCGGCACTAGGATTCGAGATATAATACTTATTAATAAACTATTAATAACGGGTAAAATAATAAAATAGTTATTATATAACGATATAACCTTCTTAATTAACGTAGTATTTTAATAAAAATAAACTATAATGGCGATTATATTTAGAATTTAAAATATCGTTAACGTATTATTTATATTAATTATCTTCGGTAATTATAAATTCTCGAATAAACTAGATTTATTTAGGTAGAGGGTTATTGATTATTAATTATAATAAATTAATATAAAAGATAGGGTAAACTTTTATTAAATATAAAAAATCTAATTAAATTATAAATGGATTATCGAAAACTTTAAAGACTCGGAAAAAGTCGATATTATAATCATCGAGCTTAACTAAAGAGTATATAATATTTAGATTCTTAATATTTAGTTATATTTAGTCGTTTATTAAATATATTAGATATAGGCGCCTTCGTTAATTAACCGAGGATTTAAAAATAATTTAGGCGATAAATATTTTATCGCGAAAATAATTATTTAAAACTTTTATTTATATTATAAATTTATCGGTAGTAATTAAATAAATATAGGTTTAAGTAGTAAGATCTTAGGAGAAAGATTTAATAAACTCGAAATTAATATATAAATATTAATTATAATTAATTAAGAAAGGCGAGGCTAAAGTACTAGAAGAATTAATATTATTATTAGAAAACTCCGCTCTAGAGAGCTATTTCTCTTAATTATCCTATATATAATTAATATATATACGGAGGTAGTATTTTATTATAATATTAAATTATTTAATTTAGTTATCCGTCTAAAGATAATACTCGGTAAATATATATTAATCGATTTTAAAATATTTATATAAGGCCTTTTAAAACTCCGATATAAATTAAAATTCTTAATCCGAAATAAAAATATCTAGGAGTTTATAAAGTTTCTATATATTTTAATAGTAAGCGTCGTAGGCTTTATTTACTTCTATTAATATAATTAATACTAGGTACTATATCTTAGTTAAGTAATTTATAAAAATTAGGATATATTAATAAATAATACCTATAAAGATATAAAGCGGTAGGGGATTTATATAATCTATCGAGATATCTCTTTAATATCGTTACGGGGGCGGTAATAAACGTAGTTATTTTTAAATATATTAACGGGAAAGTTTAATTCTTCGGTATATATAATAATTCCTAACGAATCGCTAGATAATAGTATAGATATTAGGCCACTAATAGGCCCGATTAATTAATTCGTAATATTTAATACGACCTAGGTAATTATTTATAATATTATTATAAACTAGCTAAATTAGACGAAGGTGTAATTTATTAGAATTTAGAATATATTTTTTTCCTCGGAAGTAGAGAACTTTATCCTTATCTTTATATTTAGCGAGGGGAATTCCGCTATAATAACGTATTTTAAAATATAGTATTTCTAGAACTCTAAGGATGAATTAATCGGTTTAATTAATTATATCCTATAATTAATAAATCGGGGTATTATATAGGCCTTTATTTAAATTAATAAACTAGTCTTTTTTTTCATTCGGGTTTATAGGATATAAATAGGGTCTAAAGTTCTAAATTAATATCTATATTAAAATTTATTAGTATCGTATAAATTAATATAAAATATAATTAAAAAAACTAGATAAAAAGCTTTAGATCTACTATCGATATAATTAAAATAACTAGAATTAAAACTAAAGTCGCTATATTTAATAATATACTATAAATATAGTCTTTATAGATTTCTAGAGTTAGGTTTTTTCTTTTTAATATAATTTAATATTAATATTAATATCTAGGGTCTAATTTATCCCCCCCTTTAAGAAGGTCTCTTAATCGATATATTAATATATTAAACTTATTACCTTTTCTACTCGGCCGGTAGGTAATTTTATAATTAAAATAAAACAAAAACTCACTTTACTTTATTTAATAACGAGATAATATTTTAGATAAAATAAAATATTTCAAAGTTTTATAATTAAATATTATTTTAATAAAGAAAGTAGATCCCTCTAGTTTAAAATACTATTCCTCGAATACGCGGATAATTATTATAAACTCTTTATTATAGATTTTATAATTATACTCGGTAAGATTATATTTCTTTAAAAAATAAATAATAAAACGAAGGATATTTTAATTATTATACTAGGATAAAATACCTCTAGATATATAATTAAATATATTTATTTCTATTATAATTTTACGGTCGGGGTCGAAATAAACTAGGATAATATTAAAGATAAAAATCTTTTTTAAAGTATTAAAAGTTATTTAATATTAAATATTTTATTTAAAAATAATACCTTTTTTAATTAAAATTATAAATAATATAACGAGTTTATTAAACCTATAAATAAAGCGCCGATAAAAGTTAGCGAATCCTAGAAGACTTTAAATATCTTTAATATTAATTAATTATAATTAATTTAGGATAATATCGATTTTCTTTAAATTTATTTTAATCTCTTTAATAATAATAATTAATCCTAGGATATAACTTCTTTAATATAGAAATTATATTTAGTAATATTTATTTAGAGCCCCGTCTTATTAAGGCGGAGCGGGGAGTTAATATTCTACCGAAAAATATATAAAATGCGTTTAGATCTATTTAGCTCATGTACTAGCCCTAGAGATCGTTTTAATACCTATTTTCGTTAAGAATTACTAAAAGTAGCCTTTTCCTATTAGTAGTTATTATTTACTATCTTATACAGTTATATTAAATACGAATACGCGCGAATTATATCGGGCGATTATATCGTAGTCGGAGTATTATATTTATTGAACGCGTAAGTTACTATTAATAGATCGTATTTAATAAACGTATATATCGTTATTAGGATAATACGTTTATTAAACGTATAAATTTATATTATCGTCTTATTTATCTATATCGTTATCTGTAGTCTTATTAACTTTAACGGTTTTTTTATTCTTATCGCTTTATTAATTTCTAGCGATTTCTCTACCGTAACCTAAATCGCCGCCCTTACCGCTACCGCTACTATTATTAATACTATATAAATTTACGCGTTTAGTAGTAAATATACGTCTATTAAAGTTTTATAAATAATTATTAATCTTATTCGATATATAATTATTATTTACTTTTTTCCGACTTCTTTATTATATTATCTAACTAATATACTACTATTTATTAAACTTTATATAAATTATATCGTTATTTTTATTCTTTTTTAAGTTTACTCTTTTTAAACTTTATTATTATTTATAATTTATTCCTTAATTATTTAATATAAGTTTTATATTTATTTTTATTATCGCTCGATATAATCGAGTTAGTATTATTTCTTTTATATTAAACTTAATTAGGTTCTTCCGGTATAAAGACGGCCTAGAATTCCTTAAACCTCTACGATTTAAAGGTAATTTAATCTTTTAGTTATTTTTCTTTTTATATAATATTAAGAGTATACTTCCCTTTAGGTTTAGAAGTTTTACGCGAGCCGCTCTACGCTTTAGCCCTCGTATTATTATCGGGTTTTTTTATTCTAGCGGAGGTTTATCTAAGATTCCGTAGTAAAGATAAAAGCGAGTCGGGGGCGATATTCTACTATAAATAATAAATTAATTAAGTCTAAGATAATTACGCTTTATTAAATTTATATATTAAGAATTTAATACCGGCGTTTAAATAATAGTAAAGGTTAGGGGTATTAAGATATACGGGTTATAAAAAGATAAATTATAAATACTTAATTTATTTATTTTAGGGTTATCGCCTTACGTATATTAACTTATATACTTTTTACGTTATTAATTAATATAAAAAGATTACTTTAAAGTTTATTATTCGAAAGGTTAATTTATTCGTTATTATTTAAATTATTAACGAAGGGTAGATTGTATATTTAACGATTATCGAGGTTTATTATAGCCGTATTATTATTAGAGTCGAATCTTTTTATATTTTTAATAGTATCCCTTACCCCCTTTAATAGTATTTTACGAATATAGGTTTTATACCTTCTATCGTCGAGATTTATTTATACTCTTTATATTCTTCTTTATTAGTTTAATATAGACTCTCGTTAACTAGTTATAATATATTTATCGGTAATAAAAAAGAATATAAATATTTATTTTAGGTTTTCTCCTCTTTAAACTTCTCGACCTTATACTCTCTAATAAGGTACTCCGAGATAGTATATATTATTATTATAGCGGTAAATATAAATAAGAGATCGGGGAGGGGTTTAAAGAATTTTTTTATATTCTCTTTATTAGTAAAACCGTTCTTCGATAATTTAAATATTATATAAACGAGTATTTTTATTAGAATAAGGTTCGTTTATTTATTTATTTTATTATTAATTTATATTTTCGTTAATTACGTTATTAGACTAAAGTATATCTTATATTAAAATATATAAAAGTTTAGCGGAATAATAATCTAGCGGCGAGGGAGATTACGTTTTACTATAAGCCGTTTTATATATATATAATAATTATTATAATTCGTATAATCGTTAAAGTATAGGCGCGCTATTATTTAAAAAAGTCGAATAATTATATATTAAATTAGTTTTAATATGAAATATCTACCTAAATAAATTTAATCTTTCGTACTTCGGTTAAAGTCGGCCGATTATTAATTTTATTAAATTTAGTTCCGATTTTGAACCCCGAGTTCTTAGTTACGACGTCCTATATATATTATATCCGATTATTAATTTATTAAGGGTTATTATCCGGTTAAAGCTCTTTATTTTTACCCAGATTACGGGTATATCTAGTTAGGATAATTACTTTTAAAAACTTCTTATAGTTAAGAATAATAATAATATATATTTTATAAAACTCTACCTTTATCTAGCGTTTTATATTATTTTAGAGGTAAAGATTATATCTATATTAATCTTTATAAATATTAAGTAGTTATAGAATATAAATTAATTTTACCGTTAGAGCCTCTCTTTATTTAATCTTCTATAAGATAATTTACCTACGGTAACTCTAACCTATAATTAAGTTAGTTAGATTCGATTATATATAGTCCGAGATATTTATTTTTATCTTTATACGTTTATTATCTAGGAAAGTTTTAGAGTAGCTCCGTTTTTTATTATTTCTAGTCTACTCGTTCTCTTTATCGCTAGAGTCCGAATTATTATAATTATATTTTATTCCGAGTTAGAGTAACGATTATTCCGCTACGAGTTCTTATAGGACGTATTATCTTTATAATAATCCTAAAAGGTGGCCGGATTAATATTTAATATATTTTAATTATAAATCGTAAGTTTACCTTATAAGATAATATATTATTAAGGTATAAATTACGAATTTATATACTACTTTAGTCGGATTAAATAAAGAAGAAGAAGGGTATTAAAAAATAGTAATTATTAATAAAAATAGAATTTACGCGGTCGGGGGAAAGGGGGGAAATTATTTATTTTTAAGAAATTAAACTTAATAGGATTAGACCCTAGAGGTTTAATCCTAGTTTATCGAACGTAGTTAATATTTATTAAATGTTATAAATATTAATTCTCGAGGTTTATATTAAAGAAGCCGGTTATTTTTAGTTATTAAATCTATTATTATAACTAATACCCTTTTTCTTATTTAAATTTAATATTTTCGTTTTAGTCGTATATCTAGAGCCTCGCCGCCTAGGTTATTTAAGTTTCGGTTAGAGGTCTCGGTCCTTTAGAGGGGGTTTATTACTATATATATTATACGGCGCTCGATTAATAACTCTTGGATATTAAAAGAAAAACGCTTAATACTTTAGATATATATTTCTACTAGTATTACTCTTTATTCCTATTCGTTAAAGATAACTATATTTAATAGATTAAAGCGGGCGTAAATAATCGCGTCTTTTTTATTATTATAATCTAGGTCGGTCTTAATTAAGGATATAAACCTTTTAAAGTCGAGGTCGTTTATATTTATTAGCCTTATATATATACCGCTCTTCTAAATATCCTAAATTATATAGATTATACTCTAGTCTATACCGTTTTTAATATATAATATTATATAGCGGATAAAGTTAATTTAATTAATATTTTTATTTATATAAATAGAGTTCGGCCTATTATTTAATTCTTTTAATAACTCGGCGCTTAAGAGTCCCTAATCTTCTTAATTATTTATATAACGTTATTTAACTTTTACTCGCCTTCTTTTATTATAGTTATTTCTTTAAATAAGTAAGAGTAGGTACCGGTCCTTTTATTATCTAAGAATATCACCGAATATATAAACGAACTCGTTATAAATACCGGCGAAAATAGGTCGTAAATAGTCTCTTATATTTATTATATTTAGTTTTTAACCTAGGAGACTTATAGCCTTTAATTATTTCTATAATCGCGTAAAGATTAGCGAATATACGGTTTTATTAATACCTAGTTTCGCTTTTATAATCTTCGCCGATTATATTATATTATTAAAGATTTTTAAATTTATTCTTAACTAGCCCGTCCCTAGTTATTATAAATATTATATTTAATAATCTTCCGTATATCCGTTAATATCGAGGTATTACTTTATTATTTATTTATTCCGGCGGCGAAATCGGGTAATAAGAAAAAGACCGAGCTTTAACTCTAATTAATATAAGAGTAATTAACCTATATCTTATAATAGAACGATTTCTTATTATTTATAATCGAATATATTATAATTTACCCCCGTAGTTTATCCTATAATATTTATTATTTTAGTTATTCGCGCGTAGTTTATAAATTAGGTAGTATATTATAAGTTTAAATATTATATTAACTATATAATCTACCTTCGCCTATTATAATTATAGTAGGTTTAGTTATTTATTTATATCTCTTATATTAGAAAGTCCTCGTCGTAGATTAAATTATATAAGTCTTAATCGGTATAATTATTAATATAAAATATATTATCTTTTCCTATAGTTTTACCTATATATACCGGTATAATATATATACTCTTTATAATTTTTATTATAGGGATAATTTAACGCCCCCCGAGTATTCTTTATTTAATAATTAAATTTACCGGTTATAATTCTATCTTTACTATACTATAGGTCTTATATAAAGAGCCTTTATTACGAATTTTTAAAAAATCGACGAGGGTATAGTTATATTAAAATGGTTTACTCTTAGTATTTTAACGGTTTATATCCGATACTATTAAAAGAAGCCGGAGTTAGGTAGGACTTTAATTATAAAGAGAAATTATATAAAACTACGGTTATATTTCTTATATTAAAACGTAGTTATATCTTTATTCTCTTTAACTTTATTAATTAATTTTATATATTACGCGGTCTATAACTAGGTTCTTTAGATTTTCTAAATCTTTCCTATCTAACTTCTAGTATTATAAAGATAAATAAAGATAAATAAAATATAAATCGACCTAAATAAGATTAATTTCTTTTTTATTCGTAGTTTTAATAATCGTCGGTTCTTTAACCCCCTCTTATTAATATTAGTATATATAAACGGCTAGTACCTCTAGAAAATATTTAATATATAGTTTCTTTTATATTACGGATAGCGGGTATTAATATACGGTATTAAATCTTACCTTTAAAACTCTCTTCCTTTTTTAAGGCTTTAAATTATATTAAAATCTAAATAATTAAATCCTACGATTAAGTTTTAATACCTTAGTTATAAAGGCTATTATTTTTAAAATAAATAATCTCGTTATAGAATAAAGTAGATTATCCTTTATAACTAGTATTCGTAGGTAATGGGAAGTATAGTAGACGAGTTATTCCTAAAAGGCCTTTCGTTTATTAATTAACTCGAAGAAAAGTTTAATTAGATAACGATATACCGCTTTTTTATATTCGGTATTATAATTATTTATAGCGCCGAATATTCGAATTTACTCTACGTAATATATTATTATATAAAGTTTTAGGATATTAAAATAACCGTCTAGGTTTACTCCGTTATTTAGTTTATTAAAATAGTAGAGTATATTTTAGAGATATCCTAATATCTTATTATTATATAAACGGTATTAAGTAATTAATATAAAGTTTATAAATACCCGTACGTAAAAAAGTTCCCTTTTATATAAGTCGGCTAGTAGCGGAGCGATTACTAGTATTAGTTATTATATAATCGCTCTTCGGTTTTTACCTATTTATTATATAACGGCGCTATAGTATTTATAGTTCTTTAAGTCGTGGAAGGCTAGAATAATACGAAATCTTTCGTTTAATTATATTATTCCTAATATATCCTTTAATTCTACCTTCGCCCCCTTTAGTTTCCTAGTAGTAGGCGCGCTCTCCTCGATAACTAGAATAATTTATTTAAGGAGATAATTAACCGTGTCTTTAAGTAATTAATATAATATATCGATTAATATAACTCTATATATATTAACTATAGTATATAACTAAGTAAAATTATATACTAGATATATTTATTAATTATTATTCTTTAGGATATTTTCTTTATATTATCGCCGAATTTGGGACTAAATAAAAGAGTAGATTCGGAGGCGTTATTTATTTTAAAAGTTTCTTTATTCGTTTAATAATATTATATAAATCGTATATTATCGGCCGTTTTTAATTTTTATAATTAAAACCTACTCTTTATAATCTACTATAAAGCCTATAATAATCGGATATTAGGATCGGATCTTTTAATTTATATATATAATAAGGAGACCTATAATCGTTACGGTTCTAATCGTTAACTTAAAGTTAGGATTTTAAAATTATTTTAGGTAAAAGCTTTTATTATATTTATAATCGAGTATAATTAATATAAATTTATATTATACGTCGGATTTAATATATTCGCCGTTATTAAATATAATAGGTAGAAGTCCTAGGAGTATTAAACCCGGCCGTTTTTAACTTTACTATATTTATACTTTTAGATTCCTTATAATAAAATAGATTAGTTATATAACTAGATTACTCTTATATTATATAAATAAAGTCTTATCCGTAGAAAGAAATAATAGTACTACGGTAACTCTATTAGGAAGTTTCTTCTATATTTATTATTATTAATCGCTAGTATATATCTCGGTATATACGCGCTTATTATTATTATTATATTAGCGTACGGGTTTAAATACTATTTTATTTTTAAACGGCCGGTGTCTTAAAAGAAATCGGAGGGCCTTAGTAATATCTTAATATAGGATATTATAATCCTTTAACTCGGTCCCCTAGATCTTTAATTAAATATTAAATATTTATTTTATTTATTTATCTTCGTCGATACTAAATATAATACTATTTTATATTTTAGTTAGGTTATCGGTATTTTTATAATTAAAGAGGTTATATAATAGTTCGAGTTAAATATTATAGAAAAACTTATTACGACCGCCTTTAGTTACTTTTTCCTTATAAAACTACTAGGCGAGCGCGTAATCGTATATATTCGGAAACGGGTAATATACTCCTCTTATTTTATTAATAAACTAAGAATATTTATTAAACTTTATAATATTAATATTTACCTTATCGGGTTTAGTATTTATCTTTACGCGATAATTATTACCTTCCGTAAATATTTTTACCCGAATATATAAGGATATAAATAAAAGACCCTTATACCCGATATTAAAGAATAGAATTAATAACTTCTTTTATTTATTATACTTTAAATTATTACGGCTAGGCCGGTTCGAGGGCGTTTAATAAATAATAATCTCTGTATTTATATCGACGTCTTTTATATCGACGGTGAAAGACTTTATATTAATTTCTTTTATATTATTTATTTTTATAATATCTATTTACCGCGGTAATACTATCGATTTATAATTATTATATTATATATATAGTTAGGTAAGATCCGATATCCGAAATAAAAATCGAAAAGGGGGTATTTAATAAATTAATTCGATATTTATTAAATATATTTTCCTATATAATATATATTATTAAATAATATTTAATTTATTTCCTACCGACTTATAATCTTCTATATAATAATAAGAGTAGATTCTTCGAATAAACACGCGGGTAATATTTAGATTTATTATATAATAAAACTTTAGAGGTTACCCGCCGCGAGCCGATTTATACTAATAAATAGATAGTATTTTAGCGGTTTAATATTTAGATTTTTTAAGTCTTTATTTTTAGAATATTATTTCTAGACGTTCCACCGATATTAAAGAGTAATGGTTTAATTTATTTATAATTTTACCGGCTTATATATATTTAGTCTTCTCTATTATCTAATTTATTAACTATACTCGGGATTAGGACTATTAATAATTATTATAATAAAATAGGTAGAAGGAGTTATTATTAAAAGATCCGAGATTTATATACGTCCTCTACGTTAATATTAATAATAAAAGAGGGAGTAATATAACTCCGAAACCCTCCTCTACTAAAAAAGCGAAAATATTAAGGATTAATAATAACGATGAGTCGTAAAGGCCTATAAATAATATTTAATCTATAATTATAGTAAGTAGTAGTATATAATATAATATAAACGATATTAATAGTCGGTTTCTCGAAGGTTTTTATACCGCGCGTTAAACGAAAGTCTTTTTAATTAGCTCGAAAATAGATTTAGATTAAACCTTTCGTCTCTTCCGAATAAAATTTAGCCTCTATACTACCGATATTCTTAATTTATTAATCCGTAAAAGGAATAAGCGGTTTATTTATAAATTATCTCGACTCGCTTTTTATTTAATTTAACCGTATAATTATATCGAGAATATATATAATTAAGTAGAAGGGTTATTAAGGCTACGGATATTTACTTTTAACCATAGAAGATATATCGGCTTTAATAATCGAGTAGGTACTTTATTTATAAATATCCTTCGTATTACTATTATAATTAATTATAAATAGGCCGGACCCGTTAAACTTAAGGTCGTTTTTAAGAAATATACTTTTATAATTAAAGCGAGTATTAATATTAATACTCCTATTAACGGCGAGTAAACCTTATTATTATTTCTAAAAAAAAGGCGGGTATAAAGTATAAAATTACTACCGTCGAGCCCGACCTAATTAATAATAAGGATATTAATAATAATATCGCTACGAAAGATATTATCGTTATTAATAAAAATATAGCTACCGAAGGTACTCCCGTTAAAGAGAAGTATATTTATAACTATAAAACTAAATACCTTAAGGCTCCTTTAATTAAACGCGCCGAGAAATACTCTATAACCGTAGTAACTTTTATGGACGATAATACTACCGGTATAAATATTTAGCTCGCGGATAAGAATTAATATAAAGATAGGTTTATTTCCGGAAATCGGATTAAAGAGGAATAAAAGGATAAAGATTATTCTTTAAATAAAAAGTTACTACTTTATAAGTTAACGGGGGTTTTTATAATAAATATTAATAAAGATTATACCTTATATCGAATCGCTTTAAGGTATAATTTAATTAATTTATTCTACTCGGCGGTTTATAGATATAAAGCCCGAATATAAGATTATTAAATAGTTATAATTATTTCTTTTATTTTTATCTCTATCGAAGATTATTTATCGAGGGTTAATTTATAAAATAAGATTATAATAACGAAACTAAATTATAATCCTCGATATATTAATTTATCTAAAACTAGACTCTTTAACTTTACTCTTTTTACCGCCTTATTCCTAAGTACTTCGGTAATAATAACCGGCGAATATACCGGTATATATATATATTAAGGTATTTATTATATAACGAGTTAATATTTAAAATACCCGCCGATTAGGACGTTTATTATCGTGAAATTTATATCTCTATATCTATTAATTACTTATTTTAAAACGGTACGAGCTTTTTAGAAATTATCTATCTAAAATCTATATAGATATTTAACTATAGACGAGGTATTATTAATTAATTATAAGAAGTAGGTTATTATAATTAATACTTTACTTTACTCGTTTAGCCTTAAATACGGTTACGTTATAAAGAGTTTAATATATTTTTAATTATTATAAATACCCTTATACCTTTATTTATTAATTATAGAATTTCTACCTCCCTATTTATATATAATTACTATTAATAGGAGTAATTATATATAAGGAATTATAAGCCTCGTAAATAAATAATTATTATTATTTTAGGATTCCGTTAATAGACTCTATAATCTTATCTTATTAAATTTAATTTACGTCGAAGGTCCTTATATTTTAAGTTATTTATAATTTATTTTACTTTTTATTTAATTTCTCTATATAATCGCCGAGTTAGGAGTAATAATATAAAGAGAGATTATTTAATTATATAAATAAATAATCACTATTAATAGGAATCTTAATTAACGGACTTTATAATTTCGTTTCTTTAAACTCTTATTTATTCTATACCCCTTTATACTCTAGGTAGTAATATCTTATTTTTTTATTATACTAAATAAATAATAAACCGCGGTTACTCGCCTAGATAAAAATAACCTCGGTAAAGTTACCGGCGATATATATATAAATCCTTAAATTATCGAGCGCGATAAAGCCGATAATCTTATTAAAGAGCGAGCCGATAATAATACTACGCCTATAAAGAAGAAGAACTCTTTATATAAAACGAGAATTATCTTCGAAGGCTAAAATAAACCTATTAAATAATTTAAGAATAAAGGTACCTATATAATATATAAGATTTATATAGACGAGAATAATAACTAGTCGTTTAATATATATATTTAGATTAAGACTTTTATCGATAAAGAAAGACCTACTCCTAATTACTCTCGCGAAGAGTAATTACTCTATATTTGGATATTCCGGCTAAATACTATAAGCGATATTTAAAACGAGCCGTTAGTTTATATATATCCTAGGGCTTTTATAAATAAACCCGCCTAAAATAATTTTATCGAGTAAGTATACCTCGATTATTATATTAAATTATAGGAGGGTCGGAGTAGTTACCTACTATATTATAAAGTAATTAATATATATAGAATTTTCGTTCCGCCTAACGAAGGCGTAGACTAAAGGAATTTTATAAAAAACTAGTAATCTAGGCGTCTTTTAATATATTTAAAAGTAATTACTCGATATATTTATTAAACTAGAGAACGATTATATAATTAAATTTACTATTTTCTTTTCGACCTCGGAGGCGGATTTATTTTTTATCCTATACGACGAAATATTATTTATATTTAATCTCGAGCGAGTATATATATTATATATTTATTAGTTTAATAGTTTAATAGTTTAGCCGATATGAAATATAAAGTCTAGAAAGATTAAATTATATTAATAATAAATTATCTAAAGGTTAATTTACTATTTAATTTAATATATATTAATAATAACGAGTACTAGACTACCGAGGGTATATCTATTATTTATTAAAAGAAGAACGAGATAGAAGATATTAAGAATTCTTAGTTTTAGGAATATTAACTACGCGCCCTAATAATTATATTAGGGGGTAATCGTATTTATATAGGTCTCCTCCGTTTACCCTCGAACTACGAATATCGCTTTTCGACGGAAGATAATTTCGTAATTAAATTTCTTATTAAAGAATAAATAATAGTTATTTTATTAAAACCCTTTCCTTACGCTAGTTCGCTCGATTATATTATTGTACTTAACCGTTTTTAAAAGTATGAAAAGAATAATTAAAGTAATCTAAAATTAAAGTCGGTCTTTAATTTAATAGATTCGTAAAATATATTACGCGAAGAGTTTAAGAAGTTCTATTTCGACGCGGAGCCGATAATAATTAAAGTCGTTCCTCTTTTATCCGATATCCTATATAAGTTTAAACTAGCCGCTATTAAGATATTAAATCCCGTATATAAAGAAGATATAAATTATATTTATAACCCTCGATAGTAATAATTTATTATCGGATAAGATCTACGTACCTAGACCGTAATTAATATTCTTTAAAAAATAGATTTTAAGGCTAAACTCGGATAATAAAATATAAATCTAAATAAATCTTAAATAAGTATATTAAAATACTTATTATATATATTTAATAACCTCGGACTCTTAAAGGGACTATAGGGAACCGGGAAAATAAAACTCGATATAATTATTACTATATTATTTATATCGGCCGGTAAAAAAGTAAAGGTTTTAAATTTAATAAATAAAGTAATATACTCTTTTATTACGAAGTTAAATACCGAATTTACTCGGCTTAATAAAAGAGGAATTAAAATTGTAAAGAAATATATAATTCGCTTTTATTTATTTATAACCGAATAAACCGTTATCTAAGGAGGACCAACGATACGTAGTTTATAATACTAGTAATTTACGATAATAACCTAGCTCTTCGCTCTTTTAAAGTTAATATAATCGGCTCGCGGTAGCTATAATAAATAAAATTAAAGAGATATTTTTTAATATTATAAACCGTTATTATAAATTTTATAATACGAGCTTCGGTACTTTACTATTATAAATCGTAGGCCTTCTCGGTCGATTTAATTTAAATATTAATCCTACTCCTATTAATAATATTATAAGTAGTGGTAATAATACCATTAAAGGCGTATAACTAGATAATAATAAAAGTATTAAAGGCGGCGAGTTATAAAGCGAGAGCGATTTTTAAATTAATATAATATAAACTAGTAACGCCCTTTAACCCGATAAATCGTAAAGTAACTAAAAATAAAGAGACTCGGATTATAATAATAATAATCTTATCGACTATAATAACGAAGATACTATCTTAATAAATAATATAAACTTCGAGGACTACGGGGGTAGAGCGGGGCCTATATTTAAAAATATAACTTTTTAAAAAGTTAAGAAATTATAATAAACGGTAAAAAAGAATATTAAATATAAATTAAACGAAGCCGGGAATATAACCTACCGTTAAAAACTTTATAAATACTTTCGCGAGATATTCTATAAAGTTAAGAACGGCGATACGTTCGATAATAAGAAGGAATACTATATATTTAAAATACTCGAATTATTACTTTTAAAGGATATCCTTATAAAGGACGTCGCTATCGTTATTATAACTTTTATTAATTCGGGTTATATAATCCTAAAGAAGAATTTCAAAGGCGATTATATTATTATTTAAGAAATTAATAAAGTCGATAACGGGGAACTCTTCGTTACCTTAATATAATATAAGACTATTATATACTTATTAAGAGATAATAAATAACTACCGTTTAAAGAGTAAAATATAAAATATAATCCTTTCGTTAAATAGATAAATAAGAGTATATATAAATACTAGGTAATTTTAGGCTACCCTAAATATAACTTAACGAAATAATACCGAACTATTATAAATATTATTAATACTATCTCTAGAATTTAATATAGAAGTTTTATTACTTTTATAATAAATCCGGCTAGTCGCCCTAATATCGCTATAACTATCGAAGTATATAAGGATTTATTTAATACCCTTATTAACTTTATTTAGATTAGTACCGACGGATAATATCGTAAAATAAACTTCTTTTAATCTAGTTAAAATAAGCGAGAGTTATAATTTATTATAAAGCTCTATTAATATTATATCTAAAGAGGAATTAAAGCTAAAAATATCCTTATCCTTATAAATTATCTTATATAAATTAATTTTATAAAATAAGCGCTAGCGCTTACTATAAGATTAGAAGATATAGATACCGGAACTATTAATAATTATTAAAGCGAAGAGAAGTTTATAGTAATCCTCTATATAATAGGATTCGAGAAGTTAGGCTTTATATTCTTTAGTCCTCGTCTTTTTATCGGGGTTTCTCGCGTAGGCGACGCTTTAACGATTATTATAAATTAAATAAGAATTTAATTATATAAGAAGAAATATAAACGATTCTATTATAATTATCTACGAAGACTTCTAATAAAAATAGATCCCTATATTAAATATAAAGAGGAGCTCCTAGTATTTAATTTTATTAAATATAATTACGATTTAAACTCGGATAATAACTTTTAAAATAAAGATCTATATATAGTAGATTAATCGGAGGAAGATCCTAGTAATATTATATATATAGAAAAAGGAACTAGAAATATTAAGGAATTCGATAATAATTAGGATACTACGGAAATTTATAATATTTAAGACCCGATTATTTCGGGATCTAATATTAATATAGAGAATCTAGCGACTTTTATTATCGACGATATATATAATTAAAGAAGAGGCCGTAGTATAGGATATATAATAACCTTTAATATCGGTAACGGTAATATATATAGTTAGAGATCTAACGAGAATATAAAATCAAATATTATATTAAACTTAAGGCTATTTAATTTATTATATTAAATATAAATAGAGGTAGAAAGTTTAATAAACCTTCGGGGGTTTAAAAAACTAGCGAGTACCTACTATTATAAAATAAAAGTATAAATTAATAAATTTTATAGTTTATTAAAAACTTCTTTATTAGCCTCTTTAAAAAGGAGTAATTATAATATATAAAACGCCTTTAATGATTTACCTACCCTAATTAGGTACGAGTTATCTATATAAAAAATATTAGAACTATAATAAGAAAATTATATATACTATATTATTTCGGAATAATACCCCTTATATATAGCCTAGAAAGTAATACGTTATATCTACTTTTCTTTAATAAATAGTGGGGCGGTTTAATCTCACCTTTTTTTCTATTTTAATAAATTTATTAACCACGAATAATACCCTAACTATAGAACGCACTATATACCATTAATAAATTATTATATATATATAATCGACCGCTCTTCCGGCTAGCCTTTATACGTAAAGAGTATAATAGTTATAGTTATTAAACGAAGAGATCGAACCGAGTAAAGTAAATATAAATACCGACCGCGAGCGATCTTTATATATAAATATTATTTTTAATTAATTACGAGCCTTATTACTAGAATCTATAATTATTATTAAAAGATATAGTTAAACTACGATTATGACTTCATTTATAAAACTATAAATGATATATTAAAACTAGAAACTATATTACTTACCCTATATTATTAAGATTAAGGCTACGATACCTTTATATAAATACGAAGACTATAATAATAACGAATTTAACTCTATTTTTAAAAATTTAATAAAGTTTTACTTAAAGACTATTACGGAGGATAAAGACTAGGAATAAATAAAAAAAGAGATTAAAATATAATTAATATCGAACTTTTTAATAGATTTTAAATAATACGTAATTAAAGTTATTAGGGACGAGTTTATTATTACTTTAATTTTAAAGTACGAAGATAATACTCTAAAACTTTTTAATAATTTAAATAATAACGGTATTTAGAGTACCCTCTTTACTTTAGTATAATGTATTATTTATAATATAAAACGGTAACTAAAAGATACTAGCGAAAGATCGTTACGTAAATTAAATTAATTATAATAACCTTTTTTATCTCCTAACGAGGTATTAGATTAAACGCGGATAAAAGGCGCTATATTATTACCCGTTATATTAAAGCGGTAGACGAATTACGCGGTCGTATAAAGATTTAATCTACTAGACGTTAAATAAAAATAATTATTAAGTAGACTACTAGCGGATATTAATTAAATAATAGATTTATAAAGCGAGTTCGATAAACGTCGAGAGTAGAAGCGACCGAAAAGTAACCGTCCTAGTATACCGCGTATATTCTAGACTATTAAGAATAATAGTACCCGTTCTAGTATATACTTTAGGCTCCCGATTAAGGAAAATTAACCTATTAATCCTAATATATACTTTAAGTCGGTTTTACGCGACGTTTCCTCTATTAAAACTTTTAATAATTTAATTAATCTTAAAACGAGTATAAATAATAAAACGATATAATCCTTATAAGTCTTTATTAATAACTCTAAGGGTAAAAATAACGGCGATCGAAATACAAAGAATAACGGAACCTTTATAACGCGCGATAATAAAAGAGTTAATTAAATTATAGTAAATAATTAGCCCCTAGTAGATATAATATAAATAATAATAATAACTCGACCGATTCCGCCTACGGTAGACGATCTATTTAAATAATTATAGAAAGGCTTTACGGATACTAAAATTATATATAACGAGAAAGCGGCTAAACGCGTAGTTACTAGTTAAATATTTAAATTAGTATTTATCCTAAAGTAAAATAAAGTAGAAGATATTCCGATTAAAGAAGAGGAAGATATTAAAAAGTCCCTAAAAGAAAAAGCGAAGGAGAAGTAAATTAACGACTAGGTCTAAATACTAAAATTAATAAATCGGGTTAGGTTATTAAATATATAATTTATTAAAAAAACGGAATATATATATTAAAATAATAAAAGATAGGAGGACTACTACTTTCTTTTTAAACTAAATAATATTAAAGATCTTAAAGCCGGAAAAAAGATTTATATAAAAGAAATAATAATAGGTTTTACCTTATTCTAGATACTCGGTATATTCGTTCTATTCGAAATAAAGATTTTCTAAAACGGGGGATACTTTATAAACGTTATAGGGTTTAAAAAAATAATATAATTAATCTCTATAAAACTTAGAATTAATAATTAACGAGGGGTTTAAACTTTATAAACTCTCGGGGTAATTTATTTAAACTATTTACTCGTATTAAACCGTAAAGACGTAAAGAAAGTTAGGAAAGAAAAGAGATATAACCTATATTTTATAAAGGGAATAATAAAGGATCTTTAGTTATTTAATATATATTACCCGTCCAGGAACCCCTAAAGAATCTAATATATATATATCGATTCTAGTATATCTAAAAAATTTATACCGAGTTACGGCCTTAACCTCTTCTTTCTCCCCGCGGGTTTACTATCTTATTAACTAGATTTAATAAATATATAAATACAATAAAAGAATAAAGCTTTTAGGTAGATATTATAATAAATTTATAATAATCCTAAATTAAAAACCTATACCGAGAAACTAAATAAATTAGATCGCGACCTCTTAATAAAATTAAAATAGGCTCTTTATTTCGACGAAGATTATAACTTCTTAGAGGTACTTTATTTTATATCCTTAACTTTATTTCTTAATTAAATTAATAATATTATAACGGATAAAATTCCCGCGGTAAAAAAGAGGGGTAATAAATTTAAGATAAAAAAATAAATAATTTAATAAGAGGTAGGATAGGGTAGGATTATAATAAACGAAATATATATTAAGAAGAACGAGACTATAGAGACGATTACTAAGATTCGGAAGATCGATAATATAATACCGGGTTAAAAACCTCGAAAAATCTTAATTAACGGGACTCCGTTCGAATTATTATTAAGAATAATAATAAATTAAATAGGTACGTTTATAAATAATAAATAAACTACGCTACCCTTTAGAAAAAATTACCCTCGTATAAATAGGGCGCGTAAACGCCTAAAATATTATATAAAAAATAAACTTATTAATATCGATAAAAGGTATAAAAGCCTTATCTAGAGTATATATAATAATAACGATATTAAGGACGAGTATAAATAGTATAAAAAGATTATAATTATTATTATTCGAATACTTTAGGTACGATATATACTAGACTCTACTTTTTTTAAGAAACTACTAGTTAAGTTTAAATTTAATTATTATTTCGACTATCTTTTAAGTTATTTATAACGGTATAAACTATTATTAAAACGTTACTTTAAAGAAATAAATTAAAGAGTTCAATAAATTTATTATAATATTATACTCGCCTTTACGAGTTATAAAAAGAATATTATATTAGAAGTTATAATATATTTATAGCTCGCGGCCGTATATTATATTAAAATTCTATTATTATTCCTTAAACTAGCTCTTTATAAAGATATAAAGGACCTTAAATTAATAAATAATAAATTAAAAGATAATAATTAATTTAGGTTAAAAAAAGGAAAACTTTATAAACTAGAGTAAAAAGACTTACCCTTCGAAAAGAGTATTAATTAAATTACCGGAGTAAATAACTATCTTAAAATATAAATACTAGATATTCTTAGAAATAAAATATAAGGGGTCGATATAAAAATAGTTATTATAACTATATCTCTTATCTTAGCTTTTATTATTTATTAGGTAAATATTTCTAACGGAATTCTATATTATAATATAGGCCTTATCCTACGCTAGGAATATTATATTAATAATTATATAGGCGATCCGCTTAATATAGAAAAGACTTATCGCCTTAATCTACGGAGGTATATTTAAATTAAAATAAACTAAAATCGTTAGACTCTTCTAAAAAGGTAAAAATAATATGAAAAATATATCCTCGGAACCTATACCTTAATTTCTAGTAGGATCTACTATACTCTTAAATATAGAATAGATATTTACGGCCTTTAAATATATTATTATCTTTAACTCCGAGTAGCTAGTAAGCGCTAAGGATTAAACTATATACCGTATTAATCGAATCGGTTAAAATCGCGCGATATATATAATTAAATTCGTAAATATAATTTCTAAAATAGATATAGTTATTTATAATAAATAAAGGGCTCGATAATAGATATATTAAATAATAGAAGGTCTTATAGAGGAGTCGGAGAGTTATAAACTCCGCGAAATCTTAAAGGAGTATATTTATAATAACGAAGGCGAATAGGACGAGTATAATTAATTATAGAAAAATAAATAACTTATTACTATAAAGGTATAACGAGAGGATAACGATATTTATAAAAAGGGATATTGAGAGGGTAGACTAGCGATATTAATAATTAAAAAGAATTCGATAATATAGAGGAGATAGAATAATCGTAAATTCTATAATTCTAGAAAGATCTAAATATACTAAAATAATCTAATAATTCTATATTTAACGGTTACGGTCTTACTATTAATTCGGAGATATTAAAAATTAATACTCGTATTCTCGAGCTACTTAAGGTACTTTTCATAAAGAATTCTATAATTAAATTAACCTTTTCTAGTCGTTAGGATTTATATAGAAAGATATTTCTCCTTCTTAATATTTAGCCGTTAAAATCTTAAGGTATTTATATCCTAAAATTAAATAAAGATCGTCGAGCGCCTATAATTAATAAATAAGTAAATAATTTTAAGAAAAACTTTATATAACTCTATCGTAGATATATCGGAAGAGTCGAGAATATTAACCCTCCCGTTATTAGCGGCTACGTTAATAACGGCGATATTATTAATATAATATTTATAGCCGCTAGAACTAAACGAAGATACGTTTTTAAATACTTCTAATTATTTTTAATAATAGGAGCGCCGATATCTATAATTAAATTAAATATAACTATAATATTTATTTCGGAGTTACATCGTAATATATTTAGGCGAGGAACGTTATAAAAAACGCCCCTTAATACTACTTTAATATATTTATAAAATTTAATTATAAACTCGGGGGTATTATCTCTATAATTAGGTCGAAGATTAAATACTTCGAGGAGCCTATAATAATTATCGGTATTAATATCTCTTATACGGTACCCGCCTTAAAGTAAGTTTTAATAATTATTATAATTATCTTTATCGATCGGATTACCTCTCGTTATATTATTACGGTCGAGACGAACGGCTCCCGTATTAAGATAATTATTACTAATAATATTAACTTTAAACTTCACTCTTTAGTAGACTAATAATAAAAGAATATTAACGGGGGTAATCTACTAAAGTATATTACTACTTCCGCGACGGTGTTTCTAAAGGTTAATTTAATCTATTTTTAAAATACGAGGTTATTAATATAAAGCGCTTATTTACGGATTTAGGCTAGAATCATTTTAGTAATAAAATTAAATTTACTAGTATTATTACCGAGAAGTATTACTATATTCGCTTCTTCCCTCCTATAGGTTTTATAGTTAATAAGAATAATAATTCTATACCTAGTATAATTATAGATTATAATATTATTTACCTCTTCGAGAATAATATTTACCTCTATTTATATATAGTTATCTAGGGTACTACTTAACCTACTTATTATTATATATTAATAGATAAGATTAATATTCTACTAGATCGATTCTAGGTAATACTCTATTTATATTATTATTAATACTAGCGCGTAATTACTCCTATATCGCTTTATAAATTTAGTTCTTTATAAGAATATTTTAAGCTAATAGAAGATAGTCCCTATAGTATATTATATTTATTTAGTATTTAAGCGTAGTAAGGTTTATATCGATATAACTACCGCCGAGAGGGCTACGCTTTAAGAAGAGCGACGGAAATAGAGTAAAAAAGCGTAATTCTATTCCGATAAAATAAAGTTATAGACCGAGTAGCCTAAACTCTAACCATATAAGCCTAAGGACTAGATAAACTTTAGTATATAGTATATTTAAATTCATAAAGTCGTATAAGAACGTTTATTAAATATCGTAAATAATAAATATATTTAATAAACGCGGTAGATTAATAGTATTAATATATAATACTTATATAAATGCGCGAGTAAATACGCTATTAATATTACTATATATTATATCTAACTCATGATTTAAACTATATAAATTAGATAACTAAATAAATCGTTTACGGGCTTAAGCTAGCTTAATACGTAATCTATTAATAAATAGTAATAAGACGTTTAATAAACCTGCTCGGAGCTATAGATAGCGGAATATACGGGTATTATATTTAGAAAAAGCTTGTGTAGTCTCCTATAACTCCGTAGTACGGAGCTTCTAAAGAATATATTTAATATAAATTTTATACTCTTCCTTAATATCGTTATAAATTAGAATATTATCGAGATAAATAGTATAGGTCTCGTCGAGAAATTTACGAAGAGTATTATTAATATAGTATTAAAATAAAATAAGGTTATTATATAATCTAAATAATATAATAAAGTATTTAAATAGGCCGAATCGGGTATAAAATATTATAAATTCTTCGTCGCCCTTCTTTACGCGGAGGCGATTAAAAATAAATATAATATCTAATTTAAAAAATACTTTAATATCATTTAATCGATTTACTATATAAATTAAATAACGGAGGTTATAACCCTTCTTTAAATTTAATAATATAATTATATAATTAATACGGGGGTAAAATATCAATATCTTTTTTTAAAAAAATATCTAGGAATTTATAATACTATATAAATAAAATCGTAGCTAGGTTAATATTCTTATTATTTTAATAAATTTAGAAATTTTTTTATATAACGGCGGAGGCGAGGTAAAACTCCCTATTTATTTTAAATATAACTCGGTTCTAGGTTTAATTATAAATATTTAATTTAGAGTTTTAATTAAAGCGGGGCTTAAGTTTATAATATCTAAATTCTTAATAAAACTATATATTTAGGGTCGAAATTTCTTCTAAAATACCTAGGAATCGATCGATTTCTATAAATAAAAAACTAAATACGGTTTACTCGTTAGATTTAATAAAACGGGTAAATAATCGAGATCTTATCTCGTATATATTAAGAATAATTAGGTACTAGGATTTAGAATAAAGCGAGGCTAGGTTATAATATTTAATTTTAAATATCTTTCCTTATTTAACGGTAATAACGATATAATTATATTCGTTATTATAACTAGTTCTTATAGGAATAAATAATTAAGATTAAGATAAAGAAAACTCCTTTTAAATCTAGATTTATTATTAATAAATCTAAAATTAGAGTAACTCCTCTTAAGTCCTAGGTTACTCTATACGAGTATTAAATTAAACTAGGGATTAAATTTATTTTTAATAAATTTAAAATTAAATTAACTCTTTTTAAATCGAGGTTTACTTTTTATAAACCTAGGATTAAATATATTATTAATAAATCTAAAACTAAAATAACTTTTCTTAAATAGGAATTAATTATTTAATAATATTATTATTATTTATAAATAATAACGGCTCTTTATATATAAGTAATTCCTCTTAAATCGGGAATTACCCTATATAGATATTAAATAAAAATAGAGACTAGGATTCTTAAATCTAGAATCTTTTTTAAAATATAAAAAAAAGTTTATTTTCTATAAAGACTTTTATAGGACTAGGGGTATAATTTCTTAAATAAAAATATAAAACGAAAATTAAAGAATTATCGGAGAAATTAATAATAACTTTATAATAATAAAGATATAATAAGCCGATTATAACGGGGTATTAACTAAACTTAATAATAATAAAAACTATTCGTTTTTAATAATTATAGATATTCAAAATTATTTCTACGATATAAATAATATATCCTATAACGGTAGGTACGTTATTAAAGGATCGGATAATATAAAAATAATAAAAAAAAACGAAGGGGTAGATATTAAATATATATAAAATTATAATTAATAAAAAGATAATTTAATATACTAGTATTAATTAAGATTTTAATTTAAATTCGAGACTAGCTATTCCGTAGTTAATAAGAGATAATTAAATATTTATTACGAAATATAAAGTCGGATTTAAAAAGCTAGATAATAAACTAAAGCGAAAATTTAATTAATTAATTAAACGATATAGCCGATGAATAAGAAGATATATATAGAGTTCTAGGTACCTATAGTCCTAATATACGACTTTATACCGGGACTATTCTTTTTCTATATTTAAAATAACTCCTTTTATAATACTCTCGTTATCGTTAATTATAATTATAATATTAAATCGGAGACTAATTAACTTAATTAGCTAGGTCTTTATATTATATTTAAATAATTTATAATAAAAGTAAAACCTCTATTTCTTATAAATAACTTTAATAACTAGGGTTCTCGTTAATTTACTAATTAATAATAATTTAGGCCGAATCGAGATTTATTAACTCCTAAAATAAAAGAGTAAGAACTAGTATAATAATATAAATAAAAATACTCGTTATATTAGAGCGAGTTATAGAGATAGAAATTAATAAAAGTATAATAAATCTTTTTAAAATTTATCCTACTTTAATAAAAGTAGTACTCTAGCGAGATAAATAGTATTCAATCTATTAAAATTCTTAGTCGATTTCGGAGTATATACGGATATACTTATCGAAAATATATAATCGTTAATTATTAATCTTCCTCTAGGAGATAAAGGCTTATTAGGTAGTATAATTAATATTATATTTTATAATATTAATTAAAAATTCGTCCTTTATTTAAGAATATTTCTTTTTTTAAATAACGAGGTTAAAGTATTTATTAAAAGATATAAAGTCTTATTTAAATTCCTAAATATAATTCCGAGTATCCTTTTATTTAAACGGGTTATTATATATTTCTTATAATTTCTTTCGTTAATTAATAAAACTAGTTAGGGTATAAAGACCCTCTTTTTAATAACGGTTTATTAAATTAAAGATCTTTTTACCGATAACTAATTTAAACTCTATATAAACGATTTTATTATTATCGGTAGAGTAATAGTTATAATTAATATATATCCGTTATATTAACGTCTACTCTTAAATATTTAATTTGTTTTAGTCTCTTTTATATTTCGAGATATCTAAGAGCTTTTCGGATTTAGGAGGTATTCGAGATTATAAATAAATAAGTTATTAGGTACTTAAAGAAGAAAATAAATATAGATCTATAATAATAATATTATTAAGAATATTTTTATCGAATACCTAAAGCGGGGGTTAAGATATAATTTAAATTATAATAAATATAACCTAGGTTATTACCTAAATAATAATATAAATTAAAGATTATATATCTAGCGTAGGAGGAGGAGGAGGCGTAGATAAAGATAAAATATTAAATAAAGAATTACTCTCGACCTAAATATATAAATAATCGAAGGTATTGAAAAAGCTAGTAGAGTTATTCTAAACTTCGGCGAGGAATTATTATATATAGTCTTCGGGGTTAAGGGGTTAATTCTTTATAATAATTATTCTAATACTAAAAAGTATTAACTAGGTAGTTAATCTTTTATAATATTAAGAAACGAGATTTATATTTAGATATTTATTAAACTATAAGCTAGATTTATTGAACTATAATTTAATTATAATATAAAAGTAGGTTAAAATAAAAAATAAAGGACGAAAACTAGGGTAGGGCTAGTTATTATCTAAATAAAAATTAATATATAGAATATTTATTTATTTTCTATCTCGACTATATTAAAATAGAAATAGGGAAACTAGTTTAAATTTAAATTAAATCTAAAATAAGTTAAATTAAATCAAAGTAGGTAAAGTTATATTATAATAATTAGAGAGTCGTTAAAGAAATATATAAAGAATATCCGTTTAAAGCGGGATTATAATCTCGTTATCTTATTATTAATATTATAAAGAATTCGTAATAAATATTTAAAGATAAAGAAAGAAGTTTATAAAGTTTATTTAAAATTAACCGAGTAATACGCGAAAATAAATTACTTTAGATAATAACTAGGATTTCTAGAAAATAAAGAAGAAGGATTAATAATAATAAAATAAATAAATATCGCGGAGTCAAAGAAAGAGGAGAGAATAGTATTTTTTTCTATCAACTCGGAGAATCTTTTTTTTAATATCTCCTCCGAGTAATTTTAATTATTTACTAACTTTAATTAATCGGGTATTATTTATTCTCCCTCCGATTCTAATAAAACTTTTTAAGGAGTTACTAGTAGTTTATAAAATTTATATTTAATTTTTACATATTCTCTAAATTATTATACTCTTTTTATTTAATAAGGTATTTCTAATTTTATAATCGAATTTTAGGATTTTTTGAACCTCGAATTCTATTTTTTTTTCGGTATAAAAATAAAAGATATTTTATAAAGATATTAAAGAGTCTACTAGCTCTAGTAAAAAAATATAAAATATTAAATATATTTTAATATCGGCTAGAAGATTTAATTTATAATTAATTAATTCTTTACTCTTCTTAATCGAAAATAGTCCGATTTTAATATAATTTAATTTTTTACTCGGTTTTTTACTTTTTATATTTTTTATTAAGAGATATATTTTACCCCCCTCCTTTAATTAAAAATACTCTTTTCGATATTTATTTATTATCTTTTTCGTTCGAGTATTCGTTAGGTTAATTTAGGTTTACATATATTAATATAATACTTTTATATTAATTATATTAATTGAAACTCTCTACGCGTTTAGTCCCCGTTTAAATTTAAGAAATATATTAACGTACCTATTATAATTCGCGAAGAGCGATATAAGTTTTATTATATTAAACTACGCGTTATTAAATATTAATTAAATTATAAATAAAAGTCTTATTTCATCGTTTTTTCCCTTATTAATATAGTATCGTAGATACGTCTTTATTATTTAATTCGTTCGTTCCGGCTATTTATTAATTTATAAATAATATATAATTAATATTCGTAATTTGGTTCTAATAGTATTAATTAGTATTTTTTTAATTTTAAAAATAAACTATATATCTCTATTAGAAGTAATTAATCTAGGAATATTATAATCCCGAATTAATCGATTGAGTAGTATAAAAGTAATTTATTCTACTTTATAAATCTCTTTAATTAATATTATTATAGTATATTTATTAAATTTATTATAGATTATTATTATAGAGTTAAAAGTCTCTACTATAGTTAGGTCTTTTAATCTTAATAACTTACTAACGAAATCTATAATAATATTATTTTAAGGTATTTCTAATATTAGAGCGAATTAGATTTAACTATATTTAATATACCTCGTAGACTTATTTTACTAGTATTCGATATATTCTTTAATATATTTTTCGATATATAATTATAGTCCTAGCGCGTCGTATTCTTTATAAATTAATATTATAATTTTAATAACTCTAGGGTATCTTTAAACTAGATTATAATAATAATCGCGAATAATTTCTTTAAGATATCCCTTAGGAAAATAGGTTTTTTTATTATATTCTAATAATTTAGTTTATAATTACTAACTTTTTAATATTCTAGTTAAGATATCGTTTTTATATCTCTTTCGGATATTATTAATAGTTCCGGGAATAAAGATATATAGCGTCGCTACTAGTTATCATACTAGGACTAGCGATTTATTCTATTAATAAATAAGGATTAATTTTTTTTTTTTATTTTTATTCTTTATAAAGTTCTCTCGTTTATTAAATATATCGGCGCGATTATTATTTTTACCTAGAGTATAGAAGATCCTGAATTTATATTACTCTAATAATTTTAATTATTTAATTTATCTTTTATTAACTACTTTATAATAGTAAAATTAAGAAGATTTTTATAATTTATAAAAATAGTAAAGTCTAAATAGTTTTCTATATATACTCTTTATTATTTTAATACGGATATTACTATTAATAATTCTTTATTATAAATATTATAATTCTATTCTATTAATAATATCTTTCGTAAATAATATATAATAGGGTACTATTTATTATCTCTTTATTAAAAGATATAAAGTTTTATTATAAAGTCTAAAATATCGATTTTAATCCGAGCTAGTCTATTATTTCGAAAGAAATATAATACCGATAGTTTTTTATAGGCCTTTTTAAATACTTTAAAAAATTATTATTATTCTTTTCTTTATTAGAAAGTAATATCTTTCTTTATAATATCCGTTAATAATAAGACCTTTTTAAAGTAATTTTCAATAAATCTTCTATTAAAGTTTATAAGTCCTAAGTAACTTTATATCGTTTTAATATTATATAGTATAGGTTATTCTTTAATATTCTTAATTTTTTTAGGGCTTATTTAAATACCTTTAGTATTAATTATAAATTTAAGGAATTCGATTAATTTTTTATAAAACTCGTATTTCTTTAGTTTAAAGAGAAGTCTAGCTAGTAATAAATAAATTAAGATATTTTATATATATCAAATATATTCTTCCTTATTAGTAGAGTATATTAAAATATTATTAAAGTATATAATTATTAATATATTTAAATATACTCGTATAATATTATTAATTAATATTTAATAAATTACTAGTACGTTAATAAATCCGAAGAGTATTATTAAATATTCGTAATAATTATATTTAGTCTTAAAGGTAGTTTTTTATTCCTCGCCTTTTTTTTATTTAAATTAAATTATATACGCCTCGAAGATCTAGTTATATAAAGATTTTAATTATTATAAACTAATCTTATAACTCGTTAATATTTAGTAGAGAGTATTAAGTCTTTATTATAATATTATTTAATTTTCGGTAGTCTATATATAATTATAAGTTTTTATTCTTTTTTATTATAAAGAGGATTAAATAACTTATTAGTAATTTAAATTCTCGAATAAATCCTTTTTTAAATTTCTTATTAATATACCCGCGAAGTACTCCGAGTTCTTTTTCTAATAAAATATAAATAAATTTAAATATCGGTTATTTATTTAATTCGAGTTCGATTTTATAACCCTACGATTAATATTTAGGTAATACTTTAATAATTATTTCTTTCTAAAAAAGATACTTTTATTATTAATACTCTTTAAGGATATTAAAAGGTTCGTTTTTATTTTTAAAAACTTTAAATTATTTATTTTATTAATTTCTTTAATTAATATATATCGAGTTAAATCCTTATATAAAATTATTTCTTATTCGAAGATAAAGTATTATAAACTTCGATCGGGTTATAATTCGATTTTTTATTTATAATTATTCTTTATAAATATATAAATATTATATTAACGACGTCTTTAATACGCGGAAATATAAATATTTCTTTCTTTTAATCGATTATTAGATTATATTTCTTTAATTAAAATATTTTTAGAATAATATAATAAATAATTATTCTTATTATATCGAAGGTAATTTCTTTATAATAGTATTAAATAATAAGAATAATAAGAATATTTCTTTATTTATTCTTTTTATTAATAATTTTAACCCGTCGGTTAATCAAAGTTTATATTATTCTATCTTTTTTTAAATTAATAAATTAGTTATTTAAATTATTATTTAAAATACGAAGTTATTAATTATTTTTAAATTTATTATTATAACGATTTTATATCCGTTAACTCTTACTAGTATCTATATATATATATTATATTAAATTAAATATAAATATCATTTTAAGATTAATATATCAATCTCTTTATATTTCTCTTTAATATAAAGGATTAGTCTTTTCCCGACGAAGATAAAAATTCGTAGTACTCTTTAGACTCGAAATATCTTTTATATTCTTCGGTTAAATAATAACATTATTCGCTTTAATTATAACTCTTTAATTTTTTATTATAATTTATTTAATTTCGTAATTATAATTATTAATCTTTATTATAACCTAGGAAGATTTAGTTCTCTCTTTTCTTTATTAAATACTACGAATAATTATCTTAATATAATTATTCTATTAATTATAATTATATTTTAATTTTATAATATACTTTCGCTCTCCTAAATTATTATAATAATATTTATAATATTCGTTTAAATATATTAATTAGTATATCTCCTCGTATTATAAATAATACTTATTATATATATAATTAATTTTAGATAATTCTTTTTTCTCTTTTTTCTTTTCTTCGGGTTTTTCTTTTAATATAATAAATTAAATTCTAAAGTTATCGAGGTAATCTATTAACTAAAGTTATTCTTTAGAATTTATTATATTTTACTTTTATTTTTATCCTTCCTTTAAATTCTTTTTTAAAGTTTGATTATTATTATTATTTAATTATTCGAGTTCTCGAATTTTTTAAGTAATTTCCTCTTTAATATCTCTTTACTTTTTTAATAAATTATTAAAGCTAGTATTATTTTATACTAGAAATTTTTAAGGGATTTAATTATATTATCCGGTATTCTCTTTTTTAATATATTTAATTATTATCGATTTATTATATTTTTTAAACGATAGTTCCTAGCGATATAACCCGGTTTATTATAGTTATAATAATTTATTATTTTCTTTCTCTTATATTATTATTTATTTCTTTTCTAGAATTCTCTCGTAGGTCTCTTTTTAATAAAATCGAGTTTTATTAATCTATAATTATACGGGTTAGGTTTTTTATAATAGTAATAACTAGCCGAATTATATTTATTATTATAAATTCTTAAACGTCTTTAGTCGTTAATTCCTCCGTTATAATATTTCTCTATTATACGTTTATATAATTTATCGTCGATTATAATTATTTATTTTATAAAGTTATCGAGGTCCTAAATTTCGATTTTTATTTATATAAACTCGTCTTTAATATTATCTTTTAATCCTCGTCGATATATTATTATAAAAGTAGTATCGTCCTAGTCTATTAATATTATATAATATTAAAATTATACCGAATAATTATATATAGATCTTCGTTAAATTAAATATTAAATAATATAAATTATTATATTACTCTTATTAGAAAGTCTAAATATATAGTGAATTTTAATTTTGAATTAAGAGAAGTTCTTTATCTAAAGTTTTATATCCGAATTATTAACGTTATTTAATCCTTTTATATAGTATTTTGAAAATAAATTTATTTATTTCTATATATTACTTTTTATATAAGTAATAGTAAAGATTATTTATTTATTAACTAATATAGTACTTTTATTAAATAAGTTTCTCATACTCTCTATAATATTAATTTAGGCGGGAGATTTTAATATAGTCTTTATCTTTTATAATATTACGTCTTCTAATATTATTTTAAATATCTAGGGTTAAGGTTTATATTAATCCTAAAATATTTATTCTAAAAATATTTAAAGTATTAAGGCTCTCTGTTTAATATTTTAATATAATATTAATAAAACCTAGATTAATACTCTTAAAGAGGAGTATTAAGAATTAATAAATAATAGTTTTTATATAAATAATTAAATATAACTAGATAAATTTAATAAATTTAATTAATAATTTAATAAATATCTATATTTAGAATTTATAATTAAAAGTTTGAAGAGAAGTTAAATACGAAGCTTTTATCTACTAAAAAGTATACTATTTATATAGTAGAAGGAAATCGCGTTAAGAGATATATATTTTATATATTTACTCCTACGAGTATAGTAAATATAATTTATATTTATAATATTTACTACTTTGAATAAAGTAAATATCCTATATAATATTACTAGTCCGTATATATCCTATTACGATAGTAGGTCGTAATATATATATTATATAAAAAGTATTATTATATTTACGAGAATTTTAAATAATAGTAATTAAAAGAATTATATATATTCAATATATATACGAGTATATTTTAATAGAGATTTATAAAACGCGTTTATAATGAATTTAATATATACGACGCGTCTAGTAGAAATATATATTTAATATATATTCAATATAAAAAATACGAGGTAGGATTTAATCTAGATTAAAATTTAGAATAAAGTTTACTATATCGATAAAATAGTAAATTAGTATTCTACCGAAAAAGATAAAAAAGGCGCGTAGATCTATTTAATTCATATACTAGCCCTAGAGATTAATTAATATCTATTTTCGTTTAAAGTTACTAAATATATATTTAATACTTCGGATAATTTTAAATAATTTTAAATAAATCGGAATAAATTAATGTAAATAATACTAGCTTATAATTAATTATATAATAATATAATAAAGTTATATAGTCTATAATACCGCGCTAGTTTAGGGGGATATTACGCGCGTATATAATTTTCGTAAATTAATATAATTTAAAATCTAAATAAAATTAGCGTAGTTATAATATTTTATATAATTTTAACGAGTTACTCGATATTAATAAAAAATCACGGAGTTAAGATCCTAAATCCGATGTTACTATTTTTAGATTTTTTATTAAAAAAAAAATTTTACGTTTCTTTTCGTTATATTTCCGTCTAAATTAGAAAAATACGTATTTAATACCTCGACTCTTCTCGTGCGGGCTCCCGCTTTACCGATATATATATTATTATTAATAACTAGTAACGGAGAAATTAGTAATTTTCGAAATAATAATAATAATAACGAGATATATTTAATAAATACGAGGTTATATTTTCGAATATTAAGAATATACTAGTCGACGATTATAGAATTTTAATAATTTACGTAATTTCTTTATTCTAAATAATAATTACGTAGATATTATTATAAATTTTAAATCTTAAGAATATTATTTATTATATCTAGATATTATAATATTTGTAATTTTAAAGTTATATTTATTTATTTACTATATTATTAATATTCAATTAATTATAGAATTTAATAAAAAGATTCGAATATTAAAAAAAACGAGTTTTAATATATAGTAATCGACTTAACTACGAAAACTATTTTCTAATACTTTAAAATATAACTTTATACGAATTAGAATTAATAATAAAAATTACGTATATATATAGTTTATAATAAATATATACGATAAGAAAGAAAAAGAAGAAAAGCGCGAAGTTTATAGATAATAATAATATAAATACTAAGGGCGAGAGTTAATACTAAGGAGAAACGGAGTATATCCGTATAAATTTATATTAAATATATATCGTTACCTTAAGGGCCGACCCCCGAAAATTAATAATTAAATAGAGGTTAACGGGTAAATTCAATTAAAATAAAAACTTTATGAATTAAATATATACTAAAGTCTAATCTAAATTTATAACTCGGACGGGGTCTAAAGTTTCTCCGGCCGGGTTAATATATCCTTAATATATATATTAATATTAGGGTAGAGCTAGGGTGAAGAATATACTCGGTATATATATAATACTAATCTCGGGTTAAAATTCTTACTCCAAGATTATAATACCTAGGATAGTAGTATATACTTAGTATATACCGACTAAGCGCCTATTAATATAATCTGTTTCGGGGCCTATAAGGGTAAGATTATAATATTAGGGTCTAAATTTAACTAGCGGTAACCCGTTATAACTACTATAACTATTAGGTTTATTATTATAGGACGGGATTAGTATCTAGATATTTATTAAATTATAGGTTAAGTTTATTAAACTATGACCTAGCTATAATATAAGAGTAGATTAAAATAAAAAATAAAGAATAAAAACTAGATTTGGCCAGCTACTATCTAAATAAAAATTAATATATAAAGTATTTATTTATTTCTTATCCCGATTATATTAAGATAGAAATAGGGAACTAGTTTAAATTTAAGTTTAATTAAGGTTAGATTAAATTAGGTTAAAATAAGTAAAATTATATTATAATAATAACCCCCTCTTTTAGATCGAGCTCCTACGAGATAAATAAATAATTAATTCGATTAATTAGATTTCGTAACCCTAAATCTTATTTGGGGTTACGAAATAATTAAAATAAAAATACGTCGGAGTATTCGAGCTACTAATAATAACGAATAAAGAATAAAATAGAGAATAGGCGGCGGTATACGAATAAAATTAAACGTTAGCGTTATTATCTATAAATAATAACGATAGGGCTAGGCTATAGGGTACTATCTATTTAAATAATAATACGAAGTATCGGTCGAAACCGATATAGAACGATAACCGAGGGGATAATAACGGATAAGGAATAAACTATAATATAAACGGGGTTTAACTTCTTAAAAATCGGATTAAGATAAAGATAGTAAAGGTTCCTTATATTAATACTTTTAAATAATATATAATAATTCGTAGAGGCCCGCGGCGCTAGGATTCGAGATATAATATTTATTAATAAATTATTAATAACGAGTAAAGTAATAAAAGGGTTCCTATATAACGATATAACCTTTTTAATTAACGTTGTATTTTAATAAGGGTAGACTATAACGGCGATTATATTTAGAATTTAAAATACTGTTAATATACTACTCTTATTAGTTATCTTCGGTAATTATAAATTCTCGGATAAACTAGATTTATCTAGGTAAAGAGTTATTAATTATTAATTATAATAAACTAGTATCGAAGACGGGGTAAATTTTTATTGAATATAAAAAATCTAACTAAATTATAAAAGAATTATTAAAAACTTTAAAGACTCGGAAGGGGCCGATATTATAATTATTAAATTTAATTGAAAAGTATATAATATTTAGATTCTTAATATTTAGCTATATTTAGTCGTTTATTAAATATATTAAATATAGGCGCCTTCGTTAGTTAGCCGAGAATTTAAAGATAATTTAAATAATAAATATTTTATCGCGGAGGTAGTCGTTTAAGATTTCTATTTATATTACGAATTTATTAATAACGGTTAAATAAGTATAGGCTTAAGTGGTAAAATCTTAAAATAAAAATTTAATAAACTTAAAACCGATATAAGAATATTAATTATAATTAATTAAAAAAGGCGAGGTTAAAATATTAGAAAAATTAATATTATTATTAAAAGACTCCGCTTTAGGGAGCTATTTCACCTAATTATCCTATATATAATTAATATATATACGGAGGTAATATTTTATTATAGTATTAAACTACTCGGTTTAATTATCCGTCTAAAGATAGTATTTAATAAATATATATTAATCGATTTTAAAATATTTATATAAGGCCTCCTAGAACTCCGATATAAATTAAAATCCTCGATTAAAATAAAGATATCTAGTACTTTATAGAGCTTTTATATATTCTAATAGAAAGCGTCGTAGGCTTTATCTACTTTTATCGATATAATTAATATTAGGTACCGTATCTTAGTTAAACGGTCTACGAAAATTAGGATATACCGATAAATAATTCCTATAGAGATATAAAATAGTAAGGGATTTATATAGTTTATCGAGATATCTTTCTAATATCGTTATAAGGGCCGTAATAAGTATAGCTATTTTTAAATATATTAATAGGAAGATTTAATTCTTTAATATATATAATAATTCCTAACGAATTATTAAATATTAATATAGATATTAGGCTACTAATAAACCCGATTAATTAATTCGTAATATTTAATATAAATTAAGTAATTACCCGCGATATTATTATAAATTAACTAGATTAAACGAAGGTATAATTTACTAGAATTCGGAATATATCTCTTTCCTCGGAAATAAAGAACTTTATCCTTATCTTTATATTTAACGAGAGGAATTCCGTTATAATAATATATTTTAGAATATAGTATTTCTAGGACTCTAAAGGCGAATTAATCGGTTTAATTAATTATATTCTATAATTAATAAATCGGGGTATCGTATAAGTCTTTATTTAAATTAATAAATTAATCTCTATTTAATTCGGGCTTATAGGACGTAGGTAGGGTTTAAAATTCTAAATTAATATCTATATCGAGGTTTATCGGGGTCGTATAGATTAATATAAAATATAATTAAAAGAGTTAGATAAAAATCTCTAAATCTATTATTAATATAATTAAAATAACTAGGACTAAGGCTAGGGTCGTTACATTTAGCGATATACTATAAATATAATTCTTAAAGACTTCTAGGGTTAGGTTTTTTCTTTTTAATATAATTTAATATTAATATTAATATCTAGGGTCTAACTTATCCCCTTTTTTAAAAAGGTCTTTTAATCGATATATTAATATATTAAATTTACTATCTTCTTTACTAGGCCGATAGGTAATCTTATAATTAAAATAAAATAAAAACTCGCTAATCTTATTTAATAACGAGATAATACTTTAAATAAAATAAAATATTTAAGAGTTTTATAATTAAATATTACCTCGATAAAAAAAGTAGATCCCTCTAGTTTAAGGCGCTATTCTTCGAATATACGGACAATTATTATAAACTCTTTATTATAGATTTTATAATTATACTCAGTAGGGTTATACTTCTTTAAAAAGTAAATAATAGGACGAAGAATATCTTAATTATTATATTAAGATAAAACGCCCCTAGATATATAATTAGACGTATTTATTTCTACTATAATTTTATAGTCGGGGTCGAAATAAACTAGGATAATATCGGAGGTAAAAACTTTCTTTAAAGTATCGAAAATTATTTAGTATTAAATATTCTACTCGAAGACGGTATCTTTCTTAATTATAATTATAAATAATATAATAAATTTACTAAACCTATAAATAAAACACCGATAGAAGTTAGCGAATCCTAGGAAATTTTAAATATCTTTAATATTAACTAACTATAATTAATTTAAAATAATATCGATTTTCTTTAAATCTATTTTAATTTTTTTAATAATAATAATTAATCCTAGGTACGTAACTTCCCTACGCTACGGAACAGGGAAGGGAAGGGAGCGGAAGGGAAGGGGCAGGGATTACCAGGGAAGGGAAGGGATTCCCTACTATTCCCTTCCTCCCTGCTCTCCCTATAAGGCTGCTCCCATATATGGCCATGTATGCGCGCATGCATGCCCCATGTATGCCCCTATATATGGCCTATGTATGCGCGCATGCATGCCCCATTGCTGCCCCCATATGGCCTATGTATACGCCCATGTATGCCCCAATTCTGCTCCCATGTGGCCCATATATGCGCCCATGTATGCCCCATTGCTGCTCCCATGTGGCCCATATATGCGCGTATGTATCCTCCATTAAGTGGTACAAAGATTAGGACAATTAGGAAAGCGGTTAAGAAACGCCAAGCCTTATACCTAATTTGGACTAGCGCAGTAATAGCCCATGTATGCGCGGCCATATATGCGGGCAAGAATGGGCCATATTTTGAAGCAGTAATGGGCTCATACATGGGCCATATATGGGAGCATCAATGGGGCATATATAGGCCACATGGGAGCAGCAAATGGGGCATGCATGCGCGCATACATGGCCATATATGGGAGCAGCCCTATAGGGAGAGCAGGGAGGAAGGGAACAGTAGGGAATCCCTTCCCTTCCTTGGATCAGGGAAGGGAATTGCCCCGGGCCTATCCCTTCCCTTCCCTGCCCCTTCCTCCAGGGAAGGGAAGGGAAGGGAAGGTAATCCCTACCCTATTCCGCAGCGTAAACTTCCCTAATATAGAAATTATATTTAATAATATTTATTTAGAGTCCCGCCTCGCGGAGTTTCTAAAGGATATATTTAATATAGATTTTATACTCTTCCTCGATATCGTTATAAATTAGAATATCGTCGAGATAAATAGTATAAGTCTCGTCGAGAAATTTATAAAGAATATTATTAATATAATATTAAAACGAGGTAGGGTTATTATATAATTTAAATAATATAATAAGATATTTAAATAAACCGAATCGGGTATAGAATATTATAAATTCTTCGTCGCCCTCCTTAACGCGGAGGCGATTAAAAATAGATATAATATTTAATTTAAAAAATACCTTAATACGATTTAATCGATTTAAAGTTTCTAAAATTGAAAGTAAAGAGTATTTATTCTTTATAATAATAATATTTAGCCCTCGGTAATTAATATAAAAATATAAACCTCTATTAAACTTCTTTATAAATAAAATAAAGAATATAATATAAAAATAATTAACCCGAATAAAATCTTTACTAAAATTCTTATCTAGGTAACGACGGAGTTCTAAAATCTCATTATAATCTATATTATATAAATTAAATAACGGAGGTTATAACCTTTCTTTAAACTTAATAATATAATTATATAACCGATATAAAGATAAAAATTTGCGTTTTTTCTTAAGAAAACGTCTAGGAATTTATAATACCACGTAGGTAGAATCGTAGTTAAATTAATATTTTTATTATTTTAATAAGTTTAAAACTCTTCTTAAATAATAACGGAGATAAAATAAAACTCTTTATTTATTTTAAATATAACTCGGTTCTAGGCTTAATTATAAATATTTAGTTTAAAATTTTAATTAAGGCGGGGCTTAAGTTTATAATATCTAGATTCTTAATAAAATTATATATTTAAAGTCGAGATTTCTTCTAGAATACCTAAAAATCGATCGATTTCTATAAATAATAAACTAAATACGGTTTATTTATTAGGTCTTACGAGACGGGTAAATAATCGAGATTTTATTTTATATATATTAAGAGTAGTTAGGTACTAGGTTCGCTATTCTTAATACTAAAATTTAGAATAAAGCGAGATTAGGTTATAATATTTAATCTTAAGCGTCTTTCTTTATTTAATAATAATAACGATATAATTATATTCGTTATTATAGCTAGTTCCTATAGGAATAAATAATTAGGACTAGGACGAGGAAAATTTCTTTTAAATCTAAATTTATTATTAATAAACCTAGAACTAAAATAACTCTTTTTAAATTCTAAATTATTTTCTATAAATATTAAACTAGGTTAAAGACTAGGTTTACTTCTAATAAACCTAGGATTAAATATATTACTAATAAATCTAAAATTAAAATAACTTTTCTCTAGTTAGAATTAATTATTTAATAGTAATATTATCGTCTATAAATAATAATGGCTCTTTATATACTAGCTACTTCTTTTAAATTAAGATTTACTCTACGCGGGTATAATAAAAAGTTAGAAATTAGAATTTTTAGATCTAAAAACTTTTTTAGAGTATAAAAAAAAGTTTATTTTCTATAAAAACTTTTACTAGATTAAGAATATAATTTCTTAAATAAAAATATAAAGCGAAGGTTAAAGAATTATCGGAGAAATCGGTAGTAACTTTATAATAATAGAGGTATAATAAACCGATTTGTCAAAGTATATATACAGAATATATAGTTTTATTAGTTTGGTAAAAGATATTGATTATCTATAGAGGATTTGGCCCTAATATACTAGAATCTAGTTAAGGCGCTAGTCCTAATATAGAAGTACCGAGGCTTAGCCTAGTAATATTATACTAGAGTTTACCCCGTAATAGAACACCCCTTTTAAAAGAAAGAAGTTAACACCCTCGTTAATACACTAATATAGGGTATTATAAATAATAACGTAAATAGCGTTTATATATAGAACTAATAAAGTAAATAAATATATATAGTATATCCCTAGCTCTTGAATAGTCGGTATAGGGTAGCCGCGGGAGTACTATAAAATCTTAAAACTTAATATAGAGCCTTAAGGATTTTTCTTAATATATTTTTGGATATTAATTCTAGCGATAATAAAGTAAGGCGATAAAAAAGTATAAAGGTAACGTAGGCGAATAACGGTAGTAACTATAATATTAATAAAATAGGGGCGTATACGTTTAGCGTTATAAAAGTATTAATAGAGAGATACTAAATAATCGACTTTTTTCGTATATAAAAGTGAGGTCTTAGTGTAAATTTATAATTTTAGCGTAGTTTTTAAATAGCTAGCGAGTTTTAAAAGTAGTTATTTACCGGTATTTTCGAAGTTAAAACTATTTTAGCGCGGTACTAGTCCAGATTCGGCTAGTTTTTATATTTAGTTTTTAATTATAACCTAATGAGTATTATACTCTAGATTATTAATATCGTTACCTTCGTCTTCTTCTAGTACGCCGTTATAGGCGGTATATTAATATAGCGTAATAATATAAACGGTATTTTAATATAGTATAGCGTAGTAATTACTAAATAGCTTTTTATCGAATAATTTACTATTAAACGATTTACTAAATTTATCCTTAAAGGGATTATAGGGCTTATTATTAAATAGTTTCTAATTATCCTATTAATAGGGTTACTACTATTAAAGCTAAAAATAAAGTAGCTTTTAAAATAATATAAGACCGCGAGAGGAAAAATCCTCCTAAATTAATACCTTACTATCTACGTCTTTAAAAAATTAATTTGACGTTATTATTACTTTTAGTTTAGGGATATCCCGATATATATTTATATAAAATACATTTTAAACGGTTAAAAACTAGGAATATATTAAGGTAATATTTATAAACTTAATAAAGTATAATATATTTTAAATAAATACGCGAGGATAAATACCCTTTCGAATATCCTAAAGTATATATATAAGGGTAGCGATTTTAGCTACTAAAATTCTAATTTTAAATCGATCGATAAGGGTAGTATACTACTATTATAGATTAAATATAGTATTATATAGGAGTTTCTTTTTAAGCTCTATTAACTCGACTAAATACTATATTAAAACTAAACTATAAAGGTATACGGGAATAAAGTTCTTAAGGGCGGCGTAGGTATTAAGCTTTATATTTATTATATTTTTAAATCTATCTATAAAAACGTAAACGTTTTAGTAGTATATATACTTACCGGTATTTAAAACTAGGGCGTTATTTCTAGGCTTATACTAAGGGTTAAAAAAACTAATATCTTTAGTCTTTAGTTTATCGTCTTTAATAGTAAATTATAAAAGGTTAAGAAACTCGACGTTATTATTTAGGGTATACTCTTCTAGCTAGTATTACTACTAATTAATAAAATCGGTTAATATTTACTTTATAGCTTAGTTAATAGTAGTAGTAATTATTATTATTAATAATATAATTTACTCTACGGTAAAGCCTAGTATAAGACCTAGATTAGGGTTACGAGGAGGTATATTTTCTTAAAGCGGTATTAACTCCTACTACTCGGTATTTAAATTTTTCTAGGAGTAAATACTATAGTTAGAGTTACTTAATATAGTAATAATAACGATAGGTTTATTAAAAAGGTCGTTTCTAAAATTTATCGGATATAAAGAGACCGTATAAGTACTAGTCTAAAGTAGGTAGGCGTTCTCTTATATTAAGGTAGGTAGAACTATTAGGTTACTAGTTAAATAAAGTATATAAAAGCGTCTTAATAGATAAAGTAATCGGTATAAGCCGTTACTACTATTTATTAAGGTATATATATAGAATATATAATTTTATTAGTTTAGTAAAAGATATTAATTATTTATAAAGAATTTGGCCCTAATATACTAGAATCTAGCTAAGGCGCTAGTCCTAATATAGAAGTACCGAGGCTTAGTTTAGTAATACTATACTAGAGTCTACTATATAATAGACGAGAGTATTATAGGAGGAGTTATTTTAAACGTAGAAAAAGAATAGTCCCGGTATAAAGTTATATATTAAGACTATAGGTACCTAAAACCCTATATATATTTTCTTATTTATCGGTTATATTATTTAATTTATTAATTAAGTTTTCGCTCTAGTTTATTATATAATTTTTTAAATCCGACCCTATATTTCGTAATAGGTATATAGTTATCTTTTATTAATTACGAAATAATTAGTCCCGAATTTAAATTAAAGTCTTAATTAATATTAATATATTAGATTATCTTTTTATTAATTATAATTTTATATATATTTACTATTTACCCCTTCGTCTTCTTTATTATCTTTATATTATTCGACTCTTTAATAATATACCTACTATTATAAAATATATTATTTATATTATAAAAGCGATTTTAAATATTTATAATTATTAGGAATAAATAGTTTTCTTTATTATTAAATTTAGTTAATACCTCGTTATAATCGTGTTACGGGGTAGACTCTAGTATAGTATTACTAAACTAAGCCTCGGTACTTCTATATTAGGACTAGCGCCTTGGCTAGATTCTAGTATATTAGGGCCAAATCCTCTATAGATAATTAATATCTTTTACTAAATTAATAAAACTATATATTCTATATATATACTTTAATAAATAGTAGTAACGGTTTATACCGATTATTTTATCTATTAAGATACTTTTATATACTTTATTTAACTAGTAACCTAACGGTTCTATTTATTTTAATATAAGAAAATACCTACTTATTTTAGACTAGTACCTATACGGTCTCTTTGTATCCGATAAACTTTAGAAACGACTCTTTTAATAGGCCTATCGTTATTATTATTATATTAAGTAACTCTAATTATAGTACTCGCTCTTAGAAAAGTTTAAATATCGAGTAGTAGGAGTTAATATCGCTTTAAGAAAATATACCTCCTTATAACCCTAATCCGGGTTTTATATTAAGCTTTACCGTAGAGTAAGTTATAATATTAATAGTAATAATTACTACTACTATTAGCCAAGCTATAAAGTAAGTATTAACCGATTTTATTAATTAGTAGTAATACTAGCTAGAAGAGTATACTCTAAATAATAACGTCGAGCTTCCTAATCTTTTATAGTTTATTATTAAAGATAATAAACTAAAGGCTAAAGACGTTAGTTTTTTTAACTCTTAATATAAACTTAGAAATAACGCCCTAGTTCTAAATACCGGTAAATATATATACTACTAAGACGTTTACGTTTTTATAAATAGATTTAAGAATATAGTAGATATAAAACTTAATACCTATACTGTCTTTAAGAATTTTATTCCCGCGTACCTTCGTAGCTTAACTTTAATATAGTATTTAGTCGAGTTAATAGAGCTTGAAAAAAAGCTCCTATATAATACCGTATTCGATCTATAGTAGTAGTATACTACCTTTATCGATCGATTTAAAATTAGAACTTTAATAATTATAGCTAAGATCGCTACCCTTATATATATACCTTAGGATATTCGAAAGGGTATTTATCCTCGTGTATTTATCTAAAATATACTATACCTCGCTAAGTTTATAAATATTACCTTAATATATTCCTAACTTTTAACCGTTTAGAATGTATTTTATATAAATATATATCGGGATATCCTTAAATTAAAAGTAATAATAACGTTAAATTAATTCCTTAAAGACGTAGATAGTAAGGTATTAATTTAAGAGGACTTTTCCTCTCGTAGTTTTATATTATTTTAAAAGCCATTTTATTTTCAGCTTTAATAGTAGTAATCTTATTAATAGGATAATTAGAAATTACTCGATAATAAGCCCTATAAGCCCTTTAAAGATAGATTTAATAAACTATTTAGTAGTAAACTATTCGATAAAAAGTTATTTAATAATTACTACGCTATACTATATTAGAATACCGTTTATACTATTACACTATATTAACGTACCGCCCATAACAGTATACTAGAAGAAGACGAAGGTAACGATATTAATAATCTAGAGTATAATATTTATTAGGTTATAATTAAAGACTAAATATAAAAATTAGCCGAATCTAGACTAGTACCGCGCTAAAATAACTTTAACTTCGAAAATATTAATAAATAACTACTTTTAAAACTCGCTAGCTATTTAAAAACTATACTAAAACTATAAATTTACGCTAAGACCCTACTTTTATATACGAAAAAAGTCGACTATTTAGTACCTCCCTATTAATACTCTTATAATACTAAATATATACGCTTTTATTTTATTAATATTATAGTTACTACCGTTATTCGCCTACGTTATCTTTATACCTTTTTATCGCCTTATTTTACTATCGCTAAAAATAATATTTAAAAGTATACTAAGAAAAATCCTTAAGGCTCTACGCTAAACTTTAAGACTCTACGGTACTCCCGCGGTTACCCCGTACCGACTATTCAAGAGCTAGGGATATATTATATATATTTATTTACTTTATTAATTCTATATATAGACGCTATTTACGTTATTATTTACGATACCCTATATTAGCGTATTAACGAGGGCGTTAACTTCTTTTTTTTAAAAGGGGCGTTCTATTACGGGGTAGACTCTAGTATAATATTACTAAACTAAACCTCGGTACTTCTATATTAGGACTAGCGCCTTGGCTAGATTCTAGTATATTAGGGCCAAATCCTCTATAGATAATTAACATCTTTTACTAAACTAATAAAACTATATATTCTATATATATACCTTAACATCGTCGTTATCGACTATAATTATAGTATTAGATCGGAGGCTAGTTAATTTAATTAAATAGACCTTTATATTATACCTAGGCGATTTATAATAGAAATAAAATCTCTATTTCTTATAAATAATTTTAATAATTAAAGTTCTCGTTAATTTATCTTTAATAATAATTTAGGTCGAATCGAGGTTTATTAACTCTTTAAATAAAAGAGTGAAAACTAATACTATAATATAAATAAAAATACTCGTTATATTAAAGCGAGTTATAGGGATAGAAGTTAATAGAGGTATAATAAACCTCCTCGAGGTTTATCCTACTTTAATAAAAGCGGTACTCTAACGAGATAGATAATACTTAATTTAGTAAAGTTCTTAATCGATTTCGGAGTATATACGGACGTATTTATCGAAGGTATATAACCGTTAATTATTAACTTTCCTCCAAGAGATAAAGGCCTATTAGGTAGTATAATTAATATTATATTTTATAATATTAATTAAAAATTCGTTTTTTATTCGAGAACGTTCTTTCTTTTAAGAAAGGAGGTTAAAATATTTATTAAAAAATATAAAATCTTATTTAAATTCCTAGATATAGTTCCGAGTATTCTTTTATTTAAACGGGTTATTATATATTTCCCGTAGTTTCTTTCGTTAATCGGTAAAATTAATTAGAGTATAAAGACTCTCTTTTCGGTAACAATTTATTAAATTAAAGATTTCTTTACCGATAATTAATTTAAGTTTTATATAAACGATTTTATTATTATCGGTAAAGTAATAATTATAATTTATCTATATCTACTATATTAACGTTTATTTTTAAATATCTAATTTATCCTAGTCCTCTTTATATTCCGAGATATCTAGGAGCTTTTCGGATCTAGGAGGTATTCGAGATCGTAAAGAAATAAGTTTAAATATTTAAAAAAGAAAATAAATATAAATAACAAGGTCATATTCTATAAAATAGTAATAATTTATTAATTATCTTCTTTTAGAGCGAATTACTAATATAGGTAGACTTCGGTATTAAGGAATTAATTATAAATAAATAAATCGGTATAATCGTATTAGTTATTATTATTATAAATAAAATTATCGCTCCGATAGTATAAACCTATAATAGGGTATTTCTATTAAATAGAACAAGCCTAATATAGTAATAACGGGGTATTTTTAATAAACCGGAAAATCTTCCCTAAAGCCGAAAGGCTAGTAGATTATTTTAACGAATTAATTATAAACTCGTTTAAACTCGTCTATTAATACTAAAGTATATTATAGTTATTTAATAGATATTTATTTATTATCTTTAGGCCTATATCTCTTCTAACGAACGAGGTATTATATAGTTATATTTTTAGTTTTCCTAAATCGACGTTATTACTTCCGTAATAGTCTATTTATTTCTTATTCGTCCTCGTTATTAACGATAATCGGTAGCGGTACTATAGTATATCTACCGTAGGGATCCGCGTTAGGTATTATTACTAGTTCGAGATAAACTATTAATACTATATTATAAATAATTATAGTAGAGGGTAGTTTTAGGCGGTATATAAATCTTTTAATTTATTTAATAACCTCGAATAAACCTACGAATTACTACTTTATTTTCTTCGAGAGTATACTAGTTATTTAATATCCGCGGTATAATTATAAATATACTAAATCACCGACCTTAAAGAATATTAACTTATAGTAGACGTTATATATTATAGTTACTAGTACCTTAGTATAAGATAGTAGCTTATTCGTACCGATAAATAGTTCAATTAATATATAATATACTAAGACTAAATCTTGACTACTATTTTATTTCGTTGATACTATAATTCTTACGTGTCTTATTTCGTTAATACTATATTCTTACTATTTAGTAGTAACGGCTTAATCGAATTCTATTTATAAATAAAAGGATACCGGTTACTAGCTTTTAAAATATTAGTTATAAAGTATTAAATCCTCTACTAATATCTCGAAGATATAATTATTATCCGTACTACTATTCCCTTATAAAGGTCGAATTATTTTAAGGGACTATAAATTAACTATAATTTGTCCTCGTATCTACTATTAGTTATAATATTAGTATTAACCCTTTAACCGTTAGTGTTCTACGACGACGAACGAAGCGAGCCGCTTCGTTTTCGTCTTAATCTTTACGTATAATAGTAGTATTTCTTTACACTAGCTACGCCTACCCTAAATCTTAATAATCGAGTAATTATACTAGGTTTTTATAATTATATAAATCGGTTTATAAGCGCGCTTTATAAACTTAAAGGAATATTTATACCCCGGTTATAAAGAGTACTTTATATTTCGGCCGTAGGCGTAGGGAACGATCTATATTAAATTAAAGTATTACCGCCGTTTATACTATATACTACTATTTTCGTTTATATAAAAAATCCTTATCTTTTCTTAAAGATCTCGGTCTAATCGTAATTAATTATTAAAAAAGTTAAATCGCGCTAGAATTACGAAGTTAAAAGCGGAGTTTACTTTTTTTATAATCTAAAGCCTATATTTACCTAAAAGCGGAGAAGCGATATTTACCCTATTAAAAATTATAGCGAAATCGATAGGTTTTCCCCGCGTTAAAATAAGAACTCTAAAAATTTCCTTTTAATCCCTTACTTCTTACCTTTTACTTCGTTATTTCTAATTTATATAATCGAGGTTTAAATCTTTAATATTATATAAATAAACTTTCGAACTATATACCGGTAGAAGGTTTTTATAAATATACGTAATTTATCCTATTTTCTCTACCTATAAACTACGCGGAGGTAAAGAAACCGTTTTTATTAAACTTTACTATCTCTCTAGCGTTTTAATTATTTATATTTTCGAAAAAGTATTTCGAGTAGTATAATAAAAATATTAATAGATTAATTTAATAAGTAGTCCTTTTTATTATCGACTAGTACGATCCTCTATTAGATGTATTAAGAGGTAGCGAGTTATTTATAAGAAAAGAACGTTCTACTTTTATTAATATTTAAGAAGAAGAAAGTTCTATAAAAGAAAATCTTTTTATATTTCCGATTTCTTAGACGTACCCTCCTTTAATTACGGAAGTATTAACGGTTTTCGTTAAAGGCGTTAAGTACTATACCGATTCAGCGTACTTTAACGATTGAAAAGAAAGAAATAAAGAGATTTTAAATCCTTAATTACCTCGTTCTTAAAGAAGAGTTAAAGACCGGATTTTAATTACTTTTATTTATTCTCTTCTAGCTACGTCTTTTTCTTTAATTTCTAATTTAATTAAATTTATAATTTAGTTAACTCCGAGAAAATTAATACTTTAATTCCTCCTATAAGAATTAATTTTCACTATAAATAACGTTATATAAAGGATTCTTTTTAATTAGACCGAGAATATAACTAATAATAATAAAGGCTAGTCTAGCTCTTTAGGATAAAGTTAAAGAGATTTTAATAACTTTAAAGAAAACTAATTTACTTTATTTAATCCTTAATCCTAATAGGAATAAAAAACCGTAGGTTAATTACGAATACCGCCTCCGCCGGTAAAGATCGATTTAAATTTATATAATACTATAATCTAGGCTATACGATCCACTATACTAGATATTATTAAAATTATTTTATAAAATTAGGGTTAAGCTTTTAGAGGGCCTTCGGGATTTATTAAATTATAAAAACTAGCTAGTAAAGACGGGTATATTTAATAAATATAATAATAGGCTAGATATTTGCGGCGAATTAGGTTTCTTTTATCCGAATTATCTAAAATTATAGAGCGCCGGTAATATCGTCTTTAATCTTAAAGAGTTAATATTTAAGGAGGTCTATACCTTTTATAATAAGATTTAGGATTTCGTTATAATAAAAGGTAAAGATATAGTAAAAAGAAATCTAAATAATTACTTCCGCGGTATTATTATAAATTAATAACTTAAGATCCTTTTATAAGATAAGAAAGATATAATAATATAATTACCGAATAATTTATAGCGCTAAATTACTAAACTATAAAATTATTTTAAAATTATAATATTTATAACTCTAGAAGAACTTAGTCGCTAGTTATATATATCGAAGGATATAACCGAACGAAGTAATTTATTTATCTACGTCTAGAATATAGCTAAATACGCTATTTAAACTAGTATTACCGAAGAGTATATATAGGTTATATAGGCGTGGAATTACCTCGATATTAATTTCTAGGCTATTATCCCTCCTCTAATAAATAATACTTCGATTGAATAATTTATCGAATAATTTAAAAGTAGGAAGGAGATATAGTATAGGATATAAACTTAAAAGAATAAAGAAGGCTATAAAAATTATTAAAAAGAAATTAAAGAGCGAGAAAAAAATCGCGATATAAAAGAGGATAAATAGTTACCTAGGGATAAATAATCGTTATAACGGTAAAATAAATATTATAATTTAATACTTTATTAACCTTAATAATAGTATCGATCTTTTTAATTTTAAGATTTTTAAATACTTTAAGGTCTTTAATTTTAAGACTTTTAAGAGTAGAGACTATTTATTATAAAACCGAATCCTTATAATTCTCGTTCTTTTCTATATTAATAGATAATTAAATCTTCTTTCTCTTATATTGACCCTTACGATTAACCGGTTTATTTTTAAAATCGGTAGATTATACCTTAAATATAGTAGTAGTAATTATATTTCGGATTGGCGTAGGGATCCCTAAAGGGAATATTAATATAGGGTAGAGTAGGGTAGGGCGTAGAATAGAGATCGCGGTTCGATCCCTACTCTAAGTTAGGGTAGGGTAGGGTAGGGATCCCTTAGGGATCCCTACTACGTTAAAGCGGATTTCTAATAATTATTCTAATAACGCTACTACCTCTATAGATATATATACTCATGGCTGCTACTACCTCTATAGATACGCGCATTTATAGCTACTACTACTACTGTTTTTATAGATATATATACTCATGGCTGCTACTGCCTCTATAGATACGCGTATTTATAGCTACTACTATTGCTACCCCTATAGATATACGCACTCATGGCTACTACTACCTCTATAGATATACGTACTCATGGCTACTACTACCCCTATAGATATACGTACTCATAGCTATTATTATTATATACTCATAGCTACTACTACCCCTATAGATATACGCGCACTTATAGCTACTACTGCCTCTATAGATATACGCACTTATAGCTACTACCGCCCCCATAGATATACATACTCATGAAATAAACGCTCGGACCTAATAATTATTCAAATTAATATTAAATTTAAAACTATTATTAGCCTAAAGTTAGATATAACCGAAGGTTTTATTAAAGACGTAATTTAATTCGTTTATATTAAAATTAAGGGGACGCTTAAATAATAGTTTAGTTTTAAATTTAAAACTAACTCTTTTTAAATATTTATTAATATATTTTAATATTAGCGTTTTCCCTTAAACTTAATATTTTATTCTAAAGAATATTTCGATTCAAAATTAGTTGAAAGGTAAAGAGTAAAGAATAATAATAAATATTAATTATAATAATCATTATAATAATCGTCTCTCTATAGTATAATCTATAATATATCTTATTATTAATCTATAATAGGGGTAGTAGTAGCTATAAGTGCGTATATCTATAGAGGCAGTAGTAGCCATGAGTACGCGTATATCTATAAGAGTAGTAGTAGCTATGAGTGTGTATATCTATAGAGGTAGTAGTAGCTATGAGTATATATATCTATAAGAGTAGTAGTAGTCATGAGTGCGTATATCTATAGGGGTAGTAGTAGTAGTAGCTATAAATACGCGTATCTATAGAGGTAGTAGTAGCCATGAGTATATATATCTATAGAGGCGGTAGTAGCCATAAGTGTGTATATCTATAGGGGCAGTAGTAGTTATGAGTATATATATCTATAAGGGCAACAGTAGTAGTAGCTATAAATATTTATATCTATAGAGGTAGTAGTAGCTATGAGTATATATATCTATAAGAGTAGTAGTAGCTATGAGTATATATATCTATGGGGGCAGCAGTAGTAGTAGTTATAAATACGCGTATTTATGAGGGTAGTAATAGTCATGAGTATATATATTTATAGAGGTAGTAGTAGCTATAATACGTCCCTAGGGTTATTATAATAATTACTAGAAATCTGTCTTAGCGTAGTGGGGATCTCTTAGTAAATCTCTACTCTACTCTACCCTACCCTAAGCCCCACGCTAATAGATTCCTACGCTAGGCTAGGGTAGGGATTATACCTCGATCTCTACTCTACCCCACGCTAATCCGAAGCGTAGTAGTAATAATTATAATAAGTTTAAAAGCCTCCCCCGTAAAAACCTCTAAAAAACGCTCTATTACTATTAAAATAACTATTTATAATTACCGCTGGAAATGTTTAATTTAATTAAAATCTATTCGTTAAAAATCGGGGCTATAATAACTAAGGTTATAGAAACTATAGGATACGCCTATACTACCCGCCGAGACCGTATAATACTTTCGGTAATTAAGTATAGATATAGCCTATTTATTTTAATAAATTATATAATAATCTTAATAACGAGAATACGGATTATAATATCTTTTTTAGATTTATTAATAATTATTTCGGCTCTCTCGAAGCTCCGCCGATAGATTATTATAACTATTATATAAATATTAATAAAAGTTATTATAATACTAAAGAGAGTATTATAAACGAAGAATAAAGTATTAATAAAGATATTAATATTAGTTTCGTCTTAATTACGTATTATATTTCTATAGGGAAAATAAGTTAACGTCCCGTTTATAAGAATTATAAATCTAACTTCTAGTCGAATAATCTTCTATATATATATCTAAAAGAAAGGAAATATATACGCTCGATTAATATTCAAAAAGTAATCAATCCTATCTTTATAAAATTTAAAAATACCGAGTTAAATATTACTCCGAAGATCTTAGTCCTAGAGATTATAATAATATTAAAATCGATAGCTCCTAAATCTTCCCCTCTATAAAAGAGTAGATTAATAATCGAATTTACTACTCCGCCTTCACTAGTTAACGGGATAATATTTTGTATATAATATTATTTTACCGGCTAAATAGGCCTTACCCTAAATATTATTCGAGAATTAGGATATTTTAATACTAGGTATCCGATAAATATAATTAATAAAGTATTTATTACGTAACGAATCCCCGGTATTTAGTTATAGACTTATAATAAAATTATTACCTTAAGAGGTATCGGCTCGAACTATTATTTAATTATAAGATAGATTTTAATTATATTCTATATAAACGGAAAAACGAAAGATAATATAGAAGTAATAATCAAAATTACTAGAGACTTCTATATTATCGATAATCTTAAAGTTAATATATTTATCGGTATAAATATCCTAGGCTAGGAGAAGGCCGTTATCGACCTCCTTAATAATTAAATAATTTTAGGTAATTACGAAGATATTATAATCCCTATTTAATCTATAACTAAGGATAATATAAGGATTTAATATATTATATAATTAAAGCGCCGCTAAATAGTTCTAGTATAAATTATATTAATGGTAGTAATCTCGCTAAAAGGGAAATTATAATTACTAGACCAAGATTTCTTATTTAAACTATAGATAAAAGGAGTCTATATTTACTTTATAAATTTAATAATTAACTTTATTAATATTTATAACGAGGGGAATATACCTCTTATTATTCCTCACCGTTAACGAATAAGATTAATTATAGAATATAAAGTAGAAGAAGTATACTTTATCGACTTAAATAACTATTCCCTTATAGCGAAAACTTATAAAGATAATATAATCGTATTACGCTTTACTAACTTTTATAATTTAAGGTTAATTTTAAAACCTAAAGTCGATCCTTCTATAAAAATAAAATTATTAAATAAAATTATAATCTACAGTAATAACTCCGATATTACCTCGATTAAAGAGATTATAAAATAATACCCTCGTATTTAGGAGGATATAAAAGATATAATCGACCTACCCGAATCCGAGTAATTATCGATTTCGTTTACTACGGACTAGTAATTATTTAATACGAAATTTAATTATAAGGTCTACCTATTAAGCCCCGATATAAAAACTTTAATAAACGAGAAATTCGATAAAATATATTAATAAAAGAAAATATTATAGTTTACCGAGCCTTCCTTATTCGCTTTCCTTATCTTCGTTATATAGCGGACGGTATATAAAGGCCCCGAGAGAATACCGATACGGAAGGGTAGAGTTATAATCGATATTCGTAGTTTAAATAAAATTACTATTTTTAATAACTACCCTCTTCCGCTTTAAAGCGATATTATATCGTTAATATAAAGATATACTTATATAAGTATTATTAATTATAATAAATAATTCTATCTCTTTTTAGTTAAGAGAGATAATCGTTATAAATTTATAATAATTTTTTACCGTAGTTTAAAGTATTATAATATCGTAATAATAAAATAAAAAGGGTTAATTCCGTATATTTAACGTAAAATAAATACTTTTCTTCGCCCGTATAAAGTATTCGCGAGATACTACGTCGATAATATTATAATTTTCTTACGGTCTTATTCCGAGTATATCGAATATCTTATAATTATCTTCGCTTTATTCGTAGGCCTTAAGATCTTATTTAAATTTAAAAAATCCTTTTTAATTTACCCCTCCGTTATATTTTTAGGCTAGAAAATAAATAGGTTAGATTTAACTACTATTAAAGAAAGAATTATAATAATTAAGGAACTTCGTTTCTTAAATATATTATAGGCTTTAGAAATATATATCGGGATAATAAATTAATTATGAAATAATATTAAATACTTCGCCTAGATTATTAAATTATTTTAACGCTAGAAAACCTAGCTTTTAAAGGGCTCGCCGTCTTAAGGCGGGAATATATAAAAGATTTATTCTAGAAAAACTTACTTCGTATTTATAAAAGAGGAAATAACTTTTTTTATATTATTATAAAAAGTATTTACCTCTAAAATCTATTTATATTATCGGGATCTAGTTTATTAATTATATATTAATATCGATATATTAAAGTCGTACGGAATTAATATAATAGTATACTATATTTAAGGAGATCCTTAGAGTAATAATTTCCCCCGTATTAATATATAATTAATTCTATTCTTATCTAAATTATTTAATTTTATAGAGTCGCGCTACTAGCCTACGGAATTAAAAGTAGTAGATTTAATTTAGATACTAAAAAAGATCTTATACCTACTTATATAAATCTTAATAAAGAAGGTTATTATCTTTATTAATTACTCGGTAACTATTAATATAACCCGATAAATAATACTATTATTATCCTCTTCTAATAGGATGAATCTACGGTTAATATAAACTTTTTAATATATATTATAATACGATCTCGATATTCGTTAGTATCTAGGAAAGTAAAATATCGTACTAGATACTTTATCTCGCCTCCTCGGTAAAAAAGAATATCTCGACGTTAAGGGTCCTAGTATTCTAAATAATATCTTCGCTTTTTACTTTACCTTAACTAAAATATCTTTTAAATACTATTTTAAATTATAAAAGGCGTATTCTAAAAATAAAAAATAATTAAAGGTAATAATTTTCTTTATATAAAAAAAAATAAACTTAAAAAGGAAGCCCTAAAATCTACGAACGAAGTTAATATAATTAATATTAATATTCCTTTCCTTTTTAGAGACTTATTTATATAATATAAAGATAATTATATTAATAAGGAACGCCTATATATCCCGAAATTAATAAAATAAAATATTTTCGAACTCGCGTATAATAAGCGAAATTATATAGGATTTTATAAAATATACGAGAATATCGCCGATAGTTATTATATACGGTATTTAACTCGAAGATTTAAATACTATATCTTATACTACTTTTAATATTAACTTAATTAGATAAAGAGGTATATATTATATAGTATTTTAAAACTAATCCTAATAAAGCCAAAGATCTATTATTATATTATTATCGATTTTATTATAACGCTGTTTATATTTATAAACGGATATAATTATTTAATAACTATTATTTATAAATTCTCGAAAATAGTTACTACGGTTTTAAGGAAAGATACGTTTAGCGCCGAAGAATAAATAAACGCGCTATTTCTCGCCCTTACCGATTAGGGAATTTTAAAGGCGATTATTTTTAATAAAAACCCTAAATTTCTTTTAGGCTTATAAAAAATAATTTTTATAAAATTAAAAATTAAATTAATAATCTCTATTACCTACTACCCTTAATTTAACGGCTAGTCGAAACGGATAAATTAGACTATAGAAATAATACTACGATTTTATTTAATATATTACCCTAATAGTTTATAGGATAAATTTATAACTACTTTATAATTTATTATAAATAATTCTTTAAATTTAATAACGACGCTTTTATCGAATAAGATTATCTACGATATAAAGCTTAATAATAGAATTTTAGTTTAAGATATAATAAAAAGGATAAATTTTATTAATACTAGGACCGTTAACCGGAAGGAAGCCGTTAACGCGATTTTATTCATAACGATTAATATTAAATTTCGGTATAATAATAAATATATACCCTTAACGATATAAGAAGGGGATATAATCTTTTTAAAATTATATAAAGATTATAGGATCCCGGGTTTAGAGAATTATAAACTTTTAAATTAAAGAGTAGGCCCGTTTAGAATTCTAAAACAAATAAACGGCTTAATTTATAAATTAGAGTTACCGCCGATAATAAATATCTACCCCGTTATTTCGGTCGCCGCCTTAAAACCTACTCCGCTAGGAGGGGATTTATATAATTATCTTTAAAAGATCGGGTAGGTTACTATTCTCGATAATAATAATAAAGATATAAGTAATTATTTTAAAATAAAACGTATCTTAGATAAAAGGATAAAAAAACTTTTAGGACGAGGAAAGAGGTTAGTAATATAATATTTAATTAAATAGAAGGGCTAGGGGCCTTATTAAAATATATAATATAATAAATAAAATCTTAAAAACGTAGAGGGCGTAATTAGCGACTATAATATAAAGTCGTTATAAACTATATAAATAGTTTAAGGGACGATATTACTCTATTTATTTATTAATCTTTATTTTATTTTCGCTTTATTACGCGACGATAACTTTAATATTTAATAATAACGAATTTCTTAGTAGCCCCGCTACGTTAATATAATATTTCTAATTTATTTAAATAATAATAAATCGTTTATTTTTCTCGCTCGATATAATTAATAAATACTACTACTATCGTATTATTTAGTTATAGTATCTTATACGCTAAATAGTATTAATATATCTTTTCTCTTTTAATTTTAAAATTAATTATTTACTTATATCGCTCGCCCCGATCGAGTATAACCCGATATCTTTGTTTTAATAAGTTTTTAATTATAATATAATTAAATTACGTTCAAGAAAGGCTTCGAAGAAACTAGTTTTAAAGAGTAATAAAGTAAAAATAAAAAAAGTAGCGAGAGCTAAATCTAAATTAATTAAAGTAGCGAATAATAATAATAATAAAAAGTCCGAAGCTTCTATTTCTAAATAGAGCGATAAAATAAATAACGATTAAGTTATTAAAGCCGAAATCGACGATAAAGTTAATAACGAAGAAGTTAAGGATTTACCGTATAATAAGCCCGTATATAATATAACGGAAGATAAAGATACCTAGTTATTAACGGGTAAATATCTTTTTTTATTATAAACCGGGCTAGTTATTTAATATAATAAGATTTTCTTAAATACGCGATTTAAGAACTAGTTAAAGATATTTAACTCGAGAAATAATTTATAATTTAAATAAATAAATAACGGGTAGCTAACTATAATACGATTAATAAAGAACGATCGTATAAAATACGCGATTATTTTTAATTACGCGTAATTATACGGGGATAAAGGGAACTTATTATAGAAACTAGATTAATTAGTTTTAATAAAAGGGGGGAAATATAGCCGATATATTTTCGTAGAAGAATATAATTATCTCTCGGTAGACGAGATAATAAGAGTAAAAGAGTTTTTAATATTATCGAAGAAACTAAATAAAAAGGGCCCGAGAGTAATAAAAAAGATTTTAATATAAAAGAAATCGACGTCGAAGAACCTTAATAAAGATAATAAAAGCGACGAGAGCGAGTCCGAAATAAAAAAAAAAAATGCCGTTTCGAAAAAGTCTTTAAAGGAATCGATAACGAAATTATTCCTATTAAAGAAATTAACTTTAAAGATAACCTCCCTCTTAAAATCGATCGATAATAACGATTTTTAACTAGTTAATATAGAGTTACCTAGTATCGAGGCGTAAAAACGTTAGAAGAAGTATACCGGAATTATATAAATATCCGATAACCTAGTTATATAATTAGAAGAGTTAGATAAAACTAGGGAAACGTTTAAAATAAAAGTCGCTACCGAAATTAAAACCGTAAATTCTTTAAAATAGAAAACTACGGCTACTTTATCTACGCCCTCGAAGAAGTAAATAAATAGGAAAATTACGGTATTTAAGGTTATAAAATAATAGGTCGAAATTAATAATAAAGATTTCTTAATTATATTTTAAATTACGTTTTAGATTTCGACTTTCTTTATGACCGAGATTATTAAATAAATTATTTCTTTTTCTACTATATTTAAAAGCTCTAAATAAGAGAGAGTAAAATATATAATAAAGAAACTAAAGCGGGATAAAACCTTAGTTAATTTAAATATAAGAAAAACCCCTTTAGCGTAGATAATAATAGGTATTTCTATAATAAATAGTAAATTTAAACCGGCTAAACTAATAACCGTACCGCCTTTAATAAAAAATAATTCTATATTATCGTAAATTAATAGGAAGCGGATTACGGAATTAAAATATTATTAATTAGAAAATATTACTCTTAACCTAAATACTTAGTTTACTACGGATATCGAAGAGCCAGTTTTTATAATAAATAATATATACTATACTAGCCCTATTATAAATAAAAAGGATAAGGTAAAATAAGTTTTTTTATTTAATACTACGGGAGCGAATATAGCCGGTTTAAGAATAAAGCGCTCGAAGAAAATAAAACCTAATAAATAAACTAAACTATTAAAAATAAAAGGGGAGATTAAAGATATTTCTATATTATTAGAGAATTTAAATAAAGATACTAAAGGGGAGTCCTTAGTCGAGATTATTAAAAAAGTATTCGCTAAATCCGAAATATATATAAATAACCTAATAACTAGAAATAAGATCCTAACGAATAATAATACTATTTTACGTAATTATATAGATTTTTTAGAAAAATTTATTATTAAAGTTAATAGTAAGATAGTCCGCGTTTTATTAATCCTAGAAATCTTTTATACCACTTTTATTTAATACCGGGGCCGCCTCTTAAGTTAATATTAAATTAATTATTTACTACGGAGTTTTTTTAATTCCGTAGAGATCGAAATACTTAAAGATTAATTAGCCGATAGTAGGTAGGTAAAATTAATTAAAAAAGTTAAAAACGTAAACGGTACTAAAGACTTCGTAAATAATCTTTTAACTAATATTAATATAAATATAAATATATTAATTAAGAGATATCCCGCTTTAGAATATATACGTAATCGAGAGAAGTTTAAGTAGTAGATAACTACCGATATCGTACTAAACGGTAAATTAATTAAGGATAACGATAAATTATATAATTAATTCGGTACCGCCGTAGAGACTTCCTTTAGTCGTAATAATTATATCGTTAATAAAACTCCTACCGACGACCGAGCCGTTCTATATAAATACGATAGCACCGCGAAATTAAAGAGTATAATTATAATAATAGTATATACTCCGGTAGCTAGATCTTCTAATAAAGATACTCCTCCGTTTAATATTTATAGGTTAATAACCGGGCTCCCTCTCGATATTTTAAAATAAAAATATCGTCGCCTCGGCTAGGTATTTCCATCTTTTATATATTACGTAGGAGGAATTTAGGTTAAAGAGAAGAATAGTAATAATAATTATAACGCTAAACTTTTTTTTAATAAGACTAATTCGCTTATATATTTATATTAATAGTTTATAACCTCGAGGACGTTAGGCCCTTTACTTATAGAGGTAACTATTATATTTACTAGTACCTTAGTATAAAATAGTAACTTATTCGTACCGATAAATAATTCAATTAATATATAATATACTAAGACTAAATCTTAACTACTATTTTATTTCGTTAATACTATAATTCTTACGTGTCTTATTTCGTTAACACTATATTCTTATTATTATATTACTCTTTTATATAGATTAAAGTAAAAGTAATAATATTTTAAATATCGATATATTTAGGGCGGTAGACGGTAGTAGAGAAAATATTTTCTCGGTATTTAATATCCTAGAAAACTTTTATAAAAGTAGTTAGGATATTAACTACTTTAAGATTATTAAAACTAAATTTATTAATTCGTAGTAAATCTAGTAGTTCTTTAATCTTAAAATTATATAGGACCTCTATTAATACTAGGCGCGTATTATTATATTTAGTAGAATTATTTAACACTACGGATAACTACGGTAGTACTATTAACTATTTATTATAGTTAACTATTAGAAGGAAATAGCGTAATATAATTTTAATAATTTTATTTAACTTTTTAAACTACCCGTTAGTCTAAGGGTAATAAATAGTTAAATATAGTATATTAATTTTAAGTTTATTTATAATCTACTTCTATAGTTATCCGATAAACCGACGGTCGCGATTAGAGATAATAACGGCTAGTAGACTCTAATTTAATAGGAGTAGTCGAGTTAGTAGCCGATAAACCTATTAAGGCCCGCTCTAGTCTATTTAACTTATAATTAATATTACTACTTTACTAAATTTATATATAATAAATATAATATAATCCTCCCCTATAGAAACCTTTAGTAATACTAGAATAAAATTAATAATTATTATATAGAAAGGCCTAGTAGGTAAATAGATCGACTATAAAGATCTATAAAATTAATATTTTAATATTTAGTATAATTAATAATAGAGGTAGTATTTAAAGTATTTATATAATTTCGTTAATATATTAAATATATAAATATTACTCGTAAGTTTTTTATAGGTCCTAGCGTAGTTAGGGTATCTTATATTATTATAAACTTTCTAGAATATTTTATATTCTAGAGCGGTCGGTAAATATAGGCGAAGTCTATATTTATATTCGATATCGTCGAAGTAGAGTAAATTATTAATAAGTTTATATAGTAGTCTAGCCGTATTTTTACCGAGTACGGCGTTCCTTACTACTATAGTTATAATCTTAATCTAGTATACTTTTACTTCGTAGTTACTACGGACTCGGCTTTTAAAATCCTCGTTAATAACGATAATAATAACTAGAAAAGTTAAAAGTACGTTAAGGATTAACTAGTTTATTTTAAAGCGGTATAATCGACTAGTAAAATATAATAAAGTATCTAGGATAATATTCGCTTTACTAAGTTTATATTTTAATTTAATTCGAAATTTTTATAAATATTCGGATATACGGATTAACCTAAAATTTAATTTCTTAATAGAGGTAGTATTTATAGAAATCTACTATACTATACTTATAGTAGAAGTATAATCGGTATAGATAATTATAATACTACTAGTTATTTCGATAAAGTAGCGAATTTTCTTTATAATCTAAACGATACTAATTATTTCTAATTCGATTATTTAGTATTTTATTTTAATAGAAGTTAGTTACTTTAATAAGAAAAGAATAGGTTATAGTAATTTCTACTTCGGTACTTTAATAATATCGTCGTTTTTTATATAATATATATATATACCGAATCCCTACTCCTTACTAGTATCTAGATTAATAAATAACGGTCTCTTTAAATTAGTATAATATAGTATAGTAGGACTAGCGAAGAGCTCCTATAAATATTTATAAGTATCAAACTCCGCTAGCGTAGGTATATCGATAAGAGATCTCTTTATAATAGATTTATAAATATTACCTTATATACTTTCATTTTATATATTCCGATAGTATTAATTTAATAACGTTTTATAGTCTTATAGAGGTTTAATTATTACCGCGTAGTATAGAATATACTATTTTAAATAGCCCGTTATTCTAAGGTACCGCTTTAACGCTTAAAGTATTCGGGGAAATTAAAGATTCTATATAACTACTAATTTATCTTTAAATAGTAAGGCTTAAAGTATTAATATATTAATTTAGAAACTAGGCGGATAAATAGTTAAAGAAATATTTTTTAATAGAAATAGAAATATTTATACCTAATAGTATTTAGAATACTAGTATTAAATACTCGACGTGTTCTATTAAGAATTTAGAGAAAATAACGATATTATCTATATATACTCGATAGAATTTTCGGTATAGACGAAGTATACGGTCGATTATTCCCTGAATATAAATAGGCGAGTTCCGGTAATTTATAATAAAGACGTTAAATATCTCTTAACCTCTATAAATAACTATTATTAAACGATATCGATAATATCGTTTAACCCACTAGTAGTAGAAGAATATAGCGGCGTCGATTATTAAGATATATATAGTATTTATTAAAAGTACTAGGATTTCCGTCTATAAGAGAACTAGATAAATATTAAATATAATAATTTTATTTAATATTTTAATATCGATAACTACGCGTCCTTTAGGCCTAGACGGTATATTTTTCTAAATTATAAAGTATAGGAAGGAGAAAGATATTATTATAATAATCTACTCTATTTTTCTCTATTAATATAATTTATCGAAGGCTTCGTTAATTACCTCTTTATCCTATTTATTTAATAAATATATACAAGTTTAGCCGGCCTTATAGAGTTCTTTCTAGTTATCAATAAGAGGAATCTGTATTTATTTAGATTCCGGGATATTCGCTATATTTTTAATATCTTTTATAAATCTAGAAACGAATCGATAATATTAGAAATTATAGAGGTGAAAGTATTATTCCCGTAGATCGTAGTATCTATAGAGTATAATATCTCTAGTTAAGATAAAACGTTCGGCGCTATAGAAACCTCTTATAAAGTATATTTTAATAATACGTTTTAAAAGAGGTTTACTAAAGATAAATTTAATAGAGTAAATATTAAACTAGAAATTATAAAACCCGGAGTATTCGATATTATCGAATTAGATATACGGGGAGTTATTACTATATTAAAGATTACTACTATAACTAGACCGGCCTTAAAGTAGGATTTAATTAAAAACTTCGATACTAAAGTCTTCGGTAGCCTTATAACTAAGTTAATATATATAATACTAATTTAAAAATATCTAGTTACTTTGTATTTAACTATTTTTTCTAGTTTAATATATCGGCTAATAATTATAAATAGATCGGTATTATTCCGGACTATAATTTTATCTATTTTATAATTAATAATATATACGGTCACTATTAATATATTAAGTTAATAAGATTTAAATAATAGATTACGATCTTAGGGAAACTCCGATTTTATAGATTTAATTATAATAACTATATCTATATATACTAGTATAGTATAACGGAATCTATTAATTATAATAGTATTTATCCTAGTACCCTTCGTAATTATAGAAATAAGGACTTCGAGGTTATTATAATATATAATAATAACTAGGTCTCTATTAATATAATATTAATAACGCTATATTTCGATAGTCTCTTCTTAATATTTAAAAGCTTAATAGTATATTATTTTAAAATAATACCGCGGAGGTAAATTTAAAGATTTTCATATATTATAGTACTTTTAATAATTACTAGGTACTTAGCTCGCTCGATAAAAAGATATATATTACGGAAGTAAATTTCTTTATTAATATACTCAAAACTAAACCCTATATTAATAGATTTATTATTATATATAGAGTCGAAGAATCCAAGGTTAATTATATTCTACTTCGATATAATAGAAGTAATATTATCGCCTTAGGGACCTTATAGGCCCTAGGGTCCTAATAGTTTTAAAAGGGCCTTCGGGAGGTACCGCTATAAAGTTTATAATAAAATTACGAAATTTTATAAATTATATTTTATTAAAGCCCGCGTTCGCTATAATTAAAAATTATTACGGTTATTAATTAAGTCCGAGGGGTCTCTAGTAGATTACTTTTTCTATAGAGATTTATCTAATAGAATATCTTAATAATAATATCGAATTTAATAATAACGAAGAAAGCGTTTACCTAAAGCTCGGCGGGGACGAAGGAGGTATATTTTTAATTAACGCCGGTATTTTAAAAAATTATTAAATCGCTTAAATACTAGCTTAAAAACGTATTATAACGGTATAAAAAATAATAATATTAATAATTTAATCGCTTAGCTAGCTCGGTACCTTAGTAAATCTTAACCGTACTCGTTACTTTTAAGGATTAAGACTACGAAGGGGTTAAATAGGCTGGAAATTCCGCCGAATAAAATAATTAATAATATAACGAGTAATATCGTTGACCTCGCTAGCGAAAGTATGGCCCGATTATATAAATTCGTCGAGCTAGAATACTAAGACCACG